>Ga0208623_100002_pt1 | contig 473844 bp, 424 predicted proteins | sample HotLakConsUCCL28_FD_184737 | JGI IMG/M metagenome (GOLD analysis project Ga0208623, IMG submission 184737) | Hypersaline microbial mat communities from Hot Lake, Washington, USA - Hot Lake Consortium UCC-L28 (SPAdes) (version 2) ...
TGAGCGATATCGAACGTTGGAACTGGGTCATGGCAATTTTGAACCGTAAGTCGCTGAATGTAGGCTAATAATGACCCGCGGCCTTCTCAAAACCTGAGAAACACTGAGACACGACGCTAATCAGGAAACCTAAAACCGGAACAACATAATCCGGAAACCGGAAACCGGAAACCGGAAACCGGAAACCGGAAACCCCCCAGTCAATACCCCAGATTCGGGCGCAGGTTCTTTTCTGCCTGTTCCATGGAAATTCCCTGACGTTCGGCATAGTCCTCGACCTGTGATTTGTCGAGCTTGCCGACCACGAAGTACTTCGAGTCGGGATGACCGAAATAATAGCCGCTCACTGCGGCACTGGGCCACATGGCATAGCTCTCGGTCAGGTTCAGGCCGATCTTGCCCGGCGCATCCAGCAGATCGAAGATCTTGGTTTTCTCGCTATGGTCCGGGCAGGCCGGGTAGCCGGGTGCCGGGCGAATTCCACGATATTCCTCGCCGATCAGCGATTCGCTGTCGAGCTCCTCATCCGCGGCATAGCCCCAGAGCTCACGTCGACATTTGGCGTGCAGCGCTTCCGCGAGGGCCTCGGCCAGACGGTCGGCCAGCGCCTGAAGCATGATCCCGGAGTAGTCGTCATCCCTGGGCAGCTTTTCCGCTGCCTGCTCGATGCCGATTCCGGTGGTCACCGCGAACAGGCCCGCCCAGTCCTTGACGCTCGAGTCCTTCGGTGCGACGAAGTCCGCCAGACAGAGATTGGCCGAAGACTTTTCGGCCTGCTGCCTGAGCATGACCAGACGTTCTTTGACTTCGGTCCGCGATTCGTCGGTATAGAGAATCACGTCGTCGCCGTCGGATGCCGCCGGCAGCAGCGCACAAACGGCTTTTGCCTGAAGCCATTTCTCACTGACGATCTTCTCGAGCATTTCCCGAGCATCCTTGAAGAGGGTGGTGGCGGCCTCACCGACGACCTCGTCTTCGAGAATGTCCGGGTAGCGGCCCGCCAGCTCCCAGGTTCGAAAGAACGGCGTCCAGTCAATATAGTCGACCAGATCTTCCAGCGGCCAGTTCTCGATCAGGTGATGTCCCGGCTGCCTCGGAGGCTCCGGTGAGTGCCGCTCGAAATCGAGCTGCGGAGCGTTGGCGCGGGCCTTGGCGATATCGAGCAGGGGTTTGCGCTTCTTGCCGCTCCTGGCCCGTTCACGATAGTCCTCGTAGTCCTTGGCGATGGTCTCGGCGAACGCCGCGCGGTTCTTCTTGCTGGCCAGCTTGCGGGCGATGTCGACCGAGCGCGAGGCGTCCTTGACCCAGACGACCGGGTGGGGGTAGCAGGGATCGATTTTCAGGGCGGTGTGGGCGCGCGAAGTGGTCGCGCCTCCGATCATGACCGGAATGTCGAAATCCGCGTTGTTCAGCGCTTCGGCCACGGTGACCATTTCGTCAAGCGACGGCGTGATCAGGCCGGACAGGCCGATGACGTCGACTTCCTCCTTCCTGGCTTCTTCCAGAATCCTTTCCGGAGGCACCATGACGCCGAGATCGTGGATGTCGAAGCCGTTGCAGGCCAGTACCACGCTGACGATGTTCTTGCCGATATCGTGCACATCGCCCTTGACGGTGGCCATGAGGATCTTGCCTTTCTTTTCGCTGGTCGTCTGCTCCTTCTCGAGGTAGGGCACGAGGTGGCCGACGCCTTTTTTCATCACGCGCGCTGACTTGACGACCTGCGGCAGGAACATCTTGCCGGCTCCGAACAGGTCGCCTACATGGTTCATGCCATCCATCAGCGGGCCTTCGATGACTTCGAGCGAGGAAGGGAATTGCTGGCGTGCCTCCTCGACATCATCGATGACGTACTTGTCGATGCCTTTGACCAGAGCATATTTCAGGCGCTCGGCAACGGATTTCTCGCGCCAGCTTTCGTCCTTTTCCTGCTTCTTGCCGTCGCCCTTGTATTCGTCGGCGGCCTCGAGCAGACGCTCGGTGGCGTCGTCGCGCCGATTGAGGACCACATCCTCGACCAGTTCACGCAGCTTGGGGTCGATGTTGTCGTAGACCTCGAGCTGTCCGGCGTTGACGATGCCCATGTCCATCCCGGCGCGGGTGGCGTGATAGAGAAACACCGAATGCATCGCCTCGCGAACGGGATTGTTGCCGCGAAACGAGAACGACATGTTCGATACACCGCCGGAGACGTGGCATTCCGGATACCGCTTTTTCAGTTCCCGCGTCGCGTTGATGAATTCGACCGAGTAATTGTTGTGCTCGTCCATGCCGGTCGCGACCGGGAAGATGTTGGGGTCGAAGATGATGTCTTCGGGCGGAAAACCGGCCCTTTCGGTCAGCAAGTCGTAGGCGCGCGAAAGACATTCGATCATGCGCTCGCAACTGTCCGCCTGACCGGTTTCGTCGAAGGCCATGACCACCACGGCCGCACCATAGCGACGAATGCGCCGTGCCTGTTCCAGAAAAGCGTCCTCTCCTTCCTTCAGGCTGATCGAATTGACGATGCCTTTGCCCTGCAGGCACTGCAGACCGGCTTCGATGACCGAGAACTTGCTCGAGTCGACCATGACCGGAACGCGGGATATTTCCGGCTCGGCAGCAATCAGGTTGAGGAACCTGACCATCGCTTCCTCGGAGTCGAGCAGGCCCTCGTCCATGTTGACGTCGATGATCTGGGCACCGTTCTCGACCTGCTGCAGTGCGACTTCCACCGCTTCTTCGTAATTGTCCTCGGCGATCAGGCGCTTGAAACGCGCCGAACCGGTGACGTTGGTGCGCTCGCCGATATTGACGAAGTTCAGCTCGGGGGTGATGACCAGTGGTTCCAGTCCGCTGAGTCGCGTGTAGCGCACTGGCTGGTTTTCCGATTGCTCTTTGCTCATGCTGCCTTTGCCTGGATGGATCGCGGGGGAAACGATTGGACCGCCTCTACGATGGCCTCGAGATGCGCGGGAGTCGTGCCGCAGCAGCCGCCGATGATATTGACCAGGTTCTCCGAGGCGTAGGTCTTGACCACCCTGGCCATTTCTTCGGGGGTCTCATCGTATTCACCGAATTCGTTCGGCAGTCCGGCGTTCGGATGGGCGGTGATCAGACACTCGGCGACGCGCCCGATGGCCTTGATGTGCGGTTTGAGCTGGTCGGCACCGAGGGCGCAATTGAAGCCAACCGCCCAGGGGTCGCCGTGAGCGATCGAATAATAGAACGCTTCCGGCGTCTGGCCGGAAAGCGTGCGGCCGCTGGCATCGGTGATCGTGCCGGAGATGTTGAGCGGCCAACGCTTCCCGCGGGCTTCGTACTCTTCGTAGACTGCGAAGATGGCCGCTTTGGCGTTGAGTGTGTCGAACACGGTCTCGATCATGATCAGATCGACGCCGCTGTCCATCAGACCGGCCGCCGCTTCGCGGTAGGTTTTCACCAGACCCTTGAAATCGATCTTGCGGAATCCGGGGTTGGACACGTCGGGAGAAATCGAGGCCGTCTGATTGGTCGGGCCGATCACGCCGACCACGAATCGTGGCTTGTCCGGAGTATCGGCTGCGACCTCGTCGCACACCGACCGAGCGAGCCTGGCCGCTTCGACGTTGATTTCCCGGGCGACTGATTCGAGCGCATAGTCCGCCTGGCTGATGCGGTTGGCGTTGAAGGTGTTGGTTTCGATCAGGTCGCAGCCGACTTCGAGAAACTTCCGGTGAATGTCCTTGATCAGATCGGGTCGCGTCAGTGTCAGCAGGTCGTTGTTGCCCTTGAGATCGTCGGGATGATCGGCGAATCGCTCGGCGCGAAAGTCCTCTTCGCCGAGGTCCGCCGCCTGGATCATCGTGCCCATCGCCCCGTCGAGGATCAGAATACGCTCCTCGGCTGCCTTGAAAAGGCTCTGGACGCGCCCTGGGTCGTGCCATTCAAGTGTGTTCATGCTTTCCTTGCCAGTAAGGTGATGATTCTGAAATTGGGTTTCTTTCGTTCGATCGAGGTGATCCCGCAGAACTGGACATCGAGGCCGGCTCCAACGGTGAGTTTTTCAAGATCTGCAGGCGCGAACCCGCTGTTGATATGGCCGAAGGCTCGCACTTCATTGGCGTGGCGATGTCTTGCCAGCGTGGCGATGATCAGTCGGCCGCCGGCCTTCAGGACCCGACCTGCTTCATCGATCGCCAGCCCGGGCTGATCGCTGTAGGTGAGGGCATGCAGCAGCAGCACCGTGTCGTAGTGTCCCCCCGAGAACGGCAATCGATGCATGTCGCCCTGGTGGAACTGGACGTTGGCCAGATTCCTGACTCGCCTTCCCCCGGCCTTGACGACCTTCGGCGACAAATCGACGCAGTCGATATGTTCAGCCCGGGGCGCGAGCAGCTCACCCATGACGCCATCACCCGAGGCGATGTCGAGCACGCGACCGGGCTTGATCAGGTGGACCAGTGCCCGGGCGGTCGATTCCCAGGTCCGACCCGGAGAGTAGTGGCGCTCCATGTCCCCGGCGACCGAGTCAGGCCAGTTGCTGCCGCGTGCGCGCTGTTCGAGGACAGTCCGCAGCTGCTCCGCATCGGCTTCTATCAGCGCATCGTCCAGTGCGCCGTGCAGCTTTGCCCAGAAATCCACCAGGCCCTGGCTGGCGTGGTCGCCATTGATCCGATAATAGACCGAGACGCCTTCGCGCCGATCAGCGACCAGCCCGGCCTCGCGCAGGCGCGCGAGGTGGGTCGAAACTCGCGGCTGGGCCAGGCGGGTACTCTGGGCGAGCTCGGCGACCGTCAGCTCCTCCCGCTCCAGCAGGGCCAGCAGACGGAGCCGTGTCGCGTCACCAAGCAGGCCGCAGTGACGGCTGATGCACTCAAGGTCGATGAAAGTATCCTTCTATCGCGATCAAGAGATAAGTTGGGTAGCTTATCGTCTGGGTGTCCGTCTTTCAAGGCCGCGCGGCAAAATTGACCGGTGCCGGCGCTAGCGTGCTAGTCTTGTTTTCGGACTATTTGCATCGGCAGTTTCCAGGCCGGATGGGGGAGCCAGCAGATGACCCGTCACCGCTCCGATGAGCCCAGCGCTGATGTCAGCGATTTCGGATCCGCCCTGCATCGGGAAGGCACGCTTGAAACACTGATCGACAGCCTGCCGGGCATTTTTTTCCTGCTCGACGCGGAGGGACGGTTCCGGCACTGGAACGCCAATCTCGAGACCGTCACCGGCTACACCGCGCAAGAGATCGGTCGAATGACCCCCCTGGACCTGTTCGATCCTCCCCTTCACGAGACCGTCAGCGAAGCGCTGGAATTCGCGCTGAGCACGGGCAAGGCGCTGCTCGAAGCGCCGTTGCGGACCCGTTTCGGCAAGACTCGCTCGTACAGCTACTACGGCCGGCGCGTCGAGATCGGGGGTCTACCCTACATTTCGGGGATGGGTCTGGATGTGAGCCGGCTCAAGCGGGCCCAGCGCGAGCAGGAGCGTCAGGAGCTCAAGCTCCGCCACCTGGCGACCCACGTGCCGGGCGTGATCTTTCAATTGCAGCAGGATGCGCGTACCGGGCGGGTCCGCATGCCCTACGCCAGCGCCAAGCTGTTCGACGTATTCGGCGTCCACGCTGAGGACGTGCTCGACGACGCGAGCTCCTTGTTCGAGCGCCTGTTCGCCGATGACGCGGATCGCGTTCACCGCGCGATGCGCCTGAGTGCCGAACGCCTGAGTGTCTTCCGCGAACAATTCCGGATGTGCCCGCCCGGCGGGACCAGCGACCATGCCGAGTGGGTCGAGGTCGAGTCCACGCCGGAACGTCTGGAGGACGGATCCACGGTCTGGCACGGTTTCGCCCGCCGGATTACCGAGCGTAAGCGAATGGAAGAGGAGTTGCGTCGTCTGGCTTACTCAGACAGTCTGACCGGCCTGCCGAACCGTACGCTGCTGCAGCTGTCACTGGAAGACCGGATCGCCGAGGCCTCTCTGGTCGGTCATGGTCTTGGACTACTGCATCTGGATCTCGATCACTTCAAGGACATCAACGATGCCTGGGGTCATGGCACCGGCGACCGCCTTTTGCTCAAGCTTTCAGAGCGCCTGGAGCAGTGTGTCGGTCCGGACGCGTTGATCGGTCGAATCGGCGGCGATGATTTTCTGATCATGGTCGAAGGACCCGATGTCGATGAGCTGGCGAGACGGTTGGCGGAGTCCCTTTGCCAGGCGTTGGCGAGTCCACTGGTGCTGGACGAGCGCGTGGTCCGGGTCACCGGCTCGATCGGGATCAGCCTTTATCCGGAGGACGGTGAAACGACCGAGGATCTGCTGCGCCACGCCGACGCTGCCCTTTATCGGGCCAAGGAGAATGGTGCCGGGACCTGGGCGCGATATACGCCCGAACTGACCGCGGCGGCGATGGCCCGCCGCTATCTGGAGACGGAATTGCGATCGGCCATCGAAAGCGATGAGCTGCAGGTCGCGCTGCAGCCGATGGTCCATCTGGCCAGCGGCGCGGTGGTGGGGCACGAGGCGCTCGCGCGATGGCATCATCGCGACGACGGCTGGATCGATCCCGAGGAATTCATCGGGCTGGCCGAGGCCCGCGGCCTGGTCACAACGCTCGGAGAACAGGTTTATCGCAAGGCCTTCCGGCACGTCGCCCGGGGCGTCGATGGCATTCTGTCGATCAATGTCGCCCCGGAGCAGCTCAGGCTTGCGAATTTCACCGATCGGCTGGTCGCGCTGGCCGCCGAATGCGATCTGCCCGTGGACTCGATCGAGGTCGAGATCACCGAGCGGGTCCTGATGGGCGAGTCGGGCGAGGCGTTGCGCCAGATCCGGCGGCTGCGCGAGCACGACGTGCGGATTGCGATCGATGACTTCGGGACCGGCTACTCATCGCTGGCTTATCTCCGGACCCTGCCCATCCAGCGCTTGAAGATCGACCAGAGCTTCATCCGCGATATTTCGCGGACGCCCGAAAATGCGGCGATCGTCAAGGCGATTGCGACCCTCGCCCACGAGCTGGGGCTCGAAGTGACGGCCGAAGGTGTCCAGACAAAGGACGAAGCGCAATTCGTGAAGGACTGCGGCTGCGACTATGCTCAAGGCTGGTTCTACGGACGCGGCGCGATACTCGGTGGAGGCCCGCCGGCCAGGCCGGACGAGCGAAACTGAAGACGTCCGACCCGCGATCAGGCCACGGAGCTGGCGATCATTCGAAGTCTTCCTCGAGCCAGGCTTCGTAATCGGGGGTATCGCTCTCGCCACCGGTGACGAAGTATTCCCGACTCTGCAGCCAGCCGTCCCGAACGAGAATGTATTCGTCATAGGCGTCGGCCAGCTCGCGGTCGAGCGGCAGCAGGCCGACCCGGGTGTCGATGATGCGAAGGCCGAGAAGTCCGTAACTGCCCTTGTCGAGAGCCACTCGGGTGGGGTAATCGCCTACCGCGCCGACGCCGGTTCCGACCGCATCCCGAACGGTGGACGGGCCGAGCAGCGGCAGCATGAAGAATCGGCTGTCCTCCCATCCCCAGCCGGCCAGGGTCTGGCCGAAATCGGCATCGTTCTTTTCTATTCCGGCCTCCGAGGCCAGGTCGAAGAGCCCACCGACACCGTAGACGGTATTCGTGAAAAAGCGCTGGAACTCGCTCTCCAGATCAGCCCCGCGTCCCTGGACCAGGAGATTGGCCATGATGATCGGCGAGCGCAGGTTGCGAAAGAAGTTGCCCACGCCGGACTTGACCGGGTCCGGGGTGATGCGGTCGTATCCGCGGGCCACAGGACGCAGCACGGCCCGGTCGACGCCTCGGTTGAACGCATACACCGAGCGATTGTAGGGTTCCCAGGGATCGTCCGGATGGCGTTCCGCGGGCGGAGCGGCGGTCGTTGCGCATCCAGCGATGCACAGGCTCAGGAGGAGGGTCAACAGGGGGCGGATCATCAAACTGCGTCCTTTTGGGTCCAGTTCAGCAGTTCCGATGCTCGAGTCAGATCGGCGAGCACGCGCAGGCCTGGCGGTGGCGAGGCCCAGCAGATCGAGCGGCCCGCTGCGCGCGCCCAGCTCTCGACTTCCAGCAGCAGGGCGATGGCCGAAGTGTCGGCACGATCGACCCGTGACAGGTCGACCGCTTCAGGCAGTTCGCCGCGTTTCCGGGCGGCTTCGAAGCGCTCGAGCCAGCCCGGCACCGTGGCCAGGGTCAGCGCTCCGCTCACCGCCAGTGAGTCCGGCGATTCATCAGTCAAGGTCGGTGTCCACGTCGATTTCACCGGCACTCAGGCGCTCGAGCATCGAATCGAAGCCTTCGCGTCGGATCTCCTCTCCGATCTGGTTGCGCAGAGTGGATACGTAGGAGATGCCTTCGATGATGACGTCGAACACGAGCCAGCTTCCATCGCGCTCGCGCAGGACGTAGTCGACCGGAGCCCGCTCACCGGAATCGAGCAGGATCCGCGTGCGGACCCGGGTCATGCGTTCGCTGTTGTCGCCGGCCAGCGGAAGGATTTCGACCTGCTCCCGGCTGCGGAATTCCAGCAGGCCGGTGGCATAGCGGCGCATGAGCAGACCTGAAAGCGCATCGGCGAAGGCCTCGACCTGGGCCCGCTCGAGTCCGCGACCGTGACGGCCGAGCACGAGCCGCGCCGAGTAGAGCAGGTCGGTGCGCGGCTTGAGAATGTCTTCCAGGCGCTCCTGCAGGAGCTCAGGGTTCTGCTCGTATTCGGTCCGGTCTTCATCGACCAGCTCGAACAGCTCGGTCGTCGTGTCGCGAACCAGGTCGACCGGATCGTCGTAGGCGGCGTGGGCCAGCAGCGGAAGCAGCGCGGCCAGGGCAGGCAGGAGTCGCAACATGTCTATTCCTCTTCGTTTTCGGTGTTGAACAGGTAGCGGCTGATCAATTGTTCGAGGACCACGGCCGAGTTGGTGAGCATGATCCGATCGCCGTCCCGGAGCGGGTCCGGCGAGCCGCCGGGCTCGAGCCCGACGTACTGATCACCGAGGATTCCGGAGGTCAGGATCGAGGCCGAGCTGTCTTCGGGCAGTTCGGAAAACTGGTCCGCGATCCTCAGGACGACTTTCGCCTCGAAAGTCTCGAGGTCCAGCCCGATGGAGTCGACGGTGCCGATCGTGACCCCGCCCATCGTGACCTTGGCCCGGGGCTTGAGGCCGCCGATGTTGCTGAAGTGAGCGGTTACCTGATAACCGCCGTCGGCCACGACACCCCGGTCTGTGGCCTGGACCGCGAGGAAGATCAGCGCGGCCACGGCCAACAGCAGAAACAATCCGGCGGTCAATTCGATCTGATGAGATGATTTCATGAGCGTTGGCGTCTCGAGTGTCAGAGCATGAAGGCGGACAGGACGAAGTCGAGAATCAGGACGGCGATCGCGGTCGTGATCACCGTCTGGGTCGTTGCGAGTGCGACTCCCTCGCTGGTCGGTCGTGCCGACCAGCCATGGTAGACCGCCAGCCAGGCGGCGATCAGTCCGAAAGCCACCGCCTTGAGCATGCCGTGGCCGAAATCGCGGCCCAGCTCGACGGTATTCTGCATGTTGCCCCAGAAGGTCCCGGGATCCACGCCCATCAGCGCGACGGCGAAAACGACGCCGCCCAGCAGAGCGGTCATGTTGAATACCAGGACCAGGGCGGGTACCGCGATCAGGCTGCCGATGAGGCGCGGCTGGACGATTCGTTCGAGCGGGTCTATGGCCATGAGATCGAGCGCATCGAGTTGTTCGGTTGCTCGCATCAATCCGATTTCGGCCGTGATCGATGTCCCGGCCCGGCCCGCGAAAAGGATGGCAGTCAGGACCGGGCCCAGTTCACGAAACAGCGAAAGGGCCAGGACCGTGCTGACCGCGTCACCGGCTCCGAATCGGGTGAGCGTGTCATAGGTCTGCAGGGTCAGGACCAGCCCGACGAAGAAGCCGCAGGTGACGATGATCACCAGGGATCGGACCCCGGCGAAGTAGATCTGGCGCAGGGTTTCGCCGAACTGCAGCCGGGTCAGGCGCATGTGGGCCACGGCCGTTCCGAGGAACAGAACGGCCCGGCCGAGTTCTCGCAGCGGCGCGAACAGGTCGAACCGCCTGGAGTCCTGGCTGCTCATCGGCGCTCCGCCAGCAGGTCATCGGCGAATTCCGGCGCCGGGTAATGGAACGGGACGGGCCCATCTGCCAGACCATTGAGAAACTGATGGACGAGAGCGTGATCGCTGTTGGCCAGGCTTTCCGGCGGTCCCTGTGCCACGACCTGACGATCGGAAATGATGCAGCAGTGGTCGGCGAAGCGCTGGACTTCTCCAACGTCGTGAGTAATGACGACGCTGGTCGTTTCGAGTGCCTGGCTGATGTCCCGGATCAGGCGCAGCGACACGCCGAGCGAAATCGGGTCCAGGCCGGCGAATGGTTCGTCATAGAGCATCAGATCGGGATCCAGTGCCATCGCCCGGGCGGTGGCTACCCGCCGGTTCATTCCGCCGGACAGTTCCCGCGGGTACAGATCAGCGGCACCGCGCAGGCCGACGGTTTCGAGCTTCAACAACACCAGGCGCCGAATCAGGGACTCGGGCAGATCGGTGTGCTCGCGCAGGGGCAGGGCAACGTTGTCGAAACAGGTCAGATCGGTCAGCAGAGCGCCGTTCTGAAGCAGGACGCCCATGCGTCTTCGCAGGCGGTTGAGCTCGCGACTGTTGAGCTGATCGACTCGGCTGTCTCCAACCCAGACCTCGCCGGCATCGGGCCTGAGCTGGCCGGTGATCAGGCGAAGCACCGTGGTCTTGCCGGCGCCGCTGGGGCCCATGATGGCGGTGATCCGGCCGGGCGGAAGCTCGAGACTGAGGTTTTCGAGAATGACGCGGCCGCCGAGCCGCAACGTGATATCGCGAAGTCGTATCGGCGGGCTTTTCCTGGACTCATCGGGCACGATGAACCTCGTCACTGGCTGATTTCAATGGGACTGCATTCCAAACGACAAGTTTTGCGGAACCTCTGAAAAAACCGGGGCCTCGGCGCATCGTTTCCGGAAGCCCCGTCCGTCAGAGGATATAACGACTCAGGTCCTCGTTATCTGCCAATTCCTTCAGGTGTGCGTCAACGTAGTCGGCGTCCACGGTCAGGGATTGCCCCGACTGATCGGGCGCGGTGTAGGAAATCTCCTCGAGCAGGCGTTCCAGGACGGTATGGAGGCGACGCGCGCCGATATTTTCCGTGGATTCGTTCACGGCGTAGGAGATCTCGGCCATGCGATTGATCGCCTCGTCGGTGAATACGAGCTCCACGCCTTCGGTTGCGAGCAGGGCCCGGTACTGTTCGGTCAACGAGGCATCGGGTTCGGTCAGAATGCGTTTGAAGTCGTCCACCGACAGGGCGCGCAGTTCAACCCGGATCGGCAGCCGTCCCTGAAGCTCGGGCACGAGATCGGAGGGCTTGGCCACGTGAAAAGCGCCCGAGGCGATGAACAGCATGTGGTCGGTCTTGACCGTCCCGTAGCGTGTATTGACCGTGCAGCCTTCGACCAGAGGCAGCAGGTCGCGCTGGACACCTTCCCGCGACACCTCGCCCGAAGTGCTGGAATCCGAACGGCGAGCCACCTTGTCGATTTCGTCGATGAAGACGATGCCGCTTTCTTCGGCCATGCGCAGGGCCTGCTGCTTGACCTCCTCGTCGTTGATCAGTCGTCCGGCCTCCTCCTCGATCAGCACCGGAATCGCGTCCTTGACCTTCATCTTGCGCTTCTGCTTCTTGCCGCCGGACAGGTTCGAGAACATCTGCTGGAGCTGGCTGGTCATCTCCTCCATCCCGGGCGGGGCCATGATTTCAACACCGACGTTCGTCGAGACATCGATTTCGATCTCGCGATCGTTGAAATCGCCGTTGACCAGTTTGGTGAAGATCTTGCGACGGGTCTCGGACTGATCGCCGACCGGCTCCTCGGGCGCGTTGGCAAAGCCCGAGGACTGCCGGCGCGGCAGCATGATGTCGACCACGCGCTCGACGGCGGCGTCCTCGGCACGCGAGCGAACCTTGCCCATCGCTTCTTCGCGGGCCAGTTTGACGGCGACCTCGACCAGATCGCGGACGATCGACTCGACGTCCTTGCCGACGTAGCCGACTTCGGTGAACTTGGTCGCCTCGACCTTGACGAAGGGAGCATGGGCCAGAGCGGCAAGGCGGCGCGAGATTTCGGTCTTGCCGACGCCGGTCGGCCCGATCATCAGAATGTTTTTCGGGGTGATTTCCGGCTGCAGGCGTTCATCGACCTGACGCCGGCGCCAGCGGTTTCTCAGCGCGATGGCGACGGCCCGCTTGGCGGCTGCCTGGCCAATGATGTGCCGGTCCAGTTCCTGGACGATTTCTCGGGGGGTCATCTGCGACATTGGTTTTCTAGTCCGTGGTCAGTGTTTCGACGGTGAGGTTGTGGTTGGTGTAAATGCAGATTTCGCCAGCAAGATTGAGCGCTTCGCGACAGATCGTCTCGGCATCCAGATCGGTGTGGCGAAGCAGCGCCCGGGCCGCCGATTGCGCGAAGGGTCCGCCCGACCCGATCGCGATCAGACCCTCTTCGGGCTCGATGACGTCGCCGTTGCCGGAGATGATCAGCGAGGCTTCCCGATCGGCAACCGCCAGAAGCGCTTCGAGCCGCCGCAACAGGCGGTCGGTGCGCCAGTCCTTGGCCAGTTCGACCGCTGCACGAGTCAGGTGCCCGGAGTGCATCTCGAGTTTGCTCTCGAAACGTTCGAACAAGGTGAAGGCATCGGCGGTTGCGCCGGCAAATCCGGCAATGACGCCGCCCTTGTAAAGGCGCCGCACCTTGCGTGCGTTCGCCTTCATTACGGTATTTCCGAGGGTCACCTGACCGTCGCCGGCGATCACGACCTGATTGCCTCGACGAGCCGAGACGATAGTGGTGCCGCGGTATTGTTCCATGTTCGATATTGAACCTTTGCTGCGGTTTAGTCCGGGAACATGGGGGCGAAATGCAGCAAGCGCAAACGGGTTGATGAAGCTGGTCAGCGCTTCTTTCTGGCGTGGGGATGGGTCTCGTCGTAGACCTTGGCCAGATGCTGGAAATCGAGATGGGTATAGATCTGCGTCGTGGACAGGTTGGCGTGGCCCAGCAGCTCCTGCACGGCCCGCAGATCTCCCGAGGACTCGAGGATATGCGAAGCGAAGGAGTGCCGGAGCTGATGCGGGTGAACGCGCTGATCGAGGCCCTGGCGCTGGCTCCAGTACGCCACGCGCTTCTGGATGGCCCGCACGCCGAGCGGACGTCCCTGCCGGCTTACGAAGATCTTCGGCTGTTCCTGTCCGGCCAGGTGTTGATGCAGCTGCCGCCAGCGCTCGAGCGCGGCAAGGGCGTGGCGTCCGACCGGCACCAGCCGCTCCCGGCGGCCTTTGCCCAGAACCCGGACCAATCGCTCGTCTGGATCCAGGCGATCCCAGGTCAGCCCCGCCAGTTCGCTCACACGCAGGCCCGAGGCGTAGAACAACTCGAGCATCGCCCGGTCGCGCGTGGCCAGATCGTCCTCCTCCGGGATATCCAGCAAAGTCAGTACCTGCTCGATATCCAGCGGACGCGGAAGCTTGCGTCGGACGCGTGGCGCACGTACCCCGGCCGTCGGGTCCATCCTTGCCAGTCCTTGCTGGCGCAGGTACTTGAAGAATCTCCGCAGCGCCGAGAGGCGGCGCTGCACACTGCGCGGGCTCAGTCCTCGACGATGTTCGGCGGCGGCGAAGGCGCGGATATCGGCCTCGACCAGTTGCCCCGGCTGGTCGATCCGGCGTTCGCCGGCCCATTGCCCGAAGCAAAGCAGGTCCCGACGGTAGCCGTCCATAGTTGCTGGACTGAAGCCGAGCTCGTCACGGGCGTGATCGCAGAATGCCAGGATCGCCTCCCGCAGGGCTTCCGGTGCCGTTTCGGCGACCGTCTCAGGCGCGCTTGCGATGCTCCGCTCCCGGCTTGTCGAGCCGATGTCCAATGGTCGTGCCGAGCAGTTCCAGGAAAAGGGTGCCCATTTCGGGATGAAAGCGGGCCTCGGATGCTGCGCCGATCGCCAGGACGCCCAGATTGTCGATCGGAACAAGGGCTGCTGATCCGATGGCCTGCGCCTGGTCCCCGAACAAGAGCGCCATCTTCTCCCGGGTCAGGCGGCCGCACTCGGTTCGCGCCTGAGTAATCAGTCGCTCGAACCATTCGGGTCGCTGCTCCGCCGGCTGAACAACCCCGGTGGCGTCCGCCAGTTCCTCGTATGGTGCCAGCAGGTGGAGCCGAACCTGGTCGGCGTTGAACTCTCCGGCCAGACGGTCGAACAGCCGGTCGATGAACTGCGGTGTCGATTCCGCGCCCATCACGTCGAGAGTGAGCTGATGCAGACGCTGCATGAGGCGTTCATTTTCGCCGGCGATCGCGGCAAGGGTTTTCAGCCGGTTCCTGAGCTCCCGATTCTCGGTTCGTAGCCGCTCGACCTGATGCTCGATCAGGGAAGCGGTGCCGGCCGCATGCGGCAGGCTCATTTCATCGAGGAGTTCGGGATGTTCCTGGAAGAAATCAGGATGGGCTTTGAGCCATTCGATAACGGTCGTTTCGGTGCTCATGGGCCGAAGTCGGGAATGGTGGTGGTTCCGTCGAAGACAAGGCGCGCCGGTCCGATCATGCGGATCGGGCCGTCGCCACTCCAATGTATCACAAGCGCCCCGCCAGGCTGGGTGATGCGCACCGGGCTGTCGACACGCCCGGTCCTGATCAATAGCGCTGCCGTGGCGCAGGCACCTGATCCGCACGCTTCGGTTGGGCCGACCCCGCGCTCGAAGACCGCCAGCTCGACCTCTCCACGCCCGCCGCACCAGGCCAGGTTGACGTTGGCACCATGAGCGAGTAACCTGGATTGACTGAGATGCTGGCCCAGGCTGAGCACGAGGGCGCTGTCCGGGGGGTGCTCCAGGGTCACGACGACGTGCGGATTGCCGGTGGAGACGCCGCACACGGTATGCGTCCGGTCAGCGTGCCGCGATGTCCAGCATCCCTTTCCGGAAATACTCCCCCAGGCGTCCGGATTGAAATCCGGCGCCGGAAGCTCGGCTTCGATGTGGTCAGCATCCGTTACGTCGACTCTGACGCTGCCTCCGGCCGTTTTCAGTCTGGCGGGCGCATTCAGTTCGCCGTTCTGGCTCAGCCACAGCGCAATCGCCCGCATTCCGTTTCCGCATTGCTCGGCCGTGCTGCCGTCGTTGTTGAAGATCTCCACGTCGGCCAGGTGCCCGGATTCTGACGGTGGAAGCAGGCGCAGGAGCTGGTCGAAGCCGATGCCGCGACGGCGATCGCCGAGATAGCGCACCGCGGCCGGGCTGATGTCGGGGGTCGGAACCCTGGCGTCGATCAGGACGAAATCATTGGCCAGCGCTTCGAGCTTGGCGAATTTCAGGGTATGGCTCACATCAGCGCCCGACCCGACCCTGCACCAGCCAGTGACGGTCGGTCGGTATCGTGATCGACAGTCCGTCGAGTCCCGCCTGATGGATCTGCTCCCGAACTTCGCCCGGTGTGTAGGCCGCGCGCAGACTGTTGTGGAAATCCTTGCGCAGAACTTCCGGCGCGGCGGCGGCGTGAGTCCTTACGATGTCGCTGACCGCCGCGGCGCTGTCCGGGCGCATGAGATCCATGACCTGCACCACGCAGCCCGGCTCGGCCAGTTCACGAATGGATCGCCACAGCGATTGCGGGTCTGGAAGATGGTGCAGCAGGCTGTTCGAGATGATGGCATCGAAGTGGCCCGCCGGAAGCTCACGGGGCAGTCGAGCCAGTATCAGTTCGATGACCGATTCCAGTCCGGCGTTCGCGACCGCCTGTTCGGCCAAAGCCAGCATGTTCGGCCCGGCGTCGAGCCCGACGATGATCCAGCCGCTTCGTGCTTGAGCGAGACGGATGCAGATATCGCCCGGGCCACAGCCGAGATCGAGCACGCTGACGGACTCCGGGCTGCCGATCAAGTCCAGAAACCGCTCGACGAACAGCGCGTTGGGTTCGCTGAAATCAGCTTCGGCATACGCCCTGGCCTGGGCCGGGGCGTCCATCAGTTCAGGTTCGGGAATTCGCTTCATCGTGGTCTTCGTCCCGACCGCTTCCGCGTTCGGCGCTGTCCGATTCTGCGTCCTGCGCGCCCGGTTCGGGGAGGTAGAGATCATCCTTCAGGCCACAGCCGGCGGCCAGTGCGGCGACCAACAGCGCCAGTCCGGCCCGGGGTAGAATTGACAACATGACGGCAAGCGACTCCGAAACGCTCGATAGCGTGATCATTGAGACCGGAGACCGACCCGATCACGCGGTGATCTGGCTGCACGGTCTCGGCGCGGACGGACACGACTTCGAACCGATTGTACCGCAGTTGCAGGCTGCGGCCCGGCGCTCGGTGCGCTTCGTCTTCCCGCATGCTCCGGTGCGGCCGGTCACCGTCAATGGCGGTATGCGGATGCGTGCCTGGTACGACATTCTTGGACTGCAGATCGACCGCAATCAGGATCGAGCCGGCATTCATGGCTCGCTGAAGGCCGTAGACCGCCTGATCAACGCTCAGCTCGATGCCGGCATCCCGGCCCGGCACCTGGTGCTGGCCGGGTTTTCGCAGGGAGGGGCGGTCGCCCTGCGCTGCGGCCTGGCGCGGTCGGAGCCGCTGGCTGGCATCGTGGCGCTGTCCGCTTACCTTCTGGATGCCAACGATCTGTCCGGATGGGCCGCCGAGGCCTCTCTAGATGTTCCGGTCTTTCTGGGGCATGGAACGCACGATCCGGTCGTCCCGGTCATGCTCGGTAAAGTGGCCGCCGATACCCTAAAGGGTGCCGGTTACCGGGTCGAATGGCAGACCTGGACGATGCCGCATTCGGTGTGCCCTGACGAGGTCGTCGCCATGGACCGATGGCTTGAAGCCGTCTGGACGTGAGCCGCCGTCCCGGGCTCTATCTCGTCGACGATGAAGCCCCGGCCCTGCGTCGACTGCAACGCCTCGTGGAGACCCTGGGAACCCACGAGGTGCTCGGTTCGACGACCGATCCGGGGCAGACCATTGCCGATTGCCGTCGCCTGCAGCCGGAGGCGGTTCTGCTGGACGTCGAAATGCCTGGAACCGACGGTGTTCAGCTGGCGCAGGGCCTGTGCCGTATCGAACCATCCCCGGCGCTGATCTTCGTGACCGCTTTCGAAAATTATGCGGTCGATGCCTTCGAACTGGCGGCCGCCGATTATCTGGTCAAACCGGTCCGACCTGATCGCCTTGCCAGAGCTCTGGCGCGGATCGGCCCACGCGGGCCGGGCGATAGCGGCGAGGCCATGCTGAGTGCCCGTCTGGGCGATCGGATCCAGAACATTCCCGTGGCAGAGGTCAGGGCGCTCCTGGCCGAGAGCAAATACACCTGTGTTCACTATCCGGGCGGGCAGGCGTTGATCGACGATTCGCTGGTCAGTCTGGAAGAGCGATTTGCCGGGCGCTTTGTCAGAGTTCACCGCAACGCACTGGTTTGTCGCCGATATCTCCGCGGTCTGCACCGCGACGCCGATGGGCGCGACTGCGTCGAGCTCGACGGTGTGGACTGCCAACCCGAAGTCAGTCGCCGCAATCTGCCTGCCGTGCGGCAGGAGCTGAAGCAAGCGGCGGGAAGGAAATGAATGGGTAGTCCGCCGCGCCTGCGCATCGCCACACGACAGTCGCGCCTGGCTCTGTGGCAATCCGAGCACGCGGCTTCGCAACTGCGCAAAGCGGATTCCGGGCTCGAGGTCGACTTGCTGCCGATGAGTACCCGCGGGGACGAGGTGCTCGACCGGTCGTTGGCCCAGATCGGCGGCAAGGGTCTGTTTCTGAAGGAACTCGAGCACGCGCTGCTTGACCGGCACGCCGACGTTGCGGTTCACTCGCTCAAGGACGTTCCGGCCGAGTCTCCGGATGGTCTTGTGCTGGCCGCCGTGTTGCCGCGGGCGAACTGGGCTGACCTCTGGCTGACGCGCGACGGTCGTGAACCCGCTGATCTTCCCGAAGGCAGTCGGGTCGGCACCTCCAGCCTCAGACGCCAGAGCCAGCTATTGATGAACTACCCGCACCTCGAGGTGGTGCCCGTGCGCGGCAACGTCGAAACCCGCCTGGGCAGGATGAGCTCGGGCGCGGTCGAGGCCGTGGTTCTGGCGGCCGCGGGCATCGAGCGCCTCGGTCTCACGCCCGCCCATTCGCGCGCGCTCCTGCCGCCGGATTTCCTGCCGGCACCGGGGCAGGGTGTCATCGTGTTGCAGTGTCGCGCCGACGACGATCGCACCCGGAACCGCCTGGCCGCGCTCGAGTGCGCGCGGACGCGCGAACAGGTCGACGCCGAGCGCGCCGTCGTCAAGGTGCTCGGTGCCGACTGTCGCATGCCGCTGGCAGCGCTGGCCGAGCGCCGCGATGGCGAGCTTTTCCTGGCGGCCAGACTGGCCCGGCCGGACGGTGGCGACGCCATCGATGTGGCCCTGAGCGGCCCGCCCGACCAGGCCGGGGAGCTTGGCCGGCGCGTCGGCGAGCGTCTGCTTCAACTCGGTGCGATGAGCCTCCTGTCACGAATCTGAAAGATTTTTCCATTTTTTTTTCTTGCGGGGCTGGACAATACCGGAGTGGTCTGTCATTATTCGCATCAAGCTTGCAAGGAAGGGGATCACAGTCTCACTTTTCCGGACGTCATCCACGGGTCAATCAGTTGAGGTGCGTCCCCCTACTGCCAACGCCAACACGCAAGCCCCCAGCACTTCAGCGAGTTGACCCAGACGTCCGGAATCTATTCGAAAGCCCGCCCTGACGGCGGGCTTTCTTCATTTGGCGGGGTTCTTCTATCCAGCCGGCTACTGAGTCCTGCCTTCTGCCCTGAGCCGCGCCCGTGGCGGATCGTCTTGACAACGGCAACAGGGCATTGACGGCGCGCATTCTGGTGACACGGTCCGCACCGGGCGGCGAAATGCTGTGCCGGCGCCTGGCCGAGTCCGGCTGGCCAGTGCTGTATGGCCCGCCGATTCGACTGGAACCCGCTTCCGACCCTGACGCGACGGCGGCTCTGTTGCACGATCTGCTGCCGGCCGATCGCGTGATCCTGACGAGCTCCAGAGCGGTCGAGGAAGTGCTCCGCCTGGTCCGGCCCGAGTTGCTGACCGCTGCTTCAGTCATTGTTCCCGGCCCCGGGACCGCCCGCGTGGCTCGCCGTCTCGGCCTGGCGCCGGTCTTGCACCCGGAACACGCCGGCACGAGCGAGGACCTGCTGAAGCTGCCGGCGTTGCAGCATGTTTCCGGGCTGTGCGTCGTCCTTCTGGCGGCGCAGGGAGGCCGGCGGTTCCTCGGTGAAGCGCTGGCGGAGAGGGGCGCTCGGGTCGAGCGCGTGCATGTCTATCGCCGCGTTGAACAGGCATTGCCGCCAGACCTGCTTGCGGCGTATCGGGATTCCGCGCCGGTGATCACGCTGATCAGCTCCGGCGCGGTACTCGAGGCGCTGCACCGCCAGCTTCCGGACACGCTGCGGACGAAGCTGCTCGGCTGGCCGGTCGTGGTGCCATCCGCGCGCGTCGCCAGCCAGGCGGTATCACTCGGCTGCTCTTGCATCATCGAGGCGGACGGGGCTGACGATGACGCGATGATCGAATCGCTCGGCGATCCTGCAGTCCAGGCACGATTGCGGTAATCTCGAACATTCTTCAATCCAAACATCTCGAACAGGGACGGGCCTTGATGACGGACAGAAGCTATCGGTCGCCTGAATCCGAGCCGGCGATGAGCGTTCCCCATTCAGGACTCGCCGCCGCGTCGATGTATCGGCGGTGTCTGCTCTTGCTGGTCGTCCTGCCACTGGCCCTGCTTCCGGCTCTCGTCGGGGCTGTGCCGTGGCTGGTTCCCGAGCCGTTGACCGCTGGCGAATCCGTCTCTGATGAAGTGCGAGCCCAGGGTGAGCAAGTCGATGGGATTGCCGAATCCCTGGATACGGCGACCGATCGACTGGAGAGTATCGCGTCTGATCAGGCCGATCTGACGGCGCGCGTGAATACCGTGGCCGAGGGTATCGAACGGGCCAATCAGCAAGACGCCGAAATGCAACAACGCCTCGTTGACCTGAGCAACGCGCTGGATCAACTGCAGGCACAGATGCAGGCCCTGCGGCAGGGTGAAGGTGAGCAAAGGGAAATCGACCGCGAAGTCGAGCGTCGCCTGCTGCTGATGGAAGCGGCCTCGCTGCTTTCCTACGGGAAAGCCCGCGCCACCGTGGGCGGCGACGTCGAGGGCGCGCGTGAGGCCTATCGGCAGGCGGATGGTCTGGTACGACGCGCCGACGACCCGAGTCTGAGCCAGGTTCGACGGTTGCTGGCCGAGGAACTCGACGCTTTGGAGAACCTCGAGGTGCCGGACTGGCTGGGTCTGCAGGGTCGACTCGAACGCCAGGGAGCTCGGGTCGATGAATGGCCGATCGTTTCGACCGGACCGGCTGAAACGCCGACCGATGCGCAGGCCGAACCCGATGGCTGGATCGAAGCGACCCGCGACGCCCTGGGTGGCCTCGTCCGGGTCAGTCCGCGCGCCGGAGCGGAATTGTCCGAGCCTGAGGTCCAGACCCTGCGCGAGATGGCTCGCCTGCGCTGGCTGGCCGCCGAGCTGGCGATCGCCCGCCGCGACAGCGCTGAACTGGACCATCACCTGCGAAGCCTTGATCGAATGTTGTCGCAGTGGTTCGACCCGGAGGCCGATAGCGTCCAGGCCGCCGCCCGTCTGATCGATGATCTCCATGCCATCGATGTCTCGCCGATTCCGGCCAATCTCGGCCAGGCCCTTTCGGCACTGCAGCAGGCACTGGATTCCGCGTGAAGCGGGTCCTTCTCATCGCGGCGATCCTGGGCGCCCTGATAGCGACCGCTCTGATCGCGCCGCGTCTGCTCGAAGATCCCGGCTACGTCATGATTGATCTCGGAGCCTGGCGGGTCGAAATGTCGCTCGTCACGCTGGTCGCAGGGGTGATTCTGGGCTGGATTGCGATTTCTCTGGCGATCGTATTGGTCAGGCTTCCCGGACGGGCCTGGAAGCGTGGTCGCCAGATACGCGCCGACCGTCAGCTCGAGAACGGCCTCCTCGCGCTGACCGAGGGCGACTGGCAGCGTGCCGAAAAGGAACTCGGCAAGTCCCTGGCGTATCGCGGCAGCACGGTCGGCTACCTGGCGGCGGCGCGCGCCGCTCAGGGGAAAGCGGATGTGTCGCAGCGCGATCGTTGGCTGAAGCTGGCCGATTCTCGTTTCGGACGGCGCCATTTCATCACCGGTCTGGCTCGAGCACGCCTGCTCACCGGTGAAGGCCGCAGTGAGGAGGCCGTGCCGGTGCTGGAGGATCTGCATGTGCAGAAGCCTCGCCACGCCGGCGTTCTTCGCCTGCTGCTCCAGGCCTACCAGGAGCTCGATCGCTGGCGCGAGGTGCGTCTGCTGACGCCGGCGCTTCGCCGCGCCGGCATCGTCGATCGCGAGCATGCCGAGGAACTGACTCTCCTGGCCGCGGGCCGGGAGCTGCGGGCGAGTCCTGATGTCGATGCGCTGGAACAGGCCTGGCGCGGGCTGAGCCGGAAGCAACGGCGCGAGCGTGATCTGATCGTTACTTATGCCCGGCGCGCGTCTGACCTGGGTCGCCCCGCGCTTGGCGGCCCCGAACTCAAACGCCTGCTCGACCATGATCTCGATCACGAAGCCCTCGACCTGTACGCCGAGGCCGGCGATGACGAGCGCGCGGGCCGCATCGCCGACTGCGAGGGCTGGCTGCGCAAGGCTCCGGATCATCCGTCGCTGCACCGGGCTCTCGGCCTGATGTATCTCGGTGATCGACAGTATGAAAATGCCCGCATCAGTCTCGAGCAGGCGGTTCAAAACCGGCCCGATGGCGAAGCTTATGCGGCGCTCGGCCGTATTCAGGATCGATCGGGTCAGACCGAGGCGGCGATGCAGTGCTACCGCAACGCGCTGCGCCTGAAGCAGGGGAGGGGCGCGACGCCGCTGCCGCCGCCGTCGGAAAGGCCCGCCTCCGAAGACTGAATCCGGGCAAGTATTATCGTCCCGGCACTGCCGAGAGAACGATCCAGGTCGTATAATGGGCGGTTACCTTCGCTGGCCCACTTCCACCATGAAACTTCGAAACATTGCCATCATCGCCCATGTCGATCATGGCAAAACCACGCTCGTCGACCAGTTGTTGCGCCAGTCGGGCGAGTTCGCTGCACACGAGCGTCTGACCGAGCGGGTCATGGATTCCGAGGACCAGGAGCGCGAGCGGGGCATCACGATTCTGGCCAAGAACACGGCCATCACCTGGCGCGACTGGCGGATCAATATCGTCGACACGCCGGGGCATGCCGATTTCGGCGGAGAGGTCGAGCGCGTGCTGTCGATGGTCGATTCCGTGCTGCTGCTGGTCGACGCGGTCGATGGGCCGATGCCGCAAACCCGCTTCGTGACCCAGAAGGCTTTCGCGATGGGCTTTCGCCCGATCGTGGTCGTCAACAAGGTCGACCGCCCAGGAGCGCGTCCCGACTGGGTCCTGAATCAGACCTTCGATCTGTTCGACAAGCTCGGCGCTAGCGATGAGCAGCTCGATTTTCCGGTCATCTACGCGTCCGCGCTGAATGGCTACGCCGGGACTGATCCGGACGTGTCCGAGGGCGACCTGACGCCCTTGTTCGAAGCCCTGGTAGAGCATGTGCCGGCACCGCCGGTTGACCCGGATGGCCCGTTCCAGATGCAGATCTCCAGCCTGTCGTTCTCGACCTACGTCGGGTTGATCGGGATCGGCCGGATTCGCCGCGGGCGGGTTCGCCCGAATCAGGCCGTCGCGGTGGTCGATCGCGAGGGCCGCAAGCGCTCGGGCCGGGTGCTCCAGGTGCTCGGATTCAAGGGCCTCAAGCGCGAGGAGATCGATCAGGCAGCCGCCGGTGACATCATCGGAATCTCGGGTATCGAGAACATCGGCATCTCGGATACCCTGTGCGATCCGGTGGCTCCGGAGGCGCTCCCGCCCCTGTCCGTCGACGAGCCGACCATCCACATGACGTTTCAGGTTAATGATTCGCCTTTCGCCGGACGCGAAGGCAAGTATCTGACCAGTCGCCAGATCCGGGCGCGGCTTTACCAGGAGGCGACCCACAATGTCGCGCTCCAGGTCAGCGATACCTCCGATCCCGACCAGTTCGACGTGGCCGGGCGCGGCGAGCTCCATCTTTCGGTGCTGATCGAGACGATGCGTCGGGAAGGCTACGAGCTGGCGGTCTCGCGCCCGCGGGTGCGCAAGCGCGAGGTCGACGGTGAAACCCTGGAGCCCTGGGAGTCTGTGGTCCTGGATCTCGAAGAGGCCTATCAGGGTGCAGTCATGCAGGCCATGGGCGAGCGCAAGGGACAGCTCAAGGACATGGTGCCCGACGGTCGCGGTCGCGTGCGTCTGGACTATATCGCTCCGGCCCGTGGCCTGATCGGGTTCCAGTCCAGCTACCGAACGATGACCGCCGGGACCGGTCTGTTCTTCCGGGTATTCGATCACTGGGGGCCGGCCACGGAGAAGCTCGGCGCCCGTATCAACGGCACGCTGATCAGCATGGAGCAGGGCACCACAGTGGCCTACGCTCTTTTCAACCTCCAGGACCGCGGCAAGCTCTTCGTCGGCCCGGGGGAAGAGGTCTATGAGGGCATGATCATCGGACTCCACGCGCGCGAGAACGATCTGGTCGTCAACCCGCTGAAGACCAAGAAGCTGACCAACATCCGCGCCGCCGGCAAGGATGACGCGCTGCTGCTCACGCCGCCGATTCGAATGAGCCTCGAGCAGGCGCTGGAATTCCTCGCGGATGACGAACTGCTGGAGGTCACGCCCGAAAAGACGAGGCTGCGCAAGAAAAGGCTCAAGGAGCACGAGCGCAAGCGCGCAGAGCGCGCCTGATCGGTCACGGGAAGTCCGGGCCCTAGAATTCCAGACGATCGAATTCCTGGATATTGACCAGCATATCGTTGAGGCTCCTTTCCAGGTGGGCGCGGCTGCGCGCGATCGATACCTGGCGAATGCTGTCGACGATCGCGATCCACCAGTTCATGTGCGTGGCCGATAGCTGAGCGGCCACGGCGACCAGATCGCGCGTCAGGGAAAGGGTTTCTTCCGCTTCCCGTTTGATCGCGAGCAGATTGTCCAGGGCAGGGTGCTTGGCTGAAAGTTGCTCGATCATGTAGGCGACGAGGCGGGGATCGGTTTCCAGCTCCTTCGACGGGGTCGGTTCCGCGTCGGGGTCGAGGAACGCGATGTCGAGTTGCGACAGCAGGTCGCGAAACGAGCCGCGCAGGCTCAGCCAAAGCTGCCGACGCCGACGTTGTTCCAGGGAGCGCTGGATCAGGCTCAGGACGCCCACCAGAATGAACGCCTCGATGCAGAACACCACGAGTTCCGGAACCAGTTCGCTGCGGAACGGGCCGGCCGGGCCCGGGTGGATGAACCACAGCCACAGCGCGATGCCGAGGATCGTGAACAGGCCCATCAGGCCGATGATCAGGCGCTTGCTCACCGGTGGGTCACCCGTCCGAGCTGTCCGGTTCGCGGTCGCTCGTCTCGTCGATATAGGCGCGAACCACGCGGGTGATCTTTTCGGCCTCTTCCTGGCTCAGCCTCAGGGGTAGATTGGCGATGTAGACCACATGCTGGTCCGAGAGCGGGACCGGGATGATGTTCGAGGGGTTTTCGGTTGATTCCAGGGCGATCCGCTCGGCGGCCTCCTGATCGCGCCCGATGGCGCTGCGACCGTCGCGATGTCGGCGGATGGCGCGCTGCGGCTCCGCACCGACGCTGCTGAAGCCGGCCGGATCGTCCATCCATGCGAAGAAGTCGACCAGGGCGAGATTGAGCCGTTGGACATAGAGCTCGACCGCTTCGCTGCGCACGCTGGACTCTTCGAGTTTGTGGAAGCGCGAGGCCAGTTCGGCGACGTCGACCCGGCGCATGTCCTCGCGTTCCTCGGGCAGCAGCTCGCGGCCCAGATGCTCAGCCGCCGTGCGCCGACTGCGGGCCGATGCCGGATTGATCAGACCTTCCATGCCGGCATACTTGAGGAAGCGCAGAAGGGTATCGAGGGAATACGAGCCGTCGGGAGTCAATCCATCATCCGCGCGGGTCGTTTCCCGCCGTTGTTGTTGCACCGCAGTATACCGTGGCGAAGGGCATCCTCGCCCCGGAGCCGATCGGGTAGCATGGTCCGAGGATTTCCTCACGAACAGGATCGGTCATGGACTTGAGCTCATCGAAGAAGGCCCTCGAGGTCGTCAGGCGGCTGGATCAGTTCATGCGTGAGCGGGTCGAGCCGGCCGAGCCCGACTGGCATCGCCGGATGGCTGCGCTGGACAACCCGTGGCAGGTTCTGCCGATCATCGATGAGCTCAAGCAGGCGGCCAGAGCGCAGGGCCTGTGGAATCTGTTCCTGCCGGACGAAACTCTCGGCGCGGGTCTCTCGGTGCTCGATTACGCGCCGCTGGCCGAACGCATGGGCCGTTCCTTCATCGCGCCGGAGATCTTCAACTGCAATGCGCCGGATACCGGCAATATGGAGGTCCTCTATCATTACGGCTCGGACGAGCAGAAGGAGGCCTGGCTGGCCCCGCTCCTGGCCGGCGAGATCCGCTCGGCGTTCTGCATGACCGAACCCGAGGTCGCTTCTTCGGACGCCACCAACATGCAGGCCACGGCGATCGTTGACGGTGACGAGATCGTCCTCAACGGCCGCAAGTGGTGGTCAACCGGGATCGGTCATCCGGACTGCAAGGTTGCGATCTTCATGGGCCTGACCGATCCGGAGGCCGATCGGCATCGCCGTCACTCCATGGTGCTGGTTCCGCTCGACAGCCCGGGCATCAGAATCGAACGCATGCTCACGGCCATGGGCATGCAGGATGCGCCCTACGGACACGGGGAAGTGACTTTCAACGACGTGCGCCTACCGCGCTCGGCTTTCATCGGCGGGCCCGGGCGGGGATTCGAGATCGCCCAGGGGCGTCTCGGGCCGGGTCGAATTCATCACTGCATGCGCCTGATCGGTCTGGCCGAGCGTGCCCTTGAGCTGGCCTGCCGGCGAGCGCTGACTCGCCAGGCCTTCGGTCGTCCGCTGGCCAAGCTGGGCGGCAACGCCGAGCGCATCGCCGAGGCCCGGATCGCGATCGAGCAGTGCCGTTTGCTGGTGCTCAAGGCCGCCTGGCATCTGGATCAAAAGGGCATTGCCGGCGCGATGAACGAGGTCGCGCAGATCAAGGTCGCGGTGCCGACCATGGCCCAGAATGTCGTCGACATGGCCATTCAGCTCCACGGCGGGGCCGGGCTTTGCGAGGACTGGCCACTGGCTGCGGCGTGGACGGCGGCGCGGTCTCTCAGGCTCGCAGACGGTCCTGACGAGGTTCATCGGGGATTGGTCGCGCGGTACGAGCTCTCGCGATACCGCTGAAAGGGAGGGTCCCTCGTGCCGCGTGGCCCACTATTAACCCGGCAACCATTCAGATCGCATTCAGCCGCGCTGCGCCTGACGAGGGCAAGGCACGCGCAACAGCTCCGCTAAAGGGCTTCATGCCCGATGGGCAAGTCGCCCTTTCGCTCCCGCCTGCGCTGGAACGCCGCTGTAGTGGTTCTGCAGCAAGTTCCGCTAACGCCGTCCATCGGCAGGCACAGCGCGGCCTGTCATCTGGATTCAACCAGTCAGGGGCAGCAGGAATGGCCCGACTTAAGCGTTCTCGCTTATGCCTTGGAAGCCACCCTTGCCGGCGAGCGACGCCTTGATTCGCGCCATTCCTGATGCCCTGAATGCGATCTGAATGGTTGCCGGGTTAATAGTCGCCGCTGGCTGCGGCCGGCATGGACAGGCCGATGCGGTTCGATCGCGCGCGTGCCGGCCGGTAGCTGAACTGTCCGAGGACCGGGTCGACTTCGAACCGGCTCCGAAAGAGCGGTGATTCTTCCAGCACGTAAAGCCTGATGGGGATGAGGGCATTGACCCGCTCTCCGTCGACGAGCACTTCGAGCCACGCACGATGCACTGAGCCCGGTTCGAACTGCCGACCGGGGCTGACGGTTACGGAGACGGCCATGGCGCGGCCAGGCAGTAAGCGCGCGTTCTCATGATCGAAGCTGATCCATTCGGGGCTGTCATCGGAATCGAAATCCGAATCGCCATCGGAATCGCCATCAGCGGGTGCCGGGGCTACCGCGCGAACCTCGAACTGCTCTTCACGCGGACCGTGGAAAAGGACGTTCAACTCGACTGTCGAGTCTCCGCCGGGCACGAGTCTGAATTCGAGGGCGTCGATGAGGCCGTCCTGGCAGGCGATCGTCACGACTTCGGGGTCGAACGCGAGGACCGAAGCCTCGAAGTCGCGAGATGCCGACGCCGCGGCCGATTCGCAACCGGTCTGCGAGGAATCAATCGCGGAATCGTCGTCGGCCAGAATCCCCGAGGCTGGCGCGAAAAGAAGGAGGGCCATGAGCACGAAGCGACGCTTCATCTCGGGCCGGACCATTCTTCTGGCAGTTCAGAACGCTCAAACATGGGCGCTATTGTAGGCTACCGGCCGGGCATTGTGAAATCTCGAGCGCTGTGCGGGGCGCGTTCCGTTATATTCAAGCAGGCGCTCAAGGAAGCACTAACCAGGAATGACGGCGGATACCAGCGACAAGGTGGTCGATCTTCTCAAGCGCTATTCGGCCGGGGGTGACGATGATCTCTATCAGCTTCTGCCGCTGGTCTACGAGGAGCTGCGCGCGATGGCCGGTCGTCAACTGGCCGGCCAGCGGCGCGACCATACCCTTCAGGCCACGGCTCTGATCAATGAGGCCTATCTGCGCCTGGCCGACCAGGATTACCACAACTGGGAAGATCAGCGACATTTCCTGCTTGTCGCGGCGACCGTCATGCGCCGCGTGCTGGTCGATTACGCGCGCCGCCGCGGCGCGGGTAAACGACCGCAGGATGGCCAGCGAGTCGACATGGAGACGACCGAACTGGGTGACGAATTCGGCCCGGATCTGATCGCACTCGATCAGGTGCTCGGGCAGCTTGCCGAGTGCGATGAGCGCCAGGCGCAGATCGTCGAACTTCGTTATTTCGCCGGGCTCAGCATTACCGAGACCGCTGAAACGCTCGACATCTCGGAATCTACCGTGACCCGCGAATGGCGCATGGCGAGAGCCTGGCTCAGCCGCCGGCTTGGCTGAGCCGGGGTTACTGGTCGTCGAAGGGTCGGAGGCAGTTCAGTCGTTGGCTGCGGTGCTGGCCCTTTCGCGCCGCACTTCGCTGAGCTTCGCAGCAATCGCCGGTTCGAGATTCGGCCAGCTCGCATCGGTCTTGTCCTCGAGCAGATCGAGCGCCTGAGCGTAGTAATCCTCGGCCTCGGCCAGCCGGCCCTGGAGGGTCAGGGCACTGGCCAGGATATCCAGGGCCGTTGCGCGATAGACCGCTTCCACGCCATCGAATCGCTCGCCCCGCTGTTCCTGTTCGGCCAGGATCTCGCGCACCATCGACTCGGCCTGCTCCGGCTCGGACTCGCGCAGATGCAGAGCCGCCAGATTGGCCATGGACAGGCGGTAGAGATAGTGATCGCGTCCTGCTATCTGTTCGATCATCGCCGCCGCCTCGTTGAAGGCTTCCATGCTGTCGGCGTTGCGTCCGATACGCGAAAGCGCGACACCGAGGTTGCCAATGGTGTTGGCCAGCCTCTGGCTCGGGCCGATCAGGCGACGGTGATCGTCGATCAGGCTTTCGTACATCGCCACCGCGGCTTCGGGATCGCTGAGCATCAGCGCGGTGGCGTGAACGTAGCGGCCGCGCAAGCGACGCGGATCGCTTTGACGGTAAAGCGTCTCGGCGAGCTCGCGGGCTTCGCTCGCGGCTTCCAGAGCGCGAGCGGCCTGGCGCTGAAACACGTAGGCGCCAACCCGTGCCGCCTGCGCCTCGAACAGAAGCTCACCGCGTCCCTCGGGCAAGCCCTGGAGCGTCTCGATGATCTGCGACAGCTCTTCGATCGTCTGCTCGAGCGGAATGTCGAGCACGTTGGCATGATTGCGCAGCTTGCGGATGCGGACGCGGAGCGATTCCTGGCTGAACTGGTCGCCGGCGCGTCCGTAGAGATCGAGCGCGAGCTGGTCGGCCGCAATCGCCTCGACCGCGCGCCCGGCCGAGTCCAGCGCCGCCCCGATCTGCGCCTGAATCTGCGCCTGTTCCGAGATCGAGATGGCCGGATCGAGCGCCGATTGGGCTTCACGCAGAAGCGGCAGGGCCTGCTCTCCGAGTCCCAGCCCGTTGTAGGCGCGCCCGATCGCCAGGTGAATCGAGCCCAGCAGGGCCGGATTGAATTCGTCACGGGAAGCCAGCTGGTCGGTGCCGAGATCGAGGATCTCACGGACCGTCACTTCGTTGCCACGGGAGGGCAGGGAATCGGCCCCGGCGAACAGCTCGTTCATGAACTCGGTGACCGCTTCGGCTCGATCGCGCTCCCAGGCAATCCGGTTCAGCTGGGCTTCGCGGTCGATGAAGAAGGCCAGAAGGAGTGCTGTGATCACACTCGCGGCGGCAACGCCCCAGCGATGTCGCCAGGAATAGCGGCGGATGCGGTAGAGCAGGTGTCCCTGGCGAGCCTGAACCGGGCGATGCTCGATCAGGCGAAGGATGTCCTCCGCCAGTTCCTTGACCGTGGTGTAGCGTTGCTCCGGTTCGCGCCTCAGGGCCTTCATGATGATCGCTTCGAGATCGCGCGAAATCGTTCGTCTGAGCCCGTGGCCGTCGCCGCCCGCGATGCGTCCCGGTGGCGTGATGTCGCCGGTCAGAATGGCGGCGGGCAGCAGGTGGCTGGTTCCGATATGGTCGAAGGGGCGGGCCCCGGTCAGCAGTTCATACAGCAGAACGCCGAGCGAGTAGACGTCGGTGGCGGCGCTCAACCCCTCGCCTCTGATCTGTTCCGGGCTGGCGTAGGCCAGGGTCATGGCCTGCCCATCGCCGTTGGTCTTCGGATCCGAGGCGTCCGGGCGATCGAGCAGTCGGGCGATGCCGAAGTCGAGCAGCTTGGGCTCCCCCTCGCCGGTGACCAGGATGTTGGATGGCTTCAAGTCTCGATGAATCACCATGTGGCGGTGGGCATAGTCGACCGCGCTGAGAACTTTCAGGAACAGCTCGAGACGCTGTCGGACGTCGCAACGATGACGCTGACACCAGTGATCGATTCGTTCGCCGTCGACATAGTCGGTGGCGAGAAAAGGGCGTCCGTCGGCGGTCAGGCCGCCGTCGATCAGGTGGGCGATATTCGGATGACTGAGGCGTGAGAGGATCTGGCGCTCCGTGGCGAAGCGCCGCGCCTGCGCGGCGTCGGGTTCGGTCGTCAGATGCAGCAACTTCAGCGCGACGCGCTGGCGAAGGTCGCCGTCGGTGCGCTCGGCGAGGTACACCACGCCCATGCCGCCCTCGTTCAGCCGACGCACCAGCCGGTAGTCGCGCGGGAGCGGCACGTTGAGCGAAACCTCTTTCAGTGCGCGCTGGGCCGATTCCTGGAATCGCTCCGGCACCTGGTCATCGCTGGCATCCTCCGCCGCACCGATCAGCCACTGGACTTCTTCGCGGAGGGCGTCGTCGCCGCCACACTCGGCGTGAATCCGCGCGCTTCGTTCGCCAACGGGCAGATCGAGCGCGAGGTTGGCGATGGCCTTGGCCCGGCGATAGCGATCCCTTTCGATATCAGAAGCCATTCGGATTGGAGGTTTGGCGACGATCCATCATATCGCGGAACCGGTTCAAACCATTCTTTCCGGACCCGCTCGGAGCTCGCTTGAAGGGTTTCCCGGCTTGGTATCCTGTTATTTTGGTCAGGGGCCGGACCCGAATGAATCAGCACGCAGCACTGGTGGATCAGCCGCGCCGATTGCGCGCCGAGGATCGGTTCGACGTCGAGGCTGTCGACGCCTGGCTCAAGGCCAGGGTCGAGGGTCTGGAGGGCAGGCCGGAGGTCGGTCAGTTCTCCAAGGGGGCATCCAATCTGACCTATCGGCTTCGCTACGCCAATCGCGATCTGATCCTGCGTCGTCCGCCGCCCGGCACCAAGGCCCGATCGGCCCACAACATGGTTCGCGAACATGATGTCCAGAAGGCCCTCAAGCCGGTCTACCCGGCGGTGCCGGACATGGTCGCGCTGTGTACCGATGACTCGGTGATGGGCTGCGATTTCTACGTCATGGAGAGAATCGAGGGGATCATTCTGCGGGCCAATCTGCCGTCCGGCCTGAGCCTGAGCGAAGAACAGGCGGCGATCCTGTGCCGTCGTGCCGTCGACGGGCTGATCGATCTGCATACGGTGGAAGTGGAGGCCGCCGGCCTCGAGTCCATGGGCAAGGGGGCCGGCTACAATCGCCGCCAGATCGATGGCTGGTCAGAACGTTTCCGCCGGGCGCGCACCTGGAACGTACTCAAGGGCGAGAAGGTGATGCGCTGGCTCGACGCCCATGTTCCCGAAGAGGTCGGCATTCGCGTCATTCACGGCGACTACCGGTTCGACAATATCGTGCTTTCCGCCGAGAATCCGCTGGAGATCATCGGCGTGCTGGACTGGGAGCTGGCCACCCTGGGTGATCCGCTGATGGACCTCGGGAATTCGCTGGCCTACTGGGTGCAGGCGGACGACGACCGCTTTCTCAAGAGCTTTCGGCGTCAACCCACGCATATCCCGGGAATGATGACTCGTCGCCAAGTGGTTGATTACTATTGCGCCGCTACGGGCTTGAAGCCGACGAAATGGGCGTTCTACGAGATTTACGGGCTGTTCCGTCTGGCCGCGATCGTGCAGCAGATCTACTATCGCTACCATCATGGTCAGACCCGCAATCCCGCCTTCAAGGGCTTCTGGAAGGCGGCCAATTATCTTCTCTGGCGCTGCGGACGGATCATCAAGCAACAGTGACAAAAGGCACTGGCCGCGGACGCCCGGACCGAATAACCTGACCGAGTGCCTTGCATCGGCGTCATCCGAAGGATGCGTTCTGCCATGAATGAGACTGTCGAGACCTTCAGCAACCGACCGATCGCAGCCGATTCGCTGCCGGACTTCCGTGAGGCCAGGCTGAATCGCGTGGTACCGGCCTATCTGAAGCACAAGGTCGCGACCAGCGTCGGGTTCTGGGGGCTTTTCGTGGTGGCTGCACTGCTGAGCAACTTCCTGCCCGCCGTAGAACTTGGCGAGTCCAGGTACTTCGTTGCCGGGGCAGTGGCGATCATGCTGCTGTCGCTGCTGCATGCCCGCTTCGATGCCCGCCACCGCGGCTGGGCCCTGCGCGAGCACGATCTGATCTATCAATCCGGAGTGGTCTTTCGCAAGCAGGTCATCCTGCCGTTCGCGCGCATCCAGCACGTCGAGACGCTTTCCGGCCCGGTCGAGAGGTATTTCGACCTGATGCGGGTCAAGTGCTTTACCGCCGGTGGCGCTTCGGCCGACCTCGTGGTCGAGGGGCTGACCACGGCGACGGCAGGGCAGGTCCGTCAGTATCTGCTCGAGCAGATTCGCGACGATGAACCAGCGGCCGAATCGCAGCGGTCTTCGGACGCAGCGGACTGACAGCGATGTCGGAAGAAGCGGCGACCCTGCCGAAAGACTCGGAAGAGAATCTGGAATGGCACCGGCTGGCGCCGATGGCGCTCGTCTTCTTGCTGCTGACCACGATTCAGAAATTCGTTCGGGAGAACCTGTTCATGTTCGCGGGCGCGGGGTTCGGTGTTGCCGTTTTCGACTTTCTCGACGCCTGGAAACTCGGCATGCTGGCCCTGGCCCTGCTGCTGATGGGGCTGGTCGGCACGATGATCTTTCATCGGCGGTTTCGATTCCGGATCGAAGAGGATGCGGTTCGGGTGCGACGCGGTCTGCTCGAGAAGAAAGAACTGCGCGTGCGTTTCGCCCGCGTCCAGTCGGTCCAGATCGCCCAGCCGTTCTATTTCAAGCCCTTCGAGCTGGTCCGTTTCACGCTGGAAACACCGGGGGGGCAGGAGTCCGAGGTCGAACTGCCCGGTATTCCGCGCCCGCTGGCCGAAACGATGCGCGACCGCATCGTCGGGATGCAGGCTGACGTCGAGTCGATAGTCGCCGCCGACGCCGCCGACGACGGGGCAACCGACGGTGCTGGAACTTCAAGCGCGAGCGTGCTCTACGAAGCCACCACCTGGCGTTTGTTCCGGCATGGCCTGAGCAGCAATCAGATCTGGCTGCTGGCCGGGCTCGCGGCCTGGTTCTCCGGTACCTTTTCCGAGCGGATCGGAGAGTGGGCCGACGAGCGCGGCTGGCTGGACGCGATCAATCCCGCCCAGTTCGAATCGCTGTGGTTGATCCTCGGAGGCTTCGTGGTCCTTGTCCTCGGGTTTCTCCTTCTGATTTCCGGAGTGCTGTCCATCATCCGCTTCCAGGGGTTCCGGCTCAGCGACCGGGGCGACCGCCTGGTCGGGGTCGGCGGCCTGCTCGATCAGAGGGAACAGACGGTCAAGCGGGAAAAGATCACCGGCCTGACGGTCAAGCAATCGGCCCTCGGTCGACTGTTGAACTGCTGGCATATCGTGGTCCGTCAGACCAGCAGTGCCGAAGAGGAGATGCCCGGACAGAAAAAGTCCTTCATCGTCCCGGGCCTCGACGATCAGGACTTGTCTCTCACCCACGCCCTGGTGCCGGGTTGGCGGTTTCCCGAGCATTTCGAAGCCATTTCCTCGCGCTTCCGGCGCGTTTACTGGACGCGGATCACAGCGTTCTTCGCGCTGGCGCTGGGAATCACGATCTGGTTCGGCGATCCGGGCGTCATCGGTATTGCCGCAACGCTGGCGATCCTGCCGATCATTCTGGGTGCCATCCATCTTCGCTGGCGGCAGTGGGGATGGTCGCTGAACGGGAGAGAGCTCTGGGTCCAGAAGGGCTTCCTGGGTCGCCATCAGGATGTCTTCGATCTCGACCGGGTTCAGCAGGTCCAGATCCGCCGCAGTCGTTACCAGCGCAAGCACGACCTGGCCAACCTGGTGCTGGTCCTGCCCCAGGGCATGGTCACTGTGCCCTACCTGCCGTTCGAAGACGCTGCGCGATTGGCCAACGAGGCATTGTTTGCCGCCGAGACGGCGACCTTGCATCGGGTGTAGCCGATGGGCCACGCGGCAAATCGGCCAACGCCCAGCCGACGCCACGGGCAAAACCCCGAGTCTTGCACCAACCGAGGATCCCGGCGCGGGTCTGGCCCTGAACGCATTCTCCATACTCGCCGGAGGCCACGGCGATGTTCAGATCGGACGGTCCCGAGAAGACATCGATCGATCTTCGGGATGCCGGGTGACGACCCGTCTGGCCGTCACCCCGCAACGCGGCTGGCAATGGAGCCCCGATCGCACGATGAATGTTGGCCTGGTTCTGCAGCCAATCGGGAACCAGGAAACTCTTTCTTCGCGTCCTGGCGTCCTTGCGTTGAAGGCTTGTCGGACTCTATGCTTTCGGCCGGTTCGAGGGCTTTCCAGCCTCAGACCCGCTCGAAGATACCCGCCGCGCCCATGCCGGTGCCGACGCACATCGTGACCATGCCGTACTTCTGGTCGCGCCGATGCAGGCCGTGGATCAGCTTGGTCGACAGCACGGCACCGGTGGCACCCAGAGGGTGACCGAGGGCGATTGCGCCGCCGAGCGGATTGACCTTTTCCGGATCGAGGCCGACGTTGCCGATCACCGCGAGCGCCTGGGCGGCGAAGGCCTCGTTGAGTTCGATCCAGTCGAGATCGTCTTGTGCAATACCGGTCTGACTGAGGACCTTCGGAATCGCCTCGATCGGGCCGATCCCCATGATTTCCGGCGGGACGCCGGCAACCGAGAAGCCGCGGAAGACGGCCAGCGGCTTGAGATCGAGCTCCTTGAGTACGCGCTCCGATACCAGGATCAATGCGGCGGCGCCGTCGGACATCTGCGAGCTCGTTCCAGCGGTGACCGTGCCCTTGGCGTCGAAGACGGTGCGCAGCTTGGCCAAGGCCTCGGGCGTCGTGTCGCGGCGGGGCCCCTCGTCGGTATCGACGACCGTTTCACGAACCTGGACGGTGCCGTCCGGGCCCGGGACCCGGCTGGTGACGGTGACCGGGCGAATTTCCGTGAACTCGCCGCCGTCGATGGCCGCGATCGCCTTCTGGTGAGAGCGATAGGCGAACTCGTCCTGCTGATCGCGGGTGACCTTCCACTTGCTCGCCACCTTTTCGGCCGTGATGCCCATGCCGTAGGCGATCGCGACGTTATCGTCGGTGAAAGCGTGAGGATTCATCGCGACCTTGTGACCCATCATCGGCACCATGGTCATGGTCTCGGTACCCGCGGCGATCATCACATCGGCCTCGCCGAGCCGAATCCGATCAGCGGCCATCGCGACGGTCTGCAGCCCGGATGAACAGAAGCGGTTGACCGTGACACCCGGGACGGAATCGGGAAGCCCGGCCAGCAGAAGACCGATACGGGCGACGTTCATGCCCTGTTCGGCCTCTGGCATTGCACAGCCGACGATCACATCCTCGACTCGGCCCGGCTCGAGTTCCGGCACTTCCTTGAGTGCCTCTCTCAGCGCATGGGCCAGAAGATCGTCCGGACGATAGTTCCGGAAACCGCCCTTGAAAGCGCGGGCGACCGGGGTTCTGACAGCGGAAACTACGTATGCATCACTCATGCTGAATTCCTTCGATTGATTTCGATGTTCATGCTGGCTATCGGAGCCTGCGGTCAGTTCCTCAAGTCAATTTCTAAGGGGCTTGCCGGTCTTGAGCATGTGCGCGATCCGTTCCTGCGTCTTCGGCATCGCGGCCAGTGCGAGGAAGTGTTCGCGCTCGAGATCGTGCAGCCACCGCTCGGTGATCGGCGCACCGCGGTCGATTTCGCCGCCGCAGATCACCGTCGCCGAGCGTTGAGCGACCTCGAAGTCATGCTCGGAGATGAAGTGGCCTTCGATCATGTTGACCAGAAGCATCTTCAGCGTCGCAATGCCGATATCGCCAAAGGCGGGGATGGTACGGCCGGGCGGTTCGGGCGTGTAGCCTGCCGCCGCGAGCGCGCGCACCTGGTAGTGTGCGGCGTGCAGCAGTTCGTGCTCGTGGAGAACGATCGGATCGCCCGGTCGCAGGTAGCCCATCTCCATGGCTTCCATGGCCGATCCGGAAACCTGACCCATCGCGACCTGCTTGTAGCGCTTCTCGAGCAGTGGATAGGTGTCGCCGGCCTGGACATCGGCGTTGATCTGCATGGCCAGCGTCGCCAGACCGCCGCCGGCCGGAAGCAGTCCGACGCCGGCTTCGACCAGGCCCATGTAACTTTCCAGATGGGCAACGCGGCGGGTGGCATGCATGGCCAGTTCCAGCCCGCCGCCCAGCGCGAGCCCGCGCACCGCAGCGACCGACGGTGCGGTCGAGTAGCGCATGCGCAGATTGACCGCCTGAAAACCGGCGACGAGGTCGCGGACGCTGTCGTAGTCACCCTGCTCGATCGCGGCTGCGGCGGCCTTGAGGTTGGCGCCGGCTGAAAACGGCCCCTTCGGCTGCCAGATGATCAGGCCTTCGAAATTCCGCTCGGCCTGGTCGAGCGCCGAATTCAGCCCTTCGACGATGCCCCCGTCGATGACACCCATGCGGGTCTTCAGGCTGCAGATCAGTACATCGTCATCGAGCGTCCAGAGGCGGACGGCGTCGGTCTCGTGGACGGTCGTGCCTTCGCTGCTCGACTCGCCTAGCAGCCGCACCGGCTGGTACTGCCGTCGGTAGACGGGCAGATCGGGGCGCGGCACGAAGCTGCTGCTCGAGGCCGAATACGAGCCGTCCGGCCCGTGCGCGGCGTCGATGGCGTCGACCCAATCGGGCAGGGTGGCGTCGACTCCGGTTTTCCCGGCGTCGACATCGGCCCTGATCAGATCGGCCACTCGCTTCCAGCCGGCCGCTTGCCACTGCTCGAAGGGTCCGGTCTTCCAGCCGTAGCCCCAGCGTATGGCGAGATCGATCTCGCGCGCCGAGTCGGCGATTTCGGCCAGGTGGAACGCGCAGTAGTGGAACAGGTCGCGATGGATCGACCAGAGAAACTCGGTCTCGGGATGCTCGCATCGGGCCAGCTCGGCCAGCTTTTCGCCCGGGTCACGGATCGCCAGGACGGCCTGGACTTCATCGCGCAGGCTGTAGTCGGTCGCCCGATAGGTGCCGCTGGCCGGGTCGAGAACCTTGATTTCCCGACCTTCCTTGCGAAAAACGCCGGCACCTGATTTCTGGCCCAGGGCACCAGCTTCGATCAGTTTGTCAAGCCATTCAGGTGCCTTGAACCATGCATGCCAGGGATCGTTGTCGAGCTTGGCGTCCATGGTCTTGATCACGTTGGCCATGGTGTCGAGCCCGACCACATCGGCGAGGCGAAAGGTGGCACTCTTGGGTCGGCCGATGGCTGGTCCGGTCAGGGCATCGACGGTATCGAAACCGAGCCCGAGGCGCCGCGCGTGGTGTATCGTCGACCACATCGTGAACACGCCGACCCGGTTGGCAATGAAGTTGGCGGTGTCGCGCGCACGGACCACACCCTTGCCGAGGGTCCGCGTCAGGAAATCCTCCAGCAGGTCGAGCTTCGCAGGGTCGGTCCCGTCGTGTGGAATCAGTTCAACCAGGTGCATGTAGCGCGGCGGATTGAAGAAGTGCACGCCGCAGAAGCCGCTGCGCTGCGCTTCCGGCACGATCTTCGCGAGATCGGTGATCGACAGGCCCGAGGTGTTGCTGACGAAAAAGCTGTCCGGCGCGAGATGCGGCGCGATCCTTGCGTACAGATCCTGCTTGATGTCCATGCGCTCGATGATGGCTTCGATGATGAAGTCGCATTCGCCGAGCTTTTCCAGATCGTCTTCGTAGTTGCGGGGCGTGATGAATTGCGCCAGATCCTTGCGGCCGAGCGGCGCCGGCTTGAGCTTGAGCAGCCCGGCGCGACCCTGTTCGGCGATCTTGTTGCGGTTGCCGCCGTCGGAGGCCAGATCGTAAAGATCGACCGGGATGCCCGCCGCGGTCAGATGGCCCGCGATCTGGGCCCCCATGACGCCGGCGCCGAGAACCGCCGCGCGACGAACGTGGAGCTTGTGATCAGTCATGGTGAATCCTCAAGTTGCAGTGGTGAGTACGTAGTCGCAGGGTCCGGGCGGTAACGCAGTCTGAATCGGCCCTGACTCGGACTTCGGCGGTCGTTGATCGCTGCATGCCACGGCCTCCCTGGCCCGGTCGGTGTTCGATGTCTCAACTGGCTTCGGCAAGCGGCTGCGGTCGCTGCTGCTGGCCGCCGGCCAGTTCGTCCGGCGTGAATTCGTCGACAGCGATGACCTGCTCACTGAGCGCCTGGGCCCGTTTGATGTCCGCGGCCTGTTGCTCGGTGATCACGCCAGCGGCGACGGCTTTGGCCGCAAGCCGATCGACGTTGACCGGCGTCGGCGTCTCCTTGAGTGCGTTTCGAACCGCGTGTTCGGCCGGTTCGGCCTTGAGCACGGCATCGAAGGCCTTGAGGACACGTCCCACTCCGTCGTCGAGCGGTGCCTGGAAGGCGCCGGCGATCAGTCTCTCCCGAGTGGCCGATTTTAGCAACAGTTGCCGGGCGATCGCATGTCCGATTCTGTCCGGGCTGACCGGATGACGCCGGCCGAATGGAAAGCAGAGGACCTTGAGCATCGTACCGACCGGTCCGATCGGGAAATTGCGGTAAACGCCATGCAGCGCCTCTTCGACCTGGTGCAGGCTGTCGTCGACCGCGAAACGGAGCACCGCCAGATCTTCCTCAGGGCGATGATCGTCCTCGAATCGACGCAGCGTGGCCGATGCCATGTAGAGGTGCGCGAGCGCGTCGGCAAAGCGGCCCGAGAGCTTCTCTGCGAACTTGAATTTGCCGCCGAGAATCAGCAAGGCCAGATCGGCGGTCAGGGTGAAGGCCGCGCTCAGGCGGTTGATCCGGCGGTAATAGGCCGCAGTCGGGCCGCTGACCGGACTGGTGCTGAGTCGACCGCCGGTCAGGCCGAGCAGCGGTGCCCGAACCAGATTGGAGCACAGGAAACCCACATGACCCCAGAGGGCCCGATCGAAGCCTTTCAGATCGTCATCCTGCGCGGCGATCATCTCCTTGAGCAGGAACGGATGGCATCGAATCGCACCCTGGCCGAAAACGATCATCGAACGCGTCAGGATGTTCGCGCCTTCGACCGTGATCGAGACCGGCAAGGCCTGGTAGCCCAGAGACAGATAGTTGTTCGGCCCCTCGACCACGGCCTTGCCGCCGTGGACGTCCATCGCATCGTTGACCACTCTGCGATTGGCTTCGGTCAGGTACGCCTTCAGGATCGCCGAAAGGACGACCGGCTTGTCGCCGCGATCCAGAGCGCTCAGGGTGAGCTTGTGGGCGGCCTCCATGCGGTAGGTTTCTGCGCCGATCCGGGCCAGCGGCTCCTCGATGCCCTCGAAGTATCCGATCGGCTGCTTGAACTGGTAGCGGATCCTCGCGTAGGCGCCGGTCAACATACTGGCCAACTTGCCGCCAGCCACGCCCTGGGCCGGTAGCGAGATCGCGCGGCCTGCGGCGAGGCAGTGCATCAACATGCGCCAGCCCTGTCCGATACGCTCCTGTCCTCCGATGATCCAGTCCATCGGCACGAAAACGTTCTTGCCGCGGGTCGGGCCGTTCATGAATACGCTGCCGCCTGGCAGGTGGCGATTTCCGGTTTCGACGCCCGGGGTGGAAGTCGGAATCAGGGCGCAGGTGATGCCGAGATGCTCGCGACCGCCGAGCAGCCCGTCCGGGTCGCGTGTCTTGAAGGCCAGGCCCAGCAATGTCGCCACCGGTGCAAGCGTGATGTAGCGCTTGTCCCAGGTAACACTCAGGCCGAGGACTTCACGGCCGTCGATCATCTTCTTGCAGACGATCCCCTCATCGGGCATCGAGGCCGCGTCGGAGCCGGCCAGCGGAGAGGTCAGGGCGAAGCAGGGGATCTCCTCGCCACGGGCCAGACGGGGCAGATAGCGTTGCTTCTGCGCTTCGGTACCGAAATGCATCAGCAGCTCGCCGGGCCCGAGTGAGTTCGGCACCATGACCGAAACCGCGGCCGACAGACTGCGCGTCGAGATCTTGGTGACCACGGCCGCGTTGCCCTGAGCGGAAAAGTCCAGGCCGCCATACTCCTTGGGAATGATCATGCTCAGGAAGCGCTTCTCGCGGATGAACTTCCAGACCTCCGGCGGCAGGTCGCGCAGGTCCCGGTTGATCTTCCAGTCATCGAGCATGTGGCACAGCTCTTCGACCGGGCCGTCGACGAAGGCCTGCTCCTCTCCGGTCAGCGAGGGGGCGGGCATGTCGAACAGCTTTTTCCAGTCAGGACGACCCGAAAACAGCTCGGCATCCCACCACACGGTTCCGGCGTCCAGCGCTTCCTTCTCGGTCGCCGACATCGCGGGCAGTACGGTCTTGAACCAGGAAAACAGCGGGCCCGACAGCAGCGCGCGGCGCAGGGGCGTGACGGCCAAGAAGACTAGGACAGCGGTTGCGAGGAACAGCGCCGCTGCGGCTGGCCAGCCCAGCGGGAACCACAGCAGACTGCCGGCGCTCGCACCCAGGGCGAGCAGGGCGGCCAGCCACAGCGGCGCACGGAACCAGGCCAGTGCGAGCAGGCTCAAGATCAGCAGGGCGAGTGGAAGCAGGGTCATTGAACAATCTCCATGGTGCGCTCGGCGCCGGAACGTGCAGGGTTGACAACGCTGCCGCGCAATCCGGCGGCCGCGAACGTGACGAGAGCGGACGCGATCGAGTGGGCGTCCTTGAGTTGAGACTCGGCCATCGTGTGGGTCAGGGCCCCGACGATGAAGTCGAGCAGACGCCGTATCTCGGCTGCGCGAGCGCCGGGCAGGGCCAGCGTGATGGCGTCGGCGAAGCGGCGCATCAGATAGGCATATTCGGTACTGAGGGCCCTTCTGAGCGGCTCGTCCTGTTCGGCGAAGGCGCGCATCAGAATGCGCATGAACAGGTGACCTTTCTCGCTGCTGCCGTGGGTGAAGGCCAGGGCCGGATGCACGAACGCATCGAGAACCTGTTCGAGCTGCGGGGCGTCCACGCCGGCCAGGGCCGCGTCGAGCCTCTTCAGTCGCGCCTCGTTGAGGGCATCGAGCCGGCGACGGAAAACCGCCAGGATCAGCGCCTGTTTCGATCCGAAATGATAGTGGACCGCCGCCAGATTGACTTCTGCATGCTGTGTAATCTGGCGCAATGACGTGGCATGGAAGCCCTCTTCGGCGAACAATCGTTCAGCCGCGTCGAGAATTCTGTCACAGGTCGAGTGTGTCGAGGTCAATTCAAACGTTCGATTGAAACGAGCGTTTGAATGCTAGCACCCTACGGTGGCGTATGCAACGTTTCGGAACGGGTTTCGGCCGTCCGGATCGGGCTGTACTGATCCAACCATGAGTAACGCCTCATTCAGGGCTCCCGACGGATTCGCCTGCAAGGCAGACCGCACCCTGGTTCCTGTCTGCGCTGCAGGCGGATTCGTCCGGAGCCCTGAATGCGATCTAAATGGTTGCCGGGTCAATAGCAGATTCAGAGGCCGCAATCGGCGGGCTCGATGTCTCGGGTTGTTCGGACCCGGCCGGGATTGGACACGATGACGGCTCGCGCCGCCTGCTCCGAACAGACCCGAATCGTGAGGTTGGTGCCGTAGGCGCTGCCGCTCGGCTGAAAGCGCACACGGTAGCGGCCACCCGAGTGCATCAGCAGTCGGGCGTCGGCTTGAACGACGCGCAGGATATCCTCGTCCGAGTCGGGCTGACCGCTGCGATCGCGGTCCAGAAAGACGATCCAGCCGCTTTCCCAGCGGTTTCCGCTGCAGTTCGACAGATCGGGACTCGGGCAGGCGCTCACGAAGGTCTTGTGCTTCAGTGCCGAGCTGCGCGCGAACCTGAGGTTGGTGATCAAGTGGTTCGCCGCGCTGGTCACTCGCTGTTCCATCACCATTCGACTGATCGCCGGTACGGCGATCGAGAGCAGGGTGAGCAGAACGGCCAGGGCAACCATCATTTCGATCAGGGTGAAACCGCGAATCTTGTGCATCAGTCTTTCCAGTTTGTGCCTGGCGACAGTTTTGGCGGTCGGACGGGCGCAGGCATCGGAAAGATGACTCGCCGGGGTCTAGGATTTTTCCGGGAATTGACCTAGGATGTCGGCGCCCTTTTCGGAGCCTCTGGTATCGCGGTGGCCGGGTTCACGAGCGATTCACTGTCTTGATTTGTAATTCGGGGCGATCCAGTGGAGAGAAATCAATGAGTTTTTTGACCAGCCTGACGGCCTGGTTCGACACCAACCGGCAGGTTGAGACCGATGGAGGCGATGACCGCTCCGTCGACTGGATTCGAATTCTCCCCTTCGTTGGTCTGCATCTGGCCTGCCTCGGCGTGATCTGGGTCGGCGTATCGCCGGTGGCCGTTGCCGTCTGCCTGGCCGGATATCTGCTTCGGATGTTCGCGATCACCGCGTTCTACCACCGGTATTTCGCGCACCGGACATTTCGCGTTTCGCGGCCGGTCCAGTTCATCGCGGCGGTGATCGGAGCCTCCGCCACTCAACGCGGACCGCTGTGGTGGGCCGCTCACCATCGACACCATCACAAGGCAGCCGACCGGGCCGACGATCCGCATTCTCCCACTCAGGGATTCTGGTGGAGTCATATGGGCTGGTTCCTCAGCCGCCGCCACTTCGCCGCCGATCTGGACCAGGTGCCCGACCTGGCCAGGTTCCCCGAGCTGCGCTGGCTCGATCGCTACGATCTGCTGGTTCCGGTGATCTACGCGATTGCCATGTTCGGCCTCGGCGCGGCTCTGGAGCGCTTCATGCCGGGACTGGGCACGAACGGGTGGCAAATGCTGGTCTGGGGTTATTTCATTTCGACCGTCGTCCTGATCCACGTCACCCTGACCATCAATTCGCTGGCCCACTGCTGGGGGACTCGCCGCTACGCGACTCGCGACCACAGTCGCAACAACGCTGTACTGGCGGTTCTGACGCTCGGCGAAGGCTGGCACAACAATCACCACCACTACCCGGGGTCGGCGCGCCAGGGGTTTTACTGGTGGGAAGTCGACATCAGTTACTACGTGCTGAAAGCACTGAGCATCATCGGCATCGTTCACAACCTCAAATCCGTCCCGGATTCGATTCGGCAAGCGCGGCGCATCCGTCCCGAGGCATGAAGATCGTTGTCGTCGGCGCTGGCGTGTCCGGGCTCTACGCTGCCTGGCACCTGGCGAAGGAGCATGAAGTCATCCTGCTCGAGGCCGACCGCCGTCTCGGTGGCCACGCCGACACCCACATCGTCGATGACCGGGGCGTCGCGCGGCCCGTCGATTCGGGATTCATCGTCTTCAACGAGAGCCACTATCCGGTCTTCACCGCGTGGCTGCGTGATCTGGGCGTGGGCTGGAAGGATTCGGACATGAGCTTCGGTGTCTCCGATGCCCGCACCGGTCTCGAATACAACGCCACCAGCCTCAACGCGCTGTTCTGCCAGCGGCGCAATCTGCTTCGACCGGCTTTCCTCGGGATGGTGCGCGATATCCTTCGCTTTTATCGCAGTGCACCGGCTCTGCTCGCCTCGCTCAGCGAATGTGACGACAATGACACGACGCTCGGTCAGTGGTTGAGCGCGAGCGGGCTCGGCGAGATGTTTGCCGAGCATCACCTGGTGCCGATGGCGTCGGCCTTGTGGTCCGCACCGATGAGCCGGATCCGCGATTTTCCGATGCGCCACCTTCTCGCGTTCATGGACAACCACGGGATGCTGCAGGTCAATGGTCGGCCGATCTGGCGCACGTTCGACGCCGGCAGTCGAGTGTATGTCGAGCGCGCTGCCGAGGGCCTGTCGCAAGTCCACACCGGGAGCGTGGTGCGGGCGATCGAGCGACAAGCCACTGCGGTCCGGGTATCGACCGGTGATGCGGAACTGCACTGTGATGCCGTCGTTCTGGCCTGTCACTCCGATCAGGCCCTGGCGCTTCTGAGTGATCCCGATCCGGCCGAAGCTTCGGTCCTCGGTGCCATCGCCTATCAGCCCAACGAGGCGGTCCTGCATACCGACATCAGCGTGTTGCCGAGGCATCCGGCCGCCCGCGCGAGCTGGAATGTGCGGCGTGATCCGGAAGACCAGGATCGCTGCCGGGTCTCGTATTTCATGAACAAGCTTCAGGGCATCGACTCTGAGACGCCTTTCATCGTGTCGCTCAATCAGACCGAGCGCATTGATCCTGCCCGGATCCTGGTCCGTCGCAACTACCAGCATCCGGTCTTCATGCCCGAAGCGGTGGCCGCCCAGGCGCGCTGGAGCGAGATCAACGGTCGGCGCCGGACCTGGTATTGCGGCGCCTGGTGGGGCTGGGGTTTCCACGAAGACGGTGCGCGCAGCGCGCTGCGCGTGGTCGAAGGCGTCAACTCGGAGGCGGTCCGGCGTGTGGCATGACGCCCTGGCCAGCGGAACGGTCTGGCATCGACGGTATCGCCCCCGGCCGCACGCTTTCCGTTACCGCCTCTGCCTGACCCTGCTTGATTGCGAAAGCCTCGACCGGACCTTCGAACGCTGCCGACTGTGGTCGCAGGACCGACCGAACCTCGTGCGATTCTGGCGCGATGATTACCTTGCTCCGTCGACGGTCAGCCTCGCGGAAGCGGCCCGCCGGCGGGTGGCCGAGATTCATGATGTGCGACCCTGCGGCCCGGTCTTCGTGCTGACCCACCTGCGTCAGTGGGGCCTGTGCTTCAATCCGGTGACCTTCTACTTCTGCCACGACGGGGGCGAGCTGATGTTCATCGTGGATGACATCCACAACACGCCCTGGAACGAGCGGTTCAGCTACGTCCTCGACTGCCGCGAACAGTCCGGGCCGGAGTACCGATTCCGGTTCGCCAAGCGCTTCCACGTCTCGCCATTTCTGCCGATGGGGCTGGGTTATGACTGGCGATTTCGACTCGAGAATCACGCTCTGGCTGTTCACATGCAGGTGACTGACAGCGGCGCACAATGCTTTTCCGCAGGTATGCAATTGACGCTGGAGCCCCTGACGCAGTCAGGAATGCGTCGCATGCCGCTTGTCTTCCCGCTCCAGACGGCGCGGGTCGTCGCCGGAATCTACTGGCAGGCCGCACGCCTATGGCTGAAGCGGACGCCGTTTTACGCACATCCTGACAAGGAACTGAAGCCGCCATGAACCGAGCCGATAAATGGGTCGACGCGCCGAGTATCAGACGCGGCGGACGGCGCCTCGATCGCTGGCTGCGCGAGGGTGTGATCGATCGCATGGGCGTGATCGAGCAGGGGCGTCTGGCTATCGAGGATGCATTGGGCAGTATCACGCTGGGCCAGCAGGATGGTGATCTGGACGGCCTCACGGGCCGGGTGACCGTTCACGACCTTGCCTTCTGGCGGCTGATGGCCACAGGCGGCAGCGTCGGCGCGGCCGAAAGCTACATGGCCGGTCTGTGGGACAGCCCGGACCTCGTGGCGGTCATTCGCGTCCTGGCCCGGAATCGCGATGCCTTGGAGCAGATGGAGCATGGCGGAGCGCGTCTCAGCGGCTGGGTCCTGAAACAGTGGCACCGTTTCAACCGCAATTCCCTGACCGGTAGCCGGCGCAATATTGCGGCGCATTATGATCTGGGCAATGATTTCTTCGGTGCCTGGCTCGACGAAAGAATGATGTATTCGAGCGGTCTCTTCGAAACCGAGGCCGACACCCTGGAGCAGGCCCAGGTCAACAAGCTGGACCGGATCTGCCGTCAGCTCGACCTGCAGGCCTCGGATCACCTGGTCGAGATCGGCACCGGCTGGGGTGGTCTGGCGATCCACGCTGCACGCTACTTTGGCTGCCGGGTCACGACAACCACGATCTCGCGCGAGCAGTACGAGCATGCGCGTCGACAGGTGCAGGAAGCCGGCCTCGGCGAGCGCATCGCGGTATTGATGCGCGACTACCGCGATCTGGAAGGTCGATACGACAAGCTCGCGTCGGTCGAGATGATCGAGGCCGTCGGTCATCAGTATCTCGATCGGTATCTTGCGGCGATCGACGGCCTGCTGAAACCCGATGGGCTGGGGCTGATTCAGGCGATCACGATCGAGGACTTCCGATATCGGAGCGCGCTGAAGTCGGTGGACTTCATCAAGCGCTACATCTTCCCCGGCAGTTTCATTCCCTCGGTCAGCGCGATTACCGCGTCCATGGCGCGTGCGACACGCCTCGGTCTGATCGAGCTGGCCGATTTCGGTGCCAGCTACGCCCTGACTCTGAAGTGCTGGCGGGAGCGTTTCGAGGCGGCCTGGGACGATATCGCGACGATGGGTTTCGACGAGACCTTCCGGCGCCGCTGGCGGTTCTACCTGGCCTACTGCGAAGGCGGTTTCCGCGAGCGCGCCATCAGCGATGTCCATCTGCTGTTCGCGGGCCCCGGCTTCCGGCCGGCGCGTCCGACCGGCCTGACCGGAGCACATGCATGAACCGGGATACCGTGATCAACCAGGCATTCTTTCAGCTGAGCTGGCCGGCCTGTGTCATCGGCGCGGCCTACAGCTGGCTGTGGGCGGGCGTTCTCGTGGTCGGCGGCATGATGCTGTGGCAGCTCCAGGCGAGCCGGCGACACCGCCTCGATGTGCGGATGCTCGTGATCTGCCTGCCGCTCGGATTCGTGATGGACAGCGCCTGGATACAGCTGGGCCTGCTCGACTTCGCAGCGCCGTGGCCCTCCGAAAACTTCGCGCCGCTGTGGATTCTGCTGCTCTGGATCGCGCTGGCGCTGGTCATCAATCACTCCCTGAGCGTGTTCAAATCGCGCCTGCTGCTGATCGGCGTGATCATGGGCATCGGTTCGCCGCTGTCCTACTACGCGGGGTCTCGTTTCGGCGCGGTCGAATGGGTCGCGCCGGCCTGGCAGGTGATTCTCGCGACGGGCCTGAGCTGGGCCCTGATCGTTCCGTTGCTGTTCTGGCTGGCGCGCGGCACCGCCGGGACCGTCGTCGGGCGCGAAGTCGAAATGGCGGGACTGCGGGGAGGGGGCCGGTGAGCGCGATCGCATGGGCCGAATCGGGCCGTATCCCGGATGCGCTGATTCGCGTGGCGATCCGGCGCTTGCTTCGCCGGCGTCTGGCCGATGAGGCCGATCGCGATGTCGAGCTCCGTTCGGCGCGCACCCAGGCATTGATCGATGAATTGGCCAACTCGCCAATCGCCATCGAGACCGATGCGGCCAACGAGCAGCACTACGAGGTGCCGGCTGCCTTCTATCAGCTGGCTCTTGGTTCGCGACTGAAGTATTCCAGCGCCTACTGGCCCGCCGGAGTCAACGATCTCGATGGGGCCGAGGAAGCGATGCTGCGGGCCTCCTGCGAGCTGGCCGAGCTCGAGAGCGGCCAACGCATCCTTGAGCTCGGCTGCGGCTGGGGCTCACTGACGTTGTGGATGGCGAGTCAGTATCCGGACAGCGAAATCACCGCGGTGTCGAACTCTGCATCGCAGCGTGTGCACATCGAAGCTCGTGCGCTCGCACTGGGTCTGCACAACGTCAGGATCATTACCTGTGACGTCAACGAACTCGAAATGGATGAGCGTTTCGATCGCGTCGTATCGGTCGAAATGTTCGAGCATGTCCGCAATTATCGCCATCTTCTGGGCAAGATCAGCAGCTGGCTGCGAGAGGGCGGAAAACTGTTCGTCCATATTTTCTGCCACCGCTATCTGGTTTATCCCTTCGAGACCGAGGGTGAAGGTAACTGGATGGGGCGCTACTTCTTCACCGGGGGGCTGATGCCGGCGGCCGACACCCTGCTGCACTTCCAGGAAGACGTCGTGCTGGAAAGTCGCCGATTGTACTCGGGCACCCATTACGCGCGGACCGCGCGAGCCTGGCTCGACAACGTGGACCGGCGGCGGAATGAGGCCCTGCGGGTCATGGAATCCCAGCACGGTGACCAGGCGCGGATCTGGCTGCAGCGCTGGAGGATGTTCTTCATGGCCTGTGAAGAACTGTTCGCATACGAACTCGGTAATCACTGGCTGGTGGCGCACTATCGCTTCCGGCGTCGTTGAAGCCGGGGTTGGTGACGTGAGGCTGCTCAATCGGGTACTCCACGGTGGCCTGAACACCAAACTGGTCCGCCTGTTCATCCTCCAGGTGCTGGCGATCAGCGTTGCCACCGTCCTCGGCGTGTACGGCGCGGCGCTGGTCGTGGAGCGGGTTCTGGTTCAGGAAGCGCTGAACGGCGAGGCCGAGCATTTCTGGGCCGAGTTCGAAAAGGACCCCTCCTTCGCCCTGCCGAATACCAACAATCTGCGCGGCTACATGGCTCGCCAGAGCGATTACCTGAATGTGCCGGAGTGGCTGCGCGACGCCGAGCCGGGTTTTCGGCGCCTGCGCGAAGGCCCCGACTCGCGGCCCGTCGTCCATATCACCGACCGCGGCGCCAACCGGCTTTATCTCGTTTTCGATGAAGTGCAGGTCTCCGCGCTGGCCTTCTACTTCGGCATTGCCCCGCTGACCGCTGTGCTGCTCCTGATCTATTTGCTGACCTGGGTCAGCTACATCATGTCGCGGCGCGCGGTTTCGACCGTCGTCAGGCTTTCGGAAGCGGTGAGCAACTATGACATCAAGTCGGGTGGATTCGAGAAATTCTCGACCGAGGATTTCGGTGATCTCGGGGATTCGGAAGTCCTGACGCTCGTCAATGCCTTCAACCAGTTCATCGCCCGAACGGAGTCGTTCATCCAGCGTGAGCGTAACTTCACCCGCAACGCCAGCCATGAACTGCGCACGCCGCTGGCCGTCGTCAAGGCCAACCTCGAGCTGCTGGAGAGGTTCGACGATCCGGACAAGCGGGCTCGTACCATCGAGCGGATGGCGCGTACGATCCGTGACATGGAGGCGCTGGTCGAGACCCTTCTGATTCTTGCCCGTGAGAGCGAATCACGTCTGTCGTGTTCATCGGTCGTGATCAATGACTCGCTCACCGACATGCTCGAGCAGGTGCAGCGGGCCGTCCCGCGTGATCAGGTCGAGGTCGGCCTGCGGGCGAGCGGTCTGCTCGAAGTCAGCGCCCCGGAGCGGGTGCTGGCCATCGTTTTCACCAATCTGTTGCGCAATGCACTGACCTACACCGAAGCCGGTCGGGTCGACGTGCTGATCGACGCCGGGGGCGTCACGGTGCGGGACACGGGCTGCGGCATGAGCGAAGCCGAGCTCGAGCGGATGTTCGAGCCCTTTTTCCGGGGCCATGACCGCAGCAACGAGGGTTATGGGCTGGGTCTTTCGATCGTTCGACGCCTCTGTGGACGTTTTGGCTGGGCGCTTCATGTCGACAGCGAACTCGGGGTGGGCACCGAGATCCGGGTCGAGTTCCCGGATGCGCGCTTCAAGCCCTTCGCGAAGCCTGTTGGACCGCCGACGTGATGCCGTGGTCGACCTCAACAATGCGTATCATTGGGCGCGGTTGATAACGGGTATCGAGGGATTCGATGGATCTGAAGCCGGTCACCGGCTGCGCCGGCGCGAACATTGCGCTGGTCAAGTACTGGGGCAAACGGGACGCCCGGTTGAATCTGCCGGCGGCAGGATCGCTGTCGGTGACGCTCGCTGACCTGGTCACCACAACCCGGCTGACCGCTGACGCCGAACTGCCCGCCGACGAACTGATCCTTGAGGGAAGATCAGCGGATCCGCGGCGCGTCGCCGGCGTATTGGATCGAATGCGGGAGTTGGCCGGTGCGAATCAGTTCTTCCGGATAGAAAGCCACAACAACTTCCCGACCGGAGCGGGCCTGGCTTCCTCGGCGTCCGCCTTTGCCGCCCTGGTGATCGCCGCAGACCGGGCGCTCGGCCTCGACTTGAGTCCGGAACGTCTGTCGGAACTGGCCCGATGCGGCTCGGGCTCGGCCGCGCGTTCGATTTTTGGTGGTTACGTCGAAATGAATGAGGGTTCCGCGACCGACGGCAGCGATTGCGTCGCGCGGGAACTGGCCCCGAGCGATTACTGGCCGATTCGGGTGGTGGTCGCGATCACCGACCGGGCCGGCAAGCGCATCTCTTCAACCGACGGCATGAATCTGACCCAGCGGACTTCTCCCTACTACCGGACCTGGGTCGAGTCCGTCGATTCGGATCTGGCAGACGCCCGCGAGGCCATTCGGACGCGCGACTTCAAGCGGCTTGCGGAAGTCGCCGAGCACAGCGCCCTGAAGATGCACGCCTCGGCCATGGCCGCGCGTCCCGGACTGCTGTACTGGAATCCGGCGACACTGGCCTGCCTGCGCGAGATCCGCCAGCTCCGCGCAGACGGTGTCGGCGTCTTCTTCACCGTCGATGCCGGTCCCCAGGTCAAGGCAGTCTGCCTGCCGGAAGCCGAGGCCCCGGTCGCAGAATGTCTGGCCAACGTGCCCGGCGTGATCGATATCGTTCGAACCGGGCTCGGCGCGGGGGCGCGGCTCCTCGCATGAACCGGGTGCGGGTCCGGGCGCCGGGGAAGGCGGTCCTTCTCGGCGAGTACGCGGTGCTCGAGGGGGCACCCGCGCTGTCGATGGGTGTCGATCGCTATGCCCGGGTGCTTATCGAGCCCTGCCTGGCCGATCAGCAGCAGATCAGCGCCGATTCGCTCGGAGTGTCCCCCCTGCCTTTCTCGACGGTGCCGGATGGTGACCTGGTCTGGGATGTCGATTCGCCGAGCTGGCCGGCTCTCGACCGAACGGCCACATTGCTGGGAATGCTCCACCAGCTGGCCCGGCGCCGTTTCGGTGCCTGTCCACCATTTCGGGTCGCTATCGATACCAGGGACCTGTATCTGGACCGGGGCCGGGGTGCGACCGTCAAGCTCGGCCTCGGCTCGAGTTCGGCCGTCGCGGTGGCGCTCGATGCCGGTCTGCGGAGCTATTTCGGCGGCAGCGATGTGTCCGGACTGTCGCTCAGCGCCTTGAATCGACTGCTGCAACCCTATCGTCACGGACAGTCGGGCAACGGCAGTGGCGTCGACCTGGCCAGCAGCCTGTGCGGTGGCGTCATCCGCTACCAGCTGACCGGCGAGGGGCAGAAGGCCGAAGTGTCCTCCGTAGGTCTGCCCGAGGGCCTGATGATGTTGTTCGTCTGGACGGGCAGACCGGCCTCGACCCCGAAGCTGGTCGAGCGCTATCGAGCCTGGCGCGAACAGCAACCGGCGCGCTCGTCCCGGCTGGTCGAGCAGATGGTGGCCGCCTGCGAGCGGGCGCAGAGCGCGATCGAACTCGGCGACGCCGATGCCCTGGTCGAGCAGATTGCATCCTATGGCGAGCTAATGGGTACAATTGGCGTCGAAATGGCGGTTGCCATCGTCGATGAGGCGCATGCTTCGATCAGGGCCCGGGCGGAGGGACTGGGCATTGCCTACAAGCCCTGTGGTGCCGGCGGCGGTGACCTCGGGATGGCGGCGGCCACCGATCCAGGACAGCTGCACGAGCTTGAGAACTGGCTCGTCGAGAACGATTTCATGCCTTTGGCGTTGACCGTCGACGCCCAGGGAGTCGATGCGCGCCTGGAGCCTGCGGAAACGACCAGTTGACAAGAACGACCGGAGCCACCTGCATGGTAGAACGATCGAGAATCCCGCACTTTTACAAGATGTCCGTTTCCGAGCGCGTGCGAACGGTGCGCGATCGCGGATTGCTCGGCTCTGAAGACTACAAGGCGCTGCAGTCCGGACGCCATACCCTGTCGGTGAACATGGCCGACAAGATGATCGAGAACGTGATCGGCGTGATGGGTCTCCCGGTCGGACTCGGCCTCAATTTTCTGATCAACGGCAAGGAATACGCGATTCCGCTGGTGGTCGAGGAACCGTCGATCGTGGCCGCTCTCAGCTCCGCGGCCAAGCTTGCCCGCCAGGCCGGGGGTTTCGAAGTCAGCAGCATGGATCCGCGTCTGATCGGTCAGGTCCAGATCGTCGACGTGGCCAATCCTTCGCGGGCCAAGGCCGCTCTGCTTCAACGCAAGGCCGAAATCCTGAATCTGGCCAACAGCTTTCACCCCAACATGATCGCGCGCGGCGGCGGGGCGAAGGATCTGGAGGTCCTGATTCATCCGTCGCAGGGTCCGGGCGGAGACATGGTCGTGCTGCATCTGCTGGTCGATACCCGTGATGCGATGGGCGCCAACCTCGTCAACACGATGTGCGAGGGCGTGGCCTCACTGGTCGAGACGATCGCCGACGGGCGGGTCTTCCTGCGCATCCTGTCCAATCTGGCTGACCGTGCCCTGGTTCGGGCGAGGGTGAGAATCCCGACCGAACTGCTGACGGGCAAGGGCTTCGACGGCGAGCAGGTGCGTGACGGTATCATCGTGGCCAACAATTTCGCTCGCGTCGATCCCTACCGGGCGGCGACCCACAACAAGGGAATCATGAATGGAATCGACGCCGTCGCGCTGGCCACCGGCAACGACTGGCGGGCGATCGAGGCGGGGGCTCACGCCTACGCCGCCCGCGGCGGTCAGTACACGGCGCTGACCACCTGGGAGCGGGCCGAGAACGGTGATCTGGTCGGTGAACTCGAGATTCCGATCAAGGTCGGGACCGTGGGCGGACCGCTGCAGAGCAATCCGACGGTGGCGCTGAACATGCGTCTGCTCGACGTCGAATCGGCCCGCGAGCTGGCCGAAGTGATGGGTGCAGTCGGCCTGGCCCAGACGTTTTCGGCGCTGCGGGCGCTGGTCACCGAAGGTATCCAGCAGGGGCACATGACCTTGCATGCGCGGAGCGTCGCCACGGCTGCCGGGACCCCGGCGGATCTGTTCGATACGGTCGTAGAGCGGCTGATTGCCTCGGGCGAGATCAAGATATGGAAAGCGCGCGAGATCATGAGCAGCGTCGAGCAGCAGACCCGCCCGGCGAGCCCGCAAGCCTCCGAGCAGCAGGTGCTCACCGGCGAAAACTCGGGCGCCGGTCACGGCAAGATCATCCTGCTCGGTGAGCATTCGGTCGTGTACGGGCGGCGAGCCGTCGCGGCGCCGATTCCGCTGGCCATCCAGGCGCGCATCGAGGATACGCGCGAGGGCATCGAACTCATCATTCCGCGCTGGGGGGTGGAGCAGCGGCTGGATTTCGAAGCCAAGCGCCCGCCTTCGTTCACCCGGTCCCTTGGCAATCTGCTCGAACGCTTCGATCTCAGCGGGCGCAGCATGCGCATCGAGGTGTTCCCGAACGTGCCCCGTGCGATGGGTCTGGGCGGATCGGCGGCACTGGCGGTCGCGGTGATCCGGGCCCTGAATGGACACTTCGATCTTGGCCTGAGCGACGAGCGCGTCAATGAACTCGCTTTCGAAGCCGAAAAGGTCGCTCACGGCACGCCATCCGGGCTGGACAATACGCTCGCCACCTTCGGCGAGTTCATTCTCTATCGCACTGGCGAACAACCGCTCCGTGAGGTGATCGAGGTCCGCGAGCCGCTGCCGATCGTCATCGGGATGAGCGGTGTCGAGAGCCTGACCGCGCGGACGGTCGCAAGGGTCCGGCAGGCCTGGACCCGTAACCCGGCGCTGTATGAGCGGATCTTCGACGAGATCGATACGCTGGTCGGGCAGGGGCTCGACGCCCTCGCGATCGCTGATTATGAGACGCTCGGCGAGCTGATGAACGTCTGCCAGGGACTGCTCAACGCGATGCAGGTGTCGAGCTGGGAGCTCGAGGAGTTGATCCAGATCGCACGCAACCACGGCGCGGTTGGCGCCAAGCTGACCGGCGGCGGTGGCGGCGGTTCGATCATTGCGCTGTGTCCGGAGAACAGTGCGGGAGTGGCTCGGGCTCTCCGTGCCGCGGGCTACCACGCTCTGGAGGTCAGCGTTGGGGGTGCCTGAACAGGCCGGACCCGAGCGCATCGTTTCGTCCGAGGGCGAAGCGCTGATCCTTGTCGACGCCGAAGATCGGGAGATCGGAACGCTGTCGAAGGGGCGCTGCCATGATGGAGAAGGCATCCTGCATCGGGCATTCTCGTTGTTTCTGTTCGACGACCAGGGTCGCGTGCTGATCCAGCAACGGGCCGCGGGCAAACGACTCTGGCCGCTGTACTGGGCCAACAGCTGCTGTTCTCATCCGCGCGCGGGTGAGGATCTGGCCGAGGCCACGGAGCGGCGCGCGCTCGAAGAACTCGGCGTGAGTCCGCGTCTCCACTTCATCTACAAGTTCAGCTATCAGGCCGCCTACAAGGATCTTGGATCCGAGCACGAGCTGTGCTCGGTTTTCGTCGGGCACGCCGAAGCCGGCGACATCCGTCCGAATCCGTCGGAAGTCGCGGACTGGCGTTTTGTCACCGGCGACGAAGTCGAAGCGATGATGGACGAGCCCGGGGCTCGCGTGACACCGTGGTTCCGGATGGAATGGCAGGCGCTGAGGGGCCGGTATTGTTCCGAGGTGCTGGCGGCGCTCGGAGGCCGCTGAAGGCATCTGAAACCCGGCGGGCGATCGCTTGCTCGTGCTAAGCTCGTGCCGAACCGACAGCGATCCGATCCAGCGGAGGGATCGGAGAGATAGCCATCTGGAACATCGCCGCAGGGGACCGCTTGGGTGAATGACGAGTTCGAAGCCGGCGCTTCGAAGGATCCGGCTGAATTGGTGCGGCGGATCGGAGAGGGTGATCTCACGGCTGAATCGGAGCTCGTGCGACGCTACGGCGCGGGCCTGGAAATCCTGCTGCGCTCTCGCGTACGCGAGCCGGCCCTGGCCGCCGATCTCTGCCAGGAGGCGTTGATCATCGTGATCGAAGGTCTGCGCGGCCGCGGCCTTGACCAGCCCGACAAGCTGCTGGCCTTCCTCCGGCAGACCGCGATCAATCTTGCTCTCGGCGAAGCTCGAACGTACTACCGTCGCAACACCCATAACGACTCGGAAGGGATCGCCGCTCTGGCGGATCGGGAGCCTTTGATGGCCGATCGGATCGATCGCGAGCAGCTCGCGCAGGCCGTTCGGGACCTGCTCGCCGAACTGAGCCAGCCCCGGGATCGTCTGATCCTGCGTCGCTTCTATCTGACCGAGGCGTCCAAGACCAGTCTCTGCGCCGAACTCGGGGTCACGCCGGAACACTTCGATCGCGTGCTGTACAGGGCTCGCCAGCGCTTCCGGCGCATCCTGGAAGCGCAGTGCGGCGCCTATCTCGACGGTCGCTGGACCGGCAAGGGGCAGAAATGACGATTTCGGGTGAGAGGATCCGCGAAGTGGCGACAGTACCCATACGAAGGCAACGGTTACGGTTGCTTCGGATCGCGGGTCCGCGCTCGGTTTCTCTCCTGGCCGATCGCTGTCACGGCCCCGGTTGGTATTGGCGCACTTGGGACCGCCTGCCGGCCTCGGCAGGCGGTTTATTGATCATTTCGCCGCCAGCAGTCAGGGAGAGCATGGTGCGAGGTCCTGGCCCATGAGCAAGAAGATTTCAGAGCATTCCCAGGAGCGAATCGATCGGATGATCGCGGATTACGTCCGGGGCAGCCTGGACGAAGAAGAAACCGAAGCGCTGGAGCTCCAGATCCTCGAAAACCCCGAGCTCCGGGCGCGGGTTGAGGAGCAGCAGCTTCTGCAGGGCGGTCTGATTCACGCCCCCGTGGAGGTAAACGCACCCGTCCGCGGCCGGTGGTGGCCCGGTTACATTCTGGCCGGCGGTCTCGGCCTGGCGCTGGTGATGGTCACGGTCTGGAACGTCCGGCTCACCGGTGAGCTCGAGGAGCTGCGGTCGCCGCGCAGCGCGGTCCCGGTGATCACCCTGCTGGAGCAGCGCTCGGTGCTGGAGACGCCGTCATCGATCGAGGCGGCCACCGGCGAAGGGCCCGCGCTGATCGAAATCGACGTTTCGGCCGACGGCGACCAGCCCTTCGACGTGACGTTGATCAGCGCAGGCCGGAGTTACCGCTGGCAGGGGCTGAGCCCCGACGAGCGCGGCTACCTGACGGTGTACGTGCCGAGTCTGGAAACGCTCGAGCGCTTGACGGTAACCGCAACGCAATCGGAGCGGGTTCGGGAATTCGAAGTGCCGTAAACGGAGGCGTTTTTCAATCGATGGGGAGATCATTACAATGACATCAACGCAGGCACCGCTGGATCTACAAGAGCATTTCGAAAAGAACTGGGCTGTCAACAGGTGTAAAACGCATGCCGCTGACGTGGACTGCCCGGTCGATTCCGACGAATTCCTTGCGGCAGGCGCCGTTATTAAAATCTCCTTGGCAAACTATCCCAACAATGTGCTTCAGCTAATCACAGCGGCGAGCAATCCGATGCAAATCTCGGACGTCGAGATCAAGGCACACGAGATTAGGGAAGTGCTAGATTCCAATGGGCAATCTCATCATGTACCCTTTCTGCAGATAGATTTCCTCGACGCATCGCGCACCAAGAAGCGCTTGGAACTTCACCTCATCCGCGGTGGAAACGTAACCCCGAGCGCTTGCCAGCCGCTTCTCGACAAGCTGGCCGGGGAAGAGGGTCTTATACGCTGCGACTCTTCCGATCCCGCCAAGCCGCTTGTGCATTGGCGGATCAGCACGCTATCTTCCTCGACTGGTGCCGGGTCAGGTCAAGTTATCATAAAGACGCCTCCCGACGACAGCCAGGGAACCGGAACCGGGTAACGGTCAGTGAGCGCCGGAGTAGCCAGGGCCGCACGTACTCGCTGATGCGAGCGACTGAGGTTTTGGTTCAGGTTGCGATGCCGCTGATATTGGTATCGGCTTTAAGTGCCGAAAGCAGTGGATTGCTTGCCGTGCCGGTCGACATTGAACTGTTCGATGACACTGCGGCTCCTTGCCTGACCGTCACCAATCTCGATACCGGCGGTATTGCCGAGTACCTCGATGCCGACGGTCAGGTCGTGTTTCGGGCGGCAAGCTGGATGGGCCGGGACTCGCGCTACCTGCTCAGGCCACCGCGCGCTGAAGAGGTCGCGATCCAGATCGTGTCGCTTCGCGGTGTGCCTCTCGATCCGGCCGATTTTCTGATTCAGGCCTGCGAGGCGAGCTGGACGCCGGCTCTGGTCGAATCCCTGACCATGGCCCAGCATCTGCGTCTGGCCCGCTACCTGGGCGACTCGGTTTCGGTCGACTCGATCGAGGCGGAACTGCTTTCAGCCATCGATCGGCTCGATTCTTCTTCCACAGATGCTGCGGTGCCGCTGACCTGGCGGGCCGTGATTCACTACGAGACCGCGGCGTTCTACCGCGGCCAGAATCGCCTGAGCAAGGCCAGGGCGCACTACCATCAAGCCAGAGCCACATTCGCCGCTGCCGGGGATGAGGCGGGAATGGCGGCGTCGATCAACGCGCTCGGGCTCGTTGCGTGGCGCGAAGGCAGCACGGATGAGGCCTGGACCTTGTTCGAGGCCGCGCTCGATCTGCGCCAGCGGCTCGGAGACCGTTTCGACAGCGCTTCGATCTGGAACAACATGGGTCTTCTGTTGACCCAGCGGGGTGACTGGGACGAGGCGATGGAAAGCTATGAGCTCGCCCTCGAGGCTTTTCAGGGACCGGTGGATCTGCGCCAGCCGGTCGACCCGGTCGAGGTGGCACGCCAGGCCGAGCGGAATCCCGATACGCTGTTCCTTCCGTCCGCTCTCAATACGCTCAATAACCTGGCGCTTCTGCAGCGCGATCGGGGCTTGACCGATCTGGCCGAACGCTACTGGCGCAACTACCTGGCCCTCGAGGCGCATGTCCCGAGGCCCACGGCGGGTGCCGAGGCGCGCTCCAATCTCGGTCGTCTGCTGCTTCGGCTCGGCCGCCTCGATGAGGCACTGGTTCTGCTGGTCGACGCTCAGGCTCGATTCGAAGCCGCCGACGTGCCGATGTGGCGGGCAACGACCGCGGTTGCGCTGAGCCACCTGTACAGCATGCTTGGCGATATCGATGGCGCGATGCAGTACGCCGAACTCGCGGTGAGCGCCGCTGGCGAAGACGCCTCCGTGGCGGCCGACGCCCGCCTGGCCCTGGGCCTGCTTCACCGTCATAACGGCGATTACGAGCAAGCCCTGCAGCAGTTCGCCCTTTCGGCCGATGGCTTCGGGCAGAGCGACGCCGTGCCGCGTCAGCGCCTGGCCCTGATGGAGAAGGCCTGGACCCGTTTTCTTGACGATCAGATCGATGTCGCGCTCGACGAACACCGGCGATTGCAGCGCGAACTGCTCGACGCTGGTGTCGAGCGGGTCGCGGCGATCGTTCAATCCCGCCTCGCCGAGATCCTGTGGACCCGGGGCCGGCAACAGGAAGCCGAGGAACTGCTGTACCGGGCCCTGCCGATGCACGAGGCCAGTGGTGACCTGTATTCCGAGATCGAAACCCTCGAGCGCCTCGGCCGAATCCAGGCTGGACAGCCTGACGCGATCGAGACCAATCGTCGGGCCATAGAGCGGATCGAAGCGATTTGGTCCCAGGACCTGCCGCCGCTGCGCCAGGCCGAGTTCTTCGCCAGACGAAAGGCGGTCTACGACCGGCAGGTCCAGGCCTTCCTCGACCGCGGTGACATCGAGCGCGCCTGGATGGTTGCCGAATCCGCGCGAATGCAGGGCCTGCGTGAGCTCCGGCGCGTCCGCCGCCGCAGCCGCGACGAACCCGAGCGTCAGAATCTGCTCGACGAGCGCGGCCGCCTGGTCGCCCGGCGGGCCGCTCAACAAGCCGGCGGGGCCGGGCCTTCGGTCAGTGACTCGATTCGAACCGACCAGGCTTTGACCCTGACCCGGGAGCTCGATCGGGTCGAGTCGCGGCTGAGAGAACTCGATCCCGACCGCTCGGCCGAGTCCTCCCCCTCGAGCCTGCAGTCGGTTCAGGACGCGCTTTCGCCGGGTCAGCTGCTGGTCAGCTTCTACCTCGGCGACGATCGCTCAGCGGCCTGGGTGATTCGCCCGGACGGCGCGCGCGTGGTTCGATTGCCTGCAGCGCACACGCTCGCGTCGGACGTCAGCAGTCTTCTGGAAAGTCTGCGCCATCCGCGCCAGGCCATGGGTGGGATCGCGCGCCTTTCAGAGGCGCTGAGACAGGTCCTTGTCGAGCCCTATCTCCGCGAGCTGAGCGACGCACGAGAGCTGCTGATCCAGGCCGATGGAGCGCTGCACTCGCTGCCTTTTGCGGTCCTGCTGGCCGTCGAAGGAACCGATCCCCTGCCGCTCAGCCGGGTCCTTTCGGCCGTTATGGGCTCACCGGATACCGATGTCGACAGGACCGGGCGCTCGCTGCTGCTCGTTGCCGACCCCGCCTGGAGCGGGGAGCCATCCGCGCCGTCGCCTTTTCCCGATCAGAGCCTGCTCGCGAGTCTGATCCGGGACCGGGGCATCGGCGAGCTCCCCGGAACCCGGCGCGAGGCAGAAGCCATCGCCGCGCTGGTCGGTGAATCGTCGCAGGTGCAGATGAAACTCGGCGCCCGGGCCAGCCGCGAATACATCGTCGGGGGCGGTATGGTCGGGCATGATCTGATTCATCTGGCCACCCACGGTCTGGTGGATCTGGAGTATCCGAGCCTGTCGGCCCTGCTGCTGGCAGGTGAGGATTCGCTCGGGCCGGCCTTTCTTCGTCCGCACGACATCGCGGAGCTCGAAGTCGCTGCCGAACTCGTCGTGCTGAGCGGCTGCGAGACCGGACGGGGCCGGATCCTTGCCGGTTCAGGAGCATTGAGCCTGGCCCGTCCGTTTCACATTGCCGGCGCTCGCCGGGTGCTGGCCTCGCTGTGGAAAGTCGACGACCATCGCACGGCTCTCCTCATGGAGCATTTCTATCGCCATCTCCTGATCGACGGACGCTCGGCGCCCGAAGCACTCGCCCGCGCCCAGGCTGCGCTGCGCAAAGACCGGGCAACTGCACACCCGTACTACTGGGCGGGATTCGTGCTGAGCGTCGATCCGAGCGGTTGAAAAGGAGGGTTCGGTCATGGTGCCGGGGGAGGGAATCGAACCCTCACTCTGTTTCCAGAACCGGATTTTGAGTCCGGCGCGTCTACCAGTTCCGCCACCCCGGCCGGGAAGGCAGTAGGCGTCGGATTATCCCGCATTTGAACGCGCAAAGTAAACCCGAGCGGCGGGCGTTGGAGCGGGCTGGTGCTATTCCGGCACCGTCACTAATCCGCTACAATGCCCGGTTTGTTTTCTGACATTTGATGCCGGACTGCCAGGACGCGACCGGTCTTGAGGCCGAGCCGCCGGGACAGACAACGATGACAACAGAATCGAAACGGGAAGCTGCTGCAGTCGGCGCATCGGACGGGGCGCAGGTGCCGGAGCATCTGCTCACGATCGCGATACCGAACTACAACTACGGGCGCTACATCGAGCATGCCCTTCAGAGTATTCGTGAACAGGATCATCCGGATATCGAAGTCATCGTCGTCGATGACGGCAGTGAGGATGATTCGGTCGAGCGCGTCGAAGGGGCGCTGGCCGGAATGGATGGTCTGTATCGGGCGGAGCTGATCCGTTTCGAGGAAAATCGCGGCAAACTGGCGGCCCTCAATGCCGCCGTCGAACAGGCTCGCGGGCGTTATTTCATCATTCTGGACGCGGACGACTGGCTCACGCCGAATTACGCAAGCCGCTGTATCGCGGAGCTGTGCCGTCGGCGCGAGGAGAATCCGAAGATCGGTTTCATCTACAGCGACTGCAACCTGATGGATGACGAAGGCAATTACATCAATCGCGGCCGCTCGACGCCTTTCGACCGGGAACTGGTCGGTCGTTTGAGCTTTCTGCCCGAGCCGGCGCTGACGCTGACCCGGGCCATTCGCGAGGCGGGCCCTTTCGACGAGCGGATCCGCAAGGCCACCAAGCACCACAAGTGGGTCCGCATCGTCGCTCGCGGCTGGTACGGTCACTACATCAACGAGCCGCTGTTCTACTACCGAATGCACGGCGACAACATGTCCGGAATCGGCGAGCGCATCACCTCGGAAACCGACAAGGGCAGTTACGGTGAGCGCATTCTGTCCGGCTACTGGCAGGTTTCCGGCGACTGACCGAAACGCGTCCCCGTTCTATCGAGAGTGACACCCAGATGGCCGAACCGATGACCGACCCCAAGAATCCGCTGGCCGCCTATGGCCGCTGGCTCGCCGAGGTGCCGGCGGACTGGCCGGACGAGGCCGTCGATATCGCTTACCGGCAGTTCATCGATGCGATGGCGGCGATGATTCCAGGGGGGCAGGCGCCCGTGGTCCGGAAAATACGGGGCCTGCTCGAGGCCTGGAGCCCGGGCGACTGCAGCGCGGTGGCCAGCCGGACCGGATTGAGTCTGCCGTCGGCGGCCATGCTCAACGCGACGGCGGCCCACGCGCTGGATTTCGACGACAATTTCGACCCTGCCAAGGCGCATATCTCCTGTGTGATGTGGCCGGCGATCCTGAACGTGGCCGAGGAGCTCGGCAGTTCCGGAGCGGAGTGCATGGATGCCTACCTGGCCGCGATCCAGATCGTCGGTCGGATCGGGCAGGGCGTGAACCCGCCGCACCGCAAGCGCGGCTGGCACGCGACGGCAACGATCGGCGTGCTCGGCACCGCCGCCGCCGTGGCGCGTATGCTCAAGCTCGACGCAACGCAGTCGGCGATGGCGATTTCGCTGGCCACCAGCGTTTCAGGCGGCTTCATGTCACAGTTCGGCACGATGGCCAAGCCATTGCACGCCGGAAACGCCGCGCGCGGGGGCATCCAGTCGGCGTTCTTCGCCCGCGAGGGGGTCACCGCCGGCTGGCATACCCTCGATGGTCCGATCGGTATGAACACCCTGATGGTCGGCCCCGACCGCGAAGCGCTCCGGGCCGAGATTCGAGAGCCCGAGCATGGCCAGACCCTGACTTTCGAGACCGGGTCGATCGGCGAGCCGCTCCTGATCGTCGAGCATCGTTTCCGCGTCAAGCGATTTCCGACCTGCGGCAGCGCGCATCGATCGCTCGACGTCATGACCGATCTCATGAGCGAGCATGGATTCGGCGGCGATGACATCGACCGCATCGAAGTCCACGCGCCCGCGATGCACCTGAAGAATCTGATGTACGAGCGACCGGAGACCGAGCTGGAAGGCAAGTTCTCGATCGAGTATCCGCTGGCCTGTCTGCTGATCACGGGCAATTGTACGCTGGCCGACTTCACCGACCAGGCGCTCCAGAGGCCCGGGCATCGGGCGCTGTTCGAACGCATCCATCGCTTCCCGATCGATCGCCCGGAAACGGAAATCGACACGACGCTTCGGGTACGCCTCAAGGACGGCCGGACCTTCGAAAAATCCCGATTCATGCCGCGCGGGAGCAAGGCCGATCCTTACCCGACCTCGCAGTACTGGAAGAAGTTCGATGAATGCACCGGGCTGGTCATGGCGCCCGATGATCAGTGCCGGCTGAGAGACCGGGTGGCTGATTTCCTGAGCCTGGAACGGGCCGGGGATATCGCCGAAGCCTTTGCCGTTGAAATGAAGACCGCGGACTGAATTGGAACAGCGATGCAGCAAACCAGAGACGATATCCGCCCCGGCCTGACCGCTCTGGTTCTGGCCGCGAGTCGCAAGGGGGTCGAGGATCCGGTGGCCCGCGAGGCCGGGACCACCCATAAATGCCTCGCCGAAGTCGACGGCAAGGCCATGATCGAGCGGATCATCCAGGTTCTGCTCGACAGCAACCTGTGCCGCAACATCCTCGTTTCGATCGAGTCCGAAGAGATCCTGCGCAAGGTGCCCCGGGTAGCGGCATGGCTGGACGAGGGCGTGATCGCCGTCGCGCCGAGCGCGGGCAATCTGGCCGACAGCGTGCTGAGCCTGCGCGAACGCAACGAAACGCCGATCCCGCTGTTGATCACGACGGCCGACAATGCCCTGCATACCACCGAAATCGTCACCCATTTCATTGATCGAAGCCTGGCCGAGGGCGGCGATATCAGCGTTGGAGTGACCAGCGAAGCCACGGTTCGCGAGCAGTACCCCGACGACAAGATCGGCTTCTTCCGCTTTCGCGACGGCGGCTTTTCGTTCTGCAACCTGTTCATGCTGCGCAGCGAAGAAGCGCTCAAGGTGGCCGAGGTATTCCGCACCGGCGGTCAGTTCCGCAAGCGTCCGTGGCGGATCCTGAAGGCGTTCGGCCTGCTGAACCTGTTGCTTTACCGCTTCCGGCTGACCACGATGGCGGCGTGCATCGAACGCATCGGGCGCAATTTCGGCCTGACTGCGACCGCGATCGAGGTGCCCTGGGCGCATGCGCCGATCGACGTCGACAACCCGGACAGCCTCGCTTTCAGTAACCGGGTGCTCCGTCAGTGGCGTGAGCAAAGCGGTTGAGCAGCGCGTCGAAGTCTTCGGCCCGGATACGTGCGGCCTTGCCGCGCATCAGATTCTGGACATCGTAGCCGGCCAGAAAGCTGAGCTGGGTGTAGGGCCACTGCGCACGCAGATCCGGTCCGTCGCCGTCGGCCAGGCGTTCGATGGCCGGGTCGACCTGATCGCCGAGCCAGCGGTAGCCGGCCTTGGCCAGACCGGTGCCCAGCAGGGTTTCTTCCTGAATCGCCTCGATATCGATGCCGACGACGCGACCGTCGCTGACGATGAAGTTCTTGGCCAGCGCGTCGATGTAGTCCAGACCGATCCAGAGCCGCTCGGGACGGAGTCGCTCGGCGAGCGAGCGCACAGCCGAGAAGCGATGGCCATCCACCAGGCCGACATCCCCGAGCAGCTTGAGATGATCCAGCAGTCGACGATGCAGGCCGGTTTCTTCGAGCGTGCGCTCGATTGGCCGGTACTGGTAGATATCGATGAAGAAATCCGCCACCGCTGCGACATCCGAAACACGTCCGGGGTCGGGTTTCCGGCCGGGCAGGAAGTTCACCCAGACGGTGTTTTCGAGGCGCAGGATCGGATTGGGGAAGCGCTGCAGGTCGTCGGTGTCGCGGAGGAGGGCCTCGACGCGTTTGGCTTCGGCGGTGTCCGGGAAGCTCACCTGTTTGACGCGCAGCCCGCCATATTGGACAAAGCGAGTCACGTTCGATTTGAAGCGCTGCCGTCCGCTCAGGGCCAGCCACGCGTGATGGACGCGGCGCCACAACGGATTGGCATTTTTTGCGAGAATACCCATGCTTTACCTGGTTCCGACCTTTGGAATCGCTCGGGCGTCCTGATTCGTTTGCCCCCACCCCAAGGTCAGACGATTCAATACGGCATTATGTCATTTTTTTGATACGCCGTTAACAACTGATTACAGCCGCCCTATGTCCAATCCTGCTGCCCAGCGCCCGACCGGAGCGCTTCGCATGCTCGGCCACCTGTATCGTCGCTATCCGTGGCGCAGCAGCGTCGTGCTCGGTGCGCTGCTGCTGGCCAGCGTGCTCGACGGGCTCGGCCTGTCGACACTGCTGTCGCTGATCAATCTGGCCGACGCCGCGAACGGTGGCGCGAACGCGGTGCTGGTCGCCGGCGAGGACGCCTCGCTGCCCGAGCGCCTGATCGCCGGACTGTTCGAGGCCGTCGGCCTCGAACCGACCCTCTTCATGCTGCTGCTGCTTGGAGCCGGGCTGGTCCTGATGAAAGCCGTCATCGTGCTCCTGGCCAATCGCCAGGTCGGCTATGCCGTGGCGCAGGTGGCCACCGATCTGCGCATCGACCTGCTGCGCGCGATCGGCGCCAGCCGATGGCGCTACTACCTGTCCAAGCCGGTCGGTACCCTGACCAACGCGATGGCGACCGAGGCGCAGCGCTCGTCCGAGGGATATCTGCAGGGCGCGGTGATGGCGACCCAGCTCATCACCTCCGCTATCTACATGGTGGTCGCGCTGCTGATTTCCTGGAAGGTGACGGTGGCGGCTCTGGTCCTTACCACCGGCGTCCTGGCCGGTCTGCACGTGTTCGTCAAGGCGGCCGGTCGCGCGGGGCGGCGCCAGACCGGGCTGTTGAAGACGATTCTCTCGGTGATGACCGACCAGCTCGCCGCGATCAAGCCCCTCAAGGCCATGGGCCGCGAGGAGCAGTTCGACGCGCTGCTGTCGATGCAGACGCGCGAGCTGAACCGCTCCTTGCGCAAGCAGGTGTTTTCGAAAGAGGCGATCCGGGCTCTGCAGGAAGCGGCGGTTGTTATTCTCGCGATCGTCGGATTGTTCATCATGCTGGGTCTGCTGAACATGCAGCTGGGTGCGGTGATGATGCTGATCTTCGTGCTCGCACGAATGATGGCATTGCTGTCGAAGGCCCAGCGCGCCTGGCAGCTGACCGAAATTTCCGAAAGCGCCTACTGGTCATTGATTGCCTCGATCGACGAGGCCGAGGCGGAACGTGAGCAGCGTCGAGGGACGCAGTCGCCGACGCTGGAAAGCGGCATCCGGATCGATCGGGTGTCGTTCGCGCATCCCGGCGTCGAGGTTTTCAAGGATCTCGAGCTCGAAATACCGGCCGGCCGGCTGACCGTCATCACGGGCCCTTCGGGTTCGGGCAAGACCACGCTGGTGGACCTGGTCGCCGGACTGCTGCGCCCGGATCAAGGCCGCGTGCTGATCGATGATGTCGGCCTCGAGCAAATCGACCAGATGCGCTGGCGTTCCCTGATCGGCTACGTTCCCCAGGACCCTCTGCTGGTCAACGACTCGGTGATCAACAACATCACGCTCGGGGCAACCGAGCTGAGCCGATCGGACGTGGAGCGCGCCCTGGACCAGGCCGATGCGCTGGATTTCGTCAATGCGATGCCGCAGGGCATGGACACGAGCGTCGGTGAAAAGGGTGGGCGGCTCTCCGGCGGGCAGCGCCAGCGAATCGCGCTGGCCCGCGCATTGGTTCATGGCCCAAGGCTGCTGATTCTGGATGAGGCCACGAGCAGCCTCGATCGCGAGTCCGAGCTCGCGGTGCTGGCCACCGTCGACAATCTGAAGGGCAAGCTGACCCTGCTCGCGGTCACTCACCAGCAGCCGATGCTGAACCTGGCCGACCACGCCTGGCGTCTGAGCGACGGCGTCCTGACGCCGGCCGATGTGGCGCAGTCCGCCGACGGTCCGATGGAGGCCTGATGCCACTCTGGCTGAAGCGCTTTCTGCGCCGCATCGGCGTATTCGTTCTGTCCTGGCTGGCCAGATTCAGCGGCCGCAACGGCGTCGGAGGCGTGCAGAAAGCCGGTGACTGGCTCGGCCGCGTTCACTATCGGCTCAGGCCGTTCACGACCCGGCGGCTTCGCCGGCACATGTCCCGGTTGGGAGGCGCGCCCGCCGCCGCGCCTGCGGATCATCTGAAAGAAGCCTTTCGGCAGTGCGATCGGGCAGCGTTCGAGATCCTTGCCCTCGGTTCGGGGGCGATCCGGCGCGAAGAGCTCGCCGCAACGGTGGACCCGGGCGACATCGACCGCTTCCGGCCGCTGCTCGAGCGTGGCCAGGGCGTGCTGTTGCTCGGTCTGCATATGGGCAACGGCGTGGCCTTCGTCCTTCATCTCGCGCAGCTCGGCCTGCCGATGAATGTGGTCTCCTACAACTCCCGCAAGATGGGCGACCAGTTCTTCCAGAAGGCCGTCGATAGCGAGAACGTCCAGGTGATCTCCGCCCGGCCCGAACGCGCGGCCTTCTATGGGCTGGCCAGGGCGCTGAAGGGCGGGCGGGCCATCTTCATCACGATGGACCAGATGCACAAACGGGGTGGCGTGCCGGCACGTTTTCTCGGCAAGGACGTGCTGATGCCGGGCGGTCCGGCGGCGCTCGCCCGGTCGCTGAACGTGCCGATCTTCCCGGTGCTCGCGACTGCGGCGGAACCGAAGTGGACCTTTTCCGTCGAACCGGCTGTCGAGTTGCCCGAGCCGGGTGATCTCGAGGCCGATGTCGCCTGTCTCACCGAGGTGATGGACCGCCACATCAGGGCCTATCCCCAGCTCTGGAGCTGGCACCACCGGCGCTGGCTCAAGGAGCCGTTCCCGGATGAACCCCGGGATCGCATCCGATGACGCTGGAGCCCGGCGATCAGGGGCTGATCTGGGTGCTGCACACGACCGGTCTGGGGGCCAATCATCAGCTGCGGGCACTGGCGCGCTCGACCGGTGCGCGGGTCGAGATCAAGCATTGCCTGGACAAGCCGCAGGTCGTGTTCATGGAGCGCCTGGCTCGCTTCCCGGCCCGTTCCATTGCGACCCGGAAAAGCCGGATCCTCCAGCCGCCCTGGCCGGATCTCGTGCTGTTCGGCGGCGGGCGATCGGTCGTCGATGCCTGGCGCATTCGCCATGCCTCGAAGGGCCACAGTCGGCTGGTGTGCGTCGGTCGACCGGCCGCCGCTCTGGATGCTTTCGACTTGATTCTGACCACCCCACAGTATCGTCTGCCGCGGCATCCCCGGGTGCGTCATCTTCCGCTTCCGTATCACGACCCGAGCCATGTGGCTCGTCAGCCCGCGGGCGCGGTCGATGCGATCGCCGGTCTATCGTCCCCCTGGGTCGGCGTATTGCTGGGGGGAGATTCGGGCTCGTATCGCTGGACCGAGCGGGCCGCGAATGCGCTGGCCAGGGAGCTCGAAGACCTTGCCCGACGTCGTCGGGTCTCGTTGGCGCTCAGCACCAGCCCGCGCACGCCCTCGCTGCTAGAGGATGCGATCTCGAAGCGCCTGGATGGGCAGCACTACCTGTATCGCTGGCGCGCGGACGACAATGCCAATCCGCTGGGCGCGATTCTCGCGGGGGCAGCCGCGTTCGTGGTGACCGCCGACAGCGCTTCGATGCTCGCCGAGGCCTGCGCGACCGGGCGACCGGTGGCCAGTTATTCACCTCCGCTGCGTCCGCTGGCGGGCCTCCTCCGGCGCCGCTGGCTTCCGGGCCGACGGTGGCGGGAGCGCGCGACGGCGGCCGGCTGGTGGGTACCCGCCCGCGACATGCACCGCATCCACACCGAACTGGTCGGCAAGGGACGAATCGTCGATATCGGTGACCTCGACCCGGGCGCGCCGGATGTCGACGCGGTCCTGCCCGAATGGCATGCGGCGGCGCTCGATCTCGGCCGGCTGCTGTCCGAGGCGGTCAAGGAGCGAAAAGCCCGCGGTCAACCGGGTTAAAATTCGCCGCATGAACCATAAAATCTTCATCCAGACCAACCACAAGCAGCTGACCGGCGCGTACGTGGCGGCGCACTCGTTCAAGCGTTATTCGGCCCACGCCGATCGTTTCGAGGTCGAGTTGATCAATACGGCCGACTACCCGTTCTTCGCCGAGCGCGAAGGGCAGAAGTACCTGCGCGACGGAATCTGGTGGGAATGGCTGAATGACGATTTGCAGTCGTTCACGCCGACGCGTTTCATGCCGCCGGAGCTGATGAACTACAGCGGCCGCGCGGTGGTTATTGACCCCGATATCTTTGCTGCGATCGACGTGTGGGATCTGCTCGACCGCGACATGGGCGACAAGGCGATCCTTTGTCGCATGCGTTCGGGCCCCAAGGGTCTGATCGACAAGTGCCACGCCAGCTCGGTCATGCTGCTGGACTGCGCCAGGCTGCAACACTGGCGAACCGAGGAACAGTTCAACGCGATGTTCAGCGGCGATCTGGATTATCACACCTGGATCTGCCTGAAGGACGAAGACCCCGACAGCATCGGGCTGCTCGAACCGGAGTGGAACGATTTCGATCGCTTCACGACCGAGACCTGCCTGCTGCATACGACGCGCCGCAGGACCCAGCCCTGGAAGACCGGCCTGCGAGTCGACTGGCGCCTGTCCGAGAAGTTTCGCCTGTTCCCGCCGCTCGGCTGGCTGGTCCGGGCTCACCGCAAGATGTTCGGCCACTACGGGCTGCTCGGCCACTACTGGCGTCACCCCGACCCCAATCAGGAGTGGTTCTTCTTCGCCCTGCTCAAGGAGTGTCTCGAGCAGGGCAAGATCAGCGAGGATTTCCTGCGCTCCGAAGTCGCCAGCGATCACGTGCGCCACGATGTCTTCGAGGTGCTCGACAGAACCCCGGACCTGCCGCCGCCGGATGTCCACCCGCTGGCCGGTCGAGAGCAGGCCCGCGCCGCCTGAACTCTGGGAAAGGCACCGGGACGAGCCGGTCAGTCTGGCAGACGCGAGCCCCGGTCAAACCTCGATGTTCAGGCAAAGAGATTGTCTGGGGATTGCTCGAGGACTCGGTAAGGAGCAGCGACAATCTCGTCGATCTTGCGACAGTTCGGGTCTCCAAGGCGAGCGCGCAGATCGGGTTCGCCCTCGTAGACGGTCTGATTGCTGTCGTCTTTGGAATAGTAATCGTACTGGGCCTGCATGGCCGCCAGGCGGTCTTCATCGGGCTCCCAGCCCAGTCCACGGCGCAGGATCTCCGGAAAGTTCCGGCGCTGGCTGGTATTTCGGAAATTACTCAGGCCTAGTCCGGCTCCGGACGGCTGTTCGGCGACGGTCCGGAAATAGCACGCGTAACAGTGAGCGAGGAACTCGATATCGTCGAGCGCGTCGATCTGCTCCCGAGGGAGTCCCGTCAGCGTCGGGGCGAGCGGCGTGTGGCGCAATTTCAGGGCTGCCGTGGTTTCTTCCATGACAACCGAGATGACCTCGGCCGGATCGCGATAGAGATACAGCGCAGGCGTGTCGGGAAAGGCCGCCCGGATGAAGTCGATGTAGACCGTGTTCCAGCTGATGAACTTGATGAACGCGCGGTTGTACTCCGGTCGCCGTCTCCGGGTCATCATCGCGACCAGGTTGCGCAGGCGATCGAGGTTGGCTGCGGTGGGCTCGAGCGGCCGGGTCCAGCCGTCCGTAGCCGCAGCCCAGAATCCGGACTGCAGCGGGCCGCCCTGGTTGATGATCAGGTTGGACGACAGGCGGGCCAGGGCCTTGCAGAACAGGGTCGATCCACAGCGCGAGACGTGGAAGATCAGTGCGTTCAGCGGCACTCCGTCGCTGATCGGCGCGGGATCATCGAGTACCTCGAGTCGGGTCGCGAAAAAGCTGTTGATTCGCCCGGTCTTGATCAGACGCTCGACCGTGTAGATGTATTTCCACTCGAGGAACGGTTCGTCCCCGATATCGGCGAAGTAGACGATGCCGCCCTGGTCCGGGCGAATCGCGATCGGGACCAGACCCGGTTCCTCGCGCAGGCGTTCCCGCGCCTGTTCAGGATCGATCGGCGGCTGCACAAGATCAGGCAGCAGGGTCTCCATGACCTCGTGGTCCGGAAGGGCATAAAGCATCGTCTGTGTTTCCCTGGTTGGCGCGGCGTGAATAGGTCAGGCGGCAGGATCGAGCGGCCGTGCCGGCTCGAGCTCGAAAGCGTCGCGTTTCTCGTCGTAGTGCGCATGCTGAACCTGAAACCGATTCCGGCCGTTGTGCGACTCGAAATGAAACAGGTGGAAGTGCGCCGGCTGGTAGCGCTGGCCCCGCGCCGAGGCGCTCCCGGTACCCATCACCGGGATCGGGCCCCGTGGTCCCTTCAGTGCCGCCTGGACAGGCTTGTGCAGGTGGCCGTGCAGGATCAGATCGACGCCCAGACGTTCGATCAGGTTCTGCAGCGGTTCCCGGTCGATCAGTTCCTTGCCGGCTCGCGTTGCGCCGTCGTGGGGCGGGTGATGGAGCAGCAGGACCCGGGGTCGGCCTTCGTCGCCGCGCTGTGCGATCAGCGCTTCGAGGCGGTCGAGCTGCCCACGATCCACGCGGCCGATCGAACGCGGTGTCCTGACCGGAATCGCCGACGACAGGCCGATGACGTCGATCGGGCCGCGTCGATGCAGATACGGGAAGCTCTGCTGCCTGCTGTCGTCGTCGAGCATCCAGGGGGCCCACTGCCGGCAGGCATAATCGAGCGCTCCGGCGACGTAGGCGTCATGGTTGCCGGGAACCAGGCTCACGCGTTCTGCAGGACCGAGCGTTTCGAGCCAGTCGCGCGCCTGATCGACCTCGGCGCGGTGGGTCGTGAAAGTCAGATCGCCGGTCACGCAGACGTGATCGGGCGCGAGGTCGATCAGGCGCGCGCGCAGGCGATCGAGGATCTCGAGCCGATGCTCTTGTTTCCACTTGTGGTGCCAGGAAAACAGGCCCAGCAGGCGCTTGTTGAGCAGATCCCCAGACCCGAGGGGCGGCAGGGGAGGGATATGCAGGTCGGACAGATGGGCGACGGTATACATGACCGCGTTGTTCCGGAATCGGTTGCGGATCAGGCGGCGTCGAGACTGAGGTGGCGATTGTGTCTTTCGTACCAGTCGCCCTGGCGCGGCTCGAACACGCAGCAGTGATCCATTTCGCCGGCGTAGATATGCATGGTCACGGCCGGCTGTCTCGGATCGATGTTCGCGATCGTGTGGTATTCATGGGGTGGAATCAGACTGCCGGCGCTGCCGACACCCGTGCGCATCGTGGTTCGTCGCTCGAGCCGGTAGCTTTCGTCGCTGCGTTCGATCAGCTCGTACTGCACGACCTCGATCTGACCCGACCAGACGGCTTCCACGCACCACATCCCGGCGTGATCGTGGACCGGGGTCGACTGGCCCGGCCCCCAGGTCATCGCCATGATGGTGTAGCCGAGCTGCGAATCCTGGTGGAGCAGGCGACGGCAGTAGTGGTCCGGATGGTGTTCGAAAACGCAGTCGGGCAGCTCGACCCGATCATCGCGAATCAGATCGCACAGCACGTTGCGAAGGGCGTTGGTGATCGACTCGGGATCATCGGCCCCGACCGCTCGGCCGACCTGCTCGACGAGGATGTCCTTGCCCTTGAAATCCAGACTCATTCCAGCCACTCCCTGATCGGCGGTCCAAAACGCTCGAAGTCTACCAGAAAGGCATCGTGCCCCTGAATCGAGGCGAGCGCGTGGAAGCTCACGTCCGCGCCGGTCGCCTCCAGTGCAGCGGCGAGTTCCTGCTGCTGGTGGAGCGGAAACAGAATGTCGGTTTCCACTCCGAGAACGAGGGCGCGGCCGCTGAAGCTTCGGTCGAACAAGGCCTGGAGACTGATGTCGCTGTCACAGGCGTCGAAGCAGTCCATGGCTCTCGACAGATAGAGGTAGCAGCAGGGGTCGAAGCTGCCGACGAACTTGCGCGCGTGGGTCTCCAGGTAGGACTCGACTTCGTAGCGCATCCCGAACAGCGTGGCGGGAAAGTAGTCCTGTCGCCGGCGCCCGAAGCGGCCCTGCCATTCCCTGGCCGAGCGGTAGGTGATCATTCCGAGCTTGCGTGCCAGACGCATGCCGACTTCCGGCCAGTCGTCTTCGGTGTAGGTGCCGTCGCGAAAATTGCGGTCCGTAACGATCGCCTCGCGCTGCAGGGAGCGAATGGCCAGTGCGAACGGCGTGGCCGAGCAGGCCGTGGAGATCAGGGCGACCCGACGGACCGTCTGCGGATATTGCTTGATCCAGGCCAGGGCGGTCAGTCCGCCCATGGAGGGACCGACCAGGGCTTCCAGGCTGGCGATCCCGAGATGTTCGACGACCCGATGGGTCGCCCGCGCGATGTCTTCGATACACAGCTCGGGAAACTGCAGTCGCCAGGGCTTTCCGGTCGCCGGGTTGATGCTGGCCGGGCCGGTCGACCCCTTGCAGGAACCCAGTGAGTTGACGCACAGGACGAAAAAACGCCGGGTATCGATCGGCTTTCCGGGCCCGATCATTTCTTCCCACCAGCCCGGTTCCGGGTCGCGTTCGCTCGAGGCGGCGTGGGGACCGGGGGAGAGCCCGGTGAGAATCAGGACGGCGTTGGATCGATCCGCGTTGAGCTGTCCCCAGCTCTCCCAGGCCAGGGTCAGACCGGGCAGGTGTTCTCCGCGATACAGGGCAAAGGGTTCGGTGATGTCAAGATAATGGGTGGCGGGACCCATGGATACGTCTGCAGCAGGAAAACCACAAGTTTACCGCATGCGGACCGTACCCCTGCGCGACCCTTCAGGATGACCGGGTGGATCGACGGCCGGCTTGCCGTCGGTCCACCCCGGTTCGGGTCTGCGTTCTTCCGAAGTCTAGAATCGGAAGCCGATGGACGATGAGATCACGAGCGGGTCGATATCGGCCTGGATGCGGCTGATCGTCGCGGAACCGTCGGGGTTGGCGGTGCGAATGGTCGCGTCGGCCTCGATGTCGATCCAGCGAACATCGACGTTCAGGAACAGCGTGTCGGTGATGTCGAAATCCGCACCGAGCTGGAGAGCGAGGCCGTAGGAGTCTTCGATGTCGAGACTGGATGGACCGCCGAGGGTGTCATCGAGCACCTGGGTCGTGTTGTCATCGAAAAACAGGGTGTAGTTGAATCCGATGCCGGCATACGGACGAAACGCCCGGTTTGGCAGGAAGTGGTACTGGAGGCTCAGGGTCGGCGGCAGGTGCTTGGTGTCACCCAGCTTGCCGGCACCGGCCAGGACGCCGTCGCCATCGATATCGTGGTCGAACGGCCATGAGGCGAGGAGCTCCAGCGCGAAATGGTCGGAGACCATGAAGCCGACGGTTGCGATCGGGCGGGTATTGTTGCCGACTTCGATGTTGTATCCGTCGAGCTCGGTGCCGCCAACGAACAGGTTGCCGCTCGAGGTGTCGGTATCGATATGACCGGCGCCGATGCGGAACAGGAAATCCCCCTGCGATTGAGCCAGGGCACCGGTCGAAATCAATCCGGCCGCGGCCAGGACAGCGAGCTTGCGAATCATTGTCTGTTTCTCCTTGAATGGTGAGAGTGGTCGGGTTGAACCCGTTCCAGAGTTCAGTTTAATTTCTTACCGTTTCAGTGCTTTTGATCCGGATCAAAAGCGGCGGGAATTATGTGCCTTGTACTGTCAAGAAGAAGGCGTTGTCAGGCTTGCGTGACCACGCGCAGGGAAAGGTCCAGCGGGGTGACGGTCTTGGTCAGATCGCCCACCGAAATCTCATCGACCCCGGACTCGGCGACCGATCGCAGTGCGTCGAGCGTGATGCCGCCCGATGCTTCGAGAACGGCACGACCACTGGCGCGATCGACAGCCCGGCTGAGATCATCGATGGAGAAATTGTCTAGCATGATGCGATCGGCACCGGCCGACAGCGCCTGATCCACTTCAGAAAGGTTTTCGGTCTCGACTTCGACCCGAAGACCGGGATGGGACTCGCGGGCGCGCTCGACCGCCGCATGGATTCCGCCGGCGGCGGCGATATGGTTTTCCTTCAGCATGACCATGTCGAAAAGGCCCATCCTGTGATTGTGCCCGCCGCCGACGGCCACGGCGTACTTCTGCGCCGCGCGCAGACCGGGCAGGGTCTTGCGGGTGTCGAGAATTTTCGCTCCGGTACCCGCGATCAGCTCGACGTAGGCCGCGGTCCGCGTGGCCACGCCCGAGAGCAGCTGCAGGAAGTTCAACGCGGTGCGTTCTCCACTCAGGATGGCTCGTGCCGGGCCCTTGAGGCGGCAGAGCAGCTGGTCGGGTCGAACTCGGTCGCCTTCGTCCGCGGTCCAGTCGAGCCGGACATCCGGATCGATCAGAGCAAAGGCGGCCTCCGCCCACTCGCGCCCGGCGAGCACGCCCGCATCGCGGGTGATCAGATCGGCCAGGATGGAGGTTCCGGGATCGATCAGATCGGCGCTGACGTCGCCGCTTCCGAGATCCTCATCGAGCGCACGTCGAACCTGATCGACGATCCAATCGCGGCTCAAAGCGGCTCGTCGAGTTGCGCGGTGCCGATTCCGCTTTCCGGGAGCAGGACCGGGATGCCGTCCTCGATCGGGTAAACCACCTTGTGGTTGCGGGTGATCAATGCCGCTTGCAGCGCCTTGGCGACCGGTTCATTGTCGACCGTCAGGACGCCGCCGGCCTCGATGGCATTGTTGAGCTGTGCGAGCTTGTTGCGCGAGAGCGGCAGCAGCGGCTCGTGGCTGACCGGACAACACAGTATGTCGAGCAGATGGTCTGGAATACTCATGGGCGAAATTCTACTGCATTCTTTTCTCTGACGGGGTTGTCGCTGGGACTCATCATGACTTCGGACGCAGCCCCGGTGCCAGCCTGCTAATATTGCCGGCTTTCCCGCGCGGAGTTTGTTTCGATGGCAAGCGCAGCACTCGTCGGCGTCATCATGGGTTCCAGGAGCGACTGGGACACGATGCGCCACGCAACCGAAATGCTCGATCGGCTCGAAATCCCCTATGAGACCCGGGTAGTGTCGGCCCATCGGACGCCCGACCGTCTGTTCGAGTACGCCGGCTCCGCCGCCGGTCGCGGTCTGAAGCTGATCATCGCCGGGGCGGGCGGCGCGGCCCATCTGCCGGGCATGGTCGCGGCCAAGACCGAGCTGCCGGTGATCGGCGTACCGGTCAAGTCGCGCACGCTCAACGGTCTCGACTCCTTGCTGTCGATCGTTCAGATGCCGGGGGGGGTGCCGGTCGCGACCATGGCGATCGGTCGCTCGGGGGCCGTCAATGCAGCGCTGCTGGCTGCCGCGATGCTCGGAAGTCACGATCCGGAGGTTCAGCGGCGCTATCGGGCATGGCGAGAGCGTCAGACCGAGGCGGTTCTTGCCGACGATCGGCCCGACGTTTCGTGAAGATCGGAGTCCTCGGAGGCGGTCAGCTTGCCCAGATGATCGCCCGCGCCGGGCTGCCGATGGGTCTTGAGTTCGTATTTCTCGACCCGGCGTCCGACGCCTGCGCCGGCCGCTATGGCCATCTGGTCGTCGCCGACTGGAAAGCCGCGGTGGACGATCCGGTCCTTGCCGCCTGCGACCGGATCACCTGCGATTTCGAGAACGTGCCGGCCGCCACGCTCGAAGCGCTTGGCCGGAAGGTGCCGGTTCGCCCGGGACCGCGTGCTTTCGAGGCGGCGCAGGATCGCCTCGGCGAGAAGGAACTGCTGGCCTCCATCGGCGTGCCGCTGCCGCCCCATGCCGCCGTTTCGACTCGTCCCGACCTGCTCGCGGCCGTCGAGCGCATCGGGTTGCCGGCCGTGCTCAAGACGCGTCGTCTGGGCTATGACGGCAAGGGGCAGAGGGTGCTTCGTGATGTCGAGGACCTGGAGCCGGCCTGGGCTGCGCTCGGCGGACACGAACTGATCCTCGAAGGCTTCGTCGACTATCAGCACGAATGCGCGATTACCGTCGTGCGCGCGGCGTCGGGCGAGCTGCGTTTCTATCCGCTGAGCTGGACGGTTCACGACGAGGGGATTCTCAGCCTGGCGATCGCGCCCGCGCCGGTTTCTTCTGCCCTCGAACAAAGCGCGCGGAGCCACGTCCAGGCGCTGGTCGAGGTGCTGGATTACGTCGGCTGTCTGACGCTCGAGCTGTTCGTCAAGGACGGTGAGCTCCTGGCCAACGAGTTTGCGCCGCGTGTGCACAATTCGGCGCACTGGACGATCGAGGGCAGCCGCACCTCGCAGTTCGAGAATCATCTGCGCGCGCTGTGCGACTGGCCGCTGGGTGAAACCGGTCCGCGCGGTCACTCTCTGATGATCAACTGGATCGGGAGCCTGCCCCGGGTTGATCGGCTGCTGTCGGTTCCAGGCCTGGCTCTGCACGATTACGGCAAGGCAGCGCGCCCGGGCCGCAAACTGGGCCACGCCACTCTGAGTGCCGAGAGCGTCTCGGAACTGCGTCGCTCCGCGGACGCCGTGAAGCCGCTGCTGGATCCTCAGACCGCCTCGCTGTTGTCGACTGAAATGGCCGGGCTGGTCTGATCCGCGGGGTACAGCACCAGGTGGCGGGCATCGAGCTCGACGCCGATCGTGCTGCCGACCGCAAAGTCGTCGTGGCTCGGAAACAGGGCATTGATTTCCTCGCCGCTGGCGAGGCGAAGCTGATACAGGATCTCGGCACCCTGGAACTGAAGGGAGACGACTTCGGCCCGGACCCCGACGGGATTCGGCCGGATGTCGTCGGGCCGAATCAGCAGGGCCAGGTCCTGACCGGCCGGACGTTCGTCAGGAAGCGGCGAACGCCCGAGAGCATGGCGCAGGCAGGTGCCATCGACGCGGGCTCTGAGATAGCTCCCGCGCCCTGTGAATGCGGCCACGTAGCGGCTGACCGGACGATGATAGAGCTGGTAGGGCGAGCCCCACTGCAGCATGCGTCCGTCCTTGAGAATTCCGACCTGATCGGCCAGCGCGAAGGCCTCCTGCTGATCGTGCGTGACCAGCAGGGTGGTCGTGCCCCTGGCCTTGAGCATGCCGCGGATCTCTCCACCCATTCGCCGGCGCAGGCGCGTGTCGAGGTTGGAGAAGGGCTCGTCCATCAGCAGCACGGAAGGTTCCGGAGCCAGGGCCCGGGCGAGGGCCACGCGCTGCTGCTGACCGCCCGATAGCTCATGCGGGTAGCGCGCATCCAGTCCGACGAGCCCGGTCAGTTCGAGCAGACTATTGACGCGTTCGCGGCGCTCGGCCGATTTCAGCTTCCGGAGGCCGAAGGCGACATTGTCGAAGACGGTCAGGTGCGGAAACAGGGCATGGTCCTGGAAAACCATGCCGACGCTGCGCTTTTCTGGCGCCACCTGTTTCGTTGTGGAGCTGACGAGCTTGTCGCCGACCGTGATGCTGCCCGAATCGAGCGCCTCGAATCCGGCTATCGCGCGCAGCGCGGTGGTTTTTCCGCAGCCCGAGGCACCGAGAAGACAGCCGATTTCGCCAGGTTCGAGGCGCAGGCTCAGGCCACGGATGACCGGGACCTCGCCGTAGCCGAGGTGGATTTCCTCGACCGCCAGGGTCATGACGGAAAACGCTCGAGAACGAGCTCGATGATCGTGTCCGCGATACGGTCGATCTGAGCGTCATCGACGATCAGTGGCGGAAGAAGGCGGATCACGTTGCCCCGGGTCACGTTGATGATCAAACCGCGCGTCATGGCGCGTTCCTTGAATTCGGGGACGGCTTCGGCCAGCTCGACGCCGACCATGAGCCCCCGTCCGCGGATATCGGTGACCGCAGGATGGCCTTCCAGACCTTGACCGAGACGCGTCAGGAGGCGCCGGCCGGCCCGCTCGGCTCGTTCGGGAAGCGCGAGCTCGCGCATGATCGCGATGACTTCGTTGCCGACCCGGCAGGCCAGCGGATTGCCGCCGAAGGTCGTGCCGTGCGAACCTGGGGGAAGCAGCTCCGCCACCTCACGACGGGCCAGGCAGGCACCGATCGGGATGCCGTTGCCCAAGGCCTTGGCCACGGTAACGACATCCGGCATCAGGCCGTCGACGTGCTGAAAGGCGAACCAGCGCCCGGTTCTTGCCATCCCGGTCTGAATCTCGTCGAGCATCAGCAGGGCGGAGTGTCGGTTGCAGGCTTCGCGCATGCCGCCGAGGTAGTCTGGCGGTGGTACCCGGACCCCGCCTTCGCCCTGGATCGGTTCGAGAAGGACTGCAACGATGTCCGGGTGATCCTCGAGCGCCTTCTCGCCAGCAGCGAGGTCCCCGAACGGAACGCGCACGTAGCCGTCGACGAGCGGGCCGAAGCCCTCCTGGATCGCGCTGTTTCCCGATGCGCTCAAGGCGGCCAGAGTTCGGCCGTGAAAGCTATCGCTGGCAACGAGCACGGCAGGCCGTTCGATATGACGTTGGTGAGCATAGCGGCGGGCGACCTTGAGGGCGCATTCGATGGCTTCGGTCCCGGAGTTCGCGATGAATGCCTTGTCAAGGCCGCTGATTTCGCTCAAGGCCGCACCCAGCATCTCCTGCTGGGGTATCTGGACGATATTGGCCGTGTGGACGAGAGTGGCGGCCTGATCGGCGATCACCCGGGCCAGGCGCGGATGCGCGTGGCCCAGGCTGCATACCGCGATGCCGCTCAGCGCGTCGAGATACTGGCGGTCGTTTTCGTCATAGAGCCAGGCACCCTGGCCGCGAACCAGGGCGACCGGCATGCGGACGTAGGTATCGAAAAGGTGAGACATTCGGCACCAGGTCCGGCGGTTGGAAGCGGACGCGAGGTCAGCTCTTCAGCTGGGATTCGACGAATGACCAGTTGACCAGATTCCAGAACGCTTCGATGTACTTCGGCCGGGCGTTCCGATAGTCGACGTAGTAGGCGTGCTCCCATACGTCGCAGGTCAGTAGCGGAACCGCCTCGCCGGTCAGCGGCGTCTCTGCGTTCGAGGTCGATGCGAGCGCGAGACTGCCGTCCGGATTCTCGACGAGCCATGCCCAGCCGGATCCGAAGGTATTGATCGCCGTTTCGGTGAACTTTTCCTTGAAAGCCTCGAAGCTGCCGAAGTCGCGCTTGATCTTCTCCGCCAGTTTGCCGCTGGGCTCACCGCCGCCGTTCGGAGACAGGCAATGCCAGTAGAACGTGTGGTTCCAGACCTGGGCCGCGTTGTTGAACAATCCGCCTTCGGAGCTGCGGATGATTTCCTCGAGCGATTGCCCGGCGCGATCGGTGCCTTCGACCAGGCCGTTGAGTTTGTCGACGTAGGTCTGGTGATGCTTGCCGTGGTGATAGTCCAGCGTCTCGGCCGAAATATGGGGCTCGAGGGCGTTCCTGGCGTAGGGCAGGTCGGGGAGAGAAAAGGCCATTGCAAACTCCTTATGGTTCGAAATCAGGAAATTCTTGTCACTCAGTATCCTACATGCGTCGTGGCCGCGGCGTCTTCAAGCGCCGTGTTTCGGCTCTTTTCCGGCGTTATCCACATTCGAGCTCCTGGAGATGACGCCAGCGATTGACGATGTTGCAGAACAGGGCAGCGGTCCGTTCGGTATCGTAGGCCGCCGAGTGCGCCTGGCTCTTGTCCCACTCGAGACCGGCCGCGTCGATCGCCCGGGCGAGCACCGTCTGACCGTACGCGAGGCCGCCCAGGGTGGCGGTATCGAAGCAGCTGAAGGGGTGGAATGGATTGCGCTTGTAGCCGACGCGGGCGATGATCGCGTTGAGGAACCCGAGATCGAAGTGCGCGTTGTGTCCGACGAGTACCGCGCGCTTGCAGTTTTTGTCCCGAAGCGCCTGTCTTACCGGCTGCATCAGATCGCGCAGGGCAACCTCTTCGGTCACCGAAGGGCGCAGCGGGTGGTCGGGGCGGATCCCGTTGAATTCCAGTGCCGCGGCTTCGATGTTGGCACCTTCGAAAGGCTTGATATGGCGCATCCGGATCTCGCCCGGATGCAGCCAGCCGTCCTCGTCCATGTCGATGATGCACAGAGCCAGTTCGAGCAAGGCGTCGGTCCCGGCATTGAAGCCGCCGGTTTCGACATCGACCACGACCGGAAGGAATCCGCGAAAGCGTTTGCTGATCTCCATGGCGCGAAGGCTACACTATCGATGTTGACGGCACACGATGCCGGGGCGGGCGGGTCAAGCGCCAGCGTCCTGACGGGTCTGACCGTCCAGGTGCTTTTTCCTCTCCCGCCAGCGGCACAGGTCCAGCACCGGGCATTCCGCACAGCGCGGTGAGCGCGCCCGGCAGGTGTATCGGCCGTGCAGGATCAGCCAGTGATGGGCATCGACCCGGTACGGTTCGGGCACCCGCTTCAGCAGAGCCTTTTCGACCGCCAGCGGAGTCTTTCCCGGCGCCAGGCCGGTGCGGTTGGCAACCCGGAAGATATGTGTGTCGACGGCCATGGTCGGTTGGCCGAAGGCCGTGTTGAGAACCACATTCGCGGTCTTGCGACCCACCCCGGGCAGCGCCTCGAGCTCTGCCCGCGTCTCCGGGACCTCACCGCCGTGATGATCGACCAGCTGGCGGCAGGCCGCGATGATGTTCCTGGCCTTGTTGTTGAACAGCCCGATCGTTCGAATGTAGTGCTTCAACCCGTCTTCGCCGAGGGCCAGAATGGCGTAGGGCGTGTTGGCCACCTTGAACAGCCTGGCGGTGGCCTTGTTGACCCCCACGTCCGTCGCCTGAGCCGACAGGGTGACCGCCACGAGCAGCTCGAACGGGGAGGAATAATTCAGTTCGGTACGCGGATGCGGATTGATTTCGCGCAGGCGCCGGAAGAATTCCTCGCGCTCGCTGACCTTCATGTCCGGGTTCCGGCTTCGCGCGGCATTGCCGTTTCGACCGCCCTGGGCCGGGCGACCAGGCGCTGGCGCAGGGCGACAAGCAGCCCGAGGCCGATGAACGCGCCCGGCGGCAGCAGCGCAAGCAGCAGGCCCCGGCCTTCGGACAACACATGAACCGTCAGATTTTCCGCCCAGTCGCCGAGCAGCAGATCGGCATCGGCCAGGAGCGTCCCCTGACCAATGATTTCCCGACCCGCGCCGAGCGCGATCAGGACGAGCGCGAAGCCGATACCCTGAGCCAGGCCATCCTGCAGCGCGGGGCCGATCGCCTGGCGAGAAGCGAAGGCCTCGGCTCTGGCGAGAATCGTGCAGTTGGTGACGATCAGCGGGATGAAGATGCCGAGCGTCCGGCTCAGTTCGTGCAGCCAGGCCTGAATACTCAGATCGACCACGGTCACCGTGGTTGCGATGATCAGGACAAAGGCCGGTATCCGAATCTCGGGCCTGAGCGCGCCGCGCAGCAGGGAGACGGCGGCATTTGTGCAGACCAGCACGAACATTGTGGCCAGGCCCAGTCCGAGTCCATTCACGGTGGTATTCGTAACCGCCAGCAGGGGGCACAGACCGAGCAGCTGCACCAGGCCGGGGTTGCTGTCCCAGAGGCCCTGGCGCCAGATCGCGCCCGATGTCGGCTGTGCGAGGCTCATGATGTTTCCGATTCCAGTTCGTCTGGTGAATCGTCGCCCGATTCACTCGGCCGCGTCCAGAGCTCGTCGTCCGACGCCACGATCGTTTCCAGCGCCCTCAGGACAGCATGAATGACGGCGCTCGAGGTGATGGTCGCGCTGGTCAGGGTGTCGAACGCGCCGCCGCGTCGGTCGGGTAACCATTGTTCGTGCTCCGGTTGACCGAGCCGCCGACCGGTGAACTGCTCGATCCAGTCGCTGCGGCGGCGCTCGATGCGATCGCCCAGACCCGGCGTTTCCCGGTGTTCGAGAACCCGGACGCCGAGAACCTCGGCACCCGGCGTGGTGGCCACCAGCAGCCGGATCGAGCCACTGTAGCCGCGCGGCGTGACCAGATCGATGATCAGTGCAGCCGGCTCGCCATCGCGTCGGGCGCGGTAGATTCTCGCAGGTTCCGGAAACGGCGGTATGTCGGTCTCGACCCAGTCCCGGACCAGCTCGTTATCGTAGCCGATGTCCGGTAGCAGCGCCTCGAGCTGGGCCAGTGCGCGCCGGTCCTGCTCCAGAGCGATGCGCTGCCGGGTCAGCTGATCGAGTCCGGCCAGAAGTACAGCGGCGACGGCGCCGATGGCCACGAGCAGAAGGGCCGGCTTGATTGAAAACGATGTTCCCGTCATCGGCGATGCCCGTAGGTTCTTGGTCGGGTGTAGCGATCGATCAGGGGGGCCATCATGTTCATCAGCAAAACGGCGAAGGCGACGCCGTCGGGGAAGCCGCCAAAGCGCCGGATGGCGAGTGTGATCAGTGCGACTCCGGCTCCGAACAACAGCTTCCCGCGCAGGGTTGCGCAGCCGGAGACCGGATCGGTGGCGATGAAGAAGGCCGCCATGACCAGGGCCCCCGAAAACACATGCTGGAGCGGGGAAGGATTGGTGTCCGGGCCGAGCAGCCACATCGGAGTGGAGATCAGGATGGTGGTCGCCAGCACGGCAACCGGCACGTGCCAGGAAACCACCCTTCGATAGACCAGCCAGAGTCCGCCGATCAGGTACCAGTTGGCGATCCATTCCCAGCCCAGGCCGCCGAAATCCCCGAACAGATCCGAGCCGCGGACTTCGGTCACCAGCAGATTTTCCTGAATGCCGGTGCGCAACGCATCGAGCGGCGTGGCCATGGTGATGGCGTTCCAGTCGATGCTTGCCCGGACCGACCCGGTGAATATCGCCGACGCGGTCTCGACGAGGCCGGGCAGGCCGGGAGACAGCTCGCGCGGAGCCAGCCAGGCGCTGAGGTCGATCGGATAGGCGATGATCACGGCGGCCACGCCGACCATGGTCGGGTTGAACAGATTGAATCCGAGCCCGCCGTACAGGTGCTTCGCGATGACGATCGCCATGAGCATGCCCGTGGCGGCAATCCACCACGGCGCCAGCGGCGGCATGCTCAGCGCGAACAGCACGGCGGTCACGACCGCGGAGTAGTCACCGAGGAACGGCTTCAGGGGACGACACCTGAGACGCAGCATGATCGCCTCGAAGGCCAGCGCGAAGCCGACGGCGAGGACGATCTGGAACAGGATCCCCCAGCCGAAATACCAGCAGTGGGCCGCGATGGCCGGCACCAGCGCGTAGAGGACCTGGCGCATGACGCCGGAGACCGTGATGCTTGGCGGCAGGTGGGGAGCACCCGCGACCTCGAAGGTCCGCGCTGCGCTCATTGCTTCTTCGATCGCGCTCGTTCGATAGCGGCGCGGATTTCATCGCGGGCCTTCTCCGGCGCCTCGAGTTTCTGCCGGCGACGCTCACGCCGGGCTTCGCGCTCGGCCTGTTCGGATTTCAGGCGACGTTCGCGCGCCTCGTGGCGTCGTCTGGCCAGTGCAGCCCGGCGCTCGTCGAGCTTCTTGATCTCGAGTTCGCCCTTGCCGTGGCGATACCAGTCGACGAGCGGGATATGGCTCGGGCAGACCTGGGCGCAGCAACCGCATTCGATGCAGTCCGAGAGATGCAGCTCGGCGGCCTGTTGCCACTGTTCCGCTGCTACGGCCTTGAACAGGGTCTGAGGGAGCAGGCTGGCCGGGCAGACGCGAACGCATTCGCCGCAGTTGATACACGGAAGCGTTGTCCGGGCGTCTTCGAACTGTCGATCGACCAGGGCCAGCAGGCAGTTCGTGCCCTTGGAGACCGGCACCTGATCGGAGGACAGGGCAACGCCCGACATCGGGCCACCGAGAATCAGCCGCCGGGTATCGTCGCTCAGGCCCCCGGCCGCTTCCAGCAGGTGGGCGATGGTGGTGCCGATCAGCGCGATCAGATTGCACGGTTGGGCGACGCCGGGCCCGGTGACCGTCACGATGCGTTCGACAACCGGTCGTCCCTCGATGACAGCGTCGTGGGCCGCGGCGGCAGTGGCGACGTTGTGGCAAACCACGCCGATGTCCTGGGGCAGGCCGTCGTGCGGCACTTCGCGGCCGGTCAGGACCTGAATGAGCTGGCGTTCTCCGCCTTCGGGATAGATGGTTGTGACCTTGACGACCCGGACGGCATCGCCGCCGGCGACCCTGGAGCGGGCGGCATTCAGCCTGGATGCGACGGTGTTCATCTGGTCCTCGATACCCACCACGATTTCGCCGGCGCCAAGGGCTCGAGCGAGCACGAGCGCGCCTCTGATGACCTTTTCCGGAGCCGTTCGCATCAGCATTTCGTCGCAGGAGATCCAGGGTTCGCATTCGGCCCCGTTGAGGATCAGCGTGTCGATCGACGGCCAGTCGCCGCGCAGTTTCGCGGCGGTCGGAAACATCGCGCCGCCGAGGCCGGTCAGGCCCATGGCCCGCAGGTGATCGATCAGGATGCCCGGCTCGACCTCGAGCCATTCTTCGAGCGCCTCGGGATCGAGCCAGGCATCGCGGCCGTCCGGGATCAGTGCCAGGCAGGGATTCCGGCGACCCGGCGGCCAGCTTGCCGCCCGCTCCGTCAGCTCACCGATCCGACCCGAGGTCGGCGCATGAACCGTGACCTCCAGGTCGTCCTCGGCGACGGTCAAGGGCTGCCCCTTGCTCACGATATCGCCGGGGGCGACCAGCAGTTGCCCGCTGCTGCGCCGATCGCGCCCGAGCGGGACGTGGAGCACTTCGGGCAGGTCGGGCCGGGCGAGTGCCTGCTCGCAGGAAATCTTCTTGTGATGGCGAAGCTTCAGGCCGCCCGGAAAGTGGTGCAGGCGGTCGCCGATCCGCGTTTCGCTCATGCCGCCCGAATCCTGACGGGAATGCGTTCCGGAGTCGGCCAGACGAAGCGCTGTCTTGCTTCGACCAGATCGATGCAGTCGACCGGGCAGGGCGGCAGACAGAGTTCGCAGCCCGTGCACTCGGCTGCCAGCACCGTATGCATCTGACGGGCGGCGCCGACGATCGCGTCGACCGGGCAGGCCTGGATGCAGAGCGTGCAGCCGATGCAGCGCGCTTCGTCGATCAGAGCAACCAGCGGCGGTCTGGTCTCGCCGCGCGATGCATCCAGCGGTTTGGGTTCGCGTCCGAGCAGTCGGGCCAGCGCCCTGACGCCGGCTTCGCCGCCGGGCGGACACTGGTTGATATCCGCCTCGCCACGCGCGATCGCCTCGGCGTAGGGACGGCAGCCGGGGTACCCGCATTGGGCACACTGCGTCTGGGGCAGCTCGGCGTTGATGCGTTCGACCAGACCATCGTCGTCGGGCGCAAGCCGACGGCTCAGCCACAACAGGCTCAGGCTGATCACCAGTACCATCAGGACCAGGGTCGTCAGGGCAGTCAGCATGGCCACAAGGAATCGTGAACTTTCAGAACCGCGCCCATCATAGATCAACGCGGGTCGGCGCGGCGCGCAGGGACCTGCCGCAGACCCGCGCTTCGGGTTATCGTTACGAACACTGATGCAGCTGTTCGCAGGCTTGCGCGGAGGCGCCGGAGCAATATGACCAGGAAAGTTCTGCTGCTGTTGGTTCTGGTGGCCATTGCCTGGTACCTGTGGAACGGGCCGCTCCAGGCGCCCCTGGCCGAAGCGCTTTCACAGGCCGTCGAGGTCCGGGGCAATTTCGATGCCGACGTGTCGATCGACCGACCGCCGGTTCAGAATGATCTGGCCAATCCGCCAGTCCTGCGGGTAGACGATTTCGCGTTCACCCTGCTGGCGGATTTTCAGCTCGAGGCGCGGGTTCTCGGCCGGCGCGATTATCGTCGCGACGCCGGTGCCGACCTGGCGCCGATCGATCTGGCCCTCGGCTGGGGGCCGATGGCGAGGTCCGAGGTGGTCGAGCAGATCGATATCTCCCAGCGCGGTCGATTCTACTTCTGGGAAGCGGACCGTTACCCGATCGAGCGCGCGGCGATCATCAACAACAGCGCCAATATGCACCTGATCCCGGCCAGCCCCGAAGTCTTCAGCGAACTCAAGCGGGCCGAAGCCGATCGCCAGATCCGCCTGCGGGGCTTCCTCGTCAACGTTGACCGAAAGGACGGCTGGCGCTGGCGCAGTTCGACAAGCCGCAGCGACAGCGGCAACGGTGCCTGCGAGTTGATTCTGGTGACGGCGGCACAGGTTTTCTGACGTTGTCTCGCGCTCCGTTGGCCGCGCTCACCGTTGCGCACATGGCGCTGAACCTCTATCGCCGCTGGCCGGCGGCCAAGAGAATGCTCCGCGATGGGCAAGACCTCCCGGGCGGACCAGGCCCCGATCTCCAAAGAACCAGTCCATCGATGAGCTCTCCGCCGTCGACGCAGCCGAGTAACGCAGGGAACCCGAAGGGCAAGTCGCTCAGGCCCACCCGGAAGCGCTTGTGCCTGCTTTCGGCGCGCTGCGAAAAGCAGGCCGCCCAGGTAGCGAAGCGTGGGCGGAACGCCTTTGATGGTGTCTGTTTCGTATCCTCTGGAAAAGAATCTAGCCCGGCAGGAAAAGCGTCGGCAAACTGCTTTGGATGTCTGCCTAACCAGTGCGCGCCTGCGGCGCTCTTGAGGCAAAATCAAAGCCGGGCAAAGCCGGTAAATCCCATAAAGGCCAGGGCCATCAATCCAGCGGTGATCAGTCCGATGGGCGCTCCGCGAAAACTCTCCGGGACATCGGCGATGGCGAGTCTTTCGCGCGCCGCGGCCAGCGCGACCAGGACGGCACCGAAGCCGAGTGCGGCGCCGAAGCCGTAGAGCGCGGACTCGATCAGGCTGTGCTGCTCACGGACGTTGAGCAATGCCACTCCGAGCACGGCGCAGTTGCTGGTGATCAGAGGCAGATAGATCCCCAGAGCCCGATGGAGCAGCGGTGCCGAGTGGCGCATGAACAGTTCGGTCAGCTGGACCAGGGCGGCGATCACCAGGATGTAGAGAACGGTCGCCAGATACATCAGGCCCAGCGGTTCGAGGACCCAGCTTGTCAGGACGAAGCTCGCCACCGAGGCCAGGGTCAGAACAAATGCGGTCGCAAGCGCCATGCCGATGGCCGAGTCGACGCTGGTGGACACGCCGAGAAACGGACACAGCCCGAGGAACTTGACCAGGACGAAATTGTTGACCAGCGCGGCCGAGACGATGATCAGCAGCAGGTCCAAGGATCAGCTGACCTTCATGCCCGGCTCGGCGTCGCTGTCGACCGCGAGCAGGTAGGGCCTGCCGTCGTCTTCGCTGGCGGCCAGGATCATGCCTTCGGAGACGCCGAAGCGCATCTTGCGCGGTGCCAGATTGGCCACGACGACGGTCAGCCGACCGACGAGCTCGGCCGGCTCGTAATGCCCGCGAATGCCGGCGAAGATCTGTCGCGTCCGACCGCCGAGATCGACGGCAAGGCGCAGAAGACGGTCGGCGCCATCCACGGTCTCGGCGCTTACGATTCGGGCGACTCTCAGATCGATGCGGCTGAATTCGGCAAATTCGATGGTCTCTGTCTGTTCCGGTTCCACGGCCGGCGCCGGCTGGCTCGGAGCCTGAGCTGCCTCGAGCGATTCCCGGCTGGCTTCGAGGACCCGGTCTATCTGATCGCTCTCGACCCGCTTGAGAAGGGCCTGGAAGCGCTCGATCGAATGATCCAGAAGGGGTTGGTAAATCCGGTCGAAGCGATCCAGCGGGCTGGCCAGGAAAGCCTCGGCCCTGCTTGCCGTGTCGGGAATGACCGGAGCCAGCCAGATCATCATGACCCTGAACAGATTGATGCACTGGGTGCAGATGGCCAGCACTTCGTCGGCACGGCCTTCTTCCCTGGCCAGGGCCCAGGGCTTGTGCTCGTCGATATAACGATTGGCTTCGTCGGCCAGCGCCATGATGCGACGAACGGCGAGCTGGTAGTTGCGCTTTTCGAAGTCGGCCACGATATCGTCGTGCTGGTCGAGAAAGCGCTGATACAGCTCGGGATCCGGGAGCTCGGACGCGAGACGCCCGCCGCCGAGTTTGTGGATGAACCCGGCCGAGCGACTCGCGATGTTGACCAGTTTGCCGACTAGATCGGCATTGACCCGCGCGCGGAAATCCTCGAGGTTCAGGTCGATGTCGGCGAGGCCCGATCCCAGCTTCGCGGCGAAGTAGTAGCGCAGGTAGTCCGGGTGCAGCTCGTCGAGCCAGGTCCTTGCCTTGATGAACGTGCCGCGTGATTTCGACATCTTCGCGCCGTTGACGGTCAGGAAACCGTGCGCGTGAACGCTCGTGGGTCGGCGCATGCCCGCTCCCTCGAGCATGGCCGGCCAGAACAGGCAGTGGAAGTAGATGATGTCCTTGCCGATGAAATGGTGCATTTCGGTGTCGGTATCGGGTGCCATCCACGCTTCGAAATCCAGACCTTCGCGTTCGCAGATGGCCTGAAAGCTCGCGAGATAGCCGACCGGTGCATCGAGCCAGACGTAGAAGAACTTGTCGGGCGTCCCCGGGATGGCAAAGCCGAAGTACGGCGCATCGCGGGTGACGTCCCAGTCCCTCAAGTCCTCGCCGAACCACTCCTCGAGCTTGTTGGCCACCTCATCCTGCAAAGCGCCTGATCGGACCCACCGGCTCAGGCTGTCGCGGAAAGTCTCGAGCGTGACGAAGTAATGCTCGGTCTCCTTGAGAACCGGGCGGGCTCCCGACACCACCGAGCGGGGGTCGACGAGTTCGGTGGGATCGTAGGTGGCGCCGCAGGCCTCGCAGGAGTCGCCGTACTGATCCTCGGCGCCGCAGCGCGGGCACTGACCGCGGATGAAGCGGTCCGGCAGGAACATCCCGCGCTCGGGATCGAAGAACTGCTCGATCGACCTGGTCGCGACCGCGCCGGATGCGACCAGACGGGACCAGATCCGTTCGACGAGTCGACGATTGCGCTCGGAATGGGTCGAGTCGTAGTGATCGTGAGAGAGCCCGAAATCGGCGAAATCGCGCTGGTGCTCGGCGGATGCTTCCTCGATGAGCCGGGTCGGCGTCAGGCCCCTCTTTTCGGCCTGGAGCATGATCGGCGTACCGTGCGCGTCATCGGCCCACGCGAACCAGACTTCATGCCCGCGTGCGCGCTGGAATCGTGCCCAGATGTCGGTCTGGATGTACTCCAGCATATGGCCGAGGTGAATCGAGCCGTTGGCGTAGGGCAGGGCGGCGGTGACGAGAATGCGACGCTTGGCGGTCATGGGAAATCTTGAAGGGGTGCGCTTTGAATTGCCGAGCCGTGATTATCGCATGGCGGACCGAGGAAGCTCCGGGCCGGGAGATCGCGCGGTCCGGCCGGCGTGCCGCCTGCCGCCATCATGCTAGAATTCCGCCGTTAACATTAGCAAGTTCGAGTCATCCTCTATGAGTTCAAGTTCGCCGGGCGCGCGCCTGCGTCGGCTGGTCAGCGCCAGTGCGCCGGTCACCATCGTCGGAACCATCAACGCCTACACCGCACTCCTGGCCGAACAGGCCGGCCACCAGGCCATCTACCTGTCGGGTGCCGGGGTGGCCAACGCGTCCTTCGGTCTGCCGGATCTCGGCATCACGCAGCTGGCCGACGTGGTCGAGGATGCCCGTCGAATCACTGACCGGAGCGATCTGCCGCTGCTCGTGGATGTCGATACCGGCTGGGGAGGAGCGTTCAACATCGCCCGCACGGTTCGCGAAATGGAGCGCGCCGGAGTCGCGGCCATTCACCTCGAAGACCAGGTCCAGGCCAAGCGTTGCGGCCATCGCCCGAACAAGGCGCTGGTCAGCACGGAGGAAATGGTCGACCGGGTCAAGGCGGCCGTGGACGCCCGCTGCGACGAATCATTCATCTTCATGGCGCGAACCGATGCGCACGCGATGGAAGGCATGTCGGCGGCGGTCGACCGGGCCAATCGCTACGTTGAAGCCGGCGCGGACATGATCTTCGCCGAGGCGCTGCACACCCTGCAGGAGTTCCGGGCTTTCGCCGAGGCCGTTCCTGTTCCGGTACTGGCCAACATCACCGAATTCGGCCGAACACCCCTGTTCACGTCAGCCGAGCTTGGCGAAGCGGGTATCAAGCTCGTGCTGTACCCCCTGAGTGCATTTCGAGCGATGAACAAGGCGGCCCTGAACGTCTATCGCTCGATCGCCCGCAATGGCCATCAGAAGGACGTGGTCGGCACGATGCAGACCCGTGACGAGCTCTACGAATGCCTCGGCTACCACGACTACGAACAAAAACTCGACGAACTGTTCAGCAAGGAATCATCATGACCAAGACCAAAGCCGGTGCCGGCCTCCGAGGACAATCCGCTGGAATGACCGCGATCTGCACCGTGGGCGCGACGGGCAACAGTCTGCGCTACCGCGGCTACGACGTCGAGGATCTGGCCGAGAATGCGACGTTCAACGAAGTGGCCTATCTGATCCTCAAGGGCGAGTTGCCGAATCAGGCAGAGCTCGACGCCTACGAAGCCCGGCTGATGGGCATGCGCGACCTGCCGCAGGCGCTCAAGGAGGTGCTGGAGCGGATCCCGGCCTCGGCCCACCCGATGGACGTGATGCGTACCGGCTGCTCCTTCCTCGGAAACATCGAGCCCGAGACCGACTTCGAGCAGCAGCACGACGTCACCGATCGTCTGCTCGCCACTTTTCCGGCAATGATTACCTACTGGTATCGCTTCAGTCATGACGGCGTCCGTATCGAGGCGCGAACCGACCAGACCGGCATCGGCGGTCATTTCCTCGAGCTGCTGCACGGCAAGCCGCCCAGCGAGCTGCAGGCGCGGGTCATGGACGTTTCCCTGATTCTCTACGCGGAGCATGAGTTCAACGCCTCGACTTTCACTGCCCGCGTCTGTGCATCCACGCTGTCGGACATGCACAGCTGCATCACGGCCGCGATCGGTTCTCTCCGGGGCCCGCTGCACGGCGGTGCCAACGAGGCCGCCATGGCCATGCTCGAACAGTACGAGTCGCCGGAGCAGGCGCGCGAGGACGTGCTGCAGAAGCTCGAGGTCAAGGAGAAGATCATGGGCTTCGGTCACGCTGTGTACCGCGAGAAAGATCCTCGCAACGCGATCATTCGCGAATGGTCCCGCAAGCTCAGCGAGGAAGTCGGCGATAGCGTGCTGTTTCCGGTTTCAGAAATCGTTGAGAAAACGATGTGGGACGAGAAGAAGCTTTTCGCCAACGCGGATTTCTACCACGCTTCGTCCTATCACTTCATGGGCATCCCGACCGGCCTGTTCACACCGATCTTCGTCATGTCCCGCCTGACCGGCTGGGCCGCCCATGTGATGGAACAGCGGGCCAATAACCGGATCATCCGCCCGAGCGCCGACTACACCGGCCCGGAAGCGAGAACAGTGACGCCGATCGATCAGCGCTGATCGGCGGTCCGTTTCAGCGAGACATCGCTACTGGTTCGCGTATCCCCGGGCCAGCAGCGACCCGATCTGCAGATTCAGCATAAGGGCGATCGACCCCGACTGAATGGCGTTGAACGGTTCATCGTGTCCGGGCCAAGTGGAATGGCGCCCGCTCGGTCGCTGGCAATTGCAATCACGGCTGACAGCTGATACGGTATTCGGGCAAGGGGTTTTTTGGGGTGCGATTCCTGAAGACCGGTATGGTGCCGGTTCGATCTTCCTGAAGACCCCGGGGACTTTCCAGTCATCCGGAGGATGGCTGTTTGGCGCCAAGAGCACCGGGAAGCCCCAATTTCTCAAAGGCAGAAACGGGGAGGCAGAGAATGTTGCGTGTGAGTCGTCGGTCGAAACAGGCTGTCTTGTGGCTGTTTTTCCTCAGCGCCAGCAGTTCGGCGATGGGCCAGGTCGAGTTGGGAGTGCGGTCCGCATCGGGTCCACCGGGTTCCACGGTGGAAATCGAGATCTACTATCTCGGTAACGGCATCGCTCGAAGCTACCAGTTCGATGTAACTACCGACCTGAGTTTGATCGAAGGTGGCGAGGCGGGGGTCGACCTGTCGAGATGCCTCGAGAGCGCTCCGAGTCAGTCCTTCGAATCTTGTACCGTCCTTCCACCGCCGGATTCCGCCTCCGTCCGGGTGGGGCAGGTGAGTTTTTTCTCGCCGATCCCGGATATCGATCCGATCGGCGTCATCGGCTACACGATCAGCGCTGAGGCGACGCCAGGCACGACGATTCCTCTGGATATCACCGATTTTTCGGTTGAAGCCGTCGACCCGGAGAATGTCGGAATCATCAATGGGCAGATTCTTGTGCTGCCCCCTGCAGGTGCCATTCTGAACGTCATGCCCGCGTCGATCGACTTCGATTCGCAGCCGGTGGGGACAACTTCGGATCCAGAAGTGGCGACCATCAGCAACACAGGTCCCGACGGATCGGGGCTGACGGTTGAAGGTATCTCGGTTGCCGGTGAGTTCGGTCTGGTCGGAGGGGGTTCCTGCCCACCGCTACCTTTCGTCCTTTCCGGCGGCCAAAGCTGCACACAGCTGGTTGATTTCTCGCCTTCTGCGGCGGGCCCGGCATCGGGGTCGCTGCTCGTTACGAGTGACTCGGGCGACGATACGGTCGAGTTGACGGGCCAAGGTGCCCAGGCCGGTGGAGGAGCCATCGAGCTGGGCGTCCGGTCTGCCTCGGGTATACCGGGCCAGACCGTTGACGTCGAGATTTTCTATCGCGGCAACGGGGTGGCCAGGAGCTATCAGTTCGACGTGACCAGTGATCTGAATCTGATCCAGGGTATTGACACGTCGCGCTGCCTCGAGAGCGCACCGAGCCAGACGATCGAAAACTGTGTTGTCCGTCCGCCGCCGAACGACGCGTCCGTTCGGGTGGGCCAGGTGAATTTCTTCGATCCGATTCCGGACATCGATCCGATCGGTGTGATTTCCTACACGATCAGCGAAACCGCGACGCCAGGAACCCTGATTTCCCTGGATGTCACCGATTTCGCGGTGGAGAATGTCGAGCCTGAGGATGTAACTGCCGTCAATGGCGAGATTCTTGTTCTGACCCCGGCTGTCGCTGTTCTCGAGTTATCGCCCGAGGCCATCGACTTCGGTTCTCAGCGCGTAGGTACGAGGTCGGCACCAGAGCTCGTGACAATCAGCAACGGCGGGACAAGCGGTGTCGATATGATGGTTTCCAGCCTTTCGCTGGAAGGCGATTTCGTTCCGGCCGCGGGCGGCTCGTGCCCGGCGCTGCCCTTCGTGCTCTCGGATGGTGAAAGCTGCACGCAGCTGATCGAATTCCTGCCGATCTCCTCTGGAGCGATCGAAGGATCGCTGAGCGTTGGCAGTGACGCGGGTGCGATTGCCAACGACAGCGCTGCTCTGACGGGTCGGGGAACGGTCGAGTTGGGCGTGAAGCCCGCCGAGGGTCCGCCGGGCGCCACCGTGGAAGTCGAGCTGTATTTTCTCGGTGATGCGCAGGCCAGAACCTATCAGTTCGACGTAACGACCGATCTGGACCGGATTCAGGGCATCGATGTCTCCCGGTGTCTCGAGAATGCGCCCAGCCAGACGATCGAAAACTGCGTCGTTCGTCCGCCACCCGACGAAGCAACGGTCCGGGTGGGGCAGGCGAATTTCGTGAAACCGATTCCGGATATCGATCCGATCGGTGTGGTGTCCTACACGATCAGCTCGTCCGCGTTACCGAACACCACGATCCCGCTCGACATCACCGACTTTTCAGTCGAAGGCGTGGAACCGGAGGACATCGATGGCGTTAGTGCAGAAATTTCGGTACTGCCGCCTGCGGTGCTCGATGTCGGTCCGGTCTCGATCGACTTCGGTCCCCAGCAGGAGGGTACGACTTCGGCTCCGCAGTCGGTGACCATCGAGAACGAAGGCACCGGTGGCGTCGATCTGACGGTCTCGGGCATTATCGTGGACGGTGACTTCACGACGATCGAAGGCGGATCCTGCCCCATCCTTCCGTTCGCCCTTTCAGATGGAGAAAGCTGCACCCAGTGGGTCGGGTTTTCACCGGTCTCTCCGGGACCGCTCGCCGGGCTGCTCAGTGTCGTCAGCGATGCGGGTGAGATCGGCAACGATGCGGTTGCTCTGACGGGCGAAGGCACTGCGGCACCGGTGCAGTTGGCGATTGTTCAGTCACCACGATACGGCGTAGTGAACGGTCCGATCTTCGACGGCGTGGTGGTCCACGTGCTCGATACCCAGGGTGAGTTGTTCGCGGATGATTCCACGACTGTCGTCCAGATCGATCTGGCGAACGACCCGTCCGGCATGGGCACACTGGCGGGGACGACCACCCTCGAAGTGACGAACGGTGTTGCCGTGTTCAGCGACCTGAGTATCGACGCTGCAGGAAACGGGTTCGTGCTGCGCGCCAGTGATCAGAGCCAGACGCTGGCCCCGGGAGAGTCGGAAGCGTTCAACATACGGCCCGATGGGATATTGCGCGACCGATTCGAAAATTGAGCGTCTGGGCTCGGTTTGCTCGTCATTGGCGGCATTGCGCGGTCATTCGAGGTCGGGTGCTTCATCAGGCCAGAGCGGACCTCGGGCGTGCATCTGCACGAGCGGCGCGCTATGATCTCGGCCTCACGATGACACTTGGAGTTGAAGTTCATGATTCGACCGAAATTGTTTGCAGCATTCGCACTTCTGACCCTCAGCGGCTACGCCGCGGCCGATTTGAGCCCGGAACAGGCCGAGCGCGCCGTCGAGACGCGCCAGTCGGTCCTGCATCTGATGGGCTGGAACATGGCGCCGCTGGGCGCGATGGCGCGGGGTCGGATGGATTTCGACGCCGAACGGGTCGAAACGAACGCCGGACGTCTGCTGGCGCTGTCGAGAATGCTGTCCGATGCGTTCGCTGCGGATACACGAGCCAATGACGTGTCGACCGAAGCTCTGGATGCGATCTGGGAGCAGCCGGAGGCTTTTGCTTCCAAGATCGAGGCAACGATCGAGGCGAGCAATCGACTCCTGACGGTCGCGGGCACCGCTGACGAGGGCGCGATGCGCGAGGCCATCGGTAACCTGGGCAGCACCTGCGGTAGCTGTCACGACGACTTCCGCGTGGACGACTGATCGCGGGCCGCGAGTGGGTCGACAGAACGAGCGGCTGGTCTGGGACTGGCCGCTTCGCTTGTGGCACTGGCTGTTTGCGCTGGCTGTGGTCGGCGCCTGGATCACCGGTGAGTGGGGTGGATTCGATTGGCGGCAGTGGCATTTGTGGTTCGGTCAGACTGCGGTCGGCCTGCTGATCTTCCGTATTCTCTGGGGTTTCGTCGGCCCGAGGCATGCCCGTTTCGGGCAGTTCGTTCCCGGACCGTCGCGACTCTGGGCTTACCTGAAAACGCTGCATCGACGCGATGCCCCGGAAAGCGTCGGGCATAGCCCGCTGGGCGCTGTAGCCGTCCTTGTCCTGCTGACCGTCCTCACCGTTCAGACCGCCAGCGGTTTGTTCATCAGCGACGACATTCTTTATGAAGGGCCCTGGTTCGTTGCCGTGAGCGAGGACACTGCCGATTTCGCCAGCACGATCCACCACCGACTCGCCTGGCCGGTCGGCATCCTGATCATCATCCATATCGGCGCGATCCTGTTCTATCGGCTGTTCAAGTCTCAACGCCTGACCCGAGCGATGTTGACGGGCTGCAAGCCGGCCGAGCGGGTCCCCCAGTCGGCGGCCATTCCCGGTTCGCGCAGCCTGCTTGCACTGATTCTGATCGTATTGGTGGCGGCCTTGACCTGGTGGCTCCTGAGCTTCGCACCGCCGGAACCGCCTCCGCTTGACGATTTCTGGTAGCCGTCAGGCCGCCATGGCGGCAGAATGGTATCAAGCAGTGCTTTTGCCGGCCTTCCGTCTGGCTCCCTTCCGAGCCAGGGCCGCTGCACCGGCCTGGCGGCTGATCGAGGTTTCCGACCCGAGTCCGTAGCGCCGGACGGTCAGCATGTTCGACGAGCTGCCGCATGACGCTGCGCGTGCCGCCAAATTGAATCCTTGTCATCCCGGACTTGAGCCGGGACTCCGAAGCTCCGCTGGCGCATCCGTCAGCAGCTGGCACGGTGCCGACGAGGCCTCTGAGATCCCGGCTCTGCGCCACGCTCCGGCCGGGATGACACAGCAAGTCCGAGACATTAGGGCCTGCCGGGGATCGAGAAATCGTTCTTCCCTGTTTTCCTTCCTGCCCTCCGGGCATTCGGAGTGAGCTCTGTGCATCAGATCGAACGGTTCCTTTTCTCCCCAGGCTCTGGATGAACGGGGGCGAAGGCGATCAACTTCCGCCGGTTGGACCCGGTCTGCCCTTGACTCTTCGATCGACTTCGGTCAGGTCGAGCCGCTCCAGCATGCGCTGGAAGCGAGGATGTCCGCGCAACACATCGTTCAACGACGAAGTCGCCAGGGTCGTGATGTACCACTCGCGGTTCTCTATCGCCTGCTCAAGATGATCCAGGGCCCGCTCGAATTCCCTGAGGACGACGCATGGACCACCGAACAGCATGGTCGGAACGTATCGGGTTTGCGAGATTTCCTCGAGCTTCTCCAACTGCTCCCGGGCCAGTTCCGGCTGCCCGGCAAGGCCAGCGGCTGTGCCGAGCAGGGCGATCAGATTGTCGTCATCGCCACAGATCTCGATCGCGCGGCGTGCTGACTCGAGACTCTCCTGGAAATCACCTTTCATGGCGTGGGCGAGAATCAGAAAGATGTGAGCGAGCGGATAGCGTGGCTCGATCTCGACGACCTTGGTCATTGCCGGGAGCAGAAAGTCGGGCTCACGGGCGAGCCACAATACATGGCCTCTAGACGTCGCGACCGCCAATGACAGCGGGTCAAGCCTTTCGGCTGCTTCGAGTCGCGCCTTGGCCTCATCGAATCGTCCCATGGCCGCGAGGAATTCCGAGTACCACATGTGCCCGATGGCAAGATTCGGATTGATCCTTATGGCGCGCTCAAATGCCGTTTCCGAGGCCTTCCAGTCCCATGTATACAAGTAATGAATGAAGCCCAGAACCGCGTAGGCTTCGGCCGAATCCGGATCGATAGCAACCGCTCGGGAAATCGCTTCGAAGGCACGCGACATGGTCTGCTTCGGAGGCAGAGGAACCCAGATTGTCGCAAGCTGCAGGGCTTCTGCGAGCCCGGCATAGGCTGGAGCGAAGCCGGGCTCAGCGGCAATCACTTCCTCGAAGGCCTCGATGCTCTTCGCGATGCTGTCGCCGTTCATGCGGTAAAGGAGGGCACGCGCTTTCAGATAAGTCTCATAGGCGTCTCGCTGGATCAGCGCTGGCGCCGGCGCGGCCAGGCGCGCTAGGTCCTTGCCTTCGCCAATCAACTCCCCGCTGATTTCTGCCGCCATCTGGCGGCTCACATCCGTTTGCAGAGTCAGCAAGTCGTGCAGATCGCGCTCGTAGGACCTGGCCCAGACATGAGTGTGGTCGCTGGTTTGAATCAACTGTCCAGTGATGCGAGCTCGGCTGTCGTGGATTCTCGTATACTGCCTTCGAAGACATAGTTCACGTTGAGCTCGCGCGATATTTCCTCGATGGACTTGGACACGTTCTTGTAGAGCATCGTCGACGTTCGGGCGATGACCCCAAGTTTTGATCGCGGCAGCTCTCCAAGGTTAGCGATCAATTCTTCCGTGAAACCGTCGGCGAGAAACTCGTGCCGGGAGTCACCGCTGAGATTCTGGAACGGCAGAACCACAACCATCGCCTGATGCCTGGTGGCCGCTCTGGTTTTCGCTACTGCGCTGCGTTCCCGCAGCCATTCGTCCAGCTCGGATTTGAAAGCGAACACCGAGCCCTGGGCGTTGTGCGAATGGCGGTGGACCGGCATCTGCTCTTCCACCTCCCAGCGTCTGACGGTCCGAACGCCTCTACGCAGATAGGTAGCGATCCGCTTCCATGAGTCGAGGCGATTCGGATCTGAGCCTTGGCCGTCGCGTTCGCGATTCATCTAAAGAATTTCGAGCCATCCGGTTACTCCGCCCCCTGGCCGAAGTGGGTCATAAGCTGCCATTCGAAGGCTGGCCCGGTATTGTAGGTAGCCAGCAAGACCCGGTCAATCCTAGGCTTGAACCTCCTTCAATCCAATGGAGTTCGCAATGCAAGATCGCAGTCTTTCACCCAGCCGGCAGCATCTCGTCGCCGCTTCTATCCTGATTCTGGGCCTGTTGTCCGGCAGTTCAGCCCTTGCCGAGTCCGGCAAACCGAGTCAGGCCGAGGCTTTTGGATTTCCATTCTTCAATGTCCCCTGGCTCGACCGAACGATCACGGTACGTTGTGACCTCGGCCAATCGCCCAGCTACGTGCTCGAGTGGCTGGCTCGACCAGGAGATCGTTTGCGTCTGGCCGGCGTTTGCGATGAGCGCATTGTGGTCACCCAGGATCGACTGACCCTGGAGGGTATCGACGGCGGCGCAATCGACGGGAGTGATCTCGATCTTGGAATGGGCGAGTTCAATCCCCTGGTCATGATCGACGGTGCCCTGGGCGTCGAACTGAGGAATCTCTCGATTCGGAACAGCCCGGCCGAGGGAGTGATCGTTCGCAACAACGCTTCGGCCACCCTCAGCAATCTGACCGTCACGGGCAACAGCGGTATTGGCGTGCTGTTCGACAGCGCGCGCGGGCATATCGATACGATGAGTGCCACGGGGAACCTCGAAGGCGTCGATTCGATAAACAATTCTTCCGTTGTTTTTACCGGCGATAATGATCTGAGCGGCAACGCCTTCCTCGGACTGGGAGCCGCCGGCCGTAGCACCATCGAGTTGCGGGGCGCTCAGGTCAATGCTTCGGGTAATGGCGCGATCGGCACTGTCATTCAGGGATCGACGCTGAGTATTTTCAATTTCGCTGTCTCCCAGGGTAGCGGCCTCACCGCAGACAACAATGGCCTGGTCGGGATTGTCGTCACGACCGGGGGCGCCATCGACATTACCGCCCCATTACCGCTTCACAACAGCGGAATCAACGTTGTCTCGGCCTCGGGCAACGCCGGCACCGGCATGCTGGTGACGGGTCAGTCCCGAATCGAGTCGCCGTTCGGAGCCGCAATGTTCAAGATCGAGAACAATCCCATCGGCTTGCAGTTCGACACCAACAGTTCGGCGCTGGTTGTGGGTGGGATGCAGATATTCGGCAACACCGACACGGGCTTGCTGGCCGATGGCGCCGGGGTCCTGACCATTGTCTCGCCGTCTGCGGATCCCACCCAGAATCCCTCGGCGATCACCGACAACGGCACCGATGTGAGCCTGAGTTTCGGCTCACGGGCAACCTTCGGTGCTGCCGTGGGCAGCATCGTCTGTGATCCGACCGCGCTGGCTAGAGGTAGCGCAAGCTGTCCACAATAGCCATATTTGTTGAAGAATGATCGTTCAGCGGCGCCGCAATGCGGCGCCGCGCTCGTTATCAGTCGGTCGCCGGGTTGAAAAATTCCCGCCGGGTTGATGGGTGACTCTTTGCGGTTGGTTTCTGGCCGAAGGTCAGAACCGAAAGCGGCCGTTGATGCCCCATGTCCGGGGCTCGTTCGGATATCCGAGAAAGGTGCCGGGCTGCCCGGCTGCAGGGAATGCGGAAGAGGCGAGGAACTCGTCGCCGGTGAGATTCCGCACCCACAGCTGCAGTTGCCAGCCGCTGGCCCAGTCGAGCCCCGCGCTGGCATTGACCAGATTGACCTTCCGCGAAGCAACTGAAGCCGGGACATTATCGGCCACCTGAACCTCGTCCTCAAAAACGTATTCGCCGCGTAGATAGGCCGCGACGTTTCCGAGCTCGAAATTCCAGGTCGCCGAGGTGCTGAGGCTGAGCTCGCTGATGCCGGCAGGCCGCCGGCCGCTCAGATCCTGCGGTCCACCGACGCCCTCGCCGCCAGTAAAGGAATCGTAGACCGGGTCCAGCCAGGTGGCGGAAAAATCGATCCGCCAGTCGGGCGCTGGCAGCCAGACGCTGTCAACTTCCAGACCCGTGGTGGACTGCTTGCCCGCATTGAGCAGCACGAAGCCGGTGCCGGTGAATACGTTTGTCTGAAAGTCTTCGATCGCCTGGTCAAAAAGCGCGATGTTGAGGCTGAACCACGGCCAGTTGCCCTTGAAGCCTATTTCGTAGGCTGTGGTCTGCTCCGGCCCGGCAAAACGTGACCCGGCAGTCAGGTTCGGGACCGCGAGGTCCGCTTCCACTATCGCTGGAACATCCGCCACAGCGGGTCGGGAAGCTTCGGTAAGGTTCCAGGAAGTCGGTTTGAAGCCGGTGGCGGCGCTGGCGTAGACCAGCAGGTTGTTGTTGAGCCGGTAAGTGGTCCGAAGGGTCCAGGTCGAGTCAGCGTCACCGGATCTGCCGGGCTCAACGGCATTCGGAAGCGCCAGAATCGGCGGGAAGAACTGCAGCGGCTGGAGTGCCAGGGTTGGGTTGCACGCAGGTTCCGTTTGTGGAGTACACGGCGTGCCGGCCAGCGAGACCGCCTGCTGCGCTGCTTCGGGATTGCCGGCAATGTTCTCCGGGCTGGGGGCAGCCCGGTCAGCTGGAAAAAGGCGGCACCGAAGCCAACCCGCACCAGGTCTACTGAGGAAAAGAGTTCCGTGGCGCTGGAACGCAGTGACACCGCTTTGTCCGCTTCTGTGTGGTTCGCGCCTAGCGTCAGGGTGAGACGGTCGGTCAAGCGCCAGTCAAGCTGGCCAAAAAGAGAGACGGTCTCTTCCTTTTGCGTTGCCCGGATGTCCCAGCCCTGTCCGACCCCAAAAAGGGAAAGACCTGGCGGGAGCTGGTCGAGCCCGGACAGCGCGTTCTCCAGCTCAGTGATTGCCCCGCCTGTCAATAGATCGAAGTAGGGACGTCCATCGACCCCATAGCGGCCGGCAGAGTCGAAACGCACGTCCTCCTCAAGCCAGAAGGCACCGATCATCCAACTCAGAGCCTCTTCGGACTGCGCCAGGCGCAGCTCCTGGGTAAACGTGTCATAGCGCTCGTCGATTTCGACGCCAATGAAACGCGCGCTTGTGTAGTCGGCATCAGTCACCGAAAACTGGTCCGATTGACGCCTGGCGGTGATCGAGGTCAGCTCCAGGCCCCCGCCAAGGTCGATATCGGACTGCAAGGAAACGCCGGAGTTTTCAATCACGTTCTCAGGCAGAAAACTCAGAAAATTTTCATACGCGAAGGCGTCATTGGCCACAAACCTTCCGCCCAGTGTTCGAATCACTTCGCCGGTAGGGCCATCGAACAGATTGGCGACCCCACAGCACAGCTCGTTGATCCTGTCCGAGTCGGCAATGAACCGAACGCCCACATCGTCCGACGGCAGCCATACCAGCTGTCCGCGGACACCCCAGCGATCGCGCTGTTTGAGCTCGGTACCGGTCATGAACTCGCCAAAATAGCCGTCGACGTCGGCGGCGTTTACGTCCATACCAAAGCCGAGGGTTTGTGAAATCGGACCATTGAAATTCCCGCGTAGCCAGTAACCATCGAAGGACGGGGCCGTAATCTCTGCCAGGCCTCGAAACTCGTTCATGTCCGGCAAGGCAGTGACCACGTTCAGCACCCCGGCCGAGGCGGTCTTTCCGAATAACGTGCTCTGCGGTCCGCGCAGTATTTCAATCCTGTCCACCTCGTGCAGGTCGGCGAGAGCAGCGGCGGCCCGGCTTCGGTAAACGCCGTCGATGAAAATCCCAACCGACGGTTCGAGCCCCGGAGCGACAGGCCCATTGCCGAATCCACGAATGGAAAAGATGGTGCTGGCGCGGTTTTGCAGCTGGTTGACCCGCAAGGAGGGGACCAGCGTCTGCAGGTCGATGAGATCTCTAACGAATGCGCGATCCAGGGTTTCGCCGCTGACCGCAGACACGGCCAGCGGTAAATCCGCCAAGCTCCTTTCACGTTTGGTGGCCACCACGACAACCGTTTCCAGCGCCGCCTGATCCGTCTCCGAATCGTCCGGGGTCGCATCGTTGGCCGGGCTGTCGATTGGCAACAGGGCTATCAGCAGCCAGGCGAGCCGCTGGGCGATTACTGAGGGCAGGATTCGCTGATTAATCGCCTGGACTCCAGTTGACCGACTCAGCTATGAATCCGATAGTCGCCACTGCATTTCGCAACCATCTCGGGACGCACAAGGCTCTGGCGCATCGGTCAAGGATAGCAGCCAGAGTGCAATGCGCAAACTCACCAACGGCCTCATTTTTCGAGCAGGTGCCCGGAGCTGCGGACGTGTTGTAGCCTGTGAGCGGCCGCAGCGCGACGCCTGTATCCTGGAATCATCGCGGTGATCGACGAGATCTTCGGAGACGGTTTCGGGATCAGCGAGGGTTGCCGTTCACGCCGCGCTGTGCCGGAGAACGAGAGGGCTTCAGACGAGGAGGGAGAGGGGCGAACGCCTCAGCTGAGCGGCTAGCACATAACAAAAACCCGGTCTTCTGGAACCGGGTCTTGTCCGCGGATAATTTGAGATTGAAGCGCTAGTGCTGGTCACCTGATGCTCAACAAACCCGAAGTCTCCTGGAAGTCTTCACGCTTGTCGCCAGATCTCTATGGTTCGAGCCTTCTAGCGCCGCTTCACCCTTGTGAGGCTTCCGCGTTAAGGACAGGTTCACACAAATGACAGTTCAGTGTCAAGGGTTTTCGGCAAAAAATTTCAATTAATTGCTTTTCATTCAGCTACTTATACGTTTATTGCGGTTTTATGACGTGGCTTCTCAAGAACAGCGTGTAGCTTGTTGATTGTCTGTCAAGCGCTGTGGCGGTGTCGCTCAAGCTGAATTCGATCCGGTGCCGTGTACGGCGCGTCGCACACCCTCGACCCACTCGCCGCTGCGCAGCAATCGCGTACAGATGTCGATATCGCTGCCTACTTCATAATCCGCATCGGCGTGCGGCACGGCGTCGCGGATGATGCCGTGAGCCAGCCTGACCCCTCGTCCAGGCTTGAGCGGCTTGCGGAAATCGAGGGCCTGGGCGGCGGTCAGCATTTCGACCGCCATGACGTGCTCGACGTTGTGCAGGACCTGGAGCAGCTTCAAAGCGCTGATCGAACCCATCGACACGTGGTCTTCCTGGCCCAGTGAGGTCGGAATCGAATCGACGCTGGCCGGATGACACAGCACCTTGTTTTCACTGACCAGAGCGGCGGCCGTGTATTGCGGAATCATGAAGCCGGAATTGATCCCCGTGTCTCGCATCAACAGTTTCGGGAGGCCGTCGTGGCCTTCCAGCAGAAGATAGGTCCGGCGCTCCGAGATACTGGCCAGCTCGGCCAGGGCGATCGCGGCGAAGTCCAGGCTCAGCGCGAGCGGCTGACCATGGAAGTTGCCGCCGGAAATGATGTCGCCGTCGTCGAAAACCAGGGGATTGTCGGTGACTGAATTCAGTTCGCACTCGATGACCGCGTTGCAGTAGGCGAGCGCGTCCCGGCTGGCGCCATGAACCTGCGGGATGCAGCGCAGGCAGTAGGGGTCCTGAACCTTGCCGCAGTCGCGGTGGCTTTCGAGTATCTCCGAGCCTGCCAGGAGCTGGCGGATATGGCGCGCGACTTCGATCTGCCCGGGGTGCGGGCGCACGGCGTGCACCCGCTCGTCGAAGGGTCGAGCCGAGCCCTGCAGGGCTTCCAGGCTCATCGCCCCGAGCACGTCGGCCGCGTCGACCAGATGCAGGGCCCGGTGCAGCACGAACGCCCCATAGGCCAGCATCAGCTGCGTCCCGTTGATCAGAGCCAGCCCGTCCTTGGCGGCCAGCGCGACCGGTTCGAGGCCGTGCCGGCCCAGCGCCGCGGCGGCCGGCTCCGGGCCGCTGCGGTCCGGCTTCCAGCACTGACCCTGGCCGATCAGCGGCAGGGCCAGATGCGCCAGAGGAGCGAGATCGCCCGAAGCCCCGACGCTGCCGCGCGACGGAATCCGCGGGAGCAGGCCGAGGCGGTCGAAATCGAGCAGGCGTTCGAAAACCGGCCGGGAGATGCCCGACTGGCCGAGCGACAGAGCATGGACTTTGAGCTTGAGCATGAGGGCCGTGATCTCCGGCGGCACGGGGTCGCCGGTTCCACAGGCATGACTGAGCAACAGGTTCTTCTGGAGCTGACCCAGTTGATCGGTCTCGATCCGCCGGCTGGCGAGGGCGCCAAAGCCGGTGTTGACGCCGTAGATGGCCTCGCCACGACTCAGTGCGGACTCGACGATCCGACGGGACCGGATGACCGTTTGCGGATCGTACCTGGCCTGGTCGAGGCTGAGTTCGAGGTCCTGATGGAGTCTTTCGAGGTGGATTCTGGTTGGCATGCTCGTCTCCGGGCGCTCAGTCCTTCTGGTTCGAGCGGCGGGTCATGGCGGCTGTCAGGATCAGCCGGACGGCGTCCTCGAAGCGCATGTCGACCGGCTCGCACCACGCTTTCGGTACGAAAACGGTGTAGCCGGCGACCTGATAGCTCAGCGGCAGGTAGACGGCCACTTCGCCGTCCTTGCCGAAGGGCAGATCGCTGAAGTCCTCGCGCGTGATGAAGCCCAGCACGCCGAGCTTGAGATCGGGATGGCGAACCATGACGAGCTGATTGAAGCGTTCGCCCTCGGCACTGGTAAAGTAGTCCACGAAGTCCTTGGTCGCGCGATAGACGGACTTGACGACCGGCATACGATCGAGCACCGCCTCGCCCACATCGATGAGCTTGCGGAACAGGTAGACCTGGCTGAGCAGACCGATGGCGATGACCAGTCCGATGCCGGCAACGAAGCCCATGCCGGTCACATACCAGCTGTCCGGCAGAACCAGGCGGATCAGATAGCCCACGCCGCGCTCGGCAAGCCCGGTCAGCCACAGGACGATGATCAGGGTCAGTGCGATCGGGATGATCGTCGCCAGACCCTTGAAGAACAGTCTCAGCAGGGTCGGGACCCGGTGTTCTTCAGAGCTCATCGATCTTGCGCTTCAATTGCTCCCGCTGGTCCGTGACGATCCGCTCCAGAGTCTCGATCCGTTCCCTGAATTCGGTCTCCAGTTTGTCGATGCGCTGGTGATCCTGGCCCCGCGCGGCGCGCGAGTCCAGCCAGGCGCGCGCGATCGCGACGACGCCGAGGATCGCGGCGATCGAGACGAAGGCTGAAAAGACGTTCATGGGGATATTGCTCCTCAGGGTTGAGTTTCCGGCAGCTCCGACTGCTCTGCTCCGGACTGCGCGAAGCGACGGTGCTCGTCCAGCCCGATCCGCTCCATCAGATAGCAGAAGCAATCCTGACGCACGATTTCCTCATCGGTCGACAGCATCGCCGGCATGAGAGGCCGCCGCGTCACGATGCGATTGTCGGAGTAATCGAAGCACTCGGCCGACACATCGTGACCGTGATGGCTGCGAGCGATCAGCGGACGGTGGGTTCCGTTGACGGTGGTGGCCAATCGGGTACCCGGCGGCATTTCGCGAAAGTTCAGACGGTCCAGACCCGGGAGAAATCGAAGTTCGGTCGCCTCGGAGGTGAAGCCGAAATCGATGTCGCGACGGACGGTGACCGTTGCGATCATCCGGAACAGTTCCAGATCTTCCGGCGAGGGGATGGTCGTCCGCAGGCTGTCGAGGTTCAGCACGGTTTCGAGGTAGGCCAGGGCGTGATCGGTTCCGTCGAGCTCGGCCGCAAGGCCGCATTCCAGGGTGACCGCGGGGCAGAATTCACCGAAGGCCAGCGACTGGACGCCGAGCGGTTCAGTGAAATAGATGACCGTGCGCGAAAACAGCGCGGCCAGGTGCAGACGCTGGCCCTCGATCCGGTTCACAGCCGCATAGTGCGGGTTCTCTCCGGTGTTATTGTGGATGTCGATGCTGGCGAAGGGCTTCAGAGCGCGGACGTGTGCGGTGATCTCGGCGAACAGATCGTGCCAGACGGTCGTGGCGGATTGCGCACCGGGCCAGCAACGGTTGAAGTCGGGCTGGTCAGCCAGATGGCGTTGACCGCGAGCCGCGGCGCGGACGTTCGAAATCAGCAGCACCAGGCTGCGCGGCAGCGGGTCCCGGGCGTAACGCCCCTTGAGCAAGCGGCGAATGGCTTCCCATCCCGACACCTCATTGCCGTGCTGAAGCACCGAAACAAACAGCGGCTGTGGATTCCTGCCCGGCAGATGAACCAGGGTCGGGCCGTCGAGGTGCTGGCTCAGTTCTGTCGCCGGCAGGCTCAGCAGGTGATCGGGCAGGTGATCCAGAATGACCGGTTTCATGAGTGATTTCGTTGCATTCGCTCTGGTTCCTAACGCCTTTTGGCGGCCGTTGAAAGCGTTCAGTCGCGATGTTTCGGCCTTGAATTGGGTCGGGCCTGCCCCCATCAGCCGCCTACAGGCGTAACCCTGAAGAATACCGAAAATCGACGAGGACGACCGATGATTAAAGCACAATCCCTGACTCGCCGGTACGGACCCTTGCTGGCGGTCGATAATCTATCCTTCGAGGTCGAGCCGGGAACCGTTCTGGGCTTCCTCGGGCCCAATGGTGCGGGCAAGTCGACCACGATGAAGATGTTGACCGGTTTCCTCGCACCCAGCGCGGGCACCGCTTCCATTTTCGGGCACGACATCCTGAGCGACTCGCTCGCTGCCCGTCGCCGCATGGGGTACCTGCCCGAGGGAGCGCCGCTTTACGGCGAACTGACGGTCGGCCGGTTCATGCGCTTCGTGGCCGAGGCCCGCGGCTTTCGCGGACACGATGCGCGCCAGCGCGCCGGCGCGGCGATTGAACGTCTGAATCTCCAATCCGTGCTTGGCCAGACCATTGAAACCCTGTCGAAGGGCTTCAAGCGTCGCGTCGGTCTCGCTCAGGCCATCCTACATGATCCGCCGGCCCTGATCCTGGACGAGCCGACGGACGGTCTGGATCCGAACCAGAAACACCAGGTGCGGCGCCTGATTCGCGACATGTCGGCCGACAAGATCATCATCGTCTCGACGCATATTCTCGAAGAGGTCGACGCGCTTTGCACCCGGGCGATGATCATTGCCCACGGCCGTTTGCTCGTCGACGACACGCCCGCGGGATTGATGCAGCGATCGCGCTATCACAATGCGGTGACGCTGACGCTCGACGATCTGGAAACCGCCGCCTCGCGCCTCGGCGAGCTCCCCGAGTCGCGCGAAGTCGAAGTCCGTCGCGGGCAGTTGACGGTCTTTCCGTCCAGCCAGGGCAATCTGTTCGAAGCGGTCACGAAGACCATTCAGAAAGAGGGCTGGGAGGTCCATCAGCTCCAGCTCGAGCCGGGCCGCCTGGACGAGGTGTTCCGAAGCGTGACGCGCAAGGACCGGGAGGCCGCGTGATGGGCAATCTCGGTGTTCTCCTCAAGCGTGAGCTTGCCAGCTACTTCGCCACGCCGGTGGCCTACGTGTTCATCGTCATCTATCTGGTGATGGCGGCGGCGTTCACGTTCTATCTCGGCGGATTCTACGAGCGCGAGATCGCCGACCTGGATCCGTTCTTCCGATTTCATCCGTGGCTGTATCTTTTTCTGGTGCCGGCGATCGGCATGCGGCTGTGGGCCGAAGAGCGCAAGTACGGCACGGTGGAATTGCTGTTGACCTTGCCGGTGACGCCGACCGAGGCGGTGCTTGGAAAGTTTCTCGCGGCGTGGTTGTTCGTCGGCCTGGCGCTGGCCCTGACCTTTCCGGTCTGGATCACCGTCAACGTGCTCGGCGACCCGGACAACGGCGCGATCATCGCCGCCTATCTGGGCAGCTGGCTGATGGCCGGCGGATTCCTGGCGATCAGCGCCTGTCTGTCGGCGGTGACCCGCAACCAGGTCGTGGCCTTCATTCTTGCTGTGGTCGTCTGCTTCCTGTTTCTGCTGTCGGGGCTGCCGATGGTCCTCGATGTCTTTCGTGGCTGGCTGCCGCAGCCATTCGTTGATGCGATCGCCAATCTGAGCTTCCTGGTTCATTTCTCGTCGCTCTCGCGTGGTGTGATCGATCTCCGTGACCTGGTGTATTTCGTCCTGGTCATCGGTTTCTGGCTGGCAGCCAATCGAATCGTGCTTGAACTGAAAAAGGCGGACTGAGACGATGAAGAACTGGTATTCGGCCGGTGCGCTGGGCCTGCTGGCCATTCTTTTCCTGGCCCTGACCATGCTGTCCGGAACGCTGCTGACCGGCGCGCGTCTGGACTTGACCGAGAACAAGCTCTACACCCTGAGCCCGGGGACGGCGAATCTCCTTCGCTCGATCGAGGAGCCGATCACGCTGCGCTTCTTCTTCAGCGACGAGGCCAGCGAAGAGCTGCCGATGGTGCGAAACTTCGCGCGCCGGGTGCAGGAGCTGCTCGACGAAATGGCCGCCCGGTCGGACGGCATGCTCGAGGTCGAGCGCATCGATCCGCAGCCGTTTTCCGAGGCCGAGGATGAAGCGGCTCGCAACGGCCTCGAGTCCGTCCCGGTCGGGCAGGGCGGTGATGCGCTTTACCTCGGCATCGTCGGTACCAACATGCTCGACGGGCTCGAGGTATTGCCGTTTCTCTCGCCGGCGCGCGAGGCCTTTCTGGAGTACGAGCTGGCCCGGATGATCTACAGCCTGTCCCAGCCGGATCGCCCGCGGGTGGGCCTGCTGAGCGGCCTGCCGATCTCGGGCGGCATGGACATGCAGACCGGGCAGCAGCTCCCGGCCTGGGCCATTCACGACCAGATTCGTGAAATGTTCGACGTCGAGACGGTCAGCCCGATGTCCGACGGCCTGCCGGAAGACATCGATGCGCTGGTGGTCATTCATCCGCGCGAGATCAGCGACGCGCTGATGCGCTCGATCGATCGCTTCGTGCTCGCGGGCGGCCGCCTGCTGGCTTTCGTCGATCCGTTCGCCGAATCGGACCCGGGGCCGCCCGGCGGCGATCCGATGGCGGCCCTTTCGGCACCTAAATCCTCCGATCTCGAAACCTTGTTCGATGCCTGGGGCGTGCGCTTCGAGACCGATCGATTCGTCGCCGACGCTGCTCAGGCGCTCCAGGTGACCGTGCAGCAGGGTCGCGCTCCGGTCCGCCATCCCGGAATCATCGGCGTTCGGCGTGAGGAGATCAATGCCGATGACGTGACGACCGGAGAACTCGAGACGATCAACGTCGCCAGCGCCGGCTATCTGGCCCTGAATGACGACAGCGAACTGAGCCTGGAACCGCTGCTGTCGTCGAGCGGTCGATCGGCGCTGATCGACACCGAGCGCCTGCGGTTCCTGGCCGACCCGAGCGAGCTCATGGCCGAAATCGGTGACGGCGGCGAATCGTTCGTCCTCGCCGCCCGGTTGAGCGGGCCGGTGTCGTCCGCCTTTCCTGATGGGGATAGTGAGAACGGGGAGGCACCCGAAACCGGCGAGATCAATGTGATCGCGGTCGCCGATGCGGACCTGCTGGCCGACCGTTACTGGGTCCAGCGCCAGCGATTCTTCGGAACGACGCTGCTCGAACCCTTCGCCAACAACGGGGATTTCGTCATCAACGCGATCGACAACCTGCTCGGCAATGCCGATCTGATCAGCGTCCGCAGTCGGGCGACCTCCAATCGGCCCTTCGATCTCGTTGACTCGCTGCGCCGTGAGGCCGAACAGAACCTGCGCGCGACCGAACAGCGTCTCGAGGCCGAGCTGGCCGAAGCCGAACGCCGCCTGACCGAACTGCAGCAGGCTCGCGCTGACGCCGATCTGTCGGTCCTGACCGCGGAGCAGGAGCGCGAGATCGATCGTTTCATGGAGCAGCGCCTCGAAATCCGTCAGCAGTTGCGCCAGGTCAGGCGGGACCTGGACCGTGACATCGATGCGTTGGGAACGCGGATCAAGATGATCAATATCGCCCTCGTGCCGGCACTGGTCATCGCTTTCGCGCTGTTCATGGCGTGGCGACGGCGGCGTGACATGACTCGGCAGCAAGGAGGTCTGGCATGAATCCCAGAACCATAGCGATCCTGGCGGCGGCCACTTTGCTGGCTCTGCTGCTCGCCCTCGCTCTCCCGGGTCCGGGCGACGCGCCGTCGGACGGGCAGGGGGAGGCGCTGGTACCCGGTCTCCGTGACATCGTAAATGAAGTCGACGCCATTGATGTGCTGGGTCCGGACGGTGGATTCGTGGTCCGTCTGCGCCGCGATGAGGCGCGCTGGCGAGTGCCCGAAAAGGACAACTACGAGGCCGATTTCGAGCGCGTCCAGCGCTTGCTGCGCGATCTGGCGACCGGGCAGCGAGCCGATGAGCGAACGTCGAACCCCGACTGGTACGCGCGGCTTGGCGTGCAGGCGATCGGCGAGCCCGACAGCGTCGGTGTTCGCCTCGACTTTCCCGGTTCCGAGCTGCCGTCGCTGATCATCGGCCAGCTCGACAGTACCGAGCGGGGCCGTTTCGTGCGTCTGGCCGACCAGGCCCGGACCTGGCTGAGCGATCGCGATATCGAGGTGCCGACCGATTCGATCGAATGGCTCGAGCGCGCCATCATGGACATTCCGGCCACCGAGCTGGCCCAGGTCACGGTGCTGCACCCCGACGGTGATACCGTCCAGCTTCGTCCGGCCGGCGAGGAAACCGACGACTGGGTCGTATTCAACGTGCCCGAGGGGCGCGAGGCCGCACCGATGTGGGAGCTGCGGCCGCTGACGAATGGCCTCGCCAATCTCCAGCTTGAAGATGTCCGTCGCCACGATGCATTGCCTGAGGACGCGGTGCGAGCGCTGTTTGTCACGAACGACGGCCTGAACTTCGTCGCCACCCTGTTCGAAGATGAAGGCGAAGATGCGTCGGGAGACGATGAGGGCGGCTGGGTGCATTTTTCGGTCAGCGCCGAAGTGGCCGCGAGCGAAGGGCAGGAACTCAGCGACGAAGCGGCTCGAATCAGCGCTGATGCCGCGGCCGTCAACGAGCGGCTGGCTCCGTGGCAGTTCCGCCTGCCGGAGCGCAAATTCGACAGCCTGACCAAACGCCTCGAGGACGTCCTGGCCGAGCTCGAAGAAGAGAGCTAGTGGCCCACTAGGGCTTCAAGAGGCTGGGGTCGATTTCGGCGAAGACTTCGGCCAGGCGCTCGTGGAAATCAGCCAGCGCCGAGGTCTTGCGCCAGACCATCGCGATCGTGCGGGTCGGGCCGGGCGGGGCGAACGGGCGCAGCAGAAGATTCTCGGTCGGCGCTACGGGCGGTTTCACTGCCAGCGAAGGCATCAGGGTGATACCGGCATTGCAGGCGACCATCTGGCGCAGCGTCTCCATGCTGGTGGCGTGAAAATCGAGCGACTCGTGGGCGCCGGACATCTGGCAGACGGCGAGCGCCTGATCACGCAGGCAATGGCCGTCTTCGAGCAGCAGCAACTCCTCGCTCTCGAGATCCTTCAAGGAGATCGTTTCATGATCGGCGAGGGCGTGGCCGGACGGGACCGCGACGACGAAGGCCTCCTCGAAGAGCTTTCGAGTGACGAGTTGGTCGTTGTGCACCGGCAGCGCGAGCAGCCCGGCATCGAGTCGTCCCAGTTCGAGCATGGAGAGAATATCGGCGGTCTTCTCCTCGAACAGGCGCAGGGTCAGACGCGGGAAACGGGCGCGGATCCTCGGCACGACGTGCGGCAGCAGGTAGGGTGCCAGGGTCGGAAAGATGCCGAGGCGCAGGGTGCCGCTGTGTGGATCCCGGCTGCGTTCGGCCAGAGCCTTCATGGCCTGGACTTCGGCCAGCATCGCGCGAGCGCGTTCGACGATCTGTTCACCGACGGCCGTCATCATCACGTGGCGCGGCGATCGTTCGACGAGCTGGACCCCGAGCTCGTCCTCGAGCTTGCGGATCTGGGTGCTCAGTGTCGGCTGGCTGACGTAACACAGCTCGGCCGCCTTGCTGAAGTGGCGGACGTCGGCCAGCGTCACCAGGTAATGAAGCGCGCGGATGTTCATTGCGGAGCCTGCTGCGGAAGTCGCGCGAAACTATAGCAAAAACATATCGGATCGATATAGATAATCAATTTGAGATATGTCTTTTCGACCGTATATAGAAGGCACCGGTGCGGCTTCGGCCGCTTGTGATCACTAACCAACTTCCAACTCCAAGGAGACCCAACATGCTGACGATTGGCGACAAATTCCCGAACTACTCGCTCAAGGCCACGGTAGGCAACCAGATCGAAAACGCCTTCACCGACCTGAGCAACGACAGCTATGAAGGCAAGTGGCAGCTCGTCTTCTTCTACCCGAAAGACTTCACGTTCGTCTGCCCGACCGAGATCAAGGCATTCAGCGATCTGGCCGGCGAATTTGCCGATCGTGACTGCCAGGTTCTGGCTGCCAGCACCGACACCGAGTTCGTGCATCTGGCATGGCGTCAGCACCACGACGACCTGCGTGACCTGAAGATCCCGATGCTGGCCGACGTCAAGCGCGAGCTGTCCGGTGCGCTCGGAATCCTGCACGCCGAGGAAGGCGTGGCAAACCGGGCGACGTTCCTCGTCGATCCGCAGGGCATCATTCGCCACGTGTCGGTGACCGACATGAGCGTGGGCCGCAATCCGAAGGAAGTCCTGCGCATTCTGGATGCGCTGCAGACCGACGAACTGTGCCCCTGCAACTGGCAGCCGGGCGACGAGGTTCTGCAGGCCGCCTGAGCAACCCCGGGGCGAATCCGACCCGGCGGCGATCGACGCCGCCGGGCATCCGGCCTGGTGCCTGGCAACTTCCCCGCCGCAGCCGCGCTGCCTTCCACCCGCTTTCATTTCCTGAGGAGACATTTCAGCAATGAGCATTGACGCCATCAAATCCCTGATCCCCGATTATGCCAAGGACCTTCGCATCAACCTGGGCAATGTCCTGGATGTCGATCGGGCCAACGGCATGACCGAACAGCAGATCTGGGCGACCGCGCTGGCCACGGCTATCGCGAGCCGCAACAAGGATCTGGTCGCCGGCATCGGCGAACTGGCGGCACAGCATCTCGATCAGCATTGGTTGGATGCAGCGCGCTCGGCTGCCGCGATCATGGGCATGAACAACGTGTACTACCGCTTCGTCCATCTGGCCTCGAACGGTGAATACGGCAAACTGCCGGCCGGGTTGCGCATGAGCGTCATCGGCAGCCCCGGCATCGGCAAGGAGGATTTCGAGCTGCTGTCGCTCGCGGTATCCGCGGTGAACGGCTGCGGACTCTGCATCGACAGTCACGAACAGATTCTCAAGAAGGGTGGAGTGACCAGCGAGGTCATCCAGCACGCCGTGCGCATCGCGTCGGTCATGCACGCCGTCGCCGGTGTTCTCGACATGCGTGAAGTGTCCGAGCTTCAGGCCGCCGCCTAGTTTTCCGGCCTGACTTTCCAGGCCTGATCGGCTTTTGGGGTACACTGGCGACTCGCCAGTGAGCCCCTTTCCCCCGGTGTCCATCTCCGTCGAAAAACGCAAGGCCGAAGCGACGACGCGGATCACGAAACTGGTCTTTCCGCAGGACACCAATCCGATTGCCACCCTCTATGGTGGCACGGCGCTGCAGTGGATGGACGAGGTCGCCTATCTGACGGCGACCCGTTTCGCACGCCGGCAGATCGTGACCGTATCCATGGATCGGGTCGACTTCAAGGTGCCCATACCCCAGGGCTCGATCGTCGAACTGATCGGTGAAGTGACCCGGATCGGCCGGACTTCGCTGACCGTCAGAGTGCGGATCCTGCTCGAGGATGCCCGGATCGGTACTCAGGAGCTGGCCATCGAGGGCCATCTGGTCATGGTCGCGGTCGATGCGTCCATGACCCCGGTTCAGCTGTAACCGGTCAGCACCCCAGCAGCGATGAAGACAAGTGCCAGCGCGGCGTAGATCCCGAGGATCGGAACCACCCAGCGTGCCCAGACCGCCCAGTCGATGCGCGCGGCGCCGAGGACACCCATGAGCGTCGCCGAGGTCGGGATGATCAGATTGGTCAGGCTGTCGCCCAGCTGAAAGCAGAGCACCACCACCTGTCGCTCGATGCCGACCAGGTCTCCGAGCGGGGCCATCAGCGGCATGGTCAGTGCCGCCTGCCCGGATCCGGAGGGCACCAGAAAATTGATCAGGCTCTGGACGACGAACATCAGCCAGGCCGAGGCCAGTTCGGGCATTTGGCCAAGCATCGACGCCAGCCCGTAAAGAATCGAGTTCATCACCGAGGGTTCGGCCGGGTCGGTTCCGCCCAGCAGCAGAACCAGGCCCTTGGCCATGCCGACCACCAGGACCGCCGGAATCAGCCCTGCGGCACCTTCACGGAACGCGGCCGCCTGACGGTTCGCGCTCATCCGATGCGCGCCGGGCAGCAGGTACAGCAGGCCCACGGCCAGGCCGATGGTGAAGAACTGGGTCGCGATCTCGGCGATGTAGTACTGGTGGACCATCACGCCCCAGACGACCCAGCCGATGCCGGCGGCGATCAGGACAAGGGCCAGGGCGTCGCGCCTGTCGAATCCGGTTTCACCGACCGCCTGCGGGTCGGTCTCGCGGAAGAAACGATCGGAATCATGGACCGGAGAGCTGAGCGGGTTGGCCCGAACCCGGCGCGCCCACCACAGGGTCAGGGCCAGGCCGGTTGCGGTAAACACGACCCACATCACGATTCGCAGGCCGGCACCTGACAGGAGCGGGACATCCGCGATGCCCTGGGCGACCGCGACGTTGAACGGGTTCATCCAGCTCGCTGCGAAGCCGACCCGGGTGGCGACAAAAGTGACCAGGACGGCGGTGATGGCATCGAACCCGAGGCGCACGATGATGGGCGCCAGAAGAATGACGAAGGCGATTGTTTCTTCGCTCATGCCGAAAATGGCGCCGCCCAGCGAAAACAGGAAGAACAGCAGCGGCAGAACGAGGATCGGCTCGGACTCGGTGCGGGCGATCAGGGCGCGAACGCCGCGATCGATGCAACCGGTTCGCATGACGATGCCGAAGGCACCGCCGACGATCAGCAGGAAACCCATGATGCCGACCGCGGCCGCCTGGCGCCCGCCTGAAACCAGTCCTTCGAACGGGGCGTTGAGAAAGCCGGTCCGCTCCGGGTCGGCGTTGAACAGCGGAGTCCCGGGAGCGCCCGAATCGCTGAGCGAGAAGCTGGACAGCTCGACCGGCAGGGCCTTGCCCTCGGCGTCGAACTCGATCTCGAAGCTGCCGGCCGGAATCAGAAAGCTGGTGGCAACCAGGGCCAGAGCGATCCAGAACAGGATGACCAGAGTATCCGGCGAGTGGCGGGCGGTCGCCGGAGTCGTCGTCAAGAGCAGGCTCCGGGCCAGGCGCGCTCGATGATCGACTCCAGATCCCGGCCCTTGGGGAGGCTGCCGAACAGTCCGCCGGGTCCATTCGGCAGACGCGAGGCGCAGAAGATCTCGGCGGTCGCGCCGGACCCGGCTTCGATCAGAATGGCGGCCTGGATGCCCACCACCATGCGCTCGGCCAGATAGCGAGCGCGATACGGGAGCTGGTCCGCGTCGGCCAGTTCATGCTTGAGTGCATCGACCAGCGGTTCGAGCGCCGGGGCGGTGGCGAAGTGCGGCTCGAGAACGCTGACCAGGGCGTCGAAACAGCGCGGTTCGCGCGCCAGGGCTCTGAGAACGTCCAGGCACTGAACATTGCCGGAACCCTCCCAGATCGCGTTGACCGGTGCCTCGCGGTACAGGCGCGGGAGGATGAATTCCTCGACATAGCCGGCGCCGCCCATGCATTCCTGCGCCTCGTTGGTGACGGCGATGGCGCGTTTGCAGACCCAGTACTTGGCCACGGGGGTCAGCAGCCGGGCGAGCAGTTCCGACTGTTCGTCCTCGGCTGCGCGTTCAAAGCGGCCGGCCAGATGCATCGCCAGAGCCATCGCGGCCTCGGTCTCGACGGCCAGATCGGCGAGCACGTTCATCATCAGCGGTTGCCGGATCAGGCGCGCGCCAAAGGCCTTGCGCTGGCTGCAGTGATTGATCGCCTGGGACAGCGCCTGGCGCATCAGGGCGGCCGAACCGATGACGCAGTCCAGGCGTGTTTCGGACACCATGCGGATGATCGTCGCCACGCCGCGGCCCGGCTCGCCGAGCAGGCGTGCCCAGGTGCCCGGATATTCGATTTCGCTCGAGGCATTGGAGCGATTGCCGAGCTTGTCCTTGAGGCGCTGGATCCGGATCGGATTGACGCTGCCATCGGGCCGCCAGCGCGGCACCAGAAAACAACTCAGGCCTTCCTCGCTCTGGGCCAGGCTGAGAAAGGCATCCGACATCGGTGCCGAGCAGAACCACTTGTGTCCGACCAGCTCCCAGGCCGGGGTGCCACTGTCCTCGCCGATCCGGTGGGCACGGCTCGTGTTGGCGCGCACGTCCGAGCCGCCTTGCTTCTCGGTCATCGCCATGCCGAGCGTCGCGCCGGCCTTTTCGGCGACCGGGCGAAAGGCCGGGTCGTAGCGGCCAGCCAGCACCCTCGGCTCCCATTCCGTGGCCAGCTCGGGCGCCAGGCGCAGAGAGGGAATCACGGCGTGGGTCATGGTGATCGGGCACATCGTGCCGGCCTCGAACTGATTGTGCAGATACATCAGAGCGGAACGCGCAACCCGGGCACCGGCGATGCCGGTCCAGGTCAGTGAACTCAGGCCATGCCCGATGCCGAGCGCCATCAAGCGGTGGTAGGACGGATGAAAGTCGACCTGATCGATGCGCTGGCCGTATCGATCATGCGTCCTCAGCCTGGGCAGGTAGCGATTGGCATCGTCACCGAGTTCGGCGATTTCGGAACCCGCGATGCGGCCGTACTCCGACAGGCGCTCGGAGAATGCTTCGCCACCTTCGCGGGCAATAGCCGCCTGCAACGCGGGATCGCGTTCGTAGGCGTTGTAGGGCTCCGGCGGGGAGGGCTGGTTCTCGACCCGATGGGTCTGGTCGGACGGTTCTGGCAGGGGTTGTGATTCGGACACTGCTGGGGACCTGCAAAGACGGTTCTGGACCAGGGAAAAGCATACCGCAGGCAGACGCCGCATCGAGTCGGATCGGGATTGGCATCAGGTAGTACACTTCCGAGGCATGTCGATCGAAACCCAGCAGCGCGGACCGGTATTCGTGGTGACCATCGATCGCCCGCGCCGCCGGAACGCGGTGGATGCCGCCACCGCGCAGGCCCTTCATGACGCCTTCCAGGACTTCGATCAGCGCAATGAGATGAGCATTGCGGTCCTCACGGGGGCCGATGGCTGCTTCTGCGCCGGAGCCGATCTGAACGCGATCGAGGATTTCGAAAGCCTGTCCCAGCGGCTCAGCGACGGCCCGGTCGGTCCGATGGGGCCGACCCGCAGCGTTCTCTCGAAGCCGGTCATAGCGGCGATCGAAGGCTATGCGGTCGCCGGTGGTCTAGAGCTCGCGTGCTGGTGCGATCTGCGGGTTGCCGCACGCGGCAGCCGCATGGGCGTATTCTGTCGCCGCTTCGGCGTCCCGCTCGTCGACCTCGGCACGATCAATCTGCCCCGCCTGATCGGTCAGTCGCGCGCGATGGAACTGATTCTGACCGGAAGAGAGATCGACGCCGAGGAGGCCTTGGCGATCGGTCTGGTCCATCGCCTCGTCGACGACGGCGACGCACTGGATGCCGCCGTGGACTGGGCAAGCGAGTTGTCCAGACTGCCGCAGAATTGTCTCAGAGGCGATCGGCTATCGCTGCTCGAGCAATGGCCGCTCGCGCTCGACGATGCAATCGCCAATGAGCTGCGCCACGGCCGTCGGACGGTCGCGTCCGGTGAGACCCTGGATGGTGCTCGCCGCTTTGCGGCCGGTGCCGGCCGACACGGGGCCGGCACTGACGGCGACGATACCGACCGAGAGTCAAGCTAGTGGGCCATGCGGTTAATTATTAGCCGCATGGCCCACTAGCTCGCCTCGAGCCACTCTTCCATCGGCGGGCAGGAGCAGACCAGATTGCGGTCGCCGTACACGTTGTCGACGCGCCCGACACTCGCGAAGAATTTGGCCTGCCGCAGGCCGGGCAGGGGCCAGGCCGCCAGCTCGCGGCTGTAAGGGTGGTCCCAGTTGTCGCTGCTGATCGCCTGTATCGTATGCGGCGCGTTCTTCAGCGGATTGTTGTCTGGATCCCACTCGCCCTTCGCGACGAGGTCGATTTCCTGGCGGATCGCGATCATGGCCTGCGCGAAGCGGTCCAGCTCGGCCAGGGATTCGCTCTCGGTCGGCTCGATCATCAGCGTGCCGGGCACGGGCCAGGACATGGTCGGCGCATGAAAGCCATAGTCGATCAGGCGCTTGGCGACATCTTCTTCGCTGATGCCGGCCATTTCCTTGAACGGCCTCAAGTCGACGATGCATTCGTGCGCGATCCGACCGTTGCGCCCGGTGTAGAGAATATCGAAGTATCCGTCCAGGCGGCGCGCGAGGTAGTTCGCGTTCAGGATCGCCACCTGGGTCGCCCGTCGAAGCCCTTCGCGGCCCATCAGGCGGATGTAGGCCCAGGAGATCGGCAGGATGCCGGCGCTGCCCCAGGGCGCACCCGCGACCGCATCCCGGGAACCGATTTCCGGCCCGAGGAGTCCGGTGACGTGGCCCGGGAGAAAGGGCTTGAGATGCTCGCGAACGCCGATCGGACCGACCCCTGGCCCGCCGCCGCCGTGCGGGATGCAGAAGGTCTTGTGCAGGTTCAGGTGGCAGACGTCGGCGAAGTCGGCGACCCTGGACCAGCCCACCAAAGCGTTCATGTTGGCACCGTCGAGATAGACCTGACCACCGGCCGCGCGGACGCGCTCACAGATCGTCACCACATCTTCTTCGAAGACACCGTGGGTGGACGGGTAGGTGATCATCAGAGCGGCGAGGCGGTCGCGGTGAGCTTCGATCCTGGCGTCGAGGTCGGCGAGGTCGATGTTGCCCTGCCGGTCGCAGCCCACGACCACGATGTCCATGCCGACCATCTGTGCGCTGGCCGGGTTCGTTCCGTGCGCGGAAGACGGAATCAGGCAGACCTTGCGATGCGCCTCGTCACGGCCCTCGTGCCATGCCTTGATCGCCTGCAGGCCGGCATACTCGCCCTGGGACCCCGCGTTGGGCTGGAGCGAGATCGCGTCGAAACCGGTCAGCTCGCACAGCATGGATTCGAGCTCGTCGATCATGCTGTGGTAACCGCGCGCCTGGTCCCAGGGACAGAACGGATGCAGCTCGGAAAACTCAGGCCAGGTCACCGGAATCATTTCGGCCGTGGCGTTGAGCTTCATCGTGCACGATCCCAGCGGGATCATGGCGTGAGTCAGGCTCAGGTCGCGGTTCTCGAGGCGCTTGAGGTAGCGCAGCATCTCGGTTTCGGAGCGGTAACGGTGGAAAACCTCGTGGCTCATGAACTCGCTGCCGCGGCGCAGCTGCGCAGGAATTGCGCTGGTGCTGTGGTCGACTTCGCCGTCGATCGCCTCGACATCGATGCTGGCGTCGGTGAACAGTTCGATCAAGGCCGTCAGGTGCCGGCGCCGCGTGCATTCATTGGTGCTGATGCCGATGAAGCCCTTGCGGTCGGCACGCAGGTTCAGTCCAGCCTGCTGGGCGCGGTGGAGGAGGGCCTGTCGTTGTGGTTCATCGACGCGGACCGACACCGTGTCGAAGAAGTGCTCGTGCTCGAGCTCGAAGCCTGCGCCCTTGAGCACTTGCGCGATCAGAACCGCGTGGCGGTGGATGCGGCGGGCGATTTTCCGCAGCCCGTCGGGACCGTGCCAGACGCCGTAGAAGCTGGCCATGACCGCGAGCAGGGCCTGCGCGGTGCAGATGTTGCTCATCGCCTTTTCGCGCCGGATGTGTTGCTCGCGCGTCTGCAGGGCCATGCGCAGGGCGGGCTGGCCGTGGCGATCCCGTGAAACGCCGATGATGCGGCCCGGCACGCTGCGCCGATAGCTCTCGCGCGTGGCCAGGAAGGCGGCATGCGGTCCGCCGTACGCCATCGGTACGCCGAAGCGCTGGGCGGAGCCGACTACGGCGTCCACATCCGCTTCGCCGGGTGCCTGCAGCAGGGTCAAAGCCATCAGGTCGGTGGCCGCGGCGACCAGCGCATCGCGGGCGTGAGCGCGTTCGACGATCGGTCCGAGATCCCTGATGGCACCGTTGGCGCCCGGATACTGAACCAGGCAGCCGAAACAGTCCTCGGTTTCCAGAGCCTCGAGAATATCCGGACAGACGCGCACGTCGATGCCCAGATGACGGCCGCGGCTGCGGACAACATCGATCGTCTGCGGCAGACAATCACCGTCGACGAGAAAAACGTCGCTCCTGTTCCTGCGGTTCACGCGCCGGATCATGGCCATGGCCTCGGCCGCCGCGGTGGACTCGTCGAGCAGCGAGGCGTTCGACAGCTCCATGGCGGTCAGATCCATGACCATCTGCTGAAAATTCAGCAGGGCTTCGAGACGACCCTGCGAGATCTCCGCCTGATAGGGGGTATAGGCGGTGTACCAGCCCGGATTCTCGAGCACATTGCGCTGGATGACCGGAGGCGTCAGGGTCGGATGGTAGCCGAGCCCGATCATGCTGTGGGCCACCGTATTCGTCTTGGCCATCGAGCGCAGGATTTCGAGCACCCGATCCTCGTTATCTGAATCGGGCAGCTCGAAGGGCTTATCGCTCCGGATGCTGCCCGGCATCGTCTCGAGCATCAGCTCATCGAGGCTCGGGCTTTCGACAGCTTCGAGCATTTTCGCGATGTCGCTCGCGTTGGGGCCAATATGACGCGCAACGAACTCGTCGTGCGCTTCGAGAGCCTGGAGCGGCGTCGAATTCGATCCTTTAGCGGACATGGAAAATGTGTCTCCCGGGGACGAAACTCAGAGGGTTAGATAGTGATCGAGCAGCAGGAACGCAAACAGAGCCATCAAGTAGGTCACCGAATACCTGAACATGTCCATCGCGATCTGCTCGGAGCGTGGCCGCATCAGTGCGATTGCGTAGCCCAGGAAACCCGCATTCAGCACCAGCGATCCGGCCAGGTAGACCAGGCCGCTCATGCCGGTCAGCCAGGGCAGCAGGGTGACCAGCGCGAGGATGATGCTGTAGAAAAGAATCTGCCAGCGGGTGAACTCGACGCCGTGAGTGACCGGCATCATCGGGACGTCGGCCGCGGCATAGTCGTCGCGGCGGTAGATCGCCAGAGCCCAGAAGTGCGGCGGCGTCCAGACGAAGATGATCAGGAACAGGATCAGCGCGAAGCCATGAATTTCCCCGGTCACCGCGGTCCAGCCCAGAATCGGCGGTGCCGCACCGGCCGCGCCACCGATCACGATGTTCTGCGGCGTGGCCCGCTTGAGCCAGGCGGTGTAGACGACCGCATAGCCGATCAGGCTGGCAAAGGTCAGTGCCGCGGTCAGGGTATTGACGAAGACCACGAGGATGGTCATCGAGGTGGCGGCCAGCACCAGCGAAAAGACCAGCACCTGGCGCTCGCTGAGTTGACCGGTCGGGAGCGGGCGATGTCGGGTCCGCGTCATGACCCGGTCAGCGCGGGCGTCGAGCAGGTGGTTGATCGCCGCGGCGCTGGCGGCGGCCAGACCGATGCCGAGATTGCCCAGGATCAGAGCGTCGAGCGGCACCCAGCCGGGCACCGACAGGGCCATCCCGACCAGGGCGGTGAACACGATCAGCGAAACCACGCGCAGCTTGCACAGCGCGAGGTAGTGCCCGAGCGTATCCAGCGGTGGCGCGAGAGAAATCAAGACGGTCGACGGGGCCCGGAGCTCAGGGTCAGCAGGTAGACCATGCAGGCCAGCAGCAGGGCCGCCACACCGTTATGCGCGACGGCGACCCACAGCGGCAGGCTCATGACCACATTGAGTACGCCGAGCGTGATCTGGGTGACCAGCAGCGTGCTCAGAATTCCGGCGGGCAGGCCCATCCCGGGTGTCGTGAACAGGCACGCAAGCAACCACGCAAACACCGCGATCACCACGAGGGCGCCGATGCGGTGGGTGAAGTGGATGGCGACCCGGGCATCCTGATCCAGGATACCGCCCTCGTAGTCCACGCCGACTTCGCGCCAGATGGTGAAAGCCTCGCTGAAATTCGTGTCGGGCAGCCAGCGGCCGGTGCAGGTCGGAAAGTCCGGGCAGGCCAGGGCCGCGTAATTGGTGCTGGTCCAGCCTCCGAGCAGAATCTGAGCGATCAGGACGAGCAGTCCGATGGTCAGCGGCAAGGTCAGACGTCGCTGCAGCAGATTCGGTGCCGGTCGTTCGGGGCGGGTCTTGAAGAAAAGCCAGGCCAGCAGGCTGAAAGTCAGCATGCCGCCGGCCAGATGGGCCAGTACGATCGCGGGTTTGAGCAGCAGGGTCACCGTCCACATTCCCAGCATGCCCTGGAAGATGACCACGGCGAGCAACAAGAAGGGCAGGACCACCGGCTGCCTCGGGTCGTGCCGTCGCCGCCAGGCCAGGGCGGCGAGAACCATGATCATCAGGCCCAGAAGGGTCGCCGCGTAGCGATGCACCATCTCCCGGATCGCCTTGCCCGTCTCCACCGGCCGGTCGGCCCAGCGTTCGTTGGCCGCTGCAATCGATTCCTCGGTCTTCGGCCAGGTCAGCTCGCCGTAGCAGCCGGGCCAGTCCGGGCAGCCGAGTCCGGCGTCGGTCAGGCGCACCCAGGCGCCGAGGACAATCACGATGAAAGTCAGAATCGCGGCCGCCAGGGCCAGACGGTTGTAGAAAGTCAGGGTCATCGAATCGGGATCAGTCGCGCTGTGTCCAGGTCAGCAGTCGGTCAAGATCGCGCCGCATGTCGTTCGGATCAGACGCTGCCTCGTATCTGAGAATTATATTGGCCATGGGGTCGACAATATAAGAAGACCATTCCGCTCCGGGATCGGGAAACGCGCGGGCGAGACGCGCGCCTTCGGATCCGTCGACGACGCGGAAACCATCGGAAACGTCCCTGACGGCAGCAGCCTGAGCAGCATCGAGGCTGGTACTCGAAATCAGCAGAAGCGCGACCTCGGGCTGGTGGCGGTCCTGAGCCCGGCGCACCTGGCGGAGCCAGTACAGTGCTTCCAGACACGGCTCGTCGCAGGGCCCGTGACGCACATGGACCAATTGCCACCGGTTCAGCAGATCACTCCGGGAAAGCGTGCCTCCCGGTGGGCTGTCGAATTCGAAATCCGGCAAGGGCACGACCGGCTGGATCAGGGTGCCGTGGTTGCGCGTGATGTCGGGGCGCCAGCTGAACCACTGGCTGTGCATCAGGGTGGCGACGACGATCGGCGCGGTAAAGGCCAATGCGACAGCGATGATGACGAGCTTCTGTTTCATGCCCGGCGACGACTCCTGATGGTGAGGACGAGCCAGATGATGAAGACAGCCAGCCCGATACTGGCCCACTGGAAGGCATAGCCGGTGTGACGCTCCGGCCCCATGTTGATCAGTTGCCATTGATCACCGGTCAGATGGGCCGGGTGCTCGGGATCGAGCAGGATGATCTGGCCGGCGAGGTCGGCACCAAAGGCCTCTCTCAGCCGCTCCTGGTCGAAATAGGTCATCAGGTTGGGCCAGTCGTCAGGGTCGAGCGGGGCGGCCTCACCGAGCTGCAGACCGACGCGCGGCGGATCGCTCAGACGCCCGCTCAGCGTGATTGTCCCGGTGGGCGTCGGAAACTCCGGCCAGGAATCCGACTGACGATTCCAGGGCTGCCAGCCGCGATTGACGAGATACAAGGCCTTTCCCGACGCCGGAATGAAGGGCGTGAAGACGTGGATGCCGGAATGATTGAGGCGGATCTGATTGTCGAGAAAGACCTGGCGCTCGGCGTCGAAGCGTCCCGTTCCCTCGATCCGCGAGTAACGCGGCGCTGCGCCGTCGGCCGCCTCGTCGAAAGACAGGGCCGGAGCGTTCTGCCATTGCTCGCCCAGGGTGCGCTTGTATTCGGCCCGGTCGAGCTGCCAGACGGCCAATCGGACACAACCGAGTATCACCAGCGCCGCGGCCAGATGCGGCAGGATGATCCGTAAGGTCGAAGTCAGGGTCCTGGTCGTCACGAGTCGGTAATATACTGATCGTCTGAATTGTCCGGAGGAAGGTCTTGCTCAGCAAACTACTGATTATCGGCGTTTTTCTCGTCATCCTTTACACCCTCGCGTCCAGTTTCTACTTTCTGGTCAAGGATCAGGGAGACGGTCATCGGACCGTCCAGCGCTTGAGCTGGCGTGTCGGTTTATCGCTGGGACTGGTTGTGGCGCTGTGGCTGGCCTTCCACTTCGGAATTATAGAGCCTCGGGGTGTCAATCCCGTGCAGTATCCGGCGGCGGAAGGAGGTTGATCAGGTTCCGTGATTTGGATTCAGAGCTGATCGAGAACGTATTCGGCGCTCGAGACCCTGAATTCGCCCGGGTCTTCAACCAGCACCTTTTCGACCCTTCCTTCGCGGATGATCAAGGCATAGCGCTGGCTGCGTTTCCCCATGCCAAAAGCCGAGCCGTCAAACTCGAGCCCGACGGCGCGGGCCAGATCGCCGTTGCCGTCGGCGGCCATGATGATGTCCTGATCGACGCCGGCGTCGCGTCCCCAGGCGTCCATGACGAAGACATCGTTGACCGCCGTGCAGACGATACGGTCTACGCCTTTGGCGCGCAGGTCGTCGGCGCGCTCGAGGAAGCCGGGCAGGTGCTGAGCGGAGCAGGTCGGAGTGAACGCTCCGGGGACTGCGAACAGGACGGTGGTTCCCTGCGCGCAAAGATCCTTCAAGCCGACCGGTGCCGGTCCTTCGCCACGCATCACGGTCAGGTCGACGTCGGGCACCGGGGCGCCGCTGGTAATGGTCATGGTCTGGTCAACCCTTGAGCGATTTCTCGATCGCTTCGAGCAGTTCGCTCTTGTCGACCGGCTTGGTGATATACGCCGATGCGCCCTGGCGCATGCCCCAGATCCGGTCCGTTTCCTGATCCTTGGTGGTCACGAAGATCACCGGGATTCTGGCGGTTTCCCGATTCTTGGAAATCTTGCGCGTGGCTTGAAAACCGTTCAGGCCGGGCATGACCACGTCCATCAGGATCAGGTCGGGCTTTTCGCTGGTGGCCTTTTCGACCCCTTCTTCCCCGTTGGTCGCGGTAATGGCCTGATGACCGGCACCCTCCACGATCTTGGTCAGCGAGTATAGATGCGTCTCGGAATCGTCAACAATCAATACTTTAGCCATTGGCAACCCTTTTTAATCGTTCTGTGATCGACAACGTCACGCGCCAATCATACTCCAAACCCGGGACTCACGCTGCCGCGTCCGGGTCGACCGCCACCACCGTCCGTCCGCGCCCGCCACCGTCGATCAGGCGCTGAAACGCGTCTTGAAGACCGTCGAAGCTGATCGGCGCGGCCGCGATCTTTTCCAGATGAGCGGGTTTCCAGTCGCCGGACAGTCGCTGCCACAGGGATTCGCGCAGCGCGTAGGGGCATCCGGAAGAGTTGATGCCGAGCAGGCTCACGCCGCGGATGATGAACGGCATGACGGTCGTGTTCAGACCCACCCCGGAAGCCATTCCGCAGGAGGCGATGCTGCCCCAGGGCTTGATGACCCGGGTGAGTCCGGCCAGCGTGTCGCCGCCGACGTTGTCGACCGCGCCGCCGAACTGTGCCGAGGCCAGCGGTGTTTCCGGCCAGTGCAGGTCGTGGCGCGAAATGCACTGAGTCGCGCCGAGTTGCTCGAGCCACTCGAACTCCTCGACCTTTCCGCTGATGGCGCTGACTTCGTAGCCGGCACGGGTGAATATATCGATGGCCAGCGTTCCAACGCCTCCGCTGGCGCCCGTGACGCAGATCGGACCCATATCGGGGCGTTGGCCATTGGCCTCCATGCGGTGCAGCGCGAGCGCAGCGGTAAATCCGGCGGTGCCGAGGACCATGGCCTCATGCAGGCTCAGCCCCTGGGGCAGGGGAACCAGCCACTTCGACGGGACGCGCAGGTACTCGCTGTAACCGCCGTCGCGCACTTCCGACAGTCCGCTGCCGGTGATGATGACCGGATCGCCGCTCCTGAACGAGGGGCTCTCGCTGACCACCACGTGCCCGGCCGCGTCGATGCCGCCGTTGAGCGGATACTGACGCAGGATCTTGCCCTTGCCGGTGCCGGCCAGGGCGTCCTTGTAGTTGACGCTCGACCAGGCCACCTTGATGACCACGTCGCCGTCGGACTGCTGGTCGATGGACTGCTCGACGATTTCGGCCCGGTAGCCGTCCTCGTCGTCGAAGATCCTCAAGGCTTTGAAGGATGAGGGAATGTTCGTGCTCATGGCCTGCGTTTCACTCCGGCTTCAGTTGGCTTTGTGAATCGCGCGCTGATCGACGGCGAGGGCCGCCTCGTGCACGGCTTCGGACAGGGTCGGGTGGGCATGGACGATCCGCGCGAGGTCCTCACTGGAGCCGGCGAATTCCATCGCGACCACGCATTCGGCGATCAGTTCGGACGCGTTCGGGCCGATGATCTGGACGCCGAGAAGGCGGTCGGTCTCCGCATCGGCGATGACCTTGACGTGTCCGGCCGCCTCTCCCATCGCCAGCCCGCGACCGGTGGCCGCGAACGGGAACGAGCCGGAGCGGAACTCGACGCCTTCATCGCTCAGCTCCCTTTCGCTCTTGCCAACCCAGGCGATTTCCGGGTCGGTATAGATCACCCAGGGGATGGTTTCGAGATTGATGTGGCCATAACCGGTAGCGATGCGTTCAACGACGGCAATCCCTTCTTCCGAAGCCTTGTGGGCGAGCATCGGCCCGCGCACGAGGTCGCCGATGCCGTAGATCCCGTCGACGCTGGTGCGGCAATGCTCATCAACCTTGACCTGGCCGCGATCGGTCAGCTCGATCCCGCTGTCGTCGGCCAGCAGGCCGTCGGTGGCCGCTTTCCGGCCAACCGCGACCAGCAGCTTGTCGAAGGTCGCGCTGTGCTCGCCCTTGGCGTCCTCGTAGTGGACCTCGACCTGGCCATCGACCACCTTGGCCCCGGAGACTCGTGCACCGAGCCGGATATCGAGGCCCTGCTTCTTGAACTCTCTGGCCGCGGCGCGCGCGACGTCCCTGTCGACCACGCCGAGCAGCTCGTCCATGGCCTCGAGCAGAATCACCTCGGAACCAAGACGCGACCATACGCTGCCCATTTCGAGGCCGATCACACCGGCGCCGATCACGCCCATGCGCTTCGGAACCTCGTCGAATTCGAGTACGCCGACATTGTCGACGATGAGGTCGTTGTCGATTTCGACGTTGGGAATCGTGAACGGCACCGAGCCGGCCGCCAGCAGGACGTGCTTGGCGTTCGCGCTGAAAGCGTCGCCGTCGTGCGGCTGAATCTCGACGACGCGATCGGCCAGAAGCTTGCCCCGTCCGTTGACGAACTCGATCTTGTTGGCCTTGAACAGCTGCATCAGACCGCCGTTGAGCTGCTTGACGATCTTGCGCTTGCGCTGGATCATCTTGTCGATGTCCATCGACACGCCTTCGACCGATATACCGTGCGCGGTATAGTCGTGCTGGATATGGTGGTAATGCTTGGACGAGTCGAGCAGGGCCTTGGACGGCACGCAGCCCACGTTCAGGCAGGTGCCGCCCGGGGCCGGTTTGCCGTCGTCGCCGCGACGATCGTCGATCAGCAGGGTCTTCAGATCGAGCTGGGCGGCGCGGATCGCGGCCGCGTAGCCGCCGGGTCCTCCGCCGATGACGATCAGATCGAATTCCTTGTCGGACATTGCTTCTTCCTTGTTGAATCTTCTCTCAGAGTCCCAGCAGCATTCGTGCCGGGTCTTCGAGGGCTTCCTTGACCGCGACCAGAAACTGAACGGCGTCCTTGCCGTCGATGATCCGGTGGTCGTAGGACAGGGCGATGTACATCATCGGGCGAATCACGACTTCGCCGTTCTCGGCGATCGGCCGCTCCTTGATCGTATGCATGCCCAGAATGGCGCTCTGCGGCATGTTCAACAGCGGTGTCGACAGCAGTGATCCGAAAACGCCGCCGTTGGTGATGGTGAAGGTGCCGCCCTGGAGATCCTCGAGTTCGATCGATCCCTTGCGGGCCTTTTCGGCATATTCGGCGATCGCGGTCTCGATCTGCGCCAGTCCCATCAGGTGGGCGTTGCGGATGATCGGGACCAGCAGGCCGCGGTCGGTCGACACCGCGATCCCGACGTCCTGGTAGGCGTGATAGACGATTTCGTCGCCGTCGACCGATGCATTGACCACCGGGTGCTTCTGCAGCGCCTCGCAGCAGGCCTTGACGAAAAACGACATGAAGCCGAGCTTGACGCCATGGGTTTTCTGGAAAGCGTCCTTGTAACGGCTGCGCAGATCCATGACGGCCTGCAGATTGACTTCATTGAACGAGGTCAGGATCGCGGCCGTATTCTGAGCGTCCTTCATCCGCTCGGCGATGCGCGAGCGCAGTCTCGACATCTTGACGCGTTCTTCCGATCGCGGTCCGCCGCCGGACTGGATGTGCTTGAGGACATCGCCCTTCGTGACCCGGCCGCCGCGTCCGGTGCCTTCGACGCTGTCGCCGTCGACGTCGTTCTCGGCTGCCACGCGACGCGCCGACGGGGACAGCGCGTCGCCGCCGCTACTCTTGCGGTCACCCGAGGGTGCCTCGGCAGACTTCGACTTCCCGGCGTTCGAGTCCGATCCGTCTTCGGCGTCGCTCTTTTCCTCGCTTTCCGAGTCCTTGCTGTCGCGCTCACCATCGCCGGATGCCGGTGCCTCGCCTTCCTCGACGCTGCCGAGCACCTGGCCCTCGGTCACGGTTTCGCCTTCCTCGACGGCGATCGACTCGAGCACGCCGTCGGCCGGTGCCGGAACTTCCAGCACCACCTTGTCGGTTTCGAGATCGACCAGATTTTCGTCCCTGCGAATACGATCGCCTGGCTTCTTGTGCCACTTCGCGATCGTGGCGTCGGAGACCGACTCGGGGAGGTTTGGGACTTTGACTTCAATGCTCATCGGTATTCCTTGACTCTGAACCTTCACCGGAAGTCAGCGCCTGGCTGACCAGTTTCTTCTGTTGTTCGATGTGAATCTGGTAGTACCCCACGGCCGGTGAGGCGGAACCATCCCGACCGGCGTACTCGAGGGATTGATCGGCCCGAATACAGGCCTGCAGGTGATGGCGGATCTGGAACCAGGCCCCCTGGTTCATCGGCTCCTCCTGGCACCACACCACCTCATCGGCTTTGCCATACCGCTCGATGATCGCCTGCACTTCCTCGCGCGGGAAGGGATAGAGCTGTTCGACCCGAACGACCGCGACATCGTCTATCGACTCTTCCTCGACCCGGCTGGCCAGGTCGAAGTAGACCTTGCCGGCACAGAAAACGACCCGGCGCACCGCGTCGGCCTGCGGCTGCCGCGGATCGTCGATGACCGGCTCGAAGCGGCCCTCGCTCAGGTCCTCGAGCGTCGAGGTCGAGGCCTTGTGCCGGAGCAGCGACTTCGGGGTCAGGACCACGAGCGGCTTCCGGAACGGGCGCAGCATCTGCCGGCGCAGCATGTGAAACATCTGCGCCGGCAGGGTCGGCACACAGACCTGGATGTTGTTGCCCGAACACAACTGCATGAAACGCTCGAGTCGCGCCGAGGAATGCTCCGGGCCCTGGCCCTCGTAACCATGCGGCAGGAACATGACCAGGCCGCACAGACGGCCCCACTTGGCTTCGCCCGAGGCGATGAACTGGTCGATGACGACCTGGGCACCGTTGACGAAGTCGCCGAACTGCGCTTCCCAGATGACCAGCGCGCTCGGGTCGGCCGTTGCGTAACCGTATTCGAAGCCCAGCACCGCTTCTTCCGAAAGGAGCGAATCGATGACCGTGACGTGGCGCGGGTCCCTGGCGATGCGGGCCAGCGGCAGCCATGGCGTCGCGTCGGTCTGGTTGTAGAGAATGGCGTGACGGTGGAAAAAGGTGCCGCGCCCCGAATCCTGCCCGACCAGGCGCAAGCCGACGCCCTGCCTGATCAGCGTGGCATAGGCCATCGTCTCGGCAAAGCCCCAGTCCATGCGCAGTTTGCCGGCCGCCATCTTGCGGCGTCCATCGACCAGCCGTTGAACCTGCTTGTGCAGCTCGAAGCCCTCGGGCAGGTCGAGCAGCGTGTCGGACAATTCCTGCAGCTCTTCCCGGCTCACGCCGGTCTCGGCCTCGGCCCGCCAGTCGGTGCCGAAATAATTCGACCAGTCCGTGGTGACCAGCGCCTCGTCTTCGGGCACCAGTTCGACGACGGGTTCGCCGGAATCGAGTTTGTCGCGATAGTCCTCGGCGGCCTGATCGAGCTGTTTCCGATCGACCAGACCTTCGGCGATCAGTTGTTCGGAATACTGCTTGTACACCGAGTCCAGCTGGCGAATGATCTGGTACATGCGCGGCTGCGTGGCCGCCGGCTCGTCGGCTTCGTTATGGCCGTGTCGCCGGTAGCAGACCAGGTCGATGACCACGTCCTTCTTGAATTCGCGGCGGAAATCCGCGGCCAGCCGGGTCGCGTACAGAACCGCTTCCGGATCATCGGCGTTGACGTGCAGGATCGGGGCCTGAACCATCTTGGCGACTTCGGTGCAGTACAGCGTGGATCGGGCGTCGATCGGATTCGAGGTCGTGAAACCGATCTGGTTGTTGACCACGATGTGGAAAGTGCCGCCGACGGCGAAACCGCGCGCCTGCGACATGTTGAGCAGTTCCATGACGACGCCCTGGCCGGCGATGGCCGCATCGCCGTGGACCAGCACCGGCAGGACCTGGTCCTTGCGGTGATCGCCCAGGCGGGTCTGGCGGGCCCGGGCCGAGCCGGCCACGACCGGGTTGACGATTTCCAGATGCGACGGGTTGAAGGCCAGCGCCAGGTGGAGAACGCCGCCGGGAGTGCGGACATCGGAGCTGAAGCCGAGGTGATACTTGACGTCACCCGAGCGGGTCGGGTCATCGACCGCCAGCTTGCCCTCGAATTCAGCGAACAGCTCGCGCGGACTCTTGCCGAGAATATTGACCAGCAGGTTGAGCCGGCCGCGGTGGGCCATCCCGATGACCATCTCCTTGACGCCCTGGCTGCCCGAATGCCGGATCAGCGTATCGAACAGCGGGATCAGGCTCTCGGCACCCTCCAGCGAGAACCGCTTCTGGCCGACGTAGCGCGAATGCAGGTACTTTTCCATGCCCTCCGCGGCCGCCAGTTTCTCGAGCAGGCGCAGGCGGTCTTCGCGCGGCGGCGTGTAGTTGCCGCGGGTGCGCTCCAGTCTCTGCTGCAGCCAGTGGCGCTGGGTGGTATCGGCGATGTGCATGTATTCCACGCCGATCGACCCGCAGTAGGTCTGCTCGCAGACTTCGACGATTTCGGACAGCGGCAGACGGTCGGGCGCGGCCAGGCTTCCGGTATGGAATTCGGTGTCGAGATCGCTGTGGTCGAGGCTGTGGAAGCCGAGATCGAGGTCGGGTACCTCCCTTGGCTCGCCGAGCTGCAGCGGATCGAGCTTCGCGCGTTGATGGCCGCGCACGCGATAGGCGTTGATCAGGCGCAGGACACCGGCCTGCTTGTAGTCGTCGCCGGCGACCGGCATCGAGTCGTAATGGCCGCTCGCGGCAAGCTGCCGGAATTCCGCGGCGATCGCCGCGTGTCGAGTATCGTCGGCCGAGCCGTTGACCAGCCCCTTGAACACGGACTGCCAGTGTTCGGGAACCGCCTCGGCATCGTCGAGCCAGCGCTCGTAGAGCGATTCGACATAGGCGGCGTTGGAGCCGGACAGGTGCGAGGTCCGGTATTGCTCCTCAAGGTAGTCGGTCATGGGTTGAAAGCCCGGGGTGGACGGAACTGAAAGGTGTAGACCCGGAATTATAACGAGCGAGGCTTGCGCGTGGGCACAATCGCCAGCCTGTGAAGCGGTCGCTCATGAACGTGCGGTCGGGTGTCAGGACAATCAGGCTGTCGGCGGCCGCAGGGCACCTGTTTCGAGCAGATTCTCTATGGCCTCGGGATAGTCGGCCCAGCGGGCGTCGAGGCAGCGGCGCGAGGCCAGATCATTCGCCAGCGCGTCCGGGCAGTCGAGGGTTTCGCCGTTGACGTGCAGCGCCAGCGACCCCGTTCCCGTGCTGAGCGCCAACCGGGCGCCGCCGGCGAGTTGGAGCGTTTCTCCGCCTGCGAGGCGTTCGATGATCTCGTCGACTTCGAATTCGGGCGGATCCTGCGGCCACAGTCTCCAGCCGCTCAGGAATTCGCCGAGCATCGGCGCCAGACGGGCGTCGTCGAGTTCGATACAGCGTCGCATCAGCTGGCGGGTTTCGGCCAGCACCGCGCCCGTGATCATCGCCGGCCGCTCCGGGTCGGGGCACGTGACGCCGAGGCGTTCCTGCCCCGCGGTCGTTGCTGCGAGGTGCTCGGCGATATGGAACAGCAGCTCCGGGCCCGACGGCGTGCGCGCCCCGACCGACCAGGTCTGGCAAGGGCCGAGCGCCCGTCCGTGGTGCGCGACGCCGGCCGGCAGGTAGAGGACCTCGCCCTGGCTGGCCGTCAGCTCGGTTTCGGGGCGCCAGTGGCGCAGCACGGCGAGCTCGAAGCGATCGTCGATCGCCGGATCGAACCGTTCGGCCAGCTGCCAGCGCCGCTGCCCGAGCGCCTGAAAGAGGAAGACATCGTAGGCGTCAACGTGCGCCCCGACCGAGCCACCGTCGACCGCGTGGCTGATCATGATGTCGTCGAGCAGCCAGTCGGGCAGAAAGCGGAATTCATCCAGTAGCGCGGCGACCGAAGGACAGACCTTGTCGACTTCCTGGGCCAGCACGGTCCAGTCGCTGGCGCTTGCCGGAAGATCGGCCCGGACCAGAGGGCCATGGCGCAGAGTCCAGTTGGCCTGATCCTGGCGACCGGTGATCAGGCGCGAGGGCAGGTCGTGATTCGAAGCGAGCTCGATCAATCCATCGAGGTCGATCGCGTCGGGGAGCAACCAGTTCGGGATCAGGCACGGTCGCCGTTGCCAGTATTCGCGGAGGAAAACGTCCGAATCGAATGGATCCAGAAGATCGACCGTCTTCATGCGCGCTTCAGACAAAACGCACGATCGCGCGCGCCATGTCGGCGGCGTTGCCGGTGTAGTCAGCCGGGCTGAGCGCGAGCAGGCGGTCGCGCTCGGCCGCCGGGATGTCGAGCGACTGGATGAAGCTCCGGATACTTTCGCGGTCGATCCCGTGGCCGCGAGTCAGGGCCTTGAGCTTCTCATAGGGTTCGGGGACGCCGTGGAGGCGCATCACCGTCTGGATCGGCTCGGCCAGCACCTCCCAGGCCGAATCGAGATCCTCGGCGAGGCGGTCCGGCGCGGGGGCGATGCGATCGAGCCCGCGCAGGATCGAGTGCCAGGCCAGTGCGCAATAGCCGAAGGCGCTGCCCAGGCTGCGCTGCACGGTGGAGTCGGTCAGATCACGCTGCCAGCGCGAGACCGGGAGCTTCGCCGCGAGATGCTCGAGCAGGGCGTTGGCCAGGCCGAGGTTGCCTTCGCCGTTTTCGAAATCGATCGGATTGACCTTGTGCGGCATGGTCGATGAGCCGACTTCGCCCTCGACCAGGCGCTGGCGAAAGTAGCCCAGCGAGATGTAGCCCCAGGCGTCGCGCGCGAAGTCGAGCAGCACCGTATTGATCCGCACGAGGGCATGGGACGCCTCGGCGATCATGTCGTGCGGCTCGATCTGGGTCGTGTACGGGTTCCAGATCAGGCCCAGGTCCTCGACCAGGTCGCGCGCCAGCCCGGGCCAGTCGAGCTCAGGGCAGGCGGCCAGATGGGCATTGAAATTGCCGACCGCGCCGTTGATCTTCCCGGTGATCTCGACCTGATCGAGCGCCCTGCGCTGACGGCGCAGACGGAAGACCACGTTGGCCAGCTCCTTGCCCAGCGTCGTCGGCGAGGCGGTCTGGCCGTGGGTGCGCGAGAGCATGGCGAGATCGGCGGTTTTCAGCGCGAGGGTCTCGAGCTTGCGATCGACGCTGGCCAGCAGCGGGTCGAGTTCCGTGCTGATCGCCTGTCGGATGATGAGTCCCCAGGCCAGGTTGTTGATGTCCTCGGATGTGCAGGCGAAGTGCACGAACTCTGCCCGGCCGGCCAGGTCGGGTCGTTCGGCCAGGCGCCCCTTGAGCCAGTATTCGACCGCTTTGACGTCGTGGTTGGTGGTCGCCTCGATGGCCTTGATCGCCGCGGCGTCGTCGGTATCGAAATGCTCGACCAGGTCGGTCAGGAATCGCCGATCATCCGGATGGAGCGCGGGCATCGCGCTGAAGCCTCCGGCCTCGCTCAGGGCAATGAACCAGGCGATCTCGACCTGGACGCGACTGCGGATCAGGCCGGCTTCGGAAAATAGATCGCGCAGGCCCTTGAGGCGGCCGACATAACGACCGTCGAGCGGAGACAGCGCGGTCAGCGCGTTGATGTCCATCGTCAGAATCCTCGAGCTTTCGGCACAGCGGGTCAGTATCGCAATGATAACCGGCGCCCGCTCATGGACCGGGTATTGTCAGTCCCGCCAGCGCTTGAGCAGGTCGCCGTAGGCGTCGATGCGGCGATCGCGAAGAAACGGCCAGATGCGGCGCACCCGCTCGCCTCGCTCGAGATCGACGGTGGCCATTAGGACGGTCGATTGATCATCGGAGTCCGCGAGAAGTTCGCCCTGTGGCCCGATGATCATGCTGTGGCCCCAGAATTCGGCATCGCGGCCCGCGCCCGAGCGATCGGGCTCGAAGCCGACGCGGTTGCAGGTGATCAGGGGCAGCCCGTTGGCGACGGCGTGGCTGCGCTGGATCGTGCGCCATGCGTCGAGCTGGCGCTGCTGCTCGTCCGGCAGGTCATCGGGATCCCGGCCGATCGCCGTTGGGTAGATCAGGACCTCGGCACCGGCCAGGGCCATGAGCCGGGCCGCTTCCGGGTACCACTGATCCCAGCAGACCAGCAGCCCGAGCCGGCCCAGGCTCGTGTCGATCGGCTCGAAGCCGAGGTCGCCCGGGGTGAAGTAGAACTTTTCGTTGTAGCCGGGATCGTCCGGGATGTGCATCTTGCGGTAGATGCCGGCGAGATTGCCGTCACGCTCGAACACCAGCCCGGTGTTGTGCGCGAGGCCGGCCGCCCGTCGCTCGAAGATGCTGCCGACGACGACCACGCCATGTTTCTTCGCCGCGGCCGCGAGCCGCTGCCGGGTCGGGCCGTCGAGCGGTTCGGCGAGATCGAACAGCGCCGGATCCTGATACTTGCAGAAATATTCACTGGCGTGCAGTTCGGGCAGGACCATCAGCTCGGCCCCTGCTGCTGTGGCACGGGCGATGCCATCCACCGAACGCTCGCGATTGGCCTCGGCGTCCGGGCCCATGGCATGCTGAATCGCGGCGGCCTTGAATGCCCGGCTCATGCCAGCTCACCAGGGAGATGCATGGTGGCGCAGTGGATGCCGCCGAACTGTCCGATCAGTGCCCTGGAGCGAATCGACTCGACGGTCCGGTCGGGCAGGAGTTCCTGCAGCAGGGCCGCGACCCCGGCGTCGGTCGGGGAGTCGTAGGCCGGCACCAGGCAGGCACCGTTGACGAACAGAAAGTTCACGTAATTGGCCGGCAGCGTTCGGTCGATGGCCTCGGGCAGCGGCAATCCGACCAGCCGGTATGGTCGGCCACCCGGTCCGCGCAGCCCTTCGAGTTGCCGGACGAGGCCGGCGGTCACCGCCGGGTCGCTCTGGATCTGGTAGACCAGGGTATCGGACGATATGAATCGTGCGAGGGTGTCGATGTGGCCGTCGGTATCGTCGCCGATCATCGGCTCCATATCGATGCCGAGGACCTGCTCGACGTTGAGCAGCAGGCAGAGCTCGTGGCTGATTTCGGCCCGGCTCAGGTACGGGTGGCGCGCCCGCAGGCAGTGCCAGTTGACCAGAAGTCGGCCGCGACCGTCGGTGTCGATCGCTCCGCCTTCCAGCTCGAACAGCGACGGGCGGAAGCTGAATCGTTCGAACAGGGGGTGGCGCGAGAGCAGGGTGTTGACCCTGTTGTCGAGCTGCGCCGGGTACTTGCCGCCCCAGCCGTTGAAATGGAAGTCCATCGCCAGGCGCTGCCCGGTGCGGACCAGCGTGATCGGGCCGTAGTCGCGGCACCACGTGTCGTTGTACGGCATCGGGACAAGATGTCGCCCCCGACCCTCACCGATCTTGCGAATCGCCTCGGAGTCATTCTGCGGCACGAGGATCATGACGGTCTGACGTTTGCTGATGGCTTCGATCAGCGCGAGATATTCATCCTGAATCCCGTCGAGATTGCTGGCCCAGTCGGTCTGCGCGTTTGGCCAGGCCAGCAGGGTGGCGGTCTGGCGCTCCCATTCCGCCGGCAGGCGATAGTCGGCGTGGCTCATCGAGCCTCAGTTCGGGTCGGCTTCGGCCTCGCGGACGACGGCGTCGTTCAGCACGCTCTCGATGACCAGCTCATGCTCGAAGTAGACGTTGTAGTCCGCATAGCTCCAGCGGGTGATCGGCGGCTGTCCGACGGCCGCGTAGCGCTGTTCCGGCGCGCCATAGCGCGCTTCGACCTCGCTCATCGTCAGGCCGTTTTCAGGCAGGTCGCGAAGCATGCGCTCCCGGACCTTCTCGATCAACAGTTCGTCGGCACTCGCCGGTGCCATGAAGATCACGAAAACCACCCCCCAGATCAGCCCGGCTACTGATTGTCTGCTCATGGTGTTTTCCTCAAGTCGTGTGGTCCCTTACCGCCCTGTCCCTGACTCGCTTTCGAGAATAGTAGCATAAGGCGCGGTTTTTGAAACCGCTTTGCGACCGCGAAACCGGCGACCTTGAAAGTTGCTTCGGGGACGGGCATCTTTGGATCGAATCCATTGACCCAGAAGGGAAGCCACCATGACGACGTTCGTGATAACCGGTGCCAATCGCGGCATCGGCCTGGCCATGGCGCGACAGCTCAGCGATCGCGGTGACCGCGTGATTGCCGTTTGTCGCGCCGCCTCGGCCGAACTAGAGGCACCGAACATTACCGTCGAAGCCGAAATCGACGTGACTCGGGCCGACGACCTGGTGGAATTGAAGCGTCGGCTGTCCGAAGTCGAGATCGATACTCTGATCAACAACGCCGGCCTGCTGCGTTCGTCGAGCTTCGACGGTATCGAAACGGAGCTCGACGACTGGCGCGCCCAGTACGAAGTCAATGCCCTGGCGCCGATTCGCGTGACTTCAGCGCTGAGCGACCGTCTCGTTACCGGCGGAAAGGTCGTGATCATCGCCTCGCGCATGGGGTCGATCGCCGATAACACCTCCGGGGGCGCCTACGCGTATCGGATGTCCAAGGCGGCGGTCAACGCGGCGGGGGTTTCGCTCGCTCACGAACTCAAAGCGCGCGATATCGCGGTCGGGCTGCTGCATCCGGGCTACGTCAGAACGGGCATGACCGGAATGACCGGGCATATCGACGCCGACGAGGCCGCCCGCAACCTGATCGAGCGTATCGACGAGCTGACCATGGATCGCACCGGCAGCTTCCGCCACGCCAACGGCGAGGATCTGCCCTGGTAGTCTGGTTCAGAGACTGTTCAACCTGGATAGGGAATTTTGGACAAAAAAAGGGCCGTCCGCAGACGGCCCCTTGTTGACGTTGACAGACTGTCTTGATCAGTCGGCCAGCATGGCGTTGAGCATCCACGCCGCTTCTTCGTGGAAGCCGATCCGACCGGTCGTGAGGTCGTGGGTATAGAGATCCCCGGCCTCATGCGCTTCCTCCGACACCTTGCGGAATTGCTCAGCCGCCTTCTGGTGATCCTGGCTCATCTCCGCGACCATGTCGCGAGCGCTCGGAATCGAGGTAGTGTCGGCCACGGCACTGGTCTTCAGCCAGTTGCCCAGACCCGGCTCGACCGGGAAGCCGATCGCGCGGATACGCTCCGCCAGGTCGTCGATCGCTTCGGCCATGTTCTGATAATGTTCGTCGGTGAGTTTATGCACGCTGTAAAACAGCGGCCCCGCGACATTCCAGTGATACTGATGGATTTTCGAATACAGCACGTATGAAGTCGCCAGGCATTCGTTCAGCTGTCCAGCCAGCTTCTCGCGCGTGTCGCGCCCGACGCCAACGTTGAGGTCGAAGACTTCTGACTTGGTGTTGAGTGGATCGTTGCCTTGTCTCATCAATCCTCCTGCTACTGAGTGAACCATGATCCTAACACGCGTCATTTCAACCGGAAGGAAAAGGCGACGTTTCCAGAATACGTCCTCGACGTGGCATCCGCTCCCCAGGGCCGGTGGCGCCGGGTGAGACGCTTGCGCTGGCTGCTGATTCCCGTCGTCGTGGTGCCGGCCACGCTGGTGCTGATCGTGCCGATGTTGATCGCAGCGCTGGTCAAGCGACTCGTGCCGGTTGAAAGCGTGCAAACGGCCTGCCGGAGGATCGTGGTCTGGATCGCGGAGCGCTGGATCGATCTCCTGGTTGGACTGTTTCGTCGCTGTCTGGATATTCAGGTCGACGTGAGCGGCGAATACCTCGCAGGACGGTCGAAAACCCATGTGCTGATCTGCAACCACCAGTCGTGGGTCGATGTGCCGGTGTTGCTGTACATCTTCCACGGCCGCTTGCCGTTCTGGCGCTTCTTTCTCAAGCGCGAGCTGCTCTGGATGCCGCTGATCGGCCCCGCATTCTGGGCGCTGGAATACCCGTTCGTGCACTTTCCATCGCGCGAGACACTCGAGAAATATCCGGAGCGGCGCGGTGAGAACCTGAAGACCGCGCGCGAAGCCGGCGAGCAACTCCGGGGGCTCTCCAGCACCGTTGTCAACTTTCCGGAAGGTGCGGTCTTCACGCCTGAGCGCCACCAGCGGCAGTCGACCGGATACCGCTTTCTGCTGCGCCCGCGCGCCGGGGGAATCGCGCTGGTGCTGGCGGCACTGGGCGATCAGGTGGACAGTCTGATCGACGTCACGATGCGCTTCCCGGACGGCCGGCCCGGCCTCTGGCAGTTTCTCCGCAACCGCGTCGACCGCGCCGAAGTCCACGTGCGGCAGATCCAGGTGCCAGCGGAAATGACCCGCGGCGACTACGAAAACGATCCGGAATTCCGCCGCCGCTTCCAGGACTGGCTCAACGCGATCTGGCAGGCCAAGGACGAGCGACTCGCACGCATGCGGTCGGGTCCCCGGTAATCGCCCCCGGATCAGTGCCTTCTCAATGCGGAATGGTGAATGATCCAGTAGAACAGCGCTGCAAGGACGCCACCGACAAGAACCGCGATCGACCAGATCAGCGGGCCGGCGAAGACAATCTCCTCGCGCCTGGCCTTGCGTTTCCGGGCGTCGTTGAAGACCGCCGCACTGAAGGCGATATGGACCAGCAGGGTCGCGAGGAGCGGCAGTACCGACCAGACACCGAAGGCGGTGGTCAAGGTATTGAAATCGATATTCATTCTCTCCAACCTCCGGGTCCTGCAAGCTCCGGGCCTTTCGAACTATCTATGCCCTCGGCCCGCGTTCCGGTCGCGGTAGCCGTCCAGGCGGTTCTGCTCCCCGAGCAAGCGAATCCACGCCGCATACCGGAACGCCGCCAACTCCCCGCGTTCAACGGCCGAGCGGACCGCGCAGCCCGGTTCCTGCCGATGACGACAGTCCCGGAACCGACAGTCTGCGCTGAACTGCGCAAACTCCGGAAATCCCCGCGCGAGCGTATTCAGGGCCATTGACCACAGGCCGTACTCCCAGACCCCGGGCGTATCGACCAGCCAGCCGCCCTCCGGCAACCGACAAAGTACCGCCGAAGTCGTCGTGTGTCGACCTTTCCCGGTGACGCGCGACAGGCGTCCGGTCTGTCGCTCCAGATCGGGGATCAGGGCGTTGACGAGGGAGGTCTTGCCAACGCCTGACTGACCGGCGATCAGACTGGTCCGGCCGTTGAGGCGGGCTCGCAGCTCGTCGATCCGGGCGTCGGGCCGGCACCGGGTCCTGACGTTGGCCACGCCGAGGTCGGCAAGCGCCTCGAGGTGCTCGAAGGGTTCCCGATCGGGCAGGGCGAGATCGGACTTGTTGACGACGATCAGCGGTTCGATGCCGGCGATCCGGCAGGCGCAGAGATAGCGTGGCAAGAGATCCGGGCTCGGCGCGGGTTCGGGCGCGATCACGATCAGGGCCTGATCGAGGTTGGCGGCGATCGGGCGGAAGCGTCCGCGTTCGTCGCCGCGCCCGAAGCGGTTGCGGCGCGGCAGGAGTTCGACCAATTCGTCGCGCTCGTCGAGCTGGACCTGATCGCCGGGCAGCGGGCGTTCGATGCGGCGCGGCAGGTGGAACGGCGTGAGCTGTCCGGATTCATCCAGCGCGATCGCGCGGTTGGCCCAGGCTTCGATCACTCTGGCCGTGCGGGTCATGCGCCGATCTCGCCCTGATATAGTTCAGGCTTGGGATTCGGCGGAGTTTGAACGTGAAGGACAACCGCAATCTGGTCTGGATCGACCTTGAAATGACCGGCCTCGACCCCGACAATGACCGGATCATCGAGATTGCCACGATCGTGACCAACGAGCAGCTCGAGGAGCTCGCGGTCGGCCCGGTTCTGGCGATTGCGACGTCGGTCGACATTCTCGATGCGATGGACGACTGGAACCGCCGCACCCACGGTGAGTCGGGTCTGATCCAGCGCTGTCTGGACAGTCGCGTTGACCTGGCCGAGGCCGAGCGCCGCACGCTCGTGTTCCTGAACGAATACGTCGATGCCGGGCAATCGCCGATCTGCGGCAACTCGATCTGTCAGGACCGTCGCTTTCTCGCCCGCGGTATGCCGCGTCTCGAGGCCTTCTTTCACTACCGCAATCTCGACGTGAGCACGGTCAAGATTCTCGCGCAGCGCTGGGCGCCTCCGATTGCCGAGGCCTGCGAGAAGACCTCATCCCACCAGGCCCTGGACGATATCCGCGAGTCGATCGCCGAACTACGGCACTACCGCAGCCATATGGGGGAGCTGGCCGGCCTCGCTTGAGCAGCGGACCGGCCAGCACCTTGCCGCTCACGGCGGTGCCCGTCAGGACTTGGCCAGCATCCGCCAGGTATCGACGATGGTGTCCGGGTTCAGGGACATGCTTTCGATCCCTTCGTCGAGCAGCCATTGGGCGAGATCCGGATAGTCCGACGGACCCTGACCGCAGATGCCGATGTACTTGCCGCGTTCCTTGCAGGCCTTGATCGCCATCGACAGCAAGGCCTTGACCGCGCCCTCGCGCTCGTCGAAGCGATGCGCGACCAGCGCGGAATCGCGGTCCAGACCGAGGGTGAGCTGGGTCAGGTCGTTCGAGCCGATCGAGAAGCCGTCGAAGTGGTCGAGGAATTCATCGGCCTGCAGGGCGTTGGACGGGACTTCGCACATCATGATGAGCTTGAGTCCGTCCTGGCCGCGCTTGAGCCCGAATTCTTCGAGAACGGCAACGACTTCCTTGCCTTCGCCGACCGTCCGGACGAACGGAATCATGCACCAGACGTGCTTGAGGCCCATGTGCTCGCGGACCTTGCGCAGAGCCCGGCACTCCAGCTCGAAGGCCGGCTTGAACGCGTCGTCGACATAGCGCGAGGCACCGCGCCAGCCGATCATCGGGTTTTCCTCGTCCGGTTCGTACTGTTCGCCGCCGATCAGGTTGGCGTACTCGTTGGACTTGAAATCCGACATGCGAACGATGACCGGATTCGGGCCGAACGGTGCGGCGATGGTGGCGATGCCTTCGGCGAGCTTGTCGACGTAGAAGCTGACCGGGTCGTCGTAGCCCGCGATGCGCCGATCGATCTCGGCGCGGACGTCGTCGCTCTGCTTCTGGTACTCGAGCAGGGCGCGCGGGTGGATGCCGATCATCCGATTGATGATGAACTCCAGCCGCGCCAGGCCGATGCCGTGGTTCGGAATCTGGGCGAAATCGAAAGCCCGATCGGCGTTGGCGACGTTCATCATCAGCTTCATCGGCGCTTCGGGCATATCGTCGAGCGAGTCCTCGGCCACGCTGAATCGGAGCTCGCCCCGATAGATGTTTCCGGTATCGCCCTCGGCACAGGACACCGTCACGAGCTCGCCATCCGGCACCCGCGCCGTGGCGTCTCCGCAACCGACAACCGCCGGAATGCCGAGCTCGCGCGCGATGATCGCCGCGTGACAGGTCCGGCCGCCGCGGTTGGTGACGATCGCCGAGGCCCGCTTCATGATCGGCTCCCAGTCCGGGTCGGTCATGTCGGTAATCAGGACGTCTCCGGGGTTGATGTCGTGGATCCTGTCGAGGTTTTCGATGACCCGGGCAACGCCTTGACCGATGCGCTGGCCGATCGCGCGCCCGGAGGACAGTGTTTCGCCGGTCTGTTCGAGCTTGAAGCGCTCCATGGTCTGGCCGGCTCGGCTCTTGACGGTTTCCGGGCGGGCCTGAAGGATGAACAGCTCGCCGGTTTCGCCGTCCTTGCCCCATTCGATGTCCATGGGGCGGCCATAGTGCTCCTCGATGGTCAGGGCCATCTTGCCGAGCGCGGTCGCATCCGCGTCGCTGATCGAGAACTTCTGGCGCTCGTGTTCGGGGGTGTCCTCGGTCGAAACGCCGCCTGCGCTGCCGGTGTAGACCATCCGCGTGGCTTTGGTGCCGAGCGAGCGGCGCAGCACGGCCGGCAAATCCGCGCGCAGATTGGGCTTGAACAGATAGAACTCGTCGGGATTGACCGCGCCCTGGACCACGGATTCGCCGAGGCCGTAGGCGGAGGTGACGAAAACCACGTTGCGATAACCGGACTCGGTGTCGAGCGTGAAGATCACGCCGGCCGCGCCGGTGCCGGAACGGACCATGAGCTGAATACCGGCCGACAGTGCCACTTCGTGATGGGCGAAGCCGTGGTGGACGCGATAGGCGATCGCGCGGTCGTTGTAGAGGCTCGCGAAAACGGCGTGGATCTTTTCCAGCACGCTATCGATGCCGACCACGTTCAGGAAGGTTTCCTGCTGTCCGGCGAAGGAGGCATCGGGCAGGTCTTCGGCCGTGGCGGAGGAGCGAACGGCCACGGCCACCGTGCCGCCGTAGCGCTTTTCCATTTCCGTCCACGCTTCGCGAATGGCGGCTTCGAGCGGCGCCTGCAGCGGCGCATCCATGATCCAGCCGCGGATCTGCTCGCCGGTCGCGGCCAGGGCGCGGGTGTCCTCGGTATCAAGATGTTCGAGGGTCTCGCGGATGCGTTGGTCGAGGCCCGATTGCTCGAGGAATTCACGGTAGGCGGCGGCGGTTGTCGCGAATCCTCCGGGTACGTTGACGCCTAGATCATTGAGATTTGCGATCATTTCACCCAGAGAGGAGTTCTTGCCTCCCACTTTCTCCAGGTCCTTCATTCCAAGTTGGTCCAGCCAGAGGATATACTCGGTCACAGCTCAGCCTGCTCTTTTGCGGTGGGTTGGAGGTTTAGTGTAACCGCCCGGGCGCTCAATGCGAAGAACCGCTTTTTTTGTATCCGACGGCACGGCGATCACGGCCGAAACCTTCGGCCACAGTCTGCTCACGCAGTTTTCTGCGGTGGATTTCCGCCACATCCGGCTGCCGTTCGTCGACACACGCGAGAAGGTGATCGACGCGGTCTCGCTGATCAACCGCGCCGGCCAGGCCGACGGCAATCGGCCGCTGGTGTTCAGCACCATCGTTGACCGGAACATCGGCGCCCTGCTGCAGGACTGCGAGGCCCACCTGTTCGACATGTTCGCCACCTTCATGGAGCCGCTCGAGAAAGTGCTCGGTGTCGAGCATTCGCCGCGGGTCGGGCAGGCCCACGGCATGGGCAACAGCGGCAGCTACGAAGAGCGGATGGAGGCGACGAACTACGCCCTGACCCACGATGACGGGATCAGCAAGAAGCTCGACTCGGCCCAGGTCATCCTGATCGGCGTATCGCGCTCCGGCAAGACCCCGACCTGCCTGTACATGGCCTTGCACTACGGCATCAAGGCGGCCAACTACCCGCTGACCGAAGAAGACCTGGAGCAGCCCCGTCTGCCGACCTTTCTCCGCGATCACCGCCACAAGCTCTTCGGCCTGACCATCGACCCCGACCGCCTGACCCAGATTCGCGAGAATCGCCGGCCAGGCAGTCGCTACGCTTCCCTGAAACAGTGCCGCTATGAGGTCGAGGCGGCCGAGGCAATGATGCGCACCGAAAAGGTACCGATGCTCTCGACCACCGATTCGTCTGTCGAGGAACTGGCCAGTCGAATTCTGCTTGAATTGAACCTGCAACGCGAAGTACCCTGAAGCACTTTTACGTCGCGAAACGGAACCAACGGCCACGGTCGTTGGTCAGTTCATTTTCAACCGGAGTCCTGAGTAGAGCCCTTATATGTTGACCCGAGTCCGTAATCTGCATCCACCCACCCGGGTTCTGGCGCGTCGCCTGCCCGAGCTGCACACCTCCGTGTTCCGGGCCCTCAACGTGTTGCTCCCGGACGGCCTCGGTCGCAGCGACAGTCTGGTATCCCGACTGGGAACCGGCCCGGACCTTTATCTGCAGGTCATCGAACGCCACGACTACACCAGCTTCCTGCGCCTGACCTACGTGATCGGCGACCAGCAGCAGCACAATCCCAATGCCCACATCAGGGTCTACCATGACGCGCGCATGGCCGAAGCCACGGCGTTCAGCCCCGAGCAGGGGATCCAGCGCCTGGCCGGACCCGAGCTGCCGATGCACGGCCTCGTGGTGCGCAACTGGCGCCTGAATCGGGCGCTTCTGAAATGGCTTGATTATCTGCTGGCGCAGGGCCATAGCGCGAACACGCTGAAGCCGACCGAGGAGCTTCCCACGGTCATTCCGCCGCTGGTCGAGCGTGAGGCCGGCTGACGCGGCCGATCGGGGCTCGTCAGGCTGGCCGAAAGGTTTCGGCTTGGTTACAATGTGATCCCGGAGTTCGGGCATCCCGCCCGACGACGAGTAAACGGGTCAGGAATCCACGGGCTGCCCATCCCGGTATTCCGGCCCGTTTCGCGTACCCGGAGGTGTCGAAAGTGGCGAGCATGCAGGCGATCCTGGCGCTGGAAGACGGTAAGGTGTTTTCCGGCAGGGGTATCGGCGCGCCCGGTGCCAGCGTCGGCGAAGTCGTGTTCAACACGGCGATGACCGGCTATCAGGAAATCCTGACCGATCCGAGCTACGCGGGCCAGCTCGTGACCCTGACGGCCGCCCACGTCGGCAATACCGGCGTCAATCCCGACGACGCCGAGTCCGACCGGATCTTCTGCCGCGGCCTGATCGTCCGCGACTACCCGCGCCGTCAGAGTTCCTGGCGCGCAACCGGCACGCTCGCCGACACCCTCGAGCAGCACGGCCTCTGCGGTATTGCGGGCCTGGACACCCGGAGCCTGACCCTGCATCTGCGCGAGAACGGCGCGCTCAACGGCTGCATTCTCAGCGGCGACGGAGTCGATGTCGGCCGGGCACTGGAACTGGCTCGGGCATGCGAATCGATGAGCGGTCGCGACCTGGCCAGCGGGGCCTCGATCGACCAGCCCCGGGAGTGGACTCAGGGCCTGTTCGATCTCGGGCGCGGGAGCTACGCCGAAACCGAAGGGCGCTGGCACGTCGTCTGCTATGACTTCGGCGTCAAGCACAATATCCTGCGGCTGCTGGCCGATGCGGGCTGCCGGGTCACGGTCGTCCCGGCGACCTGGCCGCTGGACAAGGTGCTCGCGCTCGAGCCCGACGGCGTTCTGCTGTCCAACGGCCCGGGCGACCCGGAACCCTGCGCTTACGCGATCGAGGCGATCCGGGGCCTGCTGGAGCGCTCGGTTCCGGTATTCGGCATCTGTCTCGGTCATCAGCTGCTGGCCCTGGCAGCCGGTGCCCGCACGATGAAGATGAAGTTCGGACACCACGGCGCCAACCATCCGGTCAAGGATCTGACCACCGGTCGGGTCATGATCACGAGTCAGAACCACGGTTTCGCCGTCGACGAGTCCTCGCTGCCGGGGCACGTGATCCCGACGCACCGGTCGCTGTTCGACGACACGCTGCAGGGCATTCGGATCGACGGTCGGCCCGCGATGGGTTTTCAGGGCCACCCGGAGGCGAGTCCCGGCCCGCACGATCTGCGGCCCCTGTTCGGCGATTTCATGGCCATGATCAGGGCGCGCCGGGCATGACCCGGCTCTCGGCCAGGCAAGGAGTGGAGTAGGCGATGCCGAAGCGGACCGATATCGAGACCATCCTGATCATTGGCGCCGGGCCGATCGTGATCGGGCAGGCCTGCGAGTTCGATTATTCCGGTGTGCAGGCGGTCAAGGCGCTGCGCGAGGAAGGCTACCGCGTCGTTCTGGTCAACTCCAATCCGGCGACCATCATGACCGACCCGGAAGTGGCCGACGCGGTCTACATCGAGCCGATCCGCTGGGACGTCGTGCGCGACATCATCGAACGCGAGCGCCCGGACGCCCTGCTGCCGACGATGGGCGGGCAGACGGCGCTGAACTGTGCGCTGGATCTGGTCCGCGAAGGGGTGCTCGAGGATTTCGGCGTCGAGCTCATCGGCGCGTCGAAGGAAGCCATCGACATGGCCGAGGACCGCGAGGCGTTCCGCGAGGCCATGCGCTCTATCGGGCTGGACTCTCCGAACGCGGACATCGCCCGTAGTCTCGAAGAGGCGATCGCGATTCAGGAACGGCTCGGCTTTCCGGTGATCATCCGTCCGTCGTTCACGATGGGCGGCTCCGGCGGCGGCATCGCCTACAACCGCGAGGAGTTCGTCGAAATCGTCGAGCACGGGCTGGCTCTGTCGCCGACCAACGAGGTGCTGCTCGACGAATCCCTGCTCGGCTGGAAGGAGTTCGAGCTGGAGGTCGTGCGCGATCGCGCGGACAACTGCATCATCATCTGCTCGATCGAGAATCTGGACCCGATGGGCGTGCACACCGGCGATTCGATCACCGTGGCACCGGCCCAGACCCTGACCGACAAGGAATTCCAGGTCCTGCGCAACGCCGCGATCGCGGTGCTGCGCAAGATCGGGGTGGATACCGGCGGATCGAACGTGCAGTTCGCGGTCGACCCGGTCAGCGGACGGGTCGTCGTGATCGAGATGAATCCGAGGGTATCGCGCTCCTCGGCGCTGGCGTCCAAGGCGACCGGTTTTCCGATCGCCAAGGTCGCGGCCAAGCTGGCCGTCGGCTACACGCTCGATGAACTGCGCAACGAAATCACGGCCGGCGCCACGCCGGCATCCTTCGAACCGTCGATCGACTATGTCGTCACCAAGATCCCGCGCTTCGCGTTCGAGAAATTTCCGGCGGCCGATGACCGTCTGACGACGCAGATGAAGTCGGTCGGTGAAGCGATGGCGATCGGTCGCACCTTCCAGGAATCGCTGCAGAAAGCGCTGCGGAGCCTGGAAACCGGGCTCAACGGTCTCGACCCGGTCGAAATGGAGTCCGAGTCCTTCGACGAACTGACGCTGATCCGGCGGGAGCTGCGCGAGGCCGGCCCGGAGCGGCTGCTTTACGCCGCCGAAGCGTTCCGGCGCGGCCTGGAGTTCGACGAGATCCAGCGCCTGACCCGAATCGACCCGTGGTTTCTCGATCAGATCGCGGAACTCGTCGAGGTCGAGCAGGAGGTCAATGAGCAGGGCATCGCCGGGCTGACCGACGATCGCCTGCTCGCCTGCAAGCGCCAGGGCTTCTCCGACGCCCGGCTGGCCGCACTGGTCGGCGTCGGCGAGGATAGTATCCGGAAGCTGCGCGCTCGGGCCGGGTTGCGGCCGGCCTATCGCCGGGTCGACACCTGTGCCGCCGAGTTCGCGACCTCGACCGCCTACATGTATTCGACCTGGGGCGAGGCCTGCGAGGCGGCGCCAACCGACCGGCGCAAGATCATGGTGCTGGGCGGCGGCCCGAATCGGATCGGGCAGGGCATCGAGTTCGACTACTGCTGCGTCCACGCGGCGTTGGCGATGCGAGAAATGGGCTTCGAGACCATCATGGTCAACTGCAATCCGGAAACGGTATCGACCGACTACGACACCTCCGACCGGCTGTATTTCGAGCCATTGACTCTCGAGGACGTGCTCGCGATCGTCGAAGTCGAGCAGCCCGAGGGCGTGATCATCCAGTTCGGCGGGCAGACGCCGCTGAAGCTCGCGCGGGCGCTCGAGGCGGCCGGGGTACCGATCATCGGCACCACGCCCGACAGCATCGATCTGGCCGAAGACCGCGAGCGATTCCAGGACCTGCTCAATCGCCTCGGGCTCAGACAGCCGCCCAATCGGGTGGCTCGCGATCCCGACGAAGCCCTGGTCCTGGCGCGCCAGGTCGGCTTCCCGCTGGTCGTTCGCCCGTCCTATGTGCTCGGCGGACGGGCCATGGACATCGTTCACGGCGAGGACGAGCTCCGGCGCTACATGCGCGAAGCGGTCAAGGTATCCAATGATTCGCCGGTGCTGCTGGATCGCTTCCTCGATCACGCCATCGAGGTCGATGTCGACGCCCTGTGCGACGGTGAACGGGTGATCATCGGCGGGGTGATGGAGCATATCGAGGAGGCCGGCGTGCACTCCGGCGATTCCTCTTGCAGCCTGCCCCCGTTCTCCTTACCCGAACACGTCGTCGCCGAGATCGCTGAACAGACGCGAAAGATGGCGCTGGCGCTCAAGGTCGTCGGGCTGATGAACGTGCAGTTCGCCGTTCGCCGCGACGAGATCTTCGTGCTCGAAGTCAACCCGAGGGCGGCGCGAACCGTACCATTCGTGGCCAAGGCCACCGGAACGCCGCTGGCCCGGGTCGGCGCGCGCTGCATGGCCGGGGAAAGCCTCGCCGCGCAGGGCCTGACGCGAGACTTGAGCTCGCCGTTCTACAGCATCAAGGAGCCGGTCTACCCGTTCATCAAGTTCCCGGGCGTTGATCCGATCCTCGGGCCGGAAATGCGTTCGACCGGTGAAGCGATGGGCGTCGGAACCAGTTTCGGCGCGGCCGTCGCGCGCGCACAGCAGGGCGTCGGTATCCGGGCCGCCGCCAGCGGCAGGGCCTTTCTGAGCGTGCGCGATGCGGACAAGGAGCGCCTGCTGCCGGTGGCGCGCGAGCTCGTCGAGCGCGGCTTCAGTCTGGTCGCGACGGAGGGAACCTGGAAATACCTGGTTGAAAACGACGTGCCCTGTGACTACGTCAACAAGGTGATGCAGGGCCGGCCGCACGTGGTCGATCTGATCAAGAATCGCGAGATCGACTACATTGTCAACACGACGGAAGGTCGGCAGGCCATCGCCGACTCCTATTCGATCCGGCGTCAGGCGCTTCAGCACAAGGTCAACTATTCGACCACGATCGCCGGTGCCCGGGCGACCCTGCGGGCCCTGGATCACTGGAATCAGCGCGGGGTGCGCAGCCTCGCCGAACTGTATGAACTCAAGGAGAACTCATGACCCGGATCCCGCTGACCAAGTCGGGAGTGGAGCGTTTGCGGGCCGAGCTCGAGCGCCTGAAGAAGACCGAGCGTCCGGCCGTGATCGAGGCGATCGCCGAGGCCCGTGCGCACGGCGACTTGAAGGAGAACGCGGAATATCACGCCGCGCGCGAGCAGCAGGGCTTCATCGAAGGGCGGATCCATGAGCTCGAATCCGCGCTCGGCAATGCCCGCGAGATCGATCCGTCGACGCTCGATGCCGCGCCCAAGGTCGTGTTCGGCGCCCACGTGACGCTGCTGGAGGATGCGGAGGGTGCGGAAGAAGTCCGGTGGCAGATCGTCGGTGATCTGGAGGCTGACGTGAAGGAACGTCGTCTAGCGATCACGTCGCCGCTGGCCCGGGCCCTGATCGGCAAGGAAGAGGGCGACGTGGTCGAGTTCGAGGCCCCGAACGGCACCCGAGTCTATGAAATTCTGGAAGTCGCGTACCGATAAGCCCCGCTCGACGTGATCATCGTATTCGTGCCCGAGCTCGAGTCCCTGCTCCGTGAGGCGCGCGAACTTCCGCCGCTGCTCGAGCGGGTTATCGCGCGCGCTCGGAAGGTTGACCTCGACGCGAGTGCGGCCGGAACCGAGCTGGTGCTTGGCCAGCCGGTCATGACCGCTCCGCTGACCCGCCGGCTCGATCGACCCGACGACGCCGACGGGGTCTGGATGCGGGCCGATCCGGTCGAGCTCATCCCCGATCTCCGAGCGGTCTGGCTCAGACCCGGAGCCAGCCTCGATCCCGCGTCGCGCCTGGTCGGCGACATCAAGGCCCTCGTTCATGAGCACGGGTTCGAGTTCGACCTGCCCGTCGCCGAACGCGGTTACCTGCGACTTGACCGTATTCCGGACTGCCGCTTCACCCCGCCCTGGAAGCTGGCCGGCGAGAGCATGGAGTATTCGCTTCCGAGCGGACCCGATCAGAAGTCGTGGCGCCTCCTGCTCAGCGAGATCCAGGTGCTCATGCACGCGCATTCGGCAAGCGCCGGCGCGCCGACGGGTCTGTGGCTGTGGGGCGCCGGTGAGCTGCCGCGCGGCCGGCTTCCAACGGCCCGGATCAGTCATTTGAGCTGTGGCGACCCGGTGCTGATTGCTGCCGCCGACTGGCTCGATCTGTCTCACGAGCCGCCCGGCGCGACCCGGCCGCCGGCTGACGGCGGTCTGGTGGAATGGACGGTGCAACCGGAGCAGTCGGCTGACGCCAATCTGGCCGCGCTGGCGAATTTCATCGCTCCGCTCTGGTGGCGTCTGAAGCTCGGCCGAACCGACGCGCTCGAGCTGGCCGGTCGCGAGCAGCTCTGGCGGGTGCGCCCGGCCGCGGCCTGGCGATTCTGGCAGCGCTCCGCGCGCGCATGATCCGGCGGGTCAGAATCAGGCGCCGCTGCCCGCTCGAGGTCAGCATGCCCGACTTGCATCCGGTCGTGGCCCGGGTCTTCGCCGGGCGCGGGGTCGACAGCGCGCCGGACTATGCATTGAAGTCGCTGCTGCCGCCGACCATGGGCGGTCTGCGCGAAGCCTCGCGTCTGCTGGCCGAAGCCATTGTCGACGGTCAGACGATCATGGTGGTTGGCGATTTCGACACCGACGGCGCGACCGGGACAGCGTTGGCGGTGCGCGCGCTGCAGAGCATGGGGTCGCGGCCGGTGCGCTGGCTGGTGCCCGATCGATTCCGCCATGGCTACGGCCTGAGCCCGGAACTGATCGAGGATATGCCCGGACCGCTTCCTGATCTGCTGGTCACGGTCGATCAGGGCGTCAGCTCCCTGCGCGGTGTGGCCAGGGCGCGCGAACTCGGGATGAAGGTCATCGTCACCGATCACCATCTTCCGGGCCCCGAGTTGCCGGCCGCCGATGCCATCGTCAACCCCAATCTGCCGAACGATCCGTTTCCGTCGCCCAACCCGGCCGGGGTGGGGGTCATGTTCTATGTCCTGATGGCGGTCCGCTCACGCCTGCGAACGGCGGGATGGTTCGAGCGTCGTCGCCAGCCGCGTCTCGATCAGTGGCTGGATCTGGTGGCCCTGGGGACCATTGCCGACCTGGTGGCCCTCGACGAAAACAATCGGCGCCTGGTCTACCAGGGTCTGGAGCGGATTCGCCGCGGCCAGTGCGCTCCCGGTATTCGAGCCTTGCTGGAAATCGCCGGGCGCAATCTGAACCACGTCAGCGCGACCGACATGGGTTTCGCGGTGGCGCCGCGACTGAACGCTGCCGGCCGGCTGGACGACATGGGGATCGGGATTCGCTGTCTGCTGGCCGAGACCGAGCGGGAAGCGTTTTCGCTGGCCGAGCAGCTCGATCAGCTCAACAGCGAGCGACGCGCGATCCAGGCCGATATGCAGGAGCGGGCGGAACAGCGCGCTGAAGCCCTGATCGAGCGCCTGGACGGCATTCCGCAGGGCCTTTGCGTGTTCGAGCGCGACTGGCATCAGGGGGTGGTGGGCCTGGTGGCCGGGCGTCTGATGGAGCGTCTGCAGCGACCCGTGATCGCCTTCGCTCCGGCCGAAGCCGGCTCCAGCGAACTCAAGGGGTCGGGACGCAGCCCGGCCGGGGTTCACATGCGCGATCTGCTTGTGGCGATCGACCATGCCAGTCCGGGCCTGATCGGCCGTTTCGGTGGGCACGCGCGAGCCGCCGGGCTGAGTCTGGATGAGGCCCGCCTGGCCGCGTTCCGCTCGGCCTTCGACGAACAGCTGAGGAACGTGAGCTTCGATTCCGAGCAGGTCCTGACCGACGGTGCGTTGGCCGCCGATCAGCTCGACGTGGCTACGGCCGAGGCCCTGGCAGCCGCCGGACCGTGGGGGCAGGCCTGGCCGGAGCCGCTCTTCGACGATCGATTCCGTGTCTGCGAGCGCCGGGTCGTGGGCTCGGACCATCTGAAGATGACCCTGCAGTCCTGTCAGGGCGGCCCCGAAATCGACGCGATCGCGTTTCGCGCCGGCGTCCTGTGCCACCAGGAACTGCCGGATCCGCTGCATCTTACCTATCGCCTGGAAGTCAACCGCTGGCGCGGACGGGTCCGACCGCAGCTCGTGGTGCAGCACCTGGTCAGCGAAGGCTGAACTGGCGCAAACTCGCTGCGGCCTGCGATATCAGTCGCGCGAGCAAGGGCTTCGGCCGCGTTGAGTGTACGCGGAAAATCTCGGCTTCCCTGGCGGCTTCGAGCAGGTAGTCGTCGCTGGTCCTGAGTTCATCGACGAGTTGGAATTCAAGAGCGCGGGTACCGTGCCAGTACTCTCCGGTCGCGACTCTTTCGATGTCGAGCCGGGGGCGGTTTTCGGCGATGAATGCCTTGAACAGGGTGTGGACGTGTTCAATCTCGCGCTGCAGCTTTTCGCGTCCGGCCTGGGTGTTCTTGCCGAACAGGGTGACGGTTCGCTTGTGCTCGCCGGCCGTGAACTGCTCGAAGTCGATATCGTGTCGTTTCAGCAGCCGATTGAAGTTGGGCAGCTGGGCCACGACACCGATCGAGCCGATGATCGCGAACGGCGCGGCGAGAATTCGATGGCCGACGCAGGCCATCAGATAGCCGCCGCTGGCCGCGATCTTGTCGACTGCCACGGTCAGCTTCAGTCCTCGATCGCGGATGCGCATCAACTGCGAAGCGGCCAGTCCGTAGCTGTGGACGAGGCCGCCCGGACTCTCCAGCCGGACCAGCACCTCGTCGGAGTCCCTGGCCGCGGTCAGGATGGCGGTGATCTCATCGCGCAGCGCGCCGACCGAGCTGGCTCGAAGATCACCTTCGAAGTCGATCACATAGAGGCGGTGACGCGTCGAGTCCGGGCCGCTTTTCTCGCGCCTGGCCAGCGCCTTGCGCGCCGCTCTGGCGGCCTTGCCCGACAGCATCGCGGAATTGAGCAGCAGCGCTGCTTTTTCGTACCGGCGGTTCAGGTGCTCGACGCGTATCAACGAGTCGCCGCCGATGTGGGGCTTCGACGCCCTCGCGAGCCTGGCCAGGGCCGTGATGGCAATCAGCAGCGCGGCCAGCAGGGTCAGGGTCTTGGCCAGAAACAGGCCGTATTCTTGCAGGAAATCCATGGGTCTACCTCGAAGGGCGGGGTGCTCCGATGCGGCTTGCCGATCGTGACGGTAATCGTGACGGCAATCGGGACAGCAATCGGGACAGCAATCGGGACAGCAATCGGGACGGCCGCAAGGCTACACCAAAGCGGGCAGAGAAGTGACGAGTTACCGGGTGCGCGGCGCTCATTCCGGATCCGCTTGGCGCTACAATTGCGGGTTTGTTCGCCTTGGCTGACGAAGCGGCAATCCCGGGCAGCCCCCTGGCACCGGAATCGTCACGTTTCCTGCCGTTATCGTTCTCGATCAGCTTGCTTTTTTACTTTTTGTTAAGGAGCTTTCATGCAACGTACACTTTCCATCATCAAGCCCGACGCGGTCGCGAAGAACGTGATTGGCGAGATCTACAGCCGTTTCGAGCGCGCCGGCCTGCATGTCGTGGCCGCGCGGATGAAGCATCTGACCACCGAAGAGGCCGAGGGCTTCTACGCGGTGCACCGCGAGCGTCCGTTCTTCGCCGACCTGGTCGAGTTCATGACTTCGGGTCCGGTGATGATCCAGGTCCTCGAAGGTCCGGATGCGATTTCGCGCAATCGCGAGCTGATGGGCGCAACCGATCCGCGTCAGGCCGCGCCCGGCACCATTCGCGCCGACTTCGCCACCAGCATCGATGCGAACGCCGTCCACGGCTCGGATGCCGAAGAAACCGCGCGCGACGAGATCGCGTTCTTTTTCGGAGACGATGAGATATACTCTCGGTAAGTGCGGGATTAATCAGGAAAATGTCTGCAACGCCAGCAGAAAAGACCAACCTGCTCGGTCTTGATCGGGCGGCACTCGAACGGTTTTTCGCCGAACTCGGCGAAAAACCGTTTCGTGCGCGTCAGGTCCTGCAGTGGGTTCACCAGCGCGGCGTCACGGACTTCGACGCCATGACCGACCTGGCCCGCAGTCTGCGCGACCGTCTCGCGGCAGTCGCCGAGATCAGCGCGCCAAGGGTCATTCGCGAGCAGCGCTCGGCGGACGGAACGGTCAAGTGGCTGCTGGCGGTCCGGGGCGGTAGTGCCGTCGAAGCGGTGTTCATTCCCGAGCCGAGCCGCGGCACCCTGTGTATCTCCTCGCAGGTCGGCTGCATGCTCAACTGCACGTTTTGCTCGACCGCCACTCAGGGCTTCAAGCGCAACCTGTCCGGTTCCGAGATCGTCGGACAGGTCTGGAATGCGGTCAATGCGCTCGCCGATCCTCGCCTCGGCGAGCGCAAGGTGACCAACGTCGTCTTCATGGGCATGGGCGAGCCGCTTCTGAACCTCGAAGCGGTCGGCGCAAGCCTGTCGCTGCTGCGCGACGACCTTGCCTATGGACTCGCGTCGCGAAGGGTCACGATCTCGACCGCCGGCGTGGTACCGGGCATCGACCACCTGGCCCACGGCGAAGAGTTCGCGCTGGCGGTGTCGCTGCATGCTCCGGACGACGAGCTTCGCACGCGACTGGTGCCGCTGAATCGGAAGTATCCGCTGGTCGAGCTGATGGCTGCCTGCAAGCGCTTCGTATCGGTCCATCATCGGCGTTCGATCACGTTCGAATACACGATGATCGACGGCGTCAACGACGGTCGTGCGCAGGCGCGCGGCCTGGTGCGCCTGCTCAACGGGCTGCCCTGCAAGATCAATCTGATTCCGTTCAATCCGTTTCCGGGCACGCCCTTCAGACCGTCGAGCGACGAAGCGATCTATGAGTTTCAGAAGGTCACCCGGGCAGCGGGCATCATCACGACCGTTCGCAAGACCCGCGGCGAGGACATCGACGCGGCCTGTGGCCAGCTGGTCGGCAAGCTGCTGAGCCCCAGCGAACGCCGGGTGATCGTCCAGCAGCAGCTCGCCCGGCAGGCCCTTTCGGCGTGATTCGGGTCCGCAGGCTGATTGCCGGGCTCGCGGTCTGCTGGTTGGCCGGCTGTGCGACGACGTCGGAAGAGCCGGTTCCGCGTGGCGGCCTCGATCGGGTCAGCCCCGTCCGGGCGGCCGAAATCAATGCCCGGCTCGGGGTGGCCTATTTTGAAAGAGGCCAGCTCGAGCTGGCCATGGAATTGCTGCAGACCGCACTCAGCCACGACGAACAACACGTGCCGGCCCACGTTACCCTGGCCATGATCCACGAACAGATCGGGGATGAGCGGCGGGCCCGTCAGCACTATCGCCAGGCGGCTCGACTCGCGCCCAACGACGGCGGTACCCTGAACAGCTATGCCGTATTCCTGTGTCGCAACGGCGAGTTCGACCAGGCGGAAGACTATTTCATGCGGGCGGTGAGTGATCCGTTCTACGGGACACCGGCCGTCGCCTGGGCTAACGCCGGCGCCTGCGCCAGGCGCGCAGGCGACCCCGCCCGGGCGAGCCAGTATCTGCGCCAGGCCATCGAGCTGGAACCGGGTTTTCCGGACGCGCTCTACAACCTCGCCGAAGTCTATTACCAGCAGGGAGATGCCTTCAGGGCGCGCGCTTTCCTGCAGCGTTACGAAGCGGTAGTCGAGCCGGAACCGGGAGCGCTGCTGCTCGGGTTCCAGATCGAGTCCGATCTGGGCAATGCCGGCGATGCGCGCCGGTACGCCAGCAGGCTGGAAGGGGGCTTCCCTGATTCCGAGCAGCTTCGCGAATTGAGAAGGCAACAAGGAAACAATGACTGAAGACGGATCAACATTGCAGGCCGAAATTCCCTCCGGTGAAGCCTACCAGCGCGTCGGAGAACAGCTGCGCGGCGGCCGCGAGGCGCTGGGGCTGAGCATCAGCGAGGTCGGGCGACGATTGAATCTCGCCGGTAGCCTGATCCAGGATCTCGAAGAAGGCCGGACCGATCGCATGGCGGGCCTTTATCGACGCGGCTACATCCGAAACTATGCCCGTCTGCTGGGGCTCGACCCCGCGCTGTTGCTGGCCGAAGTCGAGCCGGATCGGCCGCCCGAGCTCAAGGCCGTGATGCCGGCCGGCCGGTGCGCGATCAATCTTGACCGTTTTTTCAAGATTGCAACGTATGTAATTGTTTCTATTGCAATCATTCCGCCGCTGGTCTTCTTCTATGTCCAGAGCGGTTCTCGGATGGCCGAGCGCGATCTGTCGGTCACCGACCAGGCGCTGGAAGTCGAGGAGGAACCTTCCCGGACCGAGCAGCGCGTGGCCGAGCGGATTTCTCGGGTCCTCGCCCTGGACGAGCCGTCCGACGATCCGGCCGCCAGCGAGCCGGGCCATATGAGCGCGTCGGTCCTGCCGCTGGCGGCCGGTCGACCGGTTCGGGATCCGGTGGACGAGAGCAGCGGATCGGCCGCGCGTATCGATCCGGCAGCGGACTCGAATGCGGCCACTGCGCCGGCCCCGGGTCTTGATCTCCAGGTCGATGTGCGCGACGACAGCTGGGTCGAAATCATCGCCGCCGACGGCGAGCGCCTGGAGTACGATCTGCTGCGCTCGGGTCAGACGCGCCGCTATTCCGGCCAGCCGCCGTTCCGGATCCTGCTCGGGCGGGCCAGTTCGATCGATCTGGTCGTGGGCGGGCGAGTTGTCGAGTACAGCGGGCACGATCGTGGCGACGTGGTTGAGCTGGAACTACTGGCCAACGGTGATGCGCGTCTCTGATCGCTGATCCTTTTTCTGCGGCGGCTGCTGCCGCACCGGCCGACCTCCCGGCAACGTTCCCCAGGGATCCAACGGATGAACAAACTGCAGTCGATTCGAGGGATGCACGACATCCTCCCGGCCGACACGCCTCTCTGGCGCTGGCTCGAAGCGCGGCTTGATCGGGTCTTCGACGCCTACGATTTCCAGGAAATCCGCACCCCGGTGGTGGAGCAGACGGAGGTCTTCACGCGCGCCATCGGGCAGTCGACGGATGTTGTCGAAAAAGAGATGTATGCGTTCAGCGATCGCAATGGCGATCTGCTCAGCTTGCGTCCGGAAGGAACGGCCGGCGTCGTGCGGGCCGTACTGCAGCATGGCTTGCTGAATCCGCCCGGACTGAAGGTCTGGTACTCGGGTCCGATGTTCCGTCACGAGCGACCGCAGCGCGGACGTCAGCGTCAGTTCCATCAGTTCGGTGCCGAAGTCTTCGGGATCGAGCAGGCCAGTGCCGATGTCGAGCTGATCCTGATGGTCGAGCGGATCTGGCGCGAGCTCGGCCTGGCTCGGAACGTCCGCCTCGAGATCAATACCCTGGGTGATCGTGCCGACCGGGATCGCTATCGCGAACGTCTGATCGCCTATCTCCTGCCGCATCGCGACGCCCTCGACGCGGATAGCCAGCGACGCCTGGAGACCAACCCGCTCAGAATCTTCGACAGCAAGGATCCGGACACTCGCCGGATCATGGCCGATGCACCGCGACTGGCCGACGACCTCGGCGAGTCCGCGCGTTCCCACTTCGAGTCGGTGTGTGACGCGCTCGATCGACTGGGCGTGGACTATGCGATCAACTCCGGACTGGTGCGCGGCCTCGATTACTACTGCCGGACCGTTTTCGAGTGGGTGACCGAAGACCTGGGTGCCCAGGGCACGGTCTGCGCCGGCGGGCGCTACGACGATCTGGTCGCGATGCAGGGGGGCAAGCCGACCCCGGGCATTGGCTTTGCCCTGGGCGTGGAGCGGATCATTGCGTTGCTCGAAGCGGCCGGGACGACCCGCCGGCGAGCGCCCCAGGTCTTCCTGGTCAGTCAGGTCGATTCGGCCATTGCGCTGGAGCTCGGGGAATCGCTCCGCGACCGGGTTGAAGGTCTGCGCCTCGGCATGGCGCTGGCCGGCGGCAGCTTCAAGGCTCAGTTCAGGCGGGCCGATCGGAGCGGGGCCCGCTATGCGCTGATCGTCGGGGAAGACGAATTCGAGGCGGGCAACGTCGCGATCAAGGATCTGCGCGATCGGGATGCCGAGCAGGAAGTCATCGCCCTGGTCGATCTGCCGGAACGACTGGGCGCACGGATTCGCAACCTCACCGACGACTGATTTATCATAGTCGGCTGATCTGGATCAACCGACACGGAATGCATCATGGCCGTAGAGCTTTACGACGAACACGAACAGGGCGAGCGCGTACGCAAATGGATCAAGGAGTACGGGTTCTCGATTGTCATGGGTCTGGTGCTGGCTTTCGCCGGCATTTTCGGCTTTCAGCAGTGGCGCAGCCATCAGGCGAACCAGAGCCAGCTGGCGGCGCAGTACTTCGATGTCATCCAGAGCGAGCTCGAAAGTGGTGAAACCGATTTCGCGATCGAGCAGTACGAGGCGCTCCGCGAGGCCGCTTCGGGTAGCGCGTACGTCGGTCTTGCCGGTCTGCTGGTTGCCAGCGCCCACGTCGACAACGCCGAGCTGGAACCTGCCGCGCGGATCTATCGCGACATTCTCGAACAGAAGCGCTTGAGCAATCTCTGGCCGGTGGCACGTCTGCGCCTTGCTCGCGTGATGGACGCCCAGGGCGATCGCCCCGGCGCGCTGGCACTGCTTGAAGGAGAAGCGCCAGCCGGTTTCGAAGGCGCCTGGGCCGAGTTGCGCGGCGATCTGCTGCTGGCCATGGACCAGCCCGAACAGGCACGCCTGGCCTATGAAGAGGCCTTGCAGCATCAATCCGGCCAGTTCGGCGCGGGCGGAATGATCCAGCTCAAGATCGATGCCACGGGACCCGGTCTGCCCGAGGACGCTTCGTGATCCATCCGATCAGGATTCTGGTCATGATTCTCGCCGTCGGGGCGCTCGCGGGTTGCCAGACCGTCGGTGGCTGGTTCAGCGGGTCGGACGACGAAGACCGGCCGGCCGAATTGATCGAGTTCACGCCCAGGCTTGAAGTTCGCGAGCTGTGGTCAACCAACACCGGGAAGGGCATCACGCGGGCGCGGCAGAATCTTCGGCCGTTCTATTCCAACGGCGAGCTGTGGGTCGGCGATGCCGAAGGACGGCTCAGCGTCATCGACGCCGAAGACGGAGACGTTCTGCGGCGGATCGATACCGATCTCGAGCTTTCGGCGGGTCCGGCCGTCTACGGTGACCGGATTCTGCTCGGCAGCTTCGACGGGACCGTGACCGTCCTCGACCGCGATAGCGGTGCCCGCCTGTGGACGGCCGCCCTGTCGTCCGAGGTCCTCAGTTATCCGGTCCTTCACGACGGGATCGTGATCGCGCGCAGCATCGACGGTCGTACTTTCGGCTTCGACGCGGCCGACGGCCGGCGCGAGTGGATTCACGACAAGAGTGTGCCCTTGCTGACTCTCCGGGGTCACAGCGACCCGCTGACCCGGGCGGGGCAGGTGTTCATCGGGCATGACAACGGTCAGGTGACCGGGCTCCGGGTCGACGACGGCCAGGTGCTCTGGGAACAGCGTATCAGTGAGGGCGAGGGGCGCACCGAACTGGACCGCATGGCCGATATCGACGGCCCTATGTCGATCGTCGGAACCGATCTGTACGTCGCGACCTACCATGGTCGCCTGGCCAGCCTCGCGATCGAGGCCGGTCGCCTGTTGTGGGTGCGCGACATTGCGTCATCGTCGGGCCTGAGCCTGCAGCGAACCGACATCGCGCTCACCGATCGCGACGATCAGGTGCTCGTCATCGACCGGCGCAACGGATCGACGATCTGGAGCGACGATCGCCTGGCCAACCGCGCATTGACTCGGCCGGTCTTCTTCGGGTCGCATGTCGTCGTGGCCGACGCCGAGGGCTATCTTCACTGGTACGACCGCGACAGCGGCGAATTCGCCGCGCGCGCACGCGCCACGCGGTCGGCCCCGTCCGCGGCCCCGCTGGTCATCGGCGATACCCTGTATTTGCTGGACGTGGACGGAACGCTGAGCGCCTGGCGCGCCGACGAGTGAACGCGGATCCGGCCCAGCCCGCGGCGGCGCTGCCCGTCGTGGCGATCGTCGGGCGTCCGAACGTCGGAAAATCAACCCTGTTCAACGCGCTGACGCGCACCCGCGACGCCCTGGTCGCCGATTTCCCGGGTGTCACCCGCGATCGCATCTACGGCCGCGCCGATCTCTCGGGGCGATCGGTGATCCTGGTCGACACCGGCGGTCTCGACGATGCCGAAGGCGAGCTGGAAACCGGCGCGCAGCGCCAGACCCGCCAGGCCATCGACGAGGCCGATCTCGTATTGTTCCTGACTGATGCCCGTGACGGCTTGATCCCGCGCGACCACGAACTGGCCGCCTGGCTGCGTACGCTCGACAAGCCCCTGGTTCATGTGGTCAACAAGAGCGACGGCCTCGATTTCGATGAGGTCATCGCCGAGGCGGCAGCGCTCGGGCTTTCACCGAGCTGCGTGATTGCCGCCAGCCATCGCCGCGGTCTTGATCGACTGGCCCGCTGCAGTGCCGAACTGCTGCCGCCTGAAGCAGAGGTGGAGGCCGCGTCGGACGAGGCGCTCCATCTGGCCCTGATCGGTCGACCCAATGCGGGCAAGTCGACCCTTCTCAATCGTCTCGCCGGCGAGGAGCGAGCGCTGGCCACGGCGACCCCCGGGACAACGCGGGACCCGGTCCGGGCCCGCATCGAGCGCGCCGGACAGGTCTTCAGCGTGGTCGATACGGCGGGAATCCGCCGCCGTCGCGGAAGCCATGAGGGTCTGGAGCGCTTCAGCACGATCAAGGCGCTCAAGGCCATGGAGAAGGCCCAGGTCGTCGCTCTGTTGCTCGACTGCACCGAAGGCATTACCGATCAGGATGCGCGTCTCGCAGGGCACGTGATCGAGGCCGGCCGGGCACTTGTGGTGGTGCTCAATAAATGGGATTGCCTCGACGATCCTGCGCGACGGCGCGTACTGGTCGAAATGGCCGAACGGATGGGATTCGCCGATTTTGCCCCGGTGGTCACGCTTTCCGCCCTCCACGGCAGCGGACTGGGCGAGTTGATCGACGCCATCACGCACGTCTTCAAGGCCGCCAGTCAGGAGCTGTCGACCCCGGCGCTGACCCGCGCGCTGCGCGCGGCGGTCGAGCGTCATCCGCCGCCGGGCTCGCGACGTGCCACGCCCAAGCTGCGCTATGCCCACGGCGGCGGACTGTTTCCGACCCGCGTGATCATCCACGGTAATCGAACGGCCGCGGTCCCCGAATCCTATCGACGCTATCTGATCAACAGCCTGAGGCGACAGTTCAATTTCACCGGCGTCCCGCTTCGCCTGGTGTTCAAGGACTCGGAAAACCCCTACGCGGGACGCCGCAACAAGCTCACGCCGCGCCAGGTCGCCAAGCGCAAGCGCCTCAAGGAACTCGGGCGCCGCAAGAAGCGTCGTTCATGAATAGTTCGGGCTAGAGCGACCAGGACTGCAGGTTACGTGCGATCTGGTGCGTTACGGCCGGGTCGTTCGGCTGTGTCCTGGCCGGCCAGTGGTCGACCAGGGCACCCTTGCGGTTGAAAAGGTACTTGTGAAAGTTCCAGCGCGGCAGCACATCGCCGCCGAACTCCTGCGCCAGATCCTTGAACAGCGGGTGGGCCTCGATGCCGATCACGGAGTACTTCGCGGTCATCGGAAAGCTCACCTGGAACTGGCTGGTCACGAACTCGTCGATCTCCTCCTCGCTGCCAGGCTCCTGTCCGCCGAAATCGTTGCAGGGGAGGCCGATGACGACCAGTCCGGACTGCTGATAGTCGGCGTGCAGCTGCTGCAATTGGGTGTATTGAGGGGTAAATCCGCACTCGGATGCCGTATTGACGAGAAGAATCGGCTGGCTGCGAAAGCGTTCCAGTGCGATGGGCTGGCCGCGCAGGCCCGCAAAGTTGTAGTTGAAAACGTTCACGATCTTGCCTCAGACAGGTCCGACACTCAATGCTAACCGCTTACCGGTACAATGTCGCTCCTGTGGAAACCACCGATGCAAAAATCCTCGACGGTCGGGCGGTGGCGGCCCGTTTGATCGACAACGTCGCGCGCACGGTGGCCCGGCATCTGGACAGCGGGGGCAAGCCGCCCGGCCTGGCCGTGGTGCTGGTCGGGGACGATCCTGCTTCCGAGGTCTATGTGCGCAACAAGGTCAGGGCCTGCGAGCGGGCGGGCATCGTCTCGGTTTCGCATCGCCCGCACCACGGCGTCGCTCTCGGTGAACTGCTGGCCCTGATCGACGAGCTCAACCACGATCCGGAGATCCACGGCATCCTGGTTCAATTGCCTCTGCCGGGGCACCTGGACGAGCGCACCGTCACTCGCCGCATCGATCCGGCGAAGGACGTCGATGGCTTCCACCCGGTCAATATGGGTCGGCTGGCGCTCAGGGATCCGGGATTGAGGCCGTGCACGCCGCGCGGGGTTCTGACCCTGCTCGGTGCCTATGGCATCGACGTCAAGGGCATGGATGCGCTCGTCATCGGTGCCTCCAACATCGTCGGTCGGCCGCTGGCCATGGAGCTTCTGCTGGCCGGGGCGACCGTCACCGTGGCGCACCGCTTCACGCGTGATCTGCGCTCGCACGTCGAGCGCGCCGAGCTCGTCTGCGTGGCGGTCGGCAAACCCGGTGTGGTGGCCCCCGACTGGATACGGGCCGGTGCGATCGCGGTCGATATCGGCATCACGCGGCGCGAGGACGGCACGCTCAGCGGGGATCTCGATCTTGACCAGTGCGCACGCCGCGCGGCCTGGATCACGCCGGTACCGGGGGGCGTCGGCCCGATGACAGTGGCCACCCTGATGCAGAATACCGCCGAGGCGGCCGGCCTCATGGTCAAGGCGCCATGAGAGCGCTGCCGGCTTTGCTTGCCGCGCTTGTTCTGACCGGTTGTTCGTCACTGGTCGATCGGGCAACCAGCCAGTTCGCCGATGATCTCGAGTCGGCGATTCTTGCCTACAACGAACCCGCGACGGTGGGGCAGGGCCTGCCGGCCTACCTGCTCCTGCTCGAGGCGCGGCTCCAGTCGCGCCCGGATGATGCCGCGCTGCGACTGACCACCGCGCGGCTGACCGGCAGTTACGCTTCCTTGTTCGTCGACGAACTCGAACCCGATGCGGTCGACCGCCTGCACCAGCGCGCGCTGAATCACGCCCGCGTCGGCGCCTGCGAGGCCAGTCCACGCCTGTGCGATCTCGGCTCGCAGAGTTTCGATGATTTCGACGAGAGAATCGCTTCGCTGCGCCCGGCCGATCTGGACGCCGCCTACGGCCTGGCCACGACCTGGACCGGATGGATCGACGCGCACTCCGACGATTTCAATGCCCTGGCGGACCTCCCGCGCGTCGAAGCCCTGCTGCGGTGGGTTGCCGATCGCGACCCGGGACATGACGATGGTGCGGTGTGGCTCTACCTGGCCGTTCTCAATTCTCAGCGGCCGCCGGCGGCCGGAGGGCGGCCGGACAAGGCGCGACAATATTTCCAGAAGGCCGAGGAGCATTCGCGCGGCCGCAATCTGCTGGTCAAGGTCCTGATGGCCGATTCCTATGCCCGCCTTCTGTTCGACCGCGACCTTTTCGTCGAGTTGCTCGAGGCGGTCAGGGACGCCCGGGTCGACGATCCAGACTATCAACTCGTCAACCAGGTGGCCCGCAGCCGTGCGGCCCGCCTGCTCAACCGGACCGAGGCCATATTCGACTGATGAAGATTCGTTTCGCGCTTTTCCTGATCGCCGTTCTGCTGTCCGGTGCCGCTTCGGCCCAGCAGCTGAAGATCGCGACGCTGGCACCCGATGGTTCGAGCTGGATGAGTGGTTTCCGTGAGGCCGCCGAGCGCATCGAGTCCCTGACCGAAGGGCGGGTCAGCATCCGCTACTATCCGGGCGGCGTGATGGGCGATACCAGCGCCGTGCTGCGCCGCATGCGGCTCGGCCAGTTGCATGGGGGTGCATTCACGGTGGGCGAGCTCGGCAGCATCGCCCCGGAAGTCAACCTCTACTCTCTGCCGTTCACGTTCGAGACCGTCGACGAAATCGAAGCCTTGCGCGAGCGATTCGATCCGCTCATCCTCGACGCGCTGGCCGAGGGTGGCACCATCGCGCCCGGCATCGCCCTCGGCGGTTTTGCCTACCTGTTCAGTCGCGAGCCGTTTCCCGACCCCGAAGCCCTGACCACGCAGTGGCGGGTCTGGGTGCCGAGCGGAGATCCGCTCTCGCTCGAAACGCTGGAGGCGACCGGCGTCAGTCCGGTGCCGCTGCCGCTGGCCGACGTCTACACCGCGCTCCAGACCGGTACCGTCAACGCCTTCGCATCGACACCCTCGGCGACGATCATCCTGCAGTGGCATACCCGGGCGCGCCACATGCTCGACCTGCCGATCCTGATGACCGCCGGCACGGTCGGCCTCGACGAGCGAGCGATGCGGCGCCTCGGCGACGGCGATCGTGAGATCGTCCTTGCCGAGCTGGGAAGCGCGCTCGAGGCGCTCGAGGCGTCGAATCATCGGGAAAATATCCAGGCCCGAACGGCCCTGGAGAATCAGGGAATCGTCATCGATCAGGCGACCGCCGAACAGACCCGGGCCTGGCGTGAGATTGCCGAAGCGACCCGTGCCCGAATGACCGCCGAGGGCAGAATCGAAGTGCCGCACCTGGCCGAACTGGAAGGTGAGCTGGAGCGGCTGCGTGCCGAGCCGTAACACGCTCGGACTTTTCGAGCGGCTTCATCGCCGTATCGAGCAGTTCGAAGAAGCGGTCCTCGGCGTTCTGCTGCTGACACTGATCGGTATCGGACTGGCCCAGATCATAGCGCGCAACGGCTTCGGCGTCGCGCTGCCCTGGGCCGACGGTGCGATGCGCGCCATCGTTTTGTGGCTGGCCATGCTGGCCGGTGCCCTGGCGGCCGGTCGTCTCAAGCACATCCGCATCGATATCGCCCGGCAGTGGCTCCCGGCGAGGCTCAGACAAGCGCTGCACACGCTGACGCTGCTGGCAACCGCGGTGGTCTGTGTGGCGATGACCTGGTACAGCCTGCGCATGGTGGAACTGGAATATGAGTTCCAGTCGATCGCGTTTGCCTCGGTTCCGAGCTGGGTGGTCCAGTTCATCGTTCCGGTCGGGTTCGCACTGATGGCGGCTCGATTCGCAGCCCACGCCCTTTCTCCGGTGGCCGAGTCACCCGATCATGCTCCGGGGCTCGACAGTGCGCCCGATGAATCCAGAGGGTCGGATCGGTGATCGTTGTCGTGCTGGTCCTCCTGGCGCTGATCGGCATGCCGCTGTTCGCGGTCATTGCGATCGGTGCCATGGCCGGCTTTTACCGGAGCGAGCTGGATCTGACCCTGGTCGCGATGGAGTTTCAGCGCATCGGCGATCTGCCCGTGCTGGTGGCCCTCCCGCTGTTCACCTTCGCCGGCGTGCTGGTCGCCAACAGCCGGACGCCGAGTCGTCTGGTCGACCTGACCCGAGCCACGCTGGGCTGGCTGCCGGGCGGCCTGGCCATCCTCGGGCTGATCATGTTCTCGCTGATGACGGCGTTCACCGGCGCTTCCGGAATCACGGTGATCGCACTGGGCAGCCTGATGCTGCCGGCGCTGATCAGCGCTGGTTATCCGCGCCGCTTTGCCCTGGGCCTGGTCACCACCGGCTCGAGCCTCGGCGTTCTGCTGGCCCCTTCGCTGCCGCTGATCCTCTACGCGGTGGTCGCCCAGCAGGTTGCGCCGGGGCAGGGCATCAGCGTGGATGATCTGTTTCTGGCCGGTATCTTCCCCGGCCTGCTGATGATCGTTCTGCTGGCGACCTACGCGATGTGGACCCGGCGCGATCTGCCGCCGGAATCGGTGCCGCCGCCGCCACTGCTCCAGTCACTGCGTTCGATGGCCTGGGAACTGCCGCTGCCGTTCGTGGTGCTCGGCGGGATCTACAGCGGCTGGCTGCTGGTGGTCGAGGCCGCCGTGGTCACCGCGGCCTGGGTACTCATTTCGCTGGTGCTGATTCGCCGCGAGATCGCCTGGTCGCGGCTGTTCGGAATCGTTGCCGAGGCCATGATGCTCGTCGGCGCGATTCTCGTGATTCTCGGTATGTCGATGGCATCGACCAACGTCATGATCGATGCCGGCGTGCCGCAGCGCCTGTTCGAAACGGTTTCGCCGATGATCGACTCGAAGCTCGTGTTCCTGCTTCTGGTCAACGTGGTGCTGCTGATCGCGGGTATGGTACTCGATATCTTCGCCGCGCTGGTCATCCTGGCGCCGTTGATCATCCCGGTCGCGCTGGCGTTCGGCGTTGATCCCGTGCATCTGGGAATCGTCTTTCTGGCCAACCTGCAGATCGGCTATTGCACGCCGCCGGTCGGCATCAACCTGTTCCTGGCCAGCCACCGTTTCGGCGAGGATATCCTCAAGGTCTATCGCGCCACGCTGCCCTTCCTCGGACTGCTTCTGCTCGCGCTGCTGATCATCACCTGGTGGCCGCCGCTGAGCCTCTGGCTGCCCGGGCGCTGAGTCATTTCGACCGTGGGAGCGCCCCGATGGTCGGGATTCCGGGTCGCTACAGGCTCACCAGTTTCAATTCGGTCGGCTGATCGGCCAGACCAACGTCCTGGCGCAGAATCCGATGGTCCTGCGGGCTCAGCTCTTCGTAGCGGCCGGTCCGTAGTCGGGCAGGGAGGAAAACGGGTCCGAAGCGGACTCGCTTGAGGCGCGCGACCTGGACGCCGACGGCTTCCCACAGGCGGCGAACCTCGCGGTTCCGGCCCTCCATGATCGTGACCGTGTACCAGGCGTGTCCCGAGGTCACTTCGCCCGCGACAATATCGGAAAAGCGCGCCAAGCCATCGTCGAGCCGGACCCCCTCCAGCAGCTGCTGAATCTGTTCTTCGCTGACGGGGCCGCGAATCCGGCACAGGTATTCGCGATCCACCTGGCCCGAGGGGTGCATCATCCGGTTGGCCAGTTCGCCGTCGGTGGTCAGCAGGAGCAGGCCGGCCGTGTTCAGATCCAGCCGGCCGATCGCGATCCAGCGGCCCTCGTTGACGCTCGGCAGACGGTCGAAAACCGTCCGCCGGCCTTCGGGGTCGCTTCGCGTGGTGACCTCGCCTTCGGGCTTGTGGTAAACGAGGGTCCGATGCGTGCTGTTCGCGGCCTCGGCTCGATAGCGCCGACCATCGATCTCGATGCGATCGCCCGCCTCGACGGTGTTGCCCAGAATCGCGACCTCGTCGTTCAGCCGCACTTCCCCGGCCTCGATCCGCTTTTCCAGGCCTCGTCTCGACCCGAGTCCCGCAGCTGCCATGACCTTCTGGAGGCGCTGGCTTCCGGGGTCCCTAGCCGTCGTGTTCGGGCTGCTCTTCCGGGGCGCGCCTGTCGGCTTCGTCGTCTTCCGCCTCTGCTGCGGTCGCTTCTTCCTGTGCGGCTTGTTCATCGTTTCCTTCCGCGGATGGATGGTCCGGCTGATGCTCGGGCCGTGGATGGGACAGCGCGAGTTCGGGCTCGAGATTATCGATGTCCTTGATTTCGGCCAGCGTCGGCAGCTCGTCGAGGGACTTGAGGTTGAAATAGTCGAGGAACGCGCGAGTCGTGCCGAGCAATTCCGGTCGTCCGGGTACGTCGCGGTGTCCGACCGGCTTGATCCACTCGCGCTCCTGCAGGGTGCGCAGGATGTTCGCGCTGAGCGAGACGCCGCGAATCTCCTCGATCTCGCCGCGCGTGATAGGCTGTCGGTAGGCGATGATGGCCAGGGTTTCCAGCAGCGCGCGTGAATAACGCGGAGGTTTCTCGGTCCACAACTGCGAGATGACCGGCATCAATGCGCTGCGAATCTGCAGGCGGAAGCCGCTGCCGACCTCCGTCAGCTCGACGGCCCGGCCCTCGAGTTCGGCATCGAGTGCCGCCAGGGCTTCGCGTATCAGGCCGTGACCGGGTTTCTCTTCATCCGGGAACAGCGCGTTGAGTTGCGTCAGACTCAAGGGCTCGCCGGCGGCCAGAAGAGCACCTTCAACCACTTTCTTCAAATATTCGATATCCATATGATCATCAACACGTAATTGGATACGTCGGGCTTCAGGACTGGACTGGGCTGCGTACATAGATACTGCCGAACGCCTCCTGCTGGACCAGGTCGATGAGGTGTTCGCGCAGCAGTTCGAGCATCGCCAGGAAGGTCACCACGGCGCCGAGCCGGCCCTCGGACAGATCGAAGCAATCGCTGAACGGCACGAAGGAACCACGCGACACGAGATCGGTGATCCGGGCCATGCGCTCGCGCACCGAAAGCGGCTCCGACTGGACATGGTGGTGAGCAAAGATTTCGGCGCGCGCCATCACGTCGCGCAGGGCCAGCAGAACTTCTCTGAGGTCGACTTCCGGTGGCAGCTGGATCCGGCCACGTTCCTCGACGGCGGCCGAAGCCGGCGCCAGGTCGCGTTCCATGCGCGGCAATTCGTCGAGATCCTCCGCCGCCTGTTTGAAGCGTTCGTATTCCTGCAGGCGGCGAATCAGCTCCGCACGCGGATCGCCGTCATCGTCGTGTTCGGGCTGGGGCCGCGGCAGCAGCATGCGCGACTTGATCTCGGCCAGAATCGCAGCCATCACCAGATACTCGGCGGCCAGTTCGAGCCGCAGACCGGCCATCATCTCGATGTAGCTGGTGTACTGCCGGGTAATTTCGGCGATCGGAATATCGAGGATGTCAAGATTCTGGCGCCGGATCAGATACAGCAACAGATCGAGCGGACCTTCGAAGGCTTCGAGAAAGACCTCCAGCGCGTCGGGCGGAATGTACAGGTCGTCCGGCAGTTTCAGCAGCGGCTGGCCCTGAACAACGGCAAAAGGCATCTCCGCCTGCAGGGCCTCGGATTGCGGCGTTTCATTCATAGGCGGCAGTGTAGCCGCTTGGGCGCGGGTTTGCCGGGCGACCGTCGCGGTCCTGCGGAACGGTACAATAGTGGTTTGTTCCTAACGATGACGCCATGCTCTACATGATTCTCGGCCGGGATGCCGAAGACAGTCTTGCGCGCCGTGCCCAGACTCGCGACGCCCACCTGGCGCGAATCAACGCCTTGCTGGACGACGGACGCCTCGTGCTGGCCGGTCCCTTGCCGGCGATCGACGCGGCCGATCCCGGGCCGGCCGGCTTCACGGGCTCGCTGGTCGTGGCCGAATTTCCCAGTCTGGATGAGGCCAGGGAATGGGCCGAAGCCGACCCCTACATCCAGTCCGGGGCCTGGACCGGGGCCGAGGTCAAGCCCTTCAAGCAGGTCCTGCCGTGACCGCGGCGCGCATCGAAATGATTCGCGAGCGTCTCGAGCAGGCGCTGAGCCCCACGGCCGTCGAGGTGATCGATGAATCCCATCTGCACGCCGGGCACCCGGGAGCTCGCGACGGCCGGGGTCATTTTCGCGTTCGGGTGGTCAGCCCGGTCTTCCATGGCTTGCCTCGATTGGCCCGGCACCGGCGGGTCTACGCCGCGATGGGGGAACTGATGACCTCCGATATTCACGCACTCACGATTGAGGCTGTTTCTGAGAATGAAGTTTAAAGTATTGATTTTGTTTATTGCAGCTACTCTGGTTGGTTGTCATTCTGCGCCGCCGGAAGAGCCCGGCCTGATCGAGCCCGATGACGTCGTGCTGGTCCTGGTCGATGGCGAACCGATCACGCTGCCGATGCTCGAGTTCATGATGTCGGCGCGGGGCGTCGACGAAGAGGACCACGAAGGCATGCGGGAGATTCTCGAAGAACTCATCCGCCTGCGGGCCGTGGCCAACGCGGCCAGGAGCGAGGGTCTGGACCGAGAGCCCCAGGTTCGCGCCAATCGCATGCTGCGCGATCTGGAGGCCCTGCAGCTTCGCTACTTCGATCAGATCTATCGCGATCATCCGGTGACAGACGAGGACATCGAGGCCGTGTATCAGGCCCAGCTGGAACGGACCGGCAATCTCCAGTACCGCATCGAGACGATTCTTTATCCGACCCAGGCCGAAGCGCTCGAGCGCCTGGTCCGGATCGAGGACGGTGTCACGACCTTCGACGAACTCAAGGCGACCGCCGCCGCCACCGGCCTGACCGTCGATTCTCCGATATGGGTGGATCGCGGGCAGGTGCCGGACGAAGTCGCGGCCCTGATGGCGGATGTCGAGGCGGGTGAGGTGCTCGGCCTGCCGCTCGAGACCCCGCAGGGCTGGCGAGTGGTCCGCGTGAACGATACCCGCGAGGTCGAAGTGCCCGATATCGAGGACGTCCGCGAAGGGATTGCGCGTCATCTCGTGCGCCAGCGCCTGGAAGCCCTGGTCGAGGACCTCTACGACGCCGCCGAGATCGAGCCGATGCTCCCTCTCGAGGAAGTCACCGACTGAGCGCTGATCAGCCGGGCAGCGTCACGCTCTCCGGCGCCTGCCAGTCGTCGGCGCGGTGCTCGGCCACGACCTTGGTGTAGATTCCGCCGCGCACGTTGAAGTCGGCGGTCAGGCGCATGAATCGCGGCGCGGTGGCCGCGACCAGATCGGACAGCATTCGATTGGTCACCGCTTCGTGGAAAGCCCCTTCGTCACGGAAGCTCCAGACGTAGTTCTTGAGCGCCTTGAGTTCAACGCACAGGCCGCCTGCGACGTACTCGAGGGTCAGCTCGGCGAAATCGGGCTGCCCGGTCTTCGGGCACAGGCAGGTGAACTCGGGGATGCGAATCCGAATGGTATAATCGCGTTCGGGATTGGGGTTTGGGAAAACTTCCAGGTCCCTGCTGGGCCGGCTGGGCATGTTCGGGTCACCGATCTCTCGAAGGTCAAACCGTAGATTAGAACAAAAACAACCCGAGCTCTTCGTCAATGCGTCTGACCGCGATCAAATTGTCGGGCTTCAAGTCCTTTGTCGAGCCGACCCACGTCCGGTTTCCCTCGAACCTGATGGGGATCGTCGGTCCGAACGGCTGCGGCAAGTCGAACATCATCGATGCCGTGCGCTGGGTCATGGGCGAAAGCTCGGCGCGTCAGCTGCGCGGCGAATCGATGAGCGACGTGATCTTCGCCGGCTCCGGATCCCGCAAGCCGGTCGCGACCGCTACCGTCGAGCTGGTCTTCGACAACAGCGACGGCCGGGCCGGCGGTGAATACGCCGCCTACAGCGAGATCTCGGTCAAGCGCCAGGTCAGCCGGGACGGCCAGTCCGGTTACTTTCTCAACGGCACGCGCTGCCGGCGCAAGGACATCACCGATCTGTTTCTGGGTACCGGGCTCGGGCCGCGCAGCTACGCGATCATCGAGCAGGGCATGATTTCCCAGATCGTCGAGGCGCGCCCGGAGGAACTGCGTGGATTCCTCGAAGAGGCTGCGGGCATTTCCCGCTACAAGGAGCGCCGGCGCGAAACGGAAAACCGGATTCGGCATACCCGCGAAAACCTCGAACGACTCTCCGACCTGCGCGAGGAAGTCACCAAGCAGCTGGAGAAGCTGCGACGGCAGGCCCGTGCGGCCGAGCGCTATCGGAAACTCAAGGCGCGGTACCGAGAGGACGAAGCTCGTCTGACCGCGCTGCGCTGGCGCGAGCTCAAGGCGCAGGCCGGGGAGGAAGAGCAGGCGCTCAGGGTCGTCGAAAACCGGCTGCAGGAGACGCTGGCACGCCAGCGCAACGCCGAAAAGGAGCTCGAGACGCTTCGGCAGAGCCAGCACCAGGCTTCGGACCGCGTGTCGAAAGTGCAGGGGGAGCTGTACGAAGTGGCCGGAGAAATCGCTCGTCTGGAGCAGGCGATCGAGCATCAGCGTGAGATCCGGCAGCGCCGCCAGGCCGAGTTCACGGAAACCGAAAGCCAGCTCAACGAGCTCAAGCAGCACCTGGTTCTGGACAAGGCCCAGGTGTCCGAGACCTCGAAGCTGATGGCCGAACTCACTCCCCGGCTGGAGCAGGCCCGCAGCGACGAATCCGCAGCGGCCGAAACCCTCGAACAGGCCGACGCGGCATTGAACGATTGGCAGCAGCGCTGGCAGGATCACCAGAGCGAAAGTGCCAGGGCCCGAAATCGCTCGGACCTGCTTCGCCAGCGAATCGAGCATCTCGACGATCGCATGAACCGGGCTGCCGAACGCCTCGCAACGCTCGAGCGCGACGCCGGCGACGATGCGCTGACCGATCTGGAGCGTCAGTTCAGCGAAGGCGAAGCGGCCATGGCGGCTGTCGACCTTCAGCTCGCCGAGCTGCGTGATCAGGCCGAGGGTTTCGCCGGGCAGATCGAGGCGCAGCGCGTCAGTATCGAGACGCTCCGTAACGAACTCGAGCAGGCGCGTGCGAAGCGCCATGAACGTCAGACGCGGCGGGGGTCGCTGCGCCTTCTCAACCGGCGCGGTGATCAGGAGCAGCCCGAGCTGACTGCCTGGCTCGAAAAGCACGGCATGCAGGCCGAAGCCCGGGTGCTGGAGCAGATAGAACTCATTGATCCGGCCTGGACGGTTGCGGTCGAGACGGTGCTGTCGGCCTGGCTGCAGGCCGTCCAGACCGATTCGATCGGCGATGCCGTCCAGGGGGCCTTGCCGGCCGGCAATCTGATGATCGCGGATCGCCGCGCCCTGGCACCCGTGCCGGGCAGCCTCGGCGAAGTCGTGACCGGGGCCGGTGCTCTGGCCGAGCGCCTCAACCGCGTCCGCCGGGCCGAATCGCTTGACCAGGCGCGACGGCTTCTGGATGAATTGTCGGCCGGCGAGTCGATCGTTACCCCGGACGGTGTGTGGCTGGGGCCGGGCTGGCTGCGCCAGCCCGAAAGTGCAACCGACGAGGCCAGCCTGCTGTTGAGGGAGCGGGAAATCCGCGAGCTCGGTGAGCAGATCGAAGCGGACGCGGCAAGCATCGAAGAGATCGAGCAGAAGCTCGATGAGGCCCGGGCCGAGCTCAGGTCCCTCGAGTCCAGTGCCCAAGCGACCGGGGCACAGGCCAACGAAGCGCAGCGCGAGCGGGCCCAGATGCACGGCCAGTTGACCGCGATCAGCGGCCGAGTCGAATCGCTCAAGCGGCGCCGTGAAGCGGCACGGGAGGAAAGCGAGCAGCTGCATCGGCGCCAGTCCGAGGACAAGGACGCCGTCACGGCCGCGCGCGGTGAACTGCAGGCGGCGCTGGAGCTCATGGAGCAGGCCGAGGCCGGCCGCGCGCCGCTGCGGGAGGAGAGGGCGCGCCTCGACGGCGAGCGCGATCGCGCCCGCGCCAGCCAGCGTGAGGCGCGTGAACGACGCGAGGCGCTGTCGCTCAAGGTCGAGTCCTCGCGCGCCGGGCTGGAGTCATTGCGCCAGTCGATCGAGCGCATGGACACCCAGGTCGGTCAGCTTCAGACCCGTTATCTGGACCTGAGCCAGGCTCTGGCCGAGGGTGATGAGCCGGTTCGTCAGCAAGAGCACAAGCGCGATGAACTGCTGACTCAGCGTCTTGAAATCGAAGAGCGCCTGCGCGCCGCGCGTTCCGAACTCGAAGCGCTCGAGGCCAGCTGGCGCGAGCAGGACCAGGCCCGTCAGCAGGCGGCATCCGAGGCCGAGACCATTCGCGAGCAGCAGTCCCGTCAGCAGTTGATGCTCAAGGAAACCCAGCTCAAGGCCGAGAGTCTTTCCGCCCGCATCGTTGAACTCGGCGCGAACCTGGAGACTCTCGTGGCGGAGCTGCCGGACGGGGCCGAGGCCGAGCAGTACCAGAACGAGCTGGAGTCACTGGAAGACAAGATCCGCAAGCTCGAGCCGGTCAATCTCGCTGCGATCGATGAAGCCGAGGCGGAAGCAGAGCGCAAGGAGTATCTCGACCGCCAGAATGAAGATCTCGAGCAGGCCCTCGAGACCCTCGAAAAGGCCATCGCACGAATCGATCGCGACTCGCGGACGCGCTTCCGGGAGACCTTCGAGCAGGTCAACAAGAACATGGCCGCGCTGTTTCCCCAGCTCTTCGGCGGCGGCCATGGTTACCTCGAAATGGTCGGCGACGACTGGCTGTCGGCGGGCGTCGCGATCATGGCGCGGCCGCCGGGCAAGCGCATCGCGCGGATCCATCTCATGTCGGGCGGCGAAAAGGCCCTGACCGCCGTTTCGTTCGTGTTTTCGATCTTCAATCTCAACCCGGCGCCGTTCTGTCTGCTCGACGAAGTCGATGCGCCCCTGGATGACGCGAACGTGGGGCGATTTTCAGAGATGGTTCGCGAAATGTCCGAACAGGTCCAGTTCCTGATCGTCACCCACAACAAGGTCACGATGGAGGTGACCAAGCAGATGCTCGGCGTGACGATGCGCGAGCCGGGTGTGTCGCGTCTGGTCAGCGTCGATCTCGACAAGGCCGTGGCGCTTGCCGAGGCTTGATACTTTGCCGCGCATTGGTATCCTCTTGACTGTCGCTACGCCCGCCGTCGGAGTGGTTCGAGAATCCCGTGGATAGTCTGCGCCTCATTCTCATCGTTCTCGGGGCGATCATCCTGGCGGCCATCGTTCTGCTGCACCGGCCGCCCGGGCAGAGCCGGCGGAATCACCAGCGCTGGCTCTCTTCGCGCCGGGAACCGCACATCGGCAAGCCGAAAGCGAAAGCGGACGACCGTGGATCGGACGAGACGCCGGTTCTGTCCGAGCGACCATCCTCACCCTCGAATCTGGCTGCCGGCCTCGCCTCGGCCCGCCTGATTACCGGGGACCCGGAAAACGCCGGCAGGACCGGGGACGAGGAAGAAACGGCCGCGCGCGGTCGTCGCGAGGGGGCACCGGAAAAGATCGTGACCCTGTATGTCCAGCGCAAGGATGGCCGCCGTATCAACGGCAAGGAATTGCTCGATTCAGCCGGCAAGGCCGGGCTCGACTTCGGTGAGATGAACATCTTTCATCGTCTGCACGAGGGCGTTACCGAGCCCGTGTTCAGCATGGCGAATCTGACCGCACCGGGTCATTTCGACCCGAACGGCTGGAGCCAGTTCGACACCTCGGGCGTGACCTTCTTTCTGACCCTGCCGGCACCGGTCAGCGCGCTCGACGCCTGGGACGCGATGCTCGCGACCTCCCGCCGCATGGGCGAACTGCTCGAAGCCGAGGTGCTCGATGACAATCGATGCCTGGTGACGCGCCAGCGGATCGCCCAGGTGCGCGAGGAGATGCGCGAGTACGACCGCCGCCGCGGGCCTCAGTGACGACGATCCGATGACGGCACCCCGGGAGGCGTCGGAGCGCGCGGAATCGCTGCGCGAGCAGATCAACGACCACAACCACCGCTACTATGTCCTCGATGATCCGGTTATCTCCGACGCTCAATACGATCGTCTGCTGCGCGAGCTTGAGGATCTGGAGGCCGAATATCCCGAGCTGATCCACGAGGATTCGCCGACCCGACGGGTTGGAGCCGCGCCGCTCGACAGCTTCGAGACTGTCACCCATGAGGTGCCGATGCTGTCGCTGGGCAACGCCTTCAGCGAGGACGAGGTCCGCGAGTTCGATCGGCGCATTCGCGAACGCCTCGATCTGGAGACCATCGAGTATGTCGCCGAACCCAAGCTCGACGGGGTCGCGATTGCGCTGCGCTACGAGCACGGCCGGCTGAGCCTCGCGGCGACCCGGGGCAACGGGCGCGAGGGTGAGGACGTGACCGCCAACGTCCGGACGATCGGTGCGATACCGCTGCGCCTGCGCGGTGAGCATCCGCCGGAACGGCTTGAAGTCCGGGGCGAGATCTTCATGACGCATTCGGGATTCGAGCGCCTCAACCGCGGCCTGTCGGAAGCCGGACAGAAAACCTTCGTCAATCCGCGCAACGCCGCGGCGGGCAGCCTCCGTCAGCTTGATTCCACGGTCACGGCCCGGCGACCGCTGCATTTCTACTGTTACGGCGCCGCCACCAGCGACGGCTTGCCCGACCGCCACAGCCGGATTCTCGAAGCCCTGCGCGACCTCGGCCTGCCGATCAATCCGGAGGTTCGAAGCACCAAAGGCGTGGAGGGCCTGCTGGCCTGCCACGAGCGCCTGGTCGAGCGGCGCAAGACTCTGGACTACGATATCGACGGCGTCGTTTACAAGGTGGATGATCTGGACCAGCAGCGTGAAATGGGCTACGTCAGCCGGGCGCCTCGCTGGGCTCTGGCGCACAAGTTTCCTGCCCAGGAAGAAACCACGCGCCTGACCGACATCGAAGTCCAGGTCGGACGGACCGGAGCATTGACGCCGGTGGCACGCCTGGAACCGGTTTTCGTCGGCGGCGTCACGGTCACGAACGCGACCCTGCACAACGCCGACGAGGTCAGGCGCAAGGATGTCCGGCCCGGCGACTGGGTCGTCGTCAGACGGGCCGGCGACGTGATTCCGGAGGTTGTTCGGTCGATCCCCGAGCGTCGGCCGGAGGGAACCGCCGAGTGGCAGATGCCGGCGCACTGTCCGGACTGTGGCTCGGCCGTCGAACAGGTCGAGGGCGAGGCCGCGGCGCGCTGCACCGGCGGCCTGGTCTGCCCGGCCCAGCGGCGGCGAGCGCTGGAACATTTCGCCAGTCGCCAGGCCATGGATATCGACGGCCTCGGCGAGCGGCTGATCGAGCAGCTCGTCGACCGGGATCTGGTCCACAGCCCGGCCGATCTCTACACGCTCGATCAGGCCACGCTGAGCGGGCTCGAGCGGATGGGCGAGAAATCGGCGGCCAACCTGGTCGCCGCGATCGAGGCCAGCAAGTCCGTCACGCTCGGCCGATTGCTGTTCGCCCTGGGAATCCGGGAGATCGGGGAGGTCACCGCCAACAGCCTGGCCCGTCATTTCGGTACGATCGAGGCGCTGGCCGAGGCCGATGTCGATTCGCTCGAGGCGGTGCCCGATGTCGGGCCGGTGATGGCGCGGCATATTCGCGCCTTTTTCGAGGAGGCGCACAACGTCGAAGTGATCCGTGCGCTGCTCGACGCCGGCGTCCGCTACGAAGCCGAAAAGCCTCGTCCGGCGTCCGACCTGCCGCTATCGGGCAAGACCTTCGTTCTGACCGGCGGACTCGACAGCATGACCCGCTCGGAAGCCCGCGCCGCGCTCGAGGCCCTCGGTGCCAAGGTCAGTTCCAGCGTTTCGAAAAAGACCAGCGCGGTCATCGCCGGTTCCGATCCGGGTTCCAAGCTGGACAAGGCCCGTGATCTGGGCGTCGAGATTCTCGACGAAGGCGGGCTCGCCGATCTTTTGCGCGCGTGATTTGGTCTGAATCAAATCCCGGGCAGCGACCGCGGCTTAAACTGGGTCGGAGAGGACCTTCAAGGAGAATGCGATATGACTGAACACTTCAAGGAAATTCTGGTGCCGGTCGACGGTTCCGAAAATGCCATCAGAGCGGCGCGATTCGCGATGGAAATGGCCGAGCCGATGGGCATCGGCGTCCGGCTGTTCTATGTCTTTCCGGCGGCCTCGGTCGAGGTGATCGGCATGGCGGGGATGTCGCGCGCCGATATCGATCAGGCGGCCCAGGTGGCGGCCCAGAGTGCTTTCGACAAGACCGTCGAAGCGCTCGGTGATTCGATGATCGAAAAGGTCGAGCAGGAAACATCGGTCGGTGATCCGGCCGAAGAAATCATCCGCTACACCGAGGATGATCACTCGGTTCTGGTCATCATCGGTCGTCGCGGTCTCTCGCGCATGAAAGCCCTGATGCTCGGCAGCGTCAGCGACCGGGTCATTCGCCACGCCAAGAGCCCGGTGATGGTCATTACCTGAGGACATCGATGTCAACTCACCCTTGCCCGATTCGGATTCGCCGGCAGTCGATCTGGCTGCCGGCTCTCTTGTTCACCGTGATGGTGGCGACCGAATCGAGCGCGACGGAATCTCGGCCTGAACTGCTCCTGTTTGATCAGGTTCGCGTTTTCGACGGCACCGCCAGAGCCCTTACCGACCCGACGCAAGTCCTGATCAAGGGCAATCGGATCGAGGCCATCGGTGATGAGATCGACGATGAAATCGAAACCGGTGAAACCGCCCGCGTCATCTCGGCCCCGGGGCACACCCTGATGCCGGGCCTGATCGACGCACACGTGCATCTGACCTTCGGCGCTCTGACCATGGCCGACCTGATGTCGCCGGAGCTCACGCCCGAGAGCGCCGAACAAGCCGCTGCGACGGAGGCCGAAGCGATGCTGCTGCGCGGCTTCACCGCCGTTCGCGATGTCGGCGGGCCGATCTGGACACTGAAAGCCGGGATCGACCGTGGTCGCTACCTGGGCCCGCGCGTCTGGCCATCGGGCGCGACGGTCAGTCAGACCGCCGGTCACGGGGATTTTCGAACGCCGCAGGAGCGCTCGCGGCGCTTCTTCGGTCAACCATCGCGGGCCGAACTTCTTGGTGCCACCTTTATCGCCGACGGTCGGGCTGATGTGCTGACCGCGGTTCGGGAAAATCTGCGTTTCGGCGCCAGCCAGATCAAGCTGATGGCCGGAGGCGGGACATCCTCGGCCTACGACCCCATCGACGTGACCCAGTACACTTTCGACGAGATGCGCGCCGCGGTCGAGGCGGCCGAAGACTGGGGCACCTACGTGACCGTCCATGCCTACACTCCGCGTGCTGTCCGGCGAGCCATCGAGGCCGGCGTGCGCGTCGTCGAGCACGGGCAGCTTCTCGACGATGAAACCCTGAGAATGATGGCCGATCATGACGTCTGGTTGTCCCTGCAGGTGCTGCGTGCCAGTTCGCCGGATATGGATCCGCTGCGGCGCGCGAAACGCCAGCCCATCATCGAGAACCAGCCCCGGGTCTGGTCGATGGCGCGTGAGCTGGGCATCAAGCTGGCCTGGGGCACGGATTTTCTGTTCGAGCCCACTCTCAATCACGAACAGAACAGTCATATCCTTCTGCTCGAGGAATGGTTCGAACCTGCCGAGGTCCTCCGCCTGGTGACTCATGACAACGCTCAGTTGCTGGCGCTTTCGGGGCTGAGAAGCCCCTACGAGGGCCGTCTGGGCGTGGTCGAGGAGGGCGCGCTGGCCGACCTGATACTGGTCCGTGGCGACCCGATAGCCGACCTGAGCCTGATCGGCAATCCGGGGCGAAACTTTGTTGTCATCGTCAAGGATGGCAAGATCGTCAAGGACCTGACGGCTGATTCCGCCAGGGACTGAAGTCGACCGCCACGATTCGACGCGAAGGACTCCGGACCCCGGGTTTCCCAGGAGCGGGCCTGGCCCGGATAGTCGTTCCTGATCAGCGCAGGAGCACGACACGTGAATACCATCATTCGAAGCATCATCATCCCGGCGTGGGCCCTGACCATCGTGGCCTGCGCATCACCAGGCGACGAATCAGTGCAATCGACTGAGGCGATATCCGGCACCGCCTGGGAACTGGTTCGAATCCAGTCCATGGACGATCGCTCGTGGTCGCCCGAGGACCCTTCGGGCTACACCCTGACTTTCGATCCGGACGGGACAGCCTGCATGAGGCTGGACTGTAACCGGGGTCGGGCCGGCTGGTCGTCCGAACAGCCGGGCCGGCTCGAGTTCGGACCGCGGACTGATGTGCATGAGTGATCGGCCCGCAAAGCATCAAACCTCAGATGCTCGCGATCGGCTCGGCGACCAGGCCGCGATGAAATCGATCTTCGGCTTTCTCAGCGCACCCCGCGGCACCGGGTCGGCGACGGCTTTCCGGTCCGTTCGCTGTTTTCCTTCAATGGACATGGCTCGAGGATCAGTCCGCTCCTGCTCCTCGATCATGCAGACCCGATGGATTTCGAGCCGGCTGGAAAGCCGCGCGGGGTCGGCGAGCAGAGGTGACCGCGTGAATCGCTTTTCAGGAGTTCGCCGATCGGGTCAGGGGCTGAATCGGTTCGGCTTTTTTCGGCAGGGCGCTGATGGACTGGTTTGCATCGAATTTCGAGCGAGCATCCGTCAGCCCGGCAGACTCGGCCGCCTGGTCAGCTCTGTCCTCTTTTGGTTTCAGGCTCCATCGCCACAGCTCTTCGGCCGGGATTGGCAGAATCATGAACCAGTGCTCGATGACGGCAAGTGCAACGAGCGAGGCCAACAGCACATAGCCGGCCTTGCTGAAAGCATCGACGTCCGGCGCGCCGGCCTGCTGAACAAGCGCCATCGTGAGAAGCGTTCCGAGCGTGACCGAGAACGGAAACAGCAGATTCATCGGCCTCTTTCTGAAATAGCTGGTCAGATAGCTGAGCCTCTCCGGTATGAATTCGACGTTCAGGTTTCTGACGCCCAGGAACACATTGAGCTTGGCACTGACGTGCATCCCCCAGAGGGCGAGGAATGTCCACAGGCCGAATTGATTCGGCTGACCCCAGGACAGCCAGGCCATCAACGCGATGGTCGCAACGATCGCGAGTTCGTGATAGATACTGGTTGCGACGGCCTGGAAGAATCGGTCGCGGCCGCTGCTGTCGGGATCTCGAGCTTCGTTACGGGGACCGGTGATGATCCCCATGTAATAGCTCATCGTATGCCAGCCCCAGATGACGAGCCCGCATGTGAAAGCGATGAATGCCGATGCGACCGTCGTCGAGCCCGCGCTGACCCAGTATCCGTACAGAGCACCAGCGAGCACGATGGTCCCTCCCAGCATGCTCCAGCGAAAGGTCTGCGCCGGTCGGGCGTTGAGATAGAAGATGACTCCGGTGCTGAACCACCAGAGAAAGGTCGCGAACGCAATCGTCCCGAAAGTCACTGCGTCGAATCATCCCCGACGATGATCCGTCGGAAGGTCTCGAGGTTGGTGGGGCCGAATGCCGGCAGGTAGATTCGCTGGGCCGTGGCAGGGTCTTCGAGCAGCATCACGCCGTCGGTCTGCAGGATCAGGCGAAACGGCTCTTCGCGACTGATGCCGCTGGCCCTTCTGGCGCGGGCCAGACTGCGCAATACGCCGCGGATGAAGCCTCCTTCACCCGGCTCGACCACGTCGAGCATCTGATCCGGCCCGTTCTCCAGGACCCGATAGATGTTCACCGTGCCATTGGGTCCATCGGCGAAGCGCAGGTCCAGTGAGCGTTGCACGGTGTCCGCCGGAGGTACCTGGGCCACCGGCTCGACGCCGGCGATGCGGAAAGCCGCCACCGCCACGATCGTCAGGGACAACAGGGTGGCAGCCCCGATCAGCACGCCCTTGGGGACCCGGATCTCATGGGTATGATGGTGTTCACTCATGGTGTCGGATCAGGAGCTCGTTGCCCGTTGCATCTCGGGACGCATCTGGTTCGTGCTCTGTTTATCGCTGACCTTCTGCGGTGCCTCGGCTGGCTGCTGATCGTCGGCCAGTGCCTGTCCGAGAATCTCGGCCACGGCTTCGGGCTGGGGTATGGCGCGCATCACCGGCAACGGACGCTTGAGTCTGAAAAAGCGCACGTTCGGCCACAGCATGCTGTAGAGCAAGCGAGGGCCGGACATCGCCAGTTCGATGTCTCCGGTCCGGTCGGCGTAGGTCTTCATGTCCGCGCTCTGGACCTTGGTGAAAGGCAGATTGACGGCCGACGGTACTGCGAGACCGGACTGGATGATGACGCGTTTGCTGGTGATGGTATAGACGGTCGTACGCGCATAGAGCCAGGCGACGAGCGCAAGCAGCCCGATGACGCCGAGGGCGGGCGGGACCGACCAGATCAGTGATCGGACCAGCGCCTGCCATCCTCCGTTGTCGATATAGGCGGCAACGGCGACCCAGGCCACAACGACGAGGAAGTACAGCGCGATCTTGCCGAGCTGAAAGACTCGCCGGCCGTAGGGTCGCCACTCCGGAGAGTGCTGCCAAAGCACCCGCTCGTCCTCCGGCAGAGTCTCCGGTAATGGCTTCAGTTCCTTGATTCGAATATCACTCAAATCAGCGGCTCCTGGCGCGACTCACGCGCATACAGGTGTCCACCCGCGTAGTACGCGTAGATCCGATCTTCCTCCAGGCGGGTGATCTGATCCGGGCTGGCCGTTCGCGGAACATGCGGGAAATGCTCGGACATGATCGACGCGACCTTGATCTGTCCCGATCCGAAGTTGACCCGGGCAAAGCCGTAGGGCAGCAGGGGATTCAGCGCTGCCGGCGTCTCTGCATCGTCGTCCGACCCGGATTCGTCGGCGCTCGCCTCGCTGGCTCCGTTCAGGGCCACTTCAAAGAACAGGATTCGTGGCTCTGCCCGGTCGACCCAGAGATCCTTGACGGTTCCGACGACCTTGCCGTCAGCGGCGACAACCTTCAGGCCCCGCGGGTCCGGATCCTCGTGTTCGACCACGAAATTGGTGGCCACGCGCATCGGAACGACTTTCGGCGTGCCGTCCAGCGCCAGATCGGGGACGTCTTCACGCTCGGGGTAGCTCGCCGGGCCTACGCCGTCACGCATCGGGTCGCCGGTTGGCACCAGCGGAGCGCCGAGCCAGGGAGCCGCCGGTTTGGTGCCCGGGATGTTGCGCGTGATCTTTTCCGGGTGCGGCGCGGCGCGCGTGCCTTGTCCGTGCGGCAGCAGATACTGTTTCGGTTTTGGCGGGAGCGGCCAGCCGAGAACCTTGGTCCGAGGTGAGCGGTCCGTCCGGTCCGAATCCAGCGGATAGCCCTCGCGCTTGTCCTCTCGCCGGAGATAGAAGACCAACCCCGCGAAAAAGATCCAGAATGCATAAAGTACGAGTTGTGCTACGTCGATGTAGCCTGTGATGGCGCCTGTGGGCATGACATGTCCTCCTGTGGGCCGGGTTAACCGGGCATCTGATCCAGACCGAAACGCTTTTCTTCCGCGCCAGGCGTTTGCCCGTGTTGCCACGGTCGAGCCAGTGGTCCGGCGATTGCCAGTGTGATGAACAACAAGATGATTTCGATTTGGTAGACGATTCCGTAGGCGGTCGCCGGCCCTGACAGCGCGGGGCCGAACTGACCGTCCAGCGCCAGGCCGGCAAAGACATCGCGTAATGCGCCTCCGAGCGCCACGCCGACCCCGATCGCGGTAGCCTGTACCGCGCCCCAGGCGCCGAGCAACAGTCCGTTATCGCTGTTGCCCGCCATGTTCATTGCCGCAGTCAGAGTGCTGACCGCGAACAGACCGCCGCCGAAGCCGATCAGCGCCGTGCCGACGCGAAACATCAGCCCCGATTCCAGCGGCGCGGCCAGAATGACGGCCGTGAAGGCAACGATGCCGACGAGTATTCCAAGAGCCGCCAGGCGATTCGGGTCGCTACCGCGACTCAGGTGGCGGGCGGCGAATGCGAAAGCGGTCAGCGCTCCGCCGGCAAGCAGGGCGGTCAGGAAGGTGGTCTGACTGACGCTCAGGCCAAGTACTTCCGCGCCGTAGGGCTCGAGCAGAATGTCCTGCATGCTGAAAGCAGCGCTGCCCAGACCGAGCGCGATCAGGAAGCGGCGCATCTGGCGCTGTGCCATCAGTTCCCGCCAGGCTTCCCTGAAGGCGGGCCTTGGCCGCTCCGTCGAAGTTCGAGCCGGATTCCGGACTTCCTGCTTCCAGAGCGCAATGCCGTTGAGGACGATGGTGGCCAGCGCCGCCCCCTGAATGACGCGGATAAGGAGTACCTGCCCGAAGTCGGCCAGCACGGCGGCGAAGATCAGGGCGCTGACGATCATGCCCAGCAGCAGCATCACGTAGAGCAGGGCGACCACACGCGGGCGCGAGGCCTCCGGTGCGATATCGCCGGCCAGGGCCAGTCCGGCGGTCTGGGCGGTATGCAGCCCGGCACCGGTCAGCAGGAATGCGAGCGCTGCTCCGACGGTCCCGATCCAGACGGGTCCGTTGCCGTCGCCGGACAGAACGAGCAGCGCGAAAGGCATGATCGCGAGGCCACCGAACTGCAGCAGCGAACCGAACCAGATGAACGGGACCCGACGCCAGCCGAGTACCGAGCGATGGGTGTCGGAACGGTGACCGATCAGGGCCCGCAGCGGAGCAAAAACGAGGGGCAGGGCGACCATCAGGGCGACCAGCCAGGCGGCCACTCCGAGCTCGACGATCATCACCCGGTTCAGGGTGCCGGTCAGCAGCACCACTACCATTCCGACCGAGACCTGAAACAACGACAACCTCAGCAGCCGGGACAGCGGTAGTTCCGTGCTCGCCGCGTCGGCGAAAGGCAGCATGCCGGGACCGATCCGGCTCCAGGCCTGCGCGAGGCGATCGTTGGTCTTTTTCATCGCTGTCGCACCCCGGTCGTATTCGACTTGATCGAGGCGTCGCCCCGGGTCATGAAGAAGGGTGGATGAAGCGCAGGATCAGTGGACTTCGAAGGGGAGCTGCCAAGGCCGGAACCGATGGACGACGCTTCCTGCACATCCGGGGAGCGATGCGGGCGACGTTTTCGAACAGTTCGGATCGATCTGTCCTGAATAAAACCGCAATTCACGTCTTCGATTGTGTCCCGATTGATTCCCGTATCTCCAGTTGGATAGCAGGCATTGCACAGCCTCGGAAGGTTCGTTGCTCGTGAGCCAGCGTCGGCTGTCAAGGGCGGGGTCCTCATCGGCCCTGCATCGCCCTTTCTCACCTCTGATTCTATGCCAGATAGGGGTTCTTTTCAAATATCTGCGACCCTGATTTCACGGATTATCGACAGCAGAGCTCCGCTCGTTTGCCGGTCTCCGGGCCTGCCGATCGGCCGGTCGCCGGAAAAGACAGTTGACGGAACCGAGCGCTTGCGAGTACTTTCCCCGCATGCCTGCAATCCCGGCTCCCCGTTCAATCCTCGAGTTGCTCAAACCGGTCACCTGGTTCGCTCCTATGTGGGCCTTCGGTTGCGGCATCGTTTCCGCCGGCGTGCCCCTGCAGGATCGCTGGCTGTTCTTCATTGGCGGCGTCTTGCTCGCCGGGCCACTGGTGTGCGGCACCAGCCAGGCGGTCAACGACTGGTTCGATCGGCACGTCGATGCAATCAACGAGCCCAATCGGCCTATTCCATCGGGTCGAATCCCGGGGCGCTGGGGCCTCTACATCGCGATCATCTTCAGCGTCTTGTCGATTGTGGTCGCGGCTCTGCTCGGGACCTGGGTCCTGCTGGCCACGGTGGTCGGGGTGTTTCTGGCCTGGGCCTACAGTGCGCCGCCCATGCGTCTCAAGCAGAATGGCTGGTGGGGCAATCTGGCCTGCGGCATGAGCTATGAGGGTCTCGCCTGGTTCACGGGGGCGGCGGCCATGTTGTCCGCCCTGCCGGGCTGGCCGATTCTGCTGCTGGCGTTCTTCTACAGCGTCGGCGCGCACGGCATCATGACCCTGAACGATTTCAAGGCCGTCGACGGCGATCGGCGCATGGGCATCAAATCGCTTCCGGTTCAGCTCGGCGTCGAGCGTGCCGCGCGATTCGCCTGCTACGTGATGGCGATCCCGCAGTTCGTGGTGATTGCGCTGCTGTTGGGCTGGGACCGGCCGTATCACGCCGCCGCGATCGTCCTGCTGCTTGCGTTCCAGATCGTCCTGATGGTCAGTCTCATCGAGCGACCGCGCGAGCGCGCGCCCTGGTACAACGCGACCGGAACCTCGCTGTACGTGATCGGTATGATGGTGTCCGCGTTTGCCGTGCGAACGCTGTAGCCACAGCGGGCGATCGGCCGGCCCACGGCCTCCGGTCGGCGCGGTAGACTGAATTGGCGGCGATCGTCAATCTGGCAAGGAGCAACGAGAATGCAGACGAACGGGCACAACGAAACATTCGACGTCGTCGTCGTGGGCGGGGGACCCGCGGGCGCCACGGCGGCTCACGAACTCGGCCGATCGGGACGTTCGGTTCTCCTGCTGGACCGGGGCGGCAGGATCAAGCCATGCGGCGGTGCTGTTCCGCCGAAGCTGCTCGAGGAATTCGACGTGCCCGAGTCACTGCTGGTCGCGAAGTCCAACTGCGCCCGGGTGATTTCACCACAGAAGCGCGCGGTCGACATGCCGATCAACGGCTTTGTGGGGATGGTGGACCGCGAAGTCTTCGATGAATGGCTGCGCAACCGGGCGGCGATGACCGGAGTCGAGCGACGCACCGGTCGCTTCCAGTCGCTGGAGCACGCCGATGACGGGCGGGCGATCGTGACCTACAAGACCAGCGGCGAGGATGCCGACGATGAGGATGACCCGATTCACAAGGTCACGGCCCGCCTTGTCATCGGCGCCGACGGCGCGCGTTCGGAGGTCGCCCGTCAGTCGATTCCGGAAGCCCACTCGATTCCGTTTGTCGCCGCCTACCACGAGATTGTCAGCTCACCGGCCCAGGGCAGCCACGATTTCGACGGGGCGCGCTGCGACGTCTACTACCAGGGCGAGCTGTCCCCGGATTTCTACGCCTGGATCTTCCCCCACGGCGATTGCACGAGTGTCGGCGTCGGCACCGCGAACAAGGGGTTCTCGATGCGCGCAGCGGTCACCAAGCTGCGTGAGCGCACGGGCATGGGAGACAGCAAGACGATCCGCCGCGAGGGCGCGCCGATCCCGCTGCGAACGCTCAGGAAATGGGACAACGGACGTAACGTTCTGCTGGCGGGTGACGCCGCGGGTGTGGTCGCGCCGGCTTCCGGCGAGGGCATCTACTACGCGATGTTCAGCGGTCGGCTGGCGGCCGAAGCGGCCGAACAGTTCTGTCTGACCGGCAACCCGAAGGCGCTGCGCCAGGCCCGCAAGCGTTTCATGCGGGCACACGGTCGGGTGTTCTGGATCCTCGGCATCCTGCAGAAGTTCTGGTACAAGAACGACAAGCGCCGGGAGCGCTTCGTGAGCATCTGCCGCGATCCCGACGTGCAGGAGTTGACCTGGGAAGCCTACATGCACAAGCGCCTGGTCAGGGCCAAGCCTCTCGCGCACGTGCGAATCTTCTTCAAGGACATGGCCCATTTGCTCGGCATCGCGTCGACCAAATGAATTTCGCCGGAGTCGGCCGATAAGCGAAGTCTCGCTGTTCGCAGGGAAGGTTCGTGAGTCGGCACCTGGACTGGTCGGTCGATCGCGCCACCTGGCCGCACTCGGATTCGAGCCGTTTCCATCGCGTCGGCGGCCTGCGCTGGCACGTCCAGGAAATGGGGGAGGGGCCGGCGGTCTTGCTTGTCCACGGCACCGGCGCATCGACCCATTCCTGGCGGACGCTCGCGCCACTGCTGGCCCGGCACTTCAGGGTCATTGCTCCGGACCTGCCCGGCCACGGATTCACCCGGCCCCCGGCTCGCGATCGCCTGTCATTGCCGGCGATGGCCGAGGGCCTGGCCTCGCTGGTCAAGGCGCTGGCCATTCCCGTTGCATTCGCCGTCGGCCATTCGGCCGGAGCGGCGATCCTGATTCGGGGCTGCCTCGATGGCCGGCTTGCTCCCGATGGCCTGGTCAGTCTCAACGGTGCGCTGATGCCGTTTCGCGGGCCGGCCGGGTTTCTCTTTCCGCCGCTGGCCAAACTGCTGTCCCTCAACCCGCTCACGCCGCGATTGTTCGCGCTGAGCGCCGGTGACCGCGAGCGCGTGGACCGCTTGATCCGCGGGACGGGTTCGGTGCTCGACGAAGAAGGAGTCGATCTCTATGCCCGCCTGTTCAGGAGTCCGGGTCATGTCGCGTCGGTGCTCGGCATGATGGCGAACTGGGATCTGCGTCAGCTCCAGCGCGACCTGCCGAATCTGAAGCCGCCCCTGCTGATGATCGCGGCCGAAAACGACCGGGCCGTTGCTCCCGCTGATGCCGAACGCATCGTCGGCAGGGTCAAGGACGCGAGACTGGCGAATGTGCCCGATCTGGGCCACCTGGCCCACGAAGAGGATGCCGGCTCGGTGGCCGATCTGATCATGGACTGGATTGCCGTGACCACCGCGAAGCGGCGCTGAAGCATGGCGACCCTGTTCGAAAACGGCCGCATAGTCGATCTGATCCTGCTGATTCTGATCGCCGAGGCGCTGGTCTTCTGCGTCATCGCCTGGATCTGGCGCGATCGCGTGGACGCTCCGCCGAGGCTGCGCGCGCTGTTGTTCAACCTCGCCGCCGGCGGCTGCCTGCTGATGGCCCTGCGAGCGGTGATGACCGGCGCCGACTGGCGCTTTGCGGGCGCCTGGCTCGGCGCCGCCCTGGTGGCTCATCTCGCCGATCTGTATCAGCGCTTCCGAGGTTCATGAGAGCCGGCCGGAGCGGCTTGTGATCCGGGTCTCCCGGCGAACCTCAATCACGCGCTGGCGGGTCGGCCTGGTCGTCGTCGGAGCCGGCGTTCGGGGCCTGATCACTGCCTTTGCCCCCGGCCTCTTCGTCATGCTCCTTCAAGGCCCGAGTGACGTCGTAGAGCTGCCAGACACCGATGCCGAGCACCACGACGACGATGAAGAGCAATTCCAGGAGTTTGATGTGCATTTCGCTGTGTCGGTAGTGAGTTTTCGTGACTGCCGCGCCCGCATGATCACTGATCGAAGCGGGCGGTGATCATTCCTCGGGCGCGCCGAATCCGCCGCCGCCCGGCGTCTGGATGACCAGCAGGTCGCCAGGCCCGACTTCGGCCCGTTGCGTCCCCGAGAGTTTTTCGCGGCGGCCGTCCTCGCGTTCGATCCAGGCCGAGCCGGTCGCGCCGTCAGCGCCGCCGGCGATGCCGGACGGGGCGTTGATCCGGGAATTGGCCAGCAGCGCGATGCTCATCGGCTCGAGAAAGCGGATCCGGCGCTCGGCCCCGCAGCCGCCGTTCCAGCGACCCTGTCCGCCGGAGTCCGGACGAATTCCGAAGCCGTCGAGTCGAACCGGGAACCGCGTTTCGAGGATTTCCGGATCGGTCAGGCGTGAATTGGTCATGTGGACATGGACCGCGTCGCAGCCGTCGAAACCCTCGCCGGCACCGGCCCCGCCGCAGAGCGTTTCATAGTGCTGATAGCGCTCGTTGCCGAAGGTGAGATTGTTCATGGTGCCCTGGCCGTTGGCCAGAACGCCCATCGCAGCCAGCAGGCAGTCGGCGACGACCTGGCTGGTTTCGACGTTGCCGGCCACCACCGCCGCCGGATAGCTCGGGTGGAGCAGGCTACCCTCGGGGATGACCAGATCGATCGGCGCCATGCAGCCGTCGTTCAGCGGAATCTCGTCGGCGACCAGACAGCGCAGCACGTAGAGCACGCAGGCGCGAGTCACCGCGGCCGGTGCGTTGAAGTTGTTGTTCTGCTGCTCGCTGGTTCCGCCGAAATCGATCCGGGCACGCCGCTTGTGTCGATCGACCGAAATCCTGACCTCGACGCGCGCGCCGCAGTCCATCGTCTTGATCCAGTGGCCGTCCTCGAGGCGGTCGATCACACGGCGGACCTGCTCGGCGGCGTTGGCCTGGACGTGGCCCATGTAGGCCTCGACCACATCGCGCCCGAAATGCTCGACCATCGCCTCGAGCTCGCGAATGCCGCGCGCATTGGCGGCGATCTGGGCGCGCAGATCCGAGAGATTCTGGTCGATGTTTCGCACCGGGTGGTCTCCGGCCAGAAAGCGCTCGCGCAACGCCTGCTCGCGGAGCTGGCCATCGCGCACGGCCAGGACGTTGGTCAGCAGCACGCCTTCCTGATCGATGTGGCGACTGTCGGGCGGCATCGAACCCGGCGTGATGCCGCCGACGTCGGCGTGGTGGGCGCGGCTGGCGGTGAAGAACAGGATTTCCCCGCGATCGTCGAAGCACGGACTGACCACGGTCAGATCGGGCAGATGCGTTCCGCCACGATACGGATCGTTGAGCAGGTAGACATCGCCCGGGCTGATCGACGCGCCATGCTCGTCCATCACCGCTCGCACGCTCTCGCCCATCGATCCGAGGTGGACCGGAACGTGCGGTGCGTTGGCCACGAGCCGACCGGCGCGATCGAACAGGGCGCAGGAGAAGTCCAGGCGCTCCTTGATGTTGGCCGACCAGGCCGTTTTCTGCAGGGCCGCCCCCATGTGCTCGGCGATTGCCATGAACAGGTTGTTGAACACTTCGAGCATGACCGGGTCTGCTTCGCTGCCGACCTTGACCCGCTCGGGCAGGGGCTCGACCCGCCGCAGCACCAGATGGCCGAAGTCATTCATGCTCAATTCCCAGCCCGGTTCGACCACGGTCGTGGCGTTGGCCTCGACCACGATCGCCGGGCCGGCGACGCGCTGCCCGGTCCGGAGCCGGTCGCGCGGGTACACCGGGGTCTCGGGATGGACCTTGCCGGCCATGAAGGTCTTGACCCGGTCGGCGGCCTCCGGCGGCGTGGCGCGTTCCGGCGCCGCATTGGATTGCTCGGTCACGGCCTGCGCGTTGCCGACCGCTTCGACCACGCCGGCTTCGACGACGAGATCGCGGTCCGGCATCGTGAACCCGAACTGCTGCCGATGGGCATCGGCGAAGGCCGTTTCCAGTGCGTCGAGCTCTGCGAAGTCGATCAGCAGCGGCGTGTCCGTTCCCGCGTATTTGCACTGGACCTTGCGCTCGACCGCCGTGTCCAGTTCGGCGATGCCCTGGTCGCCCACCTCCCGCAGTGCGTTCGCCACGGCCTCATCGAAGCGCGCGCCGAGCTCCTCGATCAGCGCGGCATCGAGCGTCCGCTCGACCGCGAATTCGTGCATCGCGGTGACGTCGGCGAGGCCCATGCCGTAGGCCGACAGCACGCCCGAAAAGGGGTGGATGAGCACCGTCTCGATGCCCAGTTCATCGGCGACGAGGCAGGCGTGCTGGCCGCCGGCGCCGCCAAAGCAGTTGAGCGCATATTCGGTCACGTCGTGGCCGCGCTGGACCGAAACTTTCTTGATGGCGTTGGCCATGTTCGCCACGGCAATCTTCAGAAAGCCCGCGGCGACTTCCTCGGCACTGCGGCGATCGCCGGTCTGTTCGTGAATGCGCCGGGTCAGCGCAGCGAACTGTCGTTCGACCTCGACCGCATCCAGCGGCTGGTCGGCTGAGGGGCCGAACACCTCGGGGAAGAAGGTCGGCTGCAGCTTGCCGAGCATGACGTTGCAGTCGGTGACCGTCAGCGGGCCTCCGCGGCGGTAGCAGGCCGGACCCGGATCGGCGCCGGCGGAATCCGGTCCGACCCGGTAGCGGCTGCCGTCGAAGTGCAGCCTGGAGCCGCCGCCCGCGGCCACGGTATGAATTTCCAGCATCGGCGTGCGCAGCCGTACCCCGGCGATGGTGGTCTCGAAAGCGCGCTCGAATTCACCCTTGAAGTGCGACACATCGGTCGAGGTGCCACCCATGTCGAAACCGATCACCTTGTCGAACCCGGCGATCTGCGCGGTTCGCACACAGCCGACGATTCCGCCGGCCGGGCCGGAGAGGATCGCGTCCTTGCCGGCGAATCGGGATACGTCGGTCAGACCCCCGTCGGATTTCATGAACTGGAGCTGGACATCGCCGAGCTGCCGCGCCACGCGTTCGGCATGACGGCGAAGCACCGGCGAGAGATACGCGTCGACGACGGTCGTGTCGCCGCGACCGATGAGGCGAATCAGCGGGCTGACCTGGTGTGACAGGCTGATCTGTTCGAAGCCGATCGACTCGGCGATCCGGCCGATCAGTTGCTCATGGGCGGGGTTGCGGTAGCCATGCACCAGCACGACCGCCAGGCAGCGGATGCCGTCGTCGAAGACCTCCTGGAGCTGCTCGCGGATCGTCGATTCCTCGGGTGCATGGAGTACGCTCCCGTCTGCGTTCAGCCGTTCGTCAATCTCGAACACGCATGAGAAAAGGCTCTCAGGCAATTGAATATCAAGCGAAAAGATATCTGGTCTGGCCTGGTTCCCGATCCGCAGTGCGTCGCGGAATCCACGCGTCGTGACGAGTGCCGTGGGTTCGCCCCGGCGCTCGAGCAAGGCATTGGTCGCGACGGTCGTTCCCATCCGAACGCGCTCGATCCGGTCATCGGGCAGGGGCTGACCGGGTTTCAGATCGAGCAGTCGACGAATGCCGGCAATCGCGGCATCTTCGTATTGCTCCGGGTTGACCGACAGCAGCTTGGCGGTCTGCAGCTCACCGTCCGGCCGGCGCGCGACGATGTCGGTGAAGGTGCCGCCGCGATCGATCCAGAATTGCCATTGTGGAGAGTGTTCGTTGACGGCGGTTCGCTCGCGTCAGGGGTTTTCGGAAAGATACCAGATTGTCCGCCGGGGCAACGTTGACGAGCCACGCTTCCGGCCCGACGCAGGCCGCGAACGCTATCGCTTCAGGTCCGCCGGAAGCGCGATGATCGTTCCGGAGGACGGAGCGATGGTGACGATATCCGGCGGCATCGATTCCGGTGCCCTGAAGCGGATTTGCCATTCCGCCGGCGCCTGCTCGCGGCAGCCCTCGAAGCGATACAGGCGGCTGACGCTGTCGGCTGCCGAGGCCACGACTTCCTCTCCGTTCGCGCGTACGCTTTCGACATTCATCGGTGCCCACCATGGATACACGTTCGACACCAGCACAGCCTCGGTGCAGGGCGCGCTGAAGCTCAGCACCTCCGAAGCGTTCGACGGAGCCGCGCGCGGGCGCGGCGGATAGTCGCGGGCCCGCGCCAGCGGTTCGAAGCCGACCGGATGCAGAACCTGTCCGAGGGGAAAGAAATGCAGCGACTCGAGCTGTCCTGCGGCCGGCTGCTCGATCGCTTCGGCGATCCGCAGGCCGACGGCGAGCCAGCGCGGTCGGGTGGCCTCCGCCTGGCCGCCGATCACCGGCGGCGTCGCCAGCTCGGGACAGTGCAGCGTCAGGATCAGATCGGTCAGCGTATCGGCCTGTTGCGCGACGGCGCCGTGCAGAATCAGCGCGCCGGGCACCGAGCACAAGGCGCGCCCGAGCCGGTCGCTGCCGCTGAAGCTGAGTTGGGGCCCCGGATTGCTGACCCCGGCAGCGGCCCCGGCCTGGAGATTCATCATGAACGCGGCCGGAAAGTGCCGGCGCCCGTTGTCCTCGTTCGTGGCCAGCAGGGTGGTCAGCAGGCTTGCGAGGCTGCCGATGCCGAGCACGAGCGACAGCGGCAGCACGAGGCGGCGGACACCGGCCAGATCGATCGCGGCCAGCAGCGCCGCCAAGAGCGCGAAGGCGAAGGTCGGCACCGCGAGCATCATGTACCACAGGGTTTCCGAGCGCATCAGAAGCGCTGCCGAGATCTGCGATGCGATGCCGAGTAACAGCACCAGCGCGGCGAATCGCCCGGTCCTGTTTCTCAGCAGCGCAGGCAGTCCGAACAGCGCCAGGGCGAGGAGCAGGACGAGACCGATGGTCAACACGGGTCGCAGGGCGGGCGCTCCCTGGGTCAGCAGCGTCAGACCGTGCTCGGTGCCGCCGATCAGGATGTGCCACAGCAGCGTCGGTGCGGCGGTGAGGGCGGTGAGGTCGAAGTGAGTGCTCAGGTGGGCCAGCGCGCCGCCGGACGGAGTATCCGGCAGTCGCCCCGTGGCTGCGGCGATGAGCAGGAGCAGGAACGGCAACAGCGTCCCGATCCCGAGCATGACCGCCCGCAGCGGACGGCGCGGCGCCGAAAGCCAGGGCAGTACCGCCAGCCAGCCCAGTGCGATCGTGGCCGGATGCGCGTGCAGCATCAGGGCGAAGACCAGCCCGAGCGCCAGGGCGCTGCCCGGCGTCGGCTGCCGCCAGTCGCGCCAGGCCAGCAGCAGCAGGGCCAGCACGGCCGACGGCACCAGGTTGAAATGATTGAAGCTCTGATAGATGAAGCTGTGCAGGCCGGGCAGGGCCAGCAGCAGAGCCAGGATCAACCCGAAGCGCCAGTGGCCCAGGGCGCGACCGAGCATCAGCGCGAGCACGAACTGGCTGCCCTGCAGCAGACCGGCCCAGGCCGCCACGGCCGCGAAGCTCTGGTCTACCCATAAGGCCGGTGCCAGCAGGTAGTACCAGCCGGGACCGAGGTGCGTGAAGAAGCCGATTTCGGGTCCGACCAGCGGCCATTCGGCGAAGCTGGCGATACGGTGGGCCCAGTAGATGTCGCGCACCGGATCGAGATAGGGCGAGCCGAGCACGCCAAGGTAGGCGCTGATCAGGGCCATCGCGAAAACCACCGACCAGGCCCACAAGGGCGCTGACTGATCGATGACAGGCGGGTTCGCGGAGGCTGGGGGGGACGGCACGGCTGGTGGCGGGTCCGAACGGCTTCGAGGAGCGAATCATAGCAATCCTGACGATCGGACCAGCGAGGGGCGGAAAGTCTGATTCGCTATACTGGCCGGCATTGCTCCCGCGCTATCCGAACCGATCATGCCGTCTGCCGTCGCGCCGCCCGATCTGAGTCTCGTCATCCCGTGCTACAACGAGGCCGATGGGCTGGAGACGCTCGGCGCGGCGCTGGCGCCGGTGCTCGCCGAGTTACCGGTGGAGGGCTATGAATTGGTGCTTGTCGATGACGGCAGCGCCGATCCGACCTTCGAGACCCTGGAGCGGTGGCGCGAACGCGACCCGGCCGTGCGCGTCATTCGTCTGGCGCGCAACTTCGGCAAGGAGGCGGCGATGACCTGCGGCCTGCACTTTGCCCGCGGTCGGGCGGTGGTGCTGCTCGACGCCGACCTTCAGGACCCGCCTGAACTGATACCCAGGATGGTCGAGCGCTGGCGCGACGGATCCGATGTCGTGCTTGCCCATCGCGCTCTTCGCACCGAGGATGGCTGGTTCAAGCGCCTGACGGCGGCCGCTTTCTATCGCGTGATCGGACTGCTGGCCGGTAGCCAGGTGCCCGCCAACGTCGGCGACTTCCGCCTGATGGATCGTCGCGTCGTCGATGCGCTGCTGCATCTGCCGGAAAAGACCCGCTTCATGAAGGGCCTGATGAACTATGTCGGTTTCCGGGTCTCGACCATCGACTATGTCCGTCCGGGCCGTCGTACCGGCAGCAGCCGCTGGAGCCCGTGGAAACTCTGGAACCTGGCGCTTGAGGGCATCACCTCTTTCAGCACCGCTCCGCTGCGGGCCTGGGGTTATCTGGGTTTTGCCTTCGCCGCCGCGGCTCTGGCCTATGCCGCCTGGATCGTGATCCGGACCCTGATCTACGGCATCGATGTACCCGGCTATGCTTCTCTGGCCACCATGCTGCTGTTCTTCAGCGGCCTTCAGATGATCAGCATCGGTATCCTCGGCGAGTATCTCGCGCGGGTCTTCGTCGAAAGCAAGAACCGGCCGCTCTACGTCGTCGATCGGATGCAGGGATTCGACGAGGTCTGGGTCGACGAGCAGGCGCGTCGGGTCGTCGGCAATATCGTGCTGCCGCGCCGATCGGACGACGCGGTTACGGAGACTCCTTGCGCGGGCGCTGCCCGGGCAGCGGGCGAAACGGATTGAGCAGCAGGGACCACAGGCCCTGCTCATCGGGGTCACGGAATTCGTCCAGGCCGATCGCCATCTCGGCCTCGGCGACACGCGGCTGCCGGCGGTAGCTGCCGAACATCCGATCCCAGCAGGACAAATGAAAGCCGTAGTTGCTATCGGTCTCCGGTCGCCAGGTCGAGTGGTGAATCCGGTGCATCGACGGCGTGACCACCAGCCAGCGCAGTCTTCGATCCCAGCGCTCGGGCAGAGCGAAGTCCGAGTGGGTGAACAGCGCACCGGTCGCCAGCAGCAGCTCGAACAGCAGCACTGCGACCGGATGCGGCCCCAGCAGCCAGACCAGGCCCAGCTTGATGCCCATCGACAGAGCGATTTCCAACGGGTGAAAGCGAAAGCCCGTGGTGACGTCGAAGCCGGTATCGCAGTGATGGACGCGATGCAGTCGCCACAGCAGCGGAATGCGATGCAGCAGTCGGTGCTGCCAGTAGATCGCCAGATCGAACAGCACGATCGCGAATGGAATCGCGACCCAGAGCGGCCAATCCAGCCAGCCGAACAGGCCGCCGCCGTTCTCGTGGATGACGACCGCGAACCCGACCGCCAGGACCGGAAACGCGAACCTCAGAACGAGGGTGTTGAAGACCACGAGCGAGCCATTGATCGCCTGGCGCGCGGCCGGACGACCGTCTCCGCGCTTCGGCCAGCGGGCCTGGATGAGGACCAGCGCCGACAGCGCTCCGATGAAAGCAGCCAGACGGATGGTCGGTTCGTGGGAGAGCAGATCCATCGCAATTCAACAGTGCCGGAAATCCTGCGGTTGCAGCTTTACGGGGCGTGACAGCCCCGGTTCGAGGACAGCAGATTAGCATTCGGCGATGAATGCCATGCATCGCCTCACTGAGTCCGTCGTGATTACCATGGAGGTCTGCAGCAGCGATCTCTGCGAGCCTGGCGATGATATCGACGGCCTCGCCCGGGGGCTCGACCGCCTCGACGTGCCGGATCTGCGTGGCCCGTTCGATCTCGGGGCCTTCGAATTCGATCCCGCAGCGACCGACCGGATCTTCTCCGACGCTTTCCAGGACTGACCCGGCACGAACGCAGATTCCCGAGCAGGACCTGAGGCTTTCCTTTCCCGGATTACGTCTATACAGTCAGGCAATTTCCAACCGCGGTGAGCGTCCGAATGCGCTCGCCAGACCGGACCCGAAAGGATGAGCGATTCGAATCGGTTCCAGCGTCTTGAGGCGCTGTTTCACGAACTCCAGGACATGGAACCCGGGGACCGGCGCCAACGACTCGAGGCGCTGGCCGACGAGGATCCGGGCTTGCACGCCGAACTGCTGGATCTGCTCGAGCCCAGCGACACCCAGCTGCGCGACGAGCAGGCGCTCGACTCGGTGGCCGGCCGCGGCGGCCTGGCCGCCTCCCTGGGCGGCGGCCCGAGGGACCCCGAACAGGTCGGGCCGTACCGTCTGATCCGGGTCATCGGCCAGGGAGGGATGGGGCGGGTCTACCTCGCCGAGCAGACCGACCCGGTCGAGCGGAGAGTCGCGCTGAAGCTGACCCGCCGGGGAATCGACAGCGACGAGGCGCTGGGACGTTTCCGCGCCGAGCGCCAGGCGCTGGCGGTACTGGAGCACCCGAATATCGCGCGGGTCTTCGATGCCGGAAGTCTCGAGGACGGTCGGCCGTGGTTTGCGATGGAATACATCGAGGGCGTGACCATCACCGCCTGGGCGGCCAGCCACAATCTGGACCTGTCCGAACGGATTCGACTGTTGCTGCCGGTTTGCGACGCGATCCAGCACGCCCATCGCAAGGGCCTGATCCATCGCGACCTGAAGCCGTCGAACATTCTGGTGGTCGACGACAACGGTCAGGGTTTTCCGAAAGTGATCGACTTCGGCATCGCGCGGGCGGTGGATCTCGGCCGGGACGATCGCTCGCAGGTCACCCGGCTCGGTGAACTGATCGGCACCCCCGAGTACATGAGCCCCGAGCAGGCCGCGCTCGGCGAAATCGACATCGACACGCGTTCGGACGTCTACTCGCTGGGTCTGGTGCTCTACGAGCTGCTCGTCGGCACGCTGCCGATGACCGGCAAGGAACTGCGCGCCCTCGGCTTCGAGGCGATGTGCCGCCAGATACGCGAAGGCGATACGCCGCGTCCGAGCCGGATGCATCCGGCCCCCGATACCCTCATCGACGCCACCACGCAGCGCTGGCGGGCGCGACTGAAGGGCGACCTGGATTCGGTCCTGCTGAAGGCGCTTGCCAAGGATCGCGAGCGGCGCTACGGCAGCGCCTCGGAGCTGGCCGACGATCTCAAGCGCTACCTGAGCAACGAGCCGGTGCTCGCCCAGCCGCCGTCGCTGGCCTATCGAGGGCGGAAGTTCGTGCGCAGGCACCGCTGGCCGGTGGCCCTGGCGAGCAGCCTGATCCTGGCCCTGCTGGTCGGAATCGCCAGCACCTCCTACGGTTTGCTCCAGGCCCGGGAGGCACGGGATCGCGCCGAAGCCAGCGAGCGCCAGACGCAGCTGCGCCGGGACATCGCGGACGCCTATGCCGACGTGCTGCTGCGGGTGTTCGGGGCCAGCGAAGACATCGAGAGGACGGCCGAGGTGCTGCTCGACCAGCAGCGCACGCTCGACTGGGAATCGGATCCGGATGGTGCCGCACTCGCGAGCTACGCCATCGGCCGACACTTTCTCGGCCGCAACGATTACGAACGCGCGCGCACAGTCTTCGCCGACTGGCTCGCACGCGACATCGGACCGGCGACGCTGACCCGACTGGGCTGGGGGAGCGTCGGCTATGCCTATCGCTACACCGGGGATCAGGCGGGGGCATTGAACGCATTCCGCACGGCCGCGGATCTGTATCCGGCGTCGGATCGGCACATGCCCGAATACGCCGCGGTCATGACCCAGATCGCGTTCCTCGCCGGCACCGAATCTGAAATCGATGCCGCCAATCGGGCCCTCGACGGAGTGCTGGCCAGCCCCGAGCTGGCGCCGGCGATGCGGGTCATCATGCTCAATTCGCGCTATCAGCTGGCCGCCCGCTTCGGGGGGCCGGAAGACGGTTATCGGGCGATCGTCGGCGTCGTCGAAGAAATCGACCGGCACCCCAACATGCCGCTGCAGGGGACCGACACCAATCGGCTCAATCTGGCCGCCTACGAGATTCTGATGCGCGACGATCCGGGGGCCGCAGAGCGGCAGCTCGCCCGGGTTCGGGAGCGCACCGAAACAGCCAAGGGAGCGAGTCGCGACAGCGCCATGCGCATGGCGCTGGAAGCCGAGATCGCGCGCCGACGCGGCGAGCTCGATCGGGCAGAGGCTCTCCTGTCGAGCGCCCTGGAACAGTTCGCGCGCTTTTCCGGCGTGCTTTCGGAAAGCTATCGTCGGGCCGGCGCATACCGCGTCCGGGTGCTGGCCGAATCGGGCCGATGGAGCGAGGCCGAGGCACAACTTGCCGCGCTTCGAAGCGACGGTGAAGATGCCTGGAACAATCGCTGGGTGGTGCTGGCCGAGGCGGAGCTTGCCCTGCAACGGGAAGGGCCAGAGGCAGCCTCGCAGGCTCTCGCGGCCGGTCAATTCCCGCCCAACCTCGACCGCCGACCGATTCACATGCGAGCATTCGCGGAATCCCTCATCGAACGGGGCGTCCGCCTGCCTGCCCCCAACGGTCAAAGCGGCGGGCAGTGATGATCAACGGAGGGCCGGCATGACAGCGGCTGGGGAACGCAGGGCATGAGACGACTCGAATCGCGAAACGAGTTACCCTGATTACTCACCCATCGTGCCGCGGGCGCGCTATTGCATGAATACCTCTACCGTGCTGATCCTGGTCGGCATCCTGGTCCTGATCGTGGCTGTCGCCTCGGTGTCGATGGCCTTCTACTCGCATATTCGTCTCGGCACCGATCAGTCCGTGGCTTCCGCCCGCTTTACCCACGTGGGTGTCCTGCTGGCGCGGCGACACGACATCGCCGGCGAAATGCTGGACACGATTCGCGCAAGACGATCGGCCACTGGAGAAGACTTAGATATTGCCGCCATCGAGTCGTCATTGGCGACCGCGCGCCAGGCGCTGGGCCAGGTCGAAGGCCTGCCGACGCCGAGTCAGGCGGCGCGCATGTCGGATGCCGAAGCGGACCTGCAGGAGGCGATCAGGGGCTTTACCGGGCATCCGGAAGCGTCGCGAATCATGGCCGGGGAAGTCGGTTATCAGAACCGCATTCGCGACTGGGAACGCGTCAACGAAGCCCTGCCGCCCGCGCTGACCGCTTACGACGAACTCGCCAGGGTCTACCAGTCCCGCCGCGCGACCTTCTGGATCCAGCCGTTCGCGAACTGGTTCGATTATCCGGCGGTGGGGCGCTTGCGGTTGTAGGGGTCTGCGGCAGCATCTTTCCTGCGGGCCTTGACCGATCCTCTTCTGCTCAATGCAATCAACTTCCGGCGCGAAGCGCTGCAATGCACTTGAATTCGATCGCGATCGGCGTCGGTAATGAACTGATTTCGACCGTTGTCCGGCAGGGCGATGCGGCGGAAAACGCTTCGGCGTAGAGCGCGTTGAAGCGCTTGAAGTCGCGCTTCATGTCGGTCAGGAACACCGTGATGTCGACCAGATCCTCACGGCTCGCGCCGGCTGATTCCAGCACCCGGTCGAGATTGTTGATCAATTGCCGGGTCTGGGCTTCTATGTCGTGATCGATCAGACAGCCGTCCTCGTCGTAGACGTTGCCCGGAACAACGTTCGTCTCGGGGTCGCGCGGACCCAGCCCGGACAGGAACAGCAGATCACCCACCCGCCGCGCATGCGGATAACTCCCCACCGGCTTCGGCGCCTTCTCGGATTCAATCTTCGAATTCATGATGACTCCCGATATATCCATCGAAATCCCAATCGAAATCGATTTCGAAATCGAAAAGGAACGTGATCAAGCCCCCGAAACAAAGACATTCTTCGGCTCGGTAAAGAACTCCAGCGACCACCGTCCGCCCTCGCGCCCGAGGCCGGACGCTTTCATCCCGCCGAACGGTGTTCTCAGATCTCTGACCAGCCAGTCGTTGACCCAGATGATCCCGGCTTCGATCCGGGCGGCGACGCGATGCGCTCGCGCCAGATCGCGGGTCCAGACCGTTGCGGCCAGGCCGTAGTCGACGCTGTTGGCCAGCTGAATCGCTTCGTCCTCATCGCGGAACCGCTGCAGCGTCACGAACGGCCCGAAGATCTCGTCGAAGTGCAGCGGACTGTCCGCCGGCAGATCCGAAACGACCGTCGGCAAAACGAAAAATCCGCCCCGGCAGCGGCCCCTGGGCTTGATCGCCTCACCGCCGCAGCGAATCGTCCCGCCCTCGCTTCGGGCCTGTTCGATGAAGCCGAGCACCTTGTCACGGTGCGCGCGGGAAATCAGCGCGCCCTGTTCGGTCGCTTCCTCGCTTGGATCGCCGAGCTGAAGCCCCTTGACCGCCGAAGTGAACCGTTCCGCGAATTCATCGAACAGGTCTTCATGGACCAGGATTCTCGAGCTGCACAGGCAGACCTGGCCCTGATTGGTGAAGCCGGCGCGCACCAGGCCGGGCACGGTCCGGTCGAGATCGGCGTCCGCGAACACCAGCGCCGGGTTCTTGCCGCCGAGTTCGAGCGAAAGCTTGATCAGGCGCTCGGCGACCGTGCAGGCGATCTGTCGACCGGTACGAGTGCCGCCGGTAAACGAAATGGCGCGGACGCCGGAATGTTCGATCAGGGCCTGGCCGCAGCCGGGTCCGGTGCCGTGGATCAGGTTGAAAACGCCTTTCGGCAACCCGGCCTCGTCGGCCAGCGCGCACAGGGCATCAGCGGTCAGCGGCGTGAGTTCCGACGGCTTGGCGACGACGCAGTTGCCGGTGACCAGGGCCGGGGCCAGCTTCCAGGTCAGCAGGTACAGGGGCAGATTCCAGGGCGTGATCAGGGCGACCACGCCGAGCGCCTCGCGCCGGGTGTAATTGAAGCCGACCGGTCCCATGTCTTGACCGTCGCTGGTCCACTGCCGCATCGCCGAGGCGAAGAAGTTCAGATTGGCTTCCGCCCTCTGCATGTCGATGTCGCGCGCCAGTCGGACCGGTTTGCCGGTATCGGCGGACTCCAGCTCGGCCAGGCGCTTTGCATCACGCGCAATCAGTCCGGCGAGGCGTTCGATGCAGTCTGCGCGCTCGGCCACGGGGGTCCGGGCCCATTCTGGAAAGGCCTGTTCGGCGGCGGCCACGGCCTGGGCGACGTCCTCGGGGCCCGAGTCCGGAATATGCGCGATGACCTGACCCGTCGCGGGTTCGATGTCGTCGAGATAGGCCCCGCCGGCCGGCGGCCAGAAGCGCCCGTCGATGTAGTTGGCCAGCGTTCTCACAGCGATTTCAGGCGCCCTCCGTCCACGGCCAGACTGACGCCGGTGATGTAGGCCGCCGCCGGGCTGGCCAGAAACGCGACCGCGTTGGCCACTTCCTCGGGCTCGGCGAAACGACCCATCGGCACGGTCGATCGCATCGATTCGGCCACTTCGGCTTCCGACTGCCCCGATTTTTCGGCCCGGCCCTTGATCAAGCGGTCCAGACGGCCGGTCGCGGTGAAGCCCGGCAGCACGTTGTTGACCGTGAAGCCTTCCGGCGCCAGCTCACCCGCCAAAGTCTTCGCCCAGGCCGCCATCGCTGCACGCACGGTGTTCGACACACCGAGACCCGGGATCGGCTCGTAGACCGAAGTGGAGATGATGTTGACGATGCGCCCGTAGCCGGCACGCCGCATGTGGGGCAGGGCGGACTGGACCAGGTACTGGCTGCTGAGCAGGTGGGTTCTCATTCCTTCGAGAAACGCCTCACCCTCGGCCGCGACGATCGGCCCCGGCGGCGGGCCGCCCGCGTTGTTGATCAGCACCTCGACCGGGTTCGCCTCCAGCCACGAACCGAAGCGGGCGCGCACCTCATCGGGTTTCGAGAAATCCGCTGCAAGATGCCGGTGCGGCCGGTCGGATATCTCCGAGAGCCTCTCCAGAACCTCACGCAATCCGGCCCCGTTCCGGGCCACGACGGTCACCGACGCCCCGAGCCGGGCCAGGGCCAGCGCGCTCGCCCGACCGATACCCTGACTGGCCCCGCAGACCAGCGCGTGGCGACCTTCCAATGTCAGATCCATCAAGCTTTGCCGATGTTCGAGTTCCGGCAGAGTGTACCGCGCCGGAAGCCTTTCCGATCGAGCCGGAAGACGGCAGGGTCTGTCCGGTTCAGTCGTCGATCCGGCAGCCGCCCGGCGGTTTCAGGGTTTCGCCGATCACGGCCGCCGGATCGAAGGTCGAGCGTTGGCCGAGATCCGGGCCGTGTTCGCTCAGCCAGGCGGCGGCCCTGCTGTGTCCGAGATCGTGCAGGTGGAGCAGGTAATCCCATTCGGCGTTGAGCTTGCTCGATGCGCTCAGCGACTGCAGCGCGTCCCCGGCGTGGATCCGATGCAGTCTCATCTGGCGGAAGGCCTCGAGTTCCGGATCGCGGGCCTGCAGGCCGTCATCGAGCAACTGGATCGCGCGCAGTTCCTTGAGCAGGCTGTTGTTGAAGGTGATCTCGTTGACGCGGTTGATGATGTCGCGCGCGCTGCGCGGCACATCGTCGCGAACGAAGGGATTGATCTGCACGATCACCAGATCCCGGCAAGGGCATTCGTCGACCAGCGGGTACAGGCTGGGGTTGCCGACATAGCCGCCGTCCCAGTAGGCCTCGCCGTCGATCTCGACCGCATGAAACATGAAGGGCAGGGCGGCCGAGGCCATCAGCGCGTCGGCGCTCAGCTCGCCCCGACGAAACACCCTCGGACGACCGGTCCGGACATTGGTCGCGGTCACGAACAACTGGACTGCACGGCAGTGGTTGACACGCTCGAAATCGATCTGCTCGACGATCAACTCACGCAGCGGATTGATGTTGAGCGGGTTCAACTGATACGGCGACAGCACGCGGCTCAACTGGTCGAAACCCAGATAGGCCAGCGAATGATCCAGGCTCCAGTCGCCCAGAAGCCGCGACCACAAGCTGCGCTGAATCGGGCTGAAACTCGCCGATCGGCTGACCGCGCGCCAGAACGTTTCCAGCGCCTCGCGCGCGCTCTCACGTCCGCCCTTCTCCAGCCCGTCGGCCAGCACCGCCGCGTTCATCGCACCCGCGCTGGTCCCGCTGATCGCCGTAATCTCCAGATCCTCTTCCTGCAGCAGTCGATCCAGAATGCCCCAGGTCATCGCCCCATGGGCACCACCGCCCTGCAGGGCCAGTTCGATCGTGATTCGGTTGGAGGTCATCGATCACATGTCCTGGAACCAATGAAGCCTGAGGAGTATTCCACAGACGTCCAGGCAAGTTCAGAGATGATCATCGCGGATGAGGATCATTTGTGTCGGTAGCTTCACGCTGCTAGACTAAATATGAAAAGGGGATTCCTGAGTTGTGCCGCGTTGTGCCGCGCGCTGCGGGCTGGAACAGGGGACCTCGAATAAAACCCCGTTTCCGAGGACTGCCCGAAATGCGCGACACCGACCTTCCGACAATGGTCTTCGGACCTTGCCATCGCTGCTTGATAGCCCTTGTCGGGGCCCTGATAACGGGGGCAGCCATGGCGGCGCCCACCGATGACTTCGTGACCACCTGGAAGACCGACAACCCAGGCACCTCGGGTCCGACCGAAATCACGATCCCGATGATCGGAGGGCCTTACGACGTCGACTGGAACAACGACGGGACCTTCGACCAGATCGGCGTCAACGACGCGGTCACCCATGATTTCGGCGTGGCCGGCACCTACACGATTCGGATTCGCGGCGATTACACCTCGATCCGTTTCGAAAACAGCGGGGATGCCGAAAAGATCCTGTCGATCGACCAATGGGGCACCGGTGCCTGGCAGAGTATGGCCAGTGCGTTCGAGGGTGCAGCCAATCTCCAGGTGCCGGCTACAGACACGCCGGACTTTTCGGCGGTGACTAACATGTCCTCGATGTTTCGACTAGCGCCGGAAGCCAACCCGGATACCAGCGGCTGGGATACTGGCAATGTGACCAGTATGGCCTTTATGTTCGACCGGGCGAGCGCTGCCAACCCCGATACCAGCAGTTGGAACACCGGAAACGTCACAGGCATGCGTTTCATGTTCGCGTCCGCGACCTCGGCGAACCCGGATACCAGTGGTTGGGACACCTCCAACGTGACCGCGATGAATGGAATGTTTCAGAACGCGACGCTTGCCGATCCCGATACCAGCGGCTGGGACACGACGGCAGTGACCAACATGAGCCTCATGTTTTTGAGTGCCTCCAGCGCCAATCCGGATACCAGCGGTTGGAATACCGGGAACGTCACGGCGATGCTTAGGATGTTCGATAGCGCAATTGCCGCGAACCCGGACGTCAGCAGCTGGAATGTGGGGTCGCTGGAAAATGCCAGCGGCATGTTCAACTTCAGCGGCCTGACGCAGGCCAACTACGATGCCCTGCTTGAAAACTGGAGTCAGCAGGCGGTTCAGCCGAACGTCACGCTGGGAGCGACGGGCGTCTCCTATTGTTCCGGTGCGGCGGCCGCAGGACGTGCCGTTCTGACCGGGGCGCCCAACAACTGGACCATCATCGATCAGGGCCAGGACTGCCCGGAACCTTTCGTGACCACCTGGAAGACCGACAACCCAGGCACCTCGGGTCCGACGGAGATCACGATCCCGATGATCGGGGGGCCGTACGACGTCGACTGGAACAACGACGGCACCTTCGACCAGATCGGCGTCAACGACTCGGTCACCCATGATTTCGGCGCTGCTGGTACCTATACGGTTCGGATCCGCGGCGGCTACACCTCGATTCGATTTGCCGGCGGAGGAGATGCCGAAAAGATCCTGTCGATCGATCAGTGGGGCGATGGAGCCTGGGAGACGATGCTCCAGGCATTCCAGGGTGCGGTCAATCTACAGGTGCCGGCAACCGATACGCCGGACTTTTCAAACGTATCCAGCACGTTTTTCATGTTCCAGGGCGCATCAGCCGCCAACCCGGACACCAGCGCTTGGGATGTTTCGAACGTGAACATAATGTACGGGATGTTCGCTGATGCCAGCGCAGCCGATCCGGACACCAGCAACTGGAATACGGGGAACGTGGGCAATATGGCGCTCATGTTCAGTAATGCAGTCTCCGCAGATCCCGACACCAGCGGCTGGAACACGAGCAACGTGACTTCGATGGAATTCATGTTCAACGGGGCAACTTCGGCGAATCCTGATGTCAGCGGCTGGAACACTGCCAACGTGACCCGAATGGACAATATGTTTCTTGGAGCAACGGCGGCGAACCCGGACGTCAGCGGCTGGAACGTGGAGTCGCTGGAAAATGCCGACGGCATGTTCAACTTCAGCGGCCTGACACAGGCCAACTACGAGGTTCTGCTCGAAAACTGGAGTGCGCAGACCGTGCAGCCGAACGTGTCGCTCGGCGCCAGCACGGTCGCCTATTGCTCGGACGCGGCGGCCGCAGCGCGTGCCGTTCTGACCAGTGCGCCCAACAACTGGACCATCATCGATCAGGGCCAGGACTGCTCGGAACACTTCGTGACGACCTGGAAGACCGACAACCCCGGCACCTCGGGTCCGACCGAAATCACGATCCCGATGATCGGCGGACCGTACGACGTCGACTGGAACAACGACGGCACCTTCGACCAGATCGGCCTCAGTGGTTCGATCACCCATGATTTCGGCACGGCCGGGACCTACACCGTGCGCATCCGCGGCGACTATACCTCGATACGATTCGACAAGAGCGGAGACGTAGAGAAGATCCTGTCGGTCGACCAGTGGGGCGCGGGCACCTGGCAGACAATGGACAGTGCCTTCGAGGGGGCAGTCAATCTTACGGTGCCGGCCACCGATACGCCGGATTTTTCGGCGGTAATAAGCATGGCCTATATGTTTCAAGGGGCGGTGGCGGCCAATCCGGATACCAGCGGCTGGGACACCGGCAATGTGATCAATATGGCCTTCATGTTCGACGGGGCGAGCGCTGCTGACCCCGATACCAGCGGCTGGGACACCTCATCGGTTCAGCTTATGTCGGCGATGTTTCAGTTTGCGGAGGCTGCTGATCCGGACACCAGCGGCTGGGACACCTCCAGCGTCCTCGATATGGCGTTCATGTTCCGTGGTGCGGTCTCTGCGGACCCCGATACCAGCGGCTGGGACACCTCATCGGTCGGCAGCATGACCGCCATGTTTCTGGATGCGGAGGCTGCCGATCCGGACACCAGCGGTTGGGACACTTCCAGCGTTCTCACCATGACGAGCATGTTCGAAGGAGCGACATCTGCTGATCCGGATACCAGCAGCTGGGACGTCTCGAACGTCTTCAATATGTTCGGTATGTTTCAGGGCGCGACCGAAGCCAACCCCGACACCAGCGGATGGGATACGTCCAATGTGACCTTCATGAGGTTGATGTTCTCCAACGCCAGTGCCGCTGATCCCGACGTCAGCCAATGGGATACGTCAAATGTGACCAACATGGGTTTCATGTTTTTCGGAGCAGTAGCGGCGAATCCTGACACGAGTGCCTGGGATACTTCAGCAGTAACCAATATGGAGTCGATGTTCTCTGGTGCCGAATCCGCTGATCCCGACGTGAGCCAATGGGATACGTCGGCGGTGACCGATATGTCGTTTCTCTTCAGAGGTGCCAGCTCCGCCGATCCCGACACCAGCAACTGGAACACGGCCAACGTCACGGACATGCGTTCGATGTTCAGTCAAGCCACCTCGGCCAATCCGGATACCAGCAACTGGAACACCTCGAACGTGACCGACATGTCCTTCATGTTCTCCAGGGCAGCCGCGGCGAATCCCGATACCAGCGGCTGGAATGTACAGGCGCTTGAAGACGCCACCGCCATGTTCATCGAAAGCGGCCTGACTTCGGCCAACTATGAGGCTCTGCTCGAGAACTGGAGCGCGCAGACCGTGCAGCCGAACGTGACGCTTGGCGTCAGCACGTCCTACTGCTCGGACGCGGCGGCCGCAGGACGTGCCGTTCTGACCGGGGCACCCAACAACTGGACCATCGACGACCTGGGCCAGGCCTGCTTCGCCGACCTGTCGGTAAGCAAGACCGACGGACTGGAAACGATCAACGCCGGCGAATCGATCAGCTACACGATCACCGTCACCAACGCCGGCCCGGACCCGGTCATCGGGGCCAGCGTGACCGATCAACTCCCGCCCGAACTGATCAACCCGACCGCCGACTGCACCCCCTCGGCGGGCGCGGCCTGCACCATCATCGGCCCGACCGAAATCGAGGTCGACCTTCCGGCCGGCGCATCGGTCACGATCGACCTGAGCGCGGATGTCGATCCGACGGCAGTGGGCATCATCATCAACGAGGTAATCGTAAACGTTCCGGACAACATCGCCGACCCCGACCCCGACAACAATGTAGCCACCGACGAAACCGCCACCGACGGCCTGTTTAAGGATCGCTTCGAGGGAGCAGAGGCGCCGTTCGAGCGGTGAATGCGCCGGACCGAGGAAAGGCAGAGTCCGGTGACATCCTGGGTTTCTTGGCTTCGTGGCTCATGAGGTCGGTTCCGGTCGGATCTGGATAATATCGACCGGCACTTCAAGGTCTTTCCAGCCCCGGTCTGCAGTCATGACCGGGCAGCTTCTAACGATGGACAAAGCCAGGCAGGCGCGATCACCCAGCGAAAGCCCAAGCCTCAGGCCTTGCGGCAACAAGGCTGCAGCCAGAAGCGCCTGCTCGGCATCGAATGGAACGAGCTAGATCGGGCTGGCCTCAATCTGCCCGTGGGCCTCGTGCGGGTCGTGGCCGTCACGGCTGAAGCGCCCGAGGACCTCCGACAGGTTGACCGTGCTCATACAACAATCAGTGATGACGCCCTTGACCGCAGCCTGTCCACGTTCGGCAAAAAGAAATGCCAGCAACGCGGAGGCATCGAAAACGTTCACGATCCTGTGCGCTGCTCGCTTGCCGCTTCGCGTCGCCGGTCACGAATCAGATCGTCGACCACATTCTCCGGTTTCCGATTCGCATACAGGTCCTTGACCCAGTTCTGGATCTCCTCGGGACTCTTCTTTTCCGCCGATTCCAGGCTCGCTCGGGCGAGGATGTCGCGAACCTCGGCTTCCATGCTCCGTCCGGCCTTCGCAGCCCGCAGGCGCAAGCGATCACGAACCTCATCGGGCAGATTGCGGATCGTCAATACAGCCATGAACTTCACCTCCAGGTTGATTGCTTTGCTGATGATAGCAGTGCTTTCATTGAAAGCAAAAAGCGGCGGGAGACCGCTGTGCCTGGAAAAGCCCAGCGCATCTTGCCCGTCCCGATTTCCTCCATTGCGCTGGCGAAAAAACTGCGGGAAATGACTAGGGGACGGGCGCATACGCCATCGGAAACTCTCCAGCGCGAGGGGCGCGATCAACTAGGTAAATTGCCATCGCGCTCGCCGATGCGCCAGTGACCTTGATTCAGGGCCTCGAAGATCCCTGACTCAACGCGCCGTCATGCGTCATCCAGGAGAGGGTGGGTACAGGCTTCTTGAAGGCACGAGACAACGCAGGTGGAATGCTTCCTGACCTTATCGATAGTATCTGTCCGGGTCTGCTTGACCGTCGCCACTGGCAGCGATTCGCGAGCGAGTAGGGCCGGCCGGGCCGACGATCTGTTGTGGCGAGATTCCCAACATCGCTTGTCGACGGCTTCAGGTGGCGGTACATTGGTGGCCTTGGTTGAATCCATGGCGGCTCGATGGCGCGAGCGAGGAACGAAGGGGTCTTTATCCGCACTACTGCTGAATTCGAGGCCGCGCTGACGCTTACCGCCCAGAGCGATTGGCTTTCGTCTGCATCGATGATGGAGGCGCTGGCCCTGTCGGATGCGAAGTCGAATGATCTTGAATCGCCGATCTTGGCACCGTTCGAGGGGCAGGGCGGATAAATGTCTGGTAGCCCGCCAGGAGGGGCTCGCGAGTGAAAAAATCCACAACGAAGAAGTCGGACAAGCGAAAGAAGAGCTCGCCAGCGGCGAGAAACGGCGCCAATCTCGGCTTCGAGGCCCAGCTCTGGGCGACGGCGGACAAGCTGCGGGGCAACATGGAGCCGTCCGACTACAAACACGTCGCGCTCGGCCTGATCTTCCTGAAGTACATTTCCGACGCCTTCGAGGCGAAGCGGGCCGCGCTGCTCGCGGAAGAACTGGCCGACGCGGAAGACCCGGAGGAGTATCTCGCCGAGAACGTCTTCTGGGTGCCGAAGGAAGCCCGCTGGTCGCATCTCCAGGCCAAGGCCAAACAGACCACGATCGGCAAGGACATCGACGACGCCATGCTGGCGATCGAGAATCACAACCCCTCGCTCAAGGGCGTCCTGCCGAAGGACTACGCCCGCCCGGCGCTCAACAAGGTGATGCTCGGCGAGCTGATCGACCTCGTGAGCGGCATCGGCATGGCCGAGGAGGCCGACCGCTCCCGCGACATCCTGGGCCGCGTTTACGAATACTTCCTTGGCAGCTTCGCCGGAGCCGAGGGCAAGCGCGGCGGCGAGTTCTACACGCCCCGTTCCGTCGTCCGACTACTCGTCGAGATGCTGGAGCCCTACTCGGCTGCAAAGAAAGGGGGCCGCATCTACGACCCCTGCTGCGGCTCCGGCGGCATGTTCGTCCAGTCCGAGAAATTCGTCGAGGAGCACGGCGGGCGTATCGGCGACATCGCCATCTACGGGCAGGAAAGCAACTACACGACCTGGCGGCTGGCCAAGATGAACCTCGCGGTGCGCGGCATCGACGCCGACATCCGCTGGAACAACGAGGGCAGCTTCCACAAGGACGAGCTGCCCGACCTCAAGGCCGACTTCATCCTCGCCAATCCGCCCTTCAACATCTCCGACTGGGGCGGCGACCGGCTGCGTGAGGATGCCCGCTGGAAGTTCGGCGTACCGCCCGTGGGCAACGCCAACTATGGCTGGCTCCAGCACATCCACCATCACCTCGCCCCGAACGGTACGGCGGGCGTGGTGCTCGCCAATGGCTCCATGTCGTCGGGCCAGTCCGGCGAGGGCGACATCCGCCGCGCCATGGTCGAGGGCGACGTGGTGGACTGCATGATCGCGCTGCCGGGCCAGCTCTTCTACTCGACGCAGATTCCGGCCTGCCTCTGGTTCCTGGCCCGCAACAGGAACCCCGGCAACGGCTGGCGCGACCGGCGCGGCGAGGTCCTGTTCATCGACGCCCGCAAGCTCGGGCACATGGTGGACAGGACCCGCAAGGAGTTTTCCGACGAAGACATTGCCCGGATTGCCGGGACCTACCATGCATGGCGGGGGGAGCCGGGCGCGGACGCCTACGAGGACGAACCGGGTTTCTGCAAGGCCGCCACGCTGCAGGAGATCAGGGGACACAACCACGTCCTGACGCCGGGCCGCTATGTTGGCGCGGCGGCGGCGGAGGCCGACGACGTGCCCTTCGAGGAGCGGTTCATGGCATTGAAGGAGACGCTGGCAGAGCAGTTTGCCGAGGCGGAGGAGCTGAGCGCGCTCATTCAGATCAAGCTGGAGGAGGTCAGCGCGCATGGGTGAGTGGCCCATGCATTCCCTTGATGAAGTTGCATTTTTCCAGGAGGGGCCAGGGATTCTGGCCAAGGACTTTACCGAGGGGGGTACGCCACTTGTTCGGCTTGCGGGTTTAGGCGGCTATCAAGCTTCCCTAAATGGGTGCAACTTCGTGTCTGAGGAGAAAGCCTCAACAAAATGGAGTCACTTCAAGCTCGAGAGTGGTGATATTTTGGTTTCCACGAGTGCCTCATTCGGACGTCCAGCCGTTGTTGGCCCGGAGGCAGAAGGTGCAATCTTTTACACGGGCATCATTCGCTTCCGCTCAAAGTCGGAGGACTTACTAGACGGTTACCTAAAGCTGTTCCTTGGTTCAGAAGCATTTGATCGCCAGGCGGAGGCGTTCGCTTCGGGAAGTGTGATTAGGCACTTTGGGCCTTCGCATTTGCGGCAGATGACAATCGAGATCCCGCCAGTCAGCTTGCAGCGGCAGATTGTCAATTTGGTCGGCGCCCTCGACGACAAGATCGAGCTGAACCGGCGGATGAACGAGACGCTGGAGGCGATGGCGCGGGCGATCTTCAAGGACTGGTTCGTCGATTTCGGCCCCACCCGCGCCAAGGCCGAAGGCCGCGCTCCCTACCTCGCGCCAGAAATCTGGGACCTGTTCCCCCACGCTCTTGATGACGAGGACAAACCGGTCGGGTGGAAAGAAGAGCCGGTCCATACCCAGGCCCACTGGGTCAATGGAGCCGCCTACAAAAACATGCATTTCAGCGACGACCCGGATGCGTTGCCTGTCATCAAGATTGCCGAGCTGAAGGCTGGGGTAACGAAGAACACTAAATTCACCAACACCGCGCTTGGCGACAAGTACCTGATCGCGGACGGTGAGCTGCTGTTCTCATGGTCTGGCAACCCAGATACGTCGATCGATACCTTCGTCTGGACCGGTGGCGAAGCGTGGTTGAACCAGCACATCTTTGCGGTGCGGCAAAATGGGAAACGATCTCTGCCGTTCCTCTACGCCATGCTCAAGTGGCTTAAGCCAGAATTTTCCGAGATTGCTCGGAACAAGCAGACGACAGGTCTTGGTCACGTCACCCAACAGGACCTGAAGCGCCTGTTGGTTCACATCGGGCCTACTGAAGTTATGGCGGCGTTTGACGACCTGGTGAGGCCAATCTACGCCCGCCTCTTCAGAAACCTTATGGAGATGCGCACTCTCGCCCAGACCCGAGACCTCCTCCTGCCCAAACTCATGTCCGGTGAAATCCGCCTGGCTGAGGCCAAGAAAGCGGTGGAGGCCGTCGCGTGAAGAAAGAGGTCCGCCAGCTTCGCGAGAAGGCGATCAACGCGCTGGTGCTCTCTATTGACCACTTCAACCGCCCCTGGGATCGCGGCAGGGCGGAGGCCGTGCTCATCTTGCTGGACCACTCCTTCGAGATGCTCCTCAAGTCGGCGATCCGGCAGAAGGGGGGAAAGATCAGGAAGGCGCGTGAGAAGCAGACTATCGGGTTTGACGCCTGTGTGCGTAGGGGGCTTACCGACGCGAGCGTGAAGTTCCTGACCGACGAGCAGGCGCTCACTCTGCAAACGATCAACGGGCAACGAGACGCCGCCCAGCACTACCTCGTCGATATGTCGGAGCATCAGTTGTACTTCTACGCCCAGGCGGGCGTGACGCTCTTTCGCGATATTCACGACGATATCTTTGACGAGAAGCTCGTATTGGAGCTGCCAGAGCGCGTGCTTCCGATCTCCACGACAGCGCCGAAGGATTTGGCGGCCCTGTTCGACAAGGAGATCGAGGAGATAAAGGGCCTCTTGGCCCCCGGCACTCGGAAGAAGATGGATGCCGTCGCCAAGGCTCGGAGCCTGGCCGTGCTGGAGAGCGCGGTGAATGGCGACTACGAGCAGCCGAGCGACCGGGAGCTTGAGAAGGTCTGCAAGCGTCTCGCCGATGGCGAGGCGTGGTCCTCCGTGTTCCCCGGCGTGGCGTCGATCAACATCGCGGCAGAAGGAGATGGCCCAACCCTCAGCCTTCGCTTAACGAAGAACGAGGGAACGCCCGTTCAGCTCTTGAAGGAAGGCGAAGGGGCCGGGGCTGTTGTCGCGGTGCGACGCGTTAACGAGTTGGACTTCTACAGTCTCGGTGCAACCCAGCTCGCCAGGAAGGTTGGCCTCACGCCGCCCAAATCTCGCGCCGTCGTCGATCATCTTGGTCTTCGCGAGCAAGCTGAATGCTTCAAAGAGATCAAGATCGGCAGCGTTACGCACGCTCGATACTCACCCAAGGCCATCGAGAAAATGCGGGCCGCTTTAGCGGTAGAAGACATCAACGAGATCTGGACAGCTTATCAAGCAAGGCGAAGGGCCGAGCGATGAATGAGCTTACGCAGAGCCACGTCGAGAAAGCACCTCTGGACCGGGACGTGCTGCACAAGGTGCAGCAGACCGAGACCCCGTCGCTCGTCGCAGAAAAACACCGCATGCAACGCTATCTGATCGAGGGCGTGCCCTTCGAGATCGCCCGGAAGGATGGCAGCCTCGCGGGCGATACGGCGCGGCTGATCGACCGCGCAGCTGTGGGCGCGAGCGACTGGCTCGCCGTCAATCAGCACGCGGTGGTCGGGTGGCAGCGGCACCAGCACGTTGACGTGATCGAGGCGGTCGCGTGACAAGGGTTCCCGTCAATCCCGAGCTTCTCCAGTGGGCGTGCGAGCGCTCCGGGATGGACCACGAGGACCTCGTGGCAAAGTTCGGGAAGCTGCCTGAATGGCAGAGCGGTGAGACCCAGCCCACGCTGAAGCAGCTGGAAGCCTTCGCGCGCGCCGTTCATGTGCCGGTGGGTTACCTGTTTCTTTCCCGGCCCCCGGAGGAACCGGTCCCCATCCCCGATTTCCGCACCCTCGCCGGGCGGACCGTCTCGCGCCCGAGCCCGAACCTGCTGGATACGATCTACAGTTGCCAGGAGCGGCAGAGCTGGTATCGCGATTTCGTTCGGGTCACCGGCGAGGCGGCGCTGCCCTTTGTCGGCAGCGCCAAGGTCGAGACGCCGGCGGAGACGGTGGCGGCGGAAATGCGCGAGACGCTCGCTTTCGATCTTGCGGCCCGCCGCGATTGCACGACCTGGACCGAGGCGCTCCGGCTCTTTGTCCGCCAGGCCGACGCGGCCGGTGTACTTGTCATGGTGAGCGGGGTGGTGATGAGCAACAATCGTCGCCGTCTCGATCCCGAGGAGTTCCGTGGCTTTGCCCTGTCCGATCCCCTCGCGCCGCTGATATTCGTCAATGGCGCGGATACGAAGGCGGCGCAGATGTTCACGCTCGCCCATGAACTCGCCCATCTGTGGCTGGGTGAAACCGCCCTGTCGAATCTTGGGGTCGCGCCGAGGCCGGGAGCCCGACGAGAGGAGGTGTGGTGCAACGCCGTGGCGGCAGAGCTGCTCGTGCCACTCGCAGCCCTACGCGCTGATCTCCAGGAAGACGAGCCGCTCCCCGATGCGCTGTCCCGGCTGGCGCGAACCTTCAAGGTCAGCACGCTGGTCATTCTCCGGCGTCTGCTCGATGCGGGCTGGATCGACCGCGCCCGCTTCGAAGTCGCCTGGGCCGCGGAGCTCGAGCGCCTGCGACACCTCGTGCAGCAGGGCGGCAGCGGCGGTGGCGATTTCTATCGCACCACGCTGTCGCGCGTGAGCCGCCGCTTCGCCCGTGCGCTCGTTGCCAGCACGCTCGAAGGCCAGACGCTTTATCGAGATGCCTTTCGGATGCTCGGCGTCTCAAGGTCCGAGACTTTCAACAATCTCGGGCGGGAAGTCGGGGTGTTGGGATGACGATCTATCTCCTCGACGCCAATGTGTTCATTCAGGCGAAGAACCTGCACTATGGTTTCGATTTCTGCCCCGCGTTCTGGGATTGGCTGGTCGTGCAGAACCAGGACGGAAAGGTGGCGAGCATCGAGAAGGTTGGCGACGAGCTGCACGCTGGCGAGGATGAGCTTGCGACCTGGGCCGAGGCACTCGGCGATGATTTCTTTCTGAGGCCGGATAGCTCGGTCGTGCCGGCGCTGAGCTCCGTTAGCGATTGGGCGAGCAGTAACGGCTATCAGCCCGCCGCCGTAGCGACCTTCCTCCAGGTCGCCGATTATTGGCTTGTCGCACACGCGCTGGCGCATGAGTACACCGTCGTCACGCACGAAGTGCCCTCCGATACGATTCGCAAGATCAAGATTCCGAACGCCTGCATCGGCCTCGGCCTGCGCTGTCTGAGTCCCTACGAGATGCTCCGTCGTGAACGGGCGAGGTTCGTGCTCGGCCCGCGCGGCGAAGTCGCCTGATGGCATCGTTCACCGAAAGCCACGTAGAGGAAGCCGCGCTTGAATGGCTTTCCGGGCTCGGCTATACCGTGCTGCACGGTCCGGTTATCTCCCCGGACGGCACCACGCCCGAGCGCGTCAGCTACGCCCAGGTATTCCTGACCACGCGACTGCGCGAGGCGCTTGAACGTCTCAATCCTCAACTGCCGCCCGACGTGCTTGAAGATGTACTGCGCAAGGTGCAGCAGACCGAGACACCTTCGCTCATCGAGGAAAACCGGCGTCTGCATCGGTATCTGGTCGAAGGCGTGCCGGTCGAGGTTGCCCGGGAGGACGGCAGCATCGGCGGGGATGATGCCCAGCTGATCGACTTTGTCGACGTGGAAGCCAATGACTGGCTGGCCGTCAACCAGTACACGGTGATCGAGGGGCAGCGCAATCGCCGCCCCGACGTGGTGGTGTTCGTCAACGGCCTGCCGCTTGGCGTGATCGAGCTGAAAAACCCCGGCGACGAGAACGCCACCCTCGACGGGGCTTTCAACCAGCTCCAGACCTACAAGGACCAGATTCCGTCCCTGTTTCGCACCAACGCCGCGCTCGTGACGTCGGACGGCGTTCAGGCGCGCCTGGGCTCGCTGACCGCCAATCGGGAGCGTTTCATGCCCTGGCGCACCGTGGACGGGTCCGCCGTCGCGCCGAAGGGCGCACCGGAGCTCGGAACCGTCATCGAGGGCGTGTTCGAGAAGTCCCGCTTCCTGTCGCTGATTCGGGATTTCACCGTCTTCGGCGACTCCGGTTCCGGACTGATCAAGATCGTGGCTGGATATCACCAGTTTCACGCGGTGCGCCGAGCGGTGGCTTCGACCATCCGCGCCATGCCGGCACCCGCCGGGCGGCTGGCGGAGGACCCGGCGGACTATGGGCTGCCCTCCGTCGCGTCCCAGGACGCTGGCGACAGGCGGATCGGTGTGATCTGGCACACCCAGGGCTCCGGCAAGAGCCTGCTGATGGCTTTCTACGCCGGCCAGATCATCGCTCATCCGGCCATGGAAAACCCGACTATCGTTGTCATCACCGACCGCAACGATCTCGATGAACAATTGTTCGGTACCTTCGCCATGTGCCGCGACCTGCTGCGCCAGACCCCGCAGCAGGCTGACAGCCGGGAGGATTTGCAGAGGGTCCTGACTCGCCCCTCCGGCGGCGTGGTGTTCACCACCATCCAGAAATTCTCGCCGGAGCGTGGGGAGACGGACTACCCGGTGCTGACCGATCGCAGGAACGTCGTCGTGATCGCCGACGAGGCGCATCGTAGCCAGTATGGATTCCGGGCAAGGGTCAACCGCAGAACAGGCGAGATCGCGCATGGCTTCGCCAAGTATCTTCGCGACGCTCTGCCGAACGCCTCCTTCATCGGCTTTACCGGCACACCGATCGAGAAGGAGGACGTCAATACACCCGCCGTATTCGGCCGTTACATCGACGTTTACGACATCAACCGGGGCGTCGAGGACGGCGCGACAGTGCCGATCTACTACGAAAGCCGGCTCGCGCGGATCGAGCTGGATGAAGACGAAAAGCTCGTACTCGACGATGAAGTGGCCGAATTGACCGAGGACGATGCGGAGGGCGAACAGGAAAAACTCAAGCGCAAGTGGGCGAACGTGGAGGCCGTCGTCGGGGCCGAAAAGCGTCTGGCCATGGTCGCCCGGGACCTCGTGGAGCATTTCGAGAACCGGGTGGTCGGCATGGACGGCAAGGCGATGATCGTCTGCATGAGCCGCCGAATCTGCGTTGCGCTCTACGATCAGATCATTGGACTCCGCCCGGAATGGCACAGCGACGATGATGAGAGCGGCGTTATCAAGATCGTCATGACCGGTGCGGCTTCCGACCCGCAGGAATGGCAGCAGCACATCGGCGGCAAGGCGCGTCGCAAGCTGTTGGCGAAGCGGGCAAAGGACCCCGAAGACCCGCTCAAGCTGGTGATCGTGCGCGACATGTGGCTGACCGGCTTCGATGCGCCGAGCATGCACACGATGTACATCGACAAGCCCATGCGCGGCCATGGGCTCATGCAGGCCATCGCGCGCGTTAACCGCGTGTTCAGCGACAAGCCCGCCGGGCTGATCGTGGATTACATAGGCATCGCCCAGAACCTGAAATCCGCGCTCAGCCAGTATTCTCGCGACGACCAGAAGCACGCGGGCATCGACGAGGCCGAGGCCGTCGCGGTGATGCTCGAAAAATACGAGATCGTGAGCGACATGTTCCACGGTTTCGACTACCGGCCCAGCCTTGCCGGCGCGCCGCAGGAGCGGCTCGCGACGCTGGCGGGTGCGATCGAATGGGTCCTAGACATGCAGCAGCGCGAGGCGGCCCGGGAAACGACGGAAGATGGCAAGAAGCGCGCGCGTCGGCGCTTCAACGACGCCGTGCTGGCTCTCTCGAAGGCGTTCGCTCTGGCCGCTGCCAGTGACGAGGCGCGGAACATCCGCGATGAGGTTGGATTCTTTCAGACGGTGCGGGCCGCGCTCGCCAAGACCACGCCGGGCGCGGGCAAGTCGTCCGCCGACCGCGATCTGGCCGTGCAGCAGATCGTCAGCCGGGCCGTGATTTCAACAGAGATCGTCGACATTCTCGAAGCCGCAGGTCTGGAGACGCCTGACATCTCAATCCTCTCCGACGAGTTCCTCGCCGAGGTTCAGGGCATGGAGAAGAAGAACCTGGCACTTGAGGCCCTGCGCAAGCTGATCAATGGCGAGATACGCTCGCAGAGCCGGACGAACGTTGTCCAGACCCGTACCTTTTCCGAATGCCTGGAGGAGGCGATCGCCCGCTACCACAGTAATGCCATCACGACGGCCGAGGTGATCCAGGAACTGATCAAGCTCGCCAAGGACATCCGCGCCGCGCATCGGCGTGGCGAGGAAGAAGGCCTCAGCCCGGAGGAGATCTCCTTCTACGACGCGCTGGCGCAGAACGAAAGCGCCGTTGAGGTCATGGGCAACGACCAGCTCCGCGTTATCGCCCACGAGCTACTCAGCAACCTGAAAAGCAATGCCTCGGTGGACTGGCAGCACCGCGAATCCGCGCGAGCCCGCATGCGGATCCTCGTCAAGCGCATCCTTCGCCGATACGGCTACCCTCCAGACCTCGAAGACGCCGCCGTGCAGACAGTGCTTCAGCAGGCAGAGGTCTTATCGGCGAGATGGGCGGCTTGATGCGGGGTAGGGGTCAAAGGCAAGACAAGTGTCAAACCCTCAAAGCGCGGAGGTCGTGCTCTTCGCGCACGGCACATTGGAGCGAGCCGCGTGCGAAAGAACTTCCGACTTACTCGAAACGCTTGTGTTCACCGATCAGCAGTCGTTGGCTGCTTCTTGGTTGAAAGCTTGTTCGCGGCCTTCTTTTTCTTCTTCCGCGCCGGAGCCATCGAGGCTAGCTCAGTGAAGCGATAAGCTCGTCACCACTCATTGGGTCGCTGGACTGCTCTGCATAATCTTCGGAATGGTCCATGAGCGCCCAGCGAATGCTCTGGGTCAGGCCTGCCAGAGTGATCATCAGCTCGATCGAGCGCCGGTAGGCATCGGTGACCATTTCTTCATGACGGCCATACAGCTCGGCATCTCGAACGGCAGCGTCCTCCCGGTCTCGAAATTGTGCAATGGAATCAGCGAAGGACTGCTCTGCATCCAGCAGGTTCGAGACAATTTCTTCTTCGGATTCGACCGTGAATACCGGTCCGTTCTCATGGATGCTCGCAAGAAAGGCCTCGCCGCGTGCGGCATCTTCGGCCATGGCCTTGTTCAGCTTGCCGAGTTCCTGAGCGGTGGTGGTAGCGATCTCTTTGATGAGCTCCTGGGAGCATCTGGCCCGATGGTGGACACCGGACAGAAACCTGTAGACGTCAGGCTGAACGGCCTCAGTATGTGTTGTCATCTGCAAAACTCTCCTGAATACCGAAGGTTGCGTTGACTTCTCCGAAGGCTAGCACTTGAGGATACGGCAATTGTTAAGTGCTGCACTGCATGGAGAGCCGAAATCCTGAGACCCTTGCGGGGCCAGATCGAAAAAAAGCCCCGAGACAGTGCCTGCGGGGCTTTTTTCCGAAATCTGGCTCCCCGGGTCGGATTCGAACCAACGACCTAGTGATTAACAGTCACCCGCTCTAACCAGCTGAGCTACCGGGGAATTGCAAGCCGTCTATTATCGGCTTTGGGTTTTTGCTCGTCAACCCCGAGGGCCTTCGAAATCGCTCAGTCGCCGTATTCGTCGCTGTAGTCGAGCATCGCGGCCTGGACGACTTCCAGGGCCTTTTCCTTGCCGTAGATTTCGTCGATCGACACCGATCCGGTCTCGCCCGGCAGTTCCTTGTATGTGAGGAAGTAGTGGCGCAGGCGTTCGGCCAGGGCGGTGGGCATTTCGCTGATGTCCTCGGTTTCGCTCCACTGGCTGTCGTTTTCGAGGACGGCGACGATCTTGTCGTCGGCTTCGCCGTGGTCGAGCATCTGCAGGCCGCCGATGACGCGGACGTTGAGCAGGACTTCGCTGCGCGAGATCGGGCGCTCGCTGAACACGCAGATATCGAGCGGATCGCCGTCGCCGCGCTCGGCGCGGGGCATCAGCTTGCCGACCCGCTCGCCGCAGAAAGTGCGGGGAATGAAGCCGTACAGGGTCGGCGGCTGCGACGAGGTGCGCTGCGGCCGGTCGACGCGCAGGTAGCCGGTTTTCTTGTCGATTTCGTACTTGACCGTATCGAAGGGGGTGATTTCGATGTAGGCATGGACACGCAGGGGTGGTTCCCGTCCGACCTCGAGGCCATGCCAGGGGTGCGGTCGCCAGCGGTAGAACGGTGGGGGAAAGGGCATCGATCGGATCCGTCATAAAAGTGAGCCGGAATTGTAAACCGTGAGGCGACCCTTGGGGTAGCATGGCGGGCGAGCCTTGAGGAGCGCCGCGTTGAAATCAGCCCCATCCGAGCCGGAACCGGCCAGTTCGCCGTCATCGCCCGCGGTGGCCCCGCATCCGGTGCTGGGCGAGTACTACGACGGCCAGGACAGCCGGCGCAGCAAGGTCAGCGCGATGTTCGACGCCGGCGCAGCGCACTACGACTGGATCACCGACCTGATGTCGTTCGGCTCGGGCCGGAACTATCGATCGCGTGCCCTGATGCGCCACGGTCTGAAGGCCGATACCCGGCTGCTGGACGTCGGCAGCGGGACCGGCGCGCTGGCCCTGATCGCCCAGCGGGTGGTCTCCGAGCCGGGCTGCGCCGTGGCCCTCGACCCGAGCCGCGGCATGCTCGCTCAGGCGCGGGCCAGCGGCGTGCGGCAGGCCGTGGTGGCGCGTGCCGAGTCCATGCCGCTGCCGGACGATGCCTTCGACATGCTCTCTATGGCCTACGCGCTGCGCCATGTCGCCGACCTGAACGCGACCTTTCGCGAGTACCGGCGGGTGCTGCGTCCGGGCGGTCGCGTCCTGGTGCTCGAGATCACGCGCCCGGAAAGCCGTCTTGGGCTGGCCGCACTGCGCCTGTATCTGCGCGGCGTGGTTCCGACGGCGGCGCGCCTGTTCCGGCGTTCGCGTCCAACCGAGGAACTGATGCGCTACTACTGGGATACGATCGAGCACTGCGTGCCGCCCGATACGATTCTTCGGACGCTGAAAGAGTGCGGTTTCGAATCGGTCGAGCGACGGGTCGAACTCGGGATCTTTTCGGAATACGTCGCCGTGGCGACCTGATTCAGCGAGCGGGTCCTGATGCAAGGCGCTCGCGGACGGCCTGTTCGAAGCGTCCGCGAAGGGCTTCGGCACCGGCGCCGGCCTGTTCGAGCCCCTGCCTGAGCCCCAGAGCGAGCGCGTCGGCGCGCTCGAAATCCCCGAGCGCGACGAGGCTTTCGTACTGACGCAGCTGCTCGGCCAGAGCCGCGCTCGGCGCGCCGGGCGACGTGCTTCGCGCGATTGCGTCCAGGTAGCGCTGCCGCCATTCGACCTCCAGCGCGCGGTTGCTCAGAGCGCCGTGGGCGTTGGCCAGCAGCAGCTGTGTTTCGAGAATCCCGGGATGATCGGCTTCCTGAAGGCCCGAACGTCCGTCGTGGGCGCGCTGGGCCAGGGTCAGGGCCTGACCGGCATCACCGGCCGCGAGCGCGGCTTCGGCGGCCAGGGCAAGGGCCGATAGGGTGTCGAGGTGGTCGGGCGAGAGCTGCCGCTGGCGCCATTCGGCGACGTCGAGGAACTGCGTCAGCGCATCCGATGCGTTCTCGCTGTCGAGCAGCAGGCGACCGTAGTTCAGACGCGAGCGCAGCGTCAGCGGGTGCTGGGGGCCGAGCGTTTCGGTCCGCAGGGTGACGACCTCTTCGAGGAGCGGGCGGGCCTGCTCGTGCATGTCGAGATCGATCAGGGTCAAGGCCATGTTGTTCATGACCCGCAGCGTGGCACTGTTGCGTCGCCCGAGTTCGCGAGTCAGGGTATCGAGTGCTTCGGCTTCGAGCTGCAGGGCTTCCTCCTGGCGCCCCAGCGCGCCGAGCGCGGCAGCGACGTTGAGCATTGTGCTGTAGACCGCCTGGTCGCTGGGCTCGGAAAACTGCCGGGCGCGCTCCAGCGAGGTCTGATAGTGGGCGAGCGCCTGTTCGGGACGCCCCGAGCGGCCGTGCACGTAGCCCAGGGTGTTGAGTGCCTGCACGGTCATCGGATCGAGTTCGCCGAGATCGCGCTCGCTGCTTTCGAGCAGATGGTTGGCCAGGTCCAGGGCCTCGTCGTACTCGGCCAGCTCGACGAGCACGATGGCCAGCTGATTGCGCGTGGTTCGTACGAGGGCCGAATGCTCGGGCCGGTCGAGGTCGGCCCGGGCGAGTACGTCGTCGAGCTCCTGCCGGGCCGATTCGAAGCGGCCGTTCTGGAACAGCGCCCAGGCCAGGTCCTGGCGGGATTCGAGCACCTCGAGGGCATCCGGGCCGAGTTCGCTCTCGCGTAGTTCGACCACGCGTCGAGCCAGCTCCAGGGACCGGGTGGCGAAACCGGTGCTGCGATAGACCTCCAGGACGCTCTCGAACAGGTCGGCCTGCAGCAGCGGGTTGCCGTCGAACTCGGATTCGATCGATGTGACCGCGCGCCGCAGCATGAATTCATCGATCAGGTCGCGCGCCAGATCGGTCGGTCGGGCGCGGCCGGCGGCTTGATCGTAGAGCGTCATGTCGACGGCATCGGGCGCGATATCCTGCTCGCGAGCGACCGACTCCCGAAACTGCTCGCGCAGCCCGTCGACCAGGCCCTGTCCGAAGGCGCGCGGGTCGAGATCGGCGAGCATGGTCTGCTGGAAATCGACCATGCTCTCGAGCTCGCTCTGGCGTGCTTCGGCGACCCGCTGCTGCTCGCGCGCCTCGTTCATGGCCAGCAAGGCCAGGCCCAGACCGACGGCGAGCGCGGCGATCACGGCGGCCACGCCCGACAGGGCCAGGCGATTGCGGGCGAGGAATTTCGTGAAGCGATAGCTTGGGCGGTCTTCGAGGGCCCGGACCGGATAGTTGCCGAGAAAGCGCTGGAGTTCGTCGGCCAGCTCGGTGGCGCTGCCGTAGCGCGCCTCGCGATCGCTCGCGATCGCACGAGCGGTGATGGCATCGAGTTCGCCCCGGAGTCGCCGCCCGAGGCGCTTGACCGTGGTCCGGCGCTGCTCGGCGACGCCCTCGGCATGATCGCCCGCGCCGGCCAGGAGCTCGGAGGGCAGCCGGGGCTGGTGCTGCTTCAGGTGGCGATAGATGTCGGCCGGGTCGCTCTGCCGGAAGATCTCGCGCGACCAGGGCCGCAGTCCGCACAGCAGCTCGCACAGCATCACGCCCAGCGAATAGACATCCGAGCGGGTGTCGATGCCCGGTTGGGTCGAGAACTGCTCCGGGCTCATGTAGAGCGGCGTCCCGGCCGAACTCTCCGTGGTGTGTTCGTGGTCCGGAGACGCGGCCGTGGCGATGCCGAAATCGATGATCTTGGGGACCGGTTGGTCGTCCACCCAGGAGACCAGGATGTTGGCCGGCTTCAGATCGCGGTGAATGATCCCTTTCTGGTGGGCATGCTGGACGCCGTTCAGGACCCGGATGAACAGCTCGATCCGCTGGTCGAGATCGAGGCGGTGCTCGAAACAGAACCGGTTGATCGGCAGCCCCGGCACGTATTCCATGACGAAGTAGGGGAATCCGTCGGGATTGGTGCCGGCTTCGAAGATCTGGGCGATGGCCGGATGGTGCATTCCGGCCAGGGCCTGGCGCTCGACCAGGAAGCGCTGTTCGGTCTCGGCGCTGCGGATCTTGTGCAGGATCAGCTTGATCGCGACTTCGCGTTCGACCGGTTCGGTCTGGCGGGCGAGCAGCACCTGGCCCATGCCTCCGCGACCGAGCTCGCGCAGGATTTCGAAGCCCGGAAGCCGGGTTTCGATCGGTCTGCCCTCGCTGTCGAACACCGTCGTGTCGCCGAACGGGCGCGTCAGTTCCTCGTCGCTGGCGCTCGCGCCGGGTCGATCCGGGTGCCTGCTCATCGAAAACGCGCCGGCCGGGGTGGCGAGAGCTCAGGCGGCCGCACGCATCAGGTTCAACGCATCGACGATCCGGTCGATGTCTTCGGGGGAATGGGCGGCACTGAGCGAGATGCGCAGCAGGTTGGTCCCGGCGGGCGTTGCCGGCGGGATCATCAGGTTGGCGTAGACGCCCGCGTCGAGCAGGCCGCGCCAGTAGGCGATCGCGGTCGGTCGGTCCGGCAGGATGATGGCGGCCACCGGGCCGGGCTTGTCGCTGCCCATTCTCAGACCCAGGGCAGCCGCGCCGCGATACAGGCGCTGGATGTTGGCGTGCAGACGGGCGCGCAGGTCCTGGCCGTTGACGATCAGCTCGAGCGCCTTGCGGGTCGACGCCATCATCGACGGCGAGGGCGATGCGGTGAAGATGTAAGGGCGGCTGGCCAGGCGCAGCAGTTCGAGTTCGCGGTGCGGGCTGACGCAGAAGCCGCCGATGCCGGCGAGGCTCTTGGAGAACGTGCCGACGATGAAATCGACCTCGTCGAGCAGGCCTGCCTGTTCCGTCAGGCCGAGGCCGTGTTCACCGAACACACCGAATGAATGCGCTTCGTCGACCAGCAGCCAGGCGCCGTGGCGGTTCTTGACCTCGACGAATTCCGCCAGCGGCGGCTGGTCGCCGAACATCGAGTACAGCCCTTCGACCACGACCAGCGCCCGCCTGGCGTTGTCTCCGAGCCGCTCGAGGCGCCGATTCAGGTTTTCTGGATCGTTGTGGCGGAAGCGGATGGTCTGGGCGCTGGACAGTCGGCAGCCGTCGTAGATGCTGGCGTGGCTGTCGGAATCGACCAGCAGGTAGTCTTCGCTGCCGGTCAGCCCGGAGAGCGTGCCGAGATTGGCCTGGTAGCCGGTCGAAAACACGATCGCCGAGGGCCAGCCGAAGGCGCGCGCCAGGTCGCCTTCGAGCGCGCGGTGGCCCGCGTAGCTGCCGTTGGCCATGCGTGACCCGGTGGTGCCGGTCCCGAGCGACTCCAGCGCCTCGCGCCCGGCCGCGATCACATCGGGATGGAAGGTCAGGCCGAGGTAGTTGTTGGTGCCGGCCAGGATGACCTCGCGATCGTCGATCAGGCCGCGCGTGGCCGACAGCACCCGGTCGATCGGGGTGGCGATCGGCGCCGGGCCGATGTCGCCGAGCGTTGCGCGGGCTTCGATCAGGGGCTTGAATTTGTCGAACAGGCTCATCAGCGAATCGCTCCGCGTATGGTATCGAGGCGCCGGGCGAGCTCGTTGAGCGTCTTGACCTCGGACAGGACATCGACGGGTACCGACAGGTCGAGATTGTCCTCGATCTCCATGACCAGGTTCATGATCTGGACGGAGTCGAGCCCGACCTCGCTGGTCAGGGCCGCATCCCAGTCGGGATTCTCGATTTCCGGCAAGGCCGAGTCGAGGGCGTCGCGAATGGCGCTTATCGTGGTCGGGTCGATACTCGTCATCTTGTCTTTTCCCATCCGGGCAGTGTGCCCAGGCAGTCTTCGAGGCGCTTGCGCGGCGTCCAGTCCGGGCAGCCGGGCAGCGCGGTATTGTCACAAACCCAGTCCGGGTGGGCCAGTTCCCTGACCTTGCCCGGCACGAGCACCGGCGTACGAATCAGGCTCGGGCGGGCCATCATCAATCCGCAGGCCGCGGCGAACGAGAGGAGCGGGCGCGGAATGGGCAGAACCCGGACCGCACCGCCGCGCCTGCGCTCGGCAATATCCACCAGCGAGGCCCAATCATAACCGCCCCGGCGTCCATCATCCAGACAGACCACGGCCGCCTGGCGCTGATCGGGCAGGGCCGCGGCGAGCAGCGCGGCGGCAAGATCGTCGACGTGCAGCAGCGAGAATCTCGCCTCGCTCGGCCCGGGGCGGAGCAGCCAGCCCCGGCTGAGCCAGCGCCACAGCGATGCCAGGGCCGGATCGTCCGGTCCGTACACCGCCGGCGGGCGGAGGATAATCCAGTCGAGTGCACTCAGCGTCACGACGTCTTCGCCCGCGCGCTTGCTCGCCGCATAATCCGACAGCGCGGGTTCGCGGGCCGCCAGGCTGGAGACGTGGACCAGGCGCGCGTCCGGGGAGCGCTCGGACATCGCGACGACGAGGCGACGCGTTCCGGCCACGTTGACCCGGGCCAGTTCGGCATAGTTCGTTCCGGTGATCGCGCCGGCGACGTGAACGACCGCCCGGCAGCCGGCGACGAGGGTTTCGAGACTGGAACGGTCTTCGAGCGATCCGGCGACCGGTTCGAGCAGGGGATGGTCCGGCAGCCGGCGGCCCGGACGGACAAGCGCCTTCACCGCCAGCCCGGCGTCCAGAAATCCGGACAGGGTGGCGCGACCGACGAACCCCGTGGCGCCGGTCAGGGCAATCGTCGGCGGCGACGACGAGTCGGGATCAGGCCGGATTGTGGTCTGCGGCTTCGGTGTGCGGGGTCCGATCGAGCAGCTCTCGCGGCAGGACCTGTTCGGCCTCGAGACCATTGCGCTTGAGGAAATCCTGCCTCGCGCCGCTGCGTGAAAGCTTGCCGGATGAGGTGCGCGGCAGCGTGTGCAGGGGCACCAGTTCGATCAGGCAGGCGATTCCGAATTCGCTCTGGATGCGCTGCTTGAGCCGTTCGACCAGGCTGGCCTGCCGGAATGCATCGCGTTCGCGACACTGGACCACGAGAACGGCCACTTCACCGCCGACTTCGCTCGGGATCGAGAAGGCCGAGGCGTCTTCGGGCCGGACTTCGGGCTGTTGCTCGGCAACGTACTCGAGATCCTGGGGCCAGATGTTGCGACCGTTGATGATCAGCAGATCCTTGGCCCGACCGGTAATGAACAGCGAATCGCCCGCGCGATAGCCGACATCGCCGGTGTTGAGCCAGCCGTCGCTGCTCAGCGCGGCGGCGGTCGCCTTCTCGTTGTTGGCATAGCCGTTCATCACGCTGGGCCCGCGCAGGTAGATGACGCCGCACTGGCGTTCCCTGGCCAATTGACCGTCGGGCGTGCGAATCTCGATTTCGTACTCGGGCAGCGGACGTCCGCAGTTGACGAATTCGCTGATCCGATGCGCCTCGCTGGCCGGACCGACCGGCTGAGCATGGCGCTCGTGAGCCAGGACGTCGGCGTCCAGACGATCCACTTCGAGGCCCTGTCCGAGCGGAGCGAAGCTGACCGCCAGAGAGCACTCGGCCATGCCGTAGCAGGGCAGGAAGGCGGACTGCCGGAAACCGGTCGGCCGAAGGGTCTCCGCGAAACGGGTCAGCCATTCCGATCGGATCATTTCGGCACCGACGCCGGCCACGCGCCAGGCCGACAGATTGAACTTGTCCAGATCGCTTTCGCGCAGGCGACGGGCGCACAGCGCATAGCCGAACGGCGGGCTGAACGAGATCGTGCTGCGGTTGCGCGACATCAGGTTCAGCCACAGGCGCGGGCGCATGGCGAATTCGCGGGTACCGAGGTAGTCGACCGACAGCTGCGACACCACCGGGCCGAGGATCAGGCCGACCAGGCCCATGTCGTGGTAGAACGGGAGCCAGGACATGAAGCGATCGCCGCGGCGGATCTGGACGCCGTACTGGAGGATGCCGGCCAGGTTGGTCAGCACCGCCTTCTGGGTGATCATCGTGCCGCGCGGGAAGCGCGTGCTGCCCGAGGTGTACTGCAGATAGGCGAGTTCGTCGGCTTCGGCCATCGGCGGGAGCGACTCGGCGGGCTCGAGCTGTCGGAAATCCTTCAGGGTTCCGCTGACCTTGAGTTCGAGGCCTTCACTGGCTTCGTGCAGGAAGCCCGAAAAGCTCTCCGGCGCGAAGGCTGCGCGGGCGCGACAGTCCTTGAGCATGGCCCGGAGATGCGATACGAAGGCTTCGCGCCCACCGAGGTGGACCGCCGCCGGCAGCGGGACAGGCACGAGTCCGGCGTACTGACAGGCGAAAAACAGGACATGGAAGTCGGGATGCGTGTCGGCCACCAGTGCGATGGTCTGGCCACGTTCCAGCCCGAGGCCGTGCAGACGGCGGGCGAGATCACGGGCCTGGCGACGGAGTTCCGCGTAACTGAGGACGCAGCTGAGGTTTCCGCGGCCGTCATAGAAATTACAGCCCGTGGTCCCCTGCGCGGCATAGTCGAGCGCTTCGGCCAGACTGCGGTAGCCGCTGGTCTTCAGCGGCAGGCAATTGTCGGTCGGAGTAGGATGCAGCATCAAAGTTAGGGTATCCCTTGTTGTTTTTGCGTCCCGTCAGGGATTCTCATTATAGTCGCACAATAATCTGCCATTATAAGTGCCCGCTTACATAATGAAAACTCTGATTTTGGAAATCAGGCCCCTCGACTGTTGTTTATCTGCCACACCGGAGAGTCCCCGCGACGTTCTCTGGGCACCCCCGGCGCCGCGCGAACCCACCGCTGGCAGCGTATGAGTTCCAGCACGCATCACTCTGCGACCGGACCGGTCGAAGTCCGGCGCGTTCGGACACGCAGCGACTGGAAGAAGTTCTTCGGTTGCGCCCGCCAGATGCAGGGCGGGGACGCGAACTGGATCGAGCCGCTCTATCGCGAGCGCCGGCACCAGTGGTCCAGCGGCTCTCCCTGGTTCGCCCATGCCCGCGCCGAGGCCTTCATTGCCACTCGGGCGACCCGGACCGTCGGTGTCATCAGTGCCCAGATCGACGAGCTTCAGCCGAGCCGGGACGGCACACGGGTGGGCTATTTCGGTCAGCTCGAGGCCGTCGACTGTGAATCGGTGTTCTCGGCCCTGTTCGACGCGGCGGCCGGCTGGCTGCGGGAGAACGGCTGCGGCCTCATGCGCGGGCCGTTCGATCTGGGTATCAATCAGAGTTGCGGACTCCTCGTGGAGGGTCGCGAGACGCCGCCGATGGTCATGATGGGACACGCGCCCGCCTACTACGCCGATCGCCTCGAGGCACTGGGCCTGAAGGGCGAAATGGACCTTCTGGCCTACGTGCTCAGGCCGGACTTTCCGGCACCGAAGACCATGTCCCGACTGCTGGATCGCTTCAGCGGTCGCCTGTCGTTCCGATCGATCGATTTTTCCCGATATGACGCCGAAATCGACACGCTGCGCGACATCTTCAACGATGCCTGGTCGAGAAACTGGGGCTTCGTGCCTTTTACCGAGCTCGAATTCCGTCATATGGGCAGGGAGCTGCGCCAGATCGTCCGCGCACCACACACCTGCATCGCGCTGGTCGACGACGAGCCGGCCGGATTCCTGATCGCCCTGCCGAATATCAACGAGTTGATCGCTGACCTCGACGGCCGTTTGCTGCCCTTCGGCTGGGCCCGCCTGCTGTGGCGGCTCAAGCGCCGCAAGGCCGGCACCGCGCGAGTGCCGCTGATGGGCGTCAGACGCCGCTTCCAGCGCGGACCGCTCGGCGCTGCGATCAGTCTGAGCATGATCGATCGGGTGCGACAGGCTCTGCATGTCGACGGGGTTACCCGCGTCGAGCTGTCTTGGATCCTGGAGACCAACACCGGCATGATCTCGATGATCGAATCGATCGGGGGTCGCCTCTACAAGCGCTACCGCCTCTATCAGAAGCCGCTCACTCCTTGATGTCCGGCGCCTGCAAAGACAACACGAGCCGTTCGGCATGACGCTCGACCGCTACCTGGCGCGCGAGATCCTGCGCCCGACCCTCGGAGTGTTCATTTTCCTGACGGTCGTGGTCCTGGTGTTCTACGCGAGCAAGTTCCTCGCCCGCGCTGCCGTCGAGGGGCTGCCGATGGACGTTGTCCTGCAGATGTCGGCCCTTCGCCTGACGCTGTTCTACGACGTGCTCATCCCGGCGTCGCTGCTGCTGGGCATCGTCATCGGCCTGGGGCGCCTGCAGTCGGCCTACGAGATCATGGCGGTGGCCGCGGCCGGCGTCGGACGGATGCGCATTCTGTCGGCGCTGGCCGGCTGGGTCCTGCTGCTCGCGATCCTCGTCGGGGCGCTGTCGCTGTTCTTCCGGCCCTGGGCCTACAGCACCCTGTACGCGCTGGAGCAGCAAGTCGCCGCCGAGGTTGACGTCGAGCGCGTCGAGCCCGGTCGTTTTCATGTCGGCGACCAGCAGTGGCTGATCTATGCGGAAGGACGCAGCGATGGCGGACTGGACGAGGTTCTGGTGCACCAGCGCGGAATGAGTTCGGAGGGCCTGCTGCGCGCCCGGAGGCTCGAGCAGATCAACGCCCCCGACGGGCTGATTCGCCTCGTATTCAGTGGCGACGTGCGCAGCTACCGAACCGATCCCATGGCCCGGGACGAGCTGATCGGTCGCTTCGAGCGCTTCGAAGTGGCGTTCCAGTCGCGGCCGCCACCGGAGCGGGATCAGCTGCGCCGGGCGATGACCACGCCGGATCTTCTCGACAGCACCGATTCGGTCGAGGTCGCCGAGCTGAGCTGGCGCCTGGTCAGCCCGCTGTCGGTGCTGGTGCTGTCGCTGGCGGCGGTCGCGATGAGCCGGGTCAACCCGAGACTCGGCCAGTCGGCCAGAGTCATGACGGCGACCCTGACCGGCACGCTGTATTTCAGCCTGATGGGCGTGCTGATCAACTGGCTGGAGCAGGGGACGATCAGCCCGTGGCCGGGGGCTTTCGTGGCCCCCATGGCGGTGCTGCTGATCCTCGTCGTTCGCTACTGGCTGGTCCAGCGTGGGCCGGGAGCGCCGCTGTGAGCATTCTGTCTCTTTACGTGATTCGCCGCGTGTTGATCAGCTTCATGGTCGCTGGCGCGGCGGTTGGTTCCCTGCTGTGGTTGCTGCAGATGCTCGATCGCCTCGAGGATGGCTTGTCCGGCGCGATGGATATCGCGGTTGTTGCGATGCAGTCCGTGCTCGCGGTGCCCGAAGCGCTGGTCGACCTGCTCCCGGTCATCACGATTCTGGCCACGGCGGCGGCCATGAGCGGTTTTCAGGCGCGCAACGAGCTCACGATCATGCGTGCGGCCGGCGTTTCGATCTGGAGAATCACCGCCGTCGTTCTGATACCGGGTTTCGGGGTGGCCTTGCTCGCGCTCGCCGCGCTGCAGTGGGTGATTCCGAACGTTCAGCAGGGACCGGAGCGTCTTCTCGGACAGTCTCTGGGCGAAAGCGGCCTGTGGCATCCATGGCACGGCCTCTGGGTGCGCCAGGGCGATGAGTTTCTCAATGTCCAGTCGCTGCGGCTGGGGCGGATTCCGACCGGAATCGATGTCTATCAGTTTGCGCCCGACGGACCGCTCCTGCGCCACATCAGCGCCGAGCAGGCCCTGGTCGAGCCGGACGGCCGATGGCGGCTCGAGGAAGCGCTGGTTCGGGACTACGGTCGGTCCGACGGTGGGTATGCGAGCCGGCGTGACGAGCTTGTCTGGAATTCCTTTCTCAGCGCCCGGCAGCTCGAGCTGTTGCTTCGATCGCCCGCAAGTCTGCCGTTGGCCGACCTGTGGCGATACGTGCAGGGGCTGAAACAACGTGATCAGGAGGTCGCGGAGTTCGAGATGGTGCTCTGGCGCCGTCTGGCGCTACCGCTGTCGTGCCTCGGTATGGTACTCGCCGCCATGGCCACCGCGGCGGTTCCGCTCAAGAGCCGTGCGGTCAGTGTGCGGGTCGTCGCCGCAATGGCTCTGGGTCTCGGGTTTCAGATGCTGGCGGAGGTTGCCAGCTATGCTGGCCTGGTCATGGCCTGGCCGGTGCCCGCGGTGGCGCTGACGCCACCGCTGGTCCTGGGGGCCCTGGCCTGGTGGTTACTGGGCAAGGCCCGCTGATCCGGGAGTGAACGGCGAGCGATCAGCCCGCGCGCTGAACCCAGGCGCTGCACCAACCGTCGTGCGCAACCTGCTTGCCCGGGAAGATGCCGCAGCCGAACCAGTCCTGGGTGAGGTCACCCTGGGCGAGCTGGCAGTTGGCGCAGATGCTGCCTTCCTGATACATCGGCCACGCGCTCTTGTCCAGATCTTCCACGTTGTGCACGTAGCCAAGCGCCTTGGCCTGCGCGTTTTCCGGATCGAGCTGCTCCCGGGCCAGGGCCTGGCCGGAAGAAAGGCGGGTCAGGGTCGGCAACAACAGCGCGATGGAACCAGCGCCGGCGAGTTTGAACAGATTTCTACGACTACACTTTTGCATCGGAATATCTCCAGCTGGGTTATTTTGGCGACGGCTTAAACAACCGCATCCGGCAATTTTACCAGTATCTGATATACGAACGTGAAAAAGCCCAGCAAGCCCTGGAGGGTTCATGAAGTGGTCTGGCTGGCACCCGGTGGCTGGGTGGTTCACGACCCTGACTTTCTCGAATCGGGGTCGGCTGAGGACCTGATGACCGCGCTCGCGCGCGATCTGGCCTGGCGGCAGCAAGCGATTCAGCTTTTCGGCCGTCGGGTCATGCAACCCCGCTTGATCGACTTTCACGGCGATCGCGGCGTGCGCTACCGGTATTCGGGTCTGGTTCTCGAAGCCGGGGGCTGGCCCGAGCCGCTCGGACGACTGAACGAAAGGCTCGAGGCGGTCAGCGGCACGCGTTTCAACAGCGTGCTGTGCAATCGCTACCGGGGTGGCGAGGACAGCATGGGCTGGCACGCCGATGACGAACGCGAACTGGGGCCCGATCCGATCATCGCATCGATTTCGCTCGGCGCCACGCGCCGCTTCATGCTTCGTCCGCGCGGCGGCGGACGCTCGCTCGAACTGCGTCCGCGCAACGGCAGCCTGCTACTGATGGGCGGGGATCTGCAGCATCACTGGCAACACCAGGTCCCGAAGACGTCCCGCCCGGTCGGCGAAAGAATCAATCTGACGTTTCGGACGGTGCTCGAGCCCCCGCGGCATTGAGCTCGAACGGCCCGGCGCTGTCTTCCTGATCGGCCTCGGCGAGGAGCTCGACGGACTGCCGGGCCTGATCGAGCAGCGAATGGCACTGCCGGCTGAGCCGGACGCCTTTTTCGAAGTGCTCGAGCGAGGCCGCCAGGGACAAGTCTCCGCTTTCGAGCTGTTCGACCAGCCCTTCCAGCTCCTGGAGTGCGGTTTCGAAGTCGGGCGGCGCCTGATCATCGGTGGCGGCTTTCTTGGTCATTTGGTGCCTGACTGCTGATGAGTGCGCTAGTTTAACTCGGGATTGTCGAGAGACGATTCCCACACCAGGCGGCAGGCGCGGCGTTCAAGCTCCGCGGCGAAATCCGGCGTCAGCCACCGGGTACCAACCGCGAGCAGCCGACCGTCGCGCCACAATCTCGGCCACAGGGCCCGCTGCCAGGGCGGAACGCCGGCCATCCGCATCAGTTCCCTGACCGACTGCCTGTGGCCCCTGGCGGCCAGGCGAAGGCCTTCGCCGTCCGTTCCGGGTCGGACTTCGAGACCTGGCAGGCGAACCGGCAGGGCAGATTCGAGGAATAGCCGCCCGACCGGTTCGGGCAGGTCCAGCGGCTGCTCGCCGGTCCATCTGATCGCCCAGCCAGAAGAAGCCGGATCCCGGGGCAAGAGCCATAGTCTTCCGTTCCAGACCCGCAGCGCGTGCTGGTCCCAGCGCATTTCCGGGCAGCGATCGCCGGCTGCGCAGTCGATCTGGGATAGGAGCTCGTCCAGCCGGCCCCCCGGTGGCGGCGGCAGCCCGACGTCGAGACACCATCGGCGAATCACGCTGGCACGACGAAACGCCGACAGCTCCAGAAGCGGCGCCAGTTCGAGCCGCCGCGTGCTTTCACGACAGCGCTCGAGGTCGGCGACGGCCAGTTCGCCCAATGCCTCGGAAGCCCCCCGGCAAAGCATGCCGCTGCGGCGGATCGCGCGTTCGACTCCGGGCCAGCGCCGGACCAGCACAGGCAGGATATCCATGCGCAGCGCGTTGCGGTCGAAGCGGCGATCGTCATTGGCCGGGTCATCGATCCAGTCAAGACCCTGCGCGCTGAGCCAGGCCAGCAGATCGTCGCGGGTCTGATCGAGGAGCGGACGAACGATCCAGCCCCGCGCGAAGGGTCGCTGGAACGGGATGCCGGCAAGGCCGTCCGGACCGGCGCCGCGGAGCAGACGCAGCAGGATGGTCTCGGTCTGGTCGTTAGCGTGATGGGCGGTCAGCAGCACGCCACCGGCCGGCAGGCGCTTTGCCAGGGCCCTGTAGCGGGCGCGACGGGCCGAGGCTTCCGGGCCGTCCCGGGCGACGGTCCGGACCCGCTCGATGCGGCAGTCGAGCCCGAGTTGTCCGGCAATCTGCTTGGCGCGCAAGGCCCGCGTATGGCTGTCGGGGTCGAGCTGATGATCGATATGGATGCATTCGACCGGCCGTGACGGTCGCTCGGCGGCAACCAGTGCGGCGAGGCAGACCGAATCCGGCCCGCCGCTGAACGCGATCAGGATGGGGCCGGTCCCGGGCAGTTGATCAGTGCGAGGCCGAAGCTCGACTCCGGCGGATGGCGGCTCAGGCGGTTTCGAACGCCCCATAGGACATCAGCCGCTCGTAGCGGCTCTGGACCAACTGCTCCGGTGAATGCGACCAAAGGGCCTTGATTTGCGCCTGTATGGTTTCCTTGAGCTTCACCGCCACTTGCTGAGGTGAGCGATGGGCGCCGCCAAGCGGTTCCTTGATGATCTTGTCGATCAGCTTCTGCTCGCGCAGACGGCTGGCGGTCAGGCCGAGCGCCTCGGCTGCCGCTTCGGCCTTTTCGGCGCTCTTCCACAGAATGGAAGCGCAGCCTTCCGGGGAAATCACCGAGTAGATGCTGTACTGCAGCATATTGGTGCGGTCGCCGACCCCGATGGCGAGCGCGCCGCCGGAGCCGCCTTCGCCGATGACGTTGCAGATGATCGGAACGGGCAGCCGCGACATGACCGCGAGGTTGCGGGCGATGGCTTCCGACTGTCCGCGCTCCTCGGCACCGACACCGGGGTAGGCGCCGGGCGTGTCGATGAAGGTCACGATCGGGAGTTTGAAGCGTCCGGCCATCGTCATGAGTCGCAGAGCCTTGCGATAGCCCTCGGGGCGCGGCATTCCGAAGTTACGGGCCACTTTCTCGCGGGTGTCGCGTCCTTTCTGGTGGCCGATGACCATGTAACCCTGGCCGTCGAGCGCGGCCAGCCCGCCGACGATGGCGCGATCGTCACCGAACTGCCGATCGCCGTGCAGTTCCTCGAAGCGGTCGAAGATCATCGAGATGTAATCGAGGGTGTAGGGCCGCTGGGGATGGCGCGCGAGCTGGGAAATCTGCCAGTCGGTCAGGCCGGAGAAGATCGTCTTGGTGCGCTCCCGGCACTTTTCCTTCAGTCGCTGGATCTCGTCCTCGAGATTCAGGGCGTTGTCCGTGCCCACGTTGTGCAGCTCGCGGATCTTGGCTTCAAGCTCGGCGATCGGTTGCTCGAATTCGAGGTAATTCGGATTCATGGACGGTGCATGCGGCAGCGGCAAATTGCGAGTATAACCAAGCGCCGGCCCTGAATTCAGGTCCTTGCCGGTGGAATCCCGATCGCGACCGGACCCTTCGGCACACTCGCCAGCCGCCAGTGCGATAGCGCCCATTTCCACTGGGCCTCGAGCGAACGACAGCCGGGCGGGGGTTCGTGGTTCAGGGCCCGCAGCGCGAGCCGCAGTCCTTCCCGCGGCGACAGGGCAGCGACCGGATCATCGCCGTCGGATTTGCTCAACTTGCGACCCTCGACGTCCAGCACCACAGGGAGATGGGCATAGGAGGGCACCGGACGATCCAGGCAGCGATGGAGATGGATCTGGCGGGCGGTCGAATCGAGCAGGTCGGCCCCACGTACCACTTCGGTGATGCCGGCGGTCAGATCGTCGACGACGACCGCGAGCTGGTAGGCCATCAGTCCTTCGGCCCGGCGAATCACGAAATCGCCGGTCTGACGGCCCGGATTCTGCCGGCAGACTCCCTGCACGCCGTCAAGGAACTCGATGTCCCGGTCCTCGACCCGAAGGCGGATGCTTCGTTCCTCGCGGCCCTCGGGAATGCCGTTGCGGCAGGTCCCGGGATAGATCTTGCCCGGCCCGAGATCGCGCCGGCTGCAGCCGCAGGGAAAGGCCATGCCGGAATGAATCAGGCTTGCCACGACGCGTCGATGCAGGGCTTCGGATTGACTCTGAAACTGCACCGGTGCGTCGGCAATCATTCCGAATCGCCTGAGTGCTTCTATCTGGCGCTGTGCCGCGCCCTCGACTTCGCGCGGGGGATCGATATCCTCGATCCGCACCAGCCATTGCCCGCCCTGGCTGCGGGCCTGGGCAAAGCTGCCGACCGCCGCGACCAGGGAACCGAAATGCAGGTCGCCGGTCGGCGAGGGCGCGAAACGACCGCGATAGCCCGCACGCGGGGCCGTCTGAGCGAGGAGTTCGTTCATTGCTGTGCGATCGTTCGGGCCTGTACTTGTTTTCCGATGCGGCGACCATCATTCTATTGCGACCCTGATGATCCGAGCTGAGGTCTTGAGTTATGCGGCGAATTGCACTTTTCCTGGGTACCAACCTCGCGGTGCTGGTTGTACTGGGCATCGTGATGAACCTGCTGGAGCCCTGGCTGATCCGGCAGGGCATCAATGTCAATCAAGCGACGACACTGGTATTCGCTTTCCTGTTCGGTATGGGCGGTGCCATCATTTCCCTGCTGATGTCGAAGCGCATCGCGCTGATGAGCACCCGGGCTCGAATCATCGAGAAGCCCGCCAACCAGACCGAACGCTGGCTGGTCGAGACCGTCGAGCGGCAGGCTCGCGCGGCCGGCATCGGAATGCCCGACGTCGCGATCTTCGAGGCGGCCGAGCCCAATGCGTTCGCGACTGGAGCCTCGAAGAACAACGCGCTCGTGGCGGTCAGCACCGGGCTCCTTCGCCATATGCGCGAAAACGAAGTCGAGGCCGTTCTGGGGCACGAGGTGGCTCATGTGGCCAACGGCGACATGATCACGATGACGCTGCTGCAGGGCGTGCTGAACACCTTTGTCCTGCTCCTGTCGAGGGTGCTCGGGCAGATCATCGACCGGGTGGTCTTTCGCAGCGAGCGCGGCTACGGACCGGGCTATTTTCTGACGGTTATCGTGCTGCAGATCGTTCTGGGCATTCTGGCCAGCATGATCGTGATGGCCTTTTCGAGATGGCGCGAATTCCGGGCTGACGCCGGCGGTGCCGAGCTGGCCGGCCGCCAGAACATGATCAACGCGCTCAGGCGGCTGCAGCAATCGAGCCAGCCGGGGCAGCTCCCGGAGTCCATTGAAGCCTTCGGTATCAGCGGTCGCGTCGGCGAGGGCATCAAGCGCCTCATGATGAGCCATCCGCCACTCGAGGAGCGGATTCAGGCCTTGTCGCAGGGTCAGCGCTGAGTCCTCGATCTGGCTGAATCCTGACATTGGAACCTGTGCGGGCGGCGCTGCTGAACAGGCCGCCCGACGGGTTGAATCCTTGCGTGGAATCAGGCCGAGGCTTCCTCGCGCACGAAATCGCCCTGAACCAGCGTGATGCCGAATTGCCAGAGCGTGGCCAGGTCGCCGGTGTGTTCGACCTTCGGTGCGATGACCTGCACCTGGTGTTCGCTGGCCACGCTGACCAGGTCGGCGAGATGCTGGCGGATCGCGTCGTCGCCGCTGAGGTTCTGGATCATCTCGGGCGCCATGCGCAGATAGTCGATTTCGAGATTCCGCAGCAGCGGTTCAACGGTTGAATCGGGGTTGATATCGCACAGCGCGAAGCGCGTGCCAAGGGGTTTGAAGATTTCGATGAAGGTCTGGGCGCGCCGAACCTTCTCGCGAACTTCCGGTTCACGGAAGCCCCAGATCAGGTGCTCGGCATCAAGCTGTTTTTTCTTGACCAGGTTGACCAGACGCGCGAGCGAGTCCTGCTGACTGATCGTGTCGACGCATAGGGGAACCAGCCAGTGATGATCGGTCATGGTTTCCTTTTCCGACAGAGCGGTAGTCAGGCGCCGAAGCATATCCTCGTCGAGGCGCGACGCGAGTCCGATGCGAACGGCGACCGGCAGATAAGTGTTCGGCATCAGCACTTCATCGCTGTCCTCGCTGCGCAGTCGGGTCTCGACTTCGTTGATCAGGAAGCCGTCGTCGTCCATGCTCGTGATCGGTGAGGTGACGAGCCTGAATTCATCATTGTCGAGCGCATGAGTCAGGCGCTCGCCCCAGGCTTTGTCGTCTTCGTCACCGGTAGTGGACACGCGGGGCCGGTAGCGCACGAAGGCGTTGCCGCCGGCGTGCAGGGCTTCGTAAAGGGCCGAGTCGGCCTGGGCGACAAGCACATCGGGCTCGCTGAGCTCGCTCCCGGCCACGGCCAGTCCCACGCTCGCCGAGACGGTCAGACTGGTATCGCGGACTTCGATGATCCGGCCCGAGCAGTGGTCGATGATGCGCGCCGCAATCGCCTCGGCTTCTTCGCGGCTCGCGTCGGCGATGATGGCGAAGGTATGATCGCTGACTCGAGCCATGGCCTCGGTGTCGCTGATCGCGTCTTCGAACAACTTGGCGGATTCGCGAATCAGGGAATCCGTGGCGCCGAGCCCCAGCTTGGACTGCAGTTTGTCGTGATTGTCGAGGCTGAACAGCAGAACCGAAAGACTGCCGGCTTCTTCACGCTGACCGGCTTCCTGTCGCAATCGATCCATGAAAGCGGTGCGGTTGAGCAAGCCGGTGAGCATGTCCCGGGTCTTCAGTTTTTCAAGCTCGAGCGCCATCGCGGGATCGACCTGGCCGAGTTGCTCGCGTACGAGCATCTGGGCGCAGTACTCACCACCGTAGCGCGCCGGCGAAAAGTCGACCGTAGCGGTGAAGTCGGTACCGTCCTGGCGATGCGCGCTCAGGGTCATGTCCTCTTCCGGAATCTCGTCGCGCGAAAGCGCCTTGAGGACCTGCTTCAGATCGGGTCCTTCGGCGCTGGTCGAAAGCAGGTCGAGCATCGACAGGCCCTCGAGTTCCTCGAAGCTCTCGAAGCCGAACAGCTCCAGGTAGGCCCGATTGGCGTAGATGTGGAGCCCTTCGTGGATGTAGGCGATCGCTTCGCTCGAGCTGTCGAGCAGGAGCGTGTAGCGATCCTCTATCTCCTCCAGGCGCCGGACCGCGATTCTGGCGCTGCGTCGCGATTGAACCGATTCGATCAGAAACAGCGCGAGTCGCCGGATCTGACGCGCGTTGGTCGCGAACACGCAGCCCTCGACCGCCTGCGTCGCCGCGGCGAGGGCGGAGCGGGCGTCGTCCTCCTTGATGATCGCCATGACCGGCACGGGATCATCCTGGTCGCGCGCCAGCCGGGCAGTATTTTCCAGCAGCCCCAGGTCTCCGGCATCGATCTGGATCATGACCATGTCGATCTGGTCGGTCTCGAAAGTGCGGCTGACGGCGTTCCCGGTATCCGCGAACAGAGTCCTTACGCCGCTGTCCTCGCCGAGCAGAGTGAGCAGTTCGCGCGGGGCGCTGGGATCATCAGTAACTACCAGAATCCTGATTTCTCTTTTCGAGGTGGCCATGACGGGTTCCTGCTTGCAGATTACATTTCATTACCGGTTACAAGACCGGCAGCTTGTAAGGTGCCCCCGCTTCCTCGCGCACCAGGCGCGGCACCAGATATCCCGATAACTGAATGCGCAAACGCTCATGCAGCCGCAGGGCATGTCGCCGGTCGCGGTCGAATCTAGCCGCACCCCTGACGCGATCGAGAACATGCAGGTAATAAGGTAGCACGCCGGCCGCCAGACTGCGCCGCATAAGGTCGCACAGCGCGGCCTCGGAATCATTGATGCCGGCCAGCAAAACCGTCTGATTGAGCAGGTGGACGCCACTGGCGCGAAGGCACCCCAGCGCGGCGTCGACATCCGCGTCGAACTCCTGGGCGTGATTGGCGTGCACGACGATAACGACGGGCCAGGGCAGGGCGCTGATCCAGGCACACAGGCGCTCGGTCACCCGAGCCGGAAGAACGATCGGAAGGCGGGTGTGCAGGCGCAGTCTGCGAAGATGCGGAATGCGCTGGAGTCGATCGGTCAGCGATTCGAGCGCGCGCGTGGAAAGCATCAGCGGGTCGCCGCCGGAGAGGATGACCTCCTCGATGTCGCGATGCCCGGCGATGTAGCTCAGCGCATCCGACCATTGCCCCCTCGCGGCGTGGTCGGTGGCGTAGGGGAACTCCTGGCGAAAACAGTAGCGACAGTGGATGGCGCAGGCCCCGGTCGTGATCAACAGCGCTCGTCCGGCATACTTGTGGAGCAGGCCGCGGGCCCGGCGACTCTGGTGATCACCGACCGGATCGGACGAGAATCCGGGATGCTCCAGCCGCTCGGCGGGGTCGGGGATGACCTGGAGCAACAGCGGATCGCGCGCCTGACCATGGCGCATGCGATCAGCGAAAGCGCGGGGAACCAGCATTGGAAAATCCGGCACCTGGAGGTCGACCGCGGCCGCGCTGTCGAGGCCCAGATGCTCGAGCAGTTCGACCGGGCTGCGAAAAGCCTGTCTGATCTGCTCTCGCCAGCCGGATTGCTTGGGCTCAAGGCGTCTTCGCGCTACACTAGCGGTTTGTGATTCCTGATCGAATCGAGTCATCGCCCCTGTCCATTTGGTCGCGTGATGTTTGTTGACCGTTCCTGCCCACTTCAGCAGACGGCTGCGGACTTCACGCCAGTCGGGGCGTCATTGTAGTCGGAGACAGCATGGCAACCTACAGCACCAACGAGTTCAAGAGCGGCTTGAAGATTCTACTGGATGGTGATCCCTACACCATCGTCGAGAATGAGTTCGTCAAGCCGGGCAAGGGGCAGGCGTTCAACCGGGTCAAGGTCCGCAACCTCAAGACCGGGCGCACCCTGGAGAAGACCTTCAAGTCGAACGAGTCGGTCGAAGCGGCCGATGTGTTCGAGAAGGAAGTCCAGTATCTCTACAGCGACGGCGAATTCTGGCACTTCATGGATCCCGAAACCTTCGAGCAGCTGGCCGCGGGCAAGGCGACCGTCGGCGACGAGTCGCAGTGGATGAAGGAAGAAGACATGTGTCAGGTCACGCTCTGGAACGGCGAGCCGATCACGGTGCTGCCGCCCAATTTCGTCGAGCTGAAGATTACCGCGACCGACCCGGGCCTCAAGGGTGATACCAGCGGCAGCGGTGGCAAACCGGCCACCCTCGAGACCGGCGCCACGGTGCGGGTGCCGCTGTTCGTTCAGGAAGGCGAGACGATCCGGGTCGACACGCGCAAGGGCGAGTACGTCTCGCGGGTCAAGGACTAGCCGGGTCCAGCATGCCGGCAGCCTGCCAAGCCCTGGTGCCCGAATGGGTCGTTCCGGTCTGTCCTGAAAACCGGGTCCTGTCGAACCATGCCGTGGTGATCGAGCAGGACAGCATTCGGGCGATCGTGCCCGAATCGGAACTGACCGGCCGTTATCCCGATGTCCGAATCCAGCGCTTTCCTGGCTGCGCGCTCATACCGGGCCTGGTCAACGCGCATACCCATTCGGCGATGGCCCTGATGCGCGGGATGGCCGACGATCTACCGCTCATGCGCTGGCTCGAAGACCATATCTGGCCGGCCGAGCAGGAGTGGGTAGGCCCCGACTACGTGCGCGCCGGTACCGAGCTGGCGGTGATCGAAATGCTCGCCGGCGGCACGACCTGTTTCAACGACAACTACTTCTTTCCCGACGTCACCGCGGCGACCGCGCTTCGTGCCGGCATGCGCGGGGTCGTCGGGCTGCCGATCATCAGTCTGCCGACCGCCTGGGCGGCGACCGAGGACGAGTATTTCAGTCGTGGGCTGGAGGTTCATCGCGATCTGCTCGGCGAGGATCTCATGACAACCGCATTTGCGCCGCACGCGCCCTACACGGTCAGCGATGAGGCGTTCGGGCGGATGCGCGAGCTCGCCGATGAAATGGATGTGCCGATTCATCTTCACCTGCTGGAAGCGCACGGAGAAATCCAGGGCAGTCTCGAACGCTTCGGGGTCCATCCGCTGGACCGCCTCGACGCGCTTGGCCTGCTCGGGCCCCGATTGCTGGCTGTTCACATGACCCAGCTGACCGAAACGGATATGGATCGACTGGCGCGGCGCGGCGTCCACGTCATTCATTGCCCGGCGTCCAATCTCAAGCTGGCCAGCGGCATCTGCCCGGTCGCCGGGCTCGATACGCGGTCGATCAACGTCGCGCTGGGCACGGACGGGGCGGCCAGCAACAATACGCTCGACATGTTCGCCGAGATGCGGCTGGCGGCCCTCCTGGCCAAGGGTGCCAGTGGCGACCCGGAAGCCCTGCCGGCTGCGCGGGCCCTTTCGATGGCGACGATCAACGGTGCCCGAGCGCTGGGGCTCGACGATCGAATCGGCTCGATCGAGCCGGGCAAGCAGGCCGATCTCGTGGTCGTTCGTCTTGATCGAGTCGAGACACAGCCCGTGCACAATGTCATTTCGCAGCTGGTCTATGCCTGCGGTCGCCACCAGGTCGAGCAGGTCTGGATCGCCGGTCAACACGTCGTCGCCGACGGTACCGTTCAGGGCCTCGATCCCGCATCGATCGGTCGCCAGGCCCACGAATGGCAACGACGGCTCAAACCGACCTCGACCCCGGAGTTTTCTTCATGACTGAACTTGCAGACCCGAGTGTGCCGGACGCACCGGCGGTCAACATGGATCCGTGCGAGGCAGAGAAATTCAACGCGCTGGCCTCACGCTGGTGGGATCCGGACGGTGATTTTCGGCCGCTGCACGATATCAACGGCCCGCGCGTCGAGTACATTGCCGAGCGCGTTGCACTCGACGGCGCGGACGTGCTGGATGTAGGTTGCGGTGGCGGCATCCTGAGCGAAGCGCTGAGCCAGCGGGGTGCGAGGGTCACCGGTATCGATGTCGCCGATCGGGCCCTGGCCGTCGCCCGGCTGCATCGCGAGGAATCGCAACTGGAGATCGACTACCGCCAGTGCACGGCCGAGCAGATGGCCGCCGAAGCCGCAGAGGCATTCGATATCGTCTGCTGTCTCGAAATGCTCGAACACGTGCCCGATCCGGCGGCGGTCGTTCAGGCCTGCGCGGACGCCTGCCGGCCCGGCGGGACGCTTTTCTTCTCGACGATCAACCGCAATCCGATGGCCTGGGCCGGCGCGATCGTCGGCGCAGAATACGTGCTCGGGCTGCTGCCCAAAGGCACGCATCGCTACGACCGGCTCATCCGCCCTGACGAACTGGCCGCGGCCTGCCGTGGCAGTGGTCTGTCGGTCGAAGCGATCGACGGCATGGCTTACAACCCGTTTACCCGCACCGTCCGGCTCGGCAATCGGCCGACCATCAATTACCTGCTTCACGCCAGCAAAGCCTGGTAATGCGATTTCAGTCCTGTCGCGCGGTGCTGTTCGATCTGGATGGCACGCTTGCCGATACCGCGCCCGATCTGATCGGGACGCTGCTCGAGCTGCGGCGCAGGCGCGGGCTCGATGTCCTGCCCGAGCCACAGCTCAGGCCCTTCGCGACGCGCGGCGCGATCGGTCTGCTGGAGGCCGGTTTCAGCGGGGTTGACGGGATCGAGCCCGCTGACTTGCGGGATGAGTTTCTCGAGCATTATGCAAGGCATCTGTGGGTCCGAACCCGGGCGTTTTCCGGCATTGACGACCTGCTCGTCCGGCTCGGTTCGGCCGGCCTGGCACTCGGCATCGTGACCAACAAGGTCGAGTCGCTGGCTTTGCCGTTGGTCGAGCGAGCAGGGTGGCTCGAGCGTTTCGGTTGCATCATCGGCGGCGATACGGTCGGCCGGTCCAAGCCGGATCCTGCACCGGTCATCGAGGCCTGCCGGCGTCTGAAGGTCCCGCCTTCTCAGGCGGTGTTCCTGGGAGATGATCGCCGCGATGTGCTGGCCGGACGTGCCGCCGGAACGCGAACGGTCGTGGCGGCCTGGGGCTACCTGCCGTCCTGTGACAGCGGCCATGGCTGGGGAGCGGACGCGGTCATCGATCGCGCCGACGATATCGACGGACTGCTTGGCCTCAGGCCGCGGGTCCGGGAACGGCTACACTAGACCGCAATGGCAAGCGACACGCTGCAACGTCTGGTTTTCGAGGAGATCGACGCCCGCTGCATCTCGGTCCGGCTGGACACGGTGCTTGACGAGATCCTGGGCGACAGTCACTACCCTCCGGTCGTCGCCGAGCTCCTGGCGCAGGCGCTGGCGGTTGTGGCCTTGTTGAGTTCGGGCATCAAGTTCAGCGGCCGGATCAGCCTCCAGCTGCGCGGTGATGGTCCGCTGTCACTGTTGATGGCCGACTGCACTGACGATGGCGGTTTACGCGGCATCGCCCGCCTGCGCGACGAAGCCGAGCTGCCGGAGGACAGCGCCGAACTGTTCAGGCAGCTTGCCGCCAGCGGCACCCTGACGATCACCCTGGAACCTGAACACGACGGTCAACGCTGGCAGGGGATCGTGCCGCTCGAGGGAGATGGCCTGTCCGGCGCTATCGAGGCCTATTTCGAGCGCTCCGAGCAACTCGCTACGCATCTTCGTCTGGCCTGCGACGAGCAGCAGGTCTGTGCACTGATGCTCCAGCGTTTGCCGGATCACGGTGGATCGGCGACCGTTTCGGATCCCGACGGCTGGAATCGACTCGAACATCTCCTGCGGACCCTCGGTCCTTCCGAGCTTCTCGACACCGCGGGAGGTGAGCTTTTCGATCGCCTGTTCCACGCAGAGCCGCGTCGCCTGTTCCCCGCGCGCGCCCTGCATTTCTCCTGCCCCTGCAGCCGCGAACGCGTGCAGGACATGCTCAAGAGTCTGGGTTCGGCCGAACTCGCCGACATGGCCGCCGAGCAGGAGACGGTCGAAGTGCGCTGCCAGTTCTGCAATCAGGCTTATCGATTCGATCAGCTCGATCTTCGGGCGCTTGGTGAGAGTCCGGTCGAGGGCAGCCAGTCGGTGCATTGATGGAACCGCTCGAGTGGTGCCGTCAGCGACTGCTGGTACCCGGGAATCCATTGACCGCCACGCTGCCTTTCGCGGCTGACGCCAGGCGCCACGAGATCCTCGCCCTGCGCACCGTCATCAGCGAAATCGCCTACGCCGGAAGCAAATCAGCCGACCCGGAGCCGGTCCGCGCGCGCCTGGCCTGGTGGCGCGAGGCGCTCGAAAAAGGCAGTTCACATCCGGCCATCGAGGCCCTGGACAAAACCGGGGTCCGTCGACACCTGTCTCCCGATCGCTTCGAGCCGCTGCTTGCCGCGGTGATGGAAACGACCGACAGCCCACGCTTTGAAACCACTCAAGCCGCCTGGCGGTTCTTTCGGCGCATCGGTGGCACGGTTGCTGCGCTCGAGGCGCGGCTGATCGAACCCGGGGATCTCGATGCCGAGCCGTTCATCGAGCTCGGTGCCGCTGGTTATCTGGTCAGAGTCACGCGCGATCTGGCTATCGATGCCGCCGCCAACCGCTGGATGGTGCCGCTCGATCTTCAGGCCGAGTTCCAGCTTGCCCGTCAGGACGCCCTGGCCGAACGCGCCAGCGCCGGCTTCAATGGCCTGGTCCGGGCCCTGTTGAGCGTTGGTCTCAAACGGGCAGCTCATGCGAGTCGAACGCTCGAGCCCGAGCGCGCCTGGCACCATCGGCATGGTCTGTTGCTCTGGGCGCTGGAGCGGCGGCTGGCGGGGCAGATCGCGCGTCGCCCCGAGCGCATCCTCAACCGACGCCTGCTACCCGGACAGCTGGGCAACAGCTTTGCCGCCTGGCGCGAAGCACGGCGCCTGCGACGGCGGGTTGATGGATGGTCTCCGGGTCAATACTAGAGCCGAATACCGATACCGATCGAAAACCGGCTGCGTGATTGCCAGCGCGCGGTATCGGCGGGCCAGAGGTGAATGCTTTCGGCCGACAGCACCGGATGGTCGTAGAGGTAATCGCCGACCGGGCGCGCTTCCACGCCCTCGATCCGGCCCAGCACGGTCAGATAGCGGCCGGGCGCGTAGCGGGTCGGCTCGAGAAAGCCCGGCTGCACGAGCACGAAGCGAACGCCGCCTTCGGCGCCGAGGCGCGGTCGATCGCCGCGATCCAGCGGCAGGCTGACGACCTCGATTTCGGTCCGGTCGGCCAGATTGCTCACGCTGACGATGCGCCCGCCCCAGATCGCGCGTTGGCCTTCATGTCCGGATTCGGCGAGCGCATGGGCCGGTCCGATCCCGGAAACGATCGACTCCTCGCTTTCGAACGGGCTGGTCGCGCAGCCGCTGATGATCAGGACGACCAGCCCGAGAATGACCATCCCCCGGCGTCCCGACGACATGATTCCGGCCTCAGTCATCCGAGATGATCCCGGGACCCTTGCCCGCTGTCTTTTCATAGACACCCTTGCCGATTTTCTTGTATTGGGTAAAGCCGGCCTTCTCGATGTTCGATTCCTTGAGTCGATGGGCCTGTCCGGCGACGACGTGCGGCGATGAAATCAGGCGCCTGACCGGCTCTTGACAGCGCGGGCAGTGAGTCAGCGGCGCATCGGACAACTTCTGAAGCACGCTGAAGCGATAGCGGCAGTAATCACAGCCAGCGTCGTTCGAGCAGCGGTATTCATAGATCGGCATTCCGTATTGGCCCTCCGTGAACCGACGACCCGGTCCTATGGTAGCTCACGAACGCGGGGTTTCTGAGACAATAGAATCCGGTTTTCATTTCATCGAGACAAGCCGCAATGGTCAACCCGGACTCCCCCGTGTGGCTGATCACCGGCGCCGCCGGAGCCCTGGGCGCTGCGCTCACGCGCCGGGTCCTGGCCGGCGGCGGCGACGTCGTGGCCCTGGATCAGAATGCGCCGAACCTCAACCGTCTGCACGACAGTCTGGCCCGGAGCGGGCGGCCACCCGCCCTGATGCCGCTCGATCTGGTCGGTGCCGGTCCGGACGACTATGCCGACCTTGCCGCTGCGGTCGAGCAGCAGTTCGGTCGGCTGGACGTGCTGGTGCACAATGCGGCCCATTTCGTCTCCTTGCGCCCCCTCGAGCATCAACCCGCCGACGAATGGATGAAGTCGGTGCAGGCGGGCCTGACCGGCCCTTTTCTGCTGACCCAGGCCCTGCTGCCGCTGCTGCGAAAATCCAGCGACGCGCGCATCGTCCTGGTCAGCGACACCTATTGTCTGGACAAACCGGCCAACTGGGGTGCCTACGGAATGTCCCAGGCGGCGCGGCGCTGGCTCGGCGAGGCGTGGCGGGCGGAACTCGGTCCGCGCGGTCCGCGCGTCATCGAACTGGATCCGGGCGCGTTCTACAGCAGGATTCGCGCTGCTGCCTGGCCGGCCGAGAACCCGGAACAATTGCCGTCGGCTGACAGCGCGGCGGCCAGTCTGATGGAACAAATCAAGCAAGGAGTTCATTGATGTCCGACGATCTGTTCGAACGAATCATCCGGCGCGAGATCCCAGCCGATATCGTTTTCGAGAACGATGAGATCCTGGCCTTTCGCGATATCAATCCACAGGCACCGGTGCACGTTCTGATCATCCCGAAGCGCCGAATCGCGACGCTGAACGATCTGTCCGAAGCCGACGCCGATCTGGTCGGTCGCCTGGTACTCGTCGCCCGGGGCATCGCGGCAGACGAGGGCCTGAGCGCGGACGGCTATCGCCTGGTTTTCAACTGCAATCATCACGGCGGGCAATCGGTTTTCCACATTCATCTGCACCTGCTCGGAGGCAGGCAGATGGGATGGCCGCCGGGCTGAGCCGTTCTCCGGCGAGCCCGCGTCGCAGCGTTCGGGCTCGAACGAAACAATCACCCAAATTCAGGTAATGAACCATTCCGTGACTCAGTCTCTGGCGCAACTCGATATCGATCACCTGTTCCATCCGGCCACCGATCTGGCCGGCCACCGGTCCGACGGGCCGATCATCTGGTCACGCGGGCAGGGCGTTTACGTCCACGACAGCGAGGGCAGGCAGTACCTGGAGGGAATGGCCGGATTGTGGTGCACCGCGCTTGGCTACGGTGAGAAGGAGCTGGTCCGGGCCGCATCACGCCAGATGGAGACCTTCTGCTACGGCCCGCTGTTTGCCGGACGCAGCAACGAGCCGAGCATTCGCCTGGCCGAGCGTTTGTCGCGCTGGGTACCGATCGAGGGCGCGCGTTTCCTGTTCGGCTGTTCCGGTTCGGACGCGAACGACGCCCAGATCAAACTGATCCGCTACTTCTTCAACGCGATCGGTCAACCGCAGCGAAAGAAGATTCTTACGCGCGGCAACGCCTACCACGGCGTCACGATCGCGAGCGCGGCCCTGACCGGGCTGCCGGCGTTCCACAAGCATTTCGATCTGTCGATGGAAAACGTCATCCATCTGACCTCGCCGCACTATTACCAGCAGGGGCGGGCGGGCGAGTCCGAGGCCGAATTCGTCGAGCGCCTCGGCACCGAGCTGGAAGCGGTCATCGAGCGCGAAGGAGCCGATACGATCGCGGCGATGATCGCCGAGCCGCTGATGGGTGCCGGCGGGGTGATTGTGCCGCCGAGAGGATATTGGCAGCGCGTTCAGCCCGTACTCAAGCGTCACGACATCCTGTTCATCGACGACGAAGTCGTCTGCGCTTTCGGTCGCACCGGACAGCCGTTCGGTTGCCAGACCTTCGGCATCGAGCCAACGACGATGACGATGGCCAAGGCCCTGTCATCGGCCTACCAGCCGATTTCGGCGGTGGCCGTACCGCCGTTCATGTACGACGCGATCGAACAGGGTGCGGCCGGCGTCGGCCTGTTTGCCCATGGTCTGACCTATTCAGGACACCCGGTGGCGGCCGCGGTCGCCGACCGCAATCTCGAGCTCATGGAAGAGCGCGGCATCATGGCCCATGCCGCCGCCATGGGCGAATACCTGCAGCGGAGGCTTGCGCCGCTGGCAGACCATCCCCTCGTCGGCGACCTGCGCGGCATCGGTCTGATCGCGGGGCTCGAGCTGGCGCAGGACAAGGCCGAACGCCGGCCGTTCGATCCAGCCCGGAAAATGGGCTTCAAGGTCGCTGCGGCCTGTCTCGATGCGGGCCTGGTGGTGCGCGCCATTCCCGGCGACATCATCGCGATCTGTCCGCCGCTGATCATCACGAGGACCCAGATCGACGAGTTGATCGACAAGCTCGAGCGTGGCCTGGACGCGGTAGCCGCCGAAGTCTGATCGCGCTCAGGACGACGCCAGGTCCTGATACTCGGGATGTCGTTCGAGCCAGCGCTGGACGTACGGGCAGACGGGGTCGACGGTCAGACCCTCGGCGCGGGCCCGGTCGAGCGCCGTTCGGGTCAGCCGGCCGGCAATGCCGCGGCCGCCGATGGCCTTGGGCACCTGGACGCTGTTGATCGCCATTACCGCGTCGTTCAGGTCGAAATACAGCGCGCCGACATGGCCGTCGACTTCGATCGTGAAACGGCCGCCTTCGCGGTCCATTGCGATGGCTGCTTCGCTCATCCGCTGGCTCCTCAGTACAGGAAACGGGTTCGGATCGTGGCTGGCACCTGATTGAGCTCGGCCACCAGCGCCGGCATGTCCGGGGCTTCGACGTCCATGACGACATAGCCCACGTCAGGGAAGGTCTGCAGGTACTGCCCGACGATGTTGATGCCGGCGCTGGAAAAGATCGTGTTGAGCGCCTGCAGCACCCCCGGTTCGTTGCGATGGATGTGCATGATGCGTTTCGCGCCGGCATGATCGGGCAGAACGACTTCGGGAAAATTGACCGCGCCGCTGGTCGTGCCGTTGTCCGAGTAGCGCACCAGCTTGCCGGCAACGTCCAGTGCGATGTTTTCCTGCGCCTCCTGGGTGCTGCCGCCCACGTGGGGCGTGAGCAGCACGTTGTCCATACCGCGCAGCTCGCTGACGAATTCCTCCTGCGCGCCCGAAGGCTCGACCGGGAAGACATCGATGGCCGCGCCCGCGAGATGGCCGGACTGCAGCGCCCGGGCCAGCGCCGGGATATCGACGACCTTGCCGCGCGAGGCGTTGATCAGATGCGCTCCCTCACGCATGCGTTCGAGCTCGGACTGGCCGATCATGTCGCGAGTCTGCTCGGTATCCGGGACATGGAGGGTGACAACGTCGGCAGCCTGCAATACCTCCTCGAGGCTGCGCGCCGGCACCGCGTTGCCGAGCGGCAGCCGCTCGACGATATCGTGGTAGATCACCTGCATGCCGAGACTCTCGGCGAGCACGCCGAGCTGAGAACCGATGTGACCGTAGCCGACGATCCCGAGCACCTTGCCGCGAACCTCGTAGGATCCCCTCGCGCTCTTGAGCCACTGTCCACGATGGCAGCCGGCATTTTTCGCCGCCACGCCGCGCAGCAGCATGATGACCTCGGCCAGCACCAGCTCGGCCACCGAGCGGGTGTTGGCATACGGTGCGTTGAATACCGGAATACCTCGTTTGCGAGCGGCTCCGAGGTCGACCTGGTCGGTGCCGATGCAGAAACAGCCGATGGCGATCAGCTTGTCGGCGGCATCCAGAATTTCTTCGCTGATGCGCGTGCGCGAACGAATTCCGAGAAAATGAGCGTCGCCGACGGCGTCGGCCAGATCTTTCGGATCGAGGGCCTTGGCGTGGCGCGTGATCTGCGAGTAGCCCGCGCCCCCGATCGACTCGGCGGCCCGGTCATGGATCCCCTCCAGCAACAGGAAGTTGATCTTGTCCTTGGCAAGCGAATAATGCGGATTACGCGTCATTTGAGGTCTTTTTCCATCCTGATCGAATGCAGATGGCATTATGGCAGGTTGTATCTGAACTGACCGGAATCATGGCTGAATTTCCCGATATCGAAACTCTGGACGACGCGGCGAGCCTGGACCATTATGGCCGCGACTGGACCCGCTTCTGGCCGGCCGCGCCGCGCGCTGTGGTCTTTCCGCGCACCACCGATGAAGTCGCCGGACTGGTCCGCTGGGCGCGCGGATCCGGCCAGCACCTGGTCCCCAGCGGCGGCCGCACCGGACTGTCCGGGGGTGCCGTTGCGCGCTCCGGAGAAATCGTCGTTTCGCTGGAAAGGATGCGACGGGTTCTGGACTTCGAGGCGTCCGAACCCAGCGTGACGGTTGAAGCAGGTTTGCCGGTCGGCGATCTGCAGCGTCTGGCCGCCGACAAGGATCTGTTCTACCCGGTCGACTGGGCCGCCGCGGGCTCGAGCCAGGTCGGCGGCAGCATCGCCACCAATGCCGGCGGCATCCGTGTGCTGCGCTACGGCATGACGCGCGAGTGGGTGCGGGGCCTGACCGTGGTCACCGGCACGGGCGAGATCCTCGAGCTCAACCGGGGACTGATCAAGAACAACACCGGCCTCGACCTGCGCCAGCTCATGATCGGCAGCGAAGGCGTGCTGGGTATCATCACCGAGGCGACGATGGCTCTGACCGAGAGGCCTGCCGAGCAATCCGTTCTGATGCTCGCTTTCAGTGAACTCGACGCCATCATGCCGGCATTCGGAGCACTGCGCGCGGCCCTGGAATTGTCGGCGTTCGAGTTTTTCGACGATAAGTCGGTGCGTCATGTCGCGGCGGCGACCGGGTCGGAATTTCCTCTGGATCCCGACTGCCCCTTCTACGCGATCGTCGAATTCGACGATCCGGATCAGACTCGCCAGGAACAGGCCCTGGCCGTGTTCGAAACCCTGCTCGATGAGGGCAGGGTCAGCGACGGCACGATCAGCCAGTCAGGCGCTCAGGCTGCGGAACTGTGGCAGTGGCGTGAGGCCATCAGCGAGTCGATTGCCCGGCGGACGCCCTACAAGAACGACCTGGCGGTGCGCGTGGCGCGGGTGCCTGATTTTCTGCGTGACCTCGATCAGCTCGTGTCTCGGCACTATCCCGATTTCGAGGTGGTCTGGTTCGGGCACATCGGCGACGGCAATCTGCACATGAATGTACTGAAGCCCGAGGAATGGGGCCTGGAAGAGTTCCATCAGGCCGGCCGACGGCTCAGTCCCGAGGTTTTCGAACTGGTTCAGCGCTACGGTGGCAGCGTCTCCGCCGAGCACGGCGTCGGTCTGCTCAAATGCGATGACCTGCACTGGAGCCGGAGTGCCGCAGAAATCGAACTCATGCGTGCGATCAAACGCCAGTTCGATCCGGACGGGATTCTCAATCCGGGCAAGATCTTCAGCCTGTCGGCCGACTGATCGGCAGTCAGAGCATTGGCGAGCTAGAATGATCGGCCCTGTTAACGACTCACCGAGAAAGACATCGAATATGACCAGACTTGTTCATGCACTGATCGTGCTCGTGGCCCTGTTGCCTTTCGCAGCGAACGGCGAGGGCATGACGCTGTCGCAGATTGCCCGCCTCGAGACCGTCGGTCAGGCCGCCATCAGTCCGGACGGCGAGCGGATCGCCTTCACGCTGAGCGTTCCGCGCGACCTCAGGGCCGAAGACGACGGGCCGGCCTGGTCGGAGCTGCACGTCGCCGATGGCGACGGGAATGTCCGCCCGTTCATCACGGGGGAAGTGAACGTCGGCAGTATCGCCTGGCTTCCTGACAGCTCTGCCATTACCTTCCTGGCACGACGCGGCGATGACGAACAGCGGCAGCTCTACATGATTCCCGTTGCCGGCGGCGAGGCCCGGCGGCTAACCGGACTGGCCACCGGCGTGGCTGGCTACAGCCTCTCACCCAACGGCGATCAGGTGGCCCTGGTTGCCACCGAAGAGGAATCGTCCGAGGTCAGGGAACTGCGTGAAAAGGGATTCGATCAAGTCGTCTTCGAGGAAGACTGGCGCCCGCGTCACCTCTGGATACAGGCGCTCGGCGACGCGGCCGGCGAACCCGAGAAGCTGCCGATCGAAGGATCGGTCCAGTCGGTCGAATGGTCTCCGGCCGGTGATCGCCTCGCGGTGGTCGTCACGCCGCGCCAGCTCGTAGACGACACCCTGATGTTCAAGACGATCCGGATCGTGTCGCTGACGGGCGAGGAGATCGGTCGCATCGACAACCCGGGCAAGCTCGGTGCGCTGGCCTGGAGCCCGGACGGAACCCGTCTGGCCTTCATTGCAACCGCCATCCAGCGCGACCCGCGCGAAGGCCGCCTGATGGTGGCCGGTGCCGATGGCGGCGAATGGACTCATCTGCTCCCGGAACTCGAGGGTCACGTCTGGCAGCTCGGATGGTCCGGGGCGAACTCGATCGTGTTCGTGAGTCACGAGGGGTCCCAGACCCGGATCGGCCGGATCGACGCCGAAGGACAGGAACAGACCACGGTGCTTGCCGAAACCGGCTTCATCGTCGACGGCATGACCGTATCCGGCGAACGCATGGCGCTCGTGGCGTCATCGGCAAGGCACCCGCGCGAGCTCTACGGCTTCGGTCCCGACAACGACGAGCCGGTTCGATTGACCCGCTCCAACCCGTGGCTGGACGATGTCGAGCTGGCGCGTCAGGAAGTGGTGACTTATCAAGCCCGCGACGGGCTCGAAATCGAAGGGGTGCTGGTCTGGCCGCTCGACTACGCCGAAGGCCGGCGTTATCCGCTGATCCTGGCGGTGCACGGTGGTCCCGAGGCGCATTACAGCAACGGCTGGCTGACTTCCTACAATCTCCCCGCCCAGGCCGCCGCTGCCGAGGGCTATTTCATGTTCTACCCGAACTATCGCGGGAGCACGGGGCGCGGCGTTGAATTCACGCTGACCTCGCAGGGGCGACCGGCGCGCGAGGAATTCGACGATCTGGTCGACGGTATCGACCACCTGATCGAACGCGGGCTGGTCGACGGCGACCGCGTCGGGATCACCGGGGGCTCCTACGGCGGCTACGCGACCGCCTGGGGGGCGACCTACTACTCCGATCGCTTCGCCGCCGCGGTGATGAATGTCGGCCTGTCGGACAAGATCGGGATGCTGGGCACTTCGGATATTCCGGAAGAGCTTTACCTCGTGCACTATCTCACCTGGCCCTGGGAGGACTGGGATCTCTATCGCGAGGCCAGCCCGATCTATCACGTTCGAAACGCGAAGACGCCGATTCTGATCCTGCATGGAGACGCCGATCCGAGGGTGCATCCAACCCAGTCCAAGACGCTCTATCGCTATCTGGTGCTGCAGGAGAATCCGCCGCCTGTTCGCCTGGTCCTCTATCGTGGCGAAGGGCATGGCAACCAGCGAGCGGCCTCGCGCTGGGACTACAGTCTTCGCCTGATGCGCTGGATGGATCACTATCTGAAGGGAGACGGCGGCGATCCGCCCGACTACATGCTCGACTACGGACTTGCGGAAGACGGCGATGACTGATTCTTCGAAGTCCGTTGCTCGCGTCGATTCGAGACTTGCCCGGAATTCTCGCTAGTGGATGCTCAAAGGCGGCAACAGATCCTCGAGCGTCTCAATGCGACCAACGCCGGCAACCTGATGGAGCATCTGGGCATCGTCTATTCCGATGTCGATGACGATTACCTCGAGGCGACCATGTCGGTGGAACCGTGCGTCCATCAGCCGATGGGCATTCTGCACGGCGGGGCGACGGCGGCGCTCGCTGAATCGGTCGCCAGTGCGGCCTCGGCGCTTCGAGTCGACCTTGATAGGCAGTTCGCGGTCGGGATGGAGCTGTCGATCAATCACTTGAAGAGTGTGCGCTCGGGCAGAATCGTGGCCCGGGCCGAACCGGTTCATCTGGGCCGATCGACCCATCTCTGGGATATCCGCATCCGCGACGAGAACGACCGCCAGATCGCGGTGGCCCGTCTGAGCATGATGATACTTTCAAGAGACCGAGCCAACGGCTGAGCGCCGGCGATCAGAGCGTTTCGGACTCGACCCGGTTCCCGCCCCGGTTTCGAGCCCTGGACAGCGCGCTGCGAGCAGCTTCCAGATAGTTCGCGGCCTGGTGGTTCGCCCCCGGATCGCCAAGAACCGCGCCAACGCTTGCGGTCAGGGTGCCACCGGGAGCCGCGCGGTTGGGAATGCCCAGATCGAAAACGGCCCGGGTGAGTGCCTTGCCCAGCTCCAGCGCCTCGTCGGCAAGCAGGTCGGTCGCAAGAACCATGAACTCCGGATTCTCGACGCGGAGCAATGTCGCTCCCCGGGAGTGGGAGAGGCCTTCGAGTGAGCGCCTGAGCGGCTCCACCTGCGCGCTCACTTCAGCATCGTCGACCGGCAGCTCATCGATGGCGACGGCCAGCAGGGACAGCTCACGACCCTCGCGTCGGCTCAGCGCCAGACAGCGTTCGACCTCGCGAAGCAGCGCCTGCTCGTCGAAAAGCTCTTTTTCGGACTCGGGTCTGAATTCCGTTTCGGTCGCCGTGCTTGGCAGATTGTGACAAGGGTGGTCACTGTCGTTGCCTTGCTCCTTCTTCGAGCGAAACCGAGCTACGACGACAGCCAGGAGGATCAGCCCGACGATGACCGTCAGCGCGGTCAACCCGGCGGCTTGGCTCGCCCCGTACGCGTTGCCGGCCGCGGCCGGCGGACTCAGGAGGGCGAACAGCACGCCCGACATCGTCAACAGCAGGCCCGCGATCATGCGCCCGAGGACGGTTCGACGGTAAACGGCCGATTGACGGGCCACTCCCGGGGCGATCGGGATGTTTCCGCTTCCGCGTCGTGGCTGCCGAGAGCTGGTTGAATGGCGCTTCATGGCAATGCACAATCACAATCCGTGCCCATCGGCACGGTTTGTGATGCGCGGCACATTTTTGCATGCCGTGAGCGCCCACGAATCAATCGATGGGCGACACCGATACGCGCAGGCGGATGCGATCGCCGGGGTGTTCGCGCAGGATCGTGTAGTGAACATTGCCGCGGTATTCGTAGCCGACGCGATAGCCGTTGATGATCGTGCGTTCGGCGTAGTCGCGCTGAACGGTGCAGCGCTCGCGCGTGACCACGTAGTAGTTATCACGATGGCGCGACTCACGAGCGGCATCCCGGCCGATCGAGCCGCCCAGCGCGGCACCCGCGACGGTGGCTGCCCGGCGGCCGTTGCCGTCGCCGAACTGATTGCCGATCACCCCGCCGATGATCGCGCCGACGATCGTCGGAGTGGTCGTATCGCGACGGCCACGAACGGGCTCGCGGACCCTTTCGTCCCAGCAGACTTCCCGCTCGATCGGTTCGCGCACCGTCTCATAACGCGGTTCCACCTCGACGACACGAGCGTATTCGTAACTGATATCGCCGCCGTAAGCCATGCCGGTGACGAGGACGGCGGCGAGGAGAGAGGCGAGTCGTGCAGTCATGACGTTCTCCTTGGGCTGGTTTGCATGCGTTTGTGCTTGCAGTTCGAGGATATGAGCAAGCGCCTGAACCTTGTCTGAACCCCGCAAACGGGTCGCTCGCAGGCTACTGTCGTGGAGGGAATCGACGCCATCGACCCGTGGATTTGCCGCGCTGGATGCGCTGGATTACGATGGCGTGATCAAACACAAAAAGGGAATCGGTCATGGCCGCCTATGCAAGCTCGAAAATTCGCAACCTCGCTCTGCTCGGACACGCCGGTGCCGGCAAGACGACGTTCCTCGATGCCCTGCTGGTGCAGGCCGGAGTGCTGGGTGAGGCCGGCAGCATCGAGCGGGGGACCACCGTCGGCGACTTCGATCCGCTCGAAAAATCCTATCAGCACTCGCTCGGGTCGGCGATCGCCTCACTCGACCACGAAGGCGTGCACGTCAACCTGATCGACACCCCGGGCGATCCCGACTTCCGCGGCCAGGCCCTGGCTGCGATGGCGGCGGTCGAAACCGCGGTCATCGTGATCAATGCCCAGAACGGCATCGAGACCTCGACCCGTCGTCTGATGCGGCGGGCCCGGCAGCGAAAGCTGTGTCGGATCATCGTGATCAACCGGATCGATGCCGAGGAAATCGATCTCGAGGCGCTGGTGCGCGACATTCGCGAGGAGTTCGGGCCCGAGTGCCTGCCGCTGAACCTGCCTGCGGAGAACTGCTCAACGGTTCGCGACTGCTTTTTCAGGACCGACGGGCAGACCGATATCTTCTCGGTGGCCGCAGCCCACACGGAGATCCAGGACCAGGTCGTCGAGGTCGACGAGAACCTGATGGCCAGATACCTGGAAGGGCAGGCGATCGAGGGCGAGGCCTTGCACGATGCCTTCGAAAAGGCGCTGCGCCAGGGCCATCTGATCCCGATCTGCTTCGTCTCCGCCCGTACCGGTGCCGGCTGTGGCGAGTTTCTCGAAATCTGTCGCCGGCTCCTGCCGCACCCCGGCGAGGGCAATCCGCCACCGTTCCGGAAATCGCCGGACAACGGGCGGGTCGAGGCGCGGCCCGATCCCGATGGGCATATCCTGGCCCATGTCTTCAAGATCACCAACGATCCCTACGCCGGAAAACTCAGCATCTTCCGGGTCTATCAGGGTACCGTGGCCAGGGACGCCCAGCTCTATATCGGCGAAGACCGCAAGGCCTACAAGGTGGCGCATCTTTACCGGATCCAGGGCCGCGAGCACATCGAGATCGAGCGGGCCGTCCCGGGCGATATCGCGGCTCTGGCCAAGATCGACGATATTCGCTACGACGCAATTCTCCACGACTGTCACGACGAGGATCACTACTACCTCAAGCCGATCGACTTCCCTCAGCCGATGTTCGGGCTGGCCGTCGAGGCGAAGACCCGGGGCCAGGAGCAGAAGCTCGCGACCGCGCTGGCCCAGCTCGGTGAGGAGGACCCGTGTTTCCAGGTCGAACACAATCAGGAGCTCAACGAAACGGTCATTCGCGGGCTGGGTGAGATGCACCTGCGGGTGATGCTGGAACGGATGAAGACGCGTTACCAGGTCGACATCGAGACGCGACCTCCGCGCGTGGCCTACCGTGAGACCATCACCCGACCGGCCGAGGGCCATCATCGCCACAAGAAGCAGACGGGCGGTGCCGGTCAATTCGGCGAAGTGTTTCTCCGCATCCGGCCGCTGGCGCGCGGCGAGGGCTTCCAGTTCCGGAGCGAAGTGGTCGGCGGCGTGATTCCGAGCAGCCTGATTCCGGCCGTCGAAAAGGGCGTGCGCCAGGTTCTGAGCGAAGGCGCCATCGCGGGCTATCCGCTACAGGATGTCGAAGTGACCGTCTATGACGGCAAACACCACTCGGTCGACTCCAAGGAAGTCGCGTTCGTGGTGGCCGGCCGCAAGGCCTTTCTGGACGCCATCGAGGGCGCCGGCGCGCAGATTCTCGAGCCCATCGTCGAACTCGAGGTCACGGTGCCCGAAGCCGTGATGGGGGACGTGACCGGTACCCTGGCCTCGAAGCGCGCGCGTATCCAGGGGACCGACAGCCTGCGCGGGGGCATCAGCAGCATTTCAGCCGCCGTTCCGCTTTCGGTCCTGACCGAGTTCCCGACCGAGCTGAAAAGCATCAGCGGTGGCGAGGGCCGCTACACCATGTCCTTTTCACACTATGAAGCCGTCCCGGGCTATATCCAGAAAGAACTGATCGAGCAACATCAAGCACAGCGAAACGCCGAAACCTGAACGGGGTTCGGTCACAGCTTGCCGCACAGTCGGAGATGGAGCCGGTCGACCTCGGCTTCGAGCTCGGCCAGGGTGCCGGAATTGTCGATGACATGGTCGGCGCGGGCCAGTCGCTGCGCGCGCGTGGCCTGCGCGGCGAGCATCCGCTGAGCCTGCTCGCGATCGATGCCGTCACGGGCGATCAACCGCTCGATCTGGATCTCGGGGTCGACGTCGACGACAACCACGCAATCGGCCTCCGGGAACACGCCGGTTTCGATCAGCAGCGGCACGACGACAACGACGTAGGGCGCCGGTCCGGGCTCGGCGATCTGCTCGCGGGCCGCCTGTTCGATCCTCGGGTGGAGCAGGGCGTCGAGACGTCGCCGCTGTTCCGGGTCAGCGAAGACCCGCTGCCGCAGCGCTGCACGATCGAGCGCGCCGCTGGGGTCGAGCACCTCTTCGCCGAAGGCTTCGACGAGGGCGTCCAGACCAGGGGTGCCGGGCGCGACGACCTGACGAGCGATCAGGTCGGTATCGACGATCCTGGCGCCGAGCTGCGCAAGGCGATCCGATACCGCGGTCTTTCCCGACGCGACCCCGCCGGTCAGGGCGACCAGGCGCGGTCCGTTTCCGGCATCGAGCCGCTTCACGACGCGCCCCCGCGCCGCCAGCGGAAGAAACGCTCGGCCCAGGCCAGCGCCTTGTCCGGCTTGCGCGCTTTTTTCCATTCGCCGGCGGCGTACTTGATCGCCTCACCGTAGGTCGGGTAGACGTGGATGGTCGCGAGCAACTGGTTGAGGCCCAGGTTGTGTTTCATCGCGAGAACGAATTCAGGCAGCATCTCACCGGCGTGTGCTCCGACGATCGTGGCGCCCAGGATCTCGTCCTTCCCCGGTGCCGTGAGCACCTTCACGAAGCCGTAGTCCGCGCTGTCGGCGATTGCCCGATCAAGGTCGTCCAGACCGTAGGTCGTGACTTCGTAGTCGATTTCGCGCTCGCGGGCCTCATCCTCACTCAACCCGACCCGGGCGACCTCGGGATCGGTGAACGTGACCCAGGGAATCACCCGGTAGTCGGTCTTGAACGACCAGAATGGACTGATCAATGCGTTCACGGCCGCCGACCAGGCCTGGTGAGCGGCCACGTGCGTGAACTGATAGGGGCCGGCGGCGTCCCCGCAGACGTAGATGTTGGGGAAGTTCGTGCGCTGGAACGGGTCGGTGTCGATGCGGCCGTCGTTGGTCAATCGCACGCCGAGCGCCTCGAGGCCGTAGCCGGCAGTGCGTGTGCGCCGGCCCAGGGCCACGAGCAGCGCGTCGAATTCGAACTCGACGGTTTCTCCGTGGTGGTCGCAGACCAGACGCTGCCCGTCAACCACGCGCAGCGCCCGATGAGCCGTCGCGACCCGGACGCCTTCGTCGGTCAGCTTCTCGGCCAACAGTCCGCCGGCCTCCTGGTCCTCTCGCGGCAGCAGGCGTTCGGCCATCTCGACCACGGTCACCCGGGAACCGAGCCGAGCAAAGGCCTGGGTCAGTTCCGAGCCGATCGGGCCGCCGCCGAGGACCACCAGGCGCTCGGGCAGGGATTCGAGTTCCCACAGCGTGTCGCTGGTCAGATAGGGCGTATCGGCCAGGCCCTCGATCGCCGGCACCAGCGGCTCGGCACCGGTGGCCAGGACGATCGCCCGGGCCGTGATGCGTCGCCCGGCGACTTCGACCTCCCAGGGTGAGACCAGAGTACCCTGGCCCTCGATGACGTCGACGCCCATGTTCCGATAGCGTTCCGGCGAGTCATGCGGCTCGATCTTCGCGATCACGGCCCTGACCCGCTGCATGACCTCGCCGAAATCCAGCTCCGAATGCATGCGGCGGATGCCGAAGCGTTCACTGTCGCGGGCATCCGCAAGCAAACGCGCGGTGCGCAGCAGGGCCTTCGAGGGTACGCAGCCGGTATTCAGACAGTCGCCGCCCATCGCGTTCTTCTCGATCAGGGCCACCTTCGCGTTCACCGTCGCGCCGATGTAGGAGGACACCAGCCCGGCAGCACCCGCGCCGATCACGATCAGGTTGTAGTCGAAGGATCCGGGCCTGGTATGGCCGCGGTAGATCTTGCGCCGCTCGATCAGCCGCAGGGACCAGCGCAGCAGCAGCGGCAGCAGTCCCAGGAGAACGAAGGCACCGATCAGCGAGGGGGAAAGAATGTCGCCGGTCGAATCGATCTGGGCAAGCTGGGTGCCGGCGTTGACGTAGACGATCGTGGCCGGGAACATGCCGACCTGGCTGACCCAGAAATAGGTCCAGGTCCGGATCGGCGTGAGCGCCATGACCAGGTTGATCATCCAGAACGGAAAGACCGGTACCAGGCGCAGCGCCAGCAGATAGAACGCCCCGTCGCGCTCGACGCCGCGATTGATCGCACCGAGGCGTTTGCCGAAGCGCTTCTGAACGCTGTCGCGAAAGAGGAAGCGAGCCGCCAGAAAGACCAGGGTCGCACCGATGGTGCTGGCGAAGGACACCGCGATCGTTCCGATCAGCACGCCGAACAAGGCGCCGCCGGCGAGCGTCAGCACCGCCGCGCCCGGCACCGAAAGAGCGGCCATCAGAATGTAGATCAGCATGTAGCCCGCGATCATCGCCAGCAGGTGATCTTCGGTGAAAGCCAGAAGCTGATCGCGGCGCAGGCGCAACTGCTCCAGGCTCAGATACTGACCGAGGTCGAGGGCAAAGAAAGCGACGATGGCCAGCGCGAACACAAGCGCGATCAGGAGGCGCAGAAGCAGGGAGTTGGGCATGAATTCCAGCCTGGTTGGAGGGGCGAGTATCGAAGGGACCGGACAAGCATAGCGAAGCTTGCACGAAAGATCAGTCGCCGCGCCAGCGCCCCAGGGTGACCCGCCCGATGCCGTTCAGATCGTCATGGGTCCTCACATCCGAAAAACCCTGTCTGTCGAAAACAGCGCTGACACCCGTCGCCTGATCGTGACCATGCTCGAGCACGAGGTATCCACCGCTGTGCAGATGATCGCGCGCTTGCGCTACGAGCCGCTGGATGACCGCCAGGCCGTCTTCGGCGCAGCTCAGCGCGACCCGCGGCTCGAAACGAAGATCGCCCCGGCTCAGGTGAGGATCCTGTTCGGCGACGTAGGGCGGATTGCTGACGATCAGGTCAAAGGACCTGTGGGCCAGCGGCGCGAACAGATCACCGCACGCGAGCTGCACGTTCGACAGCGCCAGCGCCTGGCGATTGCGTTCGGCCACGGCCAGGGCAGCGGCCGAAATGTCGGTAGCAGCCACCTGCCAGTCCGGTCGCTCGGCGGCCAGCGTGAGCGCGATGCAGCCGGAACCCGTGCCGATATCCGCCACCTCCTTTGGCTGCGGGCCTCCGAGACGAAGCGCGAGCTCGACCACAAGTTCGGTTTCCGGCCGCGGGATCAGGACCGAGGCGTCGACCTGGAAGTCGCGACCGTAGAATTCGCGCCGACCGAGGATATAGGCGATCGGCTCACCGGCGAGGCGGCGGTCGAGCAGAACCCGGAAACGATCGGCATCGGGATCTTCCACAGGCTCATCCAGGCGGGCGTAGAGCCAGGCTCGGGACCGGCCGAGGGCCTCGGCCAACAACAATTCGGCTTCGAGGGCGCTGTTCAGGCGGGCAGCAGCCCGGTCGCGCAACTGCCTTGAAGAATGGGCGGTCATCGGGGTTTCGGTCTGATTCGGGCTGTTGCGAAGGCGCAAGAGTATAGAAGAGCTGGCCGCTGTCCAATGGGAGCTTGATTGAATGCCGACGGCCCGAGTGCTATTGTTTTTGACCTTCGGTGGTGGAGGTCAGCAATGAAGCGAGTGTCCCATCTGACGGTCATCGTCGGCATCGTGGTGAGCGTTGTCCTGGCCGTGTGCATTTCGGGTCCCGTCTCGGCTCAGACGGCCAAGCCGGGCCATGACTGGTACGACTACAACGAACACACGCCGGGCTACCGCTACATGCTCGAGGGTCAGCGGTCCTACGCTGCCGGACAGTTCGGCAGCGCCATGGCCAAGTACAAGGCCGCGGCCCGCTGGGCGGACAAGTTCGCACAGCACAACATCGGCGCGATGTATCTGCGCGCCGAAGGCGTCGAATTCGATCCGGTCAAGGCCTGGGCCTGGCTCGAACTGGCGGCCGAGCGCGACTACCCGCAGTTCGTCGAGGCAGCCGATGACCTTTACGCAATGCTCGACGCCCGACAGCAGGAGGAATCCAGAGACTATCTCGAACGCGAGCTGCTGCCGCGCTACGGTGACGAGGCGCGAGTCGAACCCACCGCCCAGAAAATGCGCCAGGATCGTCGCCGGGCTACGGGTTCAAGAGCCGGCGGTGGCGCCTTCCTGTCCTACCTGACCATCATCGACGGCAGCGGCCAGACCCGGCGCGGCGATGAATACTACGCGGCGGAGAAATGGGACTTCGAACGCATCATCGACTACGAAACCGAAGTCATGATTGCCATCGCGAATGGCAATGTCGAGCTCGGTGACCTGCAGTTGATCGACGACGAAGCCGATGAGGAGTGAGAACTAGTGGGCCAGCGCGAAAGGCAGTTCGATGGTAATCGTTTGCCGAGGGCGGAATCTGGAGCTTGGGGAAAATGGTGGCCAGGGGCAGAATCGAACTGCCGACACGCGGATTTTCAGTCCGCTGCTCTACCAACTGAGCTACCTGGCCAGCCTGGTGCCACGGCACGGATGCCGCGAAGCCCGCTATTAGAACGGTTTGATCGAATGAAGTCAACCGCCCAGGCCCGCGAAAGCTGATATTCTTGACTGCATTCGAGAAAAATCTCGTTCGTTCAAGCATTTGCAGGAGGATGCCATGAGACATCGTCGAATCGCACCGACTCTGGCGGCATTGATCGCAACAGCCCTTCTTGTGGCCACAGCCGGCTGCACCGGCATGGGCCAGAATGGCTCGAGCCAGCCTCAGGGGCAAACCGAGCAGATCTACCGCAAACACGCCGGCGAACCGATCGAGCGGATTCGCTACACCGGTTTCCTGCAGGATTGGCAGCCGGTGGGCAGAGAGGCCGTTCTGCTGTCGATGGCCCGGAATCGCTACTACCTGGTCGACCTGGGTCCCGGCTGCCACCTCGAAGCCCGCAGCAACGAGACCCTGGGCCTCGACACCGCAATCTCGAATCAGCTCAGCCGTTTTGACAGGATCGTCTTCCGCGACGCCTACTGCCAGATCGACGAGATCCGGCCGCTGGACTACGAAGCCGCCCGGGCCGAGATTCGGGCCCTGCGAGATAGCGAAACGGCGTCGGGTCCGGCCGGATAGTACTTCATTCGCGCTCTGGCGGAACGTATCCCTCGGCCCGATCGACGTCGCCGCCGAACAGAAAGGCTTCTGCCTGCTCGATCAGGTAGGCTCGATGCTCGGGGTCGATCGGGCTGAGGCGTTTTTCGTTGATGAGCATGGTCTGGTGAGCCAGCCATGCCTGCCAGGCTTCCTGCGAAATCTGCTCATAGATGCGCTGGCCGAGCTCGCCGGGCAGGGGCGCGCGCTTGAGGCCTTCGGCTTCGCGGTCGAGATAAGCGCAGTGGACGGTTCTGGTCATCGTGTATGAAACTTTTCCCGGCTGATTCAACGGCCCCGGTCACGACCTGCAGGCTCGCGTTCGAAGCTGGATATGGTAGCAGGCGAAGAGTCTGCCAGGGCTTCGAGGGTCGTTCGGATCGGCTGCGGCAGACCGTTTGCGAGCGCCTTTTCCGGGCTGAACCAGGACTGCCGGGAATCAGCGACCTTCGATGAGGGGTCAGCCGCGACTCGCAGGCGCTCGAAGTGTATCGTCAGGCTGAAATGAGTGAACTGATGGACGAGGGACGGCGGGGCTTTCAGCGCTTCAAGCTGGCCATCCGGAGCCACTGTCTCGGCCTCGGGCAGCGACCAGAGACCGCCCCAGACTCCGGCGGGGGGCCGCCGTTCCAGCAGCCACTCTCCGAGATCGTTTTCGATGATCAGCAGGGTGGTTGTCTTCGCCGGGCGCTCTTTTTGGGGCTTACGCTCCGGTAATTCTTCAATCCGGCCCTCGAGCAGGGCGCGGCAGTCCGACGCGACCGGGCAGTCGGGGCAGTCGGGCCTGCGCGCCCTACACAGCGTCGCCCCCAGGTCCATGATGGCCTGAGTGTAGTCGGCGGCGCGGCTGGCGGGAGTACGGCTATCTGCTTCCTTCCACAGGGCTCTGGCGGTTACCGTGCGACCCGGCCAGCCCGCGATGCCTGCGTGGCGCGCCAGAACGCGCTTGACGTTGCCGTCCAGGATCGGGGCGCGTCGGTCGAAAGCCTGCGCCACGATGGCATTGGCCGTCGAGCGCCCGATGCCGGGCAGGGCTTCGAGCGAATCGGGATCGTCCGGTAATTGACCGCTGAAGCGCTCGCGACAGATTCGGGCGGTCTTGTGGAGATTTCGGCCGCGCGCGTAGTAACCCAGGCCCGACCAGAGCGCGAGGACATCGTCCAGTTCGGCGACCGCCAGACTCTCCAGGGTGGGAAAGCGCTGCATGAAGCGCTCGAAATAATCGATTACCGTGCCGACCTGGGTCTGCTGCAGCATGACTTCGGCCACCCAGACCCGATAGGCCGAGCGTTTTCGTTGCCAGGGTAGATCGTGTCGACCGTGATGTTCCCACCAGGCCAGGAGCCTCTGGGCGAAGTCGGCTATCGGCAGCCTAGGCATCTCCGACCGGCAGGACCGCATGGACGAAGGTGCCGGCGTCGAAGGGCCTCAGGTCGGCTGCCGTTTCCCCGACGCCGATGAAGCGGATCGGAATCTTCAGGTCGTGGGCAATCGCGAACAGTACGCCACCGCGGGCGGTGCCGTCGAGCTTGGTCACGGTAATGCCGGTCAACGGCACCGATTCGTTGAACTGCCGGGCCTGGGCCAGCGCGTTCTGCCCGGTGCCCGCATCGACCACGAGCATGGTCTCGTGCGGCGCTTCCGGGTCGATCTTCTGCATCACCCGCCGGACCTTGGCCAGCTCGTCCATCAGGTGACCCTGGGTGTGCAGCCGGCCGGCGGTGTCCGCGATCAGGATATCGATGCCCCTGCTTCTGGCAGAATGGAGGGCGTCGTAGATGACCGCAGCGGTATCCGCGCCCGACTTCTGGGCCATCACGGGGACGCCGTTGCGTTCACCCCAGGCCTTGAGCTGTTCGACGGCCGCTGCGCGGAAGGTATCGCCGGCAGCGAGCATCACGCTCTTGCCTTCGTCGATGTAGCGGCGGGCCAGTTTGCCGATGGTTGTCGTCTTCCCGACGCCGTTGACCCCGACCATCAGGATGACGAAGGGCTTTCTGGCCGGATCGATCGCGAGGAACTGTTCGGCCGGTTCGATCAGGTCGTAGAGTTCGGCCTGTACCGCCGGCAGCACCTGTTTCGGTTCGCTGACGATCCCCTGTCGAATCCCTTCGCGCAGACGATCGATGATCCGCGTCGTCGCGGCCACCCCGAGGTCGGAGGTCAGCAGAGTGGTTTCGATCTCCTCGATCAGTTCATCATCGATGGCGGTCGCGCCACGCACCAGTCCGAACAGACCGCTGAGACTCGATCGGGTCCGTTCGAGGCGCTGCTCGAGCGGATCGGCGCCGGATTTCTCGGTCGGCCGCATCCGGGTCGATTCCAGCCCCTGGCCGGATTTCTTGCGACGAAAGATGGAAAACATCGGGCGATGCGCCTGGCAGGTTTCGGAGGACTGAGACGGATAAGCCGATATGCTATCACCATGACCGGCAGGATTCGCATCATCGGCGGGCAGTGGCGGGGGCGCAAACTGGAGGTTGCCGATCGACCCGGCCTGCGTCCGACCGGCGACCGCGCACGCGAAACGCTGTTCAACTGGCTCGGATCGCGTGTCATCGGTTCGCGCTGCGTGGACCTGTTCGCCGGCACCGGGGCGCTCGGCTTCGAGGCGGCCTCGCGCGGCGCATCGAGCGTGGTGCTCGTCGAGAACGACGCCGCGCTCGCGCGTCGCCTGGATCAAGCCGTCAAGGGTTGGCCCGGAGCGGAGGTGGTGTCGGTCCACCACGCCGATGCCCTTCGATGGCTGTCGGAAGCGGACGAATCCGTCGATATCGTGTTCATCGATCCACCGTTCGGGCGGGGACTTCAGGCAGCGGCCCTCGAGCGTCTGGCGGCCAGCAGGGCCATGCAGCCGGGCCTTCTCGTCTATGTCGAGCAGGAGCGCTCGGAACCGCCGTCCGAGACACCGGACTTCGAGCCCCTTCGACGCAAGGATCAGGGCCGGGTGACCCTGTCTCTGCTGGCCGCGCGGCCCAGGGAAAGTGAGTCGGTATAATGTCAGCCCATCTCTCAGGGCTCTGCCGAGCGCATGCAGCAACGACCCGACTACAGCCTTGCCGTCTATCCCGGCACTTTCGATCCCTTGACCAACGGACACACCGACCTCGTGGCCCGGGCGGCCCGCATGTTCCGGCGTCTCATCGTCGCGATTGCCGAGAGTCCGCACAAGCAGCCGGCCTTCCATCTCGATCAGCGTATCGAGCTTGCACGCCTGGTTCTTGCCGAGGAAGGCATTGAAAACGTCGAGGTGATCGGCTTCGACATTCTGCTCGCCCATTTTGTCCGCGAGAAAGGGGCCGGAGTGCTGCTGCGCGGGCTGCGCGCGGTGTCGGATTTCGAGTACGAGTTTCAGCTCGCCTCGATGAATCGCCACCTTGTCGAGCAGGTCGAGACGGTCTTTCTGACTCCCGATGAAGAGCACAGCTTCATTTCCTCGACGCTGGTCAAGGAAGTGGCCCGTCTGCATGGGGATGTCAGGGAATTCGTCCATCCGCGAGTGGCCGCGGCGCTGCGCGCTCACTTTGCCACCTGAGGCAAGGTCCTCACGAATCGAACGGAATGGTAATCATGGCTGATCACATCTCGACCCTTCTTCTTCGCGCCGCAGTGGTTCTGTCCCTGCTGGCCTGCCCGGGCTGGGCATCGGCTCAGGGTCCGGGCCAGTTCGCCGTGGCCAGCGCGCATGAACTCGCGACCGAAGTGGGCATGGACATCATGTCCCGCGGCGGCAATGCCTTCGACGCGGCGGTCGCGGTCTCGGCGGCTCTGGCCGTGGTCGAGCCGGCTTCGTCGGGCATCGGCGGTGGCGGATTCTGGCTCCTGCATCGCCCCTCCGACGAGCTATCGGTCATGGTCGACGGGCGAGAAACCGCACCCGCAGCGGCCTGGGCCGACATGTATCTCGACGAAAGCGGGGCGGTTGACCGCGATCTGGCGATCAACGGCCCCTTGTCGGCGGGAATACCCGGGGCACCGGCGGCGTGGGTCCACATTGCCGAGACCTATGGCAGCCTGCCCTTGACCGAGCTGCTCGCGCCGGCGATCCGCCTGGCCGAGGAGGGGTTCCCGGTCGACCTGAAATACCAGACCCTGATGAACTGGCGCGCCGAAGTCATCCAGCGCTGGCCCGACACCGCCGCCATTTTCCTTCCGGACGGAGAGGTTCCCGAGATCGGGCAGGTGATTCGGCAGCGCGATCTCGCGAGCACGCTGCACGCGTTGGCCGAGGACGGTAGGGATGGGTTCTACCAGGGTCGGGTCGCCGAGCTCCTGGTCGCGGGCGCGCGAGAAGCCGGGGGGATCTGGACGCTGGAAGACCTCGCCGGCTATGAGGTCGTGGAGCGAGAGCCGATCACGACTCGCTATCGCGGCTACGAACTGCTGACCGCCTCGCCACCGTCGTCGGGCGGCATCGCGATCGCGCAGATCCTCAATATCATCGGTCCGTACGACCCCGCGGAGCTGAATCGGGTCGAGCGGGTGCACCTTCTGGCCGAAGCGATGCGCCGTGCCTATCGCGACCGGGCGCTCTATCTGGGTGATCCGGATACCGTCGATATTCCGTACGACATGCTGCTGAGCCCGCACTACGCGGCCGGGCTGCGGGCGGGGATCCGGATGGACCGGGCGACGCCTTCGGGCAGCCTGGCCGCCGATCCGACCCTCCTGCCCGAGAGCGACAACACCACCCACTTTTCGCTCATCGATGCCGACGGAAACATGGTTTCGGCGACGCTGACGATCAATCTGCCCTACGGGTCGGGCTTTGCCGCGCCCGGCACCGGCGTTCTGTTCAACAACGAAATGGATGATTTCTCGGCGGCCGCCGGTGAACCCAATGCCTACGGGCTCATCGGGTTTGCCGCCAACGCGATCGAGCCGAACAAGCGGATGCTGTCCTCGATGAGCCCGACGATCGTCAAGGGCAGCGATCGGGTCGCGATTCTCGGCACTCCGGGCGGCTCGCGCATCATCACCATGGTGCTGCTCGGCATCCTCGACTTCATCGACGGCAACGGACCGGAGTCCTGGGTCTCGATGCCGCGCTTCCATCATCAATACCAGCCCGACGAGGTCTCCCTGGAACGCGGGGCGCTGACCGAGGCCGAAATCGAAGCGCTCGAGGTCTTGGGGCATACCGTGAGCGTTCGCTTTCGCCCCTGGGGCAACATGCACGGAGTGCTCTGGGATCGGGCGAAAGGTACCGTGGAGGCGGCCCACGACCCGCGTTGGGAATCCGGCAGTGCACGGGTCGAATCGATTCGCTGAAAACAGAATCGTGACGCGCAGCACGGAATTTCGTCGCGGAATTGCGCTAAGTTAGAGCCGGATCAAGCACGGAGCGTCCAGTTCATGGACATTCGCCGTGGGGGAATGACAGCCATAGCGGGGGGAGAAACCGAAGACCGGATATTCTCCGACCGCTTCGAGGATGCCGGTCATGACGGCCCGGCGTTAGCCCGCCGGATCCTGGATCGCCTGTCCTACGGTGCCACGACCTCCGAAATTGAAGATTTCCTCGCGCTCGGCTCCACTCCGGGAAGCTCTGAACAACGTCGGTTTTTCGGTCTGATTTCTTGCACTTTTCTTTGAACGAGCGTTTCCGGCGATTTTGATTCGACTTTTTGATCACTTTTTATCCAATTTCAGCCGATTTGGCTGAAATCAGACGGACCAGTCCTATGTTGGCAGCAACTTCTCGGCGATCAGCAAGTTGGTAAAGCCCGCCAGCATCTCGAATCGATTACGGTTCTTCTCAAGCCCACGATAACGAACCTTATCGTAGCCAAACATCCGCTTCATGTATCGGAAGGGATGCTCAACCTTGGCTCGTATCTGACTCTTGAGTTTCTCGGCTTTGGCCTCAACGCTTTCAGGATCCATGAGCCTCCGCTTACTTGGCTGCTCCGCGATATACCAGTCGACCGGACGGTCCTGATGGACTTCACGCTTTTCGATGCCCCGATAGCCGGAGTCACCAAATATGCGCCTCTCATCGCCATGGAACAGCTTTTCGGTCACTTCAAGATCGTGCGTGTTCGCTGCGGTGGTTTCCAAACTGTGGATCAGACCGATCTCGTCGTCCACACCAATATGCACCTTCATGCCGAAATACCACTGGTTCCCCTTGCGAGTCTGATGCATTTCCGGGTCTCGCTTCTTCTCAGCGTTTTTCGTCGAACTGGGCGCTGAAATGATGCTGGCATCCACAATGCTGCCCTCTCTGAGCATCAGACCATTGTCCTTCAGGTGGCCGTTGATCTCATCGAACAGCTTTTTCGTCAGCTTGTTGCGTTCCAGGAAACGCCGAAAGTTCAGGATCGTCGTTTCGTCCGGAATCCGATCTGAGAGTCTGAGACCGGCAAATCGGCGCATCGACTCGATCTCGTAAAGCGCATCCTCCATCCCCGGATCGCTCAGGTTGTAGAACAACTGCATACAGTGAATGCGAAGCATCGTCTCCAATGGATACGGAGGCCGACCAAAACGCCCCTTGTGATACTTACGCTCAAGCTTCTTTGTCATTCGATCCCAGGGCATCAGCGACTCCATCCGTATCAAGAACTTCTCGCGCCGGGTGGTGTGTTTCTTGTTGTGATACTCAGCGTCAGCAAAGCTCATCTGATCCATGGGATTTTCTCGCAGTTAGCCAATGAGAAAATTATCGCAGAAAATCGGAGTTATTCAGAGGTTCCCTCCGCAAGACAGGCTCGCCGCCCACATCGGCCGACAGCTCGGATGGGCCGCCATCGACGATGCCGATCTGGACAACCGTCTCGCGGGTGCCGGATACCTGACCCTGGGCAAGACCCTCCCCGAACTCTGGGCCGACCATGTGCGCGGCGAGCAGAACGGCTGGCCGGAGCGCTACCTCCCGGTGGCCGAGACCGACGCGGCCCGATTGCTCCGGGCCACGTACTCGCGTCGTCAGATCTACGAAATGATGGTCGAGTTCTGGCACGACCATTTCAACGTCGCCGGCTGGGACTTCAGCATCGCACCGGTATGCCAACTGGCACGAGGAGGGGCCGAAGTTCGTCCTGGGGCAGTGGATACCGCCGCAGGGCCAGCTCGAAGCGCACGTCGTGATGGATCGACTGGCCAGTCACCCGGCCACCGCGCGACACATCTGCCGCAAGCTGTGCCGACGTTTCATTGCCGACATGCCGCCCGAGGCTCTGGTCGAGTCGGCCGCCGGGCTGTGGCAGGCCAACTGGCAGGTGCCGGATCAGATCGCTGTGGTCGTGCGCCATATCCTGAACTCCGAGGCGATGCTCTCGGGGCCCGGCGAAAAGGTTCGAAGACCGTTCGAACTGCTCGCCGCCGCCCTGCGCAAGACGGAGGCCGAGATCGAACCCCGGCATTTCGAAGGCTGGTCCCCTTACGGCGAGTTGTTCTATCGCTTCGAGCAGACCGGTCACGGTTTCTTCCGCTGGCCGGCGCCGAACGGCTACCCGGATTCCGCAGTGCGCTGGACCTCGGTTTCGGTCATGGTCCAGAGCTGGCGCCTGATGAGTCGGCTGCCCGAACTGCGCGAGGACAGCGAAGGGGCCTTCCTGCTTCCCGTTGTCGATCGCTCGCTGCAGGCCTTTCCCGAACCCTCCCAGCAGACCGCCGAAGCGCTGGTCGACTGGTGGCTCGACCGCCTGATCGCCGGCCCGGTCGATTCTGCTCGACGTCAGGAGCTGATCGATTTTATGCGCCAGAACGCCGCGCCGGACGAGCCGCTGAATCTGGCCGAGAATCCACCGCACGGCATCTGGCGTGCGGGCAATCTGAGCGAGCACTACACGCCCGCGCGCCTGCGGGCCATGGTCTCGCTGATCTTCATGACTCCGGAATTCCACCGGCGATGAAGCGGCGTTCATTCCTCAAGGGTTGCTGCGTGGCGGCGGGGGCCGGAGCCGTGCCGTCTCTGGCCTTCGTCAATCCGTTCGAGAGCGGTCGCGGGAGCGGGCAGGATGTGCTGATCTACCTGTTTCTGCGCGGCGGAATCGACGGGCTGCACCTGGTGGTGCCGTACAGCGGGCCCGAGCGGGTCGCCTACGAGCAACGGCGCGGGAACCTGCTGATCGACGGAGAACGCCTGCGACCGATATCGGCGCAATGGGCGCTCCATCCGCGCGCCGGCGGCGGTCCGGGCGACCCGGTGTCCAGCCCGCCGAAATGGCTGCAGCGCCTGTGGCTCGAGAATCGCCTCGCGATCGTGCAGGGCGCGGGGATGCCGACCGACCTTTCGCGCAGTCATTTCGATGCCCAGGCCTGGATCGACCTCGGCACGCCCGGCGACAAGAGTACGTCCAACGGCTGGCTGACCCGTTATCTCGAACATGCCAGCGGTCTGCCGGCCGCCCTGCTCAGCCAGGTCATCGGCTTCAGCAGCACTCAGCCCCTGGCGCTCCTCGGAGCCGATGAAGCCTTTACCGTGTCGAGCGCGAATGACTTCAGGGTCGACGGGTTTCACTGGTCCTGGCATGAAACCAATCCGGATATCGCCGGACATCAGGGCGCCCATCACCGGCTGCTCCCGCTGTGGCAGCCCGGTAACGACTCTCTGTCCGATGCCGGTCGGCTGACGACCGAGGCGCTCGCGCTGATGCGCGAAATCGATTTCGAGAGCTACCAACCCTCGGGCGGAGCCGAGTACCCGGATTCTTCCCTGGGTGGACAGCTTCGTAACCTGGCACAGCTCATCAAGACCGATAGCGGGCTGGTCGCCGCGACACTCGACTACGGCGGCTGGGACACCCACGAAGGGCAGGGCATGCCGGACCCGGGCAACCCCAATCACTACGATTACTTCGGCAATCTGGTGCAGGGACTGGCGCAGGCGGTCGATGCGTTCTACACCGACCTCGCGTCGTCGGATCAGGGCAACCTGATGAATCGCGTGAATCTGATCATGGTCAGCGAGTTCGGGCGTAACGTGACGGCCAACCAGTCGAACGGAACCGATCATGGCTACGGCAACGTCATGCTGGCCGTGGGGGGCAGGGTCAACGGCGGCCAGTTCCACGGCGAGTTTCCAGGGCTGGACAAGGCCTCGCTTTTCGAAAACCAGGATCTCCACACCACGACCGACTATCGCCAGATCCTTGCCGAAGCCCTGGTCAAGCGCATGGGATATGCGCCGGCCGATCTGGAGCTCATCTTTCCGGGCCTGGACGGCTACTCGCCGCAGGGTGTGTTTCAGGTCTGATTTCGGGGGCTCTCCCGCTTCCATTCCGGACTGTTCGAAGATACAATTGCGGGTTTGTCGAAATAGCGTCATGGCACCTCCGGTCGTTCGGCCGCCTGTGCCGCCTTCATGGAGAAATCATGGTAAAGATCCGTTTGAGCCGGGGGGGTGCCAAGAAGCAGCCCTTCTACCACATCATCGTCACCGACAGCCGCAATCGCCGCGATGGGCGCAACATCGAGCGTCTCGGCTTCTTCAACCCGGTCGCACGCGGACAGGATGAGCGTCTGCGCCTCGACACCGAGCGCCTCGATCACTGGATCGGACAGGGTGCCCAGATGAGCGAGCGCGTCAGCCATCTCGCGATCGAAGCACGCAAGGCCCAGCAGAGCGCCTGATGTCCGGCCCGGGGGCCGGTGACGAGGTCGTGATCGGCCACATCAGCGGCGTCCGGGGCATCCAGGGCTGGATCAAGGTCTATTCCTGGACGGAGCCGGCGGTCGCTGTTTTCGACTACCAGCCCTGGTTGGTCGGTGATGAGCGAAAGCCGATACGAGTCGCCGAGTGGCGACAGCAAGGGCCGCGCCTCAGTGCGCGCCTGCACGGCGTCGACAGCGTGGACGACGCGGCCTCCCTCGTCGACGCCAGGATCCGAGTCCCCGTCGAATCTCTTCCGGCCCCCGAACCGGGACACTACTACTGGCACGACCTGACCGGCCTCGCAGTCGTCAATCTGGATGGCGATCGTCTGGGTGCCATCGACGGCATGCTGTCCACCGGGGCCAATGACGTGATGGACATCGAGGCGGCCGATGGTCGGCATCATCTGATTCCGTTCGTCGTCGACCGCTACGTCCGTTCGGTCGACCTGGAGTCTCGCCGGGTTGTCGTCGACTGGCCGCTGGACTGGCTGGAATAGTTCGACGCCGCATGCTCTCTCGTATCGACGTCATCACCCTGTTTCCCGAGTGGGTTCGTGGTCTCGGGAACCTCGGTCTGACCGGCCGCGCCCTCGCTGAAGGTCGCGTTCATCTCGAGTGCTGGAATCCGCGCGACTTCACGACCGACCGCCATCGAAGCGTTGATGACCGGCCCTATGGGGGTGGTCCCGGCATGGTCATGCGACCCGAGCCGCTGGCCCGGGCGATCGAAGCAGCCCGCAATGCGCACGGGACAGCGCCCGTGCTCTATCTCAGCCCGCAGGGACGGCGGCTCGATCACGGCGGGGTCATGGAGCTGGTCGCCAGGCCCGGAGTCATCCTGGTTTGCGGACGCTACGAGGGTATCGACCAGCGGGTCATCGATACCCTGATCGATGAGGAATGGTCGGTCGGAGACTATGTGCTGTCCGGTGGCGAACCGGCTGCGGCGGTGCTGATCGACGCCATGGTGCGGCAGCTGCCGGGTGTACTCGGTGACGAGCGGTCGGCCGAGGAAGATTCCTTCGCGGCAGGACGACTCGATTGTCCGCACTTCACCCGCCCCGAATGCTGGCGAGATCTGGCCGTGCCGGAGGTTCTGCTGAGCGGCGACCATGAGCGCATCGAGCGCTGGCGGCATGCCCAGGCACTGCACCGGACCAGGCGCCTGCGTCCGGAGCTGATCGACGCCGCGCCGGAGACTCGACTGGATCGGGCGGCCCTGGACGAATTCCCGGAGGAATTCTTTTCGACAACTGTGTACCGAAAGGACAAAAGCAGGTAGAATCGCAGGTTTACGTCGCGAGACGATGTCTTTCGCGACTCCAATACTGCTCATCGGGAAGCTGGCATGAATATCATCGAAGAACTCAACAAAGAACAGACTGAGCGCGAAATCCCGGATTTCGTGGCTGGTGACACGGTTGTCGTCAATCTCTGGGTGCGAGAGGGCGAGCGCCAGCGCCTCCAGGCGTTCGAAGGCGTGGTGATCGCGCGACGCAATCGTGGGCTCAATTCCGCCTTCACGGTCCGCAAGATGTCGCACGGCACGGGCGTCGAGCGCGTGTTCCAGACCTACAGCCCGCTGATCGAGTCGATCACGATCAAGCGCCGCGGCAAGGTCCGCCGGGCCAAGCTCTACTACCTGCGGGATCTGGAAGGCAAGGCGGCTCGCATCAAGGAAAAGCTGACGCGACGCGCTTCAGCCTGATCTCGCTGGATCCGGCAGCTTCTAAAGGCCCGCCTTCATCGGCGGGCTTTTTTTGTTTCAGGGCGGCCAGTTGGGGGCCAGGCCCACACGCTCGCGCCGTCAGCCTGTTTCAGCCTCGGCGGCCAGTGGTTTTTCGCGTTGGGTTTTCGAGCCTTTCTCGGAGCGCTTCGGCCCTGCGGCCGCGACAGTCTCATCCCGGGCGGGCTCAGGTAAAGGCTGATCGCTTTTCACCTTGCTGGTCCCGTTGAACTGGGCACCGGACTCGATCACCAGCTGTTCCGCGATCAACTCCCCTGCAACCTTGCCGCTGGCGACGATCTCCAGACGATCAGCCTCGATCTGGCCGGAAAACTCGCCGCTGATCATGACCCGAACGGCCCGGATACGGCCCTCCACGCGACCCTGCTGTCCGATCGATACCTCGCCCTCAGACTGAATCGAACCTTCCAGCCGGCCGTCGATATGGAGGCTGTCACTCAGGGTAAGGTCGCCGACCAGGTTTGTCCCAGCTGCAATGATCGTCGCTCCGGTCCGCTGGCGGTCTGGCGAATGACCTCGACTAATGATTCCCATTCCACGCGTTCCTCATTGGTGAACAGTACCTCGTAGTCTTCCATCGACCAGCGCAGGAAAGAATCCGGGTCCAGCCGACGGTTGAGATGGCGCACTTCGTAGTGCAGATGCGGTCCGGTCGATACACCGGTGTTCCCGGAATAACCGAGCAGATCGCCGCGCCTGACGTACTTTCCGACCTGTGCGACGATCTCGTCCAGATGGCCGTAGACGGTCGAAAAGCCATAGTTGTGGACGAGTTTGACCATGTTGCCGTAACCACTGCTCTGATGCCTTGAGGCCCACTCGACGACGCCGTCGGCCGTCGCGTGAATCGGCGTGCCGACCGGTGCTCCGAAGTCGATGCCGCCATGCATCGCCATATGACCTTCGACGGGATGACGGCGCATGCCGAAGGCGCTGGTGATTCTGGGCGCGTCGATCGGGTAGCCGCTCGGGATCGACTCGAGCATCAACCGTCTTTCGAATGCCGTCTGGCTGGCGGTATCGATGCGCTGGGGCAGAGCGATCTCCGGCCTGGCGCGAAGTCCGATCAGAATCTCGATGTCTTCGAGCTCATCGCCGAGCGCGACGAGCGAATGCGCCTTTTCTTCGACGGCATCCTGCAGTGCCGAGCGCTCTTCGATCAGTGCCTGGTTGTCGGCCATCAGCCTCTGGTGCAGATCGCTCAGATCGCCGACTTCGGCGTTCAAGCGCGACACTTTGCTGCTCAATCCGTGAATGACAGCGCTTCCGGCCAGTAACACCACAAGCACCGCAGCCACGACACCGGTCAGAGTGTGTCGCATCAACTGGGTCAGAGTGAAGTGCCGCGAACGCTTGTAATCAGTTATGGTGATTAAATAACGATTTCTCATAAATCCCTGTTTTGATTGGGTTTGATTACCGAGAGCAGGTGGGGACGGCGGACAAGGGTCTTCAAACCGCGCCGGACTGCTCTGGCGTCAGGGGCGCTCAATTATGCTGGCATGCGCTGGTCCTTGCAAACGACGGCTTGAATTGAGCGAGCGCGACGCCCATTTCCCCCGCGTCGCATTTTGCAATCGATGGCAGGAAAAACATGACCGACGTGAGCCCGACGGAAACCCGTTCATTCGATACCGAGGTTTCCCAGCTACTGAAACTGATGATCAATGCGCTGTACTCCAACCGCGAGATTTTTCTGCGCGAGTTGATTTCCAACGCCTCCGACGCCAGCGACAAACTGCGCTTCGAGGCCCTGACCAATGACGCTCTCAAGGGCCGGGACCAGCAGCTCGACATCACGATCGGCTTCGACAGAGAAAGCGCCACCCTGACGGTCACCGATCGCGGGATCGGCATGAACCGCGACGAGGTCATCGACAACCTCGGAACGATCGCCCGGTCAGGGACGCGCCGGTTCCTGGAAGCCCTGTCGGGCGACCAGAAGAAGGACGCCTCCCTGATCGGCCAGTTCGGAGTCGGTTTCTACGCTGCCTTCATCGTCTCCTCGCGCGTCGTGGTCGAGACGCGGCGCGCCGATGATTCGGCCGAAAACGGTGTGCGCTGGACATCGGACGGGGAGGGCGAGTACCAGGTCGAGACCATCGAGCGCGAGCCGCAGGGCACCACCATTACCTGCCACCTGCGCGATGAGCACACCGACCTGCTCGAACGCTGGCAGCTCGAGCGCATCGTCCGCCATTACTCGAATCACATTGCCTTCCCGATTCGCCTGGTCGAACTGAACGGGGATTCCGGCAAGGACGGTCAGGACAAGGCCCCGACCGATGAGGTGGTCAACGACAGTCAGGCGCTCTGGACCCGCCCGAAATCGGAACTTTCCGACGACGACTACAAGAGCTTCTACACCAGTCTGACCGGCGATCCGCAGCCGCCGGTGAGCTGGGCACACCACCATGTGGAAGGCGCGCAGAGCTACAGCCTCCTGCTCTACCTTCCGGGGCAGGCGCCGTTCGATCTGCTGATCAACCGTGACGGGCGCGAAGGCGTCAAACTCTACATCCAGCGGGTCTTCATCATGGACGCGGCCGAGCACTTGCTGCCGCGCTATCTGCGCTTCATGCGCGGCGTGGTCGATTCCGCCGACCTGCCGCTGAATATCTCGCGTGAGCTGCTGCAGGACAGCCCGCTTCTGAAGAAGATCCGGGCAACGGTGGTCAAGCGCAGCCTGGACCTGATCGAAAAGCTGGCCCAGGAGGGCGGCGAGTCCTGGACGACTTTCCGGGAAAACTTCGGCACGATTCTCAAGGAAGGCGTGATCGAGGACCACGAACAGCGCGAACGCATCGCCTCCCTGCTGCGCTTCGCTTCCACGGTAGAGGACCAGGAAGCCAGCGTCGGCCTCGACGACTACATCGGCCGGCAGGACGAGGGCAACGACACGATCTGGTATCTGACCGCCGACAGCCTGCGCGTCGCCCGGTCGAGCCCGCACCTGGAAGCCTTCCGCAAGCGCGATATCGAAGTGCTGCTGCTGACCGATCGTATCGACGAATGGCTGGTCTCGCATCTGTCCGAGTACAAGGGCAAGACGCTCAAATCGGTGACCCGAGGCAAGCTCGATCTCGGTAGCGATGAAGTCCAGCCCGACGAGGACGCGAAGAAGCTGGCCGGGCGCATCAAGAAGTCGCTCGGCGAGCAGGTCGGCAACGTGCAGCCCGGGGCTTCGCTCACCGACTCACCGGCCCGCATCGTCTCCGACGAACACGGCATGACGCTGCAGATGCAAAAGCTTCTGCGCCAGGCCGGACAGGCGATCCCCGAGACCAAACCCGATCTCGAAATCAACCCCGGGCATGCCCTGCTTCGGGCGCTGTCGTCGGAGCCGAGCGGCAAGCGCTTCGACGAGCTGGCCCGTCTGATTCTGGATCAGGCGCTGCTCGCCGAAGGCGGAGAGCTGGCCGATCCGGCAGCCTACGTCGGACGGGTCAATCGCTTTCTTGTCGAAGCTCTGAGCGGGGATCATGCTGCTGCGGACTCGGCCGGAAGCGACAGCGCCGATGCCGCATCCGCCTGAGTCCGAAGCGGCAGCCAACAGCGCAAATGGCTGGCGCGAGCGCCTCGGCGCCCGCGTCGAGGGGCCGGCATTCACCCGGTTCATCATCGGCCTGATCCTGCTCAACTCCGTGATCCTGGGCATGGAAACCTCGCCCGCGATCATGAATGCCATTGGCCCGATCCTGCAAGCCGTCAATGGCACCATTCTGGCGGTCTTCGTGGTCGAGATCCTGCTCAAGCTCCTCGCTTTCGGTCCGCGTTTCTTCCGCTCCGGCTGGAATATCTTCGATTTCCTGATCGTCGGGATCTCGCTCGTACCGGCCTCGGGACCGCTGGAAATCCTGCGCGCGCTGCGCATTCTCCGGGTTCTGCGTCTGCTGTCGCAGGTCCCGAAGCTGCGGATCATCATCGAGTCCTTGCTGCGCGCACTGCCCGGCATGGGCTGGACAGCGCTGCTGCTGACCCTGGTGTTCTACATCTTCGCAGTGATGGGCACGATGCTGTTCGGGGAGCAGTTCCCGGAACTCTGGGGCAACCTCGCGTTGAGCCTGTTCTCGCTGTTCCAGATCATGACCCTGGAGTCGTGGTCCTCCGGCGTGGCCCGGCCGATGATGGAGGTCTATCCGCTGGTCTGGATCTTTTTCGTACCGTTCATTCTGGTGTCGAGTTTCATGGTGTTGAACCTGTTCATCGCGATCATCGTGACTGCGACCCAATCGATTCACCAGGACGAGGAAGACGCGCAGCGCGAAGCGGTGCTGTCCGAGCTCAGGACGATCAACCAGCGGCTCGAACGCATGGAAGGCCGGTCGCAGCATGACGGCTGATGCGGTTCGGCTCGATAAATGGCTCTGGGCCACCCGGTTCTACAAGACCCGAAGCATGGCCCAGCAGGCGGTCAAGGGCGGGAAGGTCGAAATCAACGGCCAGAAGCCCAAGCCGTCGCGCCTGGTCCGGGTCGACGATGAACTGAAGATCGGCCGCGGAGAATTGGTTTTCGATGTGCGAGTGACGGGTCTGATCGAGCGCCGGGTGTCGGCGCCCGAAGCCCGCGAGCAGTATGTCGAAAGCGCTGAAAGCGTGCAGCGGCGTGAAGCTCAGATGGCCACGCGGCGTGCCGACGGGGAAACCGGTGAGCGGACTTCCCGCCCCGACAAGCGCCAGCGCCGTGCCCTGAGTCGACTGAAATCCCGCCAGTCCTGACCTGCCTGCCGCCCATCGCGACCTGCTCTCATCGGAGCAGCCAGGCCAGGGCTTCATCCATGGCAATGAAACATTTCAGGTTGAGCCCGCGGTTGACCGCCGAATCCTCCAGGAACCGTTCATCCTCGCCAAGCGCACAGCAGACCACGACACACCTGGTTTCGCGATAGAGCGCTACTGAGGCAAGCTGATCATGGTGTTCGATCAACGTCAGCGGATCCGGAAGTGCGGGTAGCGCCGAAGCATCGACAAGAACGCCGCGGATGTCATGTCGGGCCATTGCGTCGGCTATTTGATGCCTTTGCGCGGCCAGATCATCAGCCTGAACCGGCTCCGCGGAATACCGAATCGCCAGGACCGTGCCGTTCTCGACCGTCGAGATTTCCACTCCCATTCTTGTTCTCCGGCTTGACACTCGGGTCGTCATCGAGGCGACCGCTGTCTGCAAGATAACCGAAACGGCAAGTCGCAACCGAATCCCTTTTCGCCATTAGAAATCGCTGCGGCCGACGTCATCCGTCCGTCAATCGCTCGTGGCATCATGCGCAGATCTGTTTGCCTGGGAGAGAGTGAATGCGTCGATTGCTGATCCTGCTTGCCGGTTGCGTGCTCGCAGCCTGCGCCGGCCCATCGACCAGAACTCCGGCGGGACCGATGCCGGAATCACCGTCCGACTCGGTCGATCGAATTCACGGCGTTGTGTTCGAGGATCTGAACAACGATGGTCAGCGCCAGCCTGACGAGCCCGGGGTTGCCGGTGTCCGGGTATCTAACGGCCTCGACATTGTCCGCACGGATGCTCGCGGTCGCTATCGCCTGGCGGTTCGTCCGGACATGAATCTCAGCGTCGTGCAGCCGCGCGGCTGGCGCGTGCCGGTTGACGAGCGACAGCTTCCGCGCTTTTTCCATGTCCACAAGGAAGGCGGATCGCCACCGCTGCGTTACGGTGGCATTCCCGACCGAGCGCTACCAGCGGCCGTCGACTTTCCGCTCCATCGGGTCGAAGTCCGTGAGCGCTTCCGCTGCGTGATCGTCGGTGACAGCCAGACCTATTCGAACCGTGAAGTCTCGTTCTTTCGCGACAGCACGGCGGCGCGTTTTCTCGAACTCGGCCTGGAGGAGGGCGACTGCATCATCTACGTCGGCGACGTCCTCGGCGATGATCTCGACCTGCTCGATCGCCTGATGGAAACGGGCGCGGTGGCCGGTGTGCCGCAGTGGCTCGTGCACGGCAATCATGACCTCGATTTCGATGCGCCCGAGCCGTCGAACTCGGCCGACAGCTGGCGCGAGCGCGCGATGCCGGACTACTATGCGTTCGAGTTCGGCGAGGTCCTGTTCGTCGCGCTGAACAACGTGATCTACCCCTGCGACCCGTCCGACATGGCCGGCCGATCCGAACCGGATCATTGCTCCGACCCCGACAACCCACGCTACAACGGTCGCGTATCCGACGTCCAGATGCAGTGGCTGACGGCACTGATGGCGACCACGCCGAGTGATCAGCGCGTCGTCCTTCTGCACCATATTCCGTTCCTGTCGTTCTACGATTCGACGAGCCCGGTTCACCAGACCGACAACGTCAACGACATCTACGGCCTGATCGCGCCACGTCCGGCGCTGTCGCTGTCCGGGCACACCCACACGCTGGAAAATCTGAGCCCGGGAGATTCGTTCGCCGGTTGGCGCGAAGCCGTCAAGGTCGAGGCCCTGCCGTTTCGCCACATCATCGCCGGCGCGGCGTCCGGTGCCTGGTGGATGGGCGATTTCGAATTCGACGGCGTTCCGATCGCGATGCAGCGCATGGGCGCGCCGCGCGGCGTGCTGACGCTCGACTTCGACGGCGGGGACTATGTCGAGACCTACCACTCGACCAGCTTCGGTCGCGATCGCGCGCAGTGGGTCAGCTTCAATACGCCGGATTTCCGAGCCTGGCACGCGGCGATCGCCGCCTGGCTGGACCGGCCTGCAGACGAACGTGACCCGATACCACCGCGCTCCCTGCACGATCTCGGCAGCTATCACCTGTTCACGCCGGACGATCTGAGGGAAGGCGTGTATCTGACGGCCAACGTCTGGCTCGGATCATCGGAAACACGGGTCCGGGCCCGGATCAACGGCGGAGAATGGTTTGCGCTCGAGCGAACCCAGGAGGCCGACGGCGAGGCACCCCGGCGCGGCGCTGAATTTGCCGATCCGTTCTCGGCCCGACGCAGCCTGAGCATGGCCCGGCAGGCCCTGATCAGCCGTTCCGGCAACGAACGCGCCCAGGGCTACGAGGGCTTCAAGGGCTCGACGTTTCGCGGGCCGCCCGCTCCGATGGGTCGACGCGCGCCGGACCGCAATCTGCACCTCTGGCGCTGGCGCCTGCCGGAAAATCTACCGGAGGGCGCGCATCAGGTCGAGGTCGTCAGCGTCGACCGCCACGGCCGCGAGAGCGTCGACCGGGTCATCTTCGAAATCCGCGACGAGCGGCCCTTCCCGTACTTCAACCTCGAGCGCTGGAATCGCCTCCCTGTCGGGGAGGGCTGATTCGCTGAGCGAGATCGAAACGGCTTCCATCCGGAGGCCTCGGCCGGTCTTTCGGCGTTTACCGACCCGGCACGGCCCCGGAGCTGTGGTAGTCTTGGTCACAGATGTGAATGCGGGTCGTCCGGTCTCTACCAGCGCAGGTCGGCTATCGACCCCGCCGGTTCCTGCAGCCGGTGCCCGATGACGGGCGGATTCTTTACGGAACCGTCTTTTTCTGGCGAGAGGAGACACCAGTCAGGACTGTGCTCGAACGTTGCCGAATGCCGGATCTTCCTGCACGACCTCGCCGGTTGAACCGCCGGCTGGCGGCCCGGGCCCCGGGAACCGGACAACACTCCTTGTAATGGACACCGGCTTGACCCTGGGCACGGTTCTGCTCCTGGCGATCGGCGTTTCGGCATTCGTCATGATGCGGCGCCAGAGGAGGTCGCTCGTGCAGCTCCGCATGTTGCTTGACCGCAGCGACGATTTGTGTGGCATCGTCGACCGGGACGGTCGGTATCACTGGGTCAATCCTGCCTACGCTGAGGCTTATGGGGTCACGCCCGAAGAGCTGCGCGGACAATTTGCCGGAGACGTGATTGGACAGGCGTACTTCGAACGCTGCGTGCGACCCCATCTGGAAGAAGCGCTCGCCGGGCGCATGCAGCGATACGAGACGACCCGCGATCTGGTCTCGGGCCCGAGTCGTCGTCTGCTCGCGCGCTACTACCCGGTCGGGCCCGAAGGACAATCGGTCGAATGGATCGGTTTCGTCATCACCGATATCTCTCGGGTCAGGGAAACCGAAGCCCGGCTCGCCGACCAGTCCCGCCTGATCGGAATCGCCGGCCGAGTGGGCCGGATCGGCGGCTGGTCGGTCGATCTCGTGCAGGGAACGATGGAATGGTCCGATGTCACCGCAGAGATCCACGCCAAGCCGCCTGGCTATTCGCCGTCGATAGAGTCGGGCATCAATTCTTACGCGCCGGAATATCGCGCTCGAATCCGCCAGTTGTTCAGCGCCTGCGCCGAATCGGGCCAACCCTACGATCAAGAGCTGGAGATCATCGATGCCAAGGGTCGGCGTCGCTGGGTTCGAGCGATAGGCGAGGCGGTGCGCGATGAGGAGAACCGGATCGTCAAGGTGCAGGGTGCGTTCCAGGACATCACGGCCGGCATGCGGGAAAGGCTGGAAAAGCAGCAGCTCTCGGAGCGTCCGTCAAAGCTGATCGAAAGCATCGACGAGGGCTTCGTCGAGCTGGATGAAGACTGGCGCTATACCTTCGTCAACCGCGCGGCCGAGTCGATCAGCGGCAAGACCGCGGACGAGCTGATCGGCACCACGATCTGGGATCAGTTCCCGGTCGAAGGGACACCGATCGAACGGGCCCTGCGTCAGGCCATGGAGGAACGCCGACCGGGCTCGGCGGAGCTCTACTTCGAACCGATGGGTCGGTGCTTCGACATTCGCGCCTATCCCTGGGCGCCCGGCATCGCAATCTTCTTTCGCGACGTCTCGGACCACAACAAATTGGTGGCCGAACTCCGGCGTCAGGAAGCCGCATTGCGTAAGGCCGGGGATGATCTGGGCATTGAGCTCGAGACTCGCCGGCGACTGATCAATTCGCTCCCGGCGCATATCGCCATGCTCAACCGCGATGGCATCATTGTCGACGTCAACGAGCAATGGCGAAACTACGGCGAATCCAGGGACAACCGGGACCCGGCCTTCGGAGTGGGCAGCAACTACATCGCCGTGTGCGAGGCGGCGAACGGGCAAGATGCTGCGGACGCCAGGCAGGTCGCCGATAGCCTCCGCAATCTGCTCGCCGGTGAATCGGATGACTTCGAACTCGAGTACCCCTGCCACTCGGCCGATCGCCAACAATGGTTTCGCGCCGTGTTCAATCGCCTCTCCGACCGCGACGGCGAGTTGACCGGCGTGGTCGCCATGCACGTCGACATTACCGAACGCAAACTGGCCGAGCTGGAGCTCGAGCGAATCGCCTTCGAGGACCCGCTGACCGGCTGCCTGACGCGCGTCGGTTTCGTGCGGCGGCTGGACGCCAAACTGAAGAAACGAGGCTGGGTATCGCACGCCATCGTCGTGATTCTGGACATCAATGGAATGCGTGACGTCAACGATGCTCATGGTTACGAGCTCGGAGATCGTCTGCTGGTGGCGCTGAGTGAGCGTCTGGGCGAGCAGGCCGGGCCGGATGACCTCATTGCCCGGCTTGCCGGAGATGAGTTCGCAGTCTATCTGTCCTGCGGCTCCGGCAACTCGGTCGACGAGCAGCTCCGGCGGATGATGGCTCACATCCATGATGGCTTCGATGTCCCCGGCAATGGCGGCAGCATCGAAATCGAATTCAGCGCAGGCTACACCGAACTGGGAGATGGTCCTCGCTCGGCCAAGGCATTGATTCAGGAGGCGGAGCTCGCGCAGTACGAGAACCGCTCTCGCGAGCGATCGCATGAACCGTGGGTCGCCTACTCGCCGCACTTGCGGCAGCGCGCCCGTCAATACAGCCAGCTCACTGCCGAACTGCGCGAGGCGCTGCGATCCGAAACCTTCGAGCTGCATTTCCAGCCGAAGGTCGACCTGAGAAACGGTCGCTTGATCGCGGCTGAAGCGCTGATCCGCTGGCGCCACCCCGAGCGAGGCCTGCAACCGCCCGGGCTCTTCATTCCGGTCGCCGAGAAGAGCCAGCTGATCGGCCCGATCGGTAACTGGGTGCTGCGCACTGCCTGTCGCCATCTGCGCGACTGGAAGGCTGAAGGGCTGGACCTCGTTCGCGTCTCGGTCAATGTCTCGGTGGTCCAGTTTCTGGTCGGTGACTTCACCGCTGAAGTCGAGCGCGCACTGAAAGACTTCGCGGTCGCGCCCGAGTCGCTGTCGCTGGAAATCACCGAAAGCGTCTTCGAGCGCCACTCCGACCGACTGGTTTCGACGATGAAGAAGCTGCACGAAATCGGCGTTCAGCTTTCTCTGGACGACTTCGGAACCGGCTACTCATCGCTGCGTTACCTCCAGCAGTGTCCGTTCGACGAAGTGAAGATAGACCAGTCATTCACCGCTGGAATACTTACCGACGAATTCAGCCGCAACATCGTCCGCAGCGTCATGAACATCGCCGATGCGATGCACGCCAAGACGGTCGCCGAGGGTATCGAGTCACCGGAAGCCGCAGAACTTCTGCTGCAAATGGGCTGCGACATCGGTCAGGGCTTCTACTATAGTATGCCGCTCGAGGCCGAGGACTTTCGCTGGCTGCTGCAGACGGGAAATCACCTGCCGCTCCGTCCCGGCTTGCCGGAGGAGTCGCCTTGACGAGGCCCGGTAGAACCAGATGATATCTTTCCTGACCGATGAGTAATCCGACCTGGCGTTTACGCAAGAGACGAACCGGCATCGACGGCCTGGACACCATGACCCATGGCGGGCTTCCGCACTGTCAGGCGACGCTCGTGGTGGGGGAAATGGGCACCGGCAAGACCGTCATCGGGCTTCAGATCCTGGCCAACGCGATCGCGAGCGGGGGATCCGGTGTTTTCATCTCGTTCGAGGAATCGCCCGAGCAGATACGCCGAAACGCCGATTCCTTCGCATGGGGGGCGGCGCTCAATGCATCCGGAGCCTGGTCGATCATCGATGCGCGCACGCCGGTCGGTGCCGAGCGTTCCGGTGATTTCGGCCTGGAGGCCCTGATGCTCGCGATCGAGAGCCGAGCCGGGGAGTTTCGGGATCCGTGGATCGTCGTCGATGGCATCGATCAGCTGCTCCAGCACGCTGATCATTCGCGGGCGATCGACGAAATGCGTCATCTCAATGAGCGCTGCGAGAAGAATGGATGGACGGTTCTGCTCAGCGGCAAGGCCGGACCCGAAGGACTCTCGCCCAGATTCCTGGAAGGCATCGAGTTCATGCTGCCGACCGTGATCCGTCTGAGCGCTTCGCTGATCGACCGCCGCCTGCACCGACACATTCGGGTAGCCAAGTACCGCGGTTCCAGTCATGCGGGAGAAGAATTGCCGCTGATCATCAACGACGAGGGCCTGTGCATTCCGTTCATTCCCCTGGTGGCGACAGACCCGGCACCCGCCGGCAACGACCGGGTGAGCACCGGCATCGCCGCTCTCGACGAATTGCTGGCCGGCGGTCCGTATCGCGGATCGAGTCTGCTGATTTCCGGACGGCCCGGCACCGCCAAGAGTACGCTTTGCGCCTGCGTCGCCGAAGCCGCGGCTGAACGCGGCGAGCGGGCCCTGTACCTGAGTTTTGACGAAATGGAGGCCCCTTTCGTCCGTAACCTCAAGTCGGTCGGCGTCGATCTGGAAACACATATCTTGGCGGGGCGCCTGCAATTCATGGCGCGGAGTGCTTCCGCCGGACTTGTCGCCGAGCACCTGCTAGACCTGCGCCGGCAGCTCGAAACTTTCCAGCCGCAGACCCTGGTCATCGACCCCGTTTCGGCACTTTTCAAGGCTGGCGGCGGGAAAAACGCGCGCTACGCGGTGGAATCGATCCTTGCCCTGGCGCGTCAACGCGGGATCACGACCATCATGACTTCGCTGACCGACGAGGACGATGCGGAGGGTGAGGCCAGTATCGCGAATGTCTCGACCATCGCGGATACCTGGATCGTGCTCGACTACAACGTCCGCGCCGGCGAGCGCAATCGATCGCTGTCGATCGCTGTCGATCGTCAAGTCCCGAGGTTCCGGGCATTCCAACCAGCAGCGCGAGTTGATCCTTTCCGACGATGGACCCGATCTCGCTGCGGTCTATGAATTCGGCACCGAGGTCCTCATGGGTACGGCCCGCGCCGAGAAGGAAAGCGAAGAGCACCGGAACGCACTGCGCCGGAACATCGAACTCCTGCAGCGCCGCAGGGATCTGGAACGGAGAATCGAAGAGGCGCGCAGCAGGATGGAGTTCCTGAGCGCGGAACTGGAGCTCGAGACCCGGCGGCGAGATGATCTCGCTCGATCGGATGCCGAGCACCTCAGGGCGGTCAGGCATCGACGAGAGCCGCCCGGCACTGATCACATCGAGGGAGGTGACGAGTGACTACCGCATCCGATCGAAGCGAAAAGCCCCTGCCGCAACTGATCCTGCTCGTCACCGGCCGAGCCCCCCGCTCGCAACGCGCACGCTCGAATCTCGCCGAAGCACTCAGCACGATGGGACTGGAACGGCTTCAGCCGATGGAAATCGACCTGCTGGAAAAGCCGAGCGAAACGATTATCTATTCGGTGTTCGCGACCCCGGCCTTGCTGCGAACCGATGAAGATGGCGATGTGTCCGTGATTTACGGGGATCTCAGCGAGCCCGAAGTACTCCGGGGCTTTCTCGCTGACCTGTCGTAGCCAGACGAGACCGCTGCGACCTCCGAGGCGTTTTCGCTCCTTCCCGGATAGCGTCAAGGGGCCGACCTGGCCGGCGGCCCCGCAGTAGAATCGGTAGTGGCAATCGCCTTTCCGGATCAAAGGGAATCGCTAAAGGGGCGGGAGGCGAGAGAAACCGAAAAAGGAGGGAATATTGTCGAGCGACCAGACCAACGACCGGGCGAGTGCTCAACTTGATCGGGCAATGGCCGAGACGCTTTTCAGTCTCGGGCCGCGGGCGCAGCTGGTTTCGGCTTTCGCGGGTCTCGTTCTGGTCATCGGACTCTGGCCGGTCGGGTCGCCGAAGTGGCTGATCGCCTGGTATCTGGCCCTGCTCGCGAGCTCGCTCTGGCGCGCTTCGATCATCGTGCGCCGCCGACGCGCGGACGCGATTCCCACGGTTCTGATCAAGGAGTACCGTGCTGGTGCCCTTGCCTCAGGCGTCGTCTGGGGGTCCGCGGTCTTCCTGATCGCGCCGGAATTCCCCCTGGCCCAGTTGGCCATGATCGCGATGGTGCTGTCCGGCATGACCGCGGGCGCCGTCACCGTGCTGTCGTCGGTCAGGAATACGCTGGCCCTTTTCGCCGTGCCGGCGCTCGTGCCGATCGCCACGGTACTGCTGACGCGCGTCGATGTCACCGCGACCGCGGCCGGCTTGCTGGTGCTGCTGGCCTTGATCAGCGTGCGCCGGATCGAGCGGGATCTTCATGCGATCCTGCGCGCGAACACCGAGCTCACGATGCGCGTCAGTAGCCAGCGCGATCGCGCGAACACCACGCTCGAGTCTCTCGGCGAGGGCGTCATCCGGGTCGCCTGCGACGGCACCGTGCGCTACCTGAACCCGGCGGCGATGCGGATCCTGGGTATCGGCATCAGCGCGCTCTGCACGATGCCCTGACCGAAGTGATCGAATCTGCGGAGCAGGATGACCAGGCCGGCGGCCATCTGATCTTCATCGATCTCGACGGTTTCAAGGCGGTGAACGACACCGCCGGCCATCTGGCCGGGGATCGGGTCTTGCGTGATGTCGCACAAGCCATGCGCAGCGTCGTGGGCAACAGCGCGCTGCTGGCCCGTCTCGGCGGCGACGAATTCGGGATCGTCGTCAAGGGACGTGGCGATGAACAGATCGCCGATCTCGTTGATCGTCTGGGCGCCGCGGTTCGCGCGGTGCCGGTTCGGGCGCAGGAAGCGCCGCTGAGTGTCGGCGCCAGCGCCGGCGTCGCCCGTATCCACGGTAACGACACGCCGGAGGCCGTCATCGCGAGGGCCGACGAGGAATGCTATCGGGTCAAGGCTTTGCTAATCCAACCATAAGTAAGCAGAACCAGCAACCCCGAGCGCGCGATCAACTCCAGGTGAGTCTTCAAGCTGCCGGGCTCGATCGGCCGGGTGATCGGCTAATCGCCAAAGGAATCCGCAAACCGGACCATCCCCAGCAGGTAGTCCCAGGCAGGCGCGTAAACAGGCTTGCCGTTACCGTCGAGGGGGAGCTGCTCGTCGACAACGACCGCACCGTGATAGTTGTCATTGGGCACCTCGACACGCGTGCTGATCAGGCGATGGCTCGTCCAGTCGTCCGGATTCGTCGTATCGACATCCTGCGGCGGGCCGAAATCGGCCAGGCCCAGAGCTGCCTGGGCGATCTGGAAGGCCAGGAAACTCGGGTCGAGCTCGTGGACAAAGCTGAACCGGCGCTCGGGCGGCGTCGCTGAGGATCTGAACAGCCAGTCGGCCAGGCCGATACCGGCGACGAAGTCGCCCGGACCACCCAGAAGAATGACCCCGGCGAGGCTGAATTCCTGGCTCAGGTAGGCGGCGTGGCCGGCGCCCTGGCTGTGGCCGCCGATCAGAATCCGACGCCATCTCGGGGCGCCGTTCGACAGGAACTGTCCCCAGCCTTCATCGGGCTGTTCGTTGTCGAGATATTCGATCAGTCGGACCAACCGATTGATCACGCTGTTAGCCGCATCAACATCGACCAGGGGACTGGCATCGTTGCCGAAGAGGCGCTCCTCGCGCACCGCGCCGGGAGCTGCGCCGTCGCCCGATTGCCCGGTCAGGTCGCGCACGGCCGGCCAGTTCGGGTAAGCCAGCGAAACGACATGAAAGCCGCGCGCTGCCGCATGACGCGCGAAGATCAGGTTGTTTTCCGGCAATCCGCCGCTGCCGACCAGATGCAGGTAGAGAAAGCCGTTCTGTCGACTGGAATCGATCGCGACGAAATGATCCAGGCGTCGAGCCGCGGCCCCCGGCAATTCCGTCAGCGGCCGAATGTCGGGGTCGGTCAGGGTCGGATCAACAAAGGCCTCGCGGAGCTCGGCCTCCGCCAACGACAGAGTCGCTCCCAAAACTAGCAGCAACGTCCCTAAAAGACGCCTTCGGCCGGTTTTACGATTAAAGCTAGCCCTAACACGACCTGCCATTTGTCCTGATTTGATCACGATCAACGCCATCCTAACGACCACTCAGCAATTGCGAGTCTTCATTACAACGTCCGACTTGGACAGCGGTTGACCGCAGCGAAAACGCCCTAGTCAATCGGTGTAGGAGTCGGCACGGGCGCTTCAATTTTTTGATTGACCGAGCGCGTTACACGGAAACGAGAGAGCGCGAATCAGCGACACGGCTGAGTGAAGCGATGATCAGTGACGCCACGGATCGATTCGCTTAGATGCCTGGAATCATCCGCGACACCCGACGCCGGTTTCCAACACGAAAAGTGTTCGACTAGCGTCTCCCCATTTTTTCATACGCGGAGCTGCAAAGCCCTGAATTTACTGCCTAAATCAGGGTTCTGGAGGAAGATCGGGGCTTCCAATCCGATACAATGGCTTTGTCAATAAGTCGTTGAATCAGAGAGGAAACCCCGATGGATAAGGATGCCAAAGAACGCGCGCAATGGAAAGTGCGACTGTGTCGTTGGGTCGATGAACTGCTGGGGCTGATCAGTCGCCCGGTTCGAAAGCTGATCAGCGAGGTCGTGTTCGGGATTTTGAGCAGCGGTAGCCTGCAGCAATCAAAGATCGCACGAGCACTGCAAGAGCCCAGCCGTCTACACCACACCCAGAAGCGCCTGTCGCGCATGTTGGCCCGCCATAGCGAAGTGGCCTGGGCCTCGGAGCAGCTGCAGCTTGAGCAGCTTGGCCCCCGAGTCAGCTCGGAGATGATTCTGGCGATAGACCCGGGAGACCTGAACCGGGACGGTGCGCCGAAGAGTGAGCATCGAGGCTGGGTGCGTGACGGTGACCGGGGTGAGCAGGTCGGCGGATATCCGCTGATCAGCGTGGTGGCTCGCGATGTGCGTCGTGGTGTAACGCTGCCATTGATCGCCCGTCTTCTGTCGGCCAACCGCCCGGGCCACCGGAGCGAGAACAGCGATATTCTGGCCGTGATGGAAGAGGTCGGCCGGCATGTCCCCGGCGATGCACTGTGGGTCATTGATCGGGGTGGTGATCGAGGCGTGCTGTGGAAGGCTTGGCTGGAAGCGGGCTACCCGATGCTGGTGCGCGCGGCCAATCTGCGCTACTGGCACTGGCGAGGCGGTCACGGCACGGCGCAGCAGATCGCGCGTCAACTGCCGTTGAAGCATGAGGGCCGGATGCGGCCGAAGTCGAAGCAGAAGGTTCGCTTCGGGATCACGCGGGTGCACCTGCGCGACCACCCTGATACGTCGCTGTGGATGCTGGTGGTGCGGCACGGCAAGAAAGAGCCGCTGGTGTTGGTGACCAATCGGGCGGTTCGAGGCCGTTTGCAGGGCGAGCGGATGATCCAGAACTACCTGGACCGATGGGCGTATGAAGAGGGCTATCGGTTCAGCAAGCAGGGCTTTGATCTGGAGCGGGTGACAGCCCGACGATTTGCCTCCCTGCAAAACCTGGTGGCGCTGGCCAGTCTGGCCTGGGCGCTGCTGGCGGCCTATCAGGACCAAGGGCAGGTACTGCTGGAGCAGGCCAAGCGTCAGAAGCGAAAACCCCCTCGCTTTGCGTTCTACAGCCTGTTGCTGGGCTGGCAACGGCTGTTTGCCGGAGCGCGGACCATATTCTACGACTGGTGGCGCCGCTCGCCCAAGCCACTTGAACCGGATCCACCACCCATCACTGACCTGTTCGCTGACTCAGACAGCTTGGTGCCGCAGGGTGGATAAAAAAAATGGGGAGACGCCAGCTGTTCGACGCTTGACGTCCTTCTTATAACCGTGGTAGGTTGCTTTAGGTGTGTTGGCAATGGTAATGGGAGCTTCTGTTATGAGCGTACTTGTTTGTCGGTTTAGTCAGTTTTCATCTTGCGCCAAGCGTTGCGGCACTCTCCTTATTGTCTACGCGACATATTTACTCACGGCAGGGCAAAGCTTTGCCACCCCCCCCCCCCTCGGCTGGCGACCGGTCATCTAAACATGGAGGGAGCGTTCTTTCCGCTGAGGTCCTGAGAACAATTGAACAGGATTACGGAGTTGGCAGACAGAATGCTGAACAAATCCTGCAAGCGCAAGATGAAGCTACAAGAGTTTACCCAGCCCTGAAAGAATTCCTCGGGCCATCGTATGCCGGTGCTTGGTTTGATGCGGAGGCGAGGAAACTGATTGCTGCAACAACAGATCCGAAGATGCTCGAATGGATCGAGTCTGCGGGGGCTGAGCCTGTTCTCTTCGAATATAGCCTGGAAGAACTTCGAGCGTTATCGAGTTTCATCAGAACCGAATTGGAAAGTAACCGTGCCGACTCTGGGATAACTGGACTTCTTCGCGATATTCGCTCGAATCGGATTTTGGTTTTTGTCAGCAATGAACGCCAGGGTGCCAGGCTTCGGGACTCGCACCTCCGTACCTTTTCGGGCTTTCCGGTTGATTTCGTGGTCAGCGGTGACCAAGGTCAATTCTTTACTGGAGCGCTATTGGGTGGCGATGGAATCGTCAATCCAGACTTTCAGTTTGGAGGGAGTTCGCAGCCCTGTTCGGTCGGCTTTGCCGTTCAAGGTGGCTTTATCACTGCTGGACACTGCGGTTGGTCACCGCACGAGGTTGATAACCAATACGGAAGCTGGATTGGTAATTTCTTGTCCTCATCATTTCCGCCCGTAATTGTCTACCAGGACCCAGTTGAAGGAATACCTCCCACACTTATTGGCCCCGACCAGATGTTCGACTATGCGTTCGTCGCAACAAACGATCACTATGCTGCATTTGGTTACGTGGGCGACTGGCTGGAGATTGATGGGTCTCTTGAACTCCCAGTGGGTTCAACAGTCTGTCGTTATGGGGCTGAGACCGGCGGGCCGAACTGCGGTCAAATAATCTCGCGGGACTATGACTGGGAAAATGCGCAAGTCGCCGGCTATGCAGATTTGCCCAACGGCATCGGGTTCTCCACGACGTTTCCGGATATGATTTTGACAAACATCAGCATCGTAGCGAACGGAGATTCAGGCGGCCCCCTCGTTGGAATCCATGGGGCTTCAAACACTGTTCAGGCTCAGGGGTTGCTTTCGGCCGGATCAGTTGGATCGGGAACTACCAACACAACTTGGTATACACCCGTGGATAGAGCCCTGGATGACATGGGACTGAGCTTAGTGACAGCAGCGGATTTTATTCCCATGCCACTCCCGCCTTGCTCAAGCGGCGCTCCAGAAGCAAGAAGCTTCCGATCGGATGTGTCACCGGATTGTACGATTGCACCCCCCGGTCCTCCAAATCCGGTGATGGGCATTGATCGGGGATTGGGGCTGCGCTGCACAATCGGTAGTGGGAAAAGGCAGAAGGATGCATCCAGGTTCTTCTGCTCTATTGATCCCGTTTTGTATTCGCACTTTGATGGTCGCGTCGAGTGGCACGGCAGTAGTGGTGTTAGTCGGACGGCTCACAATGGGTATTTCGGGGAGTGTCCTGTTGGTGCCCAGATTGAGGTGCGAGTCATTGTGTACGCACGCGATCGCATAGACGAAGTTCGACGGATTACATGCTGATTGGTTTTGCCGTATTGAAAAAGGCTGTCAGAACGTCCTGCATCCGGGTTTCAGGCTCCTTAGCCTTCATGATGGCACTAATCCAAGCCAACGCATTCGCGTTCGAGGAGGACAATTGCTTTACGGGATTCGGACTTGTCGATGAGGTTGAGTATGAATCGGATATTCAGTCGATTTTCGACGCTAACTGCGTGATTTGCCATCAGCCGGGCACGACCGCTTTCGAACAAGTTGGGCTGGACCTGAGGGCGGGGGAATCCTACTGGAATTTGATGGGGAAAGGGAGCGTGCAGATTGAACGATTCCTTGTACATCCCTTGGCCTCCGACGCCCTTCTGTTCAGCAAATTGATCTGCGAGGAACCAGAGGTCGGTGAGCGCATGCCAAAAGGGCAGCCGCGCCTCAGTCAATCAGATCTGGCAAAGTTATTCACCTGGCGCCGATTCGGTTCCATGCCCGGCTTCGAGAACCAGTTCTCCATTAGCGCAATGCCCGGTCTGGCCGGCTCCTGGTACGAGCCCGAGACTCCCGGCCAGGGGATGGTGATTGAGTTGATACCGATCGAGCCTTTCACCCGAGCGCTGGTCTACTGGTTTACATTTAGCGAAGAAAACGAAAGCGGTGAGTCCGAGCAGCGCTGGTATCTGGCAGACGGCATCCTAGGACCTTTTGATGGTCAAGCAAGAGGCCTATTGGCCGTTCATACCGCGACCGGCGGAGTTTTGGACAACCCGGAGCCACCCGCGAGCGTGAATCGAGTAGGAACCGCCGTTATCAAGTTCTTGAGCTGCGACGAGGCGAATTTCGCCTACACCCTGGATCCTGAAGGAGAGGGGCAGGAGGCGAAGACTGGCAAGATCAGCTTACGACGCTTGTCGCCCAATGAGGACTGCCAAGACGAACCGGATTGAGCCGATGCAGATCGGGTCGAAGTCGCTTCTCTAAATTGGAAGCTCAATACCGCAGTCGAACCCGGCGGATGCCCTGCAGACCGTCGATCGCGGCGAGCAGGTCCGTCGAAGGGCTGACCTGCCAGTCCTCGCCGAGCTTGAGCAGGGCGCGGGCGCAGTCGTTTTCATAGCGCAGCATGATCGGGGTGTGGCCCGAGCGGTAGGGGTGCAGGGCGGCGGCCAGGTCCTGGTCGAAGGCCTCGTCGACCGAACCGACGTCGATTTCGAGATGCTGGGCGAAGCGGCCGCGTGCCTCGTCGACGTCGAGAATCTCGTCGGCGACCATCCGGAACCCGCCGCGGAAATCATCGACCTCGACCTTGCCGCGAATCACGAGAATCTCGTCGTTGACCAGACGGTGGACGGCCTGGTGATAGAGCGGATCGAAGACCGCGACCTCGAGCCGGCCGCTCCCGTCATCCAGCGCGATGAAAGCGCCCTTGCCGGGCCGCTTGCGCACCGCGACGACCAGTCCTGCCAGGATCATTTCGACGCCGCGCGAGCGGCCCCGGCCTCGACCGTTGTTGCCCGAGGGCCGGCTGGATACGCGTGATTCGATTCGATCCAGAGTCGTCGTGATGAACCCCGCCAGCTCCTCGCGCAGCTCGTCCAGCGGGTGGCCGGAAAGATAGAGTCCCAGGGTTTCGCGCTCGGCGCGCAGGCGCTGGCGGCCGGTCCACGGTCGGACGTCGGGCATTTGCAGGTCGGTGGCCTGTTCGGCGCCAGGCTCGGGCCCGCCGCCGAACAGGTTCGCCTGACCGGCCTCGCGGTCGGACTGAAAGCGTTCGGCCTCGCTCAGGATGTCGGGCAGGGTGCTCATCAGCCGGGCCCGGTTCTCGTCGAGGCTGTCGCAGGCACCGCAGCGGACCAGGGTCTCGAGCGTGCGTCGGTTCAGCCGGCCCAGATCCGCCTCGCGGCAGAGGGTGGCGAGCGAGTCGAACCCCCCGAGCCGCTCGCGAGCCTGGATCAGATTGTCGACGGCACCGGCCCCGACGCCCTTGATCGCGCCCAGGCCATAGCGGATCGCCCCGTCCTCGACCGCGAAGCGATAAGCCGAGCGGTTGATGTCCGGCGGCAGGATGGCAAGCCCCATGGCCTTGCAGTCCTCGATCAGATTGGCGATCTTGTCGGTCTTGTCCTGGTCGGCCGAGAGGACCGCGGCCATGAACTCGGCCGGGTAGTGGGCCTTGAGCCAGGCCGTGTGGTACGCGACCAGGGCATAGGCGACCGAATGCGATTTGTTGAATCCGTAGCGGGCAAAGGTCTCCATGAGGTCGAAGATCGACTCGGCCTGGGCGCTTTCGATGCCGTTGGCCGCGGCGCCCTTGACGAAGACGACCCGCTGCTTCTCCATATCCTCGACTTTCTTCTTGCCCATCGCACGGCGCAGCAGGTCGGCACTACCGAGGCTGTAGCCGGCCAGCTCCTGGGCGATCTGCATGACCTGTTCCTGGTACAGGATCACGCCGTAGGTGTCTTCGAGGATCGGCTCGGCCAGCGGGTGCGGGTACTTGACCTGGGCTTTACCGTGCTTGCGATTGATGTACTCATCGACCATGCCGGCATCGAGCGGACCCGGTCGATAGAGCGCGACGGCGGCGACGATGTCGTTGAAGCTGTCGGGCTTGAGCTTGCGCAGCAGCTCCTTCATGCCCGGTGATTCGAGCTGGAACACGGCCGTGGTGTGCGCGGCCTGAAGGAGCTTGTAGGTGTCCGCATCGTCGAGCGGCAGATCATCCAGATCGAGCGGCTTTTCCCCGCGCGTTTCCCGCATCGCGTTGATCGAGCGCAGGGCCCAGTCGATGATCGTCAGGTTGCGCAGCCCGAGGAAATCGAACTTGACCAGGCCCACCGCCTCGACATCGTTCTTGTCGTACTGGGTCAGGACCGAATGACCGTCGGGCTCGGTGTAGAGGGGGGTGTAGTCGGTCAGCGGTCCGGGCGCGATGACCAGACCGCCCGCGTGCTTGCCGGCGTTGCGGGCCAGTCCCTCGAGCGAACGGGCCAGATCGATGATCGAGCGGGTGTCCTCTTCCTCTTCATAGCGCTTCTTGAGGTCGGGCTCTTCGGCGATCGCCTTGTCCAGCGTCATGTCGATCTTGTTCGGGATCAGCTTGGCGATCGAGTCGACCAGGCCGTAGTTGTACCCGAGCACCCGGCCACAGTCGCGCACCACGGCCTTGGCCGCCATCGTGCCGTAGGTGATGATCTGGGACACCTGGTCGCGGCCATAGCGATCGGCGACGTAGTCGATCACACGATCTCGGCCCGCGACGCAGAAGTCGATGTCGAAGTCGGGCATCGACACGCGTTCCGAATTGAGAAATCGCTCGAATAATAATTTGTAACGTATTGGATCAACATCAGTAATTCCCAAAGACCAACCCACGACCGAACCCGCACCGGAGCCGCGACCGGGCCCGACCGGCACCCCGTTGTTGCGCGCCCAGGCGATGAAATCGGCGACGATCAGGAAATACCCGGAGAAGCCCATCTCGGTGATCACCCCGAGTTCGCGTTCAAGGCGTTCCTCGTAGTCCATCCGCTCACAGTCCGGCGCCAGGCCGTGGCGGTCGAGGCGCTCGACCAGGCCGGAAGCCGCGTTGCGCCGCAGCAAGCTGTCTTCGGATTCCTCCTCCGGCAGAGGGAAGGCCGGCAGGGCGTAGGTATCCAGCGTGAGCTCGAGATTGCAGCGCTGGGCGAGGTGCCAGGTGTTGTGCAGGGCGACCGGCAGGTCGTGAAAGGTCTCGGCCATTTCCGCCGGACTCTTCAGGTACTGCTGGTCGACGTAGTCGCGCGGTCGGCGCTTGTCGTCGAGCAGCCGGCTCTGGTGAATGCAGACCCGCGCTTCGTGCGCGAAGAAATCGTCCTTCTCCAGAAAACGGACGTCGTTGCTCGCGATCACCGGCGTGTCGGTTCGAACCGCGAGTGCGAGCAGGCCGGCCTCGAGCGTCGACTCGCCGTCGCGACCGAGCCGCTCGAGGCACAGATAGGTGCGCTCGGAAAAGAGCTTTCGCCATTCGTTGAGATGCGAGCGCGCCAGCGAGGCGCGTCCGCTCGCCAGGGCCTGGCCCACGTTGGACTTGCGGCCCAGAATGATGATCAGGCCATCGGTCTGCCCGCTGAGCCAGGCCGGATGAACCCGCGGCTGGCCACGAAATCGACCCTCGAGAAAGCTTCTCGACAGAAGGCGGCAGAGATTGAGGTAGCCGGCGCGGTTCTGGATCAGCACGGTGACGATACCGGACTGGTCGGACTGCTCGGCGTCGACGATGCGGAGATCGGCACCGGCAATCGCCTTCAGGCCTCGCCGGGTGGCGGCCTTGTAGAACTTGACCAGGGCAAACAGATTGTGCCAGTCGGTGACCGCGACCGCCGGCATGCCCAGCTCCGCGACGCGCTCGACCAGGGGGCCGACCCGAACCATCCCGTCTTCCAGCGAATACTCGGTATGCAGCCGCAGGTGAACGAAGGGGGCTGTTTGTTCGCGGTCGCCGGGCATCCCCCGAAATTATACGGCGAGGTTCACTGACCGATCATGTTTTCGATGAGCTCGCGACTCTTCCGGAACCGCCTGGCCAGATCGCCTTGGACCTCGGCAGGCAGCGGCAGGGCCTCGTACCAGCGGCGCACCAGCGAATCCAGTTCCGCTACCAGGTCCCGATGAGCTCCGCGCTCGCTCATGCGTTCGGCCAGGCGCTTGACCTGGTAGTCCATGCGCCGTTTGCGGTCCTCTTCGGGCGTTTCGAGGCCGGAGATGAACTCCATTTCGACCGCGACCTGGCGCGCGGCCTCCTCGTTGCGCGCGACTTTCGCTTCGATTTCGGTGCCATCGCCGTCGGGTGACGCCAGGGCCCGGGCCCGGGCGATCAGGCCGAGACAGAGCGCATTGTCATCTTTTTCAGGCTCGGGCAGTTCGGAGGTCAGTGCCTCCGGTTCAGACGCCTGGCGACGCTGCCAGAGCGTCTGAACGAGTTCGGCGAGCTGCTCGAGGCGCGCCCGGGCCCGCTCGCGCGCCGCCTGCTCGATGCTCGCCATCCGCTTTTTGAAGCTCGCTTCGGCTTTCTCGAAACGCTGGTTCAGGCGCGGCGGACGTCCTCCTCGGGAAAACCAGTCCTCGGTCAGGCCGGCCATCCTGCCGCGCGCCGACTCGAGTTCTTCGTCGGCGACCTCGAGCAGGGCCTCGGCCTGAACGCATAGCGCCTCCAGTTCGGCCAGCGCGGCCTTGTCGGCCTGCTTCTGTTCATCGCGCTCGCCCTTGAGCTGCTCGAAGAGCGGGTCGATCGGCTCGCGAAATTCCTCCCAGAGCTTCTGCTCGATCCTGCGCCGCCCGCTGCCGGCCTTCTGCCACTCGGCCTGCAGCGCCTTGGCCCTGTCGATCGCCGTCTTGAGGTCCTTCTCGTGCGCCAGGGCGCGGGCTTCGGTGATCAGCCGTCGCTTGGTCAATTCGATGCGCTCGAAGCGCTCGTCCAGGCGAGCGGAAACGGCATCCATCAGCTCGCGCAGGCGCGCCGCCGAGCGACCCCGGGTTTTCGGCGGCAGATCATCGAGACGTCGGATGGCCAGGCGCGCGCTGCGCATCGTGCCGTGGAGTCTTTTCGACTCGGCAGCCTCGTCGGCGGCCAGTTCCAGGCCCATCTCGATGAACTTCTCGAGCTGTTCGAGATTGTCGTTCTGGACTTCGTTGCGTTTTTCGAAGAACGGCTTCGCGGTTTCGAAAGCGTTCTTGCACGCTTCCTGGAACCGCCGCCACTGGCCGGGCGGGGCGGCAAAGCGCTTGCGGTCGCCGGGCAGTACTTCGAGTTTCTCGAGCCGCTGCCATTCCTCTCGCGCGGCCTTCAGTGCGGCGGTGATCGCATCCGGGTGTTGCCCCGAACCGGGCAGTGCCTCGAGGCGCTCGATCAATTCGTCACGGTGCTGATTGTTCGACCAGTGCTGCCAGTTGCGCATCTCCTTCAGGCGCCCCTCCATGCGCTGGAGGCGACCGCCGGCCTGCTGCGGACGCGAGCGCTTCGGCAGCCGGTCGAAATCGCTCCTGAGCGCTCGGATCAGCTCGTTGGAACCTGCGATATCGCCAGCCTCCAGCCTCTCGGCCACTGCGTCCAGACGCGGTTCGAAATCGGCGTTCGGGTCGGTCGCGGCTGAATCGCCCCTGGCGACAGATTCCCGGTCGGCCCGGTTCGCCTTCTGTTCGACCTGGGCCTGAAGCTCTCGCAGCAAGGGCAGCATCTCCTCTTTCAAGGCCTGATCCGCCTCCGAGGGTGCCTTGATCAAGTTCCAGGTCCGGTCCCAGTCGCCGAGCAACTCACCCGGCTTGAGCGACTTCTTGTGCTGGCGGAAGGCGCTGTGAATTCGATCGGCAGCCGCATTCAGGGCCGGATCCGGTGCTGGCTCATCGGATTGCGTGGCGGGCTCATCGACCGCCGGGCTGCCTGAGGCCGGGGCAGGGCGGTCGAGCGCGACGCGGCAGATTCTGGCCGCGCCTTCGAAGCGCCGGACGAGGCTGGCTTCGGGATCGCGCAGCTCGGTCCACTGAGCCTGGAGCTGTTCGAGCTGTTCGAGCTGATCACCCTCGCTCGCGCCGCGGACCAGGGCTTCGATCTTGCGGACCAGATTCTCCGCGGCCTTGTGGTCGGGGTCGCTTCGGCCATCGGCCGCCTGCAGATCAGCCATCCGTCGCGCCACGGCCTGCGCCCGCTGCTTGCTCGTCTTGCGAAGTCGCTCGGCAAGACGCTCCAGGGTCGAGACCTGATCGATCCGTTCGAGCAGCTCAGCGGCGATGCTGTCGTCGGCTTCGCTGGCGAAGCAATCGCCGAGGAAGCCCTGGGCGCTGATTCGTTCGAGCGCGGCCCGACGGAGGGCCGGATCGACAGCTTCTGCGGCCATGCGCCGAATGACGTCGACGTCCTCGACCCTGGTGAACCATTCGAGGCGTTCCTTTCCGAGCATGTCGGCCCGGGTTCGGGCCACGCTGCGAATCAGATAGGCATCGGCCGCGGCCACGATCCGTTCGTCGGATTCTCGCAATCGCGCGTCGAGCCAGAACGGCTCGGTATTGATCCGCTTCAGCGCCGCGATGCGGACTTCAACGGAAGGATCATGCTGGGCCAGATCGGGCAGGGCCGCCAAGAGTTCGGGGGCATCGCTCTCGTGAACGGCCCTGGCCCGGATGGCCGGGTCCTTGTGCTGCCACGGTTTCCTGAAGAGTCTGGATTTGAGGTTCATCGTTACTGCCGCACAATCGAAAATGAGGGTTGAAAGTCCTGCCAGGCAATAGAGTACAGGTCTCGTCCGATTTCGGCCAGACCAGAACGGCAGTTTAGTGGTGTACCATGTTCGGTCGCCTGGGGCGGCGGCCTCTCCGCCAGCTCCAGGCTGCCGTCAGAAGCGGGCTTCAACCAGAGAATAAAGAGTCACAATGCCTGAAATCCCGAGGGAACCTTCCTACCTGCAGGCGATCCTGCCCCTGCTGCTGCTGGTCAGCATGCTGGCGGTTTCGGTCGTGCTTTTCGGCGACAACTCCTCCTACGGGCCCAATCAGATCGCGCTCTTGATCGCCGCGGCACTCGGCGCGCTCATCGCCTTCATCAACGGCTATTCCTGGGACCAGGTCATGGAAGGCATCACCGAGGGTATTTCGATTGCCCTCGGAGCGATTCTCATCATCCTGATGGTCGGTGCCCTGATCGGCACCTGGCTGCTGGCGGGGATCGTGCCGACGCTGATCTATTTCGGGCTCGAGTTGTTGAGTCCCGACTGGTTCTATGCCGCCAGCTGCCTGATCTGCGCCATCGTGGCGATGTCCATCGGCAGTTCCTGGACGACGGCCGCAACGATCGGCGTCGCTCTGATCGGCGTGTCCGCCGGGCTGGATCTGTCGGTGGCGATCACCGCCGGGGCCGTGCTCTCGGGCGCCTATTTCGGAGACAAGATGTCGCCGCTGTCGGACACGACCAACCTCGCATCGGCGGTCAGCGGCAGCGAATTGTTCGCCCATATCCGCTACATGATGTGGGACGCGATACCCGCGCTGAGCATCGCGCTGATCGCCTATGTGCTGCTCGGCTTTTCCGGGTCATCGACCGGTGAAGCGGACGGATTGAACGCGATGCAGACGAGCCTCGTGGAGCTGTTCAATATCAATGTCTTCATGCTGATTCCGCTGCTGATCCTGTTCGGCCTCGCGGTTGCGCGCCAGCCGGCTTTGCCGAGCATTTTCATCGGTGCCCTGCTCGGGGCGGTCTGGGCGATCGTCTTCCAGCCCGAGCGGGTCGCGGCGATGGCCAGCGGCGAGAGCTGGTACGAGCCGCTCAAGGTCACCTGGCTGGCGCTGTCGGACGGTACCCGGGTCGACAGCGGCAACGCCGATCTCGACGATCTGCTCAGCGGCGGAGGCATGTCCAGCATGCTCAACACGGTCTGGCTGGTGCTCTGCGCGATGACTTTCGGTGCGGTCATGGAGTCCACCGGAATGCTGCGCAAGCTGCTCGACGGAGTCATTCATCTGGTGCGCAGCACGACCTCACTGGTCATCACGACGATCGCGACGGCCTTCAGCACCAACGTGTTGACCGCTGATCAATACATGGCCATCGTCCTGCCCGGACGCCTGTTCCGGGCCGATTTCCGACGACGCGGCCTCGACCCGCGCGTGTTGTCGCGCTGTCTCGAGGGCGGCGGGACCATTACCTCTCCCCTGATCCCCTGGAATACCTGTGCCGTGTTCATGTTCGGCGTGCTCGGGGTCAGTCCGCTGCAGTACGCGCCCTACGCTTTCTTTCTGTTCCTCGTGCCGATCATCAACGTGCTCTACGCTGCCTTCGATTTCAGGATCCTGCGGCTGGAGACACCTCCGGCGGCCGCTCGCAGCCCGGCCTGAGGTTCATCGGTCATGAAACTACAGCTTTCAACCTGGCCCGAGATCGAGGCCTGGCTCGCCGAGCACGACGCGATCCTGATTCCGATCGGCTCGACCGAACAGCATGGCCCGACCGGCCTGATCGGTACCGATGCGTTGTGTCCGGAGATCATCGCCGACGGGCTGTCCGAGCGCGATGTGCTGATCGGGCCCACCCTGTCGATCGGCATGGCCCAGCATCATCTGGCGTTTCCGGGTTCGATCACTCTGCGCCCGACCACCCTGATCGCCGTGATCCGGGACGTGGTGGCGTCGTTGGTCGCGCAGGGCTTTCGGCGCTTCGTCTTCCTCAACGGCCACGGCGGCAATATCGCCACGGTGCAGGCGGCCTTTGCCGAGATCTACGCGGACGCGAGCCTGGCCGGTCGCGCCTCGGGGCTTCGCCTGGAGCTATTGAACTGGTTCCAGGGGCGCCGCGTCACTGAATTGTCCCGGGAACTGTTCGGCGACGCCGAGGGTTGGCACGCGACGCCGTCGGAAATCTCGCTGACCTGGTATGCCCATCCCGACAAGGTCCGCGACGATGATCTGACGCCGCGCCGCGCGCCGTTCGGCGCGATCCGCGATGCCGCCGACTACCGTTCGACCTTTCCCGACGGCCGCATCGGCTCCGATCCTTCGCTGGCCAGCGTCGAACACGGCAAGCGGCTGTTCGAGGCGGCGGTCGAGGATGCCCTCGAACTCTGGAACCGCGCTTCCCGATAAGCCATCGACAGGAAGAGCAATCGCTCAGAGCTCGACCCGGTTCAGGCGCAGCGCGTTGCCGATCACCGACACCGAACTGACGCTCATCGCCGCCGCCGCGATCATCGGGCTCAACAGGATGCCAAAGAACGGATACAGCAGGCCCGCGGCGATCGGGACGCCGAGGCTGTTGTAGACAAACGCGAAGAACAGATTCTGTCGGATGTTGGCCAGGGTGGCCCGCGACAGTCGGCGGGCGCGGACGATGCCGGTGAGGTCACCCTTTACCAGCGTTACCCCGGCCGATTCCATCGCCACGTCGGTTCCGGTGCCCATCGCGATGCCGACATCGGCGCGCGCCAGCGCCGGGGCATCGTTGATGCCGTCGCCCGCCATCGCCACGGTCCGGCCTTCGCTCTGGAGCTCGGCGACCTTGTCGGACTTGTCGCGCGGCGCCACTTCGGCAAACACCTCGTCGATGCCCAGCGACCTGGCCACGGCGCGCGCCGTGGTCTCGCTGTCGCCGGTGACCATCACGATTTCCAGGCCTTCGTCCTGCAGCGCGCGCACGGCCTCTCGCGTGGTTTCCTTGATCGGATCGGCCAGGCCGAGCAGTCCCGCTGCGCGCCCGTCGAGCGCTGCGAACATCGCGGTGCGACCATCGGACCGCATCGACTCGGCTTCGTCGAGCAGTGAGGACAGGTCGATTTCGAGAGCTTCCATGAGCTTGCGATTGCCGACCGCGACCTGCCGATCGCCGATGCGTCCCCGAATACCCTGGCCGGTGACCGACTCGAACTCGGCGGGCTCGACGAGATCGATATCGCGCGACCGCGCCGCGTCGACGATCGCCTCTGCCAGCGGGTGTTCGCTGGCGCGTTCGAGCGCGGCGACCGCGCCGAGCAGCTCGTCTTCGTCGAAACCCTCGAGCGCGACGAGCGCAGCCAGTTCCGGCCGTCCTTCAGTCAGCGTTCCAGTCTTGTCGACGATCAGAGTGTCGACCTTGCGCATCACCTCGATCGCCTCGGCGTTGCGAAACAGCACGCCGATACCGGCACCGCGACCGGTCGCGACCATGATCGACATTGGTGTCGCGAGGCCCAGCGCGCACGGGCAGGCGATGATCAGGACCGCAACCGCGTTGACCATGGCGTAGGCCAGGCGCGGCTCGGGACCGACCATCAGCCAGACGAAGAACGCGATGACGGCCGCGATCACCACGGTCGGCACGAAGTATCGCGCGACGACGTCGGCCAGATTCTGGATCGGTGCTCGCGATCGCTGGGCTTCGGCAACCATCCGGACGATCTGCGACAGGACCGTATCGTTGCCGACCTTGGTGGCCTCGATCATCAGCCAGCCGCTGTCGTTGAGCGTCGCGCCGATTACCCGATCGCCGGCCGATTTCTCGACCTTGACCGGCTCGCCGCTGATCATGGATTCATCGACGTTCGAGCGCCCGTCGATCACTTCGCCGTCGACCGGAATCTTCTCGCCCGGCCGCACGCGCAGCCGGTCGCCGATCTGCACGGCGTCGAGTTCCACATCCTCTTCATTGCCGTCCTCGTCGATCCGGCGGGCTGTCTTCGGCGCCAGACCGAGCAGGGCGCGGATGGCCCGGCTGGTTTTCGATCGCGCCTTGAGCTCCAGCATCTGGCCGAGCAGCACGAGCGTGATGATGACCGCCGAGGCCTCGAAGTAGACGCCGACCGTTGCGTGCTCGTCGAGCATGCTCGGCGGGAAGAGGGCGGGTGCGACGGTCGCGATGACGCTGTAGAGATAGGCGACGGAGACGCCGAGCGCGATCAGCGTGAACATGTTGAGATTCATGCTGCGGAGCGAGCGCCAGCCGCGCTCGAGGAACGGCCAGCCGGCCCACAGCACCACAGGCGTGGCGAACACGAGTTCGAGCCAGATGCCCGGCCGGTGCGGGATCAGATCCGCCAGGCCGGGGACCATCTTGCCCATGGCCAGGATCACCACCGCGAGCGTCAACGGAACGCTGACCCAGAAGCGTCGGGTCATGTCCGACAGCTCCGAGTTGTCGTCCTCTGCCGAAGCGCTGCTCGGCTCCAGCGCCATTCCGCAGCTGGGGCAATTACCGGGCTCGTCGGACTCGACGCCCGGACACATCGGACAGTAGTAAGCCTTGCTCGCCGTCCCTGCGGGTGAAGATCCATGCCGATGACCATCGCCTTCGCCGTCGCCGTGGCAGTGGCTACTGTGACGTCGATCGTTCATGGTATTCATGGGCTCACCCTATCGTAGCCATCGCGCGTCTGGTGCTGAAATCCTGCTCAGCGTTTCGGCCTTTCGGAAATGTAGAGCATGATCGTTCCCTCGACAACGACCGTCCCGTCGTCGCGATAGGCCTTGACCGTTACCGGCAGATCACCCGGCTTCCAGGCGTCGGCTGATGTCTCGGCCGTTACCCGGATATCGGAGTCGGCCCTGGCCGTATAGTTGACCTGCATGCCCCTCGGAATCCACCGCAGATGCTTGGGAATGCTCGCCTCGGCCAGGCCGCCCATGGCCATTTCGAGGGCATTGCAGATGGCGATGACGTGTACGGTGCCGATATGATTCTCGACTTTCCGACGCTTCCGGAACCGGACTTCGCAATAGTCGGGCCGGAGTTCGGTCACCAGGGGTCCGATCGTGGCGAAGTAGGGTGCCTTGCGGGCGAACAGGCGCGAGAAAATGCTCTTGCCGTAAGGTAAACGGCAGCATTTGCCGTACAGATCGATCAGGTAATTGCTGGACTCAGCTGAAGCGGCCATTTCGGTCCCTATCTGTCCGAGAGGGCCGCAAGTATAGCGATCGGCTAGAGAATATCGGCCAGCGCCGCTTCGAGGCGCGAGAACTCGAACTCGAATCCGGCCTCCTGCAGCCGGGCAGGGCGCATGTCCGCACCGGTCAGCAGCAGGCGCGACATTTCGCCGAAAGCCAGCTTCAGGGCGGCGGCAGGTGCCGGCAGCAAGGCAGGGCGGTTCAGCTTGGAGGCGAGCTTGCGGGTGAATTCGGCGTTGGTGACCGGGTGAGGTGCCGAGGCGTTGAAAGGCCCGGAAAGATCGTCTCGCTCGAGCAGGAAGATCAGGACTCTCACCATATCGCGCCGATGAATCCAGGGCATGAACTGCTTGCCGCTTCCGAGTTTCCCGCCAAGTCCAAGCTTGAACACGGGCAGGGTCCTGGCGAGCATCCCGCCGCCGACATCCAGCACCAGTCCGATTCGCGCGATCGCGACGCGCACGCCGAGCGCCTCGGCCTTGTGCGCCTCGGCTTCCCAGCGTGCGCAGATTTCATGCGCGAATTCTTCCCGCGGCGGCGTGTCTTCGGTCACGGTCCGATCGCCCTGATCGCCATACCAGCCCATCGCGGAGGCCGATACCAGTACCTTCGGGCGATGATCACCGAGGCGTTCACACAGGCTGACAAGGCTTTGTGTCGCCTTGACCCGTGATTGGATGATGCGTTGCTTCTTGGTGCTGGTCCAGCGACCCTCGGCGATGGGCTCACCCGCCAGATTGATCAGGGCCTCGGGATGGTATTCGTCGAACTCAGCTGCCGTTGACCGGATCAGGGTCGTTTCCGGCAGGACTTCCGAAGCCTTATCAGGATCACGGGAGACGATCAGCAGCTCGTGGCCGCTGGCGTGCAGATCCGCACACAGCTCTTGCCCGATGAATCCCGTGCCTCCAGTCAGCAGCACGCGCATGGTCTTTCCTCGGCGTCAGTCAGACTACAGCATAAAGGGTCGTCCAGATCACCGCGTAAAGCGTCAGCCAGATCGCGCGTCGGGTGCGCCCCTTGGGGGACGCGATCGAGGTCGGGGCGGCAGGCCCCAGCAGGAAGCGGTAGCCGAGTGCTGCGGCGGCGAGCCCGAAGGCTCCGGTTCCGAGAAAGGCGAGCGCAATGAAGACCCCGGTTACATCTCCCCACGCCCGGATGACGCTGACGATGGGTAGCAGGGACAGTAGCGCCCAAGTCGACAGGACCGGCGTGGCCACGCTCCAGATCATCAATTGTTCGATGCTGCTCCGATTGTTCTTGCTCTGTTCGTACATGAGACTGATATTCCGGTTGAAGGTGATAAAGACCGCGCAACACCCGTGGGGTACTCGATCGTCTGGGACTCTACGCGAAATTTCGTCTTCACAGCGTGATCGCGTCCGGCGGCCTGATCGGGTTCATGTTCTTCAAGGTCGAGCCACTCCGGGATTCCGCGGTTTCCGGGAGGCTGGCGCCCATCGGGCCCACTGCCATTAGTTCGCATAATGTATATTATGTATAACTTAGGGTGTCTGAACCAATTGGCCAGCCCAGTGACACCTCATAAGGCAGTACTTGAGGCCTGTGAGTTGAAGTTCGGCCGTCAAGCGTATTAATCTGCATCCGGAGATAGTTCGACATTCTCTTTTGTTGGCACATGGATTGGGGAATCTGCGATGCAGGACGCAAGCCGCTGGGCGCCACTCGCCGCTGCCATCAGCTCCTCGCTGGCACTGGGCTGCCTTCAGGCGGCAACCGTTACCGTCGACACACTCGACGACAGCCTGAGCGACAGTTCGTGCTCGCTGCGCGCAGCGCTGGCTTCGATCAATGCTCAGGAAGCCCTGTATGGTTGCAGCGCTCGAGCGTGATTTCAGAGAATTTGTCAACGGCGCCACATCCGATTCCTGATCGCCCATTGGAGTTCTATTACTACCTCACGGTCGGCGGCCTTTATATCCGGGGAGGAACTCATCAGATCGACAACGTTCAGGATGGTGGCGAGATAGTTCCGCAAGGAGACGATCCACCCGATCCGCCCCATCCGTCTGCGGCCGGTTTGGTGACCAATGGATCGATGGCGCTGGTCGACCACAGCATCGTGTCCGACAATATTTCGGAGACGAGCTATCCCGATGTCGTCGTTCTGGAACAGCCCCTGCCCGTCGGCTTCAGCGTGCTGGGCTCCGTGGACCCATCGACGATCACCGCGTCAGAGAGCTTCCTGCAGGTTTCGGCCCTGCTCGAACCGCTACAGGCCAATGGCTCTGAATGGAATCTGAGCCACCTCCCCTATCCCGGCAGCCCGGCCATCAACGCAGGTGACCCGAATATCCAGAATACCCCGCAGTTCGATCAGCGCGGCCCGGGCTTCGATCGTGTCATTGACGGTCGGGTCAATATCGGTGCCGTTGAAGGCATTGCTGCGGGGCTGCCTGGCGAAGCGGTTCCCGTGTCGGTCATGGGCCGAGTGACCACCGGCCTCCTGGCCGGCGGAATCCTGCTGATGGCCTGGCTGGGGCTTACGAAAACGGCACTCGGTCGCAGAATGGCTCAGTAGCGCGCGCTGCTGGCTTCGTCGAGATCCGCCCGATAGCTGTCGATCGTTTCGGTGATGTAGCGTCGATTGTCTGCGTTGCTGAAGTTCTCTCCGTCGGCGATCGCCTGGGCGCGCTCGAACAGTGGCGAAAACAGCGGGCGGCCTTCGACATCGGGCTTGAGCGTGATCGAGTCGTCCTGCGCCATGGCGCGATCCCAGTAGGCGCGCACTTCGCCCCAGAATTCGCCGGTCGCCTTCCAGTACTCGTCGCCGGGAGCGGTGTCGAAGTCCACCAGGCGCTCGTAGCGGGCAATGCCGAATTCGCGCGCGAGATTGCGCTCGACCTCACCGGGGCCGGCGAGAACTGCCTTGACGTTGTGCTCCTCCTGCACCCATCCGGTCGGAAGAATCATGTGGTCGTTGGTCGCGATCAGAACGTCGTAGTCGTCGCGGACCGAGAATTCGCGCCTCGGCAGCGGCCGCCAGGTTTCTCCGCTGCGCCAGACCGAGCGCTCGTCGCTGTGTTCCCACTGGCCCCAGGCCGCGTAGCGCGGCGAGTCGTCGACCTGCCAGACGGTCTGTGACCAGTGGCCCGCGCGCTCTTCCTTGCTGCGGGATTCGCGCCGCCAGGTGCCCTGCCCGGCGTAGACATGGACCTCCGGATCCTGCCAGGTCCAGTCCTGGCGCCAGTGCTTGGTCACGAACGGGCCCATGACGTTGCCGTCCTCGCCGACGATCGACATGATCAGGACGTGCTGTAGCGAGACGGTCTCCCCGCTGTCGTCAACGACATAGACGTGCTCCGTTCCCCAGCTCTGATACGGCGCGGCGGGCTCGAATCCGGGCGCGTAGCCGACGACCTCCATGAAGTCGAAGCTGACTCTGTAGGTACCGGCCATGGCCAGAATCGCACGCCGATCGCGCTCGAACTTGTCCAGTCCGTCGGCCTGCAATCGCTGAAAGGCCTCGGTGGTTTCCGAGAGGATTTCGACTGGCGGACCGCTGGTCGTACCGCCTCGTGGAACCTCGCCTTCGAAAGTGACGAAGGGCCAGGAGAAGACGTAGTTCGACGGCTCCTCTGCAACCGCACAGAAGGTCGCCGAGCTCATCAGGAGGGCCATCAAGAGTCGCGCTTTCAATGTCATCGTGTCCATCATCAGGAATGCGAATGATTTCTATCTTACTCTTGCTGATGCTGTCTGTGGGCCGGGATTGCTGCGTCATTTCGTTTCGTTCTGACTTGAAGAGTGCTGCTTCGCCGGCCTATAAAGCGCGATGGCCGTCGGCACCCACGCGTACTGGATAGAAGACGAGGAGGGCCGACGCGTGCTGGCGACCGTACCGCAGGTGCTGCGCGACCGGACGCTGCTCCGGGGCGACGAGTCGGTGCACGAATGGCTTGGCCGGACCGGAGTCGAGCACCGATCCGCGGCCCTGTATGGCGCGATAGACGTTGCCAACGCACCGCGGCGCAATTACTACGGCTATCTCTCGATTCTGCAGGCGCTCGGCGACATGCTCGATACCTCGGTCGACCTGCACGCCTTTCCCTGCGCACATGAACTGAATCTGGCCGATCACGGCTCGGTCGGCGTCGAACTGCGCTATTCCGCAGGTGCCCTCGGCCTGGCCCTCGTGTTCGAAAATCACCCTGGTGATGTCCTTTACAGCGGCGCCGGTGGCGCGGGCAGCATCGCAATGCTCGCGATCCTGACCGCGATCGCTGTGCCTGCCTGCCAGGACTATGTTCAGCGCGCCAGCGAATGAGCCCTCAGGGGCGCTGCACCAGCTCGACCATCGCTAAGGATCGCTCGGTCGGCATCCTGCCGAGCATTCTGGCGGGAACGGTCGTCTGGACGGGCTCATCGCAGCGCCTCGATCCGGTCGATCTCCAGGCGAAACGGTCCTTCCTCGCCGTCGTAGATGTAGAACTCGAGACCGGCAATCGCCGCGGGCTGCAGACGGCCTTGAATAGGGCGGCCGAAGAAGTGTCTCTGCATCTCGCGGATCGGCGCGGTCACCGTCACCCAGTCGTCGGCCACGGTCTCGAAACGCGTCCAGTAGCTGTCGCCCCGGCCGTTTCCGGTGCGCGCACCGATGATGTAGGTGCGCCCGTCTCCTTTGACGCGAATGCGCAGGGCCTCGTAACCGGCCAGTGAACCGGCCGGAATCGGGGCGCGGATCGACGAGAACCCGCCGTTGTTGCGAAGCGAGGTTTCGCCGGCGAAAACGAGGTGTGCGTTTTCGATCTCGATATCACCGGTCGAAAGCCCGCCCATCACGCCATCGAGCACGATCCGCCAGCGACGCAGCTCTTCAGGCTCGGAAAAACCGAAAAGCTCAAGCGTTTCAGCACGCTCCAGAGGGCTGATCGGCTCGCCGGAAAGAACCGCGTCGATCAACCGGCGATAGGCCCAGGCACGTGCGACTGGATCGCTGGTGGACACGTTGAAATCCAGGTGATCGGTCAGATTCGCGCGCTGTTCGGGCGCCAGGCCCCATTCGGGGTTGTTTGCGACACCTTCCAGCGCCGTGGCGTAAACCGCCGCGCAGGCTTCGGGATTACCTGAATTGAACAGCGGCACGCCCCGGTCGATGGCGCGCATCAGATATTCGTCCAGGGTCAGTGAGGCATTGGTCATCAGAGTCAACGAGAGAACCAGGTTTGTCAGCATGGCAGCTCCGGCAATTCCAGCCGGGCCCGGGCACGATTACCATGAGGCCGACCGGTCAATCCAAGACCGAATAGATTAGTTCGCCGAAGTGAATCCGGCGAAAGATCTTCGCCGGCGAGGCTGCTACAGCTCGACGACCGGCACGAATCCCCCGTAGATCATCCGCATCCCGTCAAAGGGCATCGGATTCTTTTCCGGATCCGTGCGTTCATCCTTGAAATCGTCCGACATCATGGTTTCCATCGCCTTGTCGCGCGTCGCCTTGTCCGGCCACTCTATCCACGAAAACACGACGGTTTCATCGGCTTTTGCCTGGACCGCCTTCCGGAAATCAGTGACCTTGCCTTCCGGCACATCGTCCGCCCAGCACTCGACGACCCGGGTCGCGCCCATCTCCGTAAAGATCGAATCGACCGACTTTGCGTTGTCGATGAAGGCCTGGCGATTTTCAGTTGGTACAGCAATCACGAATCCGTCGATGTAGCTCATTACAGTTGATTTCCTGTTTGCAAGTTCCTGCAGTATAGAGGTCCATTCGCCAGCCCAGCCGGGTCAGAGGCATCGACGAGCGCCCAAAAATGAAGCTGAAGCGGCAAGCCTCGGTCGCAATTCCAGCCAGTCCTTCGGGACCCTTGGAAGAGACATTACTGGTGGTTGGACTGTCAACCCACCCGAAGTGGATCGACGACTTCAAGAAACTCAAAGTGGTGAAAGTCGCTGTCCCGAGTTACGATGCGGCCGATACCATGCTCGCGCATCAGTGCTGCTGTATGCAGATCGTGGACCAGATTTCCCCGCGCTTCCGGCAACTCGTCCAGGCACTGCCCGAGAACGGCCGCATGCCTTCGCGTCGCCGTGAGGACGCTTAGCCCGGGGCTTGCCAAAGAGCACAATGACAGGCCGCGCTGTGCCTGACGATGGACGGCGTTAGCGAAACTCGCTGTGGAACCACTACAGCGGCGTTCCAGCGCAGGCGGGAGCGAAAGGGCGACTTGCCCATCGGGCATGAAGCCCTGTAGCGGAGCCGTTGCGCGTGCCTTGCCCTCGCCAGGCGCAGCGCGGCTGGATGCGATCTGAATGGTTGCCGGGTTAATAGTTAAGACTGTCCCGATTTCACCACTGATCCCGGTCCGGCACCGTCGGTCACGTTACCATGATGCTTCATTCCATGGTTCCGCCACTTGCCATAACGCGTCAGGAGGACCCGATGAATTCGACCACCCAAGGCATTGAACGCCGGTTACAGAACCTCGAGGCCCGCCTGGAGCAGGAAAACCCGGTTCTCCTGAAATCCGTGAAGAGCTTCCGCCGGCTGGACACCGTCGCCCATCGCCTGGGCCTGCTGGGTCGAGACCAGTCGTTCGCGACCCAGATACCCTGGTGGCCGCTGATCTCGATTCTCGGCACATTTTCGGCGGGCAAATCGACATTCATCAACGACTACCTGCAGACCGGCTTGCAACGCACCGGTAACCAGGCGGTCGACGACAAGTTCACGGTGATCACTTTCGGCAAGGAAAGGACACCGCACGCGTTACCCGGCGTGGCGCTGGACTCCGACCCGCGTTTTCCATTCTATCGCATCAGCGAGGAAATCGAGCTGGTCGCCGAGGGCGAAGGCGAGAATATCGATAACTACCTGCAGCTGAAGACCTGTCCGGCCGAAACGCTGCGGGGAAAGATCATCATCGATTCACCTGGCTTCGATGCCGATGCCCAGCGCACCGCTACGTTGCGGATCACCGACCACATCGTCGACCTCTCGGATCTGGTACTGGTCTTCTTCGACGCTCGCCATCCGGAACCGGGGGCCATGCGGGACACGCTCGATCAACTGGTGAGCCGGACGATGAGCCGTTCTGACTCGGGCAAGTTCCTGTACATCCTGAACCAGATCGATACCACGGCCCGGGAAGACAACCCCGAAGAGGTCATCTCGGCCTGGCAGCGGGCCCTGGGTGATCGAGGACTCACCGCCGGGCGTTTTTTCACCATCTACAGTCCCGAATCGGCAGTGACGATGGAGAACGACGAATTACGCCGGCGCTACGAGAGCAAGTGCCAGACCGATCGTTCCGAGATTCATGCGCGTTTGCAGGAAGTCGGAATCGAGCGCGCCTATCGCGTCGTCGGGTCGCTGGAAAAGACCACGCGCGAGATCAGGAACCGCGTGGTGCCGCTGCTCACGGAGACGCTCGCGTCCTGGCGCAAACGCACGTTCTGGGGCGACGTTGCCGCGTTCGGCCTGTTGGTCCTGGCAATGCTGGGAGTGACGGTGGCGGCAGGATACTGGGACGGCCTGACGTTCGCGCCGCCGTGGCTGGATCGGTTCGAGGTCGGCTCGTTCTCGTTCTATGCCGCCCTGGCGGGAACGGCAATAATCGGCCTGTCAATCCATTTCCTGGTCCGCAACCTGGCTGCACGCTCGCTGGAGCGTCAGGTGAAAGAAAGGGCCGGGGCACTGAACGTGCGCGGCAGCCTTCTGGCGGCCTTTCGTCGCAGTACCCGGCCGTGGCGGAGCGTTTTTCTCTCCTCGCCCGCGGGCTGGGGTCGATCCAGCCGGAAGAAAGTGGAGCAGGTGCTGCAGGATACCGACGACTACATACAGACGCTCAACGACGAGTTCACCAATCCTTCCGGCGAGAGCCTGTCCGAAGTGCAGGCAGAGGCTCCTGCAGACGCCGAAGAGCAGCGCGACGACCACGACGAGGCCAGGCGTGACTCGAAGGGTTGATTTCGCGGGCCGTGGTAGCCGGCGATCGACCTCCGCCCGCGCCCGGTCAGACCGGGCGAACAATCGGTCCTCGCGCTACCGAAGCTCGTACCAGTTACCCTCTTCTTTGTAGCGCAGGCCCTCTTCGGCTGGTTCACCGGTGAATGCGCGCTTGAAGAACTCCGCCAACTGATCGTTCTTCTCGGTCGGCTCGCCGAAAGGAGAATGTGATTCCTGAACCCAGGATGCGTTCGTCAGGTTCACGTAGTGAGCGATCCGGCTGTCCAGTCGCTTGACGAAGTGACCCAGACGCGCGCGCTGGGCATCGCCCGGCTTGATCCTCGAAAGCCGGAGCGCGTAATCGTTCTCGTTGATGGTGATGAACACGCGGCGGTTGTGCCGGATCCGATCGACCCACGCGGCGTGGTCGGCATTGTTCGTGTCCGCCTGGCACAGCACGACGTTGTCGAAGATCAGCTCGTTGCCCTCGCTGATCGTGCTCTTCAGCATCTGCTTGTAGAGGTAGTTGCCCATGCTGTGAAACATGGCGTTGATCGTGAACGGACACTCCTTGCGCAGGAGCCTGGCGTACAGCTCGTCGCGGCGCTCGGCGTTGTCCGGAAACTTGCCGAAGGCCCTTTCTCTGCAGGACTCGCGAGACGATTCACTGATCTTCATCAGGTAGTAATGCACCATCTTCAGCGTCCGCTCGAGAGCGCCGGCCGACGCTCGGGCGTCGCGCTTGTCGGAGAGATAACTGAGCTTTCCATGCACGCCGCCGCCGTTGGCCGGCCAGGAAAACGGCAGGACTTCCACGTCGTACCGCTCCTCCAGCTCGAAGGCCGCCCGCAGCACATCCTTTATCTCGTTGTTGTACCCATGCACGAAGAGCAGCAGGTGGCGCTTCTTCTCGCGCAGGCGACGGACCAGTTCGCAGGCCACGCGCAGACTGGCGTAGTGCTGATCCTTCGGATCGAGATCCAGCGAAAACTCGTCGATGTAGCCAGACGCCTCGGCCTGGCTGATCTCATCGGGGAGAATCTCGACCGAAAAGCCCTTGCCGCGACGCGTCGCCTCCGCGACCCGAAGCTCGTTGTTGCCCTTCTCGTTCGGACGCTTGCCCAGCCGATCCAGACCGGAGGCCTTCGGTTCGACGCGGCGATTCGTGACGATAAACATAAGAGTACCCCAACCACTACCACACCTCGCCGAAAAGCTAGCAGACGGGAATCCGCAATGCAAGATTCCCGCACGCGAAGCGGTCACGTTGCTACACGCGTCGTGCTGCTACATGCAGCGAGTCAAGGGCAGACGCCAAACGAGCCCTCGATCCAACCCCGACGGCATTTCGCAATTTCACGACCAGCCGGATCAGACCGGCCATCAGCAGCAGCCAGATCATCGGCGACAGCAAGGGCCTCGACGTCGACACCAGGCCAAAGACCAGCAGCACGGCAAGGGGTCGCCAGGTCAGCGCAGACGGCTCGTCGCGCCAGGCCGCCATCCAGCCAGTCTGAGCGGCGACCCATTCTCGGTGCCAGGCCGGGCGCTGCATGGCCAGACAGAGAAGGAAGGGCCAACGCTGCAAGCTGGCGCTCAGTGCCGTGTGATCCTGCTGCCCGAGCTGCTGAAATACGACGACGATCAGCAATCCGAGAACCAGGCCAAAGACGCCAAGGAGCAGTGCGGCGAGGGGCTGCTCGCACAATCGGAACAGCAGGTTGCCGACGATCAGCTGGCGTTCGCGAAAGGCGGGATTCATGTGCGCGAATAGCTTGCAGGGGTGCTACTTTTCTGAACGCAAACCCCATTCATAGCTCAGTGCGTTTGGCTGTGTGCCCGCGCAGTCTACATAGGCAGACCTGCCTAGACCCTTCGAATGCGGAGGCTCGGATCGGTCTCGCATTCCTCTACGATGCGGTTATAGGATTCGATGAGCGAATCAAGACTGTCAAACCGACGAGTTCTATTGAATCCCGACCATTCGAACACGTTGGTGGCTATGAACTGTTCGATGTCCAGAACGTCTATACGACCTGCTACTTCGAATGTTCTCGCAAGTGCTGTTGCGCCGCCGACGCCTTGGCCCGTTGTGATGATAAGCGGTTGCAGACCCTGCTCCAAATTGGAAAGACACTTTCTGATCAGGCCTTCAGAGGGAGCAGAAGTGACGTGGATGGCCGTGTCGTGGAGAAGAAAATCACCTTGACGGCCAGAAAGGGAATCCGCTACCGAGAATCCATTATGGTCAAGCTCCATGTCCGGCACGGCCAGACTGAGCTTTGCGCCAACCAGATGTTGCATAACAGCGCCAACCACCATGGTTCCCGGGCATTCCCCCTGCCGGGCGAAAGCGACGTCGATAAGGTCCGCCACAATAGACCGGAGCGATTTGCTCGGATCGGCTCTTAATCGAAGCGGCTTTGATGCGAAATAGTCCCGAATTCGCTTTACCCACCATGTTTCAATGGCCGGCATATCGACCAGCCCTTCTTCATGAAGTTGGTTCAGGAAATCAATGTAGGCAGACATCTTGCCAATGCTGCCGCGACTTGTTCTCCCACCTTCCTCTGCAAGAACGCGGTCTATACCATGGTCTTTCAGGATTCTCTGTACTGCCCCACGACCAAGCCCCTTGACTTGTCCACCACCTTCCGTCAAGAAGTCGTCCTCTTTCAATGGGAATTCAAGACTCGCTATGTTTCGAGTCAATGTCAACACCACAGACAATGGTCCCTTCCCAGCGATTTTCTCCTTTGCGGCAAATTCCCCGAGTCGTTGCTCAAGCTGAGTCGGGGTAATCACGCCGTTCTCCTTAAAGAGCATGCGGATTCGTCATTAATCTGACGACTCGCCCTCCATTCCTCATACAACGGAGAGAGGCAATTCCTGGAAATCCATTCAATGACAGGAACGCAAACCGCATCACCAAAGCCAAACAGCGCTTTGTTTAGGCTCGTGTCAATCTTGAAGTCGTCCGCACCCATCAATCGGGCGCATTCCCGCGCAGAGAGCAAGCGAAGCTGCACCTTTCCCTTTCCGGCTTTGACCAAGATTTGCCGCGCACTTCCGCCTTTAGGCGTACGAAGACAACCGGCGATGCCGTCGAAACGGAGTTCTGCCATGCTTCTTCCTTTCCTTACCCTGCGGAAAGCTGTTGCATAGCTCCATCGATCGCCACCCATTAGGAAGCTGAGTTGCTCCATGTGTTTGGCGCTGACCTGATTAAGGAAATAGCTCACACGATGATCGTTCCACCACATTTCATCGGTTGACGGCAAGTCTTCGACTATATCTTCCAAGCTTTGCGAGCGTTCAGGAAGAGCTGGCAGGTCCAATAAATTCCAATGAATATCAGGATGACTAAAAACAAAATCGGAAAGCGCCTTTGGGCGCAGCGGAGTTTCGTAAAATCCGCGCGTTTCTGAAGCTGCGGTCGAGGAATCTTCTTTGAAGACCCCGACAACAAAAAGACGCACCCTGCTCTGTGGTACAAACCGCTCTGCATCGACAATCATCATATCGACTGCATAACCCAAGGCATTCAATGCGAGCAGCGCCTGCTTGATATCCTCGCCACCGTTGGATGTGAGAAATCCCGCGACGTTTTCCAACATCACTAACGGCGGCCGTCTGGATCCCATTTCCTCCAAAATCCTCATAAACCCCCAAAAAGCCGACGATTGTTTCCCCGCCAGTCCTTTCCTTTCTCCAGCAAGCGACAGATCAGTGCAAGGAAACGAGGCCGTGGCCAGCGCTACTTCCGGCACTGCTTCTGCGTCCATCTCGTGAATATCGCCAAGAGTGAAGTGCTCGTCAGCATCCGGAAATTGCGTTCGATACATGTTGTGCTTGTCAGCATCGATATCGTTCGAATAGCTGATTTGCCAACCGTCCAACTCAAGCCCCATTCGCATAAGCCCAATGCCGGCAAAGAATTCCGCAAAGGTCTTTTCAGGATCGAGGGATGCTTTCTGGGGCACGGCTTTTATACTCGTCATGTGTTTCAGAACGCTGCGGCAACTTCCAGCTAGAAATCAGACTTAACCGACCTAGTGGTTATCTAATCTCAACTCTATTGTTATGAAAATCCTTACTCATTTTGCTTATCGCATTGGAGGGAACTGGCGATCGACGATCTTCACTTCGCTGAACCATTGGGCTACGGGTAAGGGATACTTCTGCAAGGCGGCTGCATATTTGAAAGCTTTACTGGCGAAAAAGTGCTTTTCAATCTGCGCAGAAGCATGCACGGCAGTGTAAAGCGCCGAACGTGCCATACCCAGCGTCGTCATCGCGGACTCTTTGTGTATCGTCGCATTACGCCGTTTCGCTAGTAGTAAAGCCGATTTGAATGGCTCTGACTGACACTCGAACGGTGACCCTAGCAACTTCTCCGGCCATTTAGAGAAAACAGCATAAAACTGCGCTCGATCATACTTGCTTTCAAGGTCGGGGAATTTTCCGGAATGGATATTGAGAATTTGCCGCACACAATGGAATAGCATTAGTTCAACCAGGTTGTGCGATCCCAACAGAACCAGTTTGGAAAGAGGGCCATGCCTGGACGCAGTTTCATATTGGTGCTCGGGCAATTCATCGACGACAATCCAATGCAGACCACCATACAATTCTGACCAAGCATCTAGGTTCAACCAAGCGAAAGAGACCGATTTAGCAATCTGCTGGGTCATGAAAATCCTGAGACCTACTTAACCACTTAATTCGGCACAACGTTTTCAGAACTGTGCTTGAGAATGTGCGTACGGTGGCGAAACGCAGCATGCGGTGCTCTGGCGAAGCCGTTACCCGCACTTCGAATACCCACAAGCCAGACAGGTATTGCAGCCGTCCAGGATCACCATGGCCTTGGTGTTGCACTTGTGGCAGAGGGTGGCGGAAGGCGGGTAGTCGGCTTCGGTGTCGCCCTGCCCGGCTGATTCGGCTTCGGCCTTCTCGCGCGCTTCGTATTCGGCGCGCTTTTCTTTCAACAATAGCTGCTGCTGCTCGCTGAGCTCGTCGGGCTCGAGCAGGCCGATGCGCTTGAAGTGGTGTTCGACCACGGCGCCGATGTCCGCGACGATCGAGGGGACGAAGCGGCCGCCGGGCTTGAAGTAGCCGCCCTTGGGGTCGAAGACGGCCTGGAGCTCTTCGGACAGGAAGGTGACGTCACCGCCCTTGCGGAACACGGCGGACATGACGCGGGTCAGGGCGACGATCCACTGGAAGTGGTCCATGTTCTTCGAGTTGATGAAGATCTCGAAGGGCCTGCGCTGCTCGTGCTCGGTGCCGGAATTCAGGACGATATCGTTGATCGTCACGTACAGGGCGTGGTCATCGAGCGGGGTGCGGATCTTGTAGGTCGCGCCTTCCAGGCACTCCATGCCTTCCGGCCGCTCGACCTTCTCGTGCATGCGGATGATATCGGCCTTGGTCCGCTCGCCCTTCTTCTCGACCGTTACCTGGTCCTTGTTCTTGTCCGCTACAGCGTAGCCCACGATCTTCTTGTCGATTTTGATGGTCATTGTTGTTTTTCCTACCACGGTTCTTACGGTTGGAATGCTTCAGGTTCGAGATCCCGGATCGGGTCCGGGACGACGCTTTGCGCTGGATCGAGATCCCGGATCAGGTCCGGGACGACGCTTTGCGTCGGTTTGCGCGACGCCGGCATGGTGTTTTGGGCGTATGACACAGCCAGCCGCCTGCAGGCAAGGCTTCGAGAGCGTTGCGACCCCGGAGCGCACTTTTGTGCGTGAGGATGCGCAACGTTCTCGAAACGCAGCATGCGGGTGGCTGGCGAAGTCATACGGTCAAAACTTGCCGTAGTAGCCTTCTTTCAGCGCATCGAACAGATTCGCCGCCGTATGCGTCTCGCCGTCGTACTCGACTTCTTCGTTGCCCTTGAGCTCGACGGTGCTGCCGTCGTCGAGTTCGAAGCGGTAGGTCGTCGATTCGAGGTCCTTCTCGGTCACCAGCACGCCCTGGAAGGCCTCGGGGTTGAAGCGGAAGGTGGTGCATCCCTTCAGGCCCTGCTCCCAGGCGAACAGGTAGATGTCCTTGAAGTCCTCGTACGGATAGTCGGTCGGTACGTTGGCGGTCTTGGAGATCGACGAGTCGATCCACTTCTGCGCCGCGCCCTGGATCGCGACGTGCTCCTTCGGCGTGATCGTTTCCGCGGTCAGGAAGTAATCCGGTAGCTGCTCGTCTTCTTCCTCGGAATACGGCATCGCCTTCGGATTGACCAGGGTGCGATAGGCCAGCAGCTCGTAGGAGAAGACATTGACCTTTTCCTTCGATTTTTTGCCCTCGCGGATCACGTTGCGGCTGTAGTGGTGGGCGAAGCTCGGCTCGATACCGTTCGAGGCGTTGTTGGCCAGCGACAGCGAAATGGTCCCGGTCGGCGCGATCGAGGTGTGGTGGGTGAAGCGCGCGCCGGTTTCGGCGAGCTTCTCGACAAGATCGGGCGCGACGTCGGCGACCTTGCTCATGTAGTGGCTATAGCGCGCGTGCAGGATGCGGCCGGGCACCTTGTCGCCGACCTTGTAGCCGTCTTTCTTCATCTTCGGCCGCTGCCGCAGCATCAGCGGCGTGACCTCGAATTCGTCGACCATGATCGGTGCCGGACCCTTCTCTTCGGCCAGTTCGAGCGCGACCTCCCAGCCGGCGACCGCCATCTCGCGCGCCACCTGCTCGGTGAATTCCAGCGAATCGCCCTGCCCGTATTTCATGCGCAGCATGGTCAGCGTCGAACCGAGCCCCAGGAAGCCCATGCCGTGGCGGCGCTTGTACTCGATTTCCTTGCGCTGCTGTTCCAGCGGCAGGCCGTTGATCTCGACGACGTTGTCGAGCATGCGGGTGAAGATCCTGACCGTCTTGCGGTACTCGTCCCAGTTGAAGCGCGCTTTCTCGGTGAACGGGCCTTCGACGAAGCGGGTCAAATTGACTGAGCCAAGCAGACAGGCACCGTAGGGCGGTAATGGCTGTTCGCCACACTGTCCTGTCACCAAGCCATTGAAAATGACTGTGTTTTTGTCTTGCTGTGTCGTATCAAAAACGGGCTCTTTGCCCACGTATTCAATCGATGCAATCCTGGAAGCAAATCGCTGCGTCTCAAGAAGCGCCTTATCAGCTACCCAATCTTGGTATTTCTGAGTCTTCTGCGGGAGGAGGAAACCGACTTCCTCCATGAAAACCTCTCTCGACTCGCCGTCGATGATCAGTTCGTAGTCAGGGCGACATTCATATTCCTTGACACCGCCTTTGCCGTCAGGAAGAGATCGTAGCCCACCCTCTCTGCGGCGATGGATGCGGCAGAACACGCCAAAATTAGCAAGCAACTGCTGAATGTCCTTGAGAAGGCCGCGTTCACTGGAAGCCAGCCGAATTGAACAGCTCTGGCTTCTTGATGACACATTGACAGTGCCGTCGCACTGAAAGAGAGCACGCAAGTAGCCCCTTACGCACTCTTCGGTTCCGCGCCAGATCACTTCGGGTACTGCGAGTTTGGTGTTCTTCGTGAAGCCGTAATGCTCGAGCACACGCGCAAGCAGAACTGAACGAACAAACACCATGTTGCGATCGGCAACTGAAACCGGCTTCACCCGATATTGGCGTTGATTGCCCGATATATCGGCAATCAACTCATTGACGTATTCGGCAACGGAAGCGGCAAGCGTGCGCTCTTCACCCCAGAAATTGAGAACGGCCGCTAGCTGGTCGTTGCCACGATTGGTGATCTGACCATCGCCGGTTATCAACCCCAATAACATCCCGAGCCGCTCCTCTCCCTCGTCCCCGAACTGGCCCTTCCCTGACTGAATCAGGAGCTCGTCATCCGGTCGCAGATCCTTGAGCTTGATCTTGCCACGTGTGGTGAAGAAATCGTGCCACTCGGTTGCCTTGATCTCATATCCGGCCTCGGTCTCAACCCGCCAGACCTCTGCTTCCCTTGAGGTCATGAAGGCCGGAACGGCCGGGCGCGTTTCCACGCCGGTTTCCAGATCGCCCAGGGCGCGCCTGTCTACCGTGACCTCAAGTTCATCGCCGCGATGGTAGAGCTCACCAATCGGGACCATTCCAAACTGAGTGGCCAAACGGGTATCGGCCGTAACACAAGGGTTGGTCGCGCGGATGTTCTCGACGAACCAGTTGTTGTTCTGCTCGTTGATGCGGTCGACCAGAATGAAGCCCGGCTCGGCGAAGTCGTAGGTCGACGACATGATCATGTTCCACAGCCGCTTGGCCGGGATGGACCTGTAGATCCTGCAGGCGACCAGGCCCTCGTCGTTGACGACGTAGTCCTGGGTGCTCGGCCAGTCGCGCCACAGCACCTGCTCGGGGTCCTCGAGGTCGACCTCGCCGGCCTCCGATTTCAGGACGGGATGGACCAGCGGCCAGTCGGCCTCGTCCTGCACCGCGCGGATGAAGTCGTCGGTGATCAGCAGCGAGCAGTTGAACTGACGCAGAACCCCGTCCTGCCGCTTGGCCTTGATGAAGTCCATGACGTCCGGATGCGAGATGTCGAAAGTCGCCATCTGCGCACCGCGGCGACCGCCGGCCGAGGAGACGGTGAAACACATCTTGTCATAGATGTCCATGAACGACAGCGGGCCCGAGGTGTAGGCGCCGGCGCCGGAGACATAAGCCCCCTTGGGCCGCAGGGTCGAGAATTCGTAGCCGATCCCGCAGCCGGCCTTGAGCGTCAAACCGGCCTCGTGCACCTTGCCGAGAATGTCGTTCATCGAGTCGCCGATCGTGCCCGAGACGGTGCAGTTGATCGTCGAGGTGGCGGGCTTGTGGGCCAGCGCGCCGGCATTCGAGGTGATCCTGCCGGCCGGAATCGCGCCGCGACGCAGGGCCCAGAGGAATTCGCGGAACCAGTGCTCGCGCGCTTTCGGCGTTGCTTCGACGTCCGCCAGGGCCCGGGCGACCCGCTGATATGTGGCATCGATGTCGTGATCGATGATTTCGCCCGATTTCGATTTCAGACGATACTTCTTGTCCCAGATATCGAGCGACGCTTCCTGAAAGGCGATCTCGGGAAGGGCCGCGGTCAATGCTTCTGCCGAAACGCTCATTGCGCAACCTCTTGAAAATGCGAATCTGTTTATAGTTATGCACAAGTTGTGAAACCCCTTATTCACAATCTGTTGTGCTTTAACCCACTGCGGAACACAATATCTTGTGCTGCTCAGGTACTGTATAGTGAACTGCGTCGCGATTCAAGCGTCGCGTGCGAGAGGATTGGAGCAGCGACACCTTGACTCGACCGCCGCCATTGTTCGAGATCGTGCTCTTCGAGCCGGAAATTCCGCCGAACACCGGCAATATCATGCGATTGTGCGCGAACGTGCCGGCCCGGCTGCACCTGATCGAGCCGTTGGGATTCATGCTCGACGACCGCCGGGTCCGCCGCGCCGGACTGGATTACCGACAGCTCAGCGAAGTTCGTCGGCATCGCTCGTTCGAAGATGGCCGGAGGGCGCTGCCGGACCGCCGCTGGCTGGCCATCGAGACGGGCGGGAAGCGCTGCTACAGTGATTGGGCCTGGGAGCCCGGAGACGTTCTGCTGTTCGGTCCGGAGACCCGCGGCCTGCCGGCTGAAGTGCTTGCGGAAATCGGGAGCGATCGCTGCCTGAGTCTGCCGCAGCGGCCCGACGCCCGAAGCCTGAATCTGTCGAACGCGGTCGCGGTCGCCGCCTACGAAGTCTGGCGTCAGCTCGGCTTTCGCGGGGCTGCCTGCTGACAAGCCAAGGGCGGATTCACCACAAAGGCACAGAGGACACGGAGAAAACCAAGAGCCACAAGGTCGCGAATAAAAACGGAAAGGTCTTCCTCCGTGTCCTCCGTGCCTCCGTGGTGCGCTTTGTTTACCCCGCTCTACTCGGTCTCGCGCTTGAGCTCGCGCTCCATCAGCACCCGGACGCCCTTGCGCGCGTTCCAGCCCTTGAACAGGATGCCGTGAACCTGCTCGGCGATCGGCATTTCGACGCCGACCCGCTCGGCCAGGCGCATGGTCTCCTCGGCCGTCTTGATACCCTCGACGACCTGGCCGATTTCGGCCACGGCCTGTTCGCGGTCGCGGCCCTGACCCAGGGCGATACCGAAGCGGCGATTGCGCGACAGATCGCCGGTGCAGGTCAATACCAGATCACCGAGCCCGGCCAGCCCGATAAGGGTCCGGGGGTCGGCCTGGAGCGCCTGTCCCAGTCGCATCACCTCGGCCAGGCCGCGGGTAATCAGGGCCGCGCGCGTGTTGTTGCCGAGTTCCATCCCGTCTGCAATGCCGCAGGCGACGGCGAGCACGTTCTTCAGTGCTCCTCCGAGTTCGGCCCCGATCAGATCGGCGGTGTAGTAGGCGCGAAAGGCCGACCCGTGCAGCAGCTCGGCCCAGATCGCGCCGAATTCGGGCTCACTGGCGGCCACCGTCACGGCGGTCGGCAGACCGGCGGCGACCTCTTTCGCGAACGAAGGACCGGTAATCAGAGCCAGCGGCATATCCGGCCCGAAGCGCTCGGCGGCCACTTCGTGCAACAGGCGACCGCTGCCGGGCTCGAAACCCTTGCTGGCCCAGGCCAGCCCGATCGACGGCGTCAGCAGCGGCGCAAGCCGTTCGAGGGTTTCGGGAAAGGCGTGGCTGGGTGTGACCACGAGAATCCGATCGACCTGATCGAGACATCGATCCAGGTCAGCGCTGACGCTGATTGCATCCGGCAGCTCGAAGTCAGGCAGATAGCGCCGATTGACGCGCGCCTGCTGTATGTGGTCGGCCTGCTCGACGTCGCGCGCCCAGAGACGGACGTCATGCTCCATGCGGGCAAGTTGCATGGCGAGTGCCGTTCCCCAGGAACCGGCACCCAGCACCCCCACCCGCTGGGTCATTGGGCCCCGTTGGTCGGTTCGATGCCCTGCCCGGCTTCGGCCTTGGCCTGGGCCTCCGCCATGCGCTGGCGGAACAGTGCCTCGAAGTTGATCGCCTGCATCGGCGGCATGTAGAAACCACCGGCGCTGACCAGGGAAGCAACCTGGCTACGGCAGTAGGGGAACAGGATGTTCGGGCAGATCACGTTGATCACATAGGGCATCTGCTGCTCGGTGAATCCGGCAAGGGCGAAGATCCCGGAATACTGGACTTCGCAGACGAATGCGGTCTGTTCCTTGTGCTTGGCGGTGATCGTGACCGTCAGGATGACCTCCCAGCGATTCTCGTTGATCTGGTTGAAGCGCTGCGCCAGGTTCAGGTTGATGTCGGGCTGTCCTTCGCTGCTGGCGATTTCCTGCGGCGAAAGCGCCTCGAAGGAGGAATCTTTCAGAAAGACGTGCTCGACGGCCATCTGGGCCTCCTGGGACTGCTGATTGCCCGCGGCGGCTGCTGCGCCCTGGGTCTGATTGTCATCTGCCATGGGGAGTGGTTTCCTTGGTAAGGGGTTGGATATCGGTTCGAGGAGCGAGCGGTCGGGGCCTTATTCCTCGGAGGCGGCCTTCTGCTTCTTCTTGCGCGGCTGCCGCTCCTTCTTCTTGGCCGCGCCCCTGTGGCGGCTGATCGGCTGCTGATCACTCGCCCACTGGGCCAGACCGCCGCTGAGCACGTTCACATCGCTGAAGCCAAGCTTGACCAGACGATTGGCCATCTGCGGCGACACCTGGCCATTCTTGCAGTAGAGCAGAACCGGCCTATCCCTGGCCTTGAGCAGCTCCTGATTGCCCGACTCGATCCGCGACGGCGCCATGTGGACGGCACCCACGATATGGCCCTTGGCGAAATCCGTGCTGTTGGATACGTCGAGCACCAGGGAATCATCGCGGTTGATCAGGCGCACCGCCGTCAGGGTGTCGACCTCTTTCCATTTGCGGAGCAAACGGCTGACTTCATAGGCGATCCAGGCGGCCAGAACCACCGCGAAAAGCCCGGAAAGCAAGGGATGGTTGCCGACGAATTCGAGAAACTGCTGCATTTTTTGCTGGGCTTGGCCAAAGCTTCCCATTATCCTTCATGCAGCGACGTCTTGCCAGCCTCATTCGCCCCGACATGCCGTCGCTGTCCCGGCTGTGTGATAATTTCGAACTCGTTCGATCGCCTCAACGACTTTTCATGACTCGATCCAAACCCCTGACTCTCCTGATTCTCGATGGCTGGGGCCATCGCGATGCCGCCCCCGACAACGCGATAGCGACCGGGTCGACCCCGAACTGGGATCGGCTGTGGGCACAAGCACCCCATTCGCTGCTGATGACCTCCGGTGAAGCCGTGGGGCTGCCGGCCGGCCAGATGGGCAACTCGGAAGTCGGCCACATGAACATCGGCGCCGGACGAATCGTCTACCAGGAGCTGACCCGCATCGGACGGGCGATCGAAAGCGGTGAATTCGCCTCCAACCCGGCGCTCCTCGAGGGCCTGCAGCGCGCCGCTTCCGCGGGCAGCTGCGTCCACATCATGGGACTGGTCTCGCCGGGCGGTGTCCACAGCCACGAGGACCACCTGCTCGCGACCCTCGATCTGGCGGCCGACAATGGCGCGCAATCGATCGCCGTCCACGCATTTCTCGACGGGCGCGACACGCCGCCGCGCAGCGCCGGCCCCTCGATCCAGCGTCTCGAGGCAGCGGTCGACCGAACCGATCGGGCCGCGATCGCATCGGTCAGCGGCCGCTACTATGCAATGGACCGCGACAAGCGCTGGGATCGCATCGAGCGGGCCTGGCGCGCCATTGTCGACGCCCGGTCCGATCAGACCGCAACGTCGGCCTCGGAAGCACTCCAGACCGCCTACGATCGTGGCGAGGACGATGAGTTCGTCCAGCCGACGGTGATCGACGGCGGCAGTCCGGTCCGCGACGGCGATGTCGTGATCTTCATCAACTTCAGGGCCGATCGGGCGCGCCAGCTCACCGCAGCCTTCGTGGCACCGGACTTCAGCGAGTTCGATCAGGCGCGCCGGCCGGACCTTGCCGCTTTCGTCTCCATGACCCAGTACGAAGAGAGCCTGCCGACGCTGGTGGCGTTTCCACCGACCCGGATGAATCATCTGTTCGGGCAGGTCCTGGCCGAGGCGAAGCTCCGCCAGCTGCGCATCGCCGAGACCGAGAAATACGCCCACGTCACCTATTTCTTCAACGGCGGCGAGGAAACCGTTTTCGACGGCGAGGAGCGCGTGCTGATCCCGTCTCCCAGGGTGGCCACCTACGATCTGCAACCGGAAATGAGCGCGCCCGAACTGGCCTCGCGACTGGTCGAGGCGATCGAGGGCGGGCGCTTCGATGTGATCATCGCGAATGTGGCCAACCCCGACATGGTCGGGCACACCGGAAACATGCAGGCCGCGGTGACCGCGGTGCAGGCGGTCGACGATCTGCTCGGGAAGGTCTGCGAGGCGACGCGCAAGGTCGGCGGTGCCCTGCTGGTCACTGCGGACCACGGCAACGTCGAGCAGATGGTCGACCCCGAGCACGACCAGCCGCACACGGCGCACACCACCAACCCGGTGCCCTTCGTATACGTCGGAACGCAGTCGGCCGAAATGACCGACGGCAGTCTGCGCGATATCGCCCCCACGATGCTGGCGCTGCTCGATCTCGAAAAACCCGAAGAAATGAGCGGTAACTCATTGATAAAAATAGGTGCATAAACCGCATCTGACTCGGGTTTTTGTGCTGGCCACGGCCCTTCTGGCGGTTTCGGCGCACGGCGATGACGGCGACGCGGACCGGGCGCAGCTCGAGGCGCAGCTGCGCGAGGTCCGGCAGGAAATCGAATTGATCCAGGCGCGACTCGAGCGCGCGCTCGGCGAGCGTGATCAGGCCATGGACACGCTGGCGGAATCGGAGCGGGAAGTCTCGCGCGCCGAGCGGGCGCGGCGTGAAACCGATGAAAACCTGCGGGCGAGCGAGGCGCGAAGCCAGGCGCTGGCCGGTGAGCGGCAGGTGCTCGAGGAGGCCGCCGCGGGCAACGGGCGGGCGCTGGCGCGGCAGCTGCATCTGGCCTATCGGCAGGGTGGGCAATCGCGGATCAAGATTCTCCTGAACCAGGACGACCCTCGGCGCGTCACGCGCCATCTCGCCTACCACGGTTACCTGAGTCGCGCCCGTCTCGACGCGATCGACCAGCTCAACGCCACCGTCGCCGACCTCAAGGCGACGGGCGAAGCGCTCGTCGCCGAGCAGCAGCGCCTCAGACGACTGGCGGAGCAGCAGGCGTTCGAGCTGGAGGAGCTCGAACAAGCGCGCGAGGAACGCGAGATCGCGCTGGCGGCCGTCGAGCAGCGCATCCAGTCGCGACAGCAGGAGCTCGCTCGCCTCGAGCGGGATGCCGAGGAACTGACCGAGCTGCTCAATCAGCTGGCCACGGCCCTGGCCGATATCCCGCCCGATGCCGAAGTCCCCTCGATCGCCGATCTGCGCGGCGAGCTCCCGCTGCCGCTCGACGGCGCGCTGCGTCATCGATTCGGCGAGTCGCGGGGTGGCGAAGTGCTCTGGAACGGCTGGATGCTGGCCGGGAAGCAAGGCAGCGATGTACGCGCCATCGCGCACGGCCGGGTGGCCTATTCCGACTGGCTGCGCGGCTACGGTCTGATCCTGATCATCGACCACGGTGACGCTTTCATGAGTCTCTACGCCCACAACGAAGCCCTGCTGCGCGACGTCGGCGACTGGGTGATTCCGGGCGAGGTCATCGCCTCGGTCGGCAACACCGGCCGCGGCGGAGAGCCCGGCCTGTATTTCGAATTGCGCCGCGACGGAGAACCCCTGGATCCGTCAGGATGGCTTGTCGAACCGTGACCGGTTCCCGGAAATGGCCCGGGGCTGACCGGATGACGGGGTACACTAGATTCCCGGGTCCCGCCTGAGCGTATTGCCGGAGCGAATATGCTGATCGTTGCACGCCCCTTCTGCCTGACCATTGCCCTGCTGCTCGCCGTCGGATCGGCCGCAGCGCGGGAAGATGCCGTCAATGTGGAGGATATCCGGGCCTTCGCCGACGCCTGGAGCTACATCAAGGATCACTACGTCGAAGAGGTCGACGATCGGCGCCTGCTGGAGGCCGCCATTCGCGGCATGCTGTCGGAACTGGACGATTACTCCACCTGGCTCAGCCACGAGGAGCTCAATACCGTCGAAGAGGACGCGACCGGTCGGTACGGAGGCCTCGGCGTTCGAATCGCCGTTCAGGAGCACCATCTTCGGGTGATAGCCGCCCTCGGGGATTCGCCGGCCGAACGCGCCGGCCTGCAGCCCGGAGATCGCATCATCGCCATCGATCGGAAGCCGCTGGACCGAAGCAACGCGGACCAAGCCACCGGCTGGCTGCGCGGGCCGCCCGGAACGCTGATTGCGCTGACCGTCGAGCGCGACGGCATCGATGAACCGCTCGAACTCGACCTGACTCGCGAGATCATCTTTCGCCACAGCGTGACGCTCGAGATTCTGCCGGACGACGTCGTTCACCTGCGGATCGACAGTTTTCAGCAGTCCACGGCCACCGAACTCGATGCCGCGCTGGCCGAGGTCGAAGCGCGGCCGCGACCGCCGGCCGGCCTGATCCTCGATCTGCGCGACAACCCCGGCGGCATGCTGGTCGGGGCTGTGGCCGTCAGCGACCGCTTCCTGTCGGACAAGCTCGTGGTCTACGCCGACAGCCGGGGCGAGGAGGAAGGACTCCGCCTGAGCACCAACGCTGGCGAAACCCTCGCGGATGTTCCGATGATCGTGCTCGTCAACGCAGGCTCCGCTTCAGCATCCGAAATCGTGGCCGGCGCGCTTCAGGACCACGGCCGGGCCATCGTGCTGGGCGAGCGGACCTTCGGCAAAGGCTCGGTCCAGACCATCTGGCCACTGCGCAACGGCGGGGGCATTCGTCTCACCACGGCGCTGTATCGTTTGCCGTCGGGTCGCCTGCTCAACGGCAAGGGTATCGTCCCGGACGTTGTCCAGGGCAGCCTGGGCCCGGCGGATTCTCTGATCGAGGATGAACGCCTGGCGCATCTCGACCGGCCCGTGGTCGAGGCCATGATGCTGTTTCGCAACGCCAGGCGGCTCTTCCAGGGCAGCCGCCGTCTCGACTGACCGTCACCGCATGAACCGGACGATCCTTGCCGGCACGCTCTGGCTGGTTGTAGTCGGGCTGTGGCCGGCCGCATCCTGGGCCGAGCGGCCGCGCATCGCGATCGTCATCGACGACATGGGCTATCAGACGGGCAACGATTTCGCCATCCTCGGCCTCGACCATCAGGTGGCCGTCGCGGTGATTCCCGAAGCGCCGGGCGCTGCCGCCGTCTCGGCGAAAGCCAACCGGCAGGGCCGGGAAGTCCTGATTCACCTGCCGCTGGAAGGACTGGTTCACGACAATTGCCAGCCGGCCCTGACCTGCATCGGGATGGACTGGTCGGTGGAGCGCATCCACCACCATCTGGACGCTGCCCTCGAGCGGGTCAGCGGCGCCGTGGGCATCAACAATCATCAGGGCAGTCGTTTCACCCGGAATGCCGACGCGGTGGCCCGGCTCGTCGCGGGCATCGAGCGGGTCGGACGGAATCGGGGGCAGCCCCTGTTCGTTCTCGACAGCCGGACCGTGGTCGACACGGTCTTCGAGCGAACCGCACTGGACGCCGGCCTGCCCGCCCTGCGGCGGCGGGTCTTTCTCGATCACCAGCACGACCCCGTCAAGATCCGGATGGCCTGGGAGGACCTGCTGGATCTGGCCCGGTATCACGGAAGCGCGCTGGCTATCGGCCATCCGCGCGAACACACGATCGAGTTTCTGACCCGTATCCTGCCGACCCTGGCGGACGAGAACATCGAGCTGGTACCGCCCTCCGAGCTATCGAGAATCCAGCCGGCCGTCGCCGACCGGCATCACTCGACAACTGATCTGCCCTAGCCCGGATTGCTCGGCGAAGCGTCAGGCACGACGACTCCTAGCGGCGCATCCGCAGCGTTCCCCCTCGCCCGGCAATGCATGCTGCTCCGGGCCGGGAGCTACGGATAGACGTAACTGGCCTGCAGGCCCAGCGGGATGCCGAACGCCCAGTAGATCAGCAGGAAAATGGTCCAGCCGATGGCCAGGGCGACCGAGTAAGGCAGCATCATCGAGATCAGCGTACCGATGCCCGCGTCCTTGAAGTAACGCTTGCAGAACACCACGATCAGCGGGAAGTACGGCAGCAGGGGCGTGATGATGTTGGAGCTGGAATCCCCGACGCGATAAGCGGCCTGGGTCAGCTCCGGGGAGATGCCGAGGTTCATCAGCATCGGCACGAAGATCGGCGCGATGATCAGCCACTTCGCCGAGGCCGAACCCACGAACAGGTTGACCAGCATGGTCAGGCCGATGATGCCGACGATCGTGACCTGCGCCGGCATGTTGAGACTGCCGAGCCATGCAGCACCGTTGACCGCGATCAGCAGCCCGATATTCGAACTCGAGAACGCGGCGATGAACTGAGCGGCGAAAAACGCCATGACGATGTAGTAGCCCATCGATTCCATGGACTTGCTCATGCCGGTAATGATGTCCTTGTGCGTATCGATGGTCCCGGCAACATAGCCGTAGACCACGCCCGGGATCAGGAAGAACAGGAAGATCAGCGGCACGATCGAGCGCATCAGCGGTGCTCCGAACGAGGTCACGCTCTGAAAGAAAGTCAGGGCGGGATCGGGATCGCGCAGCGGCGACTCCGGGATCAGCACGGCTATGGTCAGCACAACGGCCGTCAACACGATACTGGCGGCGGCCCAGGTCAGCCCTTTCGACTCGGCCGGCGTCAACTCCTCGAGCTTGGGCATATCGGACATGTCGCCGTCGACCGGCGTGTCCTTGATCAGACGCGGCTCGATGACCTTGTCGGTCAACCACCAGCCAATGCCGATGATCAGCAGACTGGACGCGGCCATGAAGAACCAGTTCGCCAGCGGGTTGATGTACAGATCGGGATCTAGTACCTGACCGGCTTCCTGCGTGATACCGGCCAGCATCGGATCGATCGCCGAAGGAATGAAGTTGGCCGAGAATCCGCCCGAAACCCCGGCAAAGGCGGCCGCGATCCCGGCCAGCGGGTGGCGCCCGGCGGCATAGAACATCACCGCTCCGAGAGGGATGACAACGACGTAGCCGGCGTCGACCGCGGTGTGCGAGACGATCGCGATCAGGATCAGCATCGGCGTGAGCAGGCTGACCGAAGTCCAGCTCAACAACTTGCGCAACGCGGCATTGACGAAGCCGGTGTGCTCGGCCACGCCGACCCCCAGCAGGGCGACCAGCACGATGCCGAGAGGTGCGAAGTTGACGAAGACCGACACCATGTTGACCATGAAATTGGCCATCTGGCCGCCGGAGAGCTGGTTGATGACCTGGATCGGCTCGCCCGTGCTCGGATGGATCGCGCTGAAGGTGAACTGGGCCAGAAAGGCCGAGGCGATCCATACCGCGATCATCAGCAGGAAGAAAAGAACCGCCGGGTCCGGCAGCTTGTTGCCGACGACCTCGATCACATTGAGGGCCCGTTCGAGCATGGTCCGCTCGATCGCAGGATCGCGCTTGAAATCCGGGTTGGGCGATCCGCCGCCCGCAGCTTGCTTTTCAGTCATCGAGTCGGTGTTCCGGCGAGGTTGTGGTTGTTATTGCGTGAGGTTTCTGCAAGCGGCAAACCTTAGCACAGGCATCAATGGTCGACCAGATGGAGACCCCCGCCGGCTTCAGCGCTTGCGGCGCGGCCCGTCCAGCGGCAGCGGCGTGACCTTCTCGCCCGACTTCGAGTCGCGAATCACGCATGTCCCGCGTCTTTTCACCTGTTCGACACGGATGACGGCGTGAATCGGAACGTGAAGAACCTCCACATCTTCGAACTCTTCGCGCATGCGCTCCTCGGTCGGGTCGATCACCACAGAGTCATCGCGCTCGAAGATCAACCCCGAGATCTCGACGAAGCCATAGGACAGGTCGCTGCCGCTAACTTTTTCGCAGAACAGCTCGTAAACCTTGCCCTGGTTGAGAAAAGCCACTTTGAACATTCAGTATTCCTTCATCGAGAGGTTGAGACTGCCCGAGCTCAGGCGCAGCAGCATAGCGGCCAGCAACCCGGCGAAGAAGCCGGAAATATGGGCCCACCAGGCAACGGCTTCAGAGGTGGGGCCGAAGACGCTGTAGAGCAACTGTAGCGTGAACCACGATCCGATGACCAGAAGCGCGGGAACGCGCGCAAACTGAAGATAGAGGCCCAGCGGAACCCAAAGACCGATGCGGCGACGCGGGAACAGGCCGAGATAGACGCCGATGATGGCCGATACGCCACCGCTGGCACCGATGACCGGCAAAGCCGACTCGGGAAGCTGCAGGGCGACGTAGAGATTCGCAAGACTGCCAAGAACAATGAACAGAAGGGCGAAACGCCAGTGTCCCACGGCGCGCTCGACACACATTCCGAACACCCAGAGGTAGGCCAGGTTACCCGCCAGGTGCAGCCAGTCGGTGTGCACGAAAAGTGACGTGACGATGCCCGGCAAGCGGGGGTCGAGCCACTCGGTGAGCGGGCGCTGCAGCACCGCCATCACGTCGTTCGGGCGAAACCCCCAGAAATGCAGCCAGATCGCCTCGCTGCCGGGGCCGATCAGGGAAAACGCGACCTTCATGATCACGCAGATCAGGCAAAGCGTCACCAGAACCCACGGCCAGATCGGTTCGCGGCGACCGAAGGCCGTGAGCTGCAGACTCGGATTCACGGATCGAGCAGGAAGCGGTAATCGCGAAAATCGACGATCGCGCCCTCGCGCCGGATCTCGACCAGGCGAACGCCGTCAGCCAGGCTGTCGCCGGTCCGGAAACGCTCGCCGTTGACCAGGACGAAGCGTTCTCGTGGTTCCTCGGCGAAGACGTGAATATTGAGCTGCAGCTCCGGCAGATTGCGACGAACCGAAAGCGGCAGTTCCCAGACCCGAACGTACTCCGGCGCCGTCGGCACCCACGCTTGTGCCTCGGGCTCGGGTTCGATCGGCGACACAGGCGTCGCGGCCCGCGCCAGCGCGGGGCTGTCCGGGGGCCTCGACTCGGCGGGCTCCGGATCCGCAGCCGGCTCGGCCGCTTCAGCGGCGTTCGTCTCAGCTGCGGCGGCTTCGCTCCGGGCCGCCTCGCGGGCGCGCTCGGCCGCCATGGCTCGGGCCTCGCGCCGTGCCCGGGCAGCCGCCATCCGCGCTTCCATCTGAGCAAGCGCCTCCTGTTCCCGCGCCTCCTGCTCGCGCTGCTGTACCTCGACATCGCGCGGTTCAGCCATCACGATGTTGGACGGCATCTGCAAGGTTCTGCGATCGCGTCGCGACGCCCGGGGCGCTGGCTCGGAGGTCGACTCTTCCGCGGCCTCGTCGCCCTGCGCGCCCTGCTCCGCGACCAGGCGTTCGAGTTCCCGCTCGATCGATTCGGGATCGGACACGATCCGTTCGCGCGGCATGGCCGTGGCCGGGTCGGTGTAGTCGGCCGCCTCACCGGCGGATCGATCGGTCGGCCCGGCCCGTTCCGAGGGGCTGGTCGACCGGTCGGAAGCCACGATCGGTCCGGGTTGTCCGACCGTTGCCGCTTCGGGTTCGGTCGGGGCAGTCTCGGCACCGGGATCCGTGCCTGGGTCCGTCCCAGGCCCGGATGGTTCGGTCCAGGCGGCGATCTGCTCGCCGATCCGGTCCCGCTCGAGATAGGCAACGCCACCGGCGATCAACACGAGCAGCGCCGCGAGCCCCAGCGCGATTCCCCGGCCACGCGATCCCGGTCGACGCCGCGGTGCCTCCGGCGGCGGTTCCTGACCGATTCCGGGAGGCGATCCCGAGCGACGCTTGGCGTCGGATTTTCGCAGGGCATCGAGAATGAAAGACACAGGGTCAGTCTCCGTCTTGATCGGTCAACAAGGCAGGTCCGAGCTGATGGGGCACTCCGAGAAACAGCCGCGTGGCCGGCCCGATCATGCCGTCAACCCGGAGACCGTTCTCGAGCTGGAAAGCTTCGACCCAGCGCGTGAAGGCTTCATCATACCGGTCATCTTCCGGGCCGGTCCAGAGCGGCTCGGTCACGCGCCCGGCCAGTGCTTTCATGCGCTCAACGGATGCGCCCTCGTCGCCAAGGTTCAGGATCTCGCCACCGTCAGGCCAGACGACGAAGAACCGACCGAGCCAGCGCCGATCGAGCTGGCGCAGCGGGACCCGGTAATCCTGTCCGCGGTGGCGCAGGGTCACTTCGTCGTCGCCGAGTCCGACCAGCAGGACCTTGGCGCGCTGGGGTCGTTCAAGGCGCAGCACCACCGGCAGTCCGATTCGCTCGATATAGGACCAGCTGCCGCGGCGCTCCAGGCAAGCGACGCCGTCTCCGGTCCGGCCGGCACCGCAGGCCTGCTCGACCGCGGACCCGGTCAGTCCCGGCCAGGTGCTGGCAGCATCGCTCCAGGCGGTATCCTCGTCAGCCTGATCCAGCATGCTCTGCCACGCCGGCCTTGCCTCGACGGTCGTCTCTTCGCCGGCTTCGAGCATCATCCAGCTCATCACCCCGCCGCCGGCGAGAACCAGCACGACGACCGAAGCCGCCAACGCGCCGCGAAGCCAGCCGGTGCCCTCGTCCCATTCATCGCCGGCCACTTCGCGCGCCGCGTTGCGCACGGTCGCTGCATCGATGCGTTCGAGATCATGCGCATAACCGGCCATCAAGGCTCGATCAGCGATGATGTTGACCAGGCGGGGGATGCCGTCCGAACAGCGGTACAGGGCCTTGATCGCGTCCTTCGAGAACGGACAGCGCTCGGCCCCGGCCACGCGCAGGCGATGGCGCACGTACTGGTCGCATTCCTCGGTGCTCAGCGGCGCGAGATGGTAGCGCGCGGTGATGCGCTGCGCGAGCTGGCGCAACTCGGGGCGGTTGACGTGCTGGCGCAGTTCGGGTTGGCCAAGGAGAATGATCTGGAGCAGTTTGTCGGTCGAGGTCTCCAGATTGGTCAGCAGGCGAATCTGCTCGAGCGCCTCGCGACTCATGTTCTGGGCCTCGTCGATGATCAGCACCACCCGCTCACCCTCGGCGTGGCGGTCCAGCAGGAAGCGATTGAGGCGATCGAGCAGCTTCTGCAGATTCTCTCCGGCCTCACTGGTGTCGATTTCCAGCTCCGCACAGATCGCGTGGAGAAGCTCGGCCGGACGCAGCATCGGGTTCAGGACCAGCGCGACGCGCGTGTTTTCGGGCACCTGTTCGAGCACGAGACGGCACAGCGTGGTCTTGCCGGTACCCACTTCTCCGGTCAGCTGGACAAACCCGCCGCTGCCGCCGGTTCCGACGCCGTAGAGCAGATGCGCCAGGGCATCCTGATGACGCCGGCTGAGATAGACGAAGCGCGGATCCGGCGTGATCGAGAACGGTCGCTCCGTCAGACCATAGTAGGTTTCGTACATTGATTCAGCTCGAGTCCGATGGTCCTTCCGTATTCAGTCCGACAGCGCCAGAAGCGAAGCGTTGCCTCCGACGGCGGCGGTATTGATCGTCAGCGTCCGCTCGGTACAGAAGCGATGGAGATAATGCGGGCCGCCAGCCTTCGGACCGGTGCCCGACAGGCCCTCGCCGCCGAAGGGCTGCACCCCGACGACCGCGCCGGTCATGTTGCGATTGATGTAGGTGTTGCCGACACGCACCCGGCTCGAGATGTCGGACTGAACCTGGTCGATGCGGCTGTGCAGCCCCAGGGTCAGCCCGTAGCCGGTGCCGTTGATCGCCGCGATCAACTCGTCGAGCTGCCGGGCTCTGAAGCGAACCACGTGCAGAATCGGGCCGAAGACCTCCTCCTCGAGCTGGTCGATCGAGTCGATCTCGAACGCGACCGGCGCAAACCAGTGTCCAGGCGGCAGATCGTCGGGCAGCGGCGCCCGCGCGATCAGTTTCGCTTCGCGCTCCATTCGCCCGACGTGGCGCTCGAGCAAGGCAAGCTGACTCTGGTCGATCACCGGCCCGACGTCCGTGGCGAGCAGGCCGGGCCGGCCGACCCGGATCTCCCTCATCGCCCCGGCGAGCATCTGCAGCAGACGGTCGGCGATATCCGACTGCACGCACAGTATTCTGAGCGCTGAGCAGCGCTGCCCTGCACTGTGGAAAGCGGACTGTATGACGTCACGCACGACCTGCTCGGGCAGGGCCGATGAGTCGACGATCATCGCGTTCTGACCGCCCGTCTCGGCAATCAGACTGGCCAGCGAGGTTTCCCGCGCGGCCAGGGTCCGGTTGATGGCGCGTGCCGTGCTGGTGGAGCCGGTAAAGGCGACACCTGCGATACGTTCATCGCTGGTCAGTGCAGCGCCCAGTTCCGCACCGCCCGGCAGGCAGTAGAGCACCTCCTCCGGAATCCCGGCGGCGTGCATCATCTGGACCGCGCGATGCGCGATCAGGGGCGTTTGCTCGGCCGGCTTGGCGATCACGCTGTTGCCGGTCACCAGGGCGGCCGCGACCTGGCCCACGAAAATGGCCAGCGGGAAGTTCCACGGGCTGATGCAGACGAACACGCCACGCCCGTGGAGGCTGAGCTGGTTGTGTTCGCCCGTCGGCCCCTGGAGCACGATCGGCTCGGCGAGATCGGATCGCGCCCGGGCGGCGTAGTAACGGCAGAAGTCGGCCGCCTCGCGCACCTCGGCGATCCCGTCGCGCAGGGTCTTTCCGCCCTCGCGCGTGCACAGGGCCATCAGTTCGTCGCGATGGGCCTCGAGCGCGTCCGCGACCCGATCGATCAGATCGGCCCGCTCGGCCGCGCCGCGTCGATCCCAGTCCATGGCCGCTTTCAGCGCCGATCCGACGACGTCGGGCACGCAGTCCGGGTCGGTCCAGCGAACCGATCCGACCTGGTCTTCATGGTCCAGCGGGCTGGTCCGTTGCACGGACTCGGCGCTGGCGCGCGCTTCGCGCCCGAGGGGCCGCGCCCGCCACTGGCTGGAACCTTTGGTCTCCATGCCCTTTTCCAGCGTCGCCAGGGACTGCCAGTGGGCGAAATTGATGCCGGCGGAATTGGGCCGGTCTTCGCCGAAGATGTCCTTCGGCAGCGGAATCCCCGAGTGCGGGATCGAGTCGACCGATTCGAGCTGCTCGATCGGATCGCTCACGACCTCTTCCGGCGGGAGCTTGGCGTCGACGATGCGGTTGACGAACGATGTGTTGGCGCCGTTTTCCAGCAGGCGCCGCACGAGATAAGGCAGCAGATCCCTGTGATTGCCGACCGGGGCGTAGACGCGGCAGGCATCGTGGTAATGGTCGTTGCCGAGAACCTCGGCGTACAGCTCGCGCCCCATGCCGTGCAGACGCTGATACTCGAAGTCTTCGCGATCGCCGGCCATCTCCGCAATCGCGGCGATCGTATGAGCATTATGGGTCGCGAACTGCGGGTAGAAAGCGTCGTCGAGGGCGAGCAGACGGCGGGCGCAGGCCAGATAGGAAAGATCGGTGCTGGCCTTGCGCGTGAATACCGGGTAACCCGCCAGACCCTCGACCTGGGCCAGCTTGATCTCGGTATCCCAGTAGGCGCCTTTGACGAGGCGAACGGGAATGCGATGGCCCGTTTTCCGGGCCCGATCCGCGAGCCAGTCGATCGCCGCCCAGGCGCGCTTCTGGTAGGCCTGCAAGGCCAGGCCAAAGCCGTTCCAGCCGGCCAGCGCCGGATCTGCAAGCACCTGTCCGAAGACTTCCAGCGACAGCCCCAGACGCTCGGCTTCCTCGGCGTCGACCGTCAGCGCGATATCCTGCTCACGTGCGAGCCGGGCCAGACCGAGCAGGATCGGGACCAATTCATCGAGAACCCGCTTGCGCTTGGCGTGCTCGTAACGCGGATGCAGCGCGGACAGCTTGACCGAAATACTCGGCGCCGCGAAGACCAGGCCGGGCGGTCGACGGGCGCCGATGCTTCTGATCGCGCTCTCATACGCCGCCCGGTAACGCTCCGCATCCTCGAGTGTCAACGCGGCTTCGCCGAGCATGTCGAAGCTGAAGCGGTAGGCCCGATTTTCCTTGCGGGTGGCACGCTCCATCGCGGCCTCGATCGTGCCACCCATGACGTACTGGTGCCCCATGATGCGCATCGCCTGCCGGATCGCCAGCCGAATCACCGGTTCACCCGAGCGATTGGCCATACGGGCCAGGGTCTTGCCGATGCTGCGCTGGGGCGCCCCACCCACCTTGACCAGGCGGCCGGTGAGCATCAGCCCCCAGGTCGAGGCGTTGACAAAGACCGAATCACTCTTGCCGAGATGCGATTCCCAGTTGGCTTCCGACAGTTTGTCCGAGATGAGCTTTTCGGCCGTATCGTTGTCGGGAATCCTGAGCAGCGCTTCGGCCAGGCACATGAGAACAACGCCTTCCTCCGAGGACAGATCGTATTCGCGCATGAAGGCTTCCATCGCGCCGGAATCACGACTGCGTTGCCGAACCCTTTTGACCAGTTCGACGGCGCGCTCGCTGATCCGGGAACGAGCCGCCGGATCCAGGCCCGCCTGACCCTTCAGAAATTCGACGTGTTCGCGTTCATCGACGGTCCAGACCCTGTCCAGCGCCTCGTCGAGGGGTCCAGCCGGCGGTCGGGATTCGAGCACGAATTGCTGACGGGGCTGCTTCATGATGGCGGACGATGAAATCAGAAGGTTCGACGACCCGGCAGTGTAACTCAGTGCGGGTCCCGGACATCATCGACGCGGCTCTCCAAGGGGCTTGTTGCGGACCGAAGCACGCAGGGCCGGCAGGCCGACTTCATTCACTCAGGTGAACAAAATGCGCCGTCGCCCGATCGGGCTATCGGCTAGAATATCGCGCATGGATTTCAATCGAAATTTCGCCTCACGCGAACAGTGATCGAGATCAATGAGGACAGCGCCCAGCCGGGCGCGGCCCGTATCGAGGCTCGATCAAATCTGTCGATCAGCCTGGACCGCCTGGCTGTGGTTTTTCTCGGCCTGAGTGCAGTGACTCTGCTGGTCGCGCTCGGACCACTGATCATGGGCCTGTGGATCATCATGGCGATCGCGATCGTCCATCTTGCCGTTGTCGGCTGGTGTTTCAGGCTGGCCTGGCGCGGTAACTGGGCAAGAGAGGACCTGGTCATCGGCAGCGAAGAGCTGGTCGTCGAGCGCTACACGGCCAGGTCCCGATCACTGAGCCGATGGCCGGTCGCGTGGGTGAAAGTCGACGTCGAACCAGGACGTCTGGGCGAGAAGTTCGTCTATCTGAGCTGTCAGGGGCGCCGCCAGCAGCTTGGATCGTTTTTGCCGGTGCCCGAACGGCTTGAACTGGCGCAGTTGCTATCAGATCGCCTCCGGTCCCGATCGGCGTGGAGCGAAACCCATCATGCACAGGTGAGTTGAGGATGAAGAGAACGAACGAATTGATCGTTGGCCTCGCAGTCATGGCGGTCATCATTGTCGTGGTCTGGGGCCTGTTCGCGGTCGGCGACAACATGCCGCGCGGCGTCACGTCCTTCAGTAATGACGTCTACGGGCTCCACAACATCATTCTGGGAATCGTCACGATCATCGGCATTCTGGTCTTCACGGCCATGTTCACGTCGATCGTGCTGCATCGCAAGTCCAGAGGTTACGAGGCGGCGAAGTTCACCCACTCGACCAAGGCGGAAATCCTGTGGACGGCCATCCCGGTGCTCATCCTGGTCGGAATGGCCGTGCCGGCGACCAGAGTCCTGATCGACATGGAGTCGACCGGCGGTGCCGAGATGAATATCAAGGTCACCGGCTATCAGTGGCTGTGGAAATACGACTACCTCGAGGACGGGGTCAGCCTGTATTCGGCGCTGGACCGGAACAGCAACCGGGCCCGCCAGGTCGGTTCGGGCATCGATCCCGAGACCGTCGACAACTACCTGCTGGCTGTCGACAAACCGCTGGTGGTTCCGGTCGACACGAAAATCCGCTTCCTGCTGACCTCCGAGGATGTGATCCATTCCTGGTGGGTGCCCGAGCTGGGCTGGAAGCGCGATGCGATCCCCGGTACGGTCAACGAAGCCTGGACACTGATCGAGAAGGAAGGCACCTATCGCGGCCAGTGTGCTGAGCTGTGCGGCAAGGATCACGGCTTCATGCCGATCGTTGTCGAAGCGGTGTCCAAGGAGGCTTATGCGGCATGGATTGCCGAGCAGAGGCTTGCAATGGCTGAGACCGCCCATGACGCGGCCCGTGAGTGGACACGCGCTGAGCTGATGGACCATGGAGCCCGGGTCTACGAGGCGCAGTGCGCGGCTTGCCACCAGCCCGACGGCTCCGGCCTGGAGCCGGCGTTCCCTGCCCTGGCCTACGAAGGGGCTCCGACCGGATCGATCGACGAGCATCTGAGCGTGGTCCTGAACGGTCGCGAAGGCACGGCCATGGCCGGCTTCCGCGATCGGCTGCAGCCGCAGGACATCGCGGCTGCGCTGACCTACACCCGTAACGCATGGCGCGAGGACGAGGGAGAGATCATCCAGCCCTCGCGTATTTCCGAGCTGGATCAGGGCTGAACGATCGCAAGTTAACCCGAGGAAAGAATCATCATGAGTCACGCCACGACTGCCGAGCACGACGACCACCACGGTGACCATCCGACCGGATTGAGCCGCTGGCTGTTCACAACCAATCACAAGGAAATCGGGACACTCTATCTGGTGTTCTCGCTGATCATGTTCCTGGTCGGCGGCGCCATGGCCCTTGTGATCCGGGCCGAGCTGTTCGCCCCGGGTCTGCAGCTGGTCAACCCCGAATTCTTCAACCAGATGACGACGATGCACGCGCTCGTCATGATCTTCGGCGCCGTCATGCCGGCCTTCGTGGGCCTGGCCAACTGGATGGTGCCGCTGATGGTGGGTGCGCCCGACATGGCGCTTCCACGGATGAACAACTGGTCGTTCTGGATCCTGCCGTTCGCCTTCACGCTGCTGCTGATGACGCTGTTCCTGCCGTCGGGCGCGCCTGCATCGGGCTGGACCCTGTATCCGCCGCTGTCGCTGCAGGGCGGCAACAGCCTCGCATTCGTGATCTTTGCCATCCACCTGATGGGCATCTCGTCGATCATGGGGGCAATCAATATCATCGCGACCATCCTGAACATGCGCGCGCCCGGCATGACGCTGCTGCGTATGCCCCTGTTCGTCTGGACCTGGCTGATCACCGCATTCCTGCTGATCGCGGTAATGCCGGTGCTGGCCGGCGCGGTCACGATGCTGTTGACCGATCGCTTCTTCGGAACGAGCTTCTTCAACGCCGCGGGCGGCGGCGACCCGGTGCTTTACCAGCATATCTTCTGGTTCTTCGGGCACCCGGAGGTCTACATCATGATCCTGCCGGCTTTCGGGATCGTGTCGGAGATCATCCCGACCTTCGCGCGCAAGCCCCTGTTCGGTTACACCTCGATGGTGTACGCGACCGCGTCGATTGCGTTTCTGTCGTTCATCGTCTGGGCCCACCACATGTTCACGGTCGGGATGCCGCTCGGCGCGATGCTGTTCTTCATGTATGCGACGATGGTCATCGCGGTACCGACCGGCGTGAAGGTCTTCAACTGGATCGCGACGATGTGGCGAGGCTCGATGTCCTTCGAGACGCCCATGCTGTTCGCGCTCGGCTTCGTCGTGCTGTTCACCATCGGCGGCTTCTCCGGTCTGATGCTGGCGATCGTTCCCGCCGACTTCCAGTATCACGACAGCTACTTCGTCGTCGCCCACTTCCACTACGTGCTCGTTACCGGCGCGATCTACTCGATCATGGCCGGGGTCTACTACTGGCTGCCGAAGTGGACCGGCCACATGTACAACGAGACCCTCGGAAAGATCCACTTCTGGTGGTCCACGATCTGGGTCAACGTCCTGTTCTTCCCGCAGCATTACCTGGGCCTGGCCGGAATGCCGCGTCGTATTCCCGACTACGCCGTTCAGTTCACCGAATTCAACGCGATTTCATCGATCGGCGGGTTCATGTTCGGCATCGGACAGCTCCTGTTCGCCTACATCATCTGGCAGTGCGCCCGCGGCGGAAAGAAGGCGACCGCACAGGTCTGGGACGGCGCGCGAGGCCTCGAATGGACCGTGCCGTCGCCCGCACCGCTGCATACCTTCGACACGCCCCCCCTGGTCGACGACCGGGTCGCGGTCCACAAGGACAAGCTCACTTGAGTCGCGGTCGATCGTGACCGATCGGGATCGTGAGCACGGCCGAAAGTCGAGACGCGGTGCCATGCGCACCGCGCTGGTTCTGGCCGTGGTGGTCATGTTGATCTACATGACCTTCATCGGTCGGGCGGCATTCCAGTACTTCAGCGCGTGAGCGGCGCTTGCGCGTCTGAAGGCGACAGGAAGCCGTCCCGAGACCGGTGCACTCCGCTATCATTGACGTCTGAAAACCAAGCCAACGCGGCGCCAGCGGCCGCGTACTGAGATACCAGGGAGCTCCAATGGCACAAGGATCCTACTACGTCCCGCACAGCGCGAAATGGCCGATCGTCGGGTCGATCGGCCTTTTCATCATGATGATCGGGGCGGCTAACTGGCTGAACGGCAATGCCACCGGCCCCTGGTTCTTTACCGTCGGATCCATCGCCGTCATCGTGATGATCACAGGCTGGTTCGCCGATGTGATCCGCGAATCCGAAGGGGGTCTCTACAACCGGGCGGTCGATATCTCGTTCCGCCAGGGAATGATCTGGTTCATCATTTCCGAAATCATGTTCTTCGCCGCATTCTTCGGCGCGCTGTTCTACGCGCGCGTGCTCGCCGTGCCATGGCTCGGCGGCGAAGGCACCGGCGCGATGACCAACGAACTGCTCTGGCCGGGTTACGAAGCGACCTGGCCGACCCACGGTCCGGCCGAACTCGGAGGAACCTTCCAGACCATTCCCGGATTCGGATTGCCGCTGATCAATACCCTGATCCTGCTCACGTCGGGCGTCACGCTGACCCTTGCCCATTGGGCCCTCAAACGAGCCCAGCGCGGCATGCTGATCGCCTGGATGCTGTCGACCGTCGCTCTGGGCGTGATCTTCCTGTTCATTCAGGGCTATGAATATCTGCACGCGTATCGGGATCTCGGCCTGACCCTCGGGTCAGGCATCTATGGCTCGACTTTCTTCATGCTGACCGGTTTCCACGGCCTGCACGTCACACTCGGCGCGATCATGCTGCTCGTGATCACGATCCGCTGCGCCTTCGGTCACTTCACGAAGAAGAACCACTTCGGATTCGAGGCCGTGGCCTGGTACTGGCATTTCGTGGACGTTGTCTGGCTGGGCCTGTTCATCTTCGTTTACGTGATCTAGCACGCCGGAATCCTGAACATGCTGGACGCCAATCCAAGGTTGCTCAACGCAGCGCTTTGGCTGGTCGTTCTGTTCGTGACCTTCTATGTCCTGGTGATCGCGCGCGATCTGCTGATTCCGCTCGTTCTGGCCGTGTTCATCTGGTACCTGATCAACCTGATGGCGCGCCTGCTCGATCGCATCCACGTCGGCGGCTGGCATCTGCCCCGTCTGCTCCAGTTTCTGCTGGCCGGCGGCATCATGGTCATGGCGGTCTGGTTCTTCGCGCGCATGCTGACCAGCAACGTCAATCAGGTGATCGAGGCAGCCCCGGCCTACCAGGCCAACATCAATCGCCTGATATCCGACACCTTCAGTCGTTTCGGCGTGGCGGAGCCGCCTGCCCTGACCGCCCTGCTGCAGAGAATCAACATCGGTTCGTTTCTCGGCGGGATGGCGGCCGCACTCGGTGGGCTGCTGGGCAATATCGGACTGATCCTGATCTATCTGGTCTTTCTGTTCCTGGAGCAGCGATTCTTCCCGAGCAAGCTCAATGCGATCTTTCCCGACGAGAGCCAGCGCGACAAGGTCGTGGCGATGCTCGAGGACGTCGATCGCGACGTCGCGACCTACATCGGCATCAAGACCCTGGTCAGCGCGATGACCGGGCTGATCTCCTGGGTCGTGCTGACCCTGATCGATCTGGACTTCGCGGGCTTCTGGGCCATCCTGATTTTCGTGCTGAATTTCATCCCGAATATCGGGTCACTGGTGGCGACGCTTCTTCCCGCCCTCCTCGCCCTGCTTCAGTTCGACACCCTGACACCCTTTTTCATCGTCGCGATCGGCGTCGGTGCCACCCAGATCTTCGTCGGCAGTTTCCTCGAACCCAATCTGATGAGCCGATCGCTCAATATCTCGCCGCTGATCGTCCTGCTTTCGCTGGTGCTCTGGGGTTCGCTCTGGGGGATTTCCGGCATGTTCCTGTGCGTCCCGATCACCGTGGTCCTGATGATCATTCTCTACCACTTCGATTCAGCACGCTGGATCGCGGTCGCGCTGTCCAAGGACGGTCAGGTCACTCCCAGCCGCGAAGCCTGAGTCGGTACGGCGGCCGGATTCCGGAGACGCCATCGCCTCGTTCCATCGGCCGAATCCTCGGCCAGCAGACCCTCGAGCGTCAGGACATCCAGCGCCGCGCGCAGCTCGCTCAAGGCAAGGCCGGTGTCACGGCACATCCGTTCCAGCTCGAGCGTGCCCAGCCAGCGGGCCCGTCCGAGAACCAGGCGCCTGAGCGCCTCATCGGCATCGCTCAGCGGTTCGGGTTTCAGGCCGCGGCTGAGAAACGGCTTGATACTCCCCCGCGGCCAGACGGCCAGCAGCTCGGGCAAACGCTCGACGTGCACCCAGAATCGCCGGCGCCGGTCCGGTTCGAACGAGACGGCCCGGCAATCGCGGATCAGATGCATGAAAGCCGACGCCGCACCGTGATTCGCTCGATCCTCATCGGGCAGGAAGCCGGCCAGGACGAGGCTTCGCTCCAGGCTTCTCGCGTCGCTCGGGGGCACCTGCGCCGCGGCCGACGGCACGAGGCTCGAAGCGCTCGGCAGAGCACTCGATCCCCTCCGACGGCGGTCCTCGAAGGTGCGGGTTCGACGTTCTTCGGCAGCGGCCGGGTCCAGAAAGCTGTGGCGCGGCGCGTGGATCAGCGCCATGGCCAATGCCGAGGGCTCGCTGAGATCGGCGAAATGAAGGTCGATCCGGCCGGCCTCGAGATGACGATGGACGCGCATCAGACCGGCCAGGTCCAGATAGTCTTCGAGACAATCGCGCAGCGCCTGGGCGACCAGCGGATGGTCGGGAATCCGGCGTTCGCCGGCCAGATTCTCAAGACAGGCCAGCTGATCCGGGAAGATTCGTGCGATCAGGTTTTCGGTCTGGTTGCGCTGAATCTGGGCCGGAACCCGCCCGTGGAAGTCCCGGCGCTCGATGGCCAGCGCGATGTTGGCGCACCAGCGAAGCCGGGTCTGAAAGATGGGTGTGTCGAGCAGCGCCTGAGTCAGCACCGACTCGAGGTGATCCGGACTGAGCCAGCCCGGGACTTCATCGAGCCTGAAGCTGTGCACCGCACCCAGGGATATCAGGATGCCGTTGTCGGTCGCTGCTGCCTGCAGTTCGAAGTTGAAGCGACGGCAAAAGCGCTTGCGCAGGGCCAGCCCCCAGGCGCGATTGATGCGGGCGCCGAGGGGAGCGTGAATGGCCAGATGCTGATCGCCGCCGGGATCGTAGAATCGCTCGATGACGATACGACCGGCCGCCGGCAGAACGCCCAGGGTGTCGCGAGCATCGCCCAGCCAGCGCTCGACCTGACTCAGCGCCGGCGCGCCACCGCGCCCGCCCCGCTCCATGACGCGCTGGACCGAGCGCGACAAGGCGTCGCTACGCCCCGGCCCCTCCCCGAACCAGAACGGCAGATTCGGCACATCATCGCCCGCAGACTCCACCATCACCTGCCCGGTCGTGATCCGGACGATCCGCCAGCTCTGCCCGCCGAGCTGAAGAATCTGTCCGGGCGAGGATTCGAACGCGAATTCCTCATCGAGACGGCCGAGTGCCCGACCGCCATCGACCGTGACCACGTCGTACTCGAACCATTCCGGGATGGTTCCACCGTTCAGCAGGCATCGCTTCGGCGCTGACCCGGAGGCCGCCAGCCGGCCACAGCCGCTCGCGAAAATGGGGCCCAGTCCGGTTTCGCGACCCGGCACGAATCCCTGGTGCAGCATGTCGAGAACCTGCTGAAAGCGGGCGCTCTCGAGACGCCGCCACGGGAAGGCCTTTCGAGCCATGCGCAAGAGGCACGCGCTGTCGGTCTCGCCGCCGGCGACCATCGCGACGATATGTTGAGCGAGAACGTCGAGGGGCTCCATGCAGGCGGCGCTCCGATCGAGCCCTCCGGCATCGAGCACGCCCTGCATCGCCTCGAACTCCAGCAGATCGGTCAGCGTCAGCGGGAAGGCGTGGATGCGCGGATGCTGTCCGGGTCGATGGCGCGCGCGTCCGGCCCGCTGCCGGAAGACATTGATGCTGCCGCAGGCTCCGAGCTGGCAGACCCGGTCGAGCTGCCCGATGTCGATGCCGAGTTCGAGCGACGAACTGCACACGACCACCCGGATGGTCCCGGAACGCAATCCCGCCTCGACGGACTGCCGGCGTTGCCGGCCGATGCTGCCGTGGTGAGCGGCCACGACCGAAGGTTCCAGGAGCTCGCAGAGAATCGCCGTGACGCGTTCGACCATGCTGCGCGTGTTGCAGAACACGAGCATGGTTCCGGGCACGGCGGCGAGCGACTGCAGGCGCTCGCGAATGAACGACCAGTGGCCCGCATGCGCGAAGTGACCGAGCGGGAGATCGGGCACTTCGAGGATGACCTCGGGTGGCCGCTGCCTTGGCGACGCGATCACCCGGCACGGACGACCGGCACCGGCCAGAAAACCCGCCACCAGTCTGCGTGGCCGGGCCGTCGCCGACAGTCCGATCCGCTGAATCGGGCGACCGCTCAGGACCTCGAGCCGCTCGAGCGACAGGCTGAGATGAGCCCCGCGCTTGCTGTCGATCAGCGCATGGACTTCATCGACGATCACCTTTTCGACATCAGCCAGCAGCGCCCGACCGTTGCGGCTGCCGAGCAGAACGAACAGCGACTCCGGCGTGGTCAGAAGGATATCGGGCGGCGAGCGGCGCTGCGCGGCACGTTCCGAGCTGCTGGTATCTCCCGTTCGCACAGCCACTCGGAGCTCCGGCATCGGCTCCAGGCGCTCGGCAGCGGCTCGCGACAGCCCGTCCAGGCAGTCGCCGAGCCCGGAGGACATGTCTCTCGAAAGGGCTCGCAGTGGCGAAACGTAGAGGATCCGCAGGCGGCCCGTACGCGGCCGGCGCAGAAGGCCGTCGATCAGCGGCAGCCAGGCCGCGAGAGACTTCCCGCTACCGGTGTCGGAGCTGATCAGGGCGTGTTCGCCGCCGGCGACGACCGGCCAGGCCAGCGTCTGGATCGGCGTTGCCGCCCCGAAACGGGCTCGAAACCAATCATTGACAAGCGGACAAAACGGCCAGGCGCCCATGCCCGCATTATGCCGCAGTCAGGGCCCGACGACATTCTCCCAGGAAGCCGAGACCAGCCGCCACTCTCCATCCTCCCGGCGCCACCCGGTCGATACTGCGTACCAGCTCCCGCGACTCGGAATGAGACCGCTGCCGCCGGTCAGAATGACCCTGAAACTGGCCGTGGCCCGATTCGCGGAAGAGCGTTCGATCGACAGCCCGTGGAGCCGTGCCCGCAGGCGTTCATGGGCGTTGAATTCCCGCATGAGCAGCAGGCGCGCGGCGCGCCGGTCGAAACGACCACTTCGTCCGATGAAATCATTGGCGAGGGGTGCCAGGACGCTGTCGACATCGCGCTCGACGAGGCCGTTGGCCATTGCGTCGAGATGGCGACGAATCTGGTCCTCGTCGGCCGGCGGAGCGCCACAGGCGCTGATGACGAGAAGCGCCCAGAGCATCAGCATCGGGGCGCGGATCATCAAGCGTTGGCGTTGCCGTCCAGATAGGATTCCAGCAGGCGTCCGGCAACCACGATCAGATCGTACTCGGTCACCAGGCCGATCAGTTTGCCGCCCTCGGCGACCGGCAGACAGCTCAGCCGGTTCTGGCGCATCAGGCGGATCGCCTCCACCGTCGTGGTTTCCGGCCCTACGGTGATCGGATCGGTGCGCATCACGTCGCGCACCATCGTCGTCTTGTCGTGCTTGCCGCCGCGCGCGATCAGGCGCAGAAGCTGGCGATGGGAAATCAGGCCCAGGAGCTGGCCGGAGTCATCCTCGACCGGCACGTGCCGGACGTAGCGCCACTCCATCAGACTGGCCGCGAAATCGATGATATCGTCCGGTCGCACCGTAAACAGGTCGGTCGACATGAACTGGCCGACCGTCCGATAGCTGTCCCGCCAGTCCTGGGTGGTGCTGAAGTCGGCCAGCTCCCAATCGGCGATCGGACGGCCGCTTTCCTGCTGCTCGATCATGTTGCTGGTCAGGGCCCGCAGGCACTCGTGCGTGCTGCCTTTCCCGCGCATCCGCTCAAGCGACTCCAGTTGCCATCGGGCTCCCGTCCGGCGCCTTTCGACCCGCTTTTCAACCGTGCCGATGTAGCGATCGACATCTTCCTGATCGATACCCGCCTCCGCCAGACCATCTCGAGCCAGCGGCAGAAGGACTTCGAGGAGCAGGTCCTGGGCCGTCATCTGGCGGTCGTCGAACCAGATCTGCTGGGCCCGCAGCCCCTCGCGAGCGGCAGCCAGGAAATTGGCCTTGACATCGGAAAAATTCAGGTGATCGCGAATGTCAGTGATCGAGCGCGACAACTTGGCCATCATGCCGAAAAAGAAGGCGGCGTTGCCGATCTCATCGAGAACGGTCGGGCCCGACGGAATGACGCGATTTTCGATGCGCAGATGCGGCTTGCCGTTGTTCGAGATGCCGTAGCAGGCGCGATTCCAGCGATAGACCGTTCCGTTGTGCAGTCTCAGGGCATTGAGCCGCGGCACTTCGCCACGCGCTACCATGCCGATAGGATCATCCTCGAATTCGGTGGTCAGGATCACCCGGAAACGGGCAATGTCTTCCTTGAAGATCTCGATGACGGACTCCTCGATCCAGTTGTCGCCGAAATGCACGCGTGGCTTGTGTCCACGAGCTGCAAGCGTCTCCGAGCGGGCGTCGATCGAGTGCTCGAACACGGCGATCCGGCTCTCGTGCCAGAGACGCTTGCCGAGCAGAATGGGCGAGTTGACGCTGGCCGCAAGAAGCGGACCCGTGACCGCCTGGGCAACGTTGTAGAGGTGGGCGAATTCATCGGCGCCGACCTGGAAATGGACCTGAAAGCTCGTATTGCAGGCTTCCAGCATCAAGTTGTCGTGATTGAAGTTGAGCTGGTCGATTCCCTTGATATTGATCTGGAACCGGCTGCCCCGAAGGCGCAGCAATGCTTCGTTGAGCGCGAAGTAGCGCGCGGTCGGAACGATCGCGTCAAGACTCAGGTGATCGAGAGTCAGCGTCGGCAGGATCCCGACCAGCGCAATCCGGCTTCCGGATTCCGCCGCAGCCTTGCCGGCGAGCTTGCAGACTTCCTGCGTTTCCTGTTCGAGCCTGCGAAGACAATCGCCGCCGAGTTCGAGTGGCGACAGATTGGCTTCCATGTTGAAAAGCCCCAGTTCGTGCGTAAACCGGGGGTCCTCGATCCGGTCGAGAATCGACATCGAGGTCAGCGCCGGGCGCGCCGACTGATCGACCAGGAACATTTCCTGTTCGGCGCCGATGCGACGGATACCGTCCTCGAACATCCCGGCCTCGTGCATGTCTTCGAGGGCACGGACCTCGTCGAGCAATGCCTTCATGAAGGCGCGCCGGGTCTCCTCATCGGTCGTCTGCTGTACGTTCTGCTCGCCCATGAGCAACGCTCGCGCCTGCATGATGAAACAGTCGCGATAATATACGTCAGCAGTGATTCGAGCAAATCCCGACGAAGCGGAGACTGAGGAACTTGTCTCGTCGATGCGGGTATGCGAATCTAGCGAATTGCGCCTCTGAAACCGGCCGGAGTGCCGAACCCAACCCGTTTCCGGGCGCACCGTCCCGGCGTGCGACGCCGATATCAGACCACCACCAGGGGTAATTGCATGACCGACAAACCATGGCTGAACGAGTATCAGGACCACGTTCCGGCGGAGATCGACCTCGACGAATTCAACTCGGTCGTCGACGTGATCGACAAGAGCTGTCGTCAGTTTGCAGACAAGGTTGCCTTCATCAATTTCGGCGCTACCCTGACGTACCGTCAGATCGACGACTACAGTCGGGCTTTCGGGGCGCGCCTGCAGGCCCTCGGCCTGGAGCCCGGCGACCGGGTCGCGATCATGATGCCCAATGTCCTGCAGTACCCGGTTGCGGTCTTCGGCACCCTGCGAGCGGGCCTCGTGGTCGTCAATACCAATCCGCTCTACACCGCTCGGGAACTCAAGCATCAGCTCAAGGATTCCGGCGCCAAGGCGATCGTGATCATGGAGAACTTCGCCAACGTTCTCGAAGCCGTGATCGACGACACCGACGTGGAGCACGTGGTGCTGACGTCGATCGGCGACATGGTCGGCTTCCCGAAGGGAGCGATCATGAACTTCGTGCTGCGTCACGTGAAGAAGATGATTCCGAAGTACAGCCTGCCCGGCGCCCTTCCCTTCATGCAGGCCCTGAGCCAGGGCGCGCGCGAGACGCTGAATCCGGTGCCGCTGAAGCATGACGACCTGGCCTTTCTCCAGTACACCGGCGGCACGACCGGCGTCTCCAAGGGCGCGATGCTGACCCACGGCAACCTGGTCGCCAACATGCAGCAATCTTCGGCCTGGGTGGGCAATCACTTCACCCCGGGCGAAGAGACCGTCGTCACTCCGCTGCCGCTCTACCACATCTTCGCGTTGACCGCGAATTGTCTGGTCTTCGTCAAGTACGGCGGTCGCAACCTGCTGATCACCAACCCGCGGGACATGCCGGGCTTCGTCAAGGAACTCGGCAAGATCAAATTCACCGCGCTCACCGGCGTCAATACCCTGTTCAACGGTCTGATCAATACCCCGGGCTTTGCCGACCTCGATTTCTCCAGCCTGCGCATGACCCTGGGCGGCGGCATGGCGGTGCAGAGGGCCGTGGCCGAAAAGTGGAAAGCAATCACCGGCGTTCCTCTGGTCGAAGCCTACGGGCTGACCGAGACCTCGCCCGCGGCCTGCGTCAATCCGATGAATCTGGCCGACTACAACGGTGCGATCGGCCTGCCCATCCCGTCGACCGATTGTCGAATCGTCGATCCCGACGGGAACGAAGTGCCGATGGGCGAGACCGGCGAGCTCTGCATCAAGGGCCCGCAGGTCATGAAGGGCTACTGGCAGCGGCCCGAGGAAACCGCGAAAGTGCTCGACGAAGAGGGCTGGCTGCGCACCGGCGACATGGCCCGCATGGATGAAAAGGGCTACTTCCACATCGTCGATCGCAAGAAGGACATGATCCTGGTCTCGGGATTCAACGTCTATCCGAACGAGATCGAGGACGTGATCGCGGCGCACCCGAAAGTGCTCGAAGTCGGTGCCATCGGAGTGCCGGACGAGAAATCCGGGGAGTTGGTCAAGGCCGTGGTGGTCCGGAACGACGACAGCCTGACGGTCAAGGAATTGCGCGACCACTGCCGCAAGGAACTGACCGGCTACAAGGTGCCGAAGTACATCGAATTCGTCGACGAGCTGCCGAAGACCAACGTCGGCAAGATTCTGCGCCGCGAGCTGCGCGACCAGTTCGGTGAACCCAGGAGCTCGAGCGACTGACCGCGAGTTCCTCCCGCAATGGGCTATCGAGCCAGCTCCTCCGCGGCGGGCCGGGCCTTGAGCGTCGAGACACCGACGCCGACCAGGCGCACGGAAAATTCACGACGCCATTCGGCCCAATCGCGCAATAGCCGGAACGCTGTTTCGGCGATCAGGGCTGGATCGCGGGTGTAGCCGCTCAGAGACTGGCTGCGAGTCAGGGTGGAAAAGCCACTGGTGCGCAGCTTCAGGGTCACGGTGCGTGCATACAGGGCCTTGTCGACCAGGCGTTCAGCCACCCGCTGCGCCTGGTCGGCGACGACCGGCTGGAGCGTTTCAAAGCTGTGCAGATCACGGTCAAACGTGCTCTCCTGGCTGATCGAGCGTCGGCGATGACTCGACTTGACTTCGCGCTCGTCGATTCCGGCGGCGCGCCGGGCCAGATCGGGCCCGGATGGCCCGAACAGCTCGCGAAGAAGCGACTCCGAGGTCTGACGCAACTGCCCGGCGGTGAAGATCCCCGCGTCGTGCAGACGCTCGGCGCTGCGCGGGCCGATGCCCCAGAGCCGCCGCACCGGCAGGGGATCGAGAAAACGGCGCACCGCGTCAGGCGCGACATGGACGAAGCCATCGGGTTTGTCGTAGTCGGAGGCAAGCTTTGCCAGAAGCTTGTTGTGGGCCATGCCGACCGAGGCCGTCAGACCGGTTGCCGCGCTGATGTCAGCCTTGATTCGCTGGCCGATATCTAGCAGCGATCGATCGCCGCCGACCTGTTCGCTGACATCCAGAAAAGCCTCGTCCAGGCTCATGCCCTCGACGCGATCGGTCCAGTCATGGAACAGAGCGAAGATCTCGGAGGAAATTTCGCGGTAGCGATCGAATCGGGTGCGGACGAAAATGCCGTGAGGACACAGGCGCCGTGCCCTGGCACCCGGCATCGCCGAGCGCACGCCGTACTGGCGCGCTTCGTAGCTCGCAGCGGCCACCACGCCGCGCGCACTGCCGCCGCCGACCATGATCGGCCGGCCCCGCCATTCAGGATGATCGCGCTGCTCGACGCTGGCATAGAAGGCATCCATGTCGACATGGAGAATCGACCGAATCGCCGGCTTGCCAGCCCGCGCCCGGTCGGTATGATGGCTGGATGAATCCTTCCCGCTCCTCCCGATCCCTGGCCGATTCATTTCCGGTCATCCATCGCCACTGCTGGCTCAATCATGCCGCCATTTCGCCCTGGCCGCGAGCCGTCGCCGAGGCGGTGGCCGCGTTCGTTGCCGACAATGCCGCACACGGCGCCCTGCACTACTCCGACTGGCTGGCCGTCGAGGCACGCCTTCGCCGCCGGGCAGCGCGCCTTTTCGGCACCGACAGCGACGAGGATGTCGCGCTGGTGGCCAACACGTCGACCGGGCTGAACGCGGTCGCCTCCGGGCTCGACTGGCGTCCCGGCGACAGCGTGGTTTTTCCAGCCTGCGATTTTCCCTCCAATCGCCTGCCCTGGCAGCATCTCGAGCAGCGCGGGGTGACCCCGCACGCGGTGCCCCTGGATGCCGCCGATCCGGAACGCTCGCTGATTGCAGCCCTCGGGCCGAGCACTCGTCTGCTGGCCGTCTCTTCGGTCTTCTACGATACGGGATTGCATCTTGATCTGGAGCGCCTCGGTGCCGCCTGCGCCCGCCACGGCGTTCTGTTCTGCGTGGATGCCATCCAGCATCTGGGGGCGTTGCCGATCGAGGTCAAAGCGATTCAGGCTGATTTCGTCGTCTCCGGCTCGCACAAATGGCTGATGGCACCGGAAGGTATCGGTCTGTTCTGGTCGCGACCCGAAGCACGGGCCCTGTTGAGCGTCGGGAGCCCGGGCTGGCGCATGTACCCGGACCCCTTCAATTTCGAGCGGCGCGACTGGTCTCCGCCCGACAGCGCCCGCCGCTTCGAACCCGGCACTCTCAACAATGCCGCGATCCACGGGCTCGACGCCGCACTCGGCCTGCTCGAGGAATACGGCACCGCTGCAATCGGCCAGGCCCTGCGCGAACGCAGCACCTGTCTGACCGAGGGGCTGCTGCGGCTGCCCGGCGTGGAGCTGATCAGCCCCGTGCGCCCGGATCGCCGGGCGGGCATCGTGTCGTTCAGAGCGGCCTCGTCAGACAGCGAGCGCATCGTCAATCGCCTTTCGGAGCTCGACATTCATACCGCGAAGCGCGGCCGGCAGGTGCGCTTGTCGCCCCATTTCTACACCCCGTTCGAACAGCTCGAAGAGGCCCTGGCGGCCATCGCGGGCATTGTCTAGATAGTGCGGGTAGGCTTGTCGCTGTCGAGCATGCCGGCCAGCAGGGAACTGATCGTGTTCTTGGCCTGGTTGCCTTCCGGGCTGTCGGTGAAATGGATGCCAACCCCTGCGCTGATGCTGTGCTGGGAGCCCGGCGGCGTGATCCACGCTACAACGCCCGGAATCGCGATGCGTTCCTCGCCAAGCAGGCTCAACAGGATCAGGACCTCGTCTCCCAGCCTGAATTTCTTCTTGGTCGGAACGAACAAGCCCCCGTTGATCAGGAACGGCATGTAGGCCGCGTAGAGCTCCTGCTTGTTTTCGATGTTGTAGGACAGGATTCCTTTCTGAGCCATGGGCTCGCTCCCCGGATCAGCACATTCGCTGCCATTCTAGCAGCCATCGACCGAGCAGAAGGTCCTGGCGGGCATTCCCGCGGCTCAGGGCCGTGCCGCTCAGTGCCTGCTCCCACAGTCGGGCCAGGCAGGCCGGATCCAGATTCGAAGGCAGCTTGCGCTCACCGTACCGGAGTTGACCCTCGAGTTCCAGCGAGTGGCGCATGAACACGCTGCACCAGAGCGCCAACCAGCACCATGTCTGCAGCCCCGACTCGACCCAGCGATCGTCGAGGATCCGATGAATCGCCTCACCGTCAGCGATGCCGATCAGCCCGTCAAGAACGGCGTGCCCGAAATCGAGCTGACCCTCCTCGAGCAGGGCCCGAGCGGCCAGCGGAGCCCCGGCGGACAGATCGAGCGCCTCGACAAGTTCGTCGTCGGACGCGTCCGGACAAAGGCCGCGAAGCCATTCCCGGCCCACAGAAGGCACCGGCGGCCGGACGGTGAAAATCTGGCAACGGCTGCGGACGGTCGCCGGAAGCCGCCCGGGCTGGTGGCTGACAAGGATCAACCAGGCTCCCGGGTGCGGCTCTTCGAGGGTCTTCAGCAGCGCATTGGCGGCGTTCCGATTCATCGCTTCAGCGGGCTCGATCAAGCCCAGCCGCCGGGTCCCGATGCTCGGCGTCAGCTGCAGGCTGTCGGTCAATTCACGAATGCTGTCGACCGGTATCTCGCGCTTGTCCTCCGGAATTCCGACCCGGAATTGATCGGGATGCGTGCCGGCATCGATCATGCGGCAGGAAGGACATTCACCACAGGGATCCTTTCCGGCCGGCGAAAGGCACAGCAGGCGCCGGGCCAGCCAATCGGCGAGCGCGGTCTTGCCCAGGCCGACGGGCCCGCAGATCATCGGCGCATGACCGAGTCGGTCCTGATCGAGCGACATGGCCATGCGAGTCTTGTCGGATTCAAGCCAGGGATGATTCGGGGCATGACTCATGCCAGACGCTCCTCGAGGGCGGTTTCGATCCGTTGATGCACCGTGGTCATTGGCTGACTGGCGTCGATGACGACAAAGCGCTCGGGCTCGCGCCGGGCCTGTTCGAGATAGCTCTGCCGCACGCGCTCGAGAAAGGCCACCTGATTCTGCTCGAATCGATCGCGCCCATCGCCGCGCCGACCGACCCGCTCCAGGCCCAGTTCGACCGGGACATCGAGCAGCAAGGTCAGGTCCGGCCAAAGCGGGTCGTGAACCAGTTTCGCGAGCGCTTCGACCGGCTCGCGGCCGAGCCCGCGACCGGCCCCCTGATACGCTCGACTCGCGTCGGTGAAGCGATCACAGACCACGTCCTCGCCCCGCTCCATCGCCGGGCGGATGATGCGGACGATATTCTCCGAACGGGCCGCGAACATCAGCAGCAATTCGGTCATCGGGGCGAGATCGCCGATGGCCGGGTCGAGCAGTATGTCGCGCACACGCTCGGCGGCGACCGTACCGCCGGGTTCACGCGTGAGGCAGACTGTCCGGCCGCGCGCCTCGAGCCAGCTTCGAACGACCGCGATAGCGGTCGATTTGCCGGCACCCTCGCCGCCCTCCAGCGTGATCAGACGAGCGCTACTTTCCATCAACGGCCCCGGATATGGCGGTTGACGGCCGCGTTGTGTTGTTCGAGCGTGTCGGAGAACTGGTGCGTCCCATCGCCCCGCGAAACGAAGTAGAGAGCCGTTCCGTCGGCCGGACGGGCGGCCGCTTCGAGCGACGCGCGACCGGGCATTGCGATCGGCGTCGGCGGCAGCCCGTGGCGGGTATAGGTGTTCCAGGGGTGGTCGGTGCGCAGATGCACCCGGCGCAAACGGCCGTCGAAATCGTCGCCCAGTCCGTAGATGACCGTGGGATCCGTCTGCAGGCGCATGCCAAGACGCAGGCGGCGAACGAAGACGCCGGCCACTCGCGCACGCTCCGCGGCCTGGCCGGTTTCACGCTCGACCAGCGAAGCCAGTACCAGCAGCTCATCAGGGCTGCCGAGGGGGAGGTCCGGCTGCCGCCCGGTCCAGATCTGATCGAGGGCCGTGTTCATTGATCGAAAAGCGCGTCGCAGCAGATCGAGATCATCGGTCGGACGAGTGAAAAAGTAGGTCTCCGGCAGGAACCTGCCTTCGGCTCCGCAGCCCGGGCATCCGAGGCGCGCCATGATGTCATCCTCGGCCAGGCCCTCGATGGTCTGGCGCAGACGCGGGTCGGCGGCCAGCTCTTCGCGCAGACGGCCAAAGGTCCAGCCTTCGACGATCGTCAGCCGGTGTTCGCGCACACGCCCCGATTCAAGCGCCTCGATCAGCTCGATCGGATTCAGGCCCGGTGCGAGCTCGTATTCGCCGAAGCGCAGATTCGGCTGCTGCCAGCGCCCCAGCAGCCGCCAGCGCCATCCCTGGCGAGCCAGACCGAGCCATTCGAGTTGTCCGATCAGCCCGCCCCAGGTCGTGCCCTCGCCTACCCAGAGCACCAGCGGCGAGTCCGGATTGACCGGATGATGGACGAAACGCTGCAGGTCGCGATGAAGCCACAGCCCGGCGATGAGCAGCAACAACACGATGGCGAGCAGGATCTGAAGTGCGCTGCGCATGATCTTCAGGTCAGCTCCTTGTTCCAGAGTTCCTGGAGGCTTCGACACATTGGCGTGATCGGCAGCCGTCGCTCATCGAGTCGGACCACCGGCCGCACCCCGGCGACCGAGTTTACCATCAGGACCGCGCGAGCTGACTCGACCGAATCACGGTCGAGACCGCGCGAGGCAATGTCGAAAGCGGGATGATCGCGCAGCCAGGCAAGCCCGACCCCGCGCACGCCGCTCGCGGTTTCCGGCGTTACGAGACCATCGTCGGTTTCGAGAATCAGGTTCGACATCAGGCCCTCCACCAGGCCGCCTTCCTGGTCGAACAAAAGCGCTTCGTCGGATCCAGAGCCTGCGCACTCGCGGGCGGCGATGACCTGTTCCAGGCGATTGCCGTGTTTGAGTCCGCCCAGCAAAGGCGAACTCGGCAGGCGGATGCTGCTGATCGTCGCGCTCAGGCCCGACCGGCGCTGGCGCTCGATCTCGGCCGGCCATGGCCGGACCATGGCGATGCGCCGACTCTTCACGTCCTCGGGCGGAAAGTAGGCGCGTCCGCCGCTGCCCCGGGTCACGGTCAGGCGCACGATACACGATGCCTGCGCCACGGCCAGACGTACGCAATCGGTCCAGACCGGCTCGATTTCGGGACGGGGCAGACCCAGAACCCGACATCCCTCGCTCAGGCGCTGCCAGTGGCGCTCCCAGAGCGGCGCTCGCCGGTCATGAAACGCGATCGTTTCGAAGACGTGATCGCCATAGAGCAAGCCGCGATCATCGGCCGGGACGACATCGACAGCTCGTCCATCGACGAGAATGCGCTCGGCTGAAGCGCTCATGCCCCCAACGCCTCCAACAGCCCTCTGGCCTTGGACTCGGTCTCCGCCAGCTCGGCGCGGGGGTCGGAGTCGGCGACAATGCCCGCCCCGGTGCGAAAACTAAGCCGTCGGTCGTTGACGACCATGCTGCGAATCAGGATATTCAGGTCCATCGCTCCATTGCGGCCCAGGTAGCCCATCGAACCGGTGTAGAAACCGCGTCCCTGACGCTCCAGCTCGCAGATGATTTCCATGCAGCGAACTTTCGGACAACCGGTGATGGTGCCGCCGGGAAAGACGGCGGCAATGACCGCGGCCGCGTGAATCGAGGGTCGCAGGTGGCCACGCAGATTCGACACGATGTGATGGACATGGGCATAGCTCTCGACGACCATCAGTTCATCGACCTCGACCGAGCCGTTTTCGCAGACGCGTCCGAGATCGTTCCGACCAAGATCGATCAGCATGATGTGTTCGGCCCGCTCCTTGGGGTGGGCCATGAGCTCCCTCGACAGCGACTCGTCATGCCGGCCGGTGCGCCCGCGTGGACGGGTCCCCGCGATCGGGCGCATCTCCGCAGAGCGGCCGCGGACCCGGACAAGGCGTTCGGGCGAGGAACTCAGCACCGTTCCGCCGGGCAGCCGCGCGAGGCCGGCGAAGGGGGCGGGATTGGCGCGGCTGAGCGCCCGGTAGCAGCTTGCCGGATCGAGGGGTCGTCGGGATACACCGTGCCAGCCCCGCGACAGATTGACCTGGAAAACGTCCCCGTCCAGAATCCAGTCCTTGATTCGCTCGACGCCCTGCAGGAACCGCCGACCTTCATCGGGCTTGAGGTCAAGTTCAGGCTGCTGCCAGCCCCGGCGCGGGCGACGGTCCGACACGAGCTCGGCCCGCGCTCTTTCCAGGGCCGACACGGATTCGGCGACCAGCCAGGCATCCCCTTCGAGATGATCGACCAGGACCGCGGCCGGACAGCGTGCCGCAACAGCGACCGGAAGGCCGTCCTTGGCCCCGGGCAGGTCGAGCTTCGGCTCGATCTCGGCGGCGAGTTCATAGCCCAGATAAATGAACCAGCCGCCCTGGAACGGAAAATCCGGATGCCAGTCTCCGGCGACCGGCGGACCACTCCAGTCCTCCAGCCGATCAAGAAACTTCTTGCCCCGGCCCGGACCGCGCAGTCCGTCGGCATCGAGGATCAGCTGCTCATCGGTCCCATGGAGGAGGATCGACCAGCGCCCGAGGCCCCGGGCACCGGCGCAGCTGGCCAGGAGGTATGGCCATCGCTCGGCAGCACCGCGATGCAGATCCAGCAGATCCGGCGGAGTCGCGAGCCGATCGAAGCAGGGCTGAACCGGGTCACCCATCAGTTGCTCGTGGATCTGCCGGGCATCGTGGATCACGCAGCCGCTGCAAAAGCGCCCGCCCGGGGCGCAGCCTCAGGCGAAGCGCCGCAAGAGCAGCGATCCGTTGGTGCCCCCGAACCCGAAGGAATTGGACAACGCGTAGTCTATCGAGCACTGTCGCGACGTATGCGGGACCAGATCGAGATCTCGGAGGTGATCATCCGGATCATCCAGATTGATGGTTGGTGGCACGACGCCATCGCGCAGGGCGAGCACCGTCAGCAAGGCTTCGATGCCGCCGGCAGCGCCCAGCAGGTGGCCGGTCATCGATTTCGTCGAACTGATCATGACGCTCGTAGCGCGATCGCCGAACACCGTGCGGACCGCTTCGCACTCCGCGCGATCACCGACCTGGGTGGAGGTCCCGTGCGCATTGATGTAGTCGACCTGCTCAGGCGAAATTTCCGCATCGCGAATGGCGTTCGCCATGCAGCGCGCGGCCCCGTCTCCGTTCTCGGGCGGCGAGGTGATGTGGTAACCATCGGCGCTGCGCCCGTAGCCCACCAGTTCGGCGTGAATCCTGGCACCGCGACGGCGCGCGTGTTCCAGTTCCTCGATCACGATTACACCGGCCCCGTTGCTGAGCACGAAGCCGTCTCTCTCGCGGTCCCAGGGCCGCGAGGCCTTCTCGGGCTCGTCGTTACGCGTCGACAGTGCCCGGGCCGCCGTGAAACCGCCGTAAGCGGTCGGCGTGGTCCCGTATTCAGCGCCGCCGGCGACCATCACGTCCGCATCGCCATAGGCGATCATGCGGGCCGCTTCTCCGATGTTGTGGGTTGCGGTCGTGCATGCGGTCACGATCGAGATGTTCGGCCCCTGGAAACCAAAGCGAATCGACACCTGACCAGCGATCATGTTGATGATGCAACCGGGAACGAAAAACGGCGATATGCGGCGCGGACCGCTGTCGATATAAGTCTGGTAAGTCTGCTCGATGGTCTGGATCCCGCCGATGCCCGAGCCGACAGCGACGCCGTAGCGCTCGGGATTGGCGGGGTTGGCTTCGATCCCGGCGTCTTCGATCGCCTGAATCGATGCGGCCAGGCCGTAGTGGATGAAGGTGTCGGATTTTCGGGCTTCCCTGGGCGTCAGATAATCCCCGACGTCGAAACCCTGGACTTCTCCGGCGATCCTGGCGCTGAACCGCTCTGCATCGAAGGCCTGGAGGGGTCCGATGCCGCTGCGACCCTCCTTGATGGCGTTCCAGACGGTCGAGACGTCACTGCCGACCGGAGTAACGCAGCCCAGTCCGGTCACCACGATGCGACGGTCACCCTGCATGTCTTGATGCCCGGCTGGGACCGGTACGGTGCGGCTTGTCGCTTCCGCGCACGCTGAGATTACTTGTCGACGTTGCTTTTGATGTAATCGATGGCCTGCTGAACGCTGGTGATCTTTTCGGCCTCTTCGTCCGGGATTTCACACTCGAATTCCTCTTCGAGGGCCATCACCAGCTCAACGGTATCGAGAGAATCGGCTCCCAGGTCATCGACGAAGGAGGCGCTGGGCGTGACTTCTTCTTCCTTGACGCCCAATTGCTCGATGACAATCTTCTTTACGCGATCTTCAATGCTGCTCATTGTTGCTTGTCCTCTCTCAAGGGGGTTTCCCGAAGCGCGCACATTGTATTGGAGTTGAGCGCACTTGGCCAGTTTCAGGTCAGGATCGATCCAGCCGATGGTTCGGCTAGCTCATGTACATGCCACCATTGACATGCAGAGTCTGTCCGGTGATGTAGGCGCTGGCCGGCGCGGCAAGAAAGCCGACGCAGGCCGCGATGTCTTCAGCTTGGCCGAGACGTCCCAGGGGAATTGTACCCTGTAGTCGCTCCCGCTGGGCTTCATCCAGTGATCGGGTCATGTCGGTGTCGATGAAGCCGGGAGCGATCACGTTCGCGGTGATGCCCCTCGAACCGAGCTCGTGCGCGACCGAGCGGGAGAAACCCGCCAGCCCGGCCTTGGCCGCGCAGTAGTTGCTCTGGCCCGGATTCCCGCTGTATCCGACGACCGATGAGATGCCGATGATGCGACCGTAGCGCGCCTTTAGCATGCCCCTGAGACAGGCCCGGGTCAAACGCATCGCGCCGGTCAGGTTCGTTTGTATGACCGCATCCCAGTCCTCATCCTTGAGCCGCATCAACAGCGTGTCGCGCGTGATGGCGGCATTGTTGACCAGAATGCTGATCGCACCCGCCGATTCCTTGATCTGCTCGACCACCCCGCTGACTGCAGCAGGATCGGTCACGTCCATGACCAGCCCCTTGCCCTTTCCGAGGCTCTCGCTGATGCGTTCGGCACCGCCCTCGCTCGTGGCGGTACCGAAGACCTCGGCTCCAAGTGCCGCCAGCCATTGCGCCGTGGCCTGTCCGATTCCCCGACTCGCGCCGCTGACCAGCGCGACATGCCCGTCGATCCGATAAGCCTTTTCGATATCCATTCAAGCCTTCTCCCGCCAGTTTTCTATGCTCGTCTTCATGGTATCCGGTTGATCGAGCGGGACACACTCCAGGGACCGATCGATCCGCCGCGACAGGCCACACAGGACACGACCCGGCCCGCATTCCGCCAGCGCCTTGACTCCGCCTTCGACCATGTGCCGCACGGACCGAGTCCAGCGCACAGGCTGGTAAACCTGCTCGACCAGAGCCTGCCGGATCTCCTCCGGTTCAGTCCTCGCCCTGCCGTCGATATTGTGGAGGACCGGGACGTCTGGCGGCGAGATCATCACGCCAGCAAGGGCCTTCTCCAGCCCGGAGGCAGCCGGTGCCATCATGGCGCAGTGGGCGGGCACGCTGACCGGCAGCACCATCGCGCGCTTGGCGCCGGCGTCGCGACACCTGATCATCGCGCGCTCGACGGCATTCGAATCGCCGGCGATCACCAGTTGTCCTGGAGAGTTGTAGTTGGCCGGTGCAAGCACCTGACCCTCGGCCACTTCCCGGCAGATCGCCTCGACGACGTCATCACCAAGGCCCAGGATTGCGGCCATTGCACCCTCTCCCTGTGCCACCGCGGCCTGCATCAGCCGCGCCCGTTCGGCGACGACTCGAAGCGCATCGGCAAAATCCAGCGCGCCGGCTGCGACGAGCGCGCTGTACTCGCCCAGACTGTGTCCGGCCATGACTTTCGGTGCCGGCCCGGACAGGGATTGCCAGCAACGCCAGACCGCAACCCCGCCAGCCAGCATGACCGGCTGGGTCACTTCGGTCCGGTCGAGCCGTTCGGCCGGACCGTTGCGGATCAAGTCCCACAAATCGAGGCCCAGAGCCTGACCCGCCTCCTCGAATGTCTCCTGTACTTGAGGTCGGGCGACGGCGAGATCGGCGAGCATGCCGACCGTCTGAGAGCCTTGTCCGGGAAAAACCAGAGCGATTTCGGTCATGAAGCGTCTCCTGCAGGCTTGGCGAACGAACGTCAGCCCGGAAAGCGATGAATCATGGGCTCAGTAAGCAACCAGTGCGGCACCCCAGGTGAACCCGCCGCCGAAAGCCTCGAGCAGCAGCTTGTCGCCGCGGGCGATGCGCCCGGAGCGAATCGCCAGATCCAGAGCCAGCGGGACCGACGCGGCTGATGTATTGCCGTGTTTGTCAACAGTCACCACGACCTGGCCCATCGACATTCCCAGCTTCTTGGCGGTCGCCTTGATGATCCGCAGATTGGCCTGATGAGGAATCAACCAGTCCAGATCGGATTTCCCGAGGTCGTTGGCCTCGAGTGCCTCATCGACAATCCGACCCAGCGTCTTGACCGCGACCTTGAATACCTCATTGCCTTTCATGAAGATTCTGACGCCGCCACGCGGCTCGGGGCGAAATCCGCGCGAGACGCCGACATCCGTGCACAGCAGGTCACCATAGCCCCCGTTCGCGTGGATATGCGTCGAGAGGATTCCCGGCTCGGAGGACGGCTGGAGAACGGCCGCTCCGGCTCCATCACCGAACAGTACGCAGGTGCTGCGATCACTCCAGTCGATCATGCGGGTCAGGGTTTCAGCGCCAACCACGAGTGCGCATCCCGCATTGCCGCCGCGAATGAACTGATCGGCCACCGACAGCGCATAGATGAAGCCCGAACAGGCTGCGTTGACATCAAACGCGCCACACTGCCCGATACCGAGTCGATCCTGGAGCAGGCACGCCGTGGATGGAAAGACCAGATCCGGCGTTGTCGTGCCGACGATGACAAGGTCGATGTCACCGGCACTCACGCCCGCGGCCTCCATGGCCTGCCGGGCAGCCGCCTCGGCCAGATCACAGGTCGTCTGTCCGTCCGCCGCCACGCGGCGTTCGCGAATTCCGGTACGTTCCCGAATCCACTGGTCGCTTGTATCAACCAGGTTCTCGAGCTCCGCATTGGTCATGACCCGTTCGGGCAAATAGCTGCCGGTTCCAGCGATTCGGGCGTACATTCAGTCAGTTGCCTTCCCTCAAGGAATGGCTCATCGGCAATCGCGCCGCGGCCATTCTTGGTTCTTATCGTGAATTCTACTTTTCATTGACGAACACAGGTCAGTAGCTGGCCAGTAGCTGGGCCTCCAGCTCGGCCACGAGATTGCGTCTGGCCTCTATGGCGGCCAGCTCCAGAGCGCGAGCGAAGCCTCGAGCGCAGGTGCCACCATGACTCTTGATGACGGTACCACGGACGCCGAGCAGCGGCGCGCCGTTGTGCGCGGCCGGGTCGAGGCGATCGTGCACGGCACGGAGTCGGGCCCGGACAATCCAGCCGGCGAGCGAGCCGCGCAGCCGATTTCGAAGCTCGGAAAACATCAGCCACACCGCGCCCTCGGCGCTCTTGAGCAAGACATTACCTGAAAACCCGTCACAGACCACCAGATCGACCCGGTTCTCGAACACCTGATCGGCTTCGACGAAACCGACATAATTGATGGCCTCGCTTGCCTCGAGCAGGCGGGCAGCCTCGCGAATCTGATCGGGACCCTTGCCGGGCTCGGTGCCGATGTTGAGCAGACCGACGCCCGGGGCATGGCCCTCGATCGTCCGGTATGCGACGTTTCCCAGCTGAGCGAACTCGAGGAGTCGCCGGGCGTCAACGCTGACGTTCGCACCAAGATCAAGCATCCAGACCGGTCGATGCAGGCTCGGAATGCGCGCCATCAGCGCCGGACGCTCGACCCCCGGCAGTGTGCCCAGCAGGTGCCGGGCGAGCACCATGAGCGCGCCCGTGCTGCCGCCACTGACCATGGCATCCGCCGACCCGTCGGCGAGGAGCTGGAGCGACTGCCACAGGGTGCTGTCGCGCGCGCCGCGCAAGGCGCGCGCCGGGTTCACGTCGGCCGGGAGTACAACCTCCGCGGCCCGGGTCCGGACCCGGGAACCGAGCTCGCGCGGCCATTGATCAAGGCGATGGAATTCTGCTTCCGGCGCCACCAGGCTCACACGAAGTTCGGGGTCGCGACTCAGCGCCTGCCGGACACCGGAGAACGCGACCTCCGGCCCACCATCGCTGCCGGCGGCGTCAACGGCGACGCGTACGGTCGCGGAATCGGACACCACGCCGACGGGGCGATCAGGCCTGAGCGTCGTCCGCTTCGTCGTCGAATTCCGGTGCCACCTCGACAACCTGACGGCCTCGATAGAAGCCTTCGGCGGAGACGTGGTGACGACGATGCGTCTCGCCAGTCGCGATTTCTTCCGACAGGGTCGGAGATTTCAACGCATCATGCGAACGGCGCATGCCGCGCCTGGACGGCGTCTTGCGTGATTTTTGAACGGCCATGCTTGCTGCTCCAGAGTCAATTCAATCGGTTTCAGAAAAACTTCATCCATTCATCGCGATTTCTTCTTCAGGTCGGCCAGCGCTTCAAACGGCCGATGCGTATCGCTCCGGCCCGGCTCCGGCTCCAGCCTGGTCGACTCGGGGTCGACCGGCACCAGCGGCAGGCTCAGCAGCACCTCTTCAGCGATCAGGTCGACCAGCGACAGACGACTGTCCGGGCAAACCTTCGGCTCGTAATCCTCGGGAAGGCCGTCGGCTTCCTCGTCGGATGCCACAATGCCCACCGTGGACGCGCTCTCTATCGGCTGATCGAAGGCCTCCAGACTGCGCTGACACTCCAGCGGCACGAATCCGGCCACTTCCACATCGGCTCGAACCTGCTGCTGGTCGTCGTGCGAGAAGGCAATACTGAAATGCACTTCTCCGCCTCGACCCGGGACGACCAGCCCTTCGAGCCGGGCCAGCCGTTCGACCGGGATGCTTCCGGTAAAGGTTCGACGTGCGGCGGCCGCCTTGACCGGATGAACCCAATCGGGAAAATCTCGCGACATAAGCCTTCCATTGTACCATTGTCAATTCACACTCAACAAGTCCGCTGCTCGCATCACCCATGCCCGAAACCCTGATCCTCGCCTCTTCCTCGCCCTACCGCCGCGCTCTCCTCGAACGTCTGGGGCTGGACTTCGACATCGTTCCGGCCGACATCGACGAGTCACCACAGGCCGGCGAGAGCGGCGCAGAACTGGCCCTGCGCCTCGGCCGTGAGAAGGCCCTCGCCGTGGCTGACAAGCACCGCCGGAGCATCGTGATCGGCTCCGACCAGGTCGCCGAGTGCCGGGGCCGTCTGCTCGGGAAGCCGCACACCTTCGAACGTGCCCTGGAGCAACTGAAATTCTGTGCCGGAGCCGAGATCGTATTCCATACCTCGGTCGCGGTCGCGAGGGGTCGGCATCTGGCCGAATCCCTCGTTCCGACCAGGATGACCATGAGAAACCTCGGTGAAGAGCGCCTGCGGACCTACATTGCAGCCGATCGGCCCATGGACTGCGCGGGCAGCCTGCGCAGCGAATCCCTCGGGATCGCTCTGGCCGAGCGCATCAGCAGCGACGATCCCACCGCGCTGGTCGGCTTGCCCCTGATCGCGACCGTCTCATTGCTGGAGAAATTCGGCCTGATCATCCCCGCCTGAGCCGGGATTCCCGGGCATTTCGCGCTAGCGCCCGAAGCCGGGTCGAACAGCGGCTGCGGCCGGCGAAGCGCGGCCTCGAGCTTTCCCACGGTGATAAGCTAGGGAACTACGCTTCCGACTGGAGTGACCCTTCATGCGATCCGCCGCTTCCGACCCCTCACGCTGGCAGCACTGGCGCCTGGAATCCGACCTCGATCAGGTGGCCTGGCTGTACATCGACCACAGCACGGAAAAGGTCAACACGCTCGGGACGGAAGTCCTGGGCGAACTCGACCAGATCGTGACCCGACTCGAAGAGCAAAGCCCTGCCGGCCTGGTTCTGATGTCGGGCAAACCGCGCAGTTTCATTGTCGGAGCCGACGTACGGGAGTTCGATGCAACCGACGACGTCGACGAACTCCGCGCCAACGTGCAGCGGGTCCACGACTTGTTCGAGCGGATCGAGAAACTGACGTTTCCAAAAGCCGTCGCCTTCGAGGGATTCTGCCTGGGCGGAGGCCTGGAGCTGGCGCTTTGCTTCGACTGGCGAATCGCGCTGGACGCAGAGCATACGCGGATCGGTTTTCCCGAGGTCAACCTGGGCATTTACCCCGGCTTCGGCGGATCGGGACGCTCCATCCAGGCCATGGGCGGGCTCAAGGCCATGCAGATCATGCTGACTGGAAAAATGTTGCGCGCGCGCTCCGCGCGGGCCCAGGGCCTGATCAACCAGACCGTCGACCAGCACGGTTCCCTGCGCTGGGCGGCCCGGGCGGCCGTCATGAAGAAAAAGCGCGCCCGCCGCCCGGGATGGCTGTCGCGCCTGACGACGTTCGGTCCGGCAAGATCGTTTCTCGCCGGTCAGATGCGCACCCAGGTCGGACGCAAGGCACGGCCCGAGCATTACCCCGCGCCCTATGAACTGATCCATGCGTTCGAGAACTGCGGCCACTCCCAGGCGGCGATGATCCGGCGCGAAGCCGACGTCGTGCCGAAGCTGCTGGCCGGTGCCACCTCCGGCAACCTGCGACGCGTGTTCCGGCTGATGGAACAACTCAAGGCTCAGGGCAAGCGCAGCAGCTTCAAGGCCCGACGGGTGCACGTGATCGGCGCGGGCGTCATGGGCGGCGACATCGCGGCCTGGTGCGCCTCGCGCGGCCTGGAAGTGACGCTTCAGGATCGCGAAATGAAGTTCATCGAGCCGGCCCTCAAACGGGCTGACAAACTGTTCAAGCGAAAGCTCAAGACCTCGCGGGCGGTCGCCGCGGCCAGAACGCGACTTCGGGCCGATGTCGAGGGCCGCGGCGTGAAGCGGGCCGATGTGATCATCGAGGCGATTTTCGAGGACCGCGACGCGAAGCGAGCGCTGTTCGAGGGGCTGCGGGCGGACCTTCAGGCGCATACCCTGGTCGCCACCAATACCTCCGCGATTCCCCTCGATGAACTGTGCGATGTGCTCGATGACCCGACTCGACTGGTCGGACTCCACTTCTTCAATCCGGTCGCTCAGATGCCATTGGTCGAAGTGGTGTACGACGCCCGCTCGAATCCGGATCGGATCAACGACGCCTCCAGCTTTGCGACCCAGATCGGAAAATATGCTCTGCCGGTCACTTCCACTCCGGGTTTTCTGGTCAATCGGGTTCTGGCCCCGTACATGCGCAACGCGATGAAGCTGCACCGCGAGGGAACGCCGAAGGAAGCGCTCGACAAGGCGGCTGAGGCCTTCGGCATGCCGATGGGCCCGGTCGAGCTGGCCGACACGGTCGGGCTCGACGTCGGGCTGGGCGTGATCGACACCTTGATGGGTGACCAGGCCGGCGAGGACCGAAAGGTGCTCGCCGAGATGGTCAAGGCCGGGAAGCTGGGCAAGAAGTCGGGCGAAGGCTTTTATCACTGGAAAAAAGGCCAGCCGCAGCGTGATTCGAAAGCCCACGAGAGCCACGACCTGGCTGCCCTCGCCCGGGCCCTCATGCAGCCCTATCTCGACGAATGCAAGTCCTGCCTGAAAGACGGCGTGGTCGAAAACGCCGACCTGCTTGATGCCGGCATGATCTTCGGGACCGGCTTCGCGCCGTTTCGCGGAGGACCGATGCACTACCTCGACACGCTTTCGGAATCCGAGTCCGACACGATGCCGACGGCCGCTCCGGCTGCCACTGAAACCGCCGCCGAAGGATCCGACGCCACCAAGGAGCCCTCCTGATGTCAGACAACAGCTTGCGCAAGATCGCGATCATCGGCGGTAGCCGCATCCCCTTCTGCCGATCGAACACCTTGTACGGCGACCAGACCAACCTCGATATGCTGACCGCCGCGATCCAGGGCGTGGTCGACCGCTTCGACCTGAACGGCAAGCAGCTCGACCAGGTGCTTGCCGGAGCCGTCACCACTCACTCGAAGGACTGGAATCTGGCGCGTGAGGCCGTGCTCTCCACCGGACTCTCGCCCCTGACCAGCGGAATCACCCTGCAACAGGCCTGCGGAACCAGTCTGCAGGGTGCTCTGCTGGCCGGCGGCCAGATTGCATCGGGACAGATCGAATCAGCGATCGTCGGCGGTTCGGATACCACCTCGGATGCGCCGATCGTGTTCCAGCGGCGTTTCGCCCAGCGCCTGATCAAACTGTCGACGGCCCGCAGCCTCGGTCAGAAGCTCGGCGTTTTCAAGGGATTCGGACCGCGCGAACTGGTGCCGCAGACGCCCCGCAACTCGGAACCCCGCACCGGACTTTCGATGGGGCAGCACTGCGAGCGCATGGCGCGCGAGTGGAACATCAGCCGGGAAGAACAGGACGAGCTGACGCTTGAAAGTCATCGCAAGGCGGCGGCAGCCTGGGATTCCGGCTTCTTCGACAACATCGTGACGCCCCACAAGGGCGTCATTCGCGACAACATCGTCCGCCCGGATACCAGCATCGAAAAGCTCGGCTCGCTCAAGCCGGTCTTCGACCGCAGGAACGGGACCTTGACCGCCGGCAATTCCTCGACCCTGACCGACGGGGCGGCCGCGGTGCTTTTGGCGTCCGAGGAGTGGGCGGCCGCCAACGATCTGCCGGTGGCGGCATGGTTGACGTTCGGCCGCACCGCGTCGGTCGACTTCGTCGATGGCGACGAGGGGCTTCTGATGGCCCCTGCAATTGCCGTCGCCGAGATGCTGAGCCGGGCCGGCCTCAAGCTTCAGGATTTCGATTTCTATGAGATCCACGAAGCTTTCGCGGCCCAGGTGCTGTGTACGCTGCGGGCATGGGAGTCGGAAAGCTTCTGCAGGAATCGCCTCGGCCTGGACAACGCGCTGGGCAGCATCGATCGCTCCAGAATGAACGTTCGTGGGGGTTCGGTCGCCATGGGGCACCCCTTCGCTGCGACCGGAGCGCGCATCCTGGCCACTCTGGCCGAGATTCTCGAGGAAGCCGGCTCCGGACGCGGCCTGATTTCGATCTGCACCGCAGGGGGTATGGGCGTTTCCGCGATATTGGAGCGAGAGCTTCCCCCGCCTGCCAAAGCCAGTGAACCGGAAACCGACGAGCGCCCTGAGCAGGATTGAATCAGACCCGATTCGCCCGGACCGGTGTCTGGGCGGAGCGCTGGCCGGGTTCGTCCCCGGCGGCCGCGCCGTTCGGTTAGACTGTTGAACTGAACCCGAGGAGTATTCCGCGATGAGTTCAGCTCGATACGTCAGCCGCCTGACCCGGCAAACCCAGGCGCTGATTCTAGCCGGCGGCCGAGGGAGCCGGCTTGAAATGCTGACGGACTGGCGGGCCAAGCCAGCCGTGCCGTTCGGAGGGCAGTTCCGGATCATCGATTTCGCCCTGTCCAACTGCCTCAATTCCAGCATCCGCCATATCGCGGTCCTCACACAGTACAAGTCTCATTCCCTGATTCGCCACCTGATGCTGGGGTGGAATCGGATGAACACCGAGTACGGAAACGTGCTCGACGTCATCCCCGCTCAGCAATGGCTCGAAGAAGAGAACTGGTACCTCGGCACGGCCGATGCGATCTATCAGAGTCTCGACATCATCGAGGCCTACGACCATCGCTATTTTCTGGTCCTGGCTGGTGACCATATCTACAAGATGGACTATGGCGAGATGCTTGCCGAACATGAGCGTTCGGGTGCCGTCGTCACGGTCGGCTGCGTCAAGGTCCCCGTGGCCGATGCCCGGGAACTCGGTGTGATGGAGGTCGACGAGCACAATCGGGTCGTTGGCTTCGTCGAAAAGCCCGACCACCCCGAACCGATGCCGAATGATCCGGACCACGTGCTGGCGAGCATGGGCATGTATGTGTTCAATGCCGACTATCTGCGCAAGACCCTTCAGCGAGACGCGGACCGGGCCGACAGCAGCCACGACTTCGGCAAGGACATCATTCCGCATGCCGTGCGCAACAACCATCACGTACTCGCGCTCCCGCTCGAACGCGCGTCACCGGGCCAGCCGTACTGGCGCGACGTCGGAACGATCGACTCTTTCTACGAGGCCAACCTGGCCCTGCTGGAGGAAGAGCCGGTCATGGATATGCACGATCCGAATTGGCCGATCTATACCCGGCTCATGCAGACGCCACCGGCCATGTACACCAATCACGGTCCGAACGGGGGCTGTCGACTGGTCGACTCAGTGGTGAGCAACGGCTGCGTCGTCTCCGACTCTCTGCTGGAGAAGACCTTGCTGTCGAATGATTGCAAAGTGGCCCGGAACTGCGAATTGCGCCGGGTGGTCGCGCTCCCCGGCTGTGATATCGGATCGGACTGTCGTCTCACCGGCGTTCTTCTCGATAACGGCTGTATCCTGCCGGAAGGCACCGTTATCGGCGAGGATCGGGAGGCCGACGAAAGCCGTTTCCATGTCACTGACGGCGGCGTGGTCGTCGTCAATCGAGAAATGCTTGGCCAGGAGCGTCGCTACCAGCCTCACGAGCACGGATTGAAGGCCGGCGGCTGAGCTGATTCAGGAAGGCCCGGCCGTGGTTTCGGGCAGCTGCGGATTTTGTTTCGTGTTCAGGTAATCATCGATCAGATCCTGCGCATCCCGCGCATCGGTAGCGCGCGGCGGTGCCGAAGTCGCCAGATTCCTTCGCACTTGCTCGAGATAGCGCTCGGCGGTCTTCTCCCAGGTATAGCGCTCGCCGACCCGGCGCCTGCCCAGCGCCGCCAGTGTTCGCTGTCGCTCCAGCGCATCCAGCAGCTTTTCACCGATATCGGCGGGTCGCTCCGGATCGAACAGGACAGCGGACCCGTCCGAAAATATCTCGGACGGACCGCCACTGGCGGTCGCAGCGACGGCCAGGCCACAGGCCGCCGCCTCGATCGGCGCCAGACCGAAAGGCTCGAACAGGGACGGCAGCGCGAACACCGACCCCGACCGGGCCAGCAGACGGTAAGCCGTTGCAAGTTCGCGCTGCGAACCGATATTGACAAAACTGACCCTCCGACGCAGACCTGTCGCGTCGATTCGTTCCAGAATCGGTTCGAGCACGGCCTGCTCGGCGGGGCGCAGGTGATCGAGCTCTCGCCATGGATCATCCAGGCCACGCACGAACAAGGCCACCCTCGCCCGCTCGCGCAGCCGGGGCGACTGCACGAAGGCTTCGATGACCGCTGCGATGTTCTTCTTCGCATCGAGCCGGCTCGAAACGACCACGTGCGGCTGATCCGGATCATCGATTCGCGAGCGGATGTCATGACGTGTCGCTGGATCATCGCTGGCGCTGTCGGCGTTGAAGATCCGGGTATTGATGCCCGGCGGTATGACCCGGAAACGCGCCCGGTCATCGGGGTCTGCCGCACCCCGGTAAAGCGGATGCGCATACTGCTGTTCACGCTCGCTGTCGGTCGAAGTGATGATCGTCGAAGCACTGGCCATGCTCAGCCGTTCAGCGGCGATTCGCTCCCTGAACCGATAACGTTCCTGCATCTCCGGCCAGTTGGCGCGACTGACCCCGAGCTTGTCCATCTTCTGCGCCCCCAGCGAATGGCCGGTGAAGGTGAAGCCCAGCCCGGTTCGCCGGCGGAGCAAGGCACAGGCGTAGCCCCCGTCGGCGTAGTGCGCCGTTGCAAAGTCCGGTAATCGACCCGAATAGAACGCCTCGATGCCGTCCGCAAACGCATCGAGACAGGGCCACAGAGATTCCTTCGGCAGGAAGTTCACTCCGCCGAAGGCAATGCGAACGATTCGTACCGAATCAGCGCCTTGACCGAAATCATCGAGCGCCTTGCTGAATCCCGGCCATTCCGGGTCATCGATCCGTCGCGTCAGGACATCCACCTGAACCCCGAGCCGACCGAGCGCCAGCGCAAGCTCCTTGACGTAGACGAGCTGGCCGCCGAAATCCGGATGCTCGGTCAGATACGAATCATCCCGGTCGAAGTTGCCCTGGGGATTGACAAAGGCGATCCTCATGAGATGCCTCTTGGTTCAGTGTCGGCACTCTTATACTAGCGTGATATGGCAAGCGAAATTTCCGGGCCACGTCGGGCCGCGCATCTGCACCATCAGATGAGACTGCAGTCGATGGCCCGCATGCCCCTGGCGCTTGGCTGCGCGCTGCTCGTCCTGTCGGCTTTCAGCGCGAGTCCGGCCCGGGCCCAGATCATGCTGATCGGCGACGCCTTGCCGCTTTGTTCTTCGATGCATCCCGAACGCTGCCGGGACGTTCCGGATTGGCCGGAACAGGCGATGACCGAGTCCCGTTACCGCATCGAACGGTCCCGCATCGTGCGCTGGGCGCTGGATCAGGAGTTGAAAATGGATCGCGCGGACATCGACCGGTGGACGCAGAGTCTGCTGTCCCTGGTCGAAGACGATCCTTCCGACTTGTCCACGGCGGAATTCGTCAGCGCGATCGCGCGCGCGCAGCTGGAGAGCCAGGACCGTGTCGCGTCCGGGCGCGCGGAAGACTTCTGGGCCGGAATCGACCCGGCTGTCCGCCATGGATTGCTCGACTTCTTTCAGGCCCCGCAGCCCGAGCATCACCCGCTGATCTCGCTCGAACACAGCGCTGATCGAGCTGCGGTCGCGGCGCTGACCCGCTTCGTCGAGCTCGCTTCACGGGTCGGCGCGGACCGGCGACCTTTGATCGCCGTTTCAACCGCGGCTGCCCGCGATCCATATGCCGACCTGCCGTGCCTCCGACAGGCTTTCGAGCAGGCCGGTGCCGACGTCGTCTGGCTACCGCTCGACGCCGCCGTACGACGGGCGCGCTCGGAGGAAAACTGTCTTGATCTGGCCCGGTATCAAGCGCTCGAGCTGGGCAGTCATGATCGGCGCCGGCACGCGCCCGGAAGCTTCACGGAGCAACTGGTTTTCTGTCTTGATCGCAACGCCGGCCTCGAAATGGTCGCGAGCATCGATGGGCTCTTCCTCGATGACGGGGATGCCGATCGCCTGGCGATGGCGTTCCGCAACGCCTCTGGCCATGCAACCGCCGAGCTCGAAGTGCTCAGGCGTCGGCTGGGCGACCGAAATCTCGTGGTCGGGGGAGCGGGCATGGGTGCCGTTGTTCTGGCCACCGACCGGCTTGGACTGACCCCTTTCAACGAGTTCCTGACGGCAAACACCAGGCCCCGGGATCGCGCTCTTCTGGCGCAGCGAATGGTTCAGCGACAGGCGCGTTTCGGACTCGGCATCGACGAATCGTCGAGTCTCATCGTCGAAACGCTCCCGGATCGCCCGGGCTACAGACTCGAAGCGGACGGCCATTCTGGCATCTGGCTCCTGGATCAAGGGCCCGAGCCGGATGCTGATCCGAGCGACGCGGCGGGCAAGGCGGTCGTGATGAGATGGCTGGCGGCGGGCGAATCCATGCTGTTCGATCCCGACACCGGTCTCTTTGCCGAGCCGCTTGTGTTGCCGACCTACGAAGACCGGAACTGCCGGTCGCTCGACGAGACCACCGCGAGCCGGGTGCTGCGCCGATCCAGCCCCGAAGTTCCGGGCGACGCGATAAGCTGCTATCGCCAGGCACTCGCCGGCGACGGGAAGGCGGATTGGCTGCTCGGGACCCGGGCAGGTTCGGCCGGATCAGCAGCCGACCTTGTGCTGGTCATCCGGGCCGGTTCAGTCGTCACGACCACTGCGCCAGATCGAGATCAGTAGCCAGATACCCCCGAGCGCGGCCCCGACAAAGCCCAGCAGGCCGAGCACCGGCACTCCGTGCTCGGTCGGATCGACGTTCATCGCGATCGCCGAGCCGATGATCAACGCGGCGGTCACGATGCCCAGGGTCAGGCGACTGACCGCTCGATCGAGACGCGAACTGACTTCCTGCAGCGATTTGACGTCCACATGGACCTCGATGCGGCCGCGGCGGGCGGCTCGCAGCAGTCGGCTGAGATCGTCCGGCAGGCCACCCAGTACGCGCGCCGTTTCCAGCAGGCTCTGCTGCACCCTGCGCGCCACGCTGGAGGGAGCATAGTGGCGCTTCAGGATGCGCTCGATCAGCGGCGCGGCCTCGCTCGCCATGTCGAACTCGGGATCCAGAGTCCGGCCCATGCCTTCGAGCGTGATGAAGGTCTTCAGCATCAGAACCAGGTCTGCGGGCAGAATGAGCGCGTGCTGGCGGAGCACCGCCGTCATGTCGGCCACCATCGCCGCCATATCGAGCTCGTCCAGCGGGACTCCGTGATAGCGATCGATGAACTCGACGATGTCCTGTTCAAGGCGGTCGGGGTCGGCGTCGCTCTCGATACTCCATTCCAGCAGAATGCGAGCGACCCGACCGGAGTCCCGACTGACCAGACCGTAGAGCAGCTCGGCCACTTCGTGGCGACGCTCCTCGGACAGTCGTCCCACCATTCCGAAATCGAGCAGCCCGATGCGGCTGTCGCTCAGAAACTTGATATTGCCCGGATGCGGATCAGCGTGGAAAAAACCGTGCTCGAGGATCATCTCGAGGATCGCCCGGGTGCCGCGCTGGGCGATGAGATGACGATCCAGTCCCGCTGCATCCACCGCCTCGAGATCACGGCCCGGAATGCCGTCGATGAAATCCTGCACGCTCAGGCGCTCGCCGGTCCACTGCCAGTGCGTATCCGGAATGACGATTCCGGAGTCCGCCCCGAGGTTTTCGGCAATCCGTTCGGCATACCGGCCTTCGGTCGCGAAATCCAGCTCGCCGCGCAACGACCGGGAAAACTGCTTGACCAGCTCCTGCGGACGATACTGCCTGAGATCCGGGGCCTCGGACTCGATGATCTCGGCCAGACGCTGCAGCAGCCGCAGATCGGCCTCCACGACGGGCCGGATCCCGGGACGCCTGACCTTGAGGACGATCCAGCGACCATCGCCGAGTCGTGCCTTGTGCACCTGGGCCAGAGACGCGGCGGCCAGCGGTTCGATCGTGATCAGGGCGAAGACCGCTTCAGGTGCCGCGCCGAGATCCTCGGTCAACTGCTTTTCGATCTCGCTGTAGTCGACCGCCGGTGCCCTGTCCTGCAATTTCCCGAATTCCTCGAGCCATTCGGGACCGAACAGATCGACCCGGGTCGCCAGCACCTGCCCGAGTTTGACGAAGGTCGGACCGAGCTCCTCCATGACCCGCCGTAGGCGCTCCGGCGGTCGCAGACGCGCGATTTCTTCGGCCTTCTTCCAGTGCAGCACCTTGCCCGCCCGCTCCAGTGCGCCGGACATCCCGATGCGCTGGACGACATCGCCGAAGCCATAGCGAATCAACACCGCGGCGATGTCCTGCACCCGCCCGAGGTCGCGCGCGGCATTCAAGGCCTGCCAGAGCATGGTCGGTCACTCTCTGCGTGGTGGAAACCCGCTCAGTGTACCGCCATTGCCGGGCAAAGCCGCTCGGGTGGCTCGCGCGATACAATCCGGGCATGCTTCCTCGCCGACTGCTGCTCGCCGCGCTGATGATCAGTCTTCTGGGTCTGACGGCCTGTGCGACCAAGCCCCCGCGTGATCAGTCCAACCTGTGCGCAATCCTCGATGAATATCCCCGCTGGTACGATCACGCGCTGGACTCCGAACGACGCTGGGGCACTCCGATCGCCGTGCAGATGGCCTTCGTTCAGCAGGAATCGGCATTCCGCGCCGCGGTCCGCCCCGAGCGGCGACGCATCTTCGGGATCTTCCCCGGCCGCCGGCCTTCCTCGGCACGCGGCTTTGCGCAGGCTCAGGATCCGGCCTGGGAGGACTATCAGAAGGCCACCGGCAGACGATTCGCCCAGCGCACCGACATCGACGACGCGCTCGACTTCATCGGCTGGTACAACGACGTCAGCCATCGCCGCCTCGGGCTGGCCAGGAACGATGCCTACAGCCTGTATCTCGCCTACCACGAGGGTCATACGGGCTACCAGCGCGGCAGCTGGCGCAACAACGCCGCGCTGCGCGCCATCGCCAGCCGTGTCGATCAACGTGCCCTGAACTACCAGCGACAACTCAACGGCTGCGAGAGTCGCTTCCGCTGTCGGCGCTGGTATCAGTTCTGGCCGTTCTGCCGAACGTGAACAGGCCTGAGCACGATCGCGTAGACCCAGCCCCCCAGGATGCCGCCCAGACTCAGCAGCACGATGCCCGCGACGCTGCGGGCCGCCGCAATCGCGGTCACCGGCAGCATCAGTGACATCACCCCCAGAGCTGCGGCGACAGCGACGAACCCGGCCAGGCCGTGGAGGCCGAACCAGCCGCGACCGAACGCCCGGGCGAGCCCGGTTGCCGTCAGCAGCGCGACCAGAAACGCAAGCGCCACGATGATGGCGTAGATCGGGGCGAAATGGAGCAGATCGAACGCGGTCGTCTCGAGACGGACGAGCACGCTGATTTCAGCCTGCAACTCGATCAGGCGAGCCAGGTTGAGCTGGGTCTGAATGACACTCCCGGACACTGCAGCTGTTGCCACGCCGGCGACAAAGGCGAGCAGCCACCGGATCACCGATTTCACGAAATACACTCCGCGGAAAATGATTGTGGACCCTCCGAGCCTATCCGATCAGCTACCCTGTCGACAATGCAAGAAAGGACCCCAGCATGAGCCGCATCGCAACTTTCTGCGTCCTCGCCGTGCTTGGCTGTTCCGTGTCCGCCGGCGAATACCGGATCGACACGCTGGCCAGCGGACTCGAGCACCCGTGGGCGATCGCCTTCCTGCCTGACGGACGCCAGCTCGTCACGGAGCGAGCCGGCCGCCTCCGAGTGATCACCAACGGCCGGCTCCTGGACACGCCCGTCGAAGGTGTGCCGATTGCTGTCGTTCGCGGGCAGGGCGGATTGATGGACATCGCCATCGATCCCGAATTCGAAGAAAGTGGATGGATCTATCTGACGCTGACCCACGGTGAACCGAAGGCCAGCACCACGCGTCTGGTCAGGGGTCGTCTGGAAGGACTCCGCTGGGTCGACGAACAGATACTGTTCACGGCCGAACCCGTGCACAGTCGACCGGTCCACTACGGCGGCCGGCTGGCGTTTCTCGATGATGGCACCCTGCTGCTGACGCTCGGCGACGGCTTCGACCAGCGGGAGCAGGCTCAGAATCTCGGCAACCATTTCGGGGCCATCGTGCGATTGAACCGTGACGGGAGTATTCCGCCCGACAACCCGTTCGTCGGCCGGGTCGGTGCCCGGGATGCGATCTACAGCTTCGGTCATCGAAATCCGCAGGGCCTCGTTCACGACCCGGCAACAGGCACGGTCTGGGCCCACGAACACGGCCCCCGCGGCGGCGATGAACTGAATCGGATCAAGCGCGGAAAGAACTATGGCTGGCCCGTCGCGACAACCGGGATCGATTACTCGGGTGCCCGCATCAGCCCGTTCACGCAGCAGCCAGGCATGGAGCAGCCCGTGCTGGAGTGGACGCCATCCATTGCGCCGGCCGGAATGAGCCTCTACCGTGGTGATCTGTTCCCCGACTGGAACGGCGATCTGCTGATCGCGAGTCTGGTCGAACAGACGATCCGACGAATCGACCTGGAGGGGACCACCGTCGTGAGTCAGACGCCGCTCGGGCTCGAACTGAACCGACGCCTGCGCGACGTCAGGGTCGGTCCGGACGGCGCTCTCTATGTGTTGACCGACGCCGCGGACGGAGAGATTCTGCGAATCAGCCCTGCAGGCCCGTGACCCGGGTCAACCCGGATCCGACGACGGCAGGTCAGCTCTTGTTCTGTGCGTTCTGTTCGCTGGCTGAACCGATGTGCTTCAGGCGAACTTCCTGGCCGGTGACGCGCGGCATCCGCTCCCGCAAGGCCTTTTCCTCGACCAGTTTGCCGGCACCATCGCTGAGGTGATCGAACACGGCCTTGTAGCTGTCGGTCATTCTGTTGATCAGTTCCGCCGTCTGAACGAAATGTTCGTTGACCTCTTCGCGAAACTTGGCGTTCTCCTTCTTGATCTGCTTGACCGAAAGGTCGCCTTCAGTCTGCGATGTCAGTGCCCAGACCAACGCACCGCCAATGGCCGCACCGACCGCCAACCCGATGAGAATCAACCAGATAGATTCCACGCTCTTACTCCTGCCTTGAATTGAATCAATGATAACAAATGGACACCCGGCGCCCGTGACAATTCACTGTTTTTTCCAATTCAGTTCATACAGGTCGAGGCGTCGATCCTTCATGTTGCGGACCGAGCCATGGGAGCGGATCTCGCGCAGATTGTCGAGATCAAGATCGGCGATCAGCATCGTTTCGCTGTTGGCCGTCGCCTCGTGGGCGATGGCGTCATGCGGGAATGCGAAATCAGAGGGCGTGAAAACCGCCGCCTGAGAATACTGCATGTCCATGTTCTCGACTCTCGGCAGATTGCCCACCGAACCGGTTATCACGACATAGCATTCGTTTTCGATCGCGCGCGCCTGGGCGCAGCGACGGACCCGAAGATAGGCATTCTTGGTATCGGTCCAGTACGGGACGAAAAGGAAATGCATGCCCTCTTCGGCCAGCAGACGGGACAGCTCCGGAAACTCGACGTCATAGCAGATCAGGATTCCGATCCTGCCGAAGTCGGTGTCGAAGATCTTGACGCGATCGCCACCCGACAGACCCCAGTAGCCGACCTCATCGCGCGTCACATGAACCTTGTACTGACGATCCCAGCTGCCGTCGCGGCGCAGCAGATAGCAGACGTTACGCAATTGATCGCCGGTGTATTCAGGCATCGAGCCGGCGATGATATTGATGTTGTAGGAAACCGCGAACTGCAGCATCTGGTCACGGATGGCATCGGTGTAACCGGCAAGCTGACGAACCGCCTCGGCCGGTCCTTTTTCGTTCCAGGGTGCCATCAGCGGACCGTTGAAGAACTCTGGAAACAGGACCACATCGGCCTGATAGCCGGAAACGGCGTCAACGAAGTACTCGATCTGGCTGTACAGGTCGTCGAGCGAGGTGGTCGTTCGCATCTGCCATTGAACTGCGCCAACCCGGACATCTGAAGGCCGCCCGCCAATCGGTCGCGTCCCACCCTCCTCGAAATAGATATTGATCCACTCCAGCAGCGTCGCATATCCCGCCGACGGTCGATCATCGGGCAGATAATCACGCACGATGCGCCGCACCTGGAAATCGTTGGCGAGCTGGAAGGTCAGGATTGGGTCGATCAGCTCACGCGACTGGACCTTGGCGACATACTGCTGCGGCGTCATTTCCGAGGCCACTTTGGCATAGCCCGGCAGGCGGCCGCCGACGACGATGCCGCGCAGGTTGGTGTTCTGGCACAGCTCCTTGCGTGCATCGTACAATCGCCGGCCGAGCCTGAGGTCCCGGTAGTCGGGATGAACGAATACGTCGACGCCATAGAGGACGTCGCCTTTGGGGTCGTGCGTGGTCAGGTAGCCGTTACCGACAATATCCCAGTACCGGTGGTCCTGTCCCCACCGGCTGTACTTGACCACGAGCGAGATGGCTGCAGCCACGACCCGGCCGTTGTCTTCGATGCAGATCTGGCCCTCAGGAAAGCGCGCGATCTGCGATTCGAACTGTTCCCGCGTCCAGGCCCCGGCGAGCTCTCCCGGATAAACCCGCTCCATGATTCCGGCAATATCCGCGTAGTCCTCCAGCCGCGTCTGGCGCAGAACGAGATGATGCCCTTCCTTTTTCGCGGGATCGTCGGTCATGGTCAGTAGATTCGACAGGTTCTGATCAGCCGCTAGTGTACTGTCTGGGACCAATTGCTGATATCAGACAGTACACTAGAACATCGCGCTCACCGGACGGCGCTGATCACGGAATCAACCTATAATTTCAGCGGATGGCGATCAGCCCCCCGGGACCTCAGAACCATATCTACCGTCCGTCCGAGTTGAATTCGGAGGTACGACTGCACCTCGAGGCCGGCTTTCCGCGCATCTGGCTGCAAGGCGAAATCTCAAATCTGGCCAGGCCGGCCTCCGGGCACTTCTATTTCACGATCAAGGACCCGCGCGCCCAGATTCGCTGTGCGCTGTTTCGCAGCAATGCGTCAGGCCTGGGGTTCAGTCCCGAAAACGGTCAGGAAGTTCTGGTCCGCGGCCGGCTCGGTCTGTACGAGCCGCGCGGCGAGTTCCAGTTGATCGCCGACGGCCTCCTGGAAGCGGGTGCCGGTGCCTTGCAGCAGGCCTATGAGGCGCTGAAAAGGAAACTCGAAGCCGAAGGACTCTTCGCGCCGGAGCGCAAGCAGCAGCTGCCGCGCTGGCCGCGCCGGATCGCTGTGGTGACATCGCCGACCGGGGCCGCGATTCGCGACATCATCCAGGTGCTTGGCCAACGCTGGCCGGGCGCGGCAGTCCGCATCTATCCCAGTCAGGTTCAGGGAGAAGCGGCACCGCAGGAGCTGATTCGCGCGCTGCGGGCCGCCGATCGGCACGGATTCGCCGACGTCATCATCATCGGTCGCGGAGGCGGTTCACTCGAGGACCTCTGGGCCTTCAACGACGAGGGGCTGGCGCGGGCGATCGCATCGGCCCGAACGCCGGTGATTTCCGCGGTCGGCCATGAAACCGACTTCACGATTGCGGACTTCGTCGCCGATCACCGCGCTCCGACGCCAAGTGCTGCGGCCATGGCTGCCACCCCGGACGGGGCTGCCCTGTCCGAACGACTGCATCGTCTGGATCGCCAGCTTCATCGCAGCGCCAGTTCAGCGCTGGAGCGGCGGACCCAGCGGGTCGATGAGTTTGCTCGGCGTCTCAGCAATCGTCATCCTGGCCGCCGGATCGACGACAGCAAGCACCTGGCCAGAAGGCTTGAAGAGCGTCTGCTCAAGGCCGCTGGCAGGACCCTCGATGAGCGCCAGCGACACGCCGAAACCCTGCTGCTGCGGCTCAGGACCCGTCATCCGGGCCGCCGTATCGAGCAAATGACCGAGGTTCTTGCGCACTCGCATCGGCGGCTGCTTCGCGCCTGGCAGCGAACGGTCGAGCAGGCCTCCGACCGCCTGGACGCGCTCAGCCGGGAGCTCAACGCCGTGTCACCGCTCAACGTCCTGCAGCGCGGCTATGCCGTCGTGCGCGGGGACGACGGAATCGCGCTGAGCCGCCCCGAACAGCTTCCGACCGGCCGAACCGTCAGCCTGATGTTCAGCGACTTCGAGGTCGATGCCGAAATAGTATCGGATCCCCGCGACCGGCCCGTTTCACGCGCATCTCCCCCCGAACCTCAGATCAGCTTGATTTCCCGCAGGCGTTCGAGCAGATAATCGTTTGACTTGATCGGCACCGGATATCGATCGGGCCGATTCGGCGCGATGCACTGCGGGAGCGTCTCGATCACGAAATCCGGATTGGGGTGGAGAAAGAACGGAATCGAATAGCGGGCCTGGCGCGCCGCCTCACCGGGCGGATTCACGACCCGATGGGTGGTCGAGGGATAAACATGATTGGTCAGGCGTTGCAGCATATCGCCGACGTTCACCACGATCGTGCCCGGCAGGGTGCTCACCGGCACCCACTCCCCGGCCCGCGTGAGAATTTCCAGCCCCTGCTCACGCGAACCGATCAACAGCGTGATCAGATTGATGTCCTCATGCCGGGCGGCACGCACGGCACCCGGGACCGCGCTCTCGATCGGCGGATAGTGGATCGGCCGGAGGATCGAATTGCCGCAGTCGATCCGGCGATCGAACCAGTCGCGAGGAAGACCGATGTCCAGCGCCAACGCCGAGAGAACGCGCGCACCGAGCGCGTCCAGCGCGGCGTACAGCGCCAGCGCGGCGGGCCTGAAATCCTCGATTTCGTCGGGCCACACGTTCGGCAGCAGGATGTCGGGCGCCGGATTGGTGCCGGGCACTTCGCGTCCGACGTGCCAGAATTCCTTGAGATCGGGTACATCATGGTCGCGGGCCTGCTCGATCCCGAACCCGGTGTAGCCACGTGCCCCACCGCTGCCCGGTTCGTGGTAGCGCTGCTTGACCTCGGGGGGCAGCGCGAAGAAAGCCCGGAAAGCGCGGTACGCGCGCTCGATCAGCGCATCGTCGAGTCCGTGATCCCGAATACCGACGAAGCCGAATTCCCGCCAGGCCCGTCCGAGATCTTCGGTAAATCGATCACGATCGCCGCTGAAGCCCGCCATCGAAAGCGTCGGTATCGAATGGGCTGGAGCGCTGTCGATCATCCCTGCACCGCCCGGGACACCGTCCCCGCCAGTTGTTCGGCAAGACGCTTGACCTCATCGTGCTCGCGCCCCTCGACCGTCACCCGGATCAGTGGTTCGGTCCCCGAGGGCCTCAGGATCACGCGACCATTCTGGCCCAGCGCCTCCTCAGCCGTCCGTCGGGCCTGATCGATGATCGGGTCGTTCGCGACCAGGTGGCGGGCATCGCCCGTGATCGGCACATTGATCATCACCTGGGGGTATTTCCTCATGCCGTCGGCGAGCGCCTTGAGCGACTGCCGGGTTCGGGCGACGATTTCGAGCACCTGCAAAGCACTGACGATTCCACAGCCGGTCGTCGCGCGGTCGAGACACAGGATGTGGCCAGAGGCCTCGCCGCCCAGGACCCAGCCCCGCCGCCGCAGCGATTCGTGAACGTAGCGATCCCCGACCGGGCTGCGCTCGAACGGGATTTCGCGCTCGCGAAACGCTTCCTCGAGTCCGAAATTACTCATCACGGTGCCCACCACACCCCCTTGCAGACCTCCGTTGGCGCGCCGCGCCTCGGCCAGCACGAAGAGGATCTGGTCACCATCCAGCACCCGCCCCTCGTGATCGACGAGCACGACCCGGTCGCCGTCTCCGTCGAAGGCGATTCCGGCATCCGCGCGTTCATCGAGCACCCGCTGCGCGAGGCTATCCGGCATCGTCGAGCCGCACTCGCGGTTGATATTGAAACCATCGGGGCGGTCGTGGATCGAAACCACGCTCGCGCCCAGTTCGCGAAAGACGTCCGGGGCAATTCGATAGGTTGCGCCGTTGGCGCAGTCGATGACGACTTTCAGACCCTCGAAACGCGTGCCGTAAGGCACAGTCGCCTTGCAGTATTCGATATAGCGTCCGACGGCATCGTCGACCCGGGTTGCCTTGCCGAGCCGGTGCGGCTCGACCTGGATGAGGGGTGCCTCGAGCCGCTCTTCGATGGCCTTCTGAAGCGAATCATCCAGCTTCTCGCCCGCGGCCGAGAAGAACTTGATGCCGTTGTCCTCGTAGGGGTTGTGGGATGCCGATATCACGACGCCAGCCAGGCCGCCCAGACTGCGCGTCAGATGAGCCACGGCGGGCGTCGGCATCGGGCCGAGCAGCTTGACGTCCACGCCAGCGGCCGAGAAGCCGGCCTCCAGGGCCGACTCGAACAGGTAGCCGGATATCCGGGTGTCCTTGCCGATCACGACCCGCGGGTGGTCGTCAAAGCGCTCGACCAGGACCGAGCCGGCCGCCCAGGCGAGTTTGAGAATGAAATCGACCGTGATCGGCGGTTCGCCGACCCGGCCGCGGATACCGTCCGTTCCGAAGTAGTTCATCCCGCTATTGTAGTGCTCCGTGCGGCCGTGCGGCTTCGAAAATCCTGAGCGCATCGACCGTTTCGGCGACATCGTGGACGCGCAGGATGCGCGCGCCGCGCTCGGCAGCGATCACGGCGGCGGCCAGCGATGCCGAAAGCCGGTCGGCGGCGGAATCACGCCCGGTCAGCGCGCCGAGCATCGACTTGCGCGAGATGCCGATCAGCAGCGGCGGGCCGATCGAAAGCAACTCGTTCTGACGCCGCAAGAGCGTCAGATTGTGTTCCAGCGTCTTGCCGAATCCGTAGCCCGGGTCGATGATCAGTCGTTCCTCGTCGATGCCGGCATTGAGGCAAGCCGCAATCCGGCTGCGCAGAAATTCGCTGACATCGTGGACAACATCGGCGTATCGGGGCGCAGCCTGCATCGTGCGCGGCTGGCCCTGCATGTGCATAAGACAGACCGGCAGCGTCAGGCCGGCGGCGGCTTCGAGCGCGCCGTCGCCACGCAACGCGTTGACATCGTTGATCATGGAGGCACCGGCGGCGGCAGCCGCGAACATGACCTCGGCCTTGCTGGTGTCGATGGAAATCGGTGTTTCGGTTGCCCGGGAAAGCGCTTGAATGACCGGAATCACGCGCTCCAGTTCTTCATCGAGCACGACCGCTTCGGCACCTGGCCGCGTCGATTCGCCCCCGATATCGATCAGATCGGCACCCTGCTCCACCAGGGCAAGCGCGTGCTCGACGGCGGCATCGGGCCGGTGGAAACGCCCGCCGTCGGAAAAGGAATCGGGCGTGACGTTGACGATCCCCATGACCAGAACGCGCCCGACAGTGCGGGCGCGCTGGATTTGCTGGATCAGCTCTTGGGGCTTCGCGACGGGGGCAGCCACCGGCGCGGTCCTGCCGATATCAGCCCGGGGCCGGCTGGCCGGCCGGTTCCTGACCATCCGATCCCTTGTCGGTGTCCTCGCCGGGGCCGGCCTTGGGCGGGGTTCCGCCCTGATCCCAGCCTTCGGGCGGATCGGGTTCTTGCCCGTTCATGATCTGATCGATCTGCTTGACGTCGATCGTCTCGTAGCGCATCAGGGCATCGGTCATGAGTTCGAGCTTGTCGCGGTTTTCGGTCAGGATACGCCTGGCTGCCTCATACGCCTGATCGATGATGCGCCGCACCTCCTTGTCGAGCTGGCGGTGGGTCTCGTCCGAGATATGCTTGTGCTGCGTCACCTGGCGTCCGAGAAAGACCTCGTCCTCTTCCTCATCGTAGGTCAACGGCCCCATGGCGTCGGACAGACCCCACTTCGTGACCATCTTGCGGGCGATCGACGACGCACGTTCGATGTCGTTCGACGCCCCGGTCGTCACGTTGTCTTTCCCGTAGATGAGTTCTTCGGCCACCCGGCCGCCGAACAGGCTGGCGAGCTGCGACGTCAACTGCTGTCGCGTCATCGAGTACTTGTCCTGCTCGGGCAGGAACATCGTGACTCCCAGGGCGCGCCCGCGCGGAATGATGGTGACCTTGTAGACCGGATCATGGTCCGGGACCAGGCGCCCGACAATCGCATGGCCGGCCTCGTGGTAGGCCGTCAGTTTCTTCTCGTCCTCGGACATGGCCATGGACTTGCGTTCCGCGCCCATCATGATCTTGTCCTTGGCCTGATCGAAGTGCGCTTGTCGGACCGTTTTCGAATCCTGACGCGCGGCGAACAGGGCCGCTTCGTTGACCAGATTGGCCAGATCGGCACCCGAGAACCCGGGCGTTCCACGTGCGATCACTCGCGCGTCGACGTGATCGTCGATCGGAACCTTGCGCATGTGGACCTTGAGGATCTGCTCCCGTCCGGCCAGATCGGGTAACGGGACCACGACCTGCCGATCGAAGCGGCCCGGCCGCAACAACGCGGGATCGAGAACGTCGGGTCGGTTGGTGGCGGCAATGAGAATAATGCCCTCATTGCCCTCGAAGCCATCCATCTCGACCAGAAGCTGGTTGAGCGTCTGCTCCCGCTCGTCATGCCCACCGCCGAGCCCGGCACCGCGGTGACGGCCGACGGCGTCGATTTCATCGATGAAAATGATGCAGGGCGCGTGCTTCTTGGCGGTCTCGAACATGTCGCGAACGCGGGATGCGCCCACGCCGACGAACATTTCGACGAAATCCGAACCCGAGATCGAGAAGAACGGCACTTTGGCCTCGCCGGCAATGGCGCGGGCCAGCAGCGTCTTGCCCGTTCCGGGCGAGCCGACCATCAGAATCCCTTTCGGTATGTGACCGCCAAGGCGCTGGAATTTCGACGGATTCCGGAGGAAATCGACGAGTTCGCTGACCTCGTCCTTGGCCTCTTCACAACCAGCGACGTCTTCGAAAGTGACCTTGACCTGATCTTCGCCCTGCAGCTTGGCCCGGGATTTGCCGAAACTCATGGCTCCCCCGCGTCCGCCCATGCCACCCTGCATCTGCCGCATGAAATAGATCCAGAGCCCCACCAGGACGAGAACCGGCAGCAGGCTGATCAATATGTCGACCAGGACCGAGCGGCCCTCCGGTTCCTCGGCTTCGAAGGTGACCCCGTTTTCCCGCAGATCGTAGATCAGGCCGTCGTCCCGCGGCGCGATGACGAAGAAACGCTGGCCATCGGTGCCGACGCCCTCGATGTGAGTCGCCCCCGAGCTTTCCTGGATCACGACGCTCTGTACGCTGCCGTTGTTGACCTCATCGAGAAAGACCGAGTAAGGCAATTCCCGCTGCGGTGCCGGCGGCTGCGAGTAGTAGTTGAAGACGCTCATCAGGACCATCGCTATGATGATCCACATGATCAGATTCTTGGCAAAGTCACTCAAGTCTATTCTCCGGTGGCCAATTCCAGTTTCCCAGCTACAGTCTACGTCAACTTCCGTGCGCTCGCCGTCGACGCTCGAAGCGCATCAACGTAGCCCTCTTGCGACGAGGTAGACCTCGCGGCTGGCGGACCGCGACGCGGCAGGCTTGCGCACCTTGACCGTTCGGAATGCCTGCCGCAAATCGCGCAACAGGTCGTCGAAACCTGCGCCCTGGAATACCTTGATCACGAGGCATCCCGAGGGCTTCATCCAGTCGCGCGCAAACGCCAGCGCAAGTTCGGCCAGGTGCACGCTGCGCGCCTGATCCGAAGGCCCTATGCCTGATAGATTGGGTGCCATGTCCGACAGTACAAGGTCGACCGGTTCGCCCTGCAGAGCCTGCTCCAGGCGTTCGAGCACCTCGTCTTCGCGGAAATCTCCGAGGAGAAACTCGACGCCGTCGATCGGTTCCATCGGAAGGATGTCGAGGGCGATGACCAGTCCCGCCCCGTTCATTCGCTCGACGGCGATCTGACTCCAGCTGCCGGGCGCGGCACCGAGATCCACGACGCGGGTCACGCGGGCGAAAAGGCCGTCCTTTTCGTCGAGCTCCTGCAGCTTGTAGGCGGCCCGCGCACGGTACCCGTCCGCTCGCGCCCGCTTGACGTAGGGATCGTTCTCCTGACGATTCCTCCACGCTTTCGACGACATCGGTCTTGCGGTCATGAATCGCCTGCCTTGGGTAAGCCTCGGAGCCCGGGACATGTAGAATAGCAAATCGCCCAGGAAGCTCTGACTGATCATGTCTCTGACCAACCAGCAGAAAAGATATCTTCGCGGCCTGACCCACAATCTGGCCCCGGTGGTGACCGTCGCGGAAAAGGGCCTGAGCGAGAACGTCATGGCCGAGATCGAGCAGGCTCTGGACCACCATGAACTGATCAAGGTGAAGCTGCGGGGAGACCGCGACCAGCGGCACCAGTGGAGCGAGCGGATTGCACGTGACGTGCGCGCCGAACTGGTCCACCGGATCGGCCAGGTGGCCTGTTATTATCGACCGGATACGCGCAAGCCCAGGATCGCCCTGCCCTGACGCCCGACCATGCAGCTGACCGAACACCCACCCGGCAATCATAACGTCGTTCGCAGCGTTGATGATGCGGGAGTAGTGATCAATGATCGTCGCCACGTCGAAAGCGTCGTCGTCGGCGCTCACCTGCTGATCGAGAGCTGGTCGGTTCGGAGCCTGGATGACCTTGACGAGGCGCGCATCGCGCCGCTGATCGAGCATCGGCCGGAGCTCGTTGTTCTTGGCGTGGGCAAGCGCCAACAGCTCTTGTCACCCGGCCTTCAGCAGCAATTCCATCGGCACGGTATCGGCCTGGAGTGCATGACGCTGGCCGCCGCCTGTCGCACGTTCAACGTCCTGATGAGCGAAAACCGGCGTGCCGTCGCGGGCCTTGTGGTGCCGGCCGGGAGCTGATTCGCGCCGGCGTTTGCGTCTCGACTCACGTCGGCTCGTCTTCTTCCAGCCAGCGATACAGCGTTCTGCGGCCAACACCGAGCAGCGCGGCGGCGCGGCGTTTGTTGCCGTCGGCCCGTTCGATGACGTAGCGCACATAACGTTGTCTTAGTTGGTTGAGACTGGGAAGGAGATCGCCCTCGAGTAGCGCCGCCGGGATGGCCCCGGAACGATCGACGGACCGCGCTTTCGAGCCCCGGCGAACCCGCTCCGGTAGATGCTCGGGCTCGATGCGCTCGCTTTCACAGAATGTGACCGCTCGCTCCATTGCGTTACGCAGCTCACGCACGTTGCCTGGCCAGGAATAGGCATGCAGGGCCGCCTGGGCGCGCTCGGAGAAATGCCGCGCCGGTCGTTGTCGGGCGGCGGCGAATCGCGCCAGAAAGCGCATGGCGAGCAGATCCAGATCCTCCGCGCGCTCGCGCAATGGCGGCAGCTCGAGCTGGAAGGTTTCGAGTCGGTAATACAGGTCTTCGCGAAACTGGCCCGCAGCCACTTTCTCGTTGAGGTCGACGTTGGTTGCCGCCAGAAGTCGAATATCGACCTGATGCTCGTGGTCGCTGCCGACCGGTCGTATGCGGCCGTCCTGCAGCGCACGTAGCAGCTTGGCCTGCAGGGCCAGCGGCATTTCGCCGATCTCGTCGAGGAACAGGGTGCCGCCGTCAGCCTGACGAAACAGACCGGGCCGGGCCCGGTCCGCCCCGGAGAATGCGCCCTCGGCATGCCCGAAGAACTCGCTTTCCAGCAGCTCCGCCGGCACGCCGGCGCAGTTGACTGCCAGAAACGGCCCGTTCGAGCGCTCGCTCTCGGCATGAAGGGCCTGCGCGACCAGGTCCTTCCCGGTTCCCGACTCGCCGGTCACCAGTACCGGTCCGTCGGCGCGGGCAATCTGGACGATGCGATCGAACAGCACGCGCATGGGACGACTGCTGCCCTCCATGCCGTGAAAGGACTCCTCGTCAAGCGCGCTTCTGAAACGCTGCACCTGGTGACGCAGGCTCCGCATGTTCAGCAGGCGCTCGACACTCAGGGTGAAATGGTCCATGTCCAACGGCTTGGTCAGAAAGTTTTCTGCCCCGGCCTTGAGCGCGGCCACGGCCTGGTCGACCGTGCCATAGGCACTGATCATCAGCACCGACGGCGCTGCGTGACGGTCGCGCAGTTTCTCGACCAGGTTCAGACCATCGATGCCGGGCAGCTGAAGATCGCTGACGACAACGTCGGGCTCGAAGGCATCCAGAGCGTCCAGCGCTGACTCGGCCGACTCAAAGCCACGGGCCTCGTGCCCTTCGGCCTCCAGTTCCTCGACCAGCAGCTCGGCCAGACTCGCATCATCCTCGACGATCATGATGCGGTGAGCGCGATCAGCCGGCATCGGCGTCTCCCGGCAGCAGCAGCGAGAACCGGCTTCCCCCGAGAACACGACTGCGGTCCACGATCACGCGCCCGGCGTGTTCGTCGGCGACGGTGCGGACAATGGCCAGGCCGAGCCCGGTCCCCCGGCCGTCTGCCCGGGCGCTGTAGAACGGCTCGAAAATTCGCTTGCGCTGGGCCTCTGGAATCCCCGAACCATCATCCTCGACGCTGACCTCGACGCCGTCGTCGACCGCTTGAGCGTGCACAAGGACCCGAGCGGACGCCGCCTGAATGGCGTTGCGAACAAGGTTGATCAGGGCATGTTCGAGGCGAATATCGAAGCCCGGCGTGGTCAGGCCATCGGCACCGGCTTCGAGTTCGAGTCGAATTCCCCGGGCCTCGGCCTGCGGGCGGGTGGCGGCAATAACCTTGCGCAAGAGACGCGCCAGATCAACCGACCGCTTGTCCTTGCGGTCGCTACGGACGAACTCCATCAGTTGGCGGATCAACAGCCGGGTTCGCTCGACCTGCTGGCGCATGCGCTCCAGGCGGCACCGGCCATCGCCGGAAAGACCCTGATCGTCGATCAGGCGACGGGCGTCGCCGTCGATCACGCTCAGCGGGGTGCCCAGCTCGTGCGCCACACCCGATGAGAAACGGCCCAGGGCCGCCAGACTCTCCTGCCTGCGCATCCGCTCTGTCATCGTCAGGTGTTCGCTGCGCTTGCGATCGAGCTCCTGCTGCATGCTCTCGATGCCATCAAGCATCCGATTGAGCCCACCGGCCAGGTCCGACAGCTCGCGCGGGCCATCGAGGCGGGCGCGGTGATCGGTCCGGCCGTGTTCAATGCGCTGCATGCTATCGAGGAGGCGCTCAACAGGCCGCACCACGGCCCAGCGATGACCCACCAGCAGGATCACAAACATCAGACCCATGACCCCGCCCAGCAGCCACCAGCCGCGGGTTCGAATGGCTTCGAGACGTCGAGCGATCTCGCTTTCGCGCCGGACGACCTGCAGTAGTCCCTCGATGCGGCCGGTGGCCGAGGTCAACGGAATGAAATACGAGTAAACGGCCTCCCCCCCGAGCTCCGCATACGTCCCCAGCTCCTCGCCCATGGCCGCCACCTCGGCCGCCTCGATCTGCTGCTGCCAGCCCGGTCTTGACTCTCCGGCCGCCGCCACTCGACCGCCGTCGGCGCCGTAGACGTAGGCCCCGTAGACGCGCCCGATCTCCGAGACCACGCCAAGCGACTGGCGGATTCGGTCGCGATCGTTGTTCAGCAACGCCCGCTCGACGGGCCCCCGCATGGTCCGGGCCACCAGCTCGATTTCCTTCTCCAGACGGTACTCCACCAGATCCCCCACCGCGTTGAACGTCACCCACACCAGCGCTGCGGCAAGCAGGCTCAGCGGCAGGAAGATCTGCAGGATCAACTGTATTCGGAGGCTGTTCATCCTATGGGCTCGGAACGTCTCATGCGCCATTATGACACACAACATGGCTCTTGATGCGCCCGGCTCAGCGACAACCTGCTGAATTCATTGCGCTGTCCGGATTGGCATGCAAAATGCATTCTTGATCATGCGACAACCATTCACACACAGGAGACCTTTCCATGAAGATTCGTTATACGCTCGCTTTTGTCATTGCCGCTGCTGCGTTGGCCTGTTCCGGTACGATCAGCGCCCAGGACTATGAGATGCAACAGCAGCAACCGCCGCAGACAGACGTATCCGACCAGGAGCTGAGCCAGTTCGCCGAAGCGCAGGGCCAGATCTCATCGATCCAGCAGGATTTCTCGGGCCGGCTGCAAGAGGTCGAAGACCCGGAGAAAGCCCACGAGCTGCAGGTTCAGGCCAACGAGGAAATGACGGCAGCCGTTGAAGATGCCGGGCTCGACGTTGAGTCGTTCAACAATATCGCCATGGCGATTCAGAACGATCCGGAACTGCAGCAGCGCCTGACCGCGATGATGCAGGACGACACCCGTTGATCGCTCGGTCGGGACCTGGTCAATGTGTCCCGACTCCTCCAGCATCACTGACCGGGCTCGTCCGCGAGCCCGGTTTATTCAGCTTCATCCGAATCTGGCAGAGTCCATGGTTCGCGAGACTCTGTGCCTCCTTGATGCGGCGGCCAGGGCGATTTGTCACAGCCCTCACTCCAGCGACGAGTGGTGACTGGCCGATCGCGGCGCGGCGGGTGCGGACAACCGCACCTCACAATCCGGAAATCTTCAATCAGCGCCGGTGATCGATCGAAGTCATGGACGTTCTGTCGCCCCCCAAACAGCGACCCGCCAATACCGCATCGATCAGCACCAACGTCGACCGGTTGGCGCGGCGTTCAACCTGATTCGACACGGGCCCTCATAGCGGTAGTGGGGGCTTTACCCGGCGTGCGAGATTCGGACAAACCCGCAGAATCAGGATCACGTGCTATAGATGGTCCGGCCGCTGCGGCGGTAGCGATCGAGCACTTCGGCCGCGCTGCGGCGGAGAACTCCGCGGATGACGGCGATGCCGCGGGCCGCCAGTTGATCCACCCAGGCATCCGGGCGGTCGCCTTCGTCGAATCCGGCGGCCTCGGCGTCTTCCTTTGTGGCCCCACAGACCACCGAGGCCACCCCCGACCAGGGGATGGCACCGAGGCACATCGCGCAAGGCTCGCAGGAGGTCACCAATTCCATCGGCCCGAGGCCGGTTTCAGCAAGATTCCATACGCCGAACTGCTGCTGAGCCAGGCTCAGCGCGACAACTTCAGCGTGCGCGGCCGAACAGCAGGCGGGCTCGACCCGATTGACCCCCAGCGCAATCACCTGACCGGTGTCACGCGCAACCACCAGCGCCCCGAAAGGCCCGCCACTTTCCTCGACGATATTCTGCCGGGCCAGCGCAACGGCTACCGCCATGCGCGACTCCGCCGTATCCAGCCGCTCGGGCAGGCGCTCACCGAGCCTCGCCAACCAGGCCGGCATGTCGATTCGGACCTGGGCGAGCATCGTCATCGCGACAGCCGCGTGCGCACCGCCTCGAACAGGCCGATTCCAGCGGCGACCGACACGTTCAGGCTGTCCTGTGGTCCGGGTATCGGAATATGAACCAGTTCGTCGCAGCGCTCGCGAGTCAAGCGACGCAAACCACGGTCCTCGCTCCCCATGACCAGCGCCAGCGGGCCCTCGAGATGGGCTCCGAACAGGCGCCTTTCGGCCTGGCTGTCGAAACCCACCCGCCATATTCCGTGCTCGCCGAGGAGCGCCAGTGTCCGGGCAAGATTCGCCACCACGGCAAGCGGCACCTGTTCAGCCGCGCCGGCCGCCGCTCGGCGCCCGGCCGGCGTCATTCCGACCGCCCGATGCCGGGGAATCACCACTGCGGTCGCGCCCGCAGCCCCGGCCGAGCGCAGGCAGGCACCCAGATTGTGCGGATCCTGAACGCCGTCCAGCACCAGGAGCAAGGGCGGCTCGACGCTGTGATCCAGCAGCTCGACCAGCGCCTTGTCCTCGATCGGCTCACGCGGCCGGAATTCGGCGACGACACCCTGGTGGCGAATGCCGCCGGACAGCCGATCGAGCGCGCGATCGCTGGCCGATTCAACGACGATGCCGGCTTCCTCGAGCCGCCTCGCCAACGCCTCCAGGCGCGCACCTTCGGCCTTGATCCAGACCCGCACGATCCGCTCCGGCGCGAAATCGACCAGCCCGGTAACGGCATTGATCCCCATGGCCCGCTCACGCTTCATCGACGGCACCGACAAGATTCAGGTCGACCTTGCGCTCGTCGATATCGACGGCGGCCACGATCACTCGCACCCGATCGGCCAGACTGAACACCGCGCCGCCGCGCTTGCCGGTGAGCCGATGGTTGACGGGATCAAAGGTGTAATAGTCATTCGGCATCGCGGTGACGTGCACCAGACCGCTGACGCCGAGGCGAATCAATTCGACGAACAGGCCGAAACTGGTCACCCCGGTCACGATGCCCACGAACTCGTCACCGAGGTGCCGCTGCATGAACTGGCACTTCAGGCGCTCGTCGACGTCGCGCGTCGCTTCTTCCGCGCGCCGATCGGTCCACGAGCAATGGCGGCCGAATTCGACCATCGCCGAGGACGAGTAGGAAAACTGCCGCCTGTCCTGACGCCGGCACTGGTGCTTGATGGCACGATGCAGCAACAGGTCGGGGTAGCGCCTGATCGGCGAGGTGAAGTGGGCGTAACGGTCCAGCGCGAGGCCGAAATGGCCCTTGTTTTCGGGCTGGTATACGGCCAGGCTGAGGCTCCGGAGGAGGACCGCGTTGACCAGCTGTTCGTTGTCGTGACCGGAAACCTGGGCCTGAATCGCGGCAAACTGCGCGGATTCCGGCGACTCGCTCCAGCGCACTTTCAGACCCTGGGCCCGGATGAAAGCCTCGAGACCCTCCAGTTTGTCGGCCGGCGGCGGCTCGTGGACCCGGTAGAGCAAGGGCAGGTTCGCCGCAGCGACGAAACGCGCGGCTTCGACGTTGGCCACGATCATGCACTCCTCGATCAGGCGATGGGCATCATGCCGGGTCCGGATCCGGATATCGGCGACTCGACCCTCAGCGTCGAACTGGAAATAGACCTCCTGGGAATCGAAATCCAGCGCACCGCGCCGAACCCGCCGCTTGAAAAGGGCCCGGTAAACCTCGAACAGCACCTCGAGATTCGTCAGGACCCCGGCGAAGCGGGCTCGAAGATCCTCGTCCCCTCCGGCGATCATTCGCTGGACCTGGTCATAGGTCAGGCGGGCGTGGGAACGCATGACCGCTTCGTGGAATCGACTGGACTTGACTTTACCGCGCTCATCCAGTCGCATCTCGCAGACCACGCAGAGCCGGTCCTGATCGGGAACGAGGGAACAGAGTCCGTTCGACAGCGTTTCGGGCAGCATCGGCAGCACGCGGTCGGGGAAATAGACCGAATTGCCGCGGCTGTACGCCTCACGATCCAGAGCGCTGCGCACCGCCACGTATTCGGCCACATCGGCGATGGCAACCAGCAGGCGAAATCCGCCATCGACGCGTTCCGCATACACGGCATCATCGAAGTCGCGCGCGTCCGGACCGTCGATCGTGACCAGAGGGGTGCCGCGAAGATCGAGTCGCCTGGCGGCGGTGTCCGGATCAATCGCATCGCCGAAAGAAGCGGCCGCGGCCACGACTTCGGACGGAAACTCGGCCGGCAGGTCATGGCTGAAGATCGCGATATCGGTCGCGATCCCCGGTTCATCGGCGTGGCCCAGGACGGCGGTGATCTCACCCACGGGGGCCCGTTCGGGCGTTGGCGGATTGCGAATGGCCGCGACCACGATCTGCCCCGGCCTGGCATCGCCAACCTGATCGAGCGGGATGAGAACGTCATGAATCAGGCGCGGATCGTCCGGCACGACCATCGCAACCCCTCTGTCCAGCAACAGGCGCCCTACCACCTGCCGATGAGCGCGTTCGACAACTTCGACGATCCCGCCCTGCCTGCGACCGCGGCGATCCACCCCGGTCACCGCGGCCAGCACGCGATCGTCATTGAAGACCTGGCGCATCTGACGCGGCGAGAGGTAAAGGTCGTCACCACCCTCATCCGGCACGACGAATCCGAATCCATCCGGATGAGCGCTGATCCGACCCGGGATCAGATCCATATCGGCCGCCAGCCCGTAGGCAGCACGGCGATTTCGAACCACTTCCCCGCTCGCGATCATCTGCTCGAGAACCGGCTTGAGCATCGCATCCGACGCGGCCTTGTCGAGACCGAGTTCGTCCGAGAGACGGCGCCTCGTGAGGGGTCGGTTGGCCTCCCTGAGCAGATCCCGCACCTGTTTGGCGGTAATGATGGGGGCGGATTCATTGGACATGATGGGTGCCTGACGTCTCATTAAGGAAAGGCGGCATTGTAGCTTGCCGGCAACGAATGCACCCCGGAGCCATCTTGACCTCAGCCTCCGCGGGCGCATAATGGGCGGCTGCTGACCATCGAAGCCTTGCCGATACCCCATGCGACGAACCGTCTTCGCCACTGCCACTCGCCTCATCCTGTCTGTGATGCTGCTGGCGATTGCCGGTTGCGCAGCGCGCGAACCGCAGCCCTCTCGGATCTCAGCAGAGGCCGGTGCAGAGGCCGAGATCCCGAGGCCGCCGTTCTACCTGCGCGCCAGCCTTGACGACCCCTTCAATGTGATCGACCAGGCCACCTATCGGGTCGGCAGTCGCGAACTCGCCGAGCACGATGCCGCGCCCCCGCCAGAAGGCGCCCGACCCGATTTCTGGCGGCGCGTCGTTGACCGATTCGAGTTCGCCGACTGTCCGGACGGCTCGCGCGCCAGTCAGTGGGCCCAGTGGTTCGGCGACCGACCCGACTATATGGACCGCGTTCTCGGCCGGGCCCACGTCTGGGCTCACGACATCGCCAGCGAACTCGAAGCCCGTGATCTTCCGGGCGAACTGCTGCTGCTTCCCATCGTCGAGAGCGCCTACGATCCTTTCGCCTATTCTTATGGACGGGCTTCAGGAGCATGGCAATTCCTGAGCGGGACGGCGCGGGATCACGGACTCGTAATCAACGAATACTATGACGGTCGGCGCGATGTCTATTCGGCAACGCGAGCGGCACTGAGTTACCTGGAATATCTCGCGGACCGCTTCGACGGCGACTGGAACCTCGCCCTTGCCGCCTATAACGGCGGCCAGGGCCGAGTGGCGCGGGCAATCCGGCGCAACAAGGCCAGTCGCCGATCGACCGCCTGGCACGAGCTGCGACTCCCGCGAGAAACCCTGGCCTACGTGCCCAAACTCAACGGCCTGGGCTGCCTGTTCCGTGAACCTGAGCGCTACGGCTTCGATCTGCCGCGCTGGAATGACCAACCTCGTATCGCTCGCGTCGAACTCCCGGGGCCGGTCGACATCGTGGTACTGGCCGCCCGCGCTCGACTGGATCTGGCCGAGCTCATTGCCCTGAACGCCGGCCTCAACGGCCATCTGACCTCCCCCAGCGGCCCCCATCATCTGATCGTTCCGGTCGATCGCCATGCGGACGTGGTCGATGTCCTGCCCGACATGGAATTCGGCCAAAGAACCGAATGGCGGGAAATCCGGGTCCAGCGCGGTGACACGCTTTCTGAACTGGCTCAGCGATACAGCACCGATGTGGCGTCCTTGCAGGCGGCCAACAATCTCCGCGGTGATCGTCTGATGATCGGGCAGCGCCTGCGTCTGCCTTCGACGCCCGCGCGGGCGCCCGACCCCGCTTACGCCGAGGGTTATCGCGAATTGGCCAGCCTGCAGGAAAGACTGCTGCCAACCCGGAGATTCCAGCACCAGGTCAGGCCGGGCGAGAGCCTGTGGGTGATCGCGCGCCAGTATGGCGTGAGCGTTCGTGACCTGCAGCGCTGGAATCGCCTGAGCGGCTCGAACCTGATCCGTCCGGGTCAGAGTCTCGTGATCCACATGGACCAGGGCGGCCTGGGCGGCCGTCGATCCTCACGCCAGTACACGGTGCGACGGGGTGACTCCCTCTGGCTGATCGCGCGGCGCCATCAGGTCAGGTTATCCGACTTGCTCCGCTGGAACGATCTCGTCGAAGAAAGCGTGCTGCGCCCCGGCCAGACCCTGACAATTCGTGAGGCCGGCGATGCCTGAAAATCAGCCGAATCAACGATCGATCCCGGCGAGCCGACGCTGCCTGGGTCTGCTGATGGCCGCGCTCCTGCTGACCTCGGGTGTCGCGATTGCTGACCCGGTTAGCCTGGACGGCAACATCGTTCAGGGCGGTCTGGTCGTCGGTCAGGCGCCGCCGGGTAGCCGGGCCTTACTGGACGGCCAGGCCCTGATGGTTTCCGAACAGGGCGATTTCCTGCTGGCTTTCGGCCGCGACGACACCGAAGCCCGGGAACTGAGCGTACTTCTGCCGGACGGTACGCGGTGGCAGAGGATCCTGGAGCCGGCAGATCGAAGCTTCGATATCCAGCGCATCGACGGCCTGCCCGATGCACAGGTGACACCGCCGCCGGAGGTTTACGAGCGAATCCGGGATGACGCCGCGTTGACCCGCAGGGCGCGCGAGCGGCGGGACGCTCGTACCGACTGGCTCGACGGGTGGATTTGGCCGGCTCGGGGGCGCATCACCGGGGTGTATGGGAGCCAGCGCATCCTGAACGGGCAAGCGCGCAATCCGCATTGGGGACTGGATATCGCTGCACCGACCGGCACCGCCGTCGCGGCGCCGGCCGGGGGACTCATCACTCTGACTCATCCGGACATGTACTTCTCGGGCGGCACCCTGTTCATCGATCATGGCCACGGGCTGGTCTCGGCCTTTCTGCATCTGAGCGAGATCCTGGTCGAGGAAGGCGAGCGCGTGGAACAGGGCGATGTGATCGGCCGGGTCGGTGCGACAGGCCGGGCCACTGGCCCCCATCTTGACTGGCGCGTAAACCTTGGCGACGTGAGGATCGATCCGCATCTGCTCGTGCCCGCCGACGATTCGCGATGACGCGGCTCTCGCAGTGGATACTCCTCGGCGTTCTTCTGCTGCTGGCCGGATGTCAGGTCCTGCCTGAATCCACCGCGCCCGATTCCGGCGAAGACGAGGAGGCCTCCATCCTGTTCGAAATCGGCCGTGTGCTACCCGGCGAATACAGCACGGCGGTCATCCGCCAGCAGGACGGCGAAACCGGCGGCGTTCCACTTCGCTTGAGCGTGCGTATCGAGCCTGGCGGGCAGGCCGACCAGGTCGAATTCCAGCTGATCCAGCAACAGGGAAGCGGCCCGGCGCGCTATTTTCGCCTGGGTTTCGACTCCACGCAGGATTCGCCCGGACTGGTCGGTTTTTTCGCCCCCAGCGACGCATTGGGACAGGTCCAACGCAGCTGTGCACTGAGCGTGTCGGTTCGAAGCGACGGCTTTACGGCCTGGACCGATCCAGGCGAGTGCCGTTTCGGCGAGGCGACCGGGCTGCTCAAGGAGATCGACTTCGACGGACGCCGGCTGATGATCGGCGACCGGCTCGTCCGACTCGACGATACCGCGAGCCGCGGAACGGATCAGATCCACACCTTCTACCCGGTGCACGTCTATGCGGGCTGGGCCGGCAAGCGAGCCGAAGGCCAATGGCTGCGGGCCGAGCGCTTCCGGATCCACAGCGCGGGTGGCGCCCTGGCGCTGGTCGATGCGGCTGGAATGTCGCTCGGCGTATCGATCCAGTTGACGCCGTATCGCCTGTCGGTCGAGGAAGCCCCCCTGCTCAGGCTCCAGGCTTACGACAGCGAGTCCGGTGAGGTCATCGCGGAGAGCTGGTCCGATCCGGGAGCGCGAACACTGGGCCTGGCGCTACCGGATCTGCAGGTCGGACTTCAAAGAACCGCCCCGGGGACGATCGCGCGGCGGCCGGCTCCGGACTAGCGGGCCAATGCGGCTGATTCGGTAACGCTCAGCCATCGCACAGGCGTCGTGGGCAAGACGCGCGAGCGCAGGATTGGCTGTCGCCAATTCAATCGAGCGGAACGTAGGACCCGGCGCTTGTGCGACCGCCCTGCGGACGCTACTGTGCTGGCGTGACTCGGCGTTGCGCTCCTTCGAAAGGGTTTGCCATTCCCTGGGGATCACGCCTTGATTCGCACCGGCACAGTGGCTCTGAGTGATACCTGATTTACCGCGCGGCCCACTAGTCGCCCTGGTGCGGCGAGTGTCCGTCAATGGGCTGATAGCCGCCTGCGACGCCCTTGGTCACGATAGCGACCGCGTTGTGCGGGTGGAGGCTCTCGAAGTGGCTGCAGCGGGCCCAGAAGTCCATCACTTTTTCCTCGGCGTCGAGCGCCGTCTGAACGCGCCGACCGGCATCCTCGCAGAACATCAGGTTCTGTCCGTTCAGCAAGGCGAACGCCTGCTCGTCTTCACGCTTGACCGCAGACTGCACCGGCGTTTTCAGCGCGTTCTCGATCGCGTCGATCATGTGGACGAACGGAAAGGCTTCGAAAGTCGGCGCGAGCTTCAGGCGGACATCGGCAGCGCTGCGCTGGCTGTGCGGGGTCGCCACGATGCCCTGCTCGGTACCCAGCCAGGCGATCACGGCTTGCGCGTCGACCGCGCCCTGGTCACCGAAATCCGAGCGGAACTGGTCCTGAATCAGTTGCCGGGCCAGAGCCGCCGAGCACGGGCAGGTGCTCGAGTAGATGACCTGGAACGCCATCTCCAGATCGAAGGCCTTGCCCTGCAGGCTCGCAATCAGACTGATCGGATAGCGCTTCCAGCCGCTGTTGTCGCTCTTCAGTGACGGTCGTCGCACCAGATAGTCGAAATCCAGACGAACCATCGCTCGGGTGCTCAGATCCTGGTGAGAGTCAAGGAAATCCCGCAGCAGATGGCGCAAGGCCAGGGGGGTCAGACTGTGCTCGGCCAGCGTCCGGTCGAGATGGAGATACAGACGTGACATGTGAATGCCGCGCTTGTCGGCGGAATCGAGGTCGACGAAAGCGCTGACGCGAGCTGTCGACTGCACCTGGCGGCCATCGCCATTCTCCAGCAGGACCGGCACCTCGATGTGGTTCATGCCGACCCAGTCGAGCTTGCCGGCCACCTGCGCCCTGACGTGGCTTGCGATGTCCGGCATCTTCGCCATCTTTCCGTGTTCTTTCATAGCAGTCACTCTTCACTTCTGATCTTCGCCCAAAGGCGCGCAAAATCCCGTAAGCCGGTATTGGACTCGAAGAAGATAAACAGGATGTGAGGGCCGCCAGCGACGGCGAAGGCCAAGGAAAGTGGTCGGAGCGGGGAGATTCGAACTCCCGACCCCCACAACCCCATTGTGGTGCGCTACCAGGCTGCGCTACGCTCCGACCGAAACCGGGGGTTGAGAGGCGATTATATCGTCTGCGGCACCGCCGTGCGAATGCCGGGCGCGCTCAACCGGTCAACGCCTCAGAACGTGGAGAACTTCCTCGAGTTCACCACGGAGCTGCCGGATGAGCTGCTGACTGCGGGAAACATCATCCTGTGCCTTCGCGCCTTCAAGCCGCTGCCGCGCGCCCAGAATGGTAAAGCCCTGTTCGTGCAGCAGGCTGCGGATCTGGCGAATCATGAGCACGTCATGACGTTGATAATAGCGTCGGTTTCCGCGCCGCTTGACCGGCTTGAGCTGCGGAAATTCCTGTTCCCAGTAACGCAGTACGTGCGGCTTGACTGCGCACAGATCACTGACTTCCCCGATAGTGAAGTAGCGCTTCGCCGGAATCGGCGGGAGTTCCTGATTACTCCCCGGATCCAGCATACGCTTCGACTCTGGCTCTGAGTTTCTGGCCCGGCTTGAAAGTGACGACGCGACGCGCAGAAATGGGGATTTCCTCGCCGGTCTTCGGATTGCGGCCCGGTCGCTGTCGCTTGTCGCGCAGCTGAAAATTCCCGAACCCCGAGAGTTTGACGTGATCGCCGCTTTTCAGTGCCCCGCGAATGGCTTCGAACCAGGCATCGACGAATTCCTTGGCCTCGCGTTTGTTGAGCCCGACTTCGTCGAACAGTGTGGCCGCCAGGTCCGCCTTGGTCAGTGACATCCCCTTATCCTCGTAGTCTTGCGTTATATCGGTCTTCCAGCCCGGTCACGACCTCGCCGATCAGGGCTTCGACTTCTTCTTCCTTTAGGGTGCGCGAAACATCGCGAATAATCAAGCCAATAGACAAACTTTTAAAGCCTTTTTCCACCCCCGCGCCCTGGTACAGATCAAAAATGACGCAGTTTTCCAGCAGAGCGCCCGCCCGCGAGCGGATTTCGTCAACGAGCGCCGCCGCCGGAACGGTTTCCTCGACGACCAGCGACAGGTCCCTGCGCAAGGAGGGGAAACGGGAACCGGCACGAAAGGACGGCAGAGAGCGCGGCCCGAGCGAAGCCAGATCGAGTTCTGCGACGAAAGCGGTCCGCGGCCAGTCAAGATGCTCGATCAGCGCCGGATGAAGCTGACCCAACCAACCTGAATCACGTCCGTCAACCAGTAATTGCGAGGCCTGACCCGGGTGCAGCCAGGCGTGCTCGACGGGCTCGAACCGGACCTGGCCGGAAACGGCGTTCAAGGCGAGCAGGCTTTCGATCTCACCCTTGATGTCGAAGAAATCCACCGACCTGGACTTCGCGCTGAAATGCTCCGAGCCGACCCGGCCCGTCATCAACAGCCCGAGACGACGGCTCTCGACGAATCCCTCGTCACGCGCGCCGAAGCAGGTCCCGATCTCGACCAGCCGAAACGTCTCTTGCTGGCGACGCAGGTTGACCCCGGCAGTCGTCAGAAGCCCGGGAAGGAGGCTGGTTCGCAACACGGCCATATCCCGACTGAGAGGATTGGCCAGAGGCTGCACGCCATCAACAAGACCCAGCCGCTCGAGATCCGGTTCAGCGACAAAGCTCCAGGTCATGACCTCCTGGAACCCGCGACTGGTCAGTTGCCGCCGCAGATCCCGTTCCTGGAGCTCCGTCTCGCCAGGAACGCTCGCTTTCAGGCCGCCTCCAGGTTGGCGCGACGGCAGGCGATCGTAGCCATACAGACGAGCCACTTCCTCGATCAGATCGGCTTCGATCCCGATGTCCCGGCGAGCACTCGGTGCCGTCACGGTCAGTCGTTCGCACGCGTCGTCTCGCTCGACCTTCATGTCAAGCGCCACGAGCAGTCGTTCGGCTTCGGCCAGGTCCAGGCCAGTGCCCAGAACCCGGTTCAGGCGCTCCAGACGAAGCGCTACCGGACGATTGGCCGGCACGTGAGCAGGCTCGGCCCGGTCGATCAACGGCCCCGGCCGCCCGCCGGCAATCTCGAGAATCAGTGCGGTGGCCCGCTCGGCAGCGAGACACTGAAGGTCGGGGTCGACACCACGCTCGAAGCGGTGCGCCGATTCCGTTGCAAGACCCAGGCGACGTGATCGTCCGATGATCGTCGCCGGATTGAACCAGGCCGACTCGAGCAGAATGCTCCTGGTCGATTGACCAACGGCCGAGTCGGCGCCGCCCATGATTCCGCCGAGCGCCACCGGCCCGTCGTGGTCGGCGATGACGAGCATGTCCTCATCGAGTTCGACATCGCGATCGTCGAGCAGGGTCAATCGCTCTCCGCGCTGAGCCCGACGCACCAGGATGCCGCCATTGATACGATCCAGATCGAAGGCGTGCATCGGCTGGCCCAGCTCAAGCAGCACGAAATTGGTCACATCGACAATCGGACCGAGGCTGCGAATTCCACTGCGCCGAAGGGCCTCGACCATCCAGAGCGGGGTTGGCGCCGAGACGTCGACGTCGTGAATGATGCGCCCGACATAGCGCGGGCAGTCGGAGGGTGCCTGCAATTCGATCGGGATCGAATCCTCGTGCGTCGGCACGACATCGACTGCCGCGGGCGACCGCATCGCGACGCCTGTCAACGCGGACAACTCTCTCGCCAGACCACGCACCGACAGGCAATCAGCGCGATTCGGCGTCAGATCGATGTCGATGACGCTGTCGTTCAGGCGCAGATAATCCGACAGATCGGCGCCGGTCGGAGCATCGTCGGGCAGCTCCATCAGGCCCGCCGCGTCCTCACCGAGGCCGAGCTCCGGCTCGGAACACAACATGCCCTCCGAGCGAACGCCGCGCAGCCTGGCCGGCTTGATCTTCAGACCGCCGGGGAGCACAGCCCCGAGGGTCGCCAGCGGTGCCTTGAGGCCTGTGCGGGCGTTGGGCGCACCGCATACGATCGTGCGCTCTTCGCTGTCACCAGCCACCCGGCAGACCCTTAAACGGTCGGCATCTGGGTGGGCTTCGACCTCGAGGATCTCGCCCACGACCACTCCTTCGAGCGGCGGGGCGACGGGTTCAACCGCATCGACTTCAAGGCCGGCCAGGGTGAACCGATCGGCCACCTCGGCGGCGTCCAGGTCAACCGGCACCCAGTCTGCGAGCCAGCGATAGCTGATCTTCACGCGCTCCCCTCCGATTGCATCGTTATCTGAACTGGCGCAGGAAGTTCAGATCGTTTTCAAAAAACAGACGTAAGTCGTTGACTCGATAACGTAACATTGCGAAACGCTCGACCCCAAGCCCAAATGCATAGCCGGTGAAGACCTCCGGATCAACGCCACAGTGAGTCAGGACATTGGGGTGCACCATGCCGCAGCCGAGAACTTCGAGCCAATGTCCCGGACGACCATCGGAGTCGCGCCAGCGCACGTCCACTTCGGCCGATGGCTCGGTGAACGGAAAATAGGACGGACGCAGCCGCACCTCGAGATCATCCTCGAAGAACGCGTTGACGAACTCGGACAGCAGTCCCTTCAGGTCGGCAAACGAGACGTCGCGATCGACCAGCAGGCCTTCCACCTGATGAAACTGCGGCGTGTGAGTCTGGTCGGAGTCGCTTCGGAACACCCTGCCCGGCGCCACGATCCTGACCGGCGCCTGGATTTCCTTCATGACGCGAATCTGGACCGGCGAGGTATGCGTCCGCAGCAAACGACCATCCGGCAGGTAGAAGGTATCGTGCATCGCTCTTGCCGGGTGGTGCTCCGGAAAATTCAGCGCCTCGAAATTGTGATAGTCGTCTTCGACTTCCGGGCCCGTTGCGACACTGAAGCCGAGCTGATTGAACAGGTCGAGGATTCGATCGAGCGTCCGGCTGACCGGATGGGGGCCGCCCGGATCTCGAGCCCTCCCGGGCAGGGTGACATCGATTCGCTCCTCGGCCAGGCGCTGCCTGAGGTGCTCGGACGCCAGAAAGGCTTCTCGCTCGGCAATGGCCTGCTCGAGCGCCTGTTTGGCCTGATTGACCGCCTGGCCCGCCGAGCGCCGCTGCTCCGCCGGCAGCTGACCGAGCTGCTTGAGCAGCCCGGTCAACGCGCCTTTCTTGCCGAGAAAACGCACCCGGACGGAGTCCAGGGTGCGGCTCTGGTCGGCGGCAGCTACCTCTCGCAGTGCTTCGTCGAGCAGACCCTCGGCTGAGGGAGTGGACACGCCAGCCTCAAGCCAGGCTGGCCTGAGCCTTTTCGGCCAGGGCCTTGAACGCGAGCTTGTCGTTGACGGCCAGGTCGGCAAGCACCTTTCGATCGATCTCGATCTCGGCGCGCTTCAGGCCGTTGATGAACCGGCTGTACGACAATCCGTTCTCGCGCGCCGCCGCGTTGATTCGCGTGATCCACAGACTGCGGAAATCACGCTTTCTCTGCCGACGATCGCGGTAGCTGTACTGGCCAGCCTTGATGACCGCCTGCTTGGCGACACGGTAGACCTTACGGCGAGCGCCGTAGTACCCCTTGGCCCGATTGAGCACCTTGCGGTGGCGACGACGGGCAACAACACCTCGTTTGACTCTTGCCATTGTTTTTCTCCTCTATCAAAGTTTCGGCAGCATCTGCCGGATCGACTTTTCGTCCGACTTGGCCACCAGGACGGTCGAACGCAGGCGACGCTTGCGTTTGCTGTCCTTCTTGGTGAGGATATGGCTGTGGAAGGCCCGCTTGCGCTTGATGCGCCCGCTGGCCGTAGCCCGGAAGCGCTTGGCCGCGCCCCGGTTACTCTTCATCTTCGGCATCGTCGAATCTCCTTACTTTCGTTCAAGGGTTGTAATGCCTTCGTGCAGCGTTCGAATCGGTGCCGTCCCGATCGACGCTTTGGGCTGCATTCCAGCGTGTTGTAGTGCCCCCGCGATTCTGCGGCGACGTGTTCAGGGCTCGCGCCCCGATCAGGACTTCCGGACGGTCAGGCCTTCTTGGGCGACAGCATCATCACCATCTGACGACCTTCCATTCGTGGGAACTGCTCCACGACAGTCTCATCGGCCGTGTCGGTCTCGACCCGTTTGAGCAGGTCGCGACCCAGTTCCTGGTGAGCCATTTCCCGGCCGCGAAAACGCAAGGTCACCTTGACCTTGTTGCCCTCATCGATGAATCGCTTGAGATTACGCATCTTGACGTCATAATCGTGATCGTCAGTGCCCGGCCGGAACTTGATTTCCTTGATCTGAATCTGTTTCTGCTTCTTCCGTGCCGCCTGGGCCTTCTTCGAGTTCTCGAAGCGGAACTTGCCCCAGTCCATGATGCGGCATACCGGCGGATCGGCCTGCGGCGCTATTTCAACCAGATCCAGACCCTCTTCTTCGGCCCGGGCCAGTGCATCCCTGATGGCCATGACCCCGATCTGATCACCCTCCGGCCCGACGACGCGCACTCGGGACGAGGTGATGTCCTCGTTGCGTCGGGTCTGTTTTTCGCTTGCGATGAGGCTACTCCTTTCGTTCGTTTGGACGGACAGCCGTCAATTATCGTTGATTTTGCCGCGACTTGCCACTTCTGCCTGCAGTTTTTCGATCAGCGCTTCGAGCGCCATGCTGCCGAGATCAGTGCCGTCGCGTCGTCGAACCGCGACCCGGCCAGCTTCGACTTCCCGGTCGCCGACAATGAGCAGGTAGGGAATCTTCTCCAGCGTGCGCGCTCGAATCTTGTACCCGACCTTCTCGTTGCGCAGATCGGTTTCGACCCGCAGGCCCCCGGCGCGCAGCGCCTCAGCCACCTGGTCCACGTAGGCGGCCTGCGCATCGGTGATGTTCATGACCACGGCCTGGACCGGTGCGAGCCAGAGTGGCAGGTTGCCGGCGTAGTGCTCGAGCACGATCCCGGTGAACCGCTCGAGCGAGCCGAGCAGAGCGCGATGGAGCATGACCGGACGCTGCTCGCCCCCATCGGCGCTCCGGTAGGTCGCATCGAAACGCTCGGGAAGGTTCAGATCGACCTGGAGCGTGCCACACTGCCAGTCGCGCCCGATCGCGTCGCGCAGCACGAACTCGATCTTGGGCCCGTAGAAGGCGCCCTCCCCCGGGTTATAGGTGTATTCCAGGCCCATCGCGTCGATCGCGCCCTTGAGCGCGCCTTCGAGCTTGTCCCAGGTCGCGTCGTCACCGATTCGATTGTCGGGTCGGTCGGCGAACTTGAGCTGCACGTCGTCGAAACCGAAGTCCCGATAGACCGAGAGATTGAGCTCGATGACCCGGCGACACTCCTCCTCCATCTGCTCTTCGGTACAGTAGATATGAGCATCATCCTGAGTGAAATGGCGTACCCGCATCAGCCCGTGCAGTGCCCCGGAAGGCTCGTAGCGATGGACCTTCCCGAATTCCGCCATGCGAATGGGCAGGTCGCGATAGCTCTTCAGACCCTGCTTGTACAGCGCGACCGAGCCCGGGCAGTTCATCGGCTTGAGCGCAAAGACCCGCTCATCTTCGGTCTGCGTCGTGAACATGTGCTCGCGGTAGTTGCCCCAGTGCCCGGAGGTTTCCCAGAGCCCCCGATCCATCACGTCCGGGGTGTTGACTTCCTCGTAGCCGGCCTCGGTCTGGCGCTGGCGGACGTAATCCATCAACGACCGGAACAGGGTCCAGCCGCGTGGATGCCAGAACACCGCGCCCGGAGCCTGGTCCTCGAACTGGAACAACCCGAGCTGCTTGCCGAGGCGGCGATGATCCCTCTTCTCGGCTTCCTCGAGGCGCTTCAGATAGGCCTTGAGCTGCTTGCGATCGGGCCAGGCCGTGCCGTAGATGCGTTGCAGCATCTCGTTGCGCGAATCCCCACGCCAGTACGCACCGGCCAGCTTGGTCAACTTGAACGCACCCAGCTTGCCCGTCGATGGAATGTGCGGGCCCCGGCAAAGATCGATGAAATCGCCCTGGCGATACAGGGAAATCGTTTCGCCGGCCGGAATGTCGGCGATGATGCGCGCCTTGTACTCTTCTCCCTGATCCCGAAAGAAGCGAACGGCGTCGTCCCGCTTCATGACCTCACGATGAACCGGAAGGTCCTCATCGACAATGCGCTGCATTTCGGTCTCGATCGCTTCGAGGTCCTCCGGGCTGAACGAGGCCTCGCGAGCGAAGTCGTAATAGAAACCGTTCTCGATCACCGGACCGATCGTCACCTGCGTGTCGGGGAAAAGCCGCTTGACCGCCTGGGCCATGAGGTGAGCGGTGGAATGCCGGATCAGGTCCAGTCCTTCGGCGTCGCGCCCGGTGATGATGCGCAGGCGCGCGTTGTCATCGATGCGGTGCGACGCGTCGACCAGCTGGCCGTCCACTTCCCCGGCCAGCGTTGCCTTGGCCAGCCCCGGCCCGATCGAAGCCGCGACCTGCTCCACCGTCACCGGTGCCTCGAAAGACTTCGTATTTCCGTCGGGTAGCGTGATTTGTACCATGTGCGAATCTTACCGCCAGATGGCTTTGCGGCGAGGATGAAAACGCTATTCTAACGACCCTTCAACCGGCGCGCTTCGGCGTCGTCCGGGTGCCAGGAGTGCGCCGCATGATCGTGATCCATGGCGATTCCGAACGACGCCGGGCCGCGCAAGCGACCCACGGGATCAATGCTGGAAGGGATTCGGTGGTGGGCGATGCTGGATTCGAACCAGCGACCTCTGCCATGTCAAGACAGCGCTCTAACCAACTGAGCTAATCGCCCATCGGACAAGCGCGGCATTGTAACCTTTTTTTGCCGGCTGGCAATGCCGAATCGAGCGGAAATGCGACACTCGATTGCTACAATATGCGGCTTCGTTCCCGGGCCAAGCCATGTCGCAGCCATTTTCAGTCCTCAACCCGCCTCGCGATGCTGGCCAGGCACCCCAGCAATGGCCAGCGCTCAGCGGCTTACCCTTGGCGCTGGCCATCGCCGCGTTGGCGCGCCGCAAAGGGGGGCCGGTGCTGGTCGCCGCGCCCGATGGCTACAGTGCGCGCGGCCTGCGCAACGATCTGAATCTGCTCGGCGGCCCGCGTGCCGAGCTGTTCCCGGATCTCGAAATCCTGCCCTATGACCTCTATTCGCCCCACCCCGACCTGATATCGAGGCGCCTCGATCTGCTATCGCGCCTGCCGGGCATGAATTCCGGAATCATCGTCGCGCCGATGACCGCCCTGTTCCAGCGCTTGCCGCCGGTTGCCTGGGTACAGGGCCGGAGCCTGAATCTGTCGGTTGGCGAAACGATCGACCTGCGGGCCTTCCGGGAAACACTCCATGCAGCGGGCTACGGATTGACCGATCAGGTCTGGCAGCCGGGTCAGTTCGCCGTCCGAGGCGCCGTTGTCGATCTGTGGCCGATGGGTCGCCCGCAACCGTTTCGCCTCGAACTGTTCGATGAGGACATCGAGTCGATCCGCTGCTTTGACCCGGAAAGCCAGCGCTCGACCGACCGGATCGATCGAATCGAAATGCTGCCGGCCCGCGAATACCCTTTCGACGAGGACAGTCGCAAGGCGTTCCGGCGCCGCTTCCGCACTCGCTTCGATGTCGACCTTCGGCGGGCCATTCCGTATGTCGAGGTTGAACAAGGCATCCATTCCCAGGGACTCGAGCAGTACCTGCCCCTGTTCTTCGATGCCAGCGCCGCTTTGCTCGATTATCTCCCGGCAGACCATCGGCTCGTGCTGCTGGCCGGCTTCGACACGGCGGCCGAGGACTACGCCGGCCAGATCCGCCATCGTCATGAACAGCGTCGGATCGACCGCGAGCGACCGCCCCTGGCCCCTGAAGAACTGTTTTTCGAACCCGGGGAACTGCTCGAACGCCTGCGGACCCGGGCCGATGTCCGCGTGACCCGCCGGTTACCTGCCGCGGCAACCGTCGCGGACCCGGACCCCATCGATCTCGATCACGCCGCCGAAGCCGCGGCGCAGGCCTTGCGCAATTCACCCGATCGCGTCCTGCTGGCGGCCGACACCGCGGGTCGGCGTGAATTGATTCATGACAGCCTGCGCGGTGCCGGTCTCAAACCGCGCCTCATCGACTCCTGGCAGGCCTTTCTCAGCGGAGACGATCGTCTGGCGCTGACCGTCATGCCGGTTTCCTGCGGCTGCCGCCTGCCGGAAGCCGGCCTCGCCATCCTGACCGAATCCGAACTTTTTCCGGGTCATACGCGAACGCTCCGCCGTGAGCGTCGCACGGGCCAGGATCCCGAGAGTCTGATCAAGAGCCTCGCGGACCTTCAGGACGGTGCCCTGGTCGTTCACCTGGAGCATGGGATCGGACGCTACCTGGGTCTTGAAGTGCTCGACGTCGGTGATACGGCCGCGGAATACCTCACCGTGGAATACGAAGGCGGTGACAAGCTCTACGTCCCCGTGACCGATCTGCATCTGGTCAGCCGCTACACCGGCACCGACCCCGAGCGGGTAGCGCTGCACCGGCTGGGCTCGGAGCAATGGAAGAAGACTCGACGCAAGGCCGCCGAAAAGATCCGGGATGTCGCAGCCGAGCTGCTCGACCTCCAGGCCAGACGGGCGGCACGCAAGGGCAGCTCGTATCCGCTGGATCGCGGCCTTTACGCACGGTTTGCGGCCGGATTCGAGTACGAGGAAACCGATGACCAGCAGAGTGCCATCGATGCCGTTCTGGCCGACCTGGCCTCCGATCAGCCCATGGATCGAGTGGTCTGTGGCGATGTCGGATTCGGCAAGACCGAGGTCGCGCTGCGCGCGGCCTTCGCGGTTGCCGAGGCCGGGCGCCAGGTCGCCATGCTGGCGCCGACAACGCTGCTCGCGGAGCAGCATTTCCGCAACTTTTCCGATCGATTCGCCGACTGGCCGATCGAGGTCGCTCTGCTCTCCCGGACGGGCGGGAGGACGTCGGCGACCCTGACCGGACTGGCCGACGGCCGGGTCGACATCGTCATCGGCACCCACCGACTGCTTCAGAAGGACGTGAAGTTCAAGGATCTTGGCCTCGTGATCATCGATGAGGAACAGCGCTTCGGCGTTCGCCAGAAAGAGCGCTTCAAGGCCCTGCGCGCCGAAGTCGACCTGCTGACCCTGACGGCCACGCCAATCCCGAGGACCCTGAACATGTCCATGGCCGGGCTGCGCGAGCTGTCCATCATTGCCACCCCGCCAGCGCGCCGTCTGGCCGTCAAGACCTTCGTGTCGGAATGGGACAGCGCGACCATTCGCGATGCGGTCAGCCGGGAATTCCAGCGCGGCGGTCAGGTCTATTTCCTGCACAACGACATTCGCAGCATGCCGCGCATCGCCGGCGAACTGGAAGCGATGTTTCCCAAGGCTCGGATCGGCATCGCCCACGGACAGATGGCGTCGGGGGAAATGGAGCGGACCATGCGCGAGTTCTACGCCCGGCGCATCAACCTTCTGGTCTGCAGCACGATCATCGAAAACGGCATTGACGTCCCGACCGCCAACACCATCATCATCAGCCGCGCAGACAAATTCGGCCTGGCCCAGCTCCACCAGCTTCGTGGCCGGGTCGGACGCTCCCATCACCTGGCCTATGCCTACCTGATCACCCCACCCAAGGCGGCGATCACCCGTGACGCGCGCAAGCGGCTCGAGGCCATTCAGTCACTCGAGGATCTCGGCGCGGGTTTCACCCTGGCGACGCACGATCTGGAGATCCGGGGCGCCGGCGAATTACTCGGCGACGAGCAGTCGGGCCAGATCGAGGCGATCGGCTTTTCGCTCTATTCCGATCTTCTCAACCGGGCCGTCGACGCCCTGCGGAACGGGCTCGAACCGGATCTCGACGAGCCGCTGTCGCTGGCCAGCGAGGTCGACCTGCACGTTGCCGCAATGATTCCGCCGGATTATCTCCCGGATGTTCATCAGCGTCTGGTGTTGTACAAACGAATCAGCCAGGCCGCGGACAGCCGGGCGCTCGGTGCTCTGCAGGTCGAAATGATCGACCGTTTCGGACTGCTGCCGCAGCCGGTCAAGAACCTCTTCGCGACGGCGGAACTGCGCCTGAAGGCCCGGCGACTGGGCATGCGGCGGCTGGAGATCGGGCCTGCGGGCGGACGGGTTGAATTCGTTGCCAAACCCGATATCGACATCGATGAACTGCTGAAGATGATCCAGAAGGAATCCCATACATTTCAGCTCCCGGAAAACGATCGACTGCGGATCAAGGGCGAATTCGAAACCCTTGACGAACGCCGCGACATGGCTTTCGAACTTCTGGAGCGTCTGACACCTGCCCGGCAGGCGGCGGCTTGAAGTACACTCCAGCAACCATGAGAGCCGTTCTCACCCTGCTGACCGTGGCTGCCAACCTGGGCTTCTCGTCGGTCGACGCCGCCGAGTCCGATCCGATCTGGTATCGCGTTGAAGTCATCGTGATGACCCATGAAGGCGGACGCTCCGACGCCTTCCCGGTCGCGACTCTGGACGATTTCAGGGCGCTGATCGATCCCCTCGACCGCGCGGCCACCGCCGTCCGGACGAACGACCCTTCAGACGACGATTCGAACGGCACCGAGGACGAAGAGGCGGAGACCGCGATCGATGATTCACGCGTTGCGCTGGAGACGGTCGCCGCTTTCGCCGCCCTTGAAGGCGCAGAACCGGGATCGAGCGGCGAAATCGCCCGCGTGAACGGGCTCGATTGGCCGCAGCCTTACGTCAATCTGCCGCGGCTGTCGCCGGATATGCAATCAGTCTGGGAACGCCTCGAACGCAGCGGCGCATTCGAGCCTCGCGCATGGCGCGCCTGGCATCAGTTGCTCGGCAGGGAGCAACGAAGTCGGGCGATACGAATCCACGATCAGCAAGTGCTGCGCGGCGACTGGCTGCAGACCCTTGCCGTGGGGCCGGCCGAGCCGGCTGACGACCAGGGCACGGAGAGCGGCACGCTTGCCCACGGCAGCGAGTGGCTGCCCGAGCCGGAATTCCGCCTGGATGGCAGTCTTCGAATCTACCAGACCCAGTTCATGCATGCCGCCAGCAACCTGAACTGGCGAGAGCCGATCGAGTCCGACCTCCGCCCGCTCGGGCTGGACCACCTGGAGAATGGCCTGTTCAGGCAGCATCGACTCGAACAGTCGCGCGCAATCCGGCCAGGCCGTCTCGAATACTTCGATTCATCGTGGCTCGGGATTCTGCTCAAGGTCACGCCGCTGGAACTGGAAGGGGAGCCAGCCGAGAATCCAGACGGGAGCTGACCGGCGATGTCCTTCGGTGATCGATGGTTCACCAGCCCGAATCTCGACCAGGCCTACCAGAAACTGGTCAACGAAGAGGATGCCCGCGTCTGCCGGGATATCGCCAACGAGGCCTGCCGGGTCGTTCCGGGCAATTTCTTTCTCCACATCATCACCCAGTTTCTGACCAAACTCGGTGATGCCGTCGCCAACCCGAAGACGATCCTGGCCTGGATGCTCAGTGCCCTGGGCGCGCCGGGCATCTTCACCGCGTTCCTGGTACCGATCCGGGAGTCCGGCTCGCTGATCCCGCAGCTGCTCATCGGCAGCTTCGTTCGTCGCTTTCCGGTCCGCAAGTGGACCTTCGTGCTGGGTTGCCTGCTGCAGTGTCTGGCGGTGGCCGGCATGGCCGTCGTGGCCGTTTCCCTCTCCGGGACCGCCGCCGGCCTGGCACTGATCCTGGCCCTGACGGTCTTCAGTCTCGCCCGCGGCCTCTGTTCGGTGGCGTCCAAGGATGTCCTCGGCAAGACCGTCCCCAAGACCCGTCGCGGGCGGGTCAGCGGCTGGTCCGAGACTCTGGCCGGATTGATCACGGTCGGAATCGGGATCGGCCTCCTGCTCGGCCCGACCGAACCGGACAGCATGGCCCCCTACCTCCTGCTGCTGGCCAGCGCCGCGGGACTCTGGCTGCTGGCCGCCGGCAGCTACGCGCTGATCCGGGAGTACAAGGGTGCCACCGAGGGCGGTGGTAATGCGCTGGCAGAAGCGCTCAAGCGGCTTCGCCTGTTGCTCGAGGACCGACCGTTTCGACATTTTGTCATCGCCCGGTCGCTGCTGCTGTGTTCGGCCCTGAGCGCGCCCTTCTTCATCATGCTCGCGCACGAGCAGACCGACGGGACGCTCCTGGTACTCGGTCTGTTCGTCATCGCCGACGGATTGGCAAGCCTGTTCTCGGCACCGTTCTGGGGTCAATTCGCCGATCGCTCCAGCCGTCGGGTCATGATCCTCGCCGGCGCGGCGGCCGGACTGACCGGCCTGACGCTGGTCACCATCGTCACCCTGGTGCCCGGTCTGGCCGGCAGCCAATGGCTTTATCCGCTGTTCTTCTTCGCGCTGGCCATCGCCCACTCCGGCGTCCGGCTCGGGCGCAAGACCTACATCGTCGACCTCGGCGGCGGCAACAAACGCACCGACTATGTTTCGGTCAGCAACACCGTGATCGGCGTGGTCTTGCTCATGACCGGAAGCGTCGGCGCTCTGACGACCGTTGTTCCGGTCTCGGGCGTCATCCTGATCCTGGCCGCGATGGGTCTGGCCGGTGCCTGGGCGAGCGCCCGCCTGCCGGAAGTGACCTGACCGCTCATGAAGCGGCTGGCATTGATCGGAATCATCGCGACGATTCTGGCCGCCGCCGGCGCACACTGGTACGTGGCGGATCAGGTTGAAAATGCCCTGGAAAGACTGTCCGGGTACCTCGCGCCGCTCGGTGAATTGACCTGGTCGACGACGCGTGTCGATCCGCGCGGCCACGTGACCATCCAGGCGCTGCGGTTTCAGCCTCACGATCATCGCGATCCTGTGCGCGTCGACCACCTGACCATCGATACGCACGGCCTGCGCCCATTGTTGCGGATCGAGCGCCTCCTCGACACCAGCCGCTGGCCTTCCTCCCTGTCGATTCACGCGGAAGGCCTCTATCTGCCGGTCAATCCGCAGATCGATGCCTGGTTCCGGTCCCGCTTGCCTCCTTCGGGCCTGATTGCGGCCGGCTGCCCGCCGATCGATCCGTTTCGCTTCGACTCACTGTCGGAGTTGGGCTGGTGGGAACTGTTGTCGGATCTAGGAATCGCCTACTCGCGGTCCAGTAACGACGGGCAACTTGCCATCTCCGCCAATCTGCTTGTTGATGGTCTGGGAGAAATGCAGATGCGTGCCTCCCTGGCCATGGCGAACGGTGATCCGGCAACGGAGCAGCCCGTCATCGAGCGAGTCGCGCTGGACCGGGCCGAGATCCTGTTCATCAATCACGGCTTTGTCGAGCGACTGATCGACTACTGCTCGAACGACAGCGGGGTGAGCGCTGATCGGTTCCGGTCGGCCCATCTTCAGGCCTGGGAAAAGTACTGGCAATCCCTCGGACTGCAACCGGGTCGTCTGGCACTCGCCGGGTATCGACACTTCCTGGACCAGCCCGACACGCTCAGTCTGACGCTCGACCCCGAACCTGCCGTCGGCCTGGCAGAAATGACGGTGCCCTGGCGGCGTCCGGGTCAGGGCGCGACGTTCAGCGTCAACGGTGGCACGGCCATCGAATTGAGCCTTGAGCCGACCGCACGGGCCGCAGCGCTCTCACCGGACCCCGCTGCGCCGGAGGCGGCCGATGCGACGCCGGCCACACAGCCGCCGGCTGATGCAGCGCGGGAGGCCAGCCCGTCGATCCCGGGGCGGACCCTCGGGCCGGCCCCGCAGTGGCAGTCGATCACGGCCGAAGAGGCCGAGGAGTTCATCGGATTCAGCATTCGGATCGAATTGATCGATGGCAGCCGCTATTCCGGTCGCCTGGTCGATTCCGACGACGAGCAGCTACACTTGAGCATCCGCACCCGGCTGGGACAGATCGTCCGGCCCCTACCCCGCGCCGAGATGATTCGAATCGAAATCCGGCCCTGAAGCGGAGGCAACGGCCGGAGCCTGTTCCGGAGCGCAATCCACTGCTGGCAAGGGCGCCAGCATCCGCAGGAACTCGAGCGTGCTCTCGCGCCAGGAGAACGCGGTGGCAAAGGCACGGCAGTCGACCGGGTCGATGCGCAAGGCGCCGGCCATGGCGCGACCCAGGTCTTCATCAAGACATCCGGTCGTGCCGCTGAGAACGATATCCTTCGGCCCGGGCACGGGATAGGCCGCGATCGGTACGCCGCAGGCCATGGCCTCGAGCATGACCAGCCCGAGAGTGTCCGTGCGCGAAGGGAACACGAACACGTCGGCCGACGCCATCAGGGCCGCGAGTTCCTCGCCCTGTCGATAGCCAAGGAAGCGCGCCTCCGGATAGGCACCCTGGAGACGTTCGCGGGCCGGACCGTCGCCGATCAATACCTTGCTGCCCGGCCATTCCGCAGCGAGGAAGTCCTCGAGAGATTTTTCCGGCGCGATGCGACCAGCGTACAGCGCGATCGGCCCCTTGAGATCGAGAAGCCGTCCCTGTCGCGGCCGGAACAGGCGGGTATCCACCGCGCCCGGCCAGATTTCGAGGTGTTCGAAACCGCGCCCGGTCAGCTCGCTTACCTGGCTGCGGGTACGCACCAGAGTCCGGGTGGCCGGCGCGTGAAAACGCCGCAGTATGCTGTAGCCCAGACTCAATGGCACCGGGGCCCGCATGGCCAGGTACTCGGGAAAACGGGTGTGCAGCGAGGTTGTGAAAGGTCGATTGCGCCGCAGACAATGGCGGCGTGCGGCCCACCCCAGCGGGCCTTCGGTGGCAATATGAATGCAGTCGGGAGCCCATTCATCGATCAGCCGCCCCACTCTCGCGCCGGGAAAAACGGAAAGCGGAATTTCCGGATAACCAGGCAGCGGCAGATTTCTGAACCGATCCGGCCCGATCACATCGACCCTGTGCCCCAGGGACCGAAGCTCGCTGAGCGTGTTTTCGAGAGTCCGGACAACCCCGTTGACTTGGGGGCACCATGCATCTGATACTAAAAGGATGTTCATGGAAATAGATCATGCTTCGAGTCCTTGACCAAAGCATGACCGCCCGGTGACGCGTCGGTGACAGCAGTCCGGCGTCATCAAAGCTTAGCGTTTCTGCCATTAAAGCGTCGCCGTGCGCGGCCACCATATCCGCAGGTAGACTGACGGAGGACCGCCATGTTCGAGCCGATTCGACGATTCACGACCATCGACCTCGCCGAGTACCGGTTGTGCCTGTTGTGCCACAGCACGTCGAGATGGTGGCCCGTGCGCCAGTTCTTCGCCACCGTGAGTCGGGCCGGCGACGGCATTATCTGGTATGTCCTGATGGCTGCGCTCGCATTGCTCGGCGGCGAGACCGGCGCTCATGCGGCGGCATCGATGGCGATCGGCGGCGTGCTCGGACTCGCCGTCTACAAGCTACTGAAGCGCGTGCTGGTGCGAGAACGCCCTTTCATCTCCCATCCGGAGATCGAGTGCCTGACCGCTCCGCTCGATCGCTACAGCTTTCCGTCGGGCCACACGCTGCACGCCGTGCTTTTCGCGACTCTGGTCACCGCCTGGGTCCCCTCACTGGCACCGGTCGTATGGACTTTCAGCTTGCTGGTTGCCCTGTCGCGGCCGGTTCTCGGCCTGCACTACCCGACCGATGTGATTGTCGGGGCCCTGATCGGCTGGGGTCTGGCCCACGCTGTTCTGGCCGTCTTTCCTCCGTTCTGAGCGCTCGCAAGATATTCGGCGGAGCGGCTCGCTTCGCTCCGACGCAGTCCCCGGCTCAAAGGCAGGCCTGGACAAGCCGGGTCCGGGCACAGTACCTTATGGCGGCCTCAGCGCCATCGCCCTGCCCCTCCTGAAACTGCCTCGGGGCGAAGCGATTTCCCGATTGCCCGACAGGAGTGTCTTGTGCCCCGTTCCATCGCCTCGTTCTTCACGTTCACTGCCCTGCTGCTTGCTTCCGTTTACCCCGCCCAGCCGCTTCATGCGCAGCAGCCGCGGGTCTGGATCGAAACCGACCGTGGCCCGATTCTTCTGGAACTCGATAGCGCCAACACGCCGATCACGACGCAGAACTTTCTCGACTACGTCAACGAAGGTTTCTATGACGGACTGATCTTCCACCGGGTCATCGACGGTTTCGTTGTCCAGGGCGGCGGATTCGATACCCGCCTGTCACAGCGTGCCGCGACCCGTGGCCCGATCCCCAGCGAAGCCTCCGCGGGCGGCGCCAACGTGCCGCGCACGATTGCAATGGCGCTGGTCGGGGGCGATGTCGGCTCCGCCACCACCCAGTTCTACATCAATACCGGGGTCAACGCGAACCTGGACGGCGATTACACCGTATTCGGCGAGGTGATCGGCGGCTGGCCCACGGTCGAAACGATCAGCTCGACGCCGACCTTCACCAACGAGCTGCCGGTGCGGGCCCCCGTCATTATCCGCGCCGTCGAAGTCGCCGCCGGCACGTTTCCGATCATGCCCCTGCACACCGCCTCGTGGTTCGATCCGAGCAATCCCGGGGTCGGCTTCAATCTCGAAGTCACCAACGACGCGAGCACCGAAGAGGGGCCGCTACTGATCGTCTACTGGTACGACTTTCGCGCCGGCCAGCAGCTCTGGCTGACCGGCACCGCGAATTTCGAATACGGCGATTCGGAAGTCACCGTAGACCTGCTCGGCGTGCCGACGCCGAACGAAGCCGCCGATTTCCAGATGCCGCCCCCGCTGGACAGTTTCCAGGTCCGGGGCAGCGTCACGGTCCGCTTCGACGGCTGCAGCGGCGGCCGCTTCGCCTATGACCTGACCGACTTCGGCAGCGGCGAGCTCGTCCTGACTCGCCTGTCGATCCCGGACCGCCAGACCTGCGACGGTCTGGATTGATCAGTCGGTCTTGACCGGCGCCTCGGGCCGGTCCGGGAAGCGACGCGGATCGTTTTCGATCCTGGACAGGAGCTCGGCGATGGCCCGTTCGAGCTGACGATCGCGTCCGGCCAGAACGCTGGCCGGGTCGTTATCGACTTCGATATCCGGGTGAACTCCCTCGCCTTCGATGACGTATTCTCCATCGAGGTTGGCGAAGCCGAATTCCGGCACGTTGACGGACCCGCCGTCGATCACTGCACCGTGATTGGTGATGCCGACGACACCTCCCCAGCTCTGCTTGCCGATCAGCGGCCCGAGCCCGGCGTTTCTGAACTGCCAGGGGAAAATATCGCCGTCGGAAGCCGAGTTTTCGTCGAGCAGCGCCACCATGTGCGCATTGACCGCCTGAAACGGATAGGTCGTGGCCCCCGGCCGCGTGCGCGAGTAGCCCAGCGAAAGGGGCTGGCGGGACAGGCGCTCGATCAGCATCTGCGAGACGTTCCCGCCGCCGTTCGAGCGGACATCGATCACAAGACCCTCCTTGTGGTGCTGCCCGTAGAACCACTTGATGAACTCGCGAATGCCGTCGGCGCCCATATCCGGGACGTGCAGATAGCCGAGTCGACCGTCGCTGGCCTCCACGACCTGCCTGTGGTTATCGAGCACCCAGGCCAGATAGTGCAACGAGGTTTCATCGCTGATCGGCTCCACCATCACCTCGCGGGCATCCCGGCCGTCGGCCCGTTCGCTGACCGTGAGTGCGAGCGCCTGTCCCGGCGGGAGCCGGAGTCTTTGATAGATGTTTTCCTCAGCACTCAGCGGCCGACCGTTGATCGCGATCAGATAGTCGCCCTCCGCGACATCTACGCCGACTTCGGTCAGCGGCGAACGATAGCGCGATTCCTCGTTCTGTCCCGGCAGGATCTCCGCGATCCGGTACCGTTCACGGTCGATCTCGAAGCGGGCTCCGAGCAGTGCAACCGGATTGCGATCGGGCAGGCCCTGATCACCGCCGCCGACATAGGCATGCGACACGTTGAGCTCGGCGATCATTTCGCCCATCAGGTAATTCAGATCGCTGCGATGTGCTACGTGCTCGAGCCAGGGACGGTACTGCTCGCGCAGTGCTTCCCAATCATGGCCGTGCATGTTGTCGACGTAGAAGTGGTCGCGAAAGCGGCGCCAGACTTCGTCGAAGATCGTGGCCCATTCGGCCACCGGATCGATGCGCGCACGCAGGCCGCTCGTCGGCACCGACTCCGCGTCGCTGCCCTTCTTGGCCAGTTCCAGGACCTGCCAGTTGCCCGACTGGCGACCGAGCGCACGGAGACCGTCGGCGCTGATGTCGCTGAGCTGAAAGTCTTCCGGGAAATCGACGGTTTCGCGATCCTCGAAAGAAAACATCTTCATCCTGGCCGGACGCTCGGGACCCCGGCCGTAGTAGAAGGCGCTGGTCTCGACAAAAACCACGCCGCCTTTGACCGCAGTCAGACCACCGTAATTGCCGCTGTCGACCGGCAGACGGAAAATCCGCTGCGCCAGGCCTTCGAACTCGATGTCCGTCGACTCCGGACGGTCTTCATCCGCGCTTTCGGAGTCTCCGTTCTCTTCATCGTCCTCGTCCGACAAACCGCTCAGGCCGTCTTCCGTCGCATCGCGCGGCGCCAGCGGATGCTCGACGTCAGGAGTCAGGGCGAAACCGAAGACGCCGGTGGCCCGGTTGACCGCGAAGTTCCATTCGCGGGACGAGATCTGGGGGGCGAATTCACGCTCGCCGAGAAAGTAGAGAAACTGACCGTCTGGCGAAAAGGACGGCTCGTATTCCGAAAAAAGGCCGTCGGAAACCTGGCGCGTACGCTCGGCCTCGACATCATGGATGAACAGTGCCCGGAGGTCGCTGTCCAGGGTCTGGCTGAAGGCCAGAAGGTCGCCGGCCGGAGACCAGGCGTAGTCGCGATTGCGCCAGCCCGAATCGCGGCCGACTTCCCTGAGTCCGCCGCGCCCGTCCGAGCGGACGATGAAGATGCGGCCCAGATGGTCGGATACCGCGATGTGGTCGCCGGTCGGCGAATACAGCGGGCGGTAGAAACGCGCCTGGTGACCGTTGACCAGCAGCTCGGGCTCGGAGCTGCCGTCGGCGGCGACGGTGTAGATCGCTTCCTCGCCGTCGGCGTCGGAGATGAAGACGATCGTCCCGCCGTCAGGCGACCAGTCGGCCTCGCGGTCATGAGCACTCGAGCGCTCGGTCAGTGCCCGCGTGATCCCTTCATCGACCGGCGCATTGAACAGGTTGCCGCGCGCCTCGAACAGCACCCGCTGCCCGGTCGGACTCAGTTCGGCGCCGCGAATCTGATCCGAGACGTCCGTCATGCGCGCCCGCCGGTTGACGCCGTCGTCCGGCACCGTGATCACGATGCCCTCGTCGCTTCCGGTCCGGGTGTCGAAGACTCGCAGACCACCGTTGAATTCGTAGATGATTCTTCCGGCGTCGCCGGCGCTGGCCCAGCGCACGTCCCAGTCCTCGTGAAACGTCAACTGTTCGATTTCGCCCGACTCAGGATCGACGCGGAAAAGATTGAGCTTGCCGTCCCGGTCGGAAACGAAATAGCCCTGCCCGTCGATCCACATCGGATCACGATCGGTGCGCGGATGCTCGGTCAGCGCGCGGGCATCTCCGGCCTCGAGATCGAACAGCCACAAGTCCTGCGCCCAGCCGCCCTGATAACGCTTCCAGGTTCGAAAATCACGAAAGAGCGGCGAGTAGAACAAGTATTGGCCGTCCTCGCTGAAGGTGCCGGCGCCAGCCACGGGCACGCCGACCGCCTGCGGCAGACCGCCGCTGACCGCCACCGTATAGAGCGTTGCGGTGCTCGAGTCCCAGGCATCGCGGCGGGAGCGAAACAGGACCGCCTCGCCGTCCGGGGTCCAGCCGTAGACGTGATGGTCGTACCCCCAGCGGGGCGGCAGGGGTCCGGCGGCCGGATACCAGGTCAACTGACTCGGCTCACCGCCGCTTGCCGGCATCACGTAGACCTGCTCATCACCGCTGTACTGTCCGGTGAAGGCGATCGAGTCACCATTCGGCGAAAACTTCGCGAACAGCTCCAGTCCAGGGTGGCTCGTCAGGCGCGACGCGGTGCCGCCTCCGGCCGACGCGACCCAGAGATCACCGCCGTAGGTAAACACCACTCGATCGCCGTGAAGATCGGGAAAGCGCAGCATTCGGGTATCCGCCGCCAGGCTGGCGCTGATCATGACTGCCGCCAGCGTCGCGAGCAGACCCCAACCGGATCGATGATTATTGAACATGAGCTTTCAGGCCTGATTGATCGTGTAACGACCCGGAAGGATAGCGCAACTGCATGGACCGGTGCGATCGGGTACCATGCATTCCCTGTCGTTCGGGCGCGACTGCGCCGATGCCCGGCACCTCTTTATGCATTGATGGACCTTCATGAAACGACCGATTGCCTCCTGTCTCCGCCTTTGCACCAGCGCCGCGCTCGCGATCACCGCAACGCTTACCGCGATGCCGGCCGCCGCCGAGGATCCGGTCTGGGTGAGAATCCACGATGACGCGGCCGCAGCCGGTCTCGAGCGAGTCGTCAACACTTCGCGACTCGAGGACTACGGAAGTTTTCTCTGGGGTCCGGTCAGCGCCGAGGAACGGGCAGGACTGGAACGAATGGGTCTTCGCCTGAGCGCATCCGAGAATCCGTTCCTGATCATGCTCGGTGGTGAACGCATCGACCTGGGCAGCGCCGCGAATCGTAGCGCCGAGAAAATCCCGGACCCTGACGGAGACTGGCATCTGGTGCAATTCGACGGTCCGGTCCGTCCGGAATGGCTGCAGTCGCTCACTGCGAGCGGCGTCAGAATCGCCCAGCCGGTTCATCCTTTCGGCTACTACGTCTGGGCCGAGGGCGACCAGGCCCTTGCGATGAGCACGGCGACCGAACTGCGCTGGTCCGGTCCGATGCGACCGCAGTGGAAACTCCAGCCGCATCTGCGGAATTTCGGCAGCGAGATTCGAGCGACGATGGCGCTGGCCAGCGCGCATGCCGACCGTTCCGCGTTACTGACCGAGCTCGACGAACTCGGAACGGTCCGGGCCATCACGGCTCTCAATACGCACTTCGACATCATTCACATCGATCTACCGGGCGATCGTTATGAACGACTCGCCGAAGTACCGGCAATCTTCACCGTCCAGTACATCCGCCCGGAAATGGGTCCGCGGGGCGAAATGAGCAATCAGTCGATCGTCGGCAACATCAACGGCGATGGTGACGTCTTTCCCGGCTACGCTGACTGGCTGAGCGCTACCGGCTACGACGGCTCCGGCGTCACCGTCGGCGTGGTCGACGGAGGCATCCGAACCAGCCATACCGACCTGGCCGATCGAATCGTTCCCTGCGTGCCCTCCGGCGACAGCCCGACCAGTTGCTCGAGCGCCAACGACGGCCACGGCACACACGTGGCCGGCGCGGTCGCCGGAACCGGAGCGAGCGGTGCTCTGCTCCTGGATTTCCTGCGCGGCCAGGGTGTCGCCCCGGGCGCGAATGTCGTCCAGCAGCGCTATCCGGCCTTCACCGGCTCCGGTCCCGGCGCAATGATCCCCGACGGCATGCTCAAGATCTACCGCGAGTCGGCCCTGTCCGGCGCTTTGCTGACCAATAATTCCTGGGGACCGACCGGCTCGCCGCAGGGCTACGACATTCCGACCCAGCAGATCGACTTCATCTCGCGCGACGCGGATCCGGCCACCCCCGGGAACCAGCCGGTTCTCGCGGTCTGGTCGATCATGAACGGAGGGGGGGATTCCGGCGGCGCGTGTGCGCCTTCGTCTCTGGGCTCACCGGATGAGGCCAAGAACCTGTTCGCCGTCGGATCGACCGCGCTCCAGGATTCGAACGGCATCCAGGTTTCCAACATCTTTCGTGTTTCGACCAACTCCGCCCACGGCAACGCCTGTGACGGGCGCAGGGTGCCCCATATCGTCGCGCCCGGCTGCAACACCGACAGCACGACCAGTTCTTCCGACGGATCCCACGGGGTGGCCGGATGGTGCGGCACCTCGATGGCTTCACCCGTGGTCTCGGGTGCGGTTGCGGTCTGGTCCGAAAAGTATCGTGACCAGACCGGTTCCGATCCCTCGCCGGCCCTGACCAAAGCGGTCTTCACCGCCGTCGCGCGCGACCTGGTCGGCAATCCGAACGCCGACGGCGGCACCATGGGCCATCGTCCCGACCGATTCCAGGGCTACGGCCGCATCGATCTCGATCAGGTCATGAATCACTCCAGCGCCGTCTACCTCGTCGATCAGCAGACCGTCTTCGATGCGGTCGGTCAGGAATGGGCCGCAACCTTCAGCGCCGCCGACCCGTCCCGGCCGATGCGCATCATGCTGGCATGGACCGACGCCCCGGGGCCGCCCAGCGGCGGCCTCACCGAGGCCTGGATCAACAACCTGGATCTCACGGTCGAGTCTCCGGAGGGCGTTTTCCTCGGCAACGTCATCGGCGGCGACGGTTGGTCTGCGACCGGCGGCAGCAGCGACCCGATCAACAACCTCGAAGGCGTGTTTCTCGCGCCCGGGCAGCACGGCGGTGGCGTCGATATCACGGTCACGGCCAGCGATCTGCTCGGCGATGCGCTCGACCCCTGGAACCCCGGGGCGCCGCGTCAGGATTTCGCCCTGGCCTGCTACAACTGTGTCGAAGGCGAGCCCGGATTCCGACTCTCGGTTACCCCGGAGCAGGCACAGCTCTGCCTGTCCGAAAGCGGCAGCGTCGAGGCCGCCGCCGAGGTCCTGGTCGGCGTCGTGGGCGACTATGCGGGCAGCGTCTCGCTCGAGGCCGTCAACCTGCCCGCCAGCGTGAACAGTGCGTTTGCGCCCGCGCAGGTCACGGCTCCGGGTAGCGCCGACTGGACCCTGGAAGCGAATCCGACGGCCGCCCCCGGCACCTATCTGATCGACCTGGTCGGCGACGACGGCAACGAGGAGAAGACGATCCCGTTCGAGCTGACCCTGATCGCTGACCTGGGACAAGGTCCAGAGCTGGTCGCGCCGGCCGATGGTGTCACCGATCTCGTGCTCGATCCGGCTTTCAGCTGGCAGGCCATCAGCGGCGCCACGGGCTACCGCTTTCAACTCGCCCGGGATGAGGGGTTCAGCGATCTCCTGACCGACCAGACCACCGATCAGACCGGCCTCATGCCCGACCTGGATCTCGACCTGCAGACCACCTACTTCTGGCGCGTGGGCGCTCTGAATAGCTGCGGCGACAGTCTCTGGAGCGAGACCTTCAGCTTCACGACCCGCCTCGAGCCGGTCGCCACGCTGTCGACGTCGAACCTGTCCTTCGTGCTCGGAATCAATGAACAGACCGGCGATGAGCTTGTCATCTCGAACACCGGAACCGGCAACCTGACCTTCGATATCGAGTCGGACCAGGAAACCGGCAAAGGGTCCGGGACCGTATTCGGCGCCTACGACCCGGCGCTCGACGAGAGACTCGACGTTCCGGCGTTTTCGGTGTCCGGCGCAAGCGGTGGCGGCCCGGTGGTCGATTTCGCGCTCCCGGGCGGTCTGACCAGCTCCGGCATCGTGGTCGGATTCAGTTTCGAGGGAACCGTGAGCGGTGCCTCCAGCGGCTCCAATTGGGCCTCCGACCTGCGCCTGGTCATTACCAGCCCGGACGGAACCAGCTTCGATGTCGGAGGCTTTGATGACACCGAAAACGAGTGGGATTTCCAGGGCCAGGGCTCGGCGAACGACGGCACCTACACCAGCCAGCATGTCCCGGCCTTCGGCACTCAGGGCAGCTCGGATGAGGGATCATGGCAGCTGAGCTTCCGCCATGATTGGGACTCGGACTCGGCCGGCACGATGGACTGGTCGGATGTCACGATCACCCTCCACAAGCAGCCGCTGCCACAGTGCCGCAACGGGCTGACCAGCGTCAGCTGGCTGAGTGTCGATCCGGGCAGCGGCAGCGTGCCGGCCGATGAAAGCCTGGCCGTCAGCGTCATGGTCGACAGCGCCGAACTGATTCCGGCTGAATACGTCGGCTACCTGTGCATCGACACCAACGATCCACTCGCGCGACCGGCGATCGTCGAAATCGAGCTGCTGGTCGAGGGCGACCCGATTTCGATCGCTGAAGTCAGCCCGGGGGCGTTCGATCTGACCGCGCTCAATGGGGAGTCGACCGCGGCCACCATGGAGATCGGAAACCGCGGGAACGCGCCGCTGAGCTGGTCGATCACGACGGCCCTGCCGGCATCGGCGGGGACGGACGCAGGCACGGGCCCGCGCGGGCCTGTCGCCGAAGGTTGCGACGCACCCGTGGCGATCGACTGGCTGGACATTTCGCCCGTATCCGGCAATGTGGCGGCCGCTCCCGAAGGAATGGCCGACAGCGTCGGGATGACGATCGACACTGCGCCGCTCAATCCGGGAATTCGCGAAGCCCTGCTGTGCATCGAGACCAACGACCCGGCCAAACCGCTGATCGAGGTTCCGGTGCGAGTGGAAGTTCTGTTGGATCCGCTGTTCGAGGATCGCTTCGAGGCTCAGTGATGCAGGCCTCGACTCGCCGCCGGCTCGGCGGCGAGTCTCTCAACCTTGTCCGTCAGGGCGAATCGCCAGACTCGTCTCCATCCTCGTCCTCCTCTTCGGAGGCGGCGACCCGCGCGATTCCGATGAGCAGTTCTTCGTCTCCGAGTCGGATCAGCGTGACGCCCTGGGTATTGCGTCCCAGGCGCGAGATTTCGCTGACCGAAGTACGAACCAGAGTGCCGGCGTTGGATGTCAGCATCACGTCTTCATCTTCTCCGGCCAGAAGCGCGGCCACCAGCGCCCCGTTGCGATCCGATACCTGGATGCCGATGACGCCCTGGCCGCCACGCTTGTAGAGCGGAAACTCGTCCAGCGCGGTTCGTTTACCGTAGCCGTTGGCGGTCGCCAGCAGCACGTCGTTCGGTTCATCGCCGGTGACCAGCATCGCGACGACCTCCTCGCCCTTTTTCAGGCGGATGCCGTTCACCCCGCGGGTCTGACGACCCATCGGGCGGGCGTCGGTTTCCTTGAAGCGAATCACCTTGCCGGCCGACGAAAACAGGAGGATGTCGCGACGGCCGTCGGTGAAGGCCACATCGACCAGTTCATCGCCATCCTCGAGCAGCACGGCCCAGATTCCATTGGAACGGATATTGGCGAAATCGGACAAGGGCGTTTTCTTGACCCGACCGGAACGCGTGGCAAAGAAGACGTACCAGTCGTCCGGAAACTCCCGGGTCGGCAGCACGGCATTGATGCGTTCGCCCTCTTCCAGCGGCAGCAGATTGACCATCGGCCGGCCGCGGCTGTTGTGGCCGGCATGCGGCAATTCATAGACCTTGGTCTTGTAGACCTTGCCGGCCGAGGTGAACACGAGCAGGGTGTCGTGGGTGTTGGTCACCCAGAAGCGCTCGACGAAGTCTTCGTTCTTGGTCCTGGCCGCACTGCGTCCACGACCGCCGCGACGCTGAGCGCGATAGCGATCCAGGGGCTGGTACTTGGCATAGCCGGCGTGCGACAGGGTGACGACCACGTCCTCGGGCGTGATCAGGTCTTCCATGGTCAGATTGAGATGATCGCGCACGATTTCAGAGCGCCGCTCGTCACCGAACTGGTCTTTCAGAGCCTCGAGCTCCTCCCGGATGACCTGCATCAGAGCGTCGGGCTCGGACAGGATGCGCATCAGCTCCTGAATCTGGCCGAGGATCTCCTGATACTCTTCGGCGAGTTTGTCCTGCTCCAGACCGGTCAGTTTCTGCAGGCGCAGATCCAGAATCGCCTGGGCCTGGACCGGCGAGAGCTGATAACCGTCGTCGGACAGGCCGAACTCCGGCTGTAGCTCCTCGGGCCGCGAGAGCTCGGCTCCGGCCTGTCCCAGCAGGGCGCTGACCAGTCCGGCGTCCCAGGACCGGGCCTGAAGCCGCTCGCGCGCGTCGGCCGGGGTCGGGGACGCCTTGATCAGCTCGATGACCTCATCGAGATTGGCCAGCGCGACGGTCAGGCCTTCCAGGATATGGGCACGTTCCCGGGCCTTGCGCAGCTCGAACAGCGTGCGTCGCGTCACGACCTCGCGCCGGTGCGCCAGGAAGGCCGACAGCACCTCGAGGATCGAAAGAACCCGGGGTTGATTGTCGACCAGCGCCACCATGTTGATCCCGAACACGGTCTGCAGCTGCGTTTGCTGGTACAGATTGTTCAGCAGGACCTCGGGGACTTCGCCGCGCTTGAGTTCGATCACCATGCGCATGCCGTCCTTGTCGGACTCATCGCGCAGTTCGGAGATTCCCTCGATCTTCCGGGCCTTGACCAGATCGGCGATCTTCTCAAGCAGACGGGCCTTGTTGACCTGGTACGGCAGCTCGGTGACCACGATCCGCGCGCGGCCTGTCGCGTCATCGGTCTCGACATGCGAGCGCGCCCGGACATAAATCCGGCCCCGTCCGGTGCGGTAAGCCTGTTCGATGCCGTCGGCCCCGTTGATGATGGCCGCTGTCGGGAAGTCGGGACCGGGCAGATGCTCCATGACCTGCTCGACGCTCAGCTCGGGCTCGTCGATCATCGCGAGGAGAGCGGAAATCACCTCACCGAGGTTGTGCGGCGGAATGTTGGTCGCCATGCCGACCGCGATTCCCGAAGAGCCGTTGACCAGCAGGTTCGGTACCCGGGTCGGCATGACCGCCGGCTCGTGCTCGGTCTCATCGTAATTCGGGGTGAAATTGACCGTTTCCTTGTCGATGTCGGCCAGCATCTGGTGCGCCAGGCGCGCCATCCGCACTTCGGTATAGCGCATCGCCGCCGGCGCATCACCGTCGATGGAACCGAAATTGCCCTGCCCATCGACCAGCATATAGCGCATCGAGAACGGCTGGGCCATGCGAACGATGGTGTCGTACACCGCGCTGTCGCCGTGCGGATGATACTTACCGATCACGTCCCCCACGACTCGGGCCGACTTCTTGTACGGCTTGTTGTAATCGTTCCCGAGAACGTTCATCGCGTACAGGACGCGCCGGTGAACCGGCTTGAGACCGTCGCGGACGTCCGGCAGGGCCCGGCCCACGATGACGCTCATCGCGTAATCGAGGTAGGACATGCGCATTTCATCTTCCAGGTTGACCTGGAGCACTTCGCGTGCCATTTCCGCCATCAGGAAATTCCCGAGCTAGGTTTAGGTTTCGATTGCAGTAGCCTGATTCTCATTGTTTTATTGGCCGAAATATCGGATCGGTCAGACGGTTCGAAAAGAGGGCAGGACAACTTTGAAATTATACCATAATCAGGGATTTAAGCCTTCCCGAGAAGGCCGCTCCGGCAGCCAGCCCGGCTCCGGGGAACAAGCCGCCGCCCAGCGCAGTCCCCGGATTCAGCCGGAGTTGGGTAAACTCCCCGGTCGACTTCCACGACAGCCGGCGCAATGACCTCCGAGAACAACCCGCTGTTCGGCAACGAGCCGGTCGAGCACGTCAGTCGTGACGGCATCGACTATGCGCTCCTCGGCACGGCCCACGTATCCAGGGCCAGCGCCGAGGCCGTCCGGCGGCTGATCGACAGTGGCGATTTCGATGCCGTGGCGATTGAACTCTGCGAGCCTCGCCTGAAGGCCATGACAGACGCTGACAACTGGCGCAACGTCAATATCTTTCAGGTCCTGCGCGAGGGTAAAGGCGGCATGATGATGGCATCGCTCGCGCTGGGTGCCTACCAGCGTCGGATCGCGGAGCAGCTCGGGATCGAGCCGGGTTCGGAAATGAAGGCAGCGATCGAACAGGCCGAAGCGGCCGGGCTGCCGGTGCAGATCGTCGACCGGGAAATCGGCATCAGCCTCAAACGCGCGGTCTCCGGCCTCTCGCTCTGGCGGCGCTGGGTGATGATCAACGGCATGATCTTCTCGTTGTTCAGTCGCGAAGAAGTCTCGGAAGAAGATATCGAGCGCCTCAAACAGGGCGACATCATGACCGAGACCTTCAGCGAGTTCTCGCAGAATGCGCCGGAACTCTACGAGGCGCTGATCCGGGAGCGGGACGAGTTCATGGCCGCCCGGCTCAGGCAGGAGAACGCCGACCATCAGGGCCGACGTGTGCTGGCCGTGCTCGGCGCAGGCCATCTCGCCGGAACGGCCCGAGCGCTGCGCAGTGATGCGGACCCGGCAACGCGCATCGATGAACTCAGCCGGACGCCGCCCCCTTCGAGATGGCTGAGACTGCTGCCGTGGCTGATTCTGGTCGCCGTGATCACCGGATTCGCGATCGGTTTCTCCCGCTCACCCGAACTGGGCTGGTCTCTGGTCGTGAGCTGGGTGGTGATCAACGGAACGCTGTCCGCTCTCGGCGCCCTGATTGCCCGCGCTCATCCGCTCACGATTCTGACGGCCCTGTTCGCGGCGCCGCTGACCTCACTGAACCCGACCATCGGCGCCGGCATGGTCGCCGGCGCGGTCGAAGCGTGGCTGAGAAAACCCCGGGTAGGTGACTTCGAAACCCTGCGCGACGATGTGGCGAAGATTTCGGGCTGGTTCAGGAATCGTGTCTCGCACGTGTTCGTGGTGTTCTTCCTGTCCAACCTAGGATCGGTTGCCGGCACCTGGATCGCGGGCTTCCGGATGGTTCAGCAATTGGTGGGAACGGCCTGAGCGAAGCCTCGCGCGCCTACCCGAGCGCGCGAATCCCGACCGCCTTCCGCAGCCGCTGGATGAGCGCTCGGCTCAGCGCCCGGGCGCGCTCGGCGCCTTCCTGGAGCGCCTGCTCGACCCGCTCGGGATCATCGATCAGCGCTTGGTAGCGTTCTCGCGGCCCGGTCAGCTCGGCATTGACCAATTCGAACAGCTGCTGCTTGACCTCTCCCCAGGCGATGCCGTCGGCGAACGCCTGGCGCATCGCCGCCCGCTGGTCCGGTGACGCGAAAGCGGCATACACTGCGAAGACCGGAGCCGAATCGGGGTCCTTGGGCTCCCCTGGCTCCCGGGAATTGGTCTTGATCTTCATGATCGCCTTGCGCAGTTTCTTTTCCGGCAGCCAGAGCGGGATCGTGTTGTCGTAACTCTTGGACATCTTGCGGCCATCGGTGCCCGGGAGGGTCTGAACGTGCTCGTCGATGGCCGCGTCGGGCAAGACGAAATGGTCGCCGTAGCGGTGGTTGAATCGCTGGGCAATGTCGCGGGCCATCTCGAGGTGCTGGAGCTGGTCCTTGCCGACCGGAACCCGGTGGGCGTTGAACATCAGAATATCGGCCGCCATCAGCACCGGGTAACAGAACAGACCCATCGGCACACCGTAGTCGGGATCTTCCCCGGCCCGGACGTTCTCGTCGACGGCAGCCTTGTAGGCATGGGCGCGGTTCATCAGCCCCTTGGCGGTGACGCAGGTCAGAAGCCAGGTGAGCTCCGGAATCTCGGGGATATCCGATTGCCGATAGAACACCGACCGTTGCGTGTCCAGACCGAGAGCGAGCCAGGTCGCAGCGATCTCGAGGGTCGAACGCTGGACGCGCCCGGGCTCCTCGCACTTGACCAGGGCATGGTAATCGGCGAGGAAATAGAACGAGTCGGTATCCGGGTCACGGCTGGCCGCAATGGCCGGCTTGATCGCGCCCACATAATTGCCTAAATGCGGCGTCCCGGTGGTCGTGATTCCGGTCAAGACTCGGTGCCTGCGCGTCATCTCTGGTCTGTTCTTGTGGCAGAAGCGAAAGTGTATTGTAGCTTCGGCCTCAAGCCGCACCCTGCTATTCTTCAATCCTGAGCCGTCGTCAACGAAGGGGTCAGGCGCGTGGAGCTGATTCAGGCAACCTATATCGCCAGTCGACCCGAGCGCGACCCGGACCGCCTGGCCCGGGACATCGCTCGCGAACAGAGCCTGGAAACCCCCTCGGAACTCATTCCTGCGGAATTGGCCGAACGTTTTCTCGGACGGGTTCTGGACGTCGCGCGCAGCGACGAGCACCAATGGCGCCTGACGATCGGGTATCCCGTCGAGTGCGCGGCGGGCAATCTTTCGGCCCTGCTGCAGCTGCTCTACGGCAACGTCTCCTTCTACCCGCGGATCCGACTCGTTCGGCTCGATCTGCCGACCGACCTGCTCGCCGGCTTCCCCGGCCCCATCGCGGGCCTCGATGGCATTCGCGATCATGTCGGCGCTTCGGTTCGTCCGATGCTGCTGACGGTGCTCAAACCCCGCGGGACGCCGCCCGCAAGGCTCGCCGCGCTCGCCGGGGCATTCGCCCGCGGCGGAGGCGATATCCTCAAGGATGACCAGAACATCGTCGAAGCGGACCTCGAGGCCTTTCGCGCGCGTACCGGGCGCTGCGCCGAAGCGGTCATGCGCGCAAGTGAGACAAGCGGTCGTCGCTGCCTCTATCTGCCCCATGTCACCGGAAGCGGCGATGAGCTCGAACAGCGGCTGGAAATTGTCGTCGGAATCGGCTTGCGCGGTGTGGTGCTATGCCCCTGGATCATGGGCCTCGAGGCGGCTTCACGGGCGGCCCGCGACTTCGGCCTGATGTGGCTCGCTCACCCGGCCATGGCCGGCGCCTGGACCGAGCCGGCCGAACACGGCATCAGCCCCGCGGTCCTGCTGGGAACCCTCGCGCGCCTGGCCGGCGCCGACCTCTGCATCTACCCGGGTCGCGGCGGCCGGATCAGCAGTCGCCACGCCGACGACGAGCAGGCCATCCGCAGGGCGCTGACCCACCCCATGGGCCAACTTCGAGCCACGCTTCCGTGCAGCGGCGGCGGCAAGACACTGGACCAGGCGGCCGCTTTCGCTCGGGCGAACGGTCCCGACAGCGCGCTGGTGGTCGGTGGCGATCTGCTGATGCGCGGCGATGAACTGGAAGCCGCCACCCGCAGCACCATCGACGCCCTCGCGGCCGGGGTCTGAACCGACGTCCGGATCGCGCATGTTAATCTGTTCCACGAATCCAAACATCCAAGAGCCTTACGATGCAAATAGCTGAAAACAGCGTCGTCGCCATCGAATACACTTTGATCGGAGATGACGGTCAGGTCATAGACACTTCCGACGGACGCGAGCCGCTGGTCTACCTGCACGGTCACAACAACATCATCCCGGGTCTGGAGAAAGCCATCGAGGGTCAGGAAGCCGGGGCCGAACTCGATGTGAAGGTGCCACCCGAGGACGGCTACGGCCCGTACCGCAAGGAACTGGTCCAGGATGTCCCGCGTGACGCCTTCGCCGGCATGGACAAGGTCGAGCCGGGCATGAGCTTTCGGGCCGAATCCAACGCGGGGCCGATGACGGTTCTGGTCCGCGAAGTCGGCGATGAATCCGTGACGGTCGACGGGAACCACATGCTCGCCGGCAAGGTCCTGAACTTCAAGGTCGCCGTCAAGAGCGTCCGCGAGGCAACCGCTGAGGAAATCAGCCAGGGCACGGCCGAGGCGGCCTGAACGCAGACCACCGGGCCGGTCTTCCGGAAAGCAATCCTTCGCAAATGGGCGGTCCTCGACCGCCCTTTTTCATGGCCGGTCGGTGGCCGGGTCGTCAGGACCGGAAAATCCCGCCCGAAAAGGGCTCAATCACGGCAGGATCAGGATGTTGCTGTCGATTCGAAATCTCGACTTCAGTGTGGGCGGACCGCTGCTCCTCGAGCAGATCAACTTCGACGTCACCAGCGGCGAGCGGGTGGCATTGGTCGGCCGCAACGGCGCCGGAAAATCCACGCTGATGCGCCTGATGGCAGGCGATATCACGCCCGACGACGGCCGGGTCGAGACGGCTCCCGGACTGCGAATGGCTCGGCTGGTGCAGGAAGTTCCCGCCAATGCCGACGGCAGCGTCTTCGATCAGATCGCAGCCGGTCTGGGCGATGTCGGCGAATGGCTGGCCGAATTCCACCACCTCAGCCAGGGCCCCTTCGATGCCGACCGCCTTGCCGACGTGCAGGGCCGGATCGACGCTGTCGGGGGCTGGGGCCTGGACCAGCAGGTCGAAAACATCCTGAGCCGTCTGGACCTCGACGGCGATACCCCTTTCAACGAACTCTCCGGCGGGATGAAGCGCCGGGTGCTGCTGGGCCAGGCTCTGGTCCAGCAACCGGACCTGCTGCTGCTCGACGAGCCGACCAACCATCTGGATATCGACGGCATCGAATGGCTGGAGACCTTTCTTTCAGGGTTTCCGGGCAGCCTGGTCTTCGTGACTCATGACCGGCGGTTTCTCAAGCGCCTCGCGACCCGGATCGTCGAGATCGATCGCGGCCGCGTCACCTCGTGGCCGGGCGATTGGGACAACTATCAGCGCCGGCTGGAAGAACGTCTGCACGCCGAGGAGCTGGAGAATCGCCGCTTCGACAAGAAGCTCGCCGAAGAGGAAGTCTGGATCCGGCAGGGCATCAAGGCCCGCCGAACGCGCAACGAAGGCCGGGTAAGGGCGCTGAAACGGCTGCGCCGGGAACGCGCCGAACGCCGTGAGCGTCAGGGCACCATCACCATGAACGTTGCCAGCGCCGGACAGTCGGGCCGAAAAGTCATCGAGGTCGAGAATCTGCACTTCGCCTGGGGTGGATCGGTCATGGTCGACGATTTCTCCACGACCGTCATGCGCGGCGACCGGGTCGGCCTGATCGGCGCCAACGGCAGCGGCAAGTCGACCCTCCTGAAACTGCTGCTGGGACAGCTCCAGCCGGATGCCGGAACTGTCGCGCTCGGCACCGGGCTGGAGGTCGCGTACTTCGACCAGCACCGTGCCGTCCTGCGCGACGACTGGACTGCCGCCGAGAACGTGTCCGAAGGCCGCGAGTTCATCGAGATCAACGGCAGGCGCAAGCACATCATCGGCTATCTGCAGGACTTTCTTTTCACGCCCGAACGAGCCCGCGCCCCGATCTCCCGTCTCTCCGGCGGCGAGCGCAATCGTTTACTGCTCGCACGCCTGTTCGCGACGCCGTCCAACCTGCTCGTGATGGACGAACCGACCAACGATCTCGACGCCGAGACCCTCGAGCTGCTCGAAGAGCGCCTGGCCGAATATCCCGGCACGCTGCTCCTGGTCAGTCACGACCGCGAGTTTCTCGATAACGTGATCACCAGCTGTCTCGTGATGGAAGGACGAGGCCGAATCGGCGACTACGTGGGCGGCTACAGTGACTGGCTGAGGCAGCGCTCGCGCGCGATCGATGCGCGCGCTGCCCGCCCGGAGGCCATTCGAGCCGGCGAATCGAAACCCGCGCCGACGTCTGGCGGACCCAGGAAACTCAGCTACAAGCTGGCCCGGGAGCTGGAGCGCCTGCCGGCGCGGGTTGAAGCACTGGAACAGCGCCTGAGTGAGCTGGCCGGTGCCATGAACGACCCGGCTTTCTATCGGCAGGACAGCGATACGATCGCGCAGACCGCCAGCGAAGCGCAGCGGCTCCAGTCGGAGCTCGACAGCGCTTATGCTCGATGGGAGGAACTGGAATCCTCGAGCCAGCTGTGATCTCTCGTTTCCGCACGTCGGGTGAACGTGGCTGACCGGCGCTCGTGCTTCCTGCCTGCGACCTCGCCCTTTTCGGCGCTCGTGTAGCCCGGGATACCAGGGACGGGCAGAAGCGGCACGACGACGACATGGGCCAGGTCGACCACCGCCATGGTCCGAAGCGACATGTCCCGGTCCAACAGCAATCCCAGACCGACCGGGCCCCGGAGCGGTGCGCACGACCATCAGAGCCGCGTAGTCGGATCAGGAACAGACCGCCAATCAGCGTCACGAGGCTCGGCGCGCTGCCCACCACCGCCGCGCCGCCGGCGAGTCCGGCGTTGGTCAATACGATAGCACGCCACATCGGCCAGTCGTCGGCGATCGAACCCAGCCAGAACATCATCATGCCACTGACCAGTGTGGCGGCACCGTACAGGGCACCGAGGGCCGACTGACTCAATCCGAACTCGGCCCGGAATTCAGCACCGAACAGGCCGATAAAGAAGGTCTGGCCACTGCTGGATCACAACGCGGCGGCCGGCGCAAAGCGGTCGGCCGGCGGCAGACCGCGAGCATTTTTCTTCCTAGATTCGCGTTCGGGCGGCGGAAGACGTCGCATGGTATCAGTCGAAGTACACTGGCGTCGTGACACCGCGCCCGCCTCTCAGCCTGATCGTTCCCGTCGGCCCCGGGGAGCATGACCTCCCGCATGTCCTCTCCGGAATCGACGGGTTGCCGGCAAGCTGGGAGATCATCGTGTCGCTGAGCCAGGGTTCGAAGCTCCCGCTTCCAGCGCGCTGCCGCCGCGTCGAGGGCTCGGCGGGACGCGGCCTCCAGCTCAACCGGGGCATCGCAGCGGCAACCGGGCGCTGGCTCTGGTTGCTGCATGCCGACAGTGTTCCAGACGGCGCCGCGATTGCCGGCGTGGACGAGCAGAAGAACCGCAACGCAGCCGAAATCGGGTACTGCGACCTGCGTTTCCAGGCCGACGGACCGAGACTGGCCAGCCTGAATGCGCTCGGCGCCAACTGTCGCTCACGCTGGTTCAACCTGCCCTACGGCGACCAGGGCTACTGTGTTCGCCGCAAGGACGTCGAGCGCCTGGGCGGCTTCCGCGAGGATCTGACGCGTGGAGAGGACCTCGACTTCGTGATCCGGGGGCGTCGATCAGGATTGACCCTTCGCCGACTGGGCGGGACGATCACGACCTCGGCGCGACGATATCGCAGCCAGGGCTGGCTCAGGACCACGGTCGCCCATCAGATCGCCGCGTTCCGACTGATCCGCGCTGCCCGCCGGAATCCGGTCGTTCGATGACCGCAGTCGCCCTGTTCGTGAAGACGCCCGGACTTTCTCCGGTCAAGTCGCGCCTGGCCGTCGCTATCGGCAAGAACCTGGCCGAGCAATGGCACCTGATGGCCGCCAGGGCGATCGCCGCCACGGCGCAGGCCGCCGACATCGGCCCGGTCTACTGGGCAGTGGCAGAAGCCCAGGCGGGGGCGTCTCCATTCTGGCAAGACCATCCGATAATGGTCCAGCAGACCGGTGGCCTTGGACGGCGCATGGCCGGCATTCATCGAAAACTGGTCCGGCTCCATGGCAGCGCCCTGCTGCTCGGGGCGGATGCACCCCAGTGGCCAATCGCCTGGCTCCGGCAAGCTGCCGACTGGCTGCATCACGACGATCCGCGCCTGTGCCTGGGTCCGGCGCATGACGGGGGGTTCTGGACCTTTGGTGCGAACCGCGCCCTACCCGACTCCGACTGGGAGGCCGTCCAGTATTCCCGCGGGTCCACCTGTTCGGAATTTCGACGCCGGATGGATCATCACGGCGAATGGCTCGAACTCCCGCCGCTGACCGACCTCGACCGGGTCGAAGACCTGTCGCCCGTGCTCACCGAACTGAAGCGGTTGACCGCGCCCACGACGCAACAGGCCAGGCTGCTGGATTGGCTTGAGAGCACCAAGGAAGCGCTACGTTTCTGAACGGGAATCCGACCCGGCCCGGAGTGAGTCCGGAAGGCCGCCCCTCCCGGGCGGCGTTCAACTCCAGCCCCCGACTACCGGGGGCTGGATGGGGCCTCGCTTCACTAGGGGCCCGAGCCTTCGGCGACTTCGGTACTTTCTTCGGGATCGTCTGAAAACACCAGAGACCCGGTCGTCTCGGACGCTTCGCCGGCGTCATTCGATGCGCCCGATTGACGGGAAGCCGAATTGAGCCCGAGCAGGGACGGATAGTCCTTGGCCATGGCCGTGCCATAGAGCGGTTTCTGTACCCCCTGGTGACAGGTCTGACAGTTGATTTTCTGTCCTTCACCAGTCGGTCCCAATCGATGAGGAGGCAGGATGCTGCTGAGCGGAGAGACGTAGTCTTTGTTCATCGCCTGCGCCATGCGGATGCCATACCATGAGGTCACACGCTGGGGCGTACTGCCTTCCCAGGTGCCGAACGACCGGCTGTTATGGCAATAGGTGCAGTTGACGCCGAGAGACGTCGACATGTGGATCATCAGCGCGTAGGTCATTTCGGTCGCCTGGAGGCTCGCATTCGATTCCTCGTACGGCAACGCCTCGTTGCCCAACACTCGAATCTCTTGTCTCTCATCAAGATAGGCGGTGAACGGATCCTCAGGCAGAGAGGTCAGCCCGACCTCGGCTGCTGCCCGATTCTGACCGTCGCGCCAACCGGCCATGCCGGAGACCGCCGTGGCTTCCGGGTCACCGTTGAACCAGGCGTACTCGGGCACGTTCTGGCCCCGATGGCAGGTGTAGCAAGTCACGCCCGTATCGGCCACGTGGTCGGTCCACTGCGAATTGATGGTCTGCGTCATCGTCAGCATGCTGCGCGTCACATCCTTCGTGTAGACCGAGTCCTCGGCGAGGTTGTTGAGGTTGTGGCAGTATCCACAACCCTGTTCCGGAGAGACCCATTCCGTGATCGCCTGCATCAGACGGTTGAACTGGGTGACCGAAAGGTCGCCAAGGATCTGGACGTTCTGATAGACGTCACCGGCCTTCGGGCCGGCCTGCATGGCCGGCGTCAGCGGCGTGGCCTGCGGCAGATTCGCCAGTTGCTCGCGTCTCAGTGGTCCTTCGATGCGCGGATTCGAGACCTCCTCCATTCCGGTGCCCCGGAAACCGCTTTGCGAGGTGTCGATCGGCGGACGTTCCCAGCCCGCGGTAAACAACATGAAAGCGGTCAGGATGACGGTGATGGCTCCGACGAACCAGATTACGATTTTCATTGGCCACCTCCCTGCAGAGCCGCAGGATCCATGACGCCCGTTTCAGGATATGGAGGAACGATACCGTGCTTCATACCCCAGAGATACCAGTTGTCCACGACCGTCCCGGTCAGCAGAATACCGATGCCGCCGGTCAGAGGCGTGAGCACCGCGAACCACCATGCCCAGCGGTGAATCGACTCGGAGTTGGCGCAGAAGCCCATGGTCCAGCGCCAGAACAATCCCCCGCGCTCGAACGCCGTACCTCGATCGTAGGCCTGTTCGATCTCGCGTTCGGCACCGAAGCGACTGGTAGCCAGCACGGTCCCGCCGTGCATGGCGAAGATCAGCACGGACCCGTAGAGGAAAGCGATCGACAACATATGGAAGGGGTTGTAGAACAGATTTCCGTAGCGGATCGAGAAAGCCGCGGTCCAGTCGAGGTGCGGGAAGATGCCGAACGGAACGGCCTCGCTCCAGCTTCCCATCGCGATCGGCCGGATGAACCCGAGAACCAGATACAGCCAGATCGCCGCGGCGAATGCCCAGGCGATGTGCGTGCCCAGGCCGAGCTCTCGGGCCCGCCTGTACATCCTGATCCACCAGAGAATCAATGACAGGGTGAGGAAGAAACCGGCCAGCAGCCACCAGCCACCCTGGTTGAGCGGCGGCAGACTAAGGCCGTATTCCGGCGGCGGCGGCTCGAGCGCGAGCCACGGCAGCTGCCGAACGAACTCCACCGGATCCCAGCCAACCGAGGCCCACATGTTCAGACCGATGATCTCGATCGCGATGAAGCCGCACAGCAGGGAGGCGAGTCCATAGCCGCCCAGATAGATCGGACCTACCTGGGCATCGCCGATGCGACCCAGCCAGTAATCACGGAAAGGTGTGCCGATTCTCTGGTCCATGCCGCTGGGAAGCGGCACCCCGTAATCGATGGGACCATGAACCTGGGCCCTCGTAAAGATATTCGTATTCTCAACCATGTCGTCTGCTTCCCGTCTGATTTACGACCACACCGGCAGTTCAAGCCACCAGTTCCACCATTCCGGCCAGCCGCGCGTCCAGAACGGGCCGCTGATGATGATGCAAACCGCGCTGAAAAAGCCTGCGGCGATCGCAAGGAACAGCCCCAGCCGATGGATACCCAGTTCACCGATCGAGTAGCCGATGGTATCCCGGAAAAAGCTGTTGATATGCTCGGCCCCGGCGACTGGTTTGCCTTCGCCCGGGTTGAGCACTGAAAGAATGGCACCGCCGTGAAGCGCGAGCGCGAACGTCGTGGTGAAGAAGAACGTCACGGCCAGCATGTGGGCGGGGTTGTAGTGGAAGTGGAGATACTGATAGCCCACGTTCGAGACCCAGTCGAGGTGACTGAGAATGCCGTAGGGGAAGGCATGACCCCAGGCCCCCATCAACACCGGTCGAATCACCACCAGGCTGACGTAGGCGAAGATGGCCGCACCGAAGGCGATGGGTACGTGATAGCCCATCCCGAGTTTGCGACAGATCTCGACTTCTCTCAACGCCCAGGAGACGAATGCTCCGATGGCGCAAACCGTCACGATCTGCCACAAGCCGCCTTCCTTCAGGGGCGCGATGCCCAGACCATAGCTGAGGTCAGGAGGCGCGATGTTGATTTGCCAGATATTCCAGGTCGGTCCTATGGCAGCGCCATAGACCAGCAACGCAGTCCCGAGGACCGAGAAAAAGATCGTGGTGACCCCGAAGAAGCCGACGTAGAACGGCCCGATCCAGAAGTCGAAAAGGTCACCTCCGATGAGGGTGCCTCCACGCACTCGATATTTTCTTTCATAGCTCAGCATCGACATGACTGCGTCTCCATCCGTTTATTCATTCCTGCTCGCCCGGTCCAGCGGGGAGCGATCCTCCCCGCTGCCCCGGTATACGCACTAGACCAAGTCGCTGCGGTGATGCACAACTTCGGTAACGTGCGACATTGCCTCTTCGCCGGAGACACCTTCCAGCCAGTTGAAGCGGTCGGTACTGAGCAGTACGAAATGGATGAGGAGCGCCAGCGCGAACAGAAAGGTAAACAGCGCGACCAGCACTCGGCGGGGATCAAACAGAAGCCATATACGCCACATAATATCGTTCTCCTAGGAAATGGATGAGACAAAGGCACTAAACGCCGCAGATGCGGACTCGACGGCCGAATAACCTTCCGGACCAGGAATCCACGGCCGCCACTGCCAGGCCAGAATGTGCGCGACAATCGCGATGGCGACGAAGACGATGAAGCTCACAACAAAGATCTTGTGAAACTCCTTGGCCTCCTTTTCACTCAATCCCGAGGGGGACTGATCCTGATGTTGGTTTTCCATACTACTTTCTCCTTTGATGGCCCTTTTGGACATTGCCGCGATTAGCCCCGCGGCGAGCTTTTCCGACATGACGTCGATAAATCAACGAGCAACCGGCATCGAGTTCGGCAGACCTGTGATCAGGACTCCGTCGATCCGGCTGGCAGAAATGAACATCGGAATGCGTCGAAAACGCGAAGATGGAGTTGCCATGGCACCGATGAAGAAACGCCGCCGATTCGGGCGAGTAACGCGCTTCTGATCCAGGTGCGATGTTGCTCATAGGCTTTCTCTTTTTCTGCAGCGATCGAATGCTGCAAACCTCGAGTACATGGTAACAAATTCGGCGGCCTTCGTTGACAGTTTCGTCACAGGATCTCGACTTTTTCTTCACAGTGCCGATCGGGCGCTCGAACCCGAACCGGGCGACCGGGACCTCATTCGCGCCCCCGCCGTCGGCACGCCAGACCGATACCGTAACACTCGACCTCGGACCGCTGAAACGCCTCAATGAACGGCCCTCCAATCCAGAATCATCTTCAGACAATCCGGATCCTCGAACGCCCTCTCGTAGGCACCCTGCGCCTGTTCGGCCTGCTCACAGGCCGTGATCAGCCCGTCGAGCGTCAGGTCACCCTGAAGAACCAGCCGATTGACCGCCGCCAGGTCGGTGTCCTGCCATTCGGCAGCCACGCGAATGCGCGCGCGGCGCATGAACGCGGGCGGGAAAGAAAACTGCAGCGGTTCGTCATAGAAGCCAGCCAGCACCACCTCGCCACCCGGACCGAGACGCGCGATCAGTGAATCGAGCAGACCGGCGGCACCGCTGACGTCGTAGATCGCCTGATAGTCGCTGCGCCCGTCCTCTGCGGACTGGATGACCTGGTAACCCTGTGCACCCTGGCAGCGAGCGGCGTCGATTTCCCATACCACCGGGGCCTGACCACCAAGCGCCATGGCGACTCGCGCCAGCAGACGACCGAGGACCCCGTGGCCAACGATCAAGTCCGGGAATCGGAACTCTCCTTCAGGGGTTCGAATCGCGTTGTAGGCAGTGGCCGCGAGCGCCAGCAGGACGCCGCGCCCGCCCAGGCTCTCGTCAACGGGCTGAGTGCGCTTGCCCGGCAACACGACGAGCGAGGACGCACCACCGAACAAGCCACGCACGCCGCCGTAGCAGCGCGCACCGGGCACGAAAACGAACTGGCCCGCCTGTCGGTCCGACAGCGGGCCAGCTCTTACGATTCGTCCAACTGATTCATACCCCGGTACGAGTGGATATCCCATACCGGGGAAGGCGGGCATTTTTCCTGTCCAGAGCAGGCGCTCCGTCCCCGTGCTGATACCGCTGAATTCGATTGCAACGACGACATCCTCATCGCCGGGCGGCTCGAGGTCAAGCTGCCGGAGGCTGAGACGCCCCGGTGCTTCAAGGACGACCGCAAGAGACTTCAGGCCAGGCTCGGCGCCCGATTCCCCTGCAAACTTCTCTCCCGCCCTCATGACTTGTCGATCGCTTATAACAGCTGTCTCTCTGGCTTCACGCCTCCTTCACAACGATACAGCAGACAGAGATTTTGTCAACAGGATCACCGTCGATCGGGTGCCCTTGCAACCAGAACCCGGGTCAATAACGGAGCCGATGTCCGGCGCAGTGAAACCGATGAAAAACCGGCCTCCCCGAGCATCGAGGCCAGCTCGCGGGCAGAGCGCGGTCGACCCTGCCCCATCGCCATCAGGTAGAAACCGAAGTACGCACCCACCGTTTCGGCCCCGGGTGTTTCCCGCATCGGCTCGGCGACGAGAATGACGCCGCCCGGAGCGATCGCGGCGCGAACGGACCGGAGCAGTTCGCGCACCACGTCGTCGTTATGGTCGTGCAGGATCCGGACCAGCGAAACAAGGTCGAAGCCGCCCGGCAGCGGGTCACTGGTGAAGTCGCCGCCCTGGACGCTGCTACGCTCGGCGACGCCGGAGCCGGCGAAGAGCTCGCGCGCCCGCTCGCTTACCGACGGCAGATCGAACACGCAGGCTTCCAGCGATGGGTATCGGCGCATCGCCGCCAGCGCGAACGCACCGGCCCCACCGCCGACATCGAGCAATCGACGGTGCCCGCGCAGCGGGTAGGCAGCAAGAACCTGCTCCGCGATCAGGTCCTGGGACGCGGCCATCAAGTCGCTGTAGGTGTCGGTATCCGCGCCGGTCAGCCTGTCGGGACGCTCGTTCCCGGAATAGGCCCAGTAGCGACCGAGGTGGGTATTTCCCGGCTCGGCACGCATCAGCTCGACCGGATCGCTGAGGTCCGCATACAGCGCGCTGTGGTGCTCGATCATCCGCCCCACCGCCGGATTTCCGAGCAACGCGGCACCCAGCGAACCCAGGCCGTAGGTGTCGCCCCCCCGAGCCTCGATCAGGCGCAGGGCCTGTGCCGCCTCGAGCAATCGATCGAGCGAGGCACGCGGCAGATCCAGGGCGGCCGCCAGCTCCCCTGCATCGCTTGGCGACTCCGCCAGGCGCTCGAGCAGGCCGAGACGGATGCAGGCCAGCAGGACCTGGGAATAGATGAATCCGCTGCACAGGTCGAACAGGGCTCGCATACGCCGGCGCGCGACCCAGCGAAACACCGGGATTCGAAGGGATCGGCGCTGAAAATCGGGGCTGGTGAGGAGCCGATCGCGCCAGTTCCGAAACGGTGCCAGCCAGGCGCTCGTTCGCTGACTCAAGGGCGGCTCCCGATCGCCGCCCTCAGTGCCCATGGATCAGGCGGCATGCTCGGCCAGGGCGGACGGGAGAAACTTGCTGGATTCCTTGGCGATTCGCTGCTTGAGGCGTTCGGAACCCGGGCACGGCGGAATCATGTCGAAGACGCCGGCCATGACGGATTCGAAATGCCGACGGGCGCCATCCAGTCCCATCTCGCGCACCGAACTCGGATGACCGCGCGCCTCATCCTGCCCGATCGGCTTGCCGAGCTGTTCGCTGTCTCCGGTCACATCGAGAATATCGTCGACCACCTGGTAGGCACTGCCGATCTGCTCCCCCAGAGCGCGCCATGGTTCGGGATTCTTTCCGGCCGCCGCCGCACCGGCCGCCGTTGCAGCGGCGAAGAGAGCGCCGGTCTTGAGCTGCTGGTAATCCGAGAGATTGACCGTCGGTTCGCATTCCCAGGCCTGCCCGGCGGCAATGCCGCGCGGCATGCCGACCGAAGCTGCGACGATCTCGACCAGTCCGGCAAGGCGCTCCGGAGCTTGTCGGGCGCCGCGCGTCAGGGCGCTGAAGGCCAGCACGATCAGGGCGTCGCCGGTCAGTACCGCGAGTCTCTCGCCGAACGCTCGGTGCACGGAGGGTCGCCCGCGTCGAAGCGGAGAGTCATCGAAACAGGGCAGATCGTCGTGTACCAGCGAGGCGCAGTGCAGCAGCTCGATGGCGGCAGCTGCGGCGTTGCTGACCTCGGGACGGTCGTCTCCGCAGGCTTCTGCGACCGCGAGGCAAATCGTCGGTCGGAGCCGCGCACCACCGGGGAAGATCGCGTATCGGACCGCCTCGTCGAGGCGCGGTGGACAGGAAGGACCGCGACTGGCCTCGAAGCTCGCCAGCAAGGTTCGTTCTATCCGTTCGCCGACACTCATCCCTCGTTTCTCCTTGTCGATTCGGCCGCTCCACACCGCGCTGAAGCCCCTGGCTCAAACCTGACTTCGACCGCTGCTGATGTAGACTAATCATACCCCTGATAGCGAGTCAACACTTGTCCGGCCTGGCCCTCTCACCCTCGAATCGAAGCGACCCGGACGCCTTGCCATCTGGCAGGGTTCCGACGTCGGGCCCGGGCCCGCTTGCCGGTCGGACCGGGCGAGATCGCTTGGGCCTGCTATCGCGGAAGCGATGCCGATGACAGAATCCCGCGCCGTCGTCATCGGTGCCGGAATCGCCGGCCTGTCGGCCGCGATCGACCTCGCGCGGCGCGGGCTGGCCGTCACCGTGGTGGAACGGGCCTCGGGGCCCGGCGGAAAAATGCGCGAAGTCGAAATCGAGGGCCGCTTCATCGACTCCGGACCGACGGTCTTCACGATGCCCTGGGTGTTCGAAGAGTTGTTCGCCGATGCAGGCAGCGCGTTGCACGATCAGGTCGAGGTCGAACCGGCCGGGGTTCTCGCTCGTCATGCCTGGAGGGATGGCTCCAGACTGGACCTGCACGCCGAACCGGATCGCTCGGCCCAGGCGATCGAGGATTTTGCCGGTCGCGCCGAGGCAGTTCGCTATCGCGAGTTCTGTCAGCAGGCGCAGCAGATCTATCGGACCCTGTATCAACCGTTCATGCGAAGTCAGCGGCCGAGCCCGTTCTCGCTGATCAAGGCCTCCGGCTGGCGCGGATTGGCGGACCTCTGGCGGATACGTCCGTTCCAGTCCATGTGGTCCAGACTGGGACAGCTGTTTCACGATCCGCGCCTGCGCGGCCTGTTCGGGCGCTACGCCACCTACTGCGGCTCCAGCCCTCTGCTGGCACCTGCCACCCTGATTCTCGTCGCCCACGTCGAACAGCGCGGCGTCTGGCGCGTTGCCGGCGGCATGCAGCGACTCGCCGAGGCGATGGTGAGCCTGTTCGAGCAGCTCGGCGGCACGATTCGCTTCGACAGCCGGGTCAGCGAGATCGAGTTGCGCAACGGGAGCGTTTCCGGCGTTGAGCTGGAATCGGGTGAGCGCCTGCCGGCCGACATCGTCGTCGCCAATACCGATTGCGCGAGCATCGGAGCCGGACTGCTGGGCAGCGGGACGAGCACCGCGGTGCCGAAACCGAAACCGGGACGACGCTCGCTGTCGGCCGTGACCTGGTCGCTGCTGGCTGAAACTTCAGGGTTCGACCTGGACCACCACAATGTGTTCTTCCCGGACGATTATCCGCAGGAGTTCATCGACATCTTCCGGCACCGGCGCTTGCCGACCCATCCGGCCGTCTACATCTGCGCGCAGGATCGTTGCCGCCCGGCCGCTGATCCCGATCAACACGAACGACTGTTCCTGATCACCAACGCACCGGCCAGCGGTGATCACGATCGCTTCGATCGCCGCGTGGTCCAGCCTGTGGAAGAGGCCGTGTTCGAGCTGCTGGAATCCTGCGGGCTGCGCGTCAGCTGTCCGCCCGAGCGCCGGGTGGTCACGACGCCGGCCGACTTCGAGAAGCGCTTTCCGGGCACCGGTGGAGCGCTTTACGGGGAGTCTTCTCATGGCTGGATGGCGTCGTTTTCGCGGCCCGGTGCCCGCAGCCGCATTCCCGGTCTCTACCTGGCGGGCGGCAGCATCCATCCGGGGCCCGGCGTCCCCATGGTGGCCATCTCCGGCCGGCTCGCCGCCGACGCGGCGGCGGCCGATCTCGGTCTGGCCGGGCCGCGATGATTCCCGCATTCGATCAGCACGTAGAACCCGGCGGCTACGCCTGGTGGTATCTCGACGCGATCAGCGACGAGGGCCGATACGGTCTGACCCTGATTGCCTTCGTGGGCAGCGTCTTTTCTCCGTACTATGCCTGGGCGCGAGCGCGCGGTCGCGACGACCCCTTGTCCCATTGCGCGATCAACGTCGCTCTCTACGGGCCGGGCGGGCGCTGGAGCATGACCGAACGGCGGCGGCCGGCCGTGGCACGCGAGCCGGACACTCTGACCGTCGGACCCAGCCGCCTGCACTGGAACGGCGACATGCTCGAGATCGAGCTGAGCGAATGGGCCGTGCCGATACCGCGCCGGATTCTCGGCCGGATCCGGGTTCATCCGCTTGTTGCCAACGGCGAGCCCGTGGATCTCGACCCGAACCGGCGCCACCGCTGGACGCCGATCTTTCCGGCGGCCCGGGTCGAAGTCCGCCTCCGCCACCCTGACCTGAACTGGACCGGGACGGGCTACCTCGACCACAACGCCGGTTCCGAGCCGCTGGAAAACGGTTTCGACAACTGGTTCTGGGCCCGCGCCAAGACCAGCCAGGGTCCGGTCGTACTCTACGACACGCAATACATCAACAGCCAGCGCAGTGCCCTGGCACTGCATTTCGACGCCTCCGGAACCCGCCACAGCCTGCCCCCTCCCAAGCCGGTCGATCTGCCGCGCACGCTCTGGGGGATCGAGAGACCGGCGCGCTCGGATGACGGCGACGCCAGTATCGAGGCCAGCTGGGAGGACACACCGTTTTACGCCCGTTCCCTGCTCCGCACCCGGCTGCTCGGAGAACAGGTGACCGCCGTTCACGAAAGCCTTTCGCTGCGACGTTTTTCGAGCTTCTGGGTTCAGCTCATGTTGCCTTTTCGAATGCCGCGCCGATGAAATACAATCGCAATCGAGCAAAAATTCTGCACAATAGGGGGGATGGGAATCCAATCGCAAGCAATAACGGGCGGCGAACGAAGCTTCGTCAAAGGCAATGACCGCGCATGACCGCAAGGCGACGGGTCGCCGTCATCGGCTCCGGATTCGGCGGATTGAGCCTGGCCATCCGACTGCAGGCCGGCGGATTCGAAACGACCATCCTCGAAAAGCGCGACAGGCCGGGCGGCCGCGCCTATGTCTACGAGGATCAGGGTTTCATCTTCGACGGGGGTCCGACGGTCATCACCGACCCGGGTGCGCTGCAATCGCTGTTTGCCATCGCCGGCAAGTCGATGAGCGATTACGTGGACCTGATCCCGATCAATCCGATGTACCGCCTATGCTGGGAAGACGGCGCTGTCTTCGACTACAGCCAGGATGGCGAAGAACTCGCCGAGCAGATCCGTCGCCACAACCCGACCGATGTGGACGGCTACCGCCGGTTCCTTGAGTATTCGCGCAAGGCCTTCGAGCGCGGCTATCTGGAGCTTGGCCACGTTCCGTTCCTGAACTTCGGCTCGATGATCAGAGTCTCCCCGGCGCTGATCAAGCTCAAGGCCTGGCGGAGCGTCTACAAACAGGTCTCGAAGTTCATCGCCAACGAACACCTTCGGCAGGCCTTTTCGTTTCATCCTCTGCTGGTCGGCGGAAACCCGTTCAAGACCTCCTCGATCTACACCCTGATCCATGCCCTGGAGAGGGAATGGGGCGTCTGGTTCGCGCGCGGCGGAACCGGCGCGCTGGTGCGCGGGCTGGTGAAACTGTTCGAAGACATCGGCGGAACGATTCATCTCGACAGCGAGGTCGACCGACTCCACACCGACAACGCGCGCATCACCGGCCTGGATACGGTCGGCGGTGAACGCCTTGCCGTGGACGCCGTGGCGAGCAACGCCGACGTACTGCACACCTACGGCAAACTGCTCGGCGATACGCCTCGAGGCCGGAAACAGAAGCGCACGCTCGAGAAACGCAGCTGGAGCATGTCCCTGTTCGTGATCTATTTCGGACTCAAGAGACAGCATCCCCAGCTCCAGCATCACATGGTGCTGTTCGGCCCGCGCTATCGGGCCCTGATCAACGACATCTTCAATTCTGCGGAACTCTCGGACGACTTTTCGCTGTATCTGCATGCGCCGAGCCTCACCGATCCTTCGCTGGCGCCGGAAGGTTGCAGTAGCTACTATGTACTCTCTCCGGTCCCTCACCTCGGCACGGCACCGATCGACTGGAACAAGGTCGGACCGAAATACACGGCGCGCATACTCGACTACCTGGAGGAACACTACATTCCGGGCCTGAAGGATGACCTGGTGACCTGTCGCACGCTGGACCCTTTCGGCTTCCGGGACGAATTGAATTCTCATCTCGGATCGGCTTTCTCGGTCGAGCCGGTTCTGACCCAGTCGGCCTGGTTCCGGCCGCACAACCGCGATGACCAGATCCGGAATCTCTACATCGTCGGCGCCGGCACGCATCCCGGTGCCGGCATCCCCGGCGTGGTCGGATCGGCCCGAGCCACGGCCAGTCTGATGCTGGATGACTTCGGCCTGCCGGTGCCCGCTCGCTGACCTCCATGAACAGCATCGTCGGTAACGGGTTGGAGAAACAGGCCGAAAGGGTCATCCACCGTGGATCGAAGAGCTTCGGCGCCGCTGCCCAGCTGTTCGCACCGGGAATGCGCCGTGACGTCATGATGCTCTATGCCTGGTGCCGCCATTGCGACGATTTGATCGATGGCCAGCAACTGGGCCGGGGAACCATTCAGACGGCTTCGATCGAGACTCTGGAAGGCCTGCGCGAAGACTCTCTGGCCGCGCTCGACGGATCACCGACGCCGGCCCTCCCGTTCCAGGCCCTGGCCAAACTGGCTCGGCGACACTCGATCAGCCGATCACTGGTCGAAGCGCATATCCACGGCTTTGAACTGGACGTGATGGGCTGGCAGCCCAGCACCCTCGAGGATACGCTGCGTTACAGCTATCACGTAGCGGGTACCGTCGGCATCATGATGGCGCGGATCATGCAGGTACGTGATGCGCCGACGCTTCGCCGCGCCAGCGACCTCGGCATTGCCTTCCAGTTGACCAACATCGCTCGCGACGTGGTCGAAGACGCCCTGGGCGGTCGCTGTTACCTGCCGGAGCAATGGCGCCGGGTCGCCGGACTGTCTACCGCCGACCTGGCCGATCCAGGCTGTCGGGACAAGGTGTTCCCACTGGTGCGACGGCTGGCCGAAGAGGCCGAACCCTACTATCAATCGGCAGCGATCGGCATCCGCGCCCTGCCCCGCCGGGCGGCCTGGGCGGTAGCCGCAGCCCGCTCCGTCTACCGCGACATCGGTATCAAGATCCTGCGCCGCGGCCCCGACGCACTCAGCGAGAGGATCTCCACCGGCCCGGGCCGCAAGGTCTGGCGGGTCGCAACGGCGGTTCCGATTGCACTCGCCCCGCGTCGCACTTGCATCGCCGCCTCACGCTGCGGCCTGTGGACCCCCTCCGAATTCGCCTGAATCGGGAAAACCGCGCCTCAGCCGGTTCCTCGCGACGCTTCGCGGAGTGGCGGGCGAGCCCTCGGCGGCGACCGGACAATGCTATCCTGTAAGAGAAGGGAAATACGGGACACCATACGCTTGAGTATCGTCACGATCGATACGCATTATCTCGGCCGCCAGGAATTCGCCGCAGCCTATCTGTTGATCGATGGCGATCGTGCCGCGTTCATCGACAACAACACCAATGCAGCCGTTCCCGGACTGCTGGCGGAGCTGTCAGCGCGTGGCATGAGCCCGGCCCAGGTCGAGTACATCATCATCACCCACGTCCATCTCGACCATGCCGGCGGCACTTCCGCGCTCGCCGCCGCCTGTCCGGACGCCACCATCATCGCTCACCCGCGGGCGGCACCGCACGTCATCGCCCCGGAGAAACTGGTCAGGAGCGCCAGCGCGGTCTATGGCGAGGAGGAATTCCGGCGACTCTACGGCACCATCGAGCCCGTAGCGGCCGAACGGGTCCGCAGCATGGACGACGGAGACGTCATTCACTTCGGGACTCGAGAGCTCCAGTTCCTGCACACGCGCGGTCACGCCAACCATCATTTCTGTATCGCCGACAGCGCGACCGGGGCCATTTTCACTGGCGACGCATTCGGCCTGATCTACCCGGCGCTCCAGTCCAGCGGCCCCTTCGGCCTGCCTTCCACGAGCCCCACCGACTTCGAACCCGAGCTGGCGCGCGACGCCGTGCGCCGTCTGGTCGACGCGCGACCGAGCTGTCTGTACCCGACGCATTTCGGTGCGGTCGAGGCCATCGAACCGATTGCCGGTCAGCTGCTGCGCCACCTTGATTTCGCCGAGAGCCTCCTGGACTCGGCAGTGGCAGGCGAGCAGACCGAAGAGGAGATCGTCGAGCACTGCCGGCAGCGCATCCGTGACTATCTCGCAGGCCAGCTCGATGCGCGCGGCGATCTTGGCCGTGATCCGGAAACCTGGTCCCTGCTCGACCTGGATATCGATCTCAACGCTCAGGGCATCGCGTTCGCCGCAGAAAAACGCCGGCGAAAAGCGCGCGAAGCCGCCCGGAGCGATCTACCACCCGTCAACACGGAACGACCCTAGTCGTCCGAGCGAAGGAGAGCCATGCATGGGCAGTACCCCCGATGAATCAACCTCCAGCCACGCCCGCCATTCGGACTGGGGACTGATCAAGGATGAGGAGCAGGAGGCTCGAGCACGTTCAGCCATCATCGACGACCCCGGCGCTTATCACGGCACGATCGCCGCGGCCGAGCTGCACTGGTTCGACGACCACGCCTGGCTGACACAGGACCCGGAAACCGGCGCCTGGTCGGGTTTTTCCGCCAGCGACGGCAGCGCTCTCGGCAGCGACGTCCGGACACCGGACTGGCGACCCTGGGCCGTTGCGTTCGATGACCGGGACGCGCCGTTCTATCGCTGGTTCCAGGGGGCCGAAACCAATGCCTGCTTCAACGAAGTCGACCGGCACGTGCTTGGCGGCAACGGTGGTCGCGAGGCGTTCTGCTTCGAGGGCGATCGCTGGGATCCGTCGCGCCACGAGGGCCGCGGCGGCCCGGTCGTCGAGCGCAGGATCACCTATCGCGAGTTGCTGCTGGAGACCGTGTTGAGAGCAGAGGTGCTCGCCGGAATGGGTCTCAAGGCCGGCGACCGGATCGCCTTCAACCTCCCGAACATTCCCGAACAGCTGTTCTACACCGAAGCGGCCAAGCGCCTGGGAATCATCTACACCCCGGTCTTCGGCGGATTTTCCGCCAAGACCCTGTCCGACCGCATCCACGATGCCGGAGCGAAGGTCGTGGTCACGGCCGACGGGGGCTATCGCAATGCCGAAGTGGTCGCCTTCAAGGGCACCTACACCGACCCGGCCCTGGACAATTTCATTCCCCTGTCGCGGGCTCTCGAGACCCTCGATGAGGTGCTGGCCGATCTGGAAGGCCAGTTCGGCCTCGAAGGCCGCGTCGAGCGCTTGTCCGGCAGCATCGCCAGGGCGCTGACCGGCGAAATCACGATCGAACGCAGCGATCTCATGCGCGAACTGGGCCGCGCCCTGGCCCGCGAAGACGACCTGCCGCCGGATCGGACCGCCTCGATCCGCACGACCGTCGCGCGCCGGCTGGCTGAAGTCGGTCACGCGGTCGAACGGGTGATCGTCGTCCGTTACACCGGCCAGGACATCGTCGAACAACCGCGCGACCGCTGGTCGCATACGCTGGTCGACGAAGCGCTGGAGCAGGTCCTCGACCGCGCTCGCGACGCGGGTTTCGAGGTCGCCAGCCGCGCCGACCTGCTGTCGCTGGATGATCGCGATCTGTGGCGCGCTCTGGTCGCCAGCCACCCCGCGCATCCGGTCCCGGCCGACTTCCCGCTGTTCGTCATCTACACCTCGGGCTCGACCGGCAAGCCGAAGGGCGTCGTTCACACCCACGGTGGCTGGCTGGCCGGCATTACCCACACGCTCCGGCCGGTATTCGGAGCCCGGCAGGACGACCGTCTCTACGTGATCGCCGACCCGGGCTGGATCACGGGGCAGTCGTACCTGATTGCCGCACCGCTGGCCTTCGGCATGACCTCGATCGTGGCCGAGGGTTCGCCCCTGTTCCCGCATGCCGGACGCTTCTCCTCGATCATCGAGCGTCAGCAGGCAACCCTGTTCAAGGCCGGCTCGACCTTTCTCAAGGCGGTCATGACCGATCCGGAAAGCACGGCCGACATGGCGGCTTTCGACATGGCGGGCCTGAAAGCCGCGACCTTCTGTGCCGAGCCGGTTTCCCCGGCCGTGCAGCAATTCGCGATGGACCAGGTCTGCGGCCACTACATCAACTCCTACTGGGCCACCGAGCATGGCGGCATCGTTTTCTCCTGTCCCTGGGACAGCGAGAAGCCGCTCCAGGCCGACGCCAAGACCTGGCCATTGCCGTGGATCCAGGCCGAGGTGCGAATCGCCGAGGAAACCGACGACACCGGGCGGGCGTTGCGCTGGCGCCAGGCCGAGCGTGGCGAGAAGGGCGAGCTGGTCATCACCCAGCCCTACCCGTATCTGGCGCGAACCATCTGGGGCGACGCCGAAAACCTCGGAAGTCCGGACTGGAAAGGCGATCTGGACCGCTTTCATTCCGTCTACTTCGATCGCTGGGACGACAGCCTTGCCTACACCCAGGGCGACTACGCCCGTCATCATGAGGACGGCTCGTTCACCCTGCACGGTCGTTCCGACGATGTCATCAATGTCTCCGGCCACCGCATCGGCACCGAGGAAATCGAAGGCGCGATCCTGCGGGACAAGGTCCTGCGACCCGATTCCCCGCTCGGCAACGCGGTCGTCGTGGGCTCACCGCACGACGAAAAGGGCGAGACTCCGGTGGCCTTCGTCATCGCGGCGCCGGGAGCGCGGCTGAAGGATGAGGATCTCGACCGATTCCGCGGACTGGTGCGCAGCGAGAAAGGCGTCACGGCCGTGCCGTCGGACTTTCTCGTCGTCTCGGCCTTTCCCGAGACGCGCTCGGGCAAGTACATGCGTCGCACGCTGCGCGCGATTCTGCTCGACGAACCGCTCGGCGACCTCTCGACCCTGCGCAACCCGGAAGTCATCGACGAGATTCGCGCCGCCGTCGACGCCTGGCGCGCCTTCGGCCGACTCGGAGACGCCCGCGATATCGTCCAGACCCATCGCTATCTGCGCCTGGAGAATCACCCCGTCGGTGATGGCCTCAAGATCGCCTTGCTGACGATCAGTCATCCGCCGGTCAACTCCCTGAACGAGCGCTCGCTCGACGAGCTCTACACGGTCCTGCAGCACATCGCCAACCGGACGGATCTCGCGGCGCTGGTGATCACCGGTGCCGGCAGCGCCTTTGTTGCCGGAGCGGACGTCAAGGAACTTCTGGAAGTCGGCGAGGCCGGCGACTTCGAAAGCGCCGCGACGCCACCCAACGCCGCCCATGCCGCGTTCTCCGCGCTCGAGAATCTCGACCTGCCGGTCATCGCCGCGGTCAACGGCCCGGCCCTTGGCGGGGGCAACGAACTGGTGCTGGCCTGTGCCTACGTCGTCGCCGACATCCATGCCCGTTTCGGCCAACCGGAGATCAACCTGAACCTGCTGCCGGGCTACGGCGGCACCCAGCGTCTGCCGCGCCGCCTGAGCGACCGCAGCGAAACCGGACTGCTCGACGCTGCCCGCCTGATCATCGGCGGTCGTGCGGTCGACGCCGGTGAAGCACGGGATCTCGGCCTGGTCGACGAAGTCGTCGGACGCGACGGCAAGGGTCCGGTGGCCGTAGCCATGGATCGGATCCGCGCGTTCCTGCGCGACGAAGGTCCGCTGGTCGAGGCCATGGAGCGTCATCGACTTCGCCGCGAGGCACGCGAGAACCCCCTGCCCTGGTCTGCCGATCTGCTCGAGGACGAGCGCCTCGCGCCGACCGTTGCCCAGGCTCGTGCCAGCAGCCGGGAACAACCCGTCAATCGTATTCTGGAGGCGCTGGCCTTCGGGGCAGCGAACGGCCAGTCCGCCGGTCTCAAGCACGAGGCCCGGCTGTTTGCCGAGGCGGTCTGTGATCCGGAGTGCGGCCCGCCCGGGATTCGGGCATTTCTGGAGCGCCGCAGCGCGCCCCTGCCACTGCGCCATACCGAGGTGCCGCCGCTGGCCGACGCACAGACCCGCCAGGCGCTCGAATCCGAGGGTCGCCTGCTGCCGCTGGATGCGCCGTTCTATCCCGGCGTCACGCCGATTCCCCAGTACCAGTACGGCATGGGAGTCGCCAAGGACAGCAAGACCGCACTGCCGGCCCACGGCGATCCGGTCGATGCCGAGCGGCTGCTGGTTTTCCCGACCCCGGAACCCGGACCGAACGAAGCGCTCGTGTTCCTGCTCGCCTCGGAAGTCAATTTCAACGACATCTGGGCCATCACCGGCATTCCGGTGTCTCCGTTCGACGCCCGCGATGCCGACCTCCAGGTCACCGGCTCCGGCGGCGTCGCGCTGATCGCGAGCCTCGGTCAGGAGCTCGTGCGCGAGGGTCGCCTGTCGGTCGGTCAACTGGTCACGATCTACTCCGGTCAGAGCGAGCTGCTCTCGCCCGATCAGGGGCTCGATCCAATGGCCGCCGACTTCCATATCCAGGGATATGAAATCAACGACGGCTCGCACGCCCAGTTCCTGGTCGTTCAGGGCCCTCAGCTTCAACCCAAGCTGCCGGGCCTGACCATCGAGCAGGCCGCCGCCAGCGGCCTGACCCAGGGCACGATCCACCGAGCACTGTTTCGAACGCTGGACATCCAGCCCGGCCGCCGACTGTTCGTCGAAGGCGCGTCGACCGGCACCGGCCTGGAATGCCTGCGCGCCGCCCGCCGTTCCGGCCTGACCGTGGCCGGAATGGTTTCGAGCGAAGAACGCGCCGAGCGGGTGCGCGGGTACGACGGCGCACCGGTCAACCGCAAGGACCCGAAATGGCAGGACATCTTCACACCAGTCCCGGACGAGCAGGACCAGTGGGACGAGTGGGAAAGCGCCGGAGAAGCCTTCGTCTCCGCGGTCCACGACTCGGTCGGCGGACCCATCGATTACGTGGTCTCGCACGCGGGCGAGCGGGCGTTTTCGCGATCGTTCCAGTTGCTCGGCCCCGGCGGTGTACTGACCTTCTTCGGCGCCACTTCCGGCTACCGCTTCTCGTTCATGGGCAAGCCCGGCGATGAGCGGCCGAACACGATGTTCACCCGGGCCGGCCTGCGCGCGGGACAGGCGCTGCTGGTCGTCTACGGCCCCGGCGCGGAAGACGGCATCGTCGATCCCGTGGCGGTCGAAGCCATCGAGGCCGGGTGCGTCAGGGGCGCACGGGTCGCGGTGCTCGCCGATACCGTGGCGCAGCGCGAGTTCGTCACGTCTCTCGGATTCGGTGCGCAGCTGACCGGCGTGGTCAGCATCGAGGAGATCGCCCGCCGTCTCGGCGATGACTTCGATCCGCCCGGACCGCTCGCACCGATGCCGAACCCGTTCACCGAATCCGCCGCCTTCAAGGAAGCCGTGCGCGCCTTCTCGGACCGCACACTCAAGCCGATCGGGTCGGCCATCGGACCGTTTCTGCGCACCACCCTCGACCGCCGCGGACTACCCGACATGATCTTCGAGCGCCGCAATCGCGACGGCCTGGCGCTCGCGACGTCCCTGGTCAAGCCGAACGTCGGCAGCGTGGTCTACGCCGAGAATCTGGCCGGCCGCCGCTTCAGCTTCTACGCGCCCCAGGTCTGGATGCGCCAGCGCCGGATCCTGATGCCGAGCGCGGAGATCAGAGGAACCCACCTCAATACCGCCCGCGAATACGCCGAAGTCCTCGAACGCATCGCTTCCGGCATGGTGGACGTCGTGGACCCGATCCCCGTGCCTCTCGAGGAACTGCCGGCCGCCCACCAGGCCATGTGGACCAACACCCACGCCGGAGCAACCTATGTCGCCGTACACGGTCTGCCGCGGACCGGTCTCAAGACCCGCGACGAACTGTATCGGGCGTGGGCCATTCGCGAGGCCGAGGCCCAGGGCATCGAACTGAAGCGGGTCGACACCGGGTCGGCCGGATCACTGAAATAACCACACAGGACTGCATTGCCGCCAATGAACGACGAAGCTCAAGATCCAGCCACCACACGCGCCGGCGCCCGCCTGGCGGGACGCACCGTGATTCTGACCGGAGCGGCCGGAAACATCGGCGCCCATGTTTCCCGCGCCCTGCTCAGGGAGGGCGCACGGGTGGTCATGACCGGTCGCAATCAGGCCAAGCTGGAAGCCTTCATCGATGAACTGGCTGCCGAAGGCTTCGATCGCGACGCGATGTGCGCGGCAATCGGCGATTGCGCTGATCCGGAGGCCTGTCGCGACATCGTCAGAACCGCCATCGATCGCTTTGGCGAGCTCCACGTTCTGATCAACAACGCCGGCGGCGCGGGTCCGAAACAGACCCTCGAGAACATCCCGCTGACCGAAGCCGACGCCCGCGCCAGCGGCGACGGAGAGACGCTGTTCCAGGCCGCGATGAACCTGCTCGGCGGACCCTGGAACATGGCCCGGGCCGCAATGCCGCACCTGGCCGTGGGCGGCAGCATCGTCAACGTTTCGACCATTTTCTCGCGCACCCCCTACTTCGGCCGGATCCCCTACGTCGTGCCGAAATCGGGGCTCAACGCGCTGTCGGTGGGGCTGGCCAAGGAACTCGGAGAAACCAGTCGCGGCATCCGGGTCAATACCGTTTTCCCGGGCCCGATCGAGTCGGAACGGATTCATGGCGTCTTCGCCGCGATGGACAGACTCCAGGACCAGCCCGAGGGCACGACGTCCAGCCAGTTCAAGGATCTGATGATTACGCGAAGGGCCGACAGCAAGGGCGAGATGAGCTATCGCTATCCGGACCCGACCGACGTCGCCGAGACCCTGGTCTGGCTTTCGACCTCCGAGAGCGATGCGTTTTCGGGTCACGCCTTCGAAGTCACGAACGGCATGCAGGTGCCGGCCCAGAGCCGCTCGAAGCTGGTGTCATGGCCCGACAACCGGCTGGTCGACCTGCGCGACCAGATCGTGCTCGTCGTCGGCGGCTCCGATGTCAATGAAGCGCTCGAGATCACCCGGCGCCATCGCGATCGCGGCGCTTCGGTTGTACTCGCGTTCCGCACGATGGAATCCGTGGGCCGTGCGCGCGGTCGGGTCGAAAGCCTCAACGACAACAAGGTCAGTCTGGTCCGGCTTGATCCTTTGCACGAGGAAACCGTCGAGCGTGCCTTCCAGTTCATCGCCGAGCGCTTCGGCCGACTCGATGGCGTGGTCATGCTGCCGAAGACGCCGAACGGCGAACACGGCCATTCGCTGAGCCTGGCCGAAGATCGGGATATCGAAGCCTTCGTGCGCGAGGAAATCGTCGCACCGGTCGCCTTCGCGCGCGCCCTGAGCCGGAGCCTGCACCGACACATGACCCTCGACGAGGCTCCGGCGGTGACCTTCCTGACCAACGCCGACGACGGTCACGGGAATCGACTCAATGAAATCAAACGGGCTGCCGTCGAAGCGCTGATCCGGGTCTGGCGCCTGGAAGAAGAGTACCTGGTGCGCCGCGGCGAGCGGCGCTGGAGCTGCATGCCGAATCAGATCGTTCGCTTCGACAACAGCGAGCCCGACAATCTGGCCTTCACGGCCGACTGGACGGCGACGCTGAACAACCGCGTCCGCAAGATGGATCCGATCACCCTCTGGGTGCCCAGGAGCATTCTGCGCGCGACCGGCAAATCGGCCATGCCGATGTCCATCCAGCGCGTGCTGCCCGGTCTCCATCACGGCATGTGCGCCGTGATCACGGGAGCCAGTCTGGGCATCGGTCTGCAGCTCGGGCGCTACCTGGCCATGGCCGGTGCCCGGGTTCTGCTGAGCGCCCGCTCCGAAGGCAAGCTGCTGGAAGCGCGCGACGCCATCGTCGAAGAGCTGCGCGGCATCGGCTATCCGCGGCCGCACGAACGCGTCCTGGCCCTGGCCGGCATCGACGTCGGCGATGAATCCGCATTGCAGCAGCTGTTCGAGCATGCGATCGAGCAGTTCGGCGAGGTCGACTATCTGATCAACAATGCCGGCATTTCCGGTGCCGAGGAAATGGTCGTCGACATGACCCGGGAGGCCTGGGACCGGACCATGGAAGCCAACCTGATCTCGAATTATTCCCTGATCAGAAAGTTCGCCCCGCGCATGAAAGCGCGCGGCTCCGGTCGAATTCTCAACGTTTCGAGCTATTTCGGCGGGGAAAAGTATCTGGCGGTTGCCTACCCCAACCGGGCCGACTACGCGGTCTCGAAGGCGGGCCAGCGCGCCCTGGCCGAAATTCTGTCGCGCCACCTCGGGCCACAGATCCAGATCAACGCGATGGCACCGGGACCGGTCGACGGCGCCCGCCTGCGCGGACTGGGCGGTGCTCCGGGCCTGTTCGACCGACGGGCCCGCCTGATTCTCGAGAACAAGCGCCTGAACCTGGTGCACAAGGCGATCCTCGCGACCCTGGAAAAGGGCAACAGCGATGATCTGCTCACGCGACTGGCGGCCAACCGGATTGACAAGCTCAAGAAATGGGATTCGGCGCCGACGGTCCTGCAGCGTCTGCTGGCCCAGGTCAGCGAAGGCCACCCTCGGGCCAGTGCCACCACCTGGCTTCTCAACAAGCCGCTGGCGACCAAGCTCATGGAACGGCTCGTGATCGGCGGCGTTCTCGATCGAGATCGCGCCGACACCTTAATCGAACAGCTCGAGGAACCAGGAGATGGACCCTTCTTCGCCCCCGAGGATGTCGACCGGACCGCTGCGGGCATTCGCGAAGGGATCATCAACCGCTTGCACCTCCACCGCATGCCGACCGACGAACAGGTCGCACTGTCGACCGTATTCAGCCTGGCCGACGATAGCGTCAGCGGCGAGACCTTCCACCCCTCCGGTGGCCTGAAGTTCGATCGCTCGGTGTCCGAAGGCGAAATGATGCTCCGCCCGGGCGCCGAGGATCTCGCCCGCCTGGCCGGACACCACGTGGTGATGATCGGCGAAGCGCTGGCCGATGAACTGGCCAAGATCGCCGAAGGCTTCTTCGCCCAGCGTATCGCGAGCCTGAGCGTGCTGACCTCGAGCGAGAAGGCGGCCGACTCCCTGCGCAGTCGCATCGAGCCGCCGGAAGGCGTCACGGTCTCGGTGCATGCCGTGGGCGATGCGATCGAAGAGGGCCTGGACCGTATCCTGGCCGAGAACGGCAAGATCAACACGGTCGTCTGCACGCCGTTCGCGCGGCTGCCGATGAAGCCGCTGACCGGAGAGCCTGGTGGTGACTGGCAGCGCGTGCTGTCGCGCGACGATTTCGCCAGGGTGGTCGAGGAACAGCTCACCCACCACTATCGGGTGGCCCGAAAGAGCTGTCTGATTCCGCACTGTCAGCTCGTGCTGATCACGCCCGACACCTCGCGGGCTTCAACACGCGAGGAATTCGCGCTGGCCATGTTCATCGAGAGCTCCCTGCACGCGTTCACCGCGACCCTCGGGGTCGAAAGCGAACGCCTGGCCACGGAACCGGCGGTCAATCAGGTTCAGCTCACCCGGCGTGCCCGGGCCGAAGAGCCGAGCACGGACCGCGAGCTGCTCGAGGAAATGGACCGCCTCGTCCAGGCCGTTCTGCTATGCGCCGTTCCGGCACCCAGACCGAGCGAAAGCCGCTACCTGGCCCGGATTTTCCGCGGCAACGCGCTGACGGTCTGAGCTGCCGGGCGGCCCTTCTAGCAACGGATAGACCATGCTGCCACCGCTCAATTTCCAACGCTGGATCGAAGACAACCGCCATCTGCTCAAGCCGCCGGTCGGCAACAAGTGTGTCTACGATGAGGACTTCATCGTCATGGTCGTGGGTGGCCCCAATCAGCGCAGCGACTATCACTACGATGAAGGGCCCGAGTTCTTCTACCAGATCGAAGGCGACATGATTCTCAAGCTCATGGAAGCCGACGGACCGCGCGACGTGCGGATTCGCGAAGGCGAGATCTTCTATCTTCCACCCCGGGTGCCGCACTCGCCGCAGCGATTGGCCGACACCGTCGGGCTCGTGGTCGAGCGCAAGCGCCTCGAACACGAGCAGGACGGGCTGATGTGGTTCTGCCCCAACTGCCACCACAAGCTCTACGAGGCCTATTTCCACCTCGAGAGCATCGAGGATCAGTTTCCGCCCATCATCGAGGGTTTCCTGAGCAGCGAATCCCGGCGCACCTGCGACCGCTGCGGAACGGTTCACCCGGACTGAAGAATCAGGTCCGAGACCCAGAGCCACAGCGGTACCGTCAGCGCCGAAACCAGTACGCCCCAGGCCACCAGGGCCGAACCCAGTGCCGGGGCCAGGCGCGCGCCGGCGAGCAGTGCCGCCGCGGTGATCATCGGTGGCATCGCTGACTCCAGTACGGCGACCGCGCCGATATCGCGGCTCGCTCCGAAGGCCAACGCCATCAGGAGGGCCAGGGCGGGCAGCACGAGCAGCTTGCCGGTCAATCCGATCAGCAGTGCGGCGCGATAGTCGCGCACCAGTCGAAGCTTCAGGCTCATGCCCACGGCCAGGGTCACGAGCGGCAACAGCATGTCGGCGAAGCGCTCGGTCAGCGCCATCAGCCACTCGGGAAACCAGGCATTTCCGACCAGCAGGGCGGTGATCAGCGCGATGAACGGCGGAAAGGTCACGATCTGCTTCGCCATCGAACCCACGCTCGGGTTATCACCGGCGCCGTACCAGCCGACCACGAACAACACATGGGTACAGACGATCAGAAAGGAGCCGAACTGATCGTAGACCACGGCCAGACGGATGAACTCGCTGCCCAGCAACGCTTCGACCAGCGGCAAACCCAGAAACGACGTATTGCCGAGGGGAATCAGCACAAGCAGGGTCGCGGTCACTTCCCTTGAAAGCTCGAGCCATCGGGCGAGCGGGAGAACCACCGCGATCGTCACGCCGAGCAGAAGCCACGGGATCAGTACCAGCGGCAACAGGGACCAGGACGCCTCGAGCGTCGGCACATGGATCAGGATCAGGGCCGGCAGACAAAGAACCAGAACGATCTGGTTGAGCGCCTGCGGCGTCTGATCCGGGAAAATCCGGGTCCTCGCCAGGGCCCAGCCGCCAGCGATCAAGGCGATGATCGTGAAATAGGCGGACAAGAGCGATGCGATCCGGTTCGGGTGCCGTCAGGCTTCAGCGCCTCGCCGGCGCTGCACCCAGAGCAGAGCCAGGACCACCGGCACCACCAGCAGAAGCTGGTCCGGTCGATACTGCAACCACTCGGGCGAGGCCAGAACGACGACACCCAGCGCCGTCGACCCGGCCGTGATCCACCAGATCACGCGCTTGAACCCGGCCGAGCCGGGCAGCAGGAACAGCAGCCAGATGGGATGGAGCAGCAGCAGCATGGCGTTGCGCCAGGCCGCTTCGTGCCCCGAGGCGATCCACATCAGCGCAAGAGCGCTACCGGCCAGACCGAACAGCACCAGGCCCAGACGCCATGGCAGCAAGGACCAGAAGCCAGCGCAGCGCGCCGCGCCGACGACTACCGCGGCCGCAACCAGTCCCAGCAGGAGCGACAACAGCCAGGGCCCGGCCGGTCGATCGGGCGGATGAAATCGGCTGCTTTCGTAAATGACCTGGCGATCGAGCACCAGTGGCTCGCCCCCTTCCAGAATGACCTGTTCCAGCGCTCGCGCCAGCGCGGCCGGGAGAAAGGCCTCCTCCCAGGCCGTGCGCGGCCGGTCGATGGTCGGACCCAGCACCAGCATGATTCCGGTATGCAGCCAGAAGCGCTCGGCCGTCAGGCGGCGGGTATGGTCGCGAAAGTTCTGACCGGCGGGATCGCGTCGGAGTTGCGTGGAAACAGCGCCGTCGGTCACCTGATCGAGAAGATCGCGCAGCCAGGTCGAGCAGTTGGCGAAATAATAGTCGTACGCGTAGTACTGCGGCTGCGGAAAGATGGCGTCGTCGAGCAGCGCGAAGAGCTCCCGGACCTGGCCGGGCGACAGGTTGAGACGCTGAGTCTCGATGCGGCGATCGCGAGCGCGGTAGAAGTCGAACTCGCGCTCGCGCGTGCTGGCCGCGCCATAGTAGAGCATGATGCCGCGCGCGAAATCCCAGTGAAAACCCGGCCGGTCGAGCTCGAAGTAGCCGAAGCTGAAGGTGTGGTCCAGTCCGGCCTCGGGGTCACGCAACCAGATCGCGTTATGACCGAATCGCTCCCAGACCTCCCCGCCGGGACCGTAGGTCACCAGCCAGGCCTCCTGCGCGACCGCAGCCGACGACCACAACCCGACCAGCAGCAACAGGCAACGCGGTATCCTCACCCGCTCAAGTGTAGCCTGTCACTACCTGCCGATTCACAGGCGGCTGACCTCCATCGCGTGAAGCCTGCGGTCATCGGCACTGCTGACCTCGAATAGCCAGCCACCGATACTGACCGATTCACCGGGCTCGGGCAGGCGCCCGAATTCCGCGACCACCAGGCCACCGATCGTGTCGTACTCGTCATCGTCGAACTCGGTCTCCAGCGCCTCGTTGAAGTCTTCGATCGGCGTCAGCGCCTTAACCAGATAACGTCCACTGTCGAGGCGCTGGATGTCCGCAGCCGCCTCGGCATCGTGTTCATCGTCGATATCACCGACGATCTCTTCGAGCACGTCCTCGATCGTCACCAGGCCTGATACCCCACCGTATTCATCGGCGACGATCGCCATGTGGTTCTTGCTGACCCGAAACTCGCGCAGGAGCACGTTCAAGCGCTTCGATTCAGGGATGATCACGGCCGGGCGCAGGAAATCCTCGAGCGAAGGTGCTGTTTCGGCGACCATCAGCTGAAGCAGATCCTTGGCCAGCAGGATGCCGCGGATTTCGTCCTTGTCTTCACCGACGACCGGAAAGCGGGAATGACCGGATTCGATGATGACCGGCAGGACATCATCGAGACTCGCGCCGTCGGAGATCACGACCATGTGCGAGCGCGGGACCATGACATCTCGCACCTGGAGTTCGTCCACCTCCAACGCGCCTTCGAGCATGGCCAGGGTATCGGTCTCGATCAGGCCCTGAGCGGCCACATTGTTCAGCAACTCGATCAGATCTTCGCGACTGCGCGGATCACCGCCGAAGGCCCGGCCCAGCTTTTCGAGCCAGGTCCGCGAACTCGAACCGTTACTGTCGGAGCCGTCGTCGCTCATCGTGGGAACGGCCGGCGCGGTGGCGCCAGCACGGGGGTCGAACCGGATTGTCTAGGATTCATCATGAACCGCGTAAGGATTGGCAATACCGAGGCCGGCCAGCAGCTGGATCTCCCGATCTTCCATGACTTCGGCCTCGTCGGCTTGAATATGGTCGTACCCGAGCAAATGCAAGAGCCCGTGCGCGACAAGATGGGCCCAGTGATCCTCGACGGCCTTGCCCTGCTCGCGGGCTTCGCGGGCGATGACCGGAGCGCACAGCACCACGTCACCGAGAATCCGCACCCCGCCGGCCGGCGGTGCGCTGGCTGGAAAACTCAAGACGTTCGTCGCCCGATCCGATCCGCGCCACTTTCGATTCAGCGCCCGACCCTCCTCATCGTCGACCAGTCGCAGGTTGACCAGCACATGACCCTGTCCGCTCAGTACGTGATCGACCCAGCCTGACAGTTGCCGGTCGCTCGGCACTTCGGCGCTGTCGATCAGACGCTGGATGTCGAGCTCGATCATTTCAGTGGCGGGTGCTGTTCGTCGCCGGCCTCGATCTCGGCTCGCTCGTAGGCTTCGACGATGCGGCGCACGATCGGATGGCGGACCACGTCACGCGAATCGAAGAACGTCTGGCTCACGCCCTCGACACCCTTCAGCAGCCTGATCGCCTGGCCAAGGCCGGAGGTGATCTTCGGCGGAAGATCGATCTGGGTCAGGTCGCCCGTGATGACGGCCCTCGAACCGAAACCGATCCGCGTCAGGAACATCTTCATCTGTTCCGGCGTGGTGTTCTGGGCCTCGTCGAGGATCACGAAGGCGTCGTTCAGGGTACGACCGCGCATGTAGGCCAGCGGAGCGACTTCGATCACATTGCGCTCGGTCAGGCGCGCCGCGCGCTCGAAGCCGAGCATTTCGTAAAGCGCATCATGGAGGGGCCGCAGGTACGGGTCGACCTTCTGGGCCAGGTCGCCGGGCAGGAACCCGAGGCGCTCACCGGCCTCGACTGCGGGACGCACCAGCACGATACGCTGCACGCTGTCCTTTTCGAGCGCGTCGACGGCGCAGGCCACGGCCAGGAAAGTCTTGCCGGTTCCGGCCGGCCCGACGCCGAAATTCACGTCGTTGGCGGCGATCCGTTCGAGATAACGCTTCTGGTTGGGCCCGCGCCCGCGGATCAGGCCGCGCCGGGTCCGGATATTGACTTCGGCGTCGGCATGTTCGTCCTGCTCATCCAGACCGGACTGCTGAAGCTGAAGATTGATCACGGCCGGCGTCAGCACCTCGCGCTCGGTCTGGCGATAGAGCTTGCGCAACACCCGACGCCCGGCGTTGATCGCGTCCGGCTCGCCTTCGAGGCTGAAGATATTGCCGCGCCCCGCGATCGTGATGCCGAGGCGCTTTTCGATCAGCCGGAGATGATCATCGAGCTGACCACAGAGGTTGGCCAGGCGCTCGTTATCCGACGGTTCGAGTTCGAGAGTCAGCGCGGTAGCCGTAGAGCTGCTCATTCAGGCGGCTTCGGTCTGCTGATCCCCGAGGCGACCGCGCAGCGAATTCGCCAGCGCCGCCGTGATCGTCACGTCCGCCATCCTTCCGGCCAGCTCGGGCGGCCCCGGGAAATTGACGACTCGGTTGTTTTCCGTGCGGCCGGCCAGTTCGAGAGGATTCTTCTTGCTCGACCCTTCGACCACCACACGCTGACGGCTTCCGACCATCGACTCGGAAATCGCGCGGGCCTGCGCGTTGAGCTGGGCCTGCAGCCTCTGGAGACGGCCCTTCTTCTCCTCCAGCGTCACGTTGTCCGGCAGCGAGGCGGCGGGGGTGCCCGGGCGGGCCGAGTAGATGAAGCTGAAACTCTGGTCGAACGCCAGGTCGCGGACCAGATTCAGGGTCTGCTCGAAATCGTGTTCGGTCTCACCCGGAAAGCCGACGATGAAGTCCGACGACAAGGAGATGTCGGGCCGGACCGCGCGCAGGCGACGGATCTTCTGCTTGTACTCGAGAATCGTATGACCGCGCTTCATGAGGCCGAGGATCCGATCCGAACCGGCCTGGACCGGCAGGTGCAGGTAATTGGCCAGCTTCGGCACGTCGCGGAAGGCCTCGATCAGGCTGTCGGAGAATTCCACCGGATGCGAGGTCGTGAAACGGATCCGCTCGACCCCGTCGATATGCGAGACATAGTGAATCAGCAGCGCCAGATCGGCGGTTCCCCCGCCGTGCATCGGCCCGCGGTAAGCATTCACGTTCTGGCCCAGCAGGTTGATCTCGCAGACCCCTTGCTCGGCCAGTCCGGCGACTTCGGCGATCACGTCGTCGAGCGGGCGCGAGACCTCTTCGCCGCGCGTGTAGGGCACGACGCAGAACGAGCAGTACTTGCTGCAGCCTTCCATGACCGAGACGAAGGCCGAAGCGCCCTGTTTGCCCGGCGGCGGGAGATGATCGAATTTCTCGATCTCGGGAAAGCTGATATCGATCGACGGGCGCTGGCTCGAGCGGACCGAATCGACCATGCCGGGCAGCCGATGGATGGTCTGGGGGCCGAACACCAGATCGACGAACGGCGCGCGCCGCAGGATCCCCTCGCCTTCCTGGCTCGCGACGCAGCCCCCGACACCGATCACCACGTCGGGACGCCGATCCTTGAGCGGCCGCCACTGGCCGAGCTGCGAAAAGACCTTTTCCTGGGCCTTTTCCCGGATCGAACAGGTATTGATCAGGATCACATCGGCCTGCTCGGGGCTGTCGGTCAACTCCAGGCCATGGGAGGCGGCGAGCACGTCGGCCATCTTGGCCGAGTCGTACTCGTTCATCTGGCAGCCGTGGGTCTTGATATAGAGCTTGCCTGTCATTTCGAATGGCTGCCATGAGCGCAGCTTCAAAAGAGGCCAGCATTGTAGCGCAATTGCCCGCAGGACCGGGCGACCGACCATTGGACCATAACCGCTTCCGGGACCAGCCGCGCGCATCAATCGTCGGCCCGGTAGCGGACGCGTCGGGTGATCCGGCAGACCAGCTCGTAGGGAATGGTCTCCGAGCAGGCCGCGATCCGCTCCACCGGCAGCCCCCTGCCCCACAGCACCACCCGATCGCCGACGCGGGCCTGCGGACAAGCACCCAGGTCGATCGTGATCATGTCCATGGAAACGCGTCCAGCCAGTGCGCAGTTCGCGCCGGCAACCAGAACCGGGGTGCCGTCGGCGGTACTGCGCGGATAACCGTCGCCGTACCCGATCGCCGCGACGCCGACGCGCATATCGCGGTCGGCGACATAGCGTCCACCGTAGCCGATGGCCTCGCCGGCCGGGACCTGATTGATCGCCATCAGCTCGCTGGTCAGGGTCATGACCGGCCTGAGGCCGAGTTCCGGTCCGGTCCGGTCGGCGACCGGCGAGATGCCGTAGAGCATGATCCCGGCCCGCACCCAATCGCCGTGGGTATCAGGAAAATTGAGCACGGCGGCCGAATTGGCCAGGCAGATCTCGCCGTCGAGGTCGCGCGTGCAGGCACGGAAGCGCTCGTACTGACGCTCGGTCTGCGGATGCTCGGGCCGATCCGCGCTCGCGAAATGGCTGACCAGATTGACCTGATGCACGCCGGGCAGACGCATCAGCCGGTCGTGCACCGATCGAACCGCGTCGGGCTGGAAACCGAGGCGGTGCATGCCCGAGTCGAGTTTCAGCCACAGGCGCGGGGTCGGCGAGCGGCCGAATCGCTCGAGCGCTTCGATCTGATGCTCGTGGTGGACGGTCAGCTCGAGACCCAGATCGACCGCGACCGACAGATCGCCGGCCCCGATAACGCCTTCGAGCAGCAGGACCGGCTGGCGGCTGCCCAGGCGGCGGATGGCTCGGGCTTCCTCTACGGTCGCCACGGCCAGCAGGTCGGCCGCGGCCAGCGCCGGGAGGCACAGATCGAGACGGTGGCCGTAGGCATCGGCCTTGACCACCGCCATGACCCGCGAGCGCGGCGCGAGCGCACGCACCCGCTCCAGGTTGTCGGCCAGCGCGGGCACATCGATCCGCGCGATGGTATTGCGCGCCATTGTCTAATGGACCATGCGGCCGATCCGGGAGCGCTCAGCCGTCCAGACCGTGGTGGTCGTAGGTGAAATCGCGAAAACGCAGAAACTCGCCCTGGAAACTCAGATTGAAGCTGCCCGTGGCGCCGTTGCGGTGCTTGCCGATGATGATCTCGGCCTTGCCCTTGTCCGGCGAGTCCTCGTTGTAGACCTCGTCACGATAGATGAACAGGATCAGATCGGCATCCTGCTCGATGGCCCCGGACTCGCGCAGATCCGCCATCTTCGGGCGCTTGTCGGGACGCTGTTCGAGGGCGCGGTTGAGCTGCGACAGCGCAACAACGGGCACGTTCAGCTCCTTGGCCAGGGCCTTGAGGCTGCGCGAGATTTCGCTGATTTCCTGGGTCCGATTCTCGCCGAAGCCCGGGACCTTCATCAGCTGCAGGTAGTCGATGACGATCAGGCCGATATCGTGATCGCGCTTCATGCGCCGGGCCCGCGCGCGCAGGTCGGTCGGCGATAGCGAAGGCGTCTGGTCGATGAACATCTTCGCGCCCTTGAGCATGGTCATCGCCGAGCGAAGATTGACCCAGTCATGGTTGTCGAGCTTGCCGGTCCGGAGCTTGTCCTGCCCGATCTGTCCGAGCGAGGAAAACAGCCGCATGACGAGCTGGATGTCGGACATTTCCATCGAGAACACCGCCACCGGCACCTTGTGGCGCAGGCAGGCCTTTTCGGCGATGTTCATCGCGAGTGTCGTCTTGCCCATCGACGGTCGCGCCGCAACGATGATCAGGTCGGTCGGCTGCAGGCCGGCCGTGCGGGCATCGAGCGCGCTGAAGCCGGTCGCCACGCCGGTCAGATCACCTTCGTTTTCCTGCAGGCGGTTGAGCAGGTCCATGGCTTCGCCCATGACCTTCTGGATCGGAACGTAGCCGGACTGACGGTGCGCGCCCTGATCGGCGATCGCGTAGATCTGCTGCTCGGCTTCCTCCAGCAGTTCCTTGCTGCTGCGACCGGCGCTGGCGAGCGCGTCATCGGCGATCCGGGTGCCGATCTCGCAGAGCTGGCGCAGGATCGATCGCTCGCGCACGATATTGGCATAGCCGAGGACATTGGCCGGTCCGGGCGTTTCGTTGGCGAGCATCGTGACGTACGCGCCGCCGTCGACGCGGTCGAGCTTGCCGTTGCGCGCGAACCATTCGGCAACGGTCACGGCATCGCAGGGCTGGCCGTCGGCGCACAGGGCGCTGATCGCCCGGAAGATCAGGCGATGGGTCTCGCGGTAGAAATCGGTTTCGTCGATCTGGTCGGCGATCTTGTCCCAGGCATCGACCGACAGCATCAGGGCACCGAGCAAGGACTGCTCGGCCTCGTTCGAGTGAGGCGGCGTCTTGGCCTGGGTCGGTGATTTGAGCTGGGCTTCGGCCACGGTATGCGCTTGCCCGAGCTCGGGCAGTGAACGGGCGAACCAGTATAGCGCAGCGCCGGAAGACCCGGCGCCGCGTCGACGGTCAGCCTTCTTCGCCGATGACCTGGATCTTGACCTCGGTCTGAACGTCGGCGTGCAGGATCAGGCCGACGGTGTATTCGCCCGGCTCGCGGATGGGACCGTCGGGCATGTCGACCTCGGCCTTCTCGACCGCGTAGCCCATATCGGTCAGCTTGCCGGCGATTTCGGCCGGGTTGATCGAACCGTACAGACGGCCCTCTGGGCTGATCGCGACGGTGAACACGACCTCGTCCAGACCGTCGATCGCTTCGCGCCGAGCCTCGGCCGCGGCCAGCTTCTGGTTGGCCTGGCGCATCAGCTCTTCGCGCTGCTGCTCGAACTTCTCGACGTTGGCCTTGGTGGCCGGGACGGCCTTCCCGCGCGGCAGCAGGAAGTTGCGACCGTATCCGGGGCGGACCGTGACCGTGTCGCCCAGATCGCCCAGGTTGTAAACGTTTTCCAGCAATATCAGTTTCATCGCGGCACCTGATCAGTGGTTATCGGAGTACGGCAGCAGCGCCAGGTAGCGCGCGCGCTTGATTGCCGTGGCCAACTGCCGCTGGTACTTGGCTTTGGTGCCGGTGATGCGGCTGGGAACGATCTTCCCGGTCTCGCCGATGAAGTCCTTGAGGAGCTCGACATCCTTGTAGTCGACCTGCTCGATGCCCTCGACCGTGAACCGGCAGTACTTCCGTCGTCTGATGAAGCGCGCCATCGTTATGCCTCCGCCTTTTCGTCTGTTTCGTTGCTGTCGTCGTCAGATTCGGAATCGTCGCTGTCATCGTCGTCGTCATCTGAATCATCGTCGCTGCGCGAGGCCCGACGGCTCTTGTCGCGCTCGTCCTTGTTCTCCTTGCGCTGCATCATGATCGAAGGCTCGGTCTCGGCCTCGTCCTTGCGCAAGGTCAGGTGGCGCAGAATCGCATCGTTGAAGCGGAAAATGCCCTCTAGCTCTTCGAGCGTGGCGGCATCGCACTCGATGTTGAGCATCAGGTAGTGCGCCTTGTGCAGTTTGGCGATCGTGAAGGCCAGCTGCAGGCGGCCCCAGTCCTCGCTGCGGTGGACCTTGCCACCGTTGTTCTCGACCAGGGTGCGGTACCGATCGAGCATACCGGGCACCTGTTCGGACTGGTCCGGGTGGACCAGCAGAACGATTTCGTAATGTCGCATTGTGACTCCTTTTCGGATTTGACCGTCCGAACCCGGCCGGACGCGGCAAAGCCCCCGGTCGCGCCGCATCGACACGCCGTGGAGCAAGGAAGTCCACGCCAGGCGCGGACAAGAGCGGAATTATACGTCGAGGAAAGCGCTTGCTGCAACACACCAGAGCGCGTCGGACCGATTCAGCCGACCGTGAAGCTCTCGCCGCAGCCGCATTCGCCGGTCACGTTGGGGTTGCGGAAACGGAATTCGCGCACCAGACCTTCATGCACGAAATCGACCGTCGTCCCGGCCACCATGCCGATCGCCTTGTCCGGGACCACCACCTTGAGGTCCTGCTCTTCGAACACGTGGTCGGTCGCATCGACGGACCTGGCGATGTCGACATCGTAGGCCCAGCCGGAGCAACCGGTCCGGCGAACGTTGACCCGCAGACCGATGCCGCCTTCGCGTTGCATGAACTGACGAACCCGATCGGCCGCCGCGGCGGTCAGGGTGACGCCGGGATGACTTGTCGGATGACTTGTCAGGGATTCGGACTGTGCGCTCATGTCCAGTATTATTGTGCTTTCTCGATCATGATTCAATGACAGGACCGTTCACATCCATGCAAACCGCAAGCGTTCAGCAGGTGCTCGCCGGCACGATCGAACCCGGCAGTCAAGTCCGGGTACAGGGCTGGGTCAGGACCCGGCGCGACTCCAAGGCCGGCTTTTCGTTCATCCATCTCAACGACGGCTCCTGCTTCGCCAATCTGCAGCTGGTCGCCCCGAACGACCTGCCCAACTACGACAGCGAAGTGCTGCATCTGACCAGCGGGGCCTCGCTGCAGTGCACGGGCATCGTGGTCGAGTCCAGGGGGCGCAGTCAGAGCCTCGAGATCCAGGCCGAAACCATCGAGGTGCTCGGACTGGTCGATGATCCCGACACCTACCCGATCCAGCCCAAGAAGCACAGTTTCGAGTTCCTGCGCACCGTCGCCCATCTGCGGCCCAGAACGAACACCTTCGGCGCGGTCACGCGGGTGCGCCACGCCGCCGCCCGCGCGATTCATGAGTTCTTCGACCAGCACGGCTACTACTGGGTCAATACCCCGATCATCACCGCTTCCGACGCCGAAGGCGCCGGCCAGCTGTTCCGGGTCTCGACGCTCGACCTGCTCAACCTGCCGCGCACCGATTCCGGGCAGGTCGACTTCGGCAAGGACTTCTTCGGCCGGGAAACCTATCTGACCGTGTCCGGCCAGCTCAACGTAGAAGCGTTCTGCCTCGCGATGAGCAGGGTCTACACCTTCGGCCCGACCTTCCGCGCCGAAAACTCCAACACCGCGCGTCATCTCGCCGAATTCTGGATGGTCGAGCCCGAAATCGCGTTCGCCGACCTCGACGACCTGGCCCGCCTGGCCGAGGACTTCCTCAAGTTCATCTTCGCGCGCGTGCTCGAGCGCTGCGGCGACGACATGGCCTTCTTCGCCGAGCGAATCGAACCACAGGCGATCGTCCGGCTCGAGAAGCTGGTCACCAGCGACTTCGTCCAGATGGACTATTCAGAGGCTATAGACATTCTCAAGAAGTCAGGCCAATCCTTTGAATTCAAACCGGATTGGGGCGTCGATCTGCAAACCGAGCACGAGCGCTACCTGACCGAGAAGCACTGCGAAGCGCCGGTCGTTGTCAAGAACTATCCGACCGAGATCAAGGCCTTCTACATGCGCCTGAACGACGGCGGCGAGACCGTGGCCGCCCTGGACGTCCTGGCGCCCGGCATCGGCGAAATCATCGGCGGCAGCCAGCGCGAGGAGCGCCTCGACGTGCTGACCCGGCGCATGGCCGAGCATGATCTCGACGTCGACACCTACAAGTGGTTCCTCGATCTGCGCCGCTACGGCACGGTGCCGCACGCCGGCTTCGGCCTCGGCTTCGAGCGCCTGCTCAACTACATCACCGGGCTGGCCAATATCCGCGACGTGATCCCCTATCCGAGGACCCCGGGCAGCGCGCCGTTCTGACAGCGACAGTTTCTTGTCGCACTTTCCGGCCGGTTTCCGCAGGAGGAGCATGTCTTGCCACCGAGCGGAAAATCGGAATGCGCAATCTCGGAGTTCTGGTCGCTCTGATCGCCCTGCCTGTCGCCACAATGCCTCGGAGACCCGCATCATCAGTCTCACTCCCGACGGGCAACCGGTTGGCTTCGGCACCCAGGTCGTCGATGTCTCGGGCAACGGTCCTTTCGCGGGTCTCATTTCTCGGCAGCTGATCCCGGAAGACTCCACCGGCGTGATCCAGGTCCAGGTCTATGACCTGGTGACCGACGAAATCGAGCGGATCAGCTTGAAGCGCGACGGGACGCCCAGCAACGACTCCGTGGCTGGCTACGAGAGCCCCATACCCGTGTCATATCGCCCGACGGTCGCGACGGGCTCTTCAGTATCCGAGCCGACGACATCACGCCGGACATCGAGAACCTGGGCCAGTTCCCGCTCTATCGCCATGATCGAGCGCTCGGAATCACTGAAATCATGAGCGTGGCAGAGGACCGCACGACCGCCGCCAACGTCATCGACGGCAGCAACATTCTCGTGACCGAAGAGGTCGGAGACATCGCGCCGTCACGATCCCGGGGCGCACCCCCCCTCGGCCTGCAGCGGCCAGCGGATCGCCTTCACCAGCAACATCAACCTGTTCTTCAACCCGGATGGGACCTACGAACGAGATCCGTACATGATCGACACGGTCAGCGGCCAGAAGCTGCGCTTCGGCGTCGGCGACCAAGCCGGCCCGTCGCTGGTCGACAGCTTCGTACCCCATCTCGGCAACGACGGCATCGGCGTGTTCATGGCCAACGCCATCAGCCCGCCCTGGCCCCCGACGATGGGCTGGTGCCAGGCCTTCGTCAATTTCCCGCCGGAGGACTTCAGCCTGATCTTCCGGGCGAATCTTCAGCTTCAGCCCTGAATCACCGCGATAATGACTTCACGGTTCAGGCTGCGCCCGGGCGACGATACCCGAACCACTCGATTTCGTCGGAGCACAAGCTCGCGATGCGCTCGATCTGATCTGGCGTCAGACTATCGGTCGGATTGGAGCGAGGCCCGGACACGACCTTTAGCTTTGGCAGCGGACCTGTTTCCGGTAAATCAAGATCCTGCTGAAACTCGACAAAATTCTCGTCCAGATTCTCGAAACGCAGCACCCGATCAAGCACGAGCTGCCCATCGATGAAATAAAACGGAAGATTTGACCAGCGGCGCGCGCCGACCGCTTTCTCGCGCTCACGAAGGCCCGACTCGATCGCGCTGAGAAAGGCCTCGAAGTCCACCTCGATCCCGTCGCGCTGAGTGCGCCAGCGCCACAGCGACAGCATCCGGCTCCAGGGGTCGCGCACAACGCTGACCTTCCGGTAGCGCGCCCAGCGCTCGCGGCCAACCAGGTCTCGAACGGCATCGGCCGGCATGTGCTCGCGCAGGCGAAGCGCTCCTGGGCCGACGCGCCGCAGCATACGCTTCAGCGCACGCTCACCGGGAAAGAAGCGCGTGGTCAGATTCGGCGTCACGAAGGGTCGCTGCGCCACGGGTTCGTTCTCGGTCGAGGTCGCAATCCAGTCGTCGGGTGCGAGAATGGACGAAAGCGCCCGCTCGATCGACGTCCCCGCCGTCTTGCGCGGTTTCAGAAAGATCAACTGATGGTGATGCGAAACGATTGTCATGCCCGGGCCCGGAACGCGTCCGGCCACATCAGATCATGGCACGACGAACAGCGCAAGCCCGGCAGCAAAGCAAAGCCATGCCGGCTCGAAGCCCCTACGAAATCGAAATCGAAATCGATATCGATATCGAAATCGGCCTTTATCCGCCATCATCCCGGCAGGAGTGCCGGGATCTTCAAGCCGATTTCGCTGCCGATTTCGAATTCGATTTCGGAACGCTGCCGCCGCGCCGGGCGACCACCGCCCCCAAAACTTGATAGGGGTCGGGAAGGCAGAGCCTCCCCGCCCTCCGAACCGTACGTGCGGTTCTCCCGCATGCGGCTCTCCGGTCAGTGGTTTCCACATCGGGATTGACGCGCCGCGGCATGGGCTTCGTGGAGTGTGAAAAGACCCTGCTCAGCGAAGAAGGCGTTGGGCCAGCGTCGTTGATCATGGACGCAGCGGC